>Ga0207841_1000009_pt1 | contig 530764 bp, 547 predicted proteins | sample HigsolmetaGSP18D_FD_184846 | JGI IMG/M metagenome (GOLD analysis project Ga0207841, IMG submission 184846) | High solid enriched microbial communities from the Joint BioEnergy Institute, USA - SP1-8-D (SPAdes) | ecosystem: Engineered > Bioreactor > SSF (Solid state fermentation) > Aerobic >... | reverse complement strand
GGGCCCCCCCCCCCCCCACCTCACCTTCTTCCCGCGCCCCTGGAAACCAGGCGGCCTCCCGTTTCCGGGATATATTTGAAAATCACCTTCACATAGCAACAAGAACCCGGGACAATAGTGCAGGGATCAAGGTCAGCAGCTCTAGCCAGAGGCCTTCCCTGTCACCGGACCCAAAGTCCCGGGTTCGATCCTCGCCTTGGTCAGAGGTGCAGCAGGTGAGATATTTATCCCTACCTGCTAACATCCGATGATGGCTTCGAGTTCGGGATCCAGGTAGTAAAATCCCCTACCCCTGTGGGGGAGGGGGTGTGATCTTTTTATATAAAGTATGACTGATTTAACCTTTTTGATCTTCTTTGTTTATTCTTGCTGGTCTGTTGATGACGTTGCAGTGCCATGCTTTGACGATTGTCAAAAAGGCCTATTATCCCTCCCATACTCGATAGTTGATAAGTTATCCTTTATATTACTCGAACTCATATCTGTCATTTGCTCACAGCCGGAACTAGCATTTGTAGTATGCAAGAGGTTGTCTTCCTAGCCAGAGATACAGAACACGCACCGACTCCATAAGTTACGTAGGTAGTACTCCGCACTCGATGGCCCGAGAGGGAACAAGGTTGCGTAAGCGCCATGATAGTGCCCAGATCTTCGGTCCCTAGACATGCTTCTTTCGGGTGATTGACCGTCGATCCATCTTAGCGGCCGTTGACGACTTGTAAAACGGAAAGGCTGTTGATGGCTTCGAGAATCAATAATGAGTGAGGCTTGGAGACGAAGCATGGTATGGATATCCGCCTATCAAAGCCTAAACTATTAATGAATCCCATCAGTTCTTTTCAGCTGTTCTTGACCTTGAAGCAGTACAACTTTGCACGGCGTGCCGATGATGCAAAGCCAAATCGCCCCCAAACAAAGCCTGGCTGATGTTTCCTGTGGAACAGCAGACCTTACACAGGTGAAGCCTGCTGCCTGATGATAAGCGGAAGGATGGAGTACTCCACACAGAAAGCGTGCGACTTCCGGCCTAAAGGTGTGCCAAAGCAAGAATGCTCATCCTAGATGATCTTGAAACGACGAAAGAGGTAATTTAGGACATTTGAAACAGTGTGGTTATATTGAGCTCACGCTTCAAATGGCTCGACAGAAGAGCTGAAGGATCTGGTTTTTTATCAGTGCGACCTCCGAATGGATGTTTATATCTGATCTTTTACAGGTTTGACCTGCAGATTGTGCAAAGTAGAGAGAACAATCGCGTTGTTGCTCGTTTCAGCCTTGGACCTTTGATGGCGTCAGGTTCGAAGCGCCGAGGCCACGGCGGCTGGTGCAGGTGTGTGCTGTCGCGTGCTCCACTGCAGGCCCTGCCGCCGCGGCGTAACCCCTGAACCCTGGATGCTTCACAGCTTGTTAATGGACAGAATCAGTCACTCTAGCATTCACCACTAGATTTCTTCAACTTCTGTGCAACTCGGTGCTTTAGCTCTCTGCCACGCATGTCAGCACAGTGCAATGGGTTGCTGCACAGCTGAAGCTTTCCACTCTTCTTCTACGGAATAACCCCTAACGATTCCGCAGCGCTATGCTCACCCCTGCTGGCAGATCTCACCCAGAACCTCAAGCTAAGTCCTTTAGTGTGTGATGTGTCTTGCGCCATGAGGGGCCTGGGGGGCTCTCCCCCATATTAGGTTGTCCCGGGGCCCTGAGAGCGCGTTGATCTTTGCTGTCAGTCTGTTGATCGATCTCAACGACCGATCTCTCCGCTTTCTCCCCTCTTCGCTCGCTCGTTCTCTCTCAAGCGAGTCGTTCCTTTTACCTTGAGGAACTGTACACTCTTTTTCTCTTCGTGTACAGCTTTTACCTTTGTCATTCGTTCCTTTCATCTTCTGCCTCGTGTGAGCTAAGTAGCCCAACTGGCGTCGCTCTTTGGCCCCCACGTGGATCGATCGATCTAAGTGCTTATCGAGATCCTACGGCACAATTAAACAGCTCAGAGTTGCGGCAGACCCCGGGAATCGATTACTCCCGAATTATAAACCGGATACAGCTGCAAGCAAGCTCTATCAAGGCCTTTTGTTTTTATCCTCTCTCTCTCTCTCTCTCTCTCTCTCTCTCTCGAATACCTAGCATTCGAGAGCCATGGCTGACCCAGGATTCTGGCGCCGCTTTTCCATCGCCGTCCACGCGGACGAAGAAGCAAAGGCACCAGGAGCCAACAAAGACGCCGTTCTCTTTTCGTACGCATCCCTTCTATTTCCTTATTTTGCTTCCAGTCTTCCAATGACTACATTACATCTTGATAAGATTGCCAAAAAAAATATAACTCCTGAACGACTTTGACTGACCAAAACACCGTATGACAGAGACACATGGCTCAAAAGACAGGAGCAGAAGAGTAGACGTACCCGTATATTCGGTTTCCTGATTGCAATTTCCATCATCATCGTCGCTTGCGCCATCGCAATCGTGATCTGGTACTTCAAACAACGGAACTGGCTGCAGAGTTAAGAAGCATGGGATCCGAAGACACATAAAGGAGAGCAACACAAGAAACGCTACGTTGCGGCCTGTTATCATGCTTCATTGCCCGCGTAACCGAAAAAAAAAGTTGCAAATAGAAGATACCAATCACTCGTGTTATTTTTGTTTCAGGCAAAGGGAAAAAGGAAACCGGGTAAATTTTATGGCAACGGGTTAGCTGGTCTGTCGAGCTTGTCTGTTATTCTGGGAGCGGCGCAAACTTGGGTCCGGCGTTTGGGGTGGGATCGCACGGGGAAAGGGATATATTATTCCTCCGTGCGAAACGGTCTGGAAAATTAGATTTTTGTCTGTTTGTACATACTGTACAAAATGACCAACCAATTGACGGCAAGATGGTCTCTACCAGTACCTGGACCAGTCTCATGTAGCCTACTGTGTAAGTACATTTTACTCAAGATGGAATTCCTATTGATAAGCTAGGTATCTGTAATTCAATTCGGATATAGTACCGTGCACAGATTGAAAGATATGGAAATTCATTATTTAAATACCGATCAGAAAGAGTACAATGTAGCAAAAACCACCAACGCCATGCTTCTTGAACAAGCAACTTTTGTAAATCTCCTTCTCAGCACCCGAGATCCCTGCACGTCATTCGACTCAATTATCGTTGGACAAGCAAGACAGAAAGCGTCGACACGCCACGCGAGATCCCTGCTGTTGTACAATCCCGTTGACCATCACCAGCGCCGGCAAAAACTCAGCAACAATCCGAAAATAGAAAACGAGGGAATCTAATATCTCCGTCTCGTCGGCTCCGGGCTGGGACTGCGACTGACGCTGCGCTCATCCCTGCCCCGCATCTTCAGCCACTTCTTGGTGGCCAGCTCCAGCTCCCTCTGGAGCTCCGGGCTGGGCTCCTTGCGGTGGATGAAGTTACAGAACCCGCCACGGACGCACCCCTCGCCGCTGTTCAACCGACAGCACGCCTCGCGGAAGTCCGTCACGGGCGACAGCTCGCAGTAGACGGGGCGCGCGGCGTACCAGCGCGAGTTGAGGTCGTCGCAGGCGGCCTGCGCCGACTCCTCGTACTTGAAGCGGCAGTAGACGTTGCCGATGAGGTGGTCGTTGTTGTTGTCGCACACGACGACCTCCTCGACCTCGCCGTATTTGCACATCTCGCACCAGATGTCCTCGTAGAAGGCGTCGAAGTGGTTCTGCAGCTGGCTCGCGTTCATCTTGCACTTGGGGTCGAACGCCGGGTTCTGGTACAGGTTCGGGAGGAGGATCGTCTGGGAGTAGGACGGCTTGACGTGCTTGCGCGAGCAGCGGTCGCCGTGGCGGCAGGCGCCGATCTTGTAGTAGAAGGAGCAGTTGACCTTGTCCTGCTCCGTGCCGAAGATGGAGGCCAGATAGTTCGCCATGGTGGTGAAGAAGCGAGGACAGCGACGAGAGCTGTCGGTGGTGGTAGGAGGAGGTAGAGCTCAGATGTCAACGCGCAGGTTTGAACTGTTTATAAACGGCACGGCGGGAGTCCGACGCGACGGACCTGCTGCTGGAATGGGGGAGAACAGGTGGAGATGTTTGGTTGTCTAAAGCGTCTCCGGACGAGGTCTGGATATCTGATTGAGTTGTGGCAACTTGATGACTAAGTGTGATGACTAATCAATTGTTGTGGCGCTCTCTTCCCTCAGAAACGCCGACCCAGGAACAACATACTCCACTTATCCGCGGAATCGCGAGATACTCCTAATTGTGATCCATCCAATAATACTCTTCATGGAATTTCCTTTCTGGTACAGCGGATACAGTAGCCTCCTCAATAGTATTATGTTAATTCATTTTTTTTCCGACAATACCATTAGGTCGTTCTCTCAATTCAAAAGTTCAGTGTATCTCAATCCACTGCGTATCGTCTCGATATAACTGCGTAACATCTCAGCAATACTACCACCTGCGGGTAATCCATATTGCCCTTTCATCCATTAGTGTCATCATTCACAACTGTGTCTTTCTTTGTTGTTCCAGTGTGAATGTTCTCATGCTGCGGGTCTTTTGTTTTCAATACCTTCCTCCTTGCACTTGCGGGCCCCTGAGAGCATCTCCATGGCTTTCCATGCAAGGACTTTAGGCATCGACGGTTTCACGCACCATTCCTTCACCTTTTCTGCGACCCAGGCGGCCACATCGTTGACTACTGGTGCCTTGGGCGAGGCAAGTCTTATTGTTGCTTTTCCATCCTTGCTGGTGTTGAATTCAACTATCTTGTCAGTTTGAAACACCAACCACTTCCTTTCTTCAGAGATACCCAGTACATACTCATGACGTTTCTGGACAAGGCAAAGTTCCGGAGAGTATTGTCAAACTTTGCTAGACCGGAGATTCCCACTAGGTGCTAAAGTCAGCGACCTTGATCCAGCGCTGCGGGCTGTTTCAAAACACACCTGGCAACTCCTCCAGACTGATATCGACCCAGAACGCTCCTGCGTGCTCTTTTCGAGGACTGTCAGTGATTCCCAACTTATTATCTCTTCGTTTTGCTAAGACTCACCCATCTCCAGCCATATATTTGCTCCAACCACCGTTCTCGGGTGCTTCTGGTTCCAGGTCAAGAATAACCGTCCCTCGCGCTCGTGCGACGCCCACTGGTGGACCAGCACACCGTCTATCTGCTGACTGGGACCGTATAGTGGTTCAGCTGTTGTCACGGCACAAAGCTCGAATGGTCCCTCCAGCCTTGGAGCGCCTCCGATAATGATGTGGTTGTCCCCGTCCCAACGAGTGTTGCCGACAAACACCCACGGATGAGTGTGGCCGAACAGCCTGCTCCTGAGAAAAACTCCGTTCTTTTGACCTGATAACACGGGCATAACCGAAGAGATGTCCTTTTCATAAGCATACCCGTTCCAAAATTCCATGAGATCGCGACGAAGGGGCGCCCAGGCAGGGGTGCGAGCGAGAAACACATCTTCTCCCCTCTTGCCAAAGAGATAGTACCAATCCTCGTGGGCGATGGCGGAGAATGTCCCAAAAGACGGCTGATGACTCGAGAAAAGTAGCGCGTCACCCAGTATCCGTCTGGCTTCCATCTCCCCTGTCTCCCTGTCCACGATGACTGTGGCGGCACCAGTTCCCAGAAAGACCTCCTGTTTGCTGCCGTCCGGCTTCGTCACGACTTCGAACTTGGAGAACCAGACGTACCCGTCCCTGTCGCTTATGTACTGCGAGTCGATGCGCTTACACGGAATTACTGGGCACATCCCGCCCGGTCGCAGCAGGATTCTGTTGCCACTCTGCCACTGGTAATATTCCTCTGCCTCCGTAAGGGTGATGAACGGAGATACCAGTCCATCACTCCTGACGGAGAGGTGGGCGGATGCGAGGGGATCGTCGGGGTTCACGACGGTGGCGACGGTGTTCGAAACATTCCAGAGGTTCGACCCGTCGTATGAGAAACATGTCTGGTCTTGGAACGTATAGAAGGCATGCTCCGCTATAACGGCAGAGCGTCCGCCACCCCTCGGATCATTCTTCAGCCGGTCTTGGAGATATCCGAGGGTGTCCGAGCGCGTTACCACTGGCGGAAATCTGGCCCTGAATGAGTCGAAACCCCGGGCGAGCACGATGTTTCCTCTGTCGGTTTTGACAATTCTCGCTGGAAGAGCCATTTCGAAAGTCGGATAAGAATGATGGCGTCTTCTTTGGAGCTGGAGATCAGGGTATTGGGAGAAGAAGAGGCATCGGACTGTCAACTGGACGAATATATTGCTGTTCGCACCAGCTTTTCAACTCTTCCACGCAAACTCAAGGTGCCTTGAGATTTGACTGGGGCGCTGTTTGAAGAGCTATTGGATGTGTTACTCGAACTGTCAGAATTGAATAAACAGGGGCTATGCTGGATGGATCATGGGAAGTTTGATAATGGAGATGTCACTCACTGAAGAAATCGAAAGGTTCGAGAGCCCCGAGCCCGTGGTCTGTATCCGAGAAGAAGCTCGATATTCTTCGAACTCTGTTTCGAAAACCAGATCAGCAGGTGTGTCAAGGTATTAGACGGCTCCAAGATCTCATACGACGGATGCTCTGGGCCGATCGGGATGCTATATAATATGGGTATTAGGAGCGGATACCGCTCAGAGTGTGCAAGGACGAAATGGGGATTATATTCAAGATCGACCTTACCGGAGTCGAAGGGCCAGGATGGATCAGCTTCGACAGATTGTCAAATGCTGAGCAGGATGACAGAAGGCCGAGGACGGACAGCCAGGCTTAAGCAAGTTTCTCTTGTGGACCTGTAGAGACAGCTGTTGAAGTCGGATCTCGAGTCTTGGCTGTTGATCTTGAGGGCCATCTGCCTGTCTCAGGATTGTCAAAAGCTGAAGAACTGGGACAGAGATCGATAATGTGTTCCATATATATACGAAGTGCGGGGTTCTCATCCCAGTCCCTTGAGGAGTGAGAGAATTCACTCCTCTGTCACAGTGATATAGATTCCCATAGGGGTTTAGCGTGGGTTTGTGGCGGCCCTCGCCGCCTGGGTTATGTTGTATACGCCTCTTTTGTTTATATTCCGGTGTTTCTCTGGGTGGGATGGTAAGTCTCTCCTGTCGTGGATCTTCTCACTCTACCGTGACACCGTGAACACACCTGCGTTCCCTGTCCTGTCTGTCCTGGGACTTACAAAGCCTGCCTCTCTTGGCCTGACGCTATATCTACTCCTCTACATCTACTCCTTTCTACCTACTTACTCTTTATTCAGAACACTAGGTAAGGGCAATTTTGATTCTGTGTTGACCTGAAATCCCCTCCGGTTTTCCCTGGCACCTAAAGCCCTACTTGTGGGCAGAGAAGCTCAGATAATGAGCTTGTGACAGTGCTTCAAGCCTTCCGTTTCATAGTGTGTCCTAGCTTGAGTGTTTTGCCCAGATGCTGATGGGGATTCCGAACTTCAGGTTCGTTCACAGAGAGAAAGGGTGAATGAAGTCGTGGAATGTCCTCAATCTCATTCCCAGCCTGGCTGAGAGCTTAATTGTGGCCAGATCTCCTAGGGCGAAGCCAGCCTTCCTGCAACCCACGGAGACTGCCATTTGTGTGTTTCTTTCGCTAAACATCCCACCCAGGATCGGCATAGGGATGAGCAGAGACCGGGCCAAATTCAACGCTGTAAGTACCCATATAGCCTTTCGAATCATCCGCCGCAGCAGCGAAGATCGTATTATACATATATCCATCCATGAATGAAACACTGCTGACACTAGAGCAGCAACAGCAGAGGCAGCGGCATGCGGAAGCCGCGGCCAGGGACGCGTTCCTGGCCCGACTGCCGGCAGTCCACCGGCAGATCATGAACACCGCCCAGGGATACCTGTGGCACCGCGTCCTCCTGGCGGCGGAGGACTATATCCGGGCCCTGCTGTCCCGGCAGGCGGTCCTCACCGCTGAGAACCAGCGGTTGAGGGGGGAGGTCGAGCGCCAGAGACGGCGCATCGAGGAGCTGGAGGGGGAGAACGAAGCCCTCAAGGAGGTAGGCTAATAGCCCGGCTTTCTCGATATATCAAGTAGATCTTAGACTGACTATCGATCTTTCTAGGGAAAGAAGGAGGGAGAGGGGGAGAAGGGCGGCCCGACCGAAACGGAGCTGACCCAGGAGGAGGCGGTCGAGATTGAGATGAAGGACGGGGAGTAAAGGGCAGCGGGGACTTTTTTTTAAAAAAAAAAAAAAGAAAAAAAAGAAATCGGGAGTTGGGAGTTTTGTTTTCGCTGTTTGGGGACGGGGTCGCAAGGCCGTGGTGAACCTCCTAGAATCAGTAGGAGCGTGGAATAGAAGACTTCTTTTCTTTCCTCGATATCACAACCAAGCATTTGCAGCCTAGCGTCTATATGATCAAGGGAAATAACAACGGCTGCTGATCGTTTGGGAGGGCTCAGTATCAATACACATGTATTCCACATTCAGCTCTCTCATCTCATCCCATTTCTTAATTCCCTTTCAAGCATCGAGTAAGCACCTACGACCATAGGGTGTGGAAAGCAGGGCTTCCCGTCCGCTCAGCCGTACTTAAGCCACACGCCGGGCGGTTAGTAGTTGGGTGGGTGACCACCAGCGAATCCCGTCTGTTGTAGGTTTTTCGTTTTTTATAAACTGCTTCATCTTTACTTGATGTAGTTAGTGTGCCTGCTTTTCGATTCCAGATACTGTACGATGCCGTGTATGCAAAGACCTGTCCGGAGACTACAGTACAGTACGGAGTACCTAGGTAGAAATCACAGTTGGTTGTTATAGAATTCGAAGGCAGAGGACATCTCTATTAGCGTTCTTGAACAGCTCATGATGGTATTTTTTTTTCCTTGCGGTCTATAACGTCTGCGGTGGTCTTTCATACGTAGAGATATATACCCTCGACGCAATAGCAGACCTGTTAGGGCAAGCCCCGGTGTCACGTGACTCTCCAAAGAAAGTACTGTGTAGACGAAATGACCCATCATGATAGGATGCACGACTTCCCCCCAACCGTTGCCGGTGCCGTGGCCCGTCCGTGCTATCCCTCTTCCCCTGTCTTGATACGTTTTCTGGTCTTGACTGCATCTTGTCTGAGAACGAATAATAATAATAATAATCATTCACGCCGTACGCCCTGCCTAGGTACCTCCCGAAGTAGGTAGGTCCACGCGTGAGGTCCAGGTAACGCTGGCCCGACCGCGGCCGAACCCGACGGTCCACCCGGAGAACGTGCGGGAGGTCCCGCCATGCGGGATGCGCTGTCTGTATGAGCTGGGGAGCATCTCCTCTGTGATCGAAGAAAACAGCAGGATGCTCGGAGTCCAGGACGGATGTCTGAAGATCAGGTCTTTTTTCAGCTCCAGAGTGCATAGGTATCTGTGTCTTATCTATGTGGTAGCTATCTCTCCGCCTCTCGGCTCCCCGGGCGCGCTTATCAACGGGTCTTATCGCGCCTCCGCATGCCCCGCAGCGGCGCCTGGGGTCACGCAACATGTTGCTCGTCTCGTGTCCAGGCATCTGCTCCCTCTCTTTCTCTCTCTAACATCTCTCTGCGCTGTTCTCAGCCGTCAAGATGCTCCCTCCCTTTGATTATTTCCAGTACACGCGCATCCGGTACGCAATTCCCCGTGGTCCTTATCAGACGGACCAGATACATCTCCAATGCAATGATAATAGTACCATGCAGATCCATACTGACACGATACACGATCAGGAACCTCAAGCGCCGCGAGCGCGCTGCCCGCTTCGCGGCCCTCAGCCCGGAGTACCGTGCGCCCCTCTCCGACCTCAACCGGTCCATCATCAACAGGCCCATCGAGGAGCTCGTCCAGGACGTGCAGCAGGGCGTCCTCTCGCCCCTCGACGTACTCCGCACCTACGGCAAGGTCGCCGTCAGGGCGCACGAGAAGACCAACTGCGTCACCGAGCTGCTCCTCCCCGAGGCGGAGGAGTGGGCGACCTCCGAGGTCAACCTGAAAGGTCCGCTGGCGGGCGTGCCCGTCTCGCTGAAGGACTCGGTTCAGGTCAGGGGGTTCGATATCTCCCTGGGCTATGCGCGGCTGGCGGGCAAGCCGTATGAGCAGGATGGGCCGATGGTGAAGCTGCTGAAGGATGCTGGTGGGTAGCTATTCTTCTTGAATAACCCCAACACGTTGTGCCAATTGGACTGTCTCTGACTTTCAGTCTGCAGGAGCCGTTCCCTACGTCAAGACCGCGCTGCCGGTGACGCTGCTATCGTTCGAGTCTGCCAACGGGCTCTGGGGCACCTGTCTCAACCCTCACGTCCCCCAGTTCTCCCCCGGCGGCTCGACTGGCGGAGAAGGCGCCCTTCTGGCCCTGGGCGGCCGTATCGGTATCGGGTCCGACGTTGCTGGCTCAGTCCGCGTGCCCGCCGCCTGGAGCGGCGTCTACTCGCTGCGCTGCAGCACGGGGCGGTGGCCCAAGGTCGGCATCAACACCAGCATGCCGGGCCAGGAGGGCGTCCAGAGCGTCTTCAGTCCGATGGCGCGCACGCTGAACGACCTCACCTACTTCACCCGCGCCATCATCGGCATGCAGCCGTGGAAGTATGACTATACCGTCCATCCTATCGCCTGGCGGGCGGACCATGAGAACGAGGCGAAGGAGAAGAAGCTCCGCGTCGGAGTGATGAGATCTGATGGTATGAACTGACTCCACACATCAAAATGTATTACTAGGCTAGTTGAAAAAAAAATTGATCTCTAACGCGAATTGAATAACCGCAGGCGTCGTCCCTCCCACCCCAGCCATCTCCCGCGCAATCTCCACCACCGTCGCAGCTCTGACTGCGGCCGGACACACCGTAACTGAAATCACCCCTCCTCCCTCCGCAGACCCCTGGTACGGCCTAGTCCTGGCCTCGCAGCTCCTCAACTCCGACGGCTGCAAAACATTCAACTCCCTCTTCCACTCCTTCGAGCCCTCCGACCCGGGCGCCGCCCAACTCACCACCGTCGCCAACCTGCCCCGCCCCATCCGCTACCTCTACTACCTGTACGTGCGGTACATCCGGCGCGACGTGCGCTGGGCGACCCTGATCCGCAACTTCGGCCCCAAGACGGCCGCGGAGCAATGGGCGCTCGTGGCCAAGCGGGAGGCCTTCCGCGCGACATGGCACCAGTGGTGGGACGCCGAGCCGCAGCGGTACGACTTCATCCTGTGCCCCGTCAACGCGACCCCGGCCCTGCCGCACGGCGCCATGCGCGACGCCGTCTCCGCCTGCGGCTACACCTTCCTGTGGAACTTGCTCGACTACACCGCGGGCGTAGTGCCCATCTCGCGCGTCGACGCCGCCAAGGACGCTCTCGGCAAGCCGTACCGCAAGGCGCTGAAGGAGCTCGGCGCGGACCACGCGATCGCGCGCGGCGCGTGGATGCACTACGACGCGGCCAAGATGGCGGGCCTGCCGACGGCCGTGCAGGTCGTCGGGAGACGGTGGGAGGAGGAGAAGGTGCTCGGGTACATGGCTGCCGTGGAGAAGGCGCTCGAGGAGTACAAGGACGAGGAGACGGGCGAGGGGGGGAAGTATGTCTTGCTGGAGGTTGACTAAGTAAGATATATATATATATATATATATATATATTATACCATGTCAGGTTAGGTTAGGTAGTTAATTATTAATTCTGTTCTTTAATCATGACTTTGAATTGGTGAGGATATCCTATGCTTTAACTACCTAGTTATACACATACTGTACTGGGGCATTCCACTGAGGCCAGTTCTGAATAGGCTCTCAGCAAAAGCTCTTCTTTAGGCAGCTCATCCTCTTCGTAGAGGGGGATTATGGAGACTACTTTGTGTGTGTGTCTTTCTACTGAAGTGATATGGGATTTCAGCAAGAGAATCTTTACTGAATATATATTAGCTAATACCCAGATGCTCTCTTACTGCTGCTGTTGTCTAGTCTTTATTATCTTTAGAGATTATGAAATATCAAAGTTAGGTCCTTTGTCTTCTTTTCTTTCAAAGAAGTGGCAGCCAAGTCCTTAATATCTCAATCGTTTATCCCTTGGTTTGCCTCCTACATAGAGACTTTGCAAAATAATTAATTCAATACCTCCCTAGGTAGGTACGTAGGTAGGTAGCTATATTCCGTACGTCCAGTGTTATCTATTTGGATTCCACACTATATACCCCTCGCGGCTAGAAGCTATATATGTGCTCAGGTACCTAGGCACTTACAGTACTACACAGCTAGGCTATATATGAATAATAATAATAATATCTCCTGAAGTCTGTCCGGGTGAAAGATGAACACGAACAAGAGACAAGAAACAAGAAAACAAACCTACTTATTTGATTCGATTTCGATTCGATTCCCCTCCCTGCACACCGTGCGCAGGATGCCTAGATGCATGCATGGATTTAACTGATACATCACTGTGCATAATATAATAACGGGCAGCCGTTTCCATATTTCTTTCTTTCTTCCCCTGTCCCTGTCATAGGATCCGATTGTATTTCCTATTCGAACTACGAGACCACCGCAGGCAGATACAGCACATGTGCAGAAAGAAACAAAGATTCCAAATTCAAATGGACATATACGTTTCGTTGTATATCGGTAACGAAGCGCTGCATCTAGATATCCAACTCAATAGATAAAAAAAAAGGACTCGCACCTGCGGCGCAAAAACAGCTAATCCCTATTCCTTCCTTCCACTTGCTTTTATTGGGATCCCGCAGACCCATAGGAACGAGGACGATCCCCATCCCCATCACGACCCTCCCCCTCGGAACGAAGCAACCGCTCCCTCTCCCCCGTCCCACCATGGACGTGAGCACCATCCCTTCTTCTGGCTTCCAGCTCTGCAGCATCAGAATCAGCATCCGCCATAGTCGCAGCGATAACCCTCGCCCGCGACCACACAAACTCCACAAGCGCACCCCCCACCATCAACGCCGCCGTCATGAGAACAACATTCGCAGGGCCCGGATTCCTCCGAAACACCTTAAATGTGAGCGCGTCGAGCCCCGCCTGCGCAAAGTTGCCGATCCCCGCAAGGCAGATGACAAGCCCATACACCGTGCCGAAGGTCTGGAACCCGAACACCTTGGCCGCGTAGTCCGAGACGGCCGCGTAGTAGAAGGGGCGGTAGACGACGAAGAGTGCGACGTTGGCGTACCCCGCCGCGGGGCTGTGCGGAATGCAGCCCAGGACGCCGATGAGCGTGGCGGCCGCGACGAGGACGAGGAGGACGGTGGGCGTGGAGGCTATATCGAGGACGAGACCGGTGAGGGGGATGGAGATGAGCCCGCCGAGGGGGAGGAGGACGTCGAAGACCTGGTTGAGCTGCCGGGCCAGATGATGAGAAGAGAGGAGCCATTCGTACTGTTGCCGGATCGTCGCGATGAAGTAGTTGATGCGCAGCATCTGGATGATCGTGAAGAGGATGATGAGGATGAACCAGGGAGAACGGATCTGCTGGAGCGCGGATGCGCCGTGCATCGCGCCCCAGACGCTGCCGGACGAGTGAGCCGGTTCTGGCTTGGGTAGAGGTCTAGTAGGTTGCTGCTGCTGCTGCCGCCGCTGCTGCGCACGATGGCTCGTGAATTCCGGGTCATTGATGTCGAAACTCAGATCCGAGAATTTGCGCTCGCCGCTGCCGTCGTCGAGAAGGCTCTGGATTTCGCTGATGATGCTCTGCCGTCGGAGACGGCGGTCCTGGCGCTGTCGCTCTCCTTCAGCACGGTCCGCGATGCGTTCATCGACGGTGTCGTTGGCTTCATCCGCGATATGCTGTTCCGCCTGTTGGATCAGTTCGCCTGCTGTTTTGTAGGACGTTGCCGGCATGAGGAATATCTGAGCGACGAAGATAAGGATGGGCACGGCGAGGTAGAGGCAGAAGAACCTCTGGATCGAGAACGAGCCGTTGGTCTTGTCGTGTAGGATACGAAAGACGAGGAAAAGGGCGCTCGAGGCATCGAAGGCGCCAGTCAGCATGGACAGTATCAGGCCTGAACGCGTTGGAAAAGTGTTGGACAAATGGAAGGACGAGATGAAGACGAACGGTCCGCCAAGCGCAAGGAGGAGATATCCAGGGATATACCCGTCAAAAGGAAGATGCGCGGCAAATCCAAACAGGAGGGCCCCTGCAGCAAGAAAGATACTACCAATGATACTACTGATTCGGGGACCGAAAGTATCGAGTATTGTCCCGACCGGCAGGGCACAGACGTTTGTAGCAACGGCGGCTATCGTAAACATGAGATTCAGGCTAGTTGCAAGTCAGTAAATAGCAGAATACCGAGTGTAGAACTTCTAACCGTATTTCTTGCCCGTAGCAGACATTCTCCCTGTCTTTAAGCTCCTCCTTCGTACAGCGGTCACGGTATACACCTTCTCTGATGAGCACCGGTTTGATAGCTGCGAACCCAAACACGATGCCTGCAGACACAAGGCAATAAACTACTGCTACACACACCTGGGCTGTACATGCGTGCAGTTAGCTGTTTGATAGTCCAGGTCATGCATTAGTCATCTGGCTGTTTTGCTTAAGTATTGAACGTGATACTGGAAAGATATAGCCATCTCATACAAATCTATTGAAATGGCCGAGAGAGAGTCATTCTGGAAAGAACAAGGACATACCGATTCTCTTCCCTCTGCTCACCTCATACGCTCCAGTCGTCTCCAGAATTGTAAAATTCGAATATTTCAACGCTCTCCGGATGGTATCTAAACCTGGTCCGTTCTGTGCATTTGTGGAACCATTCCTGGCACCACCCGATCCAGCTCCAAGGAGAGACCGCCTCTCGTTCTCTGCATCGGTCCGCGAGCCGTGACTCCAGCCGGACCCAGCGTAAGGGTTAAAGCTCAGCCTGCTCCGGGAGTGCTGGCTGATCGTCGACTGATATGAAGACGACAAGGAGGTCTCTGGAAGGTGGTTGGACACATCCTCTTCGTCATCGGAGTCTGTACTGTATGCGAGCCGACGGAGGAATGGGGCTGCACGATGTTCCCACGACTCTAGGTACGAGACACGATTGAGAGACATGGCAGACTAGTCCAAGTAGTCTCAGGATGATCGGTAATAGTGATATGTGTCTTGATATTTGTCTGTATCTCTTAAGGTACCTTGATCTCCGCGTGTAGGAAGAGGAAGACTCGTGCCCAAAAACAAAGTGCCGCCCAGTCATCAGCTAGAGAATCAAAAATGTAAAATCACCAGAAAACACCGCTAAGGACCAGGACTACTGAGAAAGGGGGTATCAAAAAAGGCGTAACAAGTATATTCGAGAGACAGATGGCAGAAAACAACCGCGGGCTGCCCAGCACCCGCAGGAGAAAAGTACCGGGAAAGAAATCGCTGACTCAGAAATTTAGAAGAGAGTAGCACACAGATCTATACGTTGGGATAGGAACCTCCTCCCGCTGCGAGGAAAAGAAAGCAACGAAACGCATAAAGTGGTGACGTTGGAAGAAGTCAAACGTGGTTGGCGGACGTCGGAGATATCGCGTGACTGGGGCTTCTCCGCAACCGCGGATCTTGCCCGAGACCACGCGTCGATCACATCGTTGTCACACAGCATCTCGTCGACAGCTAACTGTGTCCTATTGATGCATCTACACACTAGTCTTCAACAGCATTGTTCCTTAATATATTTTTCAGGTTTGATACGCGCTAATGTCCAGCTCGAGGAACGCTAATATCTTGGTTCTCCGGAATCCAAACGCGGTAACATGCACATAGCACAGGACTCCTATGCACCATGCGGTTTTGTTTGTCCAGGCAATGACTACACTTTAACCAATTACTCAGCACTAAGTCATGACGTTTCATATCTTGATCGGAAAAGGAATCAATATGACAGGAACACAGATAGTCAGGATTGTGGTCTCGTTGCAGGACCTTCCAAAACCTGGCAATTCTCAAACACTGATTGCTTCCAGTTTCCTCCTTCCACTACCCAAGAACAGACGCTGCTCAGTCGCCCTCCTCTATAGGTTTGGGTATGGGCGGTAGCATCTTCAGTTCCACAAACTCCTCGAGCACTGTCCTAATGGACTGGACCGAATCCACAAACCCGTAGAAGCCCATTTTGCGGCTTTGGTCCATGCTACCAATCGTGTTTGTCAGTCACTTGCCACAGGTACCACGGTCTGCGGTTTGGACTTGTATCAGGCGCTTTACGTACCTGAGGGCCATAGGCCAAGTCTGCAGCACAGCACCATCAGCAAAGGAGAACACGCGCTCGACGGTACTCTCGCTGACGAAGGGACTTTGTACGAGATTATATTCTTTTACAATCCTGTCCCACGCCTCTCGGTTTCTTGGTTCTTTGGCCCAGTCAGTGAGCGAGTAAGAGTATCTTACTCGTCCAGGAGGACCGAATCTGCGAGCAAAGAGTTGGTTACACGTAACCTGAAGTTCCATGGCAAGAGCAAGGTTTGCAACTTACCCTCTTGGCGGCGGCGTGTAAGGTGTCTCCTTGACCTTGAATTCCCTCTGCTGTTCAGGAATCATATAAGGGACCCCATACCATTTCGCCAACGTCATCCAAAACTTGCCCCAGGTAAAATGGCTCCCGTCAGTAGCGTTGAATCGCAGATTCTCCGCTTGTGGGTTCAAAGCAACCCATTCTGCGAGATAGCCATTCATCATTGCGGAGGATACGTCGTGCACATTTTGAAAAGAAGCCCAGTCACCGGGGTACACCATCGGCTGCTGCAGGTACGCATGAACGGAGGCAAACACGCCAAGTGGGAAGACGACGTTCATGGCAGCATCTCTGACAGCGCCTAAGATTGCGGAAGGCATGGTCACGTTCCAGCCTACACCGTGGCGTCTGCAGTACTCGAACAGCAGGTCCTCCTGGGCATAGTAGAAGTTGTTTTCAAGGAGAACTCGAGGATCATTCTCATGTTGGGGCGTGACCGTCGGACCTAGATGGCTGCCGTAGTTTTTCGCGCCAGTCTGGAGGAGAAACCGCTTGGGCGTGATTTCCGCCTGCCTGAGTGCCTCGAGGAAGTTTGAGAGGAGCAGAACTGCGGGTTCTTAGCCAGTCTGACCAGAGATAACGGCATCCTAGGTCCGCACCATTTACTTTCACCATCTGCTCGGTATCAGACCACAGTCCCATGCCTTCCTTCGGCGCGGGCTGGATATACGAGAAGAAGAACACATAGTCCCTTGACACAACAGCATCTTAGCAGGTTGCAAGTCTGCTCAAGACCAAGCCTGAAGACTGAAACTAAACAGAAGCGGCATGGTACTCACGCCTTGACCTCTGCCTTCCTCAGCTTTTCCGCCAGCTCCTGCGGCGAGTTATACAAGAAATCCATCGACACGTACTTGACGTTACTCTTCCACTTCCTCTCGACGGGCGGCGGACGGCGTGAGAGCGCGTAGATGTTCGTCCACCGCTCGGGCGACTCGTTGAGGACCCGCACCATGTGGTCGCCCGAAATGCCGTTCGCGCCGGTCACGATGGCGGAGAGGCCCTTTATCGTTTCAGGGAAGATGGGGAGGCCATGGTAGATGCCCTTTGAGCGGATGGTGGTGGTTGTAATTGTGGATTCCGCAGCCATATCGAGAATCGACTATTTTGTCCGTTATGCGATATGAGTTACCTGGAGGTCGTATCTTTTGAACTTGCTGTCCCGAAGTGGAAAGTCATGCAGACAGAGCGCGAAATTGTCCTCACGTATGCAACCTATCTGTTTCTCGATATCGTAATTCCCAAATGAATGATAACTAGATCTCAACTCACGCAATTGGAAAGAACGCCTTGAAAGCAGACAACTATATCAATTGTCCATCGCATGCGCCTCAGCTCCCGCGGTGCTATGCTGCTGCCGAGCTTCCGACACGTCCGTCCGCTCCCAGCTCCGCATCAAAGTGACGTCGACAGCGAACTGAATGGATGAGATCGGCTACCGAACCAAATTCCCGCACGAGACATGGGACCCTTCCTGCAAACTAATCTGACAGCGTCGATATGGAGACGCAGCCGCCCATGAGAGCAGTAAGTACAGCTGCTCATGATGAATCGTCACTAATCAATCCAAAAATTTTCCAGTTATGAAGGTAGAAAACCTGTCGGCCATGACTGACATGGCCTATATTATCTAGTTCAATTCCATTGTACAGTACATGTATGTTGACCAGTTTTAATGCCAGTGACCACTCTGAGATTTTCACTTCTATTACAGCATAATACAAAATCGAGAACTCTCAATTGATAAGGGTATCAAGCAAGCCATTACCAGAGATATATCCAGCTTACTGCCAGAACCAGGGCCCCAGCTCTTTCACGGTACGATCTCGTCCACTGTGCTCTGCTTGGGCTTGTTGAAATCAAGTCCTTTCATCAGCCACTCATCGAACAGAAGTTCTTCAGCGGTCGGTCTATCCTCAGGGATCCACTTCAGTGCCCTTCGGAGGAACCGCAAGAAACCCATCCTTATCCTCTCCGCGGATATCAGCCGCTAGTTTCTCGAGCGTAATATCAGGAATGGGTGCAAGGCCTTTCCAACTGCCTGAAAAAGAAAATCAGCAGGGGTAACGCACTTTGCGAGAAAAAAAACCAGTTTAAGCAAGCATAACGGCGTAAGCTGACAAACATACCGTTTTCATCCCAGAATACGGAACTGATCCTGCTTCGTTAAGGAATTCGACGGGGGGAGGCCCTAAGATTGCAATCATCTCTGCAATATGAACTCTGTCATCGAAGATAATGTCGGAATTTTTACCATTGAATAGGGTGCGGCTGCAAACGATATCCCGGCCTAGAAAATCCATTGCAGCATATTAGAGAAAACAGATCCGAGGGTCGGGCAAAGTTTTCGTTTGCTTACCACCATGGCAACGCTCCAGATATCGACCTTTTAATCCAAACTCATTTCGAGGACAACCTCAGGTGCCCTATGGACATTTGGCATGATATCCTCGTCATGTTCCCCCTCTCCAAATCGAGCTTCACCAAAGTCACCAAGCAGTGGTAGCCCATTGCTCAGGGGGAGTATTCGGGTCGTGTAGATCGTCCGACCGCCTTCGAGTACCTTTCTCGGTGACGGCTCCTCAATTTCTGCCTCTTCAATGGCCGCAAATATCTGCGGATCATCCACGGGAAGCAGCAGTTCTTCAATTGAAGATCTTAATAAGGATCAGTAATCCAAAACCAATTGCTTTTTTTCAACAAGGCTTTCTCACCTGTATGTATGATGCGAGCACCGGCGTGGAGAAAATCTAAAGTCAGCAGAATCTGCCTGAGGCACGGCTTCAGATCTTCGAGACTCGGGGCCCGTCCGGGGAAGAAATCCAGAAACTCTGTTTTGTATCATCTATGTCCTGTCTTTCCCTTGGACGTATCTGGTAGCAATGATTCAATTGATCTATCGATGCAAATGCGCTCAGCTTTAAGGTATATAAATGTACATGTTAGACATGCCTTGGTATATGTCTAGCTTGTCTCTCATGGTGCATGCTGATGGCAATGTCAATGACGATAATGGAGACTAATTAGCAAGGTCATTGCGTTTATAGGATCATTGATGCTGTTTGATCGAACCCAAGGCGACTCTTCAAGCCCGGGAAGCAACGGTAGAGAACTTGCCAAATCTCTGCATATTCGGGTTATCTGCGACAGCTAAGCCTATCTACTCGCAAACAAACCTGGCAAAGCTATACTGACCTCTTCAGTGGAAAGCGAGCCCAAAATACCAGCTTCGGAGTCTGAGGGGGATTACAAAAACCCTTGTATTCTCTTTCTTATCAAGTACGCATGGAACCTCTATAGAAATGGGCTTGGTTCGATTCGATTCAGCAGTACCCTGTATAACAACTTCCAAACACTCGAACAATGCTTCTCTCCATAATTCCTCATCATCATTATCATCGCTATCAGTATGCACCATAATAATATAATAAAGGTTAGACAGGCAGACACCACTGCACCTCCAACATGTACACATACACATACAGACATGCACATACATAGAAAGTAAAAAGCAGGGATACATCCGCATAGATATAATGAGATATGATGGTGATGATGACGACGATGATGATCGAATCAATTGAGTTCATCGCATCGCCTCGCGGCCAGATAGATATGTCCAAAAGAAAGAAGCAGAGATGAGAAACAAAAATTTCAGAAGACTCTCAACTTTTCGTTGACTGGGTATATGCACGTATATCACTTTTTCTAATTTTTTTTCCCCCTCCAATCGAAGTCTCGTTTACCTTTATTCAGGAAATACCCCGTTCTCTGGATTGAAACCTCCCTCCCCCATAGTGTGTAGAATAGAATAAAAGACAACAAAGATGTACAAAAAGAAATTATGATAAAAACGCGGAATGTGGTAGTAGATAGAGTGTATGAAGATGATCTCAACGTTCCAGCTCTCTGAGCCCCCCAGTCCTTGCGGCGCTAAGTTCGTCCAACTGAGTCACTTTGGTGTGTCTATGGAGTGCCGTGCCCTAGCAGTCACCGGTGGCCTGGAACACCGCTTCCGTGCCATTAGCGTAATAGCAAGATCTACCCTGGAGATTGGTGGCGCCCTGGAGCGGAGCTGGGATCCTTGGAAGCGGGAGCCGGCGGCTGGAGACGACTTTGTCGTAACCGCGTCTGGTGCAGATCACCGACAAGACTGTTGTTAAGAAGCCTGTACAGTCCAAGTCGTCTAAAATAGATAACCCGCTAGAACGAATTCGGATCCAAACCCATGGAGAAGTTAAAGAACCCTTCATCCAAGATATTACCCAGAGCATAGAAATTGTCGGGATCAAAGCCCACCTGCATCGCAAGCTCCGGGACAAAGCCTGCATAAGCAGCTTGTGGATTCTGCGCAACGGTGGTCGCCATGGGATTATTCGGATCGTCATATCCTGGCGGCTGCCGGAACCGACCGGAGTGTGGTGGGTAGACGGACTGTGAAGACGGTGTCGTTGTGGAGTGAACGGGAGGCGGAGGAGGATATCGAGTCCATGTATCCGAGCCCACATTGTGCATTGCAGTGCTTGTACTGGCGGTGCTGGGCCCAGGGTCTTGTACTGGGGATGTCCCGACAGCACCTCCTGGGCCATTTGTTGGGGGCGGAGGGTAATGTGATTGTCCCTGAGACTCCTGGTGAGAATTCGGCCTGTTATTTGGCTCGCCCATGGCGACCTCGCTGAGCAGGTGCAGAGGCGTAGGACCCATGTTCGCCTATCCACAAGTTAGCCTCTATGCGCAACCAGGCAGCAGGAAGACACTGCAATATCCATACCGTCTTTGTCTTTTCCTCTCCCTCGGTAGATTTGGTCTGTTCATTGGGATCCTTGGGATTCCCGGCTTTCTCGTACGCCTTGTAGATATGACACAGCCCTTCCTGATCCTCGTGGTCCTTCCGTTTCAGGAACCAGTGTTTAAGCATGGTCAAGACCAAAGAGAACTTGGCGGCAGTGCGACCTCCGCTGCTATCACCCGCAACCTTGAAGTGCTCGATCACCTTGTCGAGATAATATTCAACCTTGATATCTGCAGGATTAAAGACCTGGCCCAGGCGACTATCAGGAGCGGAAACGGCGGAGAAGAGTTTAATCAGCGCGACAGACGCGTAGGAGGTTCTGCCAAAGTGGACCGTTGGCAGACAAATGATAGTCTTGTGATCAAGGCTCGATATTATATTTAGGGCTTCATGCGCAGAAGTGAGACATGATGTCAAGGCGTCAACATGAGCAGCGGTATTGAGGTCTGCCTGGTTCTCGCGCGATTCAGATACGAATGGTGGTCTGAAATCGTCTATGTTATGATCCACATGCATAGCAATCTCATGCATGTAGACGTTTAGCACATGCTCGAAGTGCCTCATCATCGCTGCACTGCTGATCAGCAACATCTCCCCAATGACAGACTAAAAGAGGGAGTTCATAAACATACGAGAATAAAGATCCGGAGGAACTTCTTTCCGCCACTGTTCCAATTGTTTTTCAAACCCTTTCAGAGCATATTGGACTTTCGGGTCACTAAGCGACAAGCTCGTTGTTGGATCATCCATCGAAAACTGGAAGCTGACTTCTTCCGAAAGATGAGCAAGCTTCGCCCAGTGGACCAAGACCTTATCTGATGGTAGTGCATCAGGGGAGTTCTCCAATATCTCAAGGCACTCGTCCATGTACGGCTGCCAACGTACAAGGAATGACCGTCGGAGGGCCGTTGCGGACCTAAGTCATGTTAGCAACAATCGGACCATCAATGGACTTTTCCGGTTTGCAGTGCTGAGTTCATAAAATAAAGGTTGGTAGTAAGGGACGTCATACTGAACAGCCATGAAATAACAGCCCACCCAAGCTCGTCTGGTCTCCGGGGCATCGGGGTTCAAGGAGGACGCTTTCTTGCCCATAATTTCTCTCCAAAATCCAAATGGTTTCGTCTTGGTTTTTGTTCTCCGGTTCATCCCAATATCCATGCCGATAACGACCGCCATATGGATTAACTGATAGAATTTAAGTTCTTCAAAGTGGTCGGGTGGTATATACCACAGGCAGGAGACGAGAAGCGCCTGCACCAATTCCAAAGACTTCTCGCCTTTAATGAAGATACGATCTGCAAGAACACGGTAAACCTCATTGACCAAATGCAATTGGATCGCTGGGTTGAGAGACCCAACTGAAACGGAGAGGATAGCCAGGAAGAGAACCGGCTTGGTCCGCCGAATGTCTCCCATTTTCGTCTCGGGGAGGAAAACGACTACAGGCATCAGGGGTGCCATATCATTCACATATCGATCAAATGCCTGAATGGCAGTGTCCACGTCGACGATCCCCCTATCAATGACATCCGCAAACTCATGACCGCCGTCGGACTTGAGGACTGTATCCCCAGAGCTACAGACGCTGGGCCATGTTCCGGCGGATGGTCCGCCTGCATCGCGCGCATTCACCGGAGTCAAGAGCCCGCCGTGGCTTGCGCTTTTAAACTCGCCAGTATGGTGTCGTTTATTGCCGGCCAAAGTCGCCGGAGACCCCGGAGCCGCTGCACCATTTGGTTGACCGTCGCTGTAATAGCGCTGTGGCTGTCCGCTTCCCAGCCATCGTCGGGCAGCGTAGTCATCGCTATGCGGTCCCAGAATCCCTAGGTCTGCACCACGAGCTCGCGCTTGCAAACTCGCGGTCAGCACATCGATCTTCTTCTCCAGCTCCGCGACTCTGCTGTCCGTCTTCTTCTGGCGCTTGCGCGTGGGTGCGGTAACGATGCACGTTCTGCCAGCCTTGGCGCAACGCTTGCATGTGCCTGTCGGATTGTCATTGTCGGGTTCGCAGCGGACTTTCAGCTGACGGCACGCCTCACAGGCGCGGGGTCGTTTCAGGTCCGCGAAGGGGTCATTGGCATCTGTCGACTCGACACGGGGAGCCGCTGCGATGGCAGGTGTGTCGCCCGGATAGTAGGAATGAGGGGTCTGAGGCGGAGGGCCATAGTAGGTGTGGTTGCCAGAGGAAGGCGTGGAGGAGTGGAATTGTTCGCCGGGAGAGTAGTGCGATGGGATCTCGGGATAGCTGGGCGTAGGAGCAGAGCCAGCTGGCGAAACGGCGTGCGCAGAGGAAGGAGAAGGATCGTACGAGTGCTGGACGGCAGGGCCTCCACCTCCTCCGCCCTCGCCAGCGCCATGGTCGCTCGAGGCGCGCAAACGAGGGTCGATCTCCATGTCGCAGGCAGACGTCGGTCGCACGAGACGGGACCGCGCAGCGGGAGAGACGCAGGCGCCTTGCGATAAGGGAAACTATGGCAACGGTCAGCCGCAACCGATCGAATCACAGAAGAGCGGAGGCATCGTGAGGTCTTGTTACGCTGGGATCGAGCAGTCGCAGCAGCTCCTGCGACGCGACCGAGATCTGGAGATAAGCTCCGCGGGCGGCGTCGAGCTCTGAGCGCGCAGAGCTCTGGAGTCGGCGGCGCGGTGACTCCGCGCTCGGCGATCAGCGTCGGACGAAGACCTCGCAGCGCACGCGACAGCGGACGAGGTCGAGTTGCACGAGGGACACTATCCAGACCATCCAGGGGTTGGACGGCGTGGATGCGACGCGGGGTGGTCTGCGAGGGCGACACCCGGCATCGAGGAGGAAGGTTGGAGAAGAGCGAAGAGCCTCCCCCAGCCCGGAGACCGACCTCGTAATTACGGCCTGCAGTGAAGAGATGCTCCCCTTGACGCCCACAGATCGCCTCAGGCCCTCCGCAACGCTGCGCTGACAGAGATCCGTCTCTCTTTCATTCCCCTTTCACAAAGTCTATCTGCTTCTGTAGAAGGAAGCTGATTGCACCTGCGGTGGCATTTCCTCGTTCGTTCCAGACCCAGTCAGCCCATCCAGGATCTTTCACTTTGTTTGATACCAGATCTGCGTCCACGACAACAGCACTTGGGAAATCGATTGCTTTATGAGGTTACCATGGGCCAATGCGCTCATTTCTCTTGATTTTGCGCAGCATATCGTTCTTATCTGTCTCTGCACGAGCCGCATTTGGATCCTGACCGCAAGGGTGGGAATATCCAAATCCGGGTTACAAGTGACCGGACTGCGAAGATGATCGGGACAACCACTGCAGATAATCTCAATGATGTAGACCGTTTTTTCTATACTATTCTGCAACGATGAAATTTAGGGCGATGTTCTGACCACTCCTGTGATGCGCTCTCGTGAAGCGAGCCGCGCGATATCGTCACTGGTGACACGCAGAATGGGGTTATCCGGAAGTACAGCAAAGAATGTTTTGATTCAGCGTCGGAAATGTCGTCTACTGAGCGCCCATTGCACCGCTCCTGGCGTGATAATGCTGCGCAGAAGCAGCAGTGCCCTCTTGCTCATTAGATGCAGTCCTCATCTGTCGACTGCAACACTCCTCTTTGGTCATGACCTCTCTGCGCAGATGTATCATATCCCCCTTGGCTGGATCATGACTACCTCTCGCTTCTACCATGTTCCCTGCTTAGCAACCCGACTGATTTACCTGACGCCCCTGGGATACTCGTGAAGATCATTTGATTTGCAGGTACGTGACAGCTGCTGACCGACGCCCCTGGCGGCAGATAGGCAACATCAGAGCATCAAGACCAACTACTAGGCCATGCCTCAACTACAGTAAGTCTGTCTGCAGTCTACAAGCTCACATTTTACCAAACTATTGTCTTTGGTCTCTCCAGCACGCCAAACACGTACAAGCTTGAGCGGATTCCGTGTAAGCTGGGGTTGCCAGGTTGCCTACTCCTTCGCCCATCATCCCCAGGCTCCAGGTACCTCTTGCCCGTTCGAGATATGCTGATACGCGGGTGCCAACGATGCTGGGAAAGCACGCCTCTCACACCTGGCAGCTTCGTCCAACAGCGCCGGTTACGCCTTGCCTTCCTACCTAGGTTCTTCCCTAGGGAGGCAGGGCAGGCAGGCGCTGGGAAGGTTGGCCAACATATAACAGTGGCCTCATCCCCCCACGACTCTCTTCCTTTTTCTTCTCCTCTCCCCAGCGTGCGACATTCTTTCTCATCCGTAGGCGTTCGACATCGAAGCCTCCGTCTTATCCTTTCTATTCTACGCTCCCAGTATTGCTTAAAGCTTGATACGCATTCGTTTCTCGAGCAGTGAGGGTTCACTCCAGATTCATTCGTTCAGTCCCCCATTTCCCGCTCTACGTGCCTGAAGACGCCTCTTCGGCTTTTCGTCTTTTCTCGTCATCATGTCTCCGCGTCCTACGTTCCACTCCGCCTTGCTTGTCGCTCTGGCCCTCCATTGCGGATGGGCACGAGCCTCGATGGAGCCCGTGGAGATTCAAAACTCGTGCAACTCGCTCGCAACCTCGGCCTTGGTTCTCAAGGACTTGGTCTTGCTCATGGATTCGACGTCCAATTCCGGACCCGTGTTTGTAAGTGGCATTGTTTTCTCTTCGCAACCCTCCTCTCTTCACTCCTTCCGGAGTCAGGTTACAAAAGATCAACTGACATTTTGTGATCTCTCTCAAGGACTTTTGCAAGGAATTGGAGGTCATGTTTGATCACGTTGTGGCCAACATTGGATTCATGACCGGATCACCAGTCATCCAGCGGTCCACCGATCAGCAGATTGTCTACGACGGATACTCTAATGTAAGTTATCCAGACCAGTGCTGGCAGGGCTCGTTCGAAGCCCCATAGTACAATTTGTGAACTGCTAATTCCAACGGAATCTTTGTCTTCTAGTTCGTACAAAGCCTTGTTGAGCTCATGGATGCCGTTACCAAAAGTGCAGCAACGCTGGTAGAAGAGGACGATGACAACGAGTTTCGAATTGTCTCAGAGATTAGGGCGCTCTCTGGCGTGATTGACGTGAGTCTCCTTCTCTTCGTGCTCGATCCTCAACGGAAGAAAAAGAAAAAGCGACGATCTAAAATGTCGGCCTGGGGACTTGACTAACGTTTTCTTTTTTCTTCAGGCTTACTTCTACAACCTGATTGGTCTCTTCCCTAAAGCTACCTCCTATCACGTTCTGGCCAACGACCAGAAAAGCCAGGTCGACACCCACTTCCGCCGGGCCGTGCATTCGTTTTCTCTTCTTCCCGATAAATTCCCCGACTCAGATCCCGGCAAGGATAAGGATGGGAAATCTCCCAAACTTCCCAACCCTCCAAAAGTTCCCGACTCCGACAAGGATGGGAAATTCCCAGATCCCGACAAGGATAGGAAGTCTCCTGGCTCCGATAAGGATGGGAAATTCCCAGATCCCGACAAGGATAGGAAGTCTCCTGACTCCGATAAGGATGGGAAGTTTCCGGACCCGGACAAGGACAAGAAAGATCCCGATCATGACAAGGATAAGAAATCTCCTGACTCGGATGAAGAATTTCTTGACTTTGATGTAGATGAGGAATTCTCCGATGCGGATTCAGATGAGGAATTTTATGATTCGGGTGTGCATCCATTTGAACATGTGCTTGCGGAATAAGCGGGATTGTAACGGGCCCATCCTTTCTGGCGCATGAGTGGTGAATAATCTTGAATGGAAGAGCAGGCGTTTGCTACGAGACTATGTGATCCTAGATTCCTTCTTGCTCCATTGTTAGGGTTTGAGCTCTGTATTCGCCCTTACGTATCTAATCAAGGCAGAGCTTTCTTTTGATACGTTCCACCGCGTAGAACAGTGTCCAAGAGGCATTTTGAATCCTTGACTAGAGTGCGTGATTGCTTGGGAAGGAAGGGGGGGGGGGAGGAGACTTCTAATACTGAAAAATTGCCTGTCTTATCGAAGTGAATAAGAACAGTCATTTTGTAAAGCCATGCTTTGTCAGATTCTCGCCCGTGCCAATACTACTTCCATCCATATTTCACGCGGACCTTGACAGAGAGCATACGGTGTATGTTCCGGCTATCCATCACTGCCGAGGTCCCGTCGCCACACATGGCTTAAACGGCAAGATTCTGGACCAGAGGGGTGCTTTGGCTTTGGTAAACGTGTCACCCCGAACATGGACCAGAATTTAATATCAGGGTGGATTTGGTCCTATCATGGAACGTTCTTAATAACTTTAATTCCTAGCAAGTCGATTTCTTCCATGGTTCGGGAAAGCTGAAACCGCGTCTTGTCTTATCCCGACATACTGGTTCTACTAGGGTAGCAAAATGCCCTCATATATCCTGCAAACTCATCGATCCGACATGTCACATATGCTCTTATTTCTCCGGTCATGTAGATCTGTTGCTCACCGGGTATGAGGCTAGTTCAGCTGTGAATCTCATAATAATCATATTTGAATGCTACCGTAGTATATATGTTCCAGATATATGCATGACATAAGCTCTATTCAGGATATCGGCAAAATGGCAGTTCTAGATGGCAAGAGCATTTCTATATGGCAATATCTTGATAGGTATTTCATCGAAGATTTTCCAGCTCAAGAGAGCCCCACGACGACGTAGTTGTAGTTGCAGAGGTCGGCCGACGTCTGGACCTCCTTGGTACCGTTCGCGCTCGCGACCACGGTACCGGAGCCATCCACGACCTCCAGCCTCTGCGGCCCTGCCTGCAGGCCCAACACCAGGCGCGCGTTCATGCCGGCTCCTGCAGGAAACGAACCGATCTGCTCGTTGTTGCTGTACACGTTGATCTTGAAGCCATCGGAGCCCTCGGGCAGGAGGACGGCGTAGTTGACCGCATCCTGGGCGCTCTGCCAGCCGGACGGCTTCTGTGGGCAGTCGGACGTGGTCAGGACCGGTCGGTACCACATCGCGCCGGCGGCGCTCTTCCCGGAGGGCGGGTAGAGCTTTGTGACGTCCGTGTTGCCCGACTTATAGGCCTGGATGAAGGGCGGGAGAAGCTGCTGCCAGCCCTTGTGGTCAAAGCCATTTGTATAGTTCCCAATATTGGTGCCGGCAATCTGTTCAGGCCAGAAGTTGCCGATGTAATGGCTCTCGCCGGCGTCGTTCCAGGTGACGATCTCCACGAAGTCCGGCTGGAGTTCGAGGACCTGCTCGATCCGCTGGGCGTAGTTGAGTTCGCCGATGCGATACCAGTTCTGGCCACCTAGGTCCTTGAACTGGAGCGACGAGAGCGCTGGTGGAATGAATTAGTATCATGGTAGACCGGCTCCAAGTCGAAGAGGTGTCACATACGCATCATATAAACCTTGTTGGCTGCTCTCGCAGCGTCAAGGACTGCATGATCCACTGTGTCGCTGACATTGGCAACTCCTGCGCTCTCAGCGGGCCACGCCGTCTCCCAGCCGAAGACACCATCCACGACCGGGAAACTATCGAAGAAGCCGGCTGGGTAGCCGCTCGCGTCATCGAAGTTAGGGACGAAGAATGGGTTGACACCCCTGCGTGCAGCGGCCTGTCTAAATGCAACACTCCATCCGGCGTTTGTACTGTTTTGCCCGAACGTATATGTCGAGGCGCCTCCCTTGAAGGTGCTCACGAAAGGCTTGTTGTCGTGCTTGTAGTACGCCGTGTGATTGGCGTACTTTGTGAGCAGCGGCAGAAACTCGGACGGATCTTTGAATGAGTACATGTCGAACGAGAAGAAGAGTTTGAAACCGGCATCTCTGGCTGCATCAAACAAGTACTGAACGGCCGAGGTAGCCCAATCGGCGGTACTCTGGACATTCAGGGCGAAAGCATCAATTCCAAGGCCCTTGGCATCGGTGACATCTGTCACGGCCTCTTGCTGTGTCATCGAGCCAACCTATTCAAGGGGTTAGTCGGTTCGGAATCCCACTGGAAAATCCGGGGTTTCCTGAGCGCACCATATAGTGAGCAAAGACACCCTTGAGGTCAGCAGCTGACAGGCCGATCAAGGAGGCCCATACGGCCGAGAAAAGGGCAAGATTAAGAAGGCCGTTGCGTCGTCCGAAATGCATCTTGTCTTAATACAAAACCACACCGAAGTCCACACTGAAGTCCAAAAGTGACATTGACACAGTTATCCTGGCAAGGCCTTCAACATGGGATTGAGATGCAGAAGTCTCGAAAGCCACATAGGCCTCTGCTTCCATTATATATACTCCTCGTGCTCACTGGAAACTGAAGTGGGCCACCCACATAACAAATTTTCTATCTGGGTCCTGTTTCCCCGGACCGGGGATCAACAGTGGGTAATACCTCAGACATCTGTGCACCAGAAGCGAAGTAAAAACGCAGATGGGGACTGTCGGCATCAGGGGCTAGGCGAACGGAAGTGGCAAAAGTAGATGTTGTACCTGCGATGAAACGTCGCCATGGGTCACAGGAACCATGGAACAAGCAGGTCACAGATCAGTCCCATCCGGAGAACCGGTGTGGGGTTGCCACATCTAACAGCCCCTTGAGGTTAGAAACAATCTCGTTTCATCGATCTCCATTGTATGTATCCGGTTCTTGGGTCCGATGACGTCCGCAAGTGGCAACAGTGCTGCAAACGATTATGATTACCAGCTCAGACGATGAAGCTTCCTCAGAAGTATCACAGTGCGGACATAATGGTCTGCTGCTAGAGAAGAAAATCCCAAATGATAACTCCAGAATCTGAGCATTACTGAAGTCCTGTTGGTCGATGACAAATGATCAGGCCGTGGTCAAGGCAAATTCTGTGTTCATGGATGTGATTGTTCATTTGTGAACATTAAAAGAACGAGTACCTGCGTACTACCTAGGTAGCCTTAAGTCAGTATGCTCTGGGGACCTCAAGCCTGTCAAGGAACAAGTCCGTAATTAGGGCGAATATTGGATCGATGCCAAACAGCCCACTCATCGCGTCCATCAAGGAGACTGTGTAACATCCCACAGTTCCGAGTGGGGCCTACCCGGTCCGAAGAGTGGAGTGGATGGCAACAATCCTTGCGCAAGATCTCATTATCCGAGGGGGCAGCTGAGGATAACTCGCTGTTATCCGACAACCTTGAGGAGGAAATGTGGCATCCATCTTGTGGTTTGTGTCGTCAATAATGTGTTAGTATAGGCCTTACTCCATCGCCAAGGCATATCATCACAACTAGGTCCTTGGAAATATTGCAATGTTGCACTGAGACATCCAACAAAAGTGCAGGTGTAGGCATCCCACAAGGCTGATTCTACTGTCCATGCAAGGCCACCAAGCCTCGCTGCAACAGTCAGCTTGCGTAATCTTTCAACGTCGGGACTCTCAGAGAACAAGATATGAACTTGATCATAGTAGAGCGTCGTTTCGTTTTAAGACATTCTTATGCGGGGTTTGTAAACGTTGGATTAAACTGCACTATCTGTACTCTTGGGTCTTAACTAACTAAGTTAGGACCTATTGATGACTAACTAGGCCAGGAGTCACTATGATGACTAAGCATCGTAACTTGGGCAAAAATTCGGAGATAGAATCATACACACCACCTTCCGGCAGAATTTCTACCCTCGGAGCTTCAACTGTCCGAATGCTCTCCGAACGGGGTTTCAAACACTACTTCCCGTCGCCTTTAATGCAAACAAATGACCTTCTTCCCTCGCTGGGAAAATCATAAGCAGACGACAAGTGAGGAAGACTGACTATTCATTCCTCGCTGAAGGATGAAGTCACACGAAGTACGCATCTCTCAGATAACGGCCTGCCTCTATCCGGTGCGATCTAAGTGTCCTTTAACTAGAAGTGAATCTGGTACATCTTTTTCTCGAACCCGTAACGTGTCTCTTACTCCACCTAAAGAGCCGATCTATCACGCTGGAAGTATGATGTGATCCGATCTATTCTGAGACATTTGGAGCGGACGGGAAGGTTGTCGTGTCACCAACAGGATATTCGCCAGGTGCTGAAGAAAAAGATTGATAGGGGCATCTTCCTTTCGTATGAAGTCATAGGGCTCGGATTTGTAGCTGATGAGTTCCTCTCCATTAAAATATGCCTGGAGGATTCTCCCTTGTTGGCGTGCCATGAATGAAAACGCCAGGACCTGGACACAATGATTGATTAGAAACAATCCAATAAAGCAGTGGAGTTATACATTGCAAAAGAAGAGAGGATGAAAGAAGAGCATACAGGGATAATCTTATGGCCTTTGTCCCACGAGGCCTCCAGGATTGCAAGTGCCTCGCCCCGCAACAGCTTCTCGTCACCCTCGAAGCCAGGAACCATCGTGAGCATGATATGAGGCTGTGATTCAAGATCGTGGGTTTCTATTGGATCCCGCATAGGCTTATAATCTTCATCATCAGAGTCCAACAAAGTTGGGAAGCCACTGCGTAGTGGAGAGATTAGTGTTTCTCACAACGTAGATCCTATTGAGACTCACCCGCGTGTCTTCCATTTAGTGATGACATGAGACTGTCAGAATCATCCTCGGTTCCTTTTCTAGGCGCGCGATCAAATTCCCAGAGAAGATATCGGTTAATCTCCGCAGCAACGTCCTTTGCTCTTGTTTCCATTTCCTTCGGATCAAAGTTTGGGTATTTCTGTATCTCCCTTCTAGTGGCAGGGTCCATATTGATAGGATGCTGAAGGAGGTGTTCTAAGGGCAAAAGTTTGACGAAACAGGGGTAGCGGTCAAGTCGACGATCATAGCAGCAGCAGCCTTGAGCATCAAAAGTGATCAGAATCGATTTGATCTTCAGATCTATCTGGTCCTCGTCTTTTATAAATGGAGAAGAGTATTCGTTAACACCTTTAAACAGTTTTGGATGGCATTCTGGACCTTTTTTCATCTGCTGCTCAGCAGAGGAACCGTCCCCTGTACTCTTTCCTTCCGACATATTAAGCGAATAACAAGAGTCAAAAATGATGAAGTATGCCGCTTCTTCAGGTCCTTTTTTGAAGGATATTTAACACTAAACAAATCAACAGAGGGATTTCGGTATAAATAAATAGATCGATCAATAAAGAACTCGCTACCCATCCAGTAGGCAAAGAGATGGAAGAAATAAGATGAGGATTAGAAACTTCCTCCAGTCAAGTCCGGACACAGAGCCATGATTTATAGGAAATTGCATTCTTTGACATGCCCAAGATCATACTTTCTAGAAGCTTTAATGACTAATTCCTTGACCCTCTATCATAGGTCTCACCACCGCCCGAGCTCCTGAAACATTTCCTAATAAAGCGGGTATCACCCTTTGATGGGATTGATCGAGATCTTCGGATGCGGGCACATAGAACCCCGCAGCGGACCTATACGGACAGTTGTTAATGGACGGCCCAAGACCGCTCCATTCAACATCCTTTTTGTAGGAAAAAGAGAAGTGATTAAATTGAAAGAAGCATCAGCCCAGCGGGGTGTCAGGAAATGGCAGTTAACGTTCACTCAGAGCACCGAGACCTCTGGTATATTTATCATTGAAAATTTTCAAGAGATTCCGAAGAGATATTTCTTCTGCAGGAAAATAGCTAATCGTCCTATATCGCAACCCATGAAGCTAATATTACATGAGAGCAACCAGGACGATATTCAAATACAGGATTGCTTGCAGTAAGAACAAATAATCACTTGCAAACTTGGTATCTTAAACACAGAAACTGTCCCAGACTCAAACCTTACACAAACCCTGCCATTCAGGGAAAAAAACAAAAGGCATGTCAACAAAGGCACTGAAAGAAAATCATGATCATAAGCCATGGGAAGTGTCTTGGGATACGCATCACTGAAATTGGGAAACCCCACAGGGAAGTACATCCCAATGCCCCCTTTTTGCTCCTCTCTCACCGGACATGGGCTAACTAGCATTATCCACCTCCTCCATCGGCACCGCCGTGACTCTTCCGCCTCTGCTTCTCGAGCAAGGCGAGGCCGGTGATGAGCACCATCGTGTCAAAATCACGGCCATAATCGACATTTATCTGGAACTTGCCGGATTTTCTGAAGCTCTTCAGGTTGTTGTGGGCATAGACGGCCAGGATCCCGCCCGTGCGCCCGTCCACCAGCTTCCAGTTGCACGAGCCCAGAACCGAGGGCACCCAGTCCCCGATGCCGATGGAACGCGTCCGTTTCCAGAAGAACGTTCGCCTTTCGCCGCGGTGTCCGCGAGTGTCCCTTGGTGCATTCCCCGGATAGATCGTCATGTCCCAACGATACTTGGAGGAGAAGAAACTGGTTTTGGTCAAGTCCTCCCACACGACGCCGTTGACGCTGTTTGGGTCGCCGAGGGCGATCTTGGAATCATCGGAGAAGCAGCGGAACTTGCAGGCGGCTGCAATCGGGGCATTCTTGTCGGGACCGGCATGCAACGTGACGTTTGGCTTGCCGGGCCAGAATGAGGAGTTCTTGACATAGAACAGATGCCTCTTGTCGTCCGAAGTCACGGTTAGATTGGAGGATGCGAACGATGTGTGGTAGACATGAAACAAACGGGAGGAGCTGGTTGGTCTGGAGAAAGAGTTTGCGTAGCTATGAGCAACATATGTCGTTGGTGGAACATAGAAGGCGTCCCCATTTTCCCCGGATGATTCCATCTTGAGAAGAGGATGAAATAGCCTGCGATTACAGAAATGAGGAAATTGGAACAGAGCAGGATCTCAGAAGGGCATCATGCTCTTGATATAAATGTCCACAAGAACCCAGGGCAGACGATTGAGCCACTCAGAACCCCCGCAAGCAGTCATCCTAAGCTCTCCCAGGACATGCAGCAAAACGGGGCGCCTGACGAGGCGGAGCTCCGCCAAGGCTCCGGAAATAGACACGATCATCTGAATTTCTATCGATTGAAGTACGAAGCAGCCTATGGGATCCTGGGGCTGTGACGCGGGCGGTGTCGGGCGGGCAAATCCGGGGGCACGAGGCCCGAGCGCCGCTCATGTCCTTGAGTCACGTGGTATGAGAGGACGGGCGGACGTCAGGTGACATCACATGACACGGACGCTGCCAAGGCCGGCGCGTCGAGACGGCGTGTCGAGCTGCGATGGAGGCGTTTTGCGATGGAAAATAAATAACCGGTGAACAATTGCCCGAGAACGCCGTAGAGGCAGCGACAGCCGTCTCTGTCTCTCGATCCACCATCTCTCCTTCTACGCAGCCTGTTCGAGAGAAGGACTTAGCCCGGGAGAAGCGCTGTGCAAAGCTCAGTGCCTCCCGCAGAGGTGGTGGTTTGATTCCTACCTCATGGTGTTTACACAGCTCTGTCCATAGCAGCACCTTACTCACCGAACGACAACACCTGCGCATCGCAGGCCGCGAAGCGCCATGGCCTTCAGAGTTCCTTACGGTGACTCGAGTCTGCCCGCGACCCCGGACAAGTCGCGCAGTCTGTTCAGCAATGCCTCCACGACTCCCGCCGACCCGCCTCCGTCGTCTTCACGCTCGTTCACCCCGGCCGGCAATCCGCCATCCACGATATTCGGGAGCTCGCAGGTGGAACCCGGATCCAGACTCAGCTTTTCCGACTCGACGTTCAGCCAGTCCGGCAATTTCAACGACAGCGTCCTGTCATCCAGGTTTGGGTCATCCAATTACCCGTTGCCACGAGCAAAGAACGGCACTCCTGGCGGCAAGTCATTCGCTGCGTCGCAGTCTCTGTTCAGCAACGCAAACGACAGTCTGTTTGGGCGGTCTACCAATTTCGAGAAGAAGAATGGCTACGCCTCGAAGAATCAAATAGACGAGGAAGAAGAGGATGCTGAAGAAAACGCGGAGGGAGAGGGAGAAGAGGGAGACGAATACGAAGAAGAACAGGAAGCTGACGACGGTATGAATGTCGAAGAGACAACTAACGCGTCGAACAAGTTCGGGTTCTTCGGGTCTCAGTTCTCCAAGCCTCCGCCCTCCCAGTCTACTACTTCCGCTCTCGGTCAAAGAAAGGGAATCTATTCGAACCCGAACAATGCCAAACGGCTGAAGCTCGACGAGCGGTGGGCCACCGCCTCCCCTGCGCAGAACAAACCGAAAAAGCTCGTGCCTAGGAAGAAGGAGTCTGCGATTCCCTCCATTGCACGGGATTTGGCCTCCAGGTCCAATATCGCGATGGTTACCGAGCCCAACGACATGATCATCGAGACGGAGGACGAAATATGTCGGATGTACGACCAGGCGCGACAGGCGGAATTCAGCGAGGTTGACTTCCGGGTCACCCTATCTGAAGTATCGACCAAGCTCTCTGCGATATGGGAAGCGAATGCAGAGAAGGAAAGCGGGATATCTCGACCTTACCCTGCGCAGGGCGGCATCGGACCAGGGGAGGGAGCTTCAAAGATTACAAAGTCCACCTTCCTGGGATCACTGCTTCTGCAGCTTCACCATCCTCCTCTGGTTACTGTCAAGTCAGGGAGCATGAGCCGTTCTGCCGTGGGCGCAGCGGCGCGAAGTCTGGTTCTCGCCGGCTCCAGTGCAAACATGTACACACCGATCCCGAAAGTACTGCTGGACTGGCTCAACAACAACCACAATCCGCATTCGGGTGACCTGCAGACTTTGAATGGAGTATCGCCAAACCCTACTGCGTCTCCAAACTTCTGGGATGTCATACAGGCCGCCGTCCTGCGCGGCCGTTTCTCGGAGTTGGCCGAAATTCTACGGTCCGCAGACTTCAACTACGCCAGATCCGCTCTTGAAGACGGACTCACCCAGGCCGGGTACCGCGGCGCACAGCTACAGAACATCCAGAGATGTGTGAACAAAGCAATCCAGATCCTTGAGTCCAGCCCCAGCGTGCACAGCGACGACTGGGACGTCCGGGGCGTCGAGTGGGCCATGTACAGAAAGCGCGTCGCCGCCGCCATCACCGATCTCGAAGAGTTCGCCGAAGGCCAGGGCCAGGACCAGCAGCAGGCACCACCGCCCCCGCCGCCCGTCCGAGAGAACCGGTTCCAGGCGATCAACTTCGGAGTGACGCAGAGCGCAGACACAGGTTTCTCGTTCGCGCAGTCGGCGCGCATGGCGGAGAGCCGCGTGCCGTGGTCGATCTACCAGAACCTCAAGAGCATGTACAACATCATCTTGGGTGAGCCATCGACAATCATGGCGCACGCGCAGGACTGGGTCGAGGCTACGATAGGACTTACAGTCTGGTGGGACGGCGAGAATGACAGCGAGACCGCAGGACAAGGTCAGGGTACTAAAACTACTAATTCCACAGACTTCGGCACCAGCACCGCCAGCAACAGCTTCAAGAAGTCGCAATCTCAGTTCCAGGCACCATCCCAGTCCGATGACATCAGTTCCGTGGAGGACGCCTACCTCCGCCGTCTCAATTTCGTCTTCGGCGCCGTCACCGACGACGAGGCGGGCTTCCGGCTCAACACACTCAACAGCCTCGAAGTCGCCCTCGCGTGCATCTTCGAGGGCAACCTCGAAGGCGTCCTCGACTTCCTGCGCACCTGGTCGCTGTGCGTCGCGTCCGCAGTCGCAGAGGTCGCCTCGCTGGGCGGCTGGCTGGATGCATCGTCCTCCACGGGAGCGGGCAAAAAGCCCCTGTCCGGCTTCCTGAGCGAGAACGACCTGATGGTCCTCTCGTATGGACAGGACGGCCCCGGTGCGAACGCCGCAGCGGCTGGCCGTATCCGCAAGGACGACATCCTGGTTGCGTACGCGGATGGCCTGTTCGGGCGGAATTCGATCGAAAATGAGACTGGGGCGCGGGAGGGGTGGGAGGTCTCGCTGGAGGTACTAAGTCGGTTGGACGATACGGAGGTCATGCAGAAGAAGGTCGCGGAGCTGCTGGATAAGTTGCCGCTGGATACGGTAGAGCAGATGGATAAGGTCGTCTTGCTGTGTACGGAGCTAGGGTTTGATAGTGAGGGGAGAAGGGTGTCTGAGGTTCGTCCTGCCCTCTTTTCGTCTTTATGGATATGACTATGTCTCGATGCTAACCATACTTCAACTACAGCGATACGGCGACCGCATAGCCAACGAGTCCGAGGAATACGGCCTCGCCCTCATCTGCTACGCGCGCGCCCACTCCCGCCGCAAGGTCAAGTCCGTCCTGGACCTGCTGACCTCGTACTGCCTGGTCCAGTCGCGCGCGTACCCGGCGGCCGCGGACATGGACGAACAGCTGCGCTCGCTGATCGAGCAGCCCAAGACGTGCCTGACGGCCATCGCGGCCGTGGACGACGAGGCGGCCCGCATCCTGCAGTTCTACTTCAGCGGATACGCGACGCTGCGCCGGTTCTACGAGATCCGCGACGAGGCCGTCACGCTGAAGGAGGGGCAGCAGCCGCGGTATACGCCGCTGGAGAGGAAGAAGGCCGCCGCGGCGGCCTTGACGGCCGTGATCCGCAGCGCGGCGGACAGCATCTACGGCGGACTGTACGATCCGGACCGGGACACTGCTCTGCAGGTGGATGGGCTGTTGGCGCTGCTGGGCGAAGCGACGGTGTTTGTGGATCGTAAGTTCCACCCTTGTTCATCCCTCACGATAAAATCTGAAGAAAAGAAACAAGGCTAACGCACCACGCAGACCCAACCCCTATCCTCACCATGTCGCAGCAGTTCACCATCCTCGGCGCCGTTGAGGACCTCGAGACCGTCACCCCCCGCGTCTACGCCCAGTGCGAGGAATGCTTCCGCTCCACCCTCATCCACTACCACTCGTACGAACGCGCCGCGTCCGCGGCAGCAGAGCCGTCCGCGTCCGCGTCGCTCGTCCTCCCGCCCGACCCGCGCTCCCTGCTCAAGAAGTCCGTCTCGTCGCTCACCGCATCGAGCGGGTTCTCCCTCATCGGCAGCGAGATGCTCGAGTCGCACGCGCGGTCCCGCTCGGGATCAGGATCGGGATCGGGATCGGGATCGCGGTCGGAGTCGGGGTCGACCGTATTGGTGCCCCGGCCTAATGGTGCTGCTGCCGGACCGATGCCGAGGGGCTGGGACTGGCGCGCTCGACTACCCGAGGATGCGAAGGGGACTGATGTGCTCCGCATCCTGAGGCTTGGGTTGGCGCGGGGTTTGAGTTTCGGGGCTTTGGGGTCGTCGATATGATCAAACCTTAACCTTTCTAGTGGGTCAACCAAACGGTCGTTAATCTTATGTGTTCCGTCCATATCGGTTTTTATCACCTAGTAGGAGACACAGCCACTGTGAGCTGCTGCTGCTGCTGACGGGATTGATTGGAAGCAGACCAGGAATGAATATGAACAGCTTTCTGTTCCGTGAAACATGTTTGTATGCATCGGATCCTGTATTTTTTTTATCTGTGTTGTCTTCATTACTCCATTTCATTTTCATCTCAGGGGATGTCTTGTGTTATAGTTTCTATTTGCATTGGTGGTCGGATGAGTCACAAAAAGCGGCTAACAGGCACAGTTTCCAGTTTTCCACTGCATGTAGTATTATAATAGTATGTAGTAGTGATAAGTGAGCATTGTCTAGAGTGGTCAATTGATAGAGGAATTGATGAGCTGCTCACGATTGACGTGTGCTTGTACCTCTTCGTCAAACCGGGCCTCTCGAAAGTAATGGAAGAGGCGACGGATTGAACCTGAGGGGGAGGAAAAGGGGGGGAAAATAAAAAAAAAAAAAAATAAAAAGAAGACAATGGTTTCAAGGGACCCTCTAGTGGATAAAGGTGAGACAAGTGGTTGCAAAACGAAAGAATGGAGCCAAAGGTGCATGGAAAATGGTCGAGAACCAAGTATGATAGGATAAGAAAAGAAAAACCTGTAGCCGGAGACCTACATCCCAGAAGAAGCTTTCTCGGTTGTTTCAGGACTTTTGACGGCAAATACCTTGGCGTACCGCCCATCGTGTGGCGGTGCGCAAAGAGAATGGGGCCCATGGGGTGACAAAAAACGGGTGGAGCAAAACTAGCCTAGTGGTGAAACGGTCTGGAGTGTGGCGTCCTCAGAATGACCAGATGGGGCAGTAAACAGACCCATGTTCCAGGCTATTGTTGTTGCTATTCTGGATGCAAGCATGGCCACGGCCCACAGGAACTCCCGGCAGGGACACTGCATAGGGCTGATGGCTTGTCTGGCAACCAATCCAATGCATTGCAACCAGTGAGGGTCACGGGATACCTGGACGGCAGGCCCAGAGTCGACTTGGCTGATTTCCTGGAATGGAAAAATGTTATGCCAGCGCATGCAGACCCATACGACTATCGTAGCGCAGAGAGAGGGAACAGCTGAACGTCTTCCGTGGTATGTCCATTGGCCGGAGATCACCGTGGTGTGAGTAAGAGGAAATGCTTGAAAGGACAAGTCAGGTTCTAGAGAGGGCCGTAGTTGGCGAGAAACGCAGCTGACCAAATTTTCTGGTGTGCAAACATCTCCGCTGATAGCGGAAACCACTGCCTCGCCAGGAAGGCAGCAAGGCAAAATATACCCAAAGAAAGAAATACAATAACAGAGCAGGATGCCTCACTATGTATCCTCGTGTCCACAACAATGCACACGGGCAAATAAGAATCTTATGCAATAAGACTCAAAAACGCAGATAAAGCACAATCAGAGGGTGGCAAATAAGTAAAGCATGAGAGCTTTGTAAGAGAACCATCACATTGCGTACCTTGATAGTCTATAGAACTGATCAGGCCCACCGGGGATAACGGTGGCCTGGGGCCAAGCTCCAGTTTTCAGCTGTCAATTCACGCCGGTTTCTATTTCTGATGCACCTTCGAAGGTCGCCTTCGGAATTGTCCGTGTCATAATAGGTACATACTACTTGATGATGGAGACATTCAGCCGCCATGCGGAGACCGAGATGCCAGAGGGGAGTTTCTGAAGATCGCTGGACGCCCTTCCGAGTAAGCTGCGAGGTATGACTCCTCCATCTCACGCTGGGTCGTACAGGCGGTAATTCCACAGCTACAGCCTGCATTACCGAAGCACCATGAAAGGGACGTCATTAATGACATGGACCCATGGCGTGACAGAGACACCCAGCCCTGGTGGCATGCGGTTTCCAATGCAACGGTGCGGAAATGGCATTTGCCGGACGTCCTTGCCAGAACTTCCCAGACGGGCGATCCACGCTCTCGACTGCAGCCTTTCCCCAGGTCCTGGATGTTGGCCAGAAAGGAGCCTACCTCGCGTGGTCAGCGACGGGGCCAATCGCGGTCCACTGCAGGAGCCCAGGCGACTGCCGCATATGGAGTAGACCGGTATTGGGCACGAAACAATTACGAGATATGAAAACGGAAGGCCTGACGGTCAGGGCTCGGTTGCCCGAGCGTGGCATCCATCGATGTCTCCCAGGAGTCGTTGAGCAGGAGGCGGTCTGGGTCCCTGAGGAGTCGCGTCAGCGATCACGTGTATAGTATCGCACTAAGCCCTTCTCGGACAAGGATCCGCGACCCGGACCTCCATCATGGCGTGGCCTCTGCTGTCCATCGACCTGGCAGACATCCACAGACGAGACAGATGGACCACGGTCCAAAATGGGAGAGCTGAAAGTATCTGCTATACTCCGTACTTGTGATGTACTTGTGATGATGAAGTCAAGAGCCCTGTCTCCTGCGAATCTGCTTCGTCTTCCGTATTCCGCATATCTGCAAGACAAGACCTAGTCCGAGGAGGGAATTACGGAAGAGAGCCTACTGGGACTGACTGACACAGAATCCCCAGTCAGTCAATTCTGTTGAATAAGATGGGACGTGCCTACCAGCGGCCCGGGCTGCTGTCGATGGGTTTCCCAACCCACTTGAAGCCAGGATGACAGGCAGCGCATGCCCCGCTGTTTCCGGGGACAGAGGACGGGGGAGGGATCGGGTCTTCGGCTGTCTACTGACAGGAAACGAAATGAGTCGAGGCAGGAGACCGAGCAATGCTAAGAACTTGTGCCATGACGCTGGTCGTGAACGCCATGGTTAAGACGAAAGAGCGGTGCGGAGCAGGAGAGGGACTCGCACACCGCCAGGGCGAGGGAGGCCACGCCGGTTGGCCGGCGCGATGCCGCATCGGGACTAGTGCGGCTGCTCCGTAGGGCTGAGTCACCGGCGGCCTCGTCGAGCTCTCCACTGCTCAGCAGCTGTCGACGCTCCACGAGTCTCCATCCTCCCAGCGTCTCACCATCGTCAGCGATCATCATCCTGTCTCTGTGGATCCGTCGAGCCATCGACTGTGGCTGGTGCAGTCGCTCTCTAGTCTCTCTTAGCCTCGACTTCAGTGACTCAAGCCTCCGTTGCTCATCGTCTGGGCCTCACTAGCCAGCCTCAGGCCAAGCTGCTGACGGTGGCGAATATCCCCCAAACTCATCGAGCTCTTCTGCCATCTTTGACGCAGTCCGGCGTGCGTCTTCCGGCTCCATTCGGGGCATGTCAATCCATTTCCATCTGCCGGGCGCAGGCTTACGGTAACATGCGTTTGAGAAGCACAACACCTCTGTCCGTCACGGGGTATCCCCGTATTGCATGTCCCTGTCACTCGAAGGCCTAGAGACTGGCCCCCTTCTTCGAGAGAATCATGGGTTCTTTCGTCCGAAAATGGCAAAAATAGAATCCCTCACACCTCTGGTTGGATCTTTCGTACCGGTCCTGAATAGTGTCTTGCGGCTGCGCGCGCACAAAGAAAAGAGAAGGCTTCTTCTTGAGTACCTGAACTATGACAGATTACCTTGATCTGTTTGCCTATGGAGTGCTCTTCGGTACATAGCAATTGACAGGTTCAATCCCATGATTGCTCCGTCCGGACCGTACCCAGGAGATCGCAAACCCCGCTGGTCTCCAGGTGCCCCACAAGCGGAGGTCTCGAGTGCACCATGGGAGCTGAAAGTCACCCGCCGGCACTTCTCTGTAGCATCATGTCCACCCAGGTTCTTGTCGCGAATGGTCTCTCCGATGACTGCAACCAAAACTGGCCCAGGAAGACATCGCGGAACAAAGCTTACATGGGCCTAAGGAAATTTCCGTCGAGGGCGTAAAACGGCAAGCCAAATGCTACCCGTCCCAATGGCTGCTGCGAGACACCGTCGCAGCATAAACAATGACGCACCGGCTTCTGTCCCACCGGCTTCGTCATGCCGCCGATTACTCCGTGCAGCAGCACTAGCCACACAGCGGCTTGCTCTCGTCGCATGTCTGACACAGCATGGGGAGGTCCATGTGGCAGGGGAAGCTCCTGGCCCGCGACTCTCGTGAGATTGCATAGCCACAGTCGTGTCCTTCGCGCCCTACTGCACCGCCTCTTCCCGAGATCCATTGTGGCGCCCGGACAGCAGCCAAGCGGCCAAGGAGCTCCCCCCTGGACCGTCGCCCACATGGAATCCCCGCCGCACTTTGTACTCCGTAAAGACTGGGATTCACGTGAGCTGTGCGCTTCCTAGATCAGATCGACCGGCGTTAGTTTCTGACTCGGGCTGCGCGCAAGTTTTACGCTACAGCGAATCCGCGTACGCCCTTTCTAACGGTCTCGGGTTTGGAGCGGCGCCGGCGGCTGCTTTCTTCAGCAGTCACTGGCACACCCCGGTCTCCATCGTCGTGCGTCAGGCTGAGCCGCTGCATGCTATCTGCGCTACGCACACTGAATAAGACATCAATTGCTCATCTCGATGCCGCGAAAAGAGACGTCAGGTATCGTCTGCTGCTGGGGGCGCTCTGGCATCCTGTCAGGCTCAGGGCCTCGTTGGTTTAATCGGTAACTGTCGAAGTTGACAGCTTACGGAAGTGTAGTCAACAAACTACCCGATTCGCGAATTTTTAGACACACAGACCCCTGTTCGTCCGGCCCAGCGCGGTGGATAACGCCGTCGATCTCAAATCCAGCTGAGGGCCTGCGATCCCCTGCCGTGCCAGGATTAGCGTGCTCGGCTTTGGCAGCTCCCCAGCAGCCCAGTTTAGACATCTTCCAGCTTCGCATTGACTGTCTGACGGTTCCATCGCAGTGGGTAAAGTTCCTGAAGCAGCCGATGGCTTGAAGCCGTCATGACCTGCTTGTTGGTGATAGTGTTCGGTCTTGTCCGCGGACCCCAGTCTCTGGCTGCGCACCGGCGCCTCTTCTATATTTGTGGTGTCCACGCTCCGATACCAGATCCGGTATGGTGATGATCTGTCTCGGTGGTCACGTCCTTTGCCCTCTTGCACCGTGAACCGTACTGCTGGTCCCTGGGACAGAACTATGTCGGATCCCTCTAGTGGGGGCCTTGCATATGCCTTCCCGACGTACCTGCTTGAACCCACCGCGCGCGCCCGGGCAGGCGTACTCGGCCTCACCTTTTGTGGCTGATCCTTCGTAAGGCTCCTAATTATCTGCCTAGATGTTTAAAGATATAAATGGCCCAATTTTTGCCACCTGAAACAAATGAATCAATGCTCTGGCTACGCCTGTTCCGTTCGTTAAAACACGTCTGCTTCCTCTGGTCTTTTTAATCCAGTGTCGGGTTCATTGCCTCTCGTTGTCGAGATATCGTCTTCTGTCGAGCCCCCAAACCGCCCTGCGCCCTTGATTGCTGGCAAGAATTCTCCCGGTTTTGTCTTTCTATATATCTGCTACGTCGCCCACGCTTGACGGTACACGACTCATCACGTTCAAGATCTACATTCAACAATATCTACATCTCCCAAGTCTTTCCCTTTTTTTTCCCTGGAGCAAGAAAAGAAGCAGAACTTTCAAATATTCACCATGTGCTACCAAGTCATTGAGCGCTACTCCGTGTGCCGTTGCCTGTACTTTCAGCATGCGGTTGATCCATGCGAAGCATACGGTCAACGAGGCCATGTCGTGCAGGAGAAGACGGTATTGGTTGGATACGCATGTCCAGCACACTCCGTCAGACAGGCTGGCGGTTCACACGCCTCTTCGGGCGGGACGAATTGGCCAGATTCGGGATATGGGAGCAAAGGGATTCGGTAGGGGGGACGCCGACAGGTCCGAGTACGATGTTGGCTACGGGTTTCGGAGCATGAGGGCTTCTGAGAGCGCAAGTGAGCTTGTCAGCCGCTGGAAGACCGCTTGGATCGTCTGCTCGGAAGCTGGCACCGCGCTGGGCGCACCGCCGTAGCAAAATCCCCGAATGGCTTCCATGGAGCTCTCCCGCGACGCAACCAAATCCGCTACTGTTACATCGTGGAAATGCGGGCACGTTTCCGTTGTTTGATTTCGACATACACGACATCTCCTGTCGCCTACTTCGTCATAGAATGTCCGGATCCGCTCCCTGATAAACGCATACACACTCTCTTCTCTCCTCACCTGTCACCTTATCCCTTCTTCTCGGTCTTTTCAATGCTGTCAGCTTCGGCCCCATATCTTGCGAGAGGAACACCTTTCCTTGCGTCATATTCACCCCCATCGGTCTCGTCGAGCAGTTGCTCCAGGAGAGCAATCATGCCTGTTTGAGACTGAGAGGGATATATTGCATGCGACGAGGACGGCTGCTGGGAGGACCATGACCTTGTCCCTGATCTTTAACACTCCGCCGTGTTTTCATTATACGATCCCTGCCTTCTAGGCCGGATGCCTACAACGCGATGGAAGGGATACGGTCACGAATGCCGATCTTGACGATTAGCGTCCTTCGACTGCATTGTTTTACGACGCATGCGCACGACGAGACGAACGTGGAATGCGAGAGAATTGACGGCATTGCGGAAATGTATCGCACTAGCAAGCATGAAAGAGAAACGAACTCGAAGACACCGGCTCTCCTGCGTTGCTTGGGTTACGTTGGTTGTGGCTTAAAACACTCTGTGCTTCGGCATGCATGCATAAGTCGGGGGTTTTGGGCGTAGATGGTCTTGTCGCATTTGCAAGGAGTTGACTTTTGGGATAGTTTTCCGAAGTGTCGTTCCTTTGTTTGGAGTGTCTTGTCTCACTCTCTCTGTGTCTGTTTTGCTTAGCTCTATCCACTAACGCATTCTCTGCCATGGCTGGTTCCTTGGCTTCCAATGTATTCATTAAGATTGATATACTTTTGATAACCTTTCTCCGAAATGCAAATTTGTGTCTTTGCTAGAAGTTGTTTCTCCAACAAAGATCCCATGTGGTGTAGTGGCTAACATCGCCGTCTTTCACACGGCAGCCGGGGGTTCGATTCCCCCCATGGGAGGAAAATACACAAGTCAGCAAGCCAGTGATTCTGGCTCGCTGGTTCATGTTTTTCCCACCTGCCCTGGTCTCAGGCACACAGGCAGTGTTCTTTTTTTCCCCCTCTCTGTCGTCGAGGACATGTTTCCCCTTCCTTTGGGTGTTCCATATACATACAGTACAAACCAAAGTTATCTCCTCCTCTACTTAATTTTTAAAAGCGTATTTCAACTGCTTATACTTGTTTATTTATCCCGCTCTCAGACCATGTTCGCATCATGTTGGCTGTCGGCAAGATAATATATATGAAGCTTCAGCCAATCGATATAGACTCAAGTCATTCATTCATGGCCGGACCTGACTCGACTGACAGACTCGTTACTATCATATCTAAGGTCATAAATTTAACGGATGATAGACGAGGCCGACAAGCCTGTCGCTATCCATAGCTGACTGGGATTCAACGCAATACACATATGGAATATGGAATGTGCAAGTCTCATTCAATCAGAGGACCCTCGGAGAAGCGACCAGCTGGTTCACTCAACTCTGCACAGAGCATATCCATCATCTAGGAGCAACTAGCTGCCTGGACTCAGAGCCTATATACATGTGCATCGTTCTCGAGGCTTACTGGCAAGTTACGTATGGAAGTCGCGTACAACATGCATCCGATCTAGACATATATATATATATAAACCAAAAAATGAAGCCAGATCACTGCATGTGCATACAGTACAGGAGCATCTGCAGTCTCCGCAGAGCGCAGGGCGCCGGGGAGCCGCAGACGCTGGCGCTGTATGTATGTACAGTACGGTACTGTACAAGCCAGGCAGGAATCCAAACGCAATTCGGTCACCCGGTTGGCTCCCTTTTTGTTGCCCCATCTACCACCTAACTTGCTGTAATGTCCATTCTGACCTGCCTTTCTCCAGAGAGTTTCCGAGCCCCATTATCGATTCATTCATTCATTCATTCCTCCGGGTGAGCTCTGCTGCCTACCTATGTAAGCCAGATGCCCCCAGGCGGTTGCAGCATACTTGTCTGTTCCGTGTCACTCTGGGTTCCCTGGCTTGCACGGCGGTGCACCCCGCCTCCCACATCCCCGAGCTCCTCCGCCTCCGCGCGCGGGTGGAGGACGGCGACGGTCCCCGCTTGACCTTTTCGACGGGCGGCGGGAGCTTCTCGAGGCGTGGAGGGAGCGGGTGGAGTGCGAGCGGGTGGCGCTGGGTTTGCCTGTCATTAGTAGTAGTAGTAGTAGTAGTAGTAGTAGTAGTAGTAGTAGTAGTAGTAGTAGTAGTAGTAGTCGTTCACCAGATCAGATCAGGCCGGGTGAGCGGCATCATCATCATCATTCATCATCATCAGGAGGTATTGGGAGTCGAATTTTTGTAATTTACGGTACGTACAGGATGACGATGACGATGACGATGACGAAGAAGAAGATGATGATGAGATGACACTTGGCTGCTTACGTATTAATATTATCTCTGGTATGTATTTGAGGAAAAAAAATACAAAAATGTTGTCGGTAACACAATATATGCAATGTAATTACCAGGCAATTATTGGTTCATATCCCATTTCATTTCATTTCATGTCATTTCATTCATCACTCATTAACCAACTAACTAACATGCCGACTGATTGATTGACTGATTCATTGATCCATCGGTATCGGTACCTTACCCTTTCGCTAACCAGCCGATGTTAAAGCCCCCCCATTTACCTTGACTGATCACTAGGAGCCCACCAAGCCAGTCAGTCAATCGATGGATAGATCAGTCAAGCTACCACTAGGCAGGTACCTAATAATGATTCCTCACTGCCGCGGGTATCAGATCCCTCAAACCCATCTTGGCCATTGTTCTTGCTTGCTGTTTGAGGGAACATTGGTTGATACACGGCCTTGTCGGTTGTTCTCTTTCTTCTGATCTCTCCCCGCCCGGTCGTACCCTGCCTACGGCGTGGCGTACAGTACGTGCGTTGTGTCCGGCGTCCGGTACGCGGCGGGGTCTTGTCGTTTTCCTTGTCTGTTCGCAAACCCGATCGGACGGAGGCTACGGTCGGTGCTCCGTTCCATAACCTGAGAGCTATGTAGATACGGAGCGAGACCAGCTCACTCCAATACCTAGCTCCTAGGTAGGTGGATAGCCCCAGGCAATGGAAGAGAGTTTTGACGGGATCCACCGACGAAACCACCGCAAAGACAGAGATGTCAGGTTCCAGGTTGCGAACGAAGGAGTGTAACCTGCGCAGATGCGTGCAGTCTGCTTGACTCGATGACGACGATTGCGGTGTAAAACGACGAAAAGGAGTGAAAAGATTTTTTTTTTTCAAAAAAACTTTCCATCCGGCCGCGGTGTTTCTCTCTCTCTCTCTCTCTCGTCCGAGAAGCAAGAATTGGTCAAGTCAACGAAAACTTCTCCCAGAGGAAATTGGCATGGGTCAGACGGGCGTATCTCATCGACTCATCTATCGACGAACAACGATCCCTTGCCGCCTCACCGCGCTCCGCGCCTGCCTGTAGTCGATGTCCGAGTCGCTCTCCGACTCCGACGAGCAGCTCGCGTCGGACGACTCGGTGCGGTACCCGCATCGGCTGCCGCCGCAATCGAGCTTGACGCGGTCCCCCGTGCGGGTGATGCCGTAGCGCTCGCAGCGGCAGATGGGCGTGGGCGGGTCGCTCATCGACGACAGCGACGAGGGCGAGGTGCTACGCGAGCGGGACGACAGGGACGAGCCGACGGAGCTGGGCGGGCTGTTGGAGTACGACGAGGAGGAGAAGTCGTCTGACAGGCGGGAGGCGGCGAAACGTCTGGTCAGTTGCTCGATGGTTGGGGCGAAGTCCTCTTCGCGGATCTGGCGGGACGCGTAGGGCTTCGAGGGCTTCGGGTGCTGGATTTTGGACGGGGACAGGGCACGGCCCCTTGGGATGTCGATCGATTCGCGCCGGGCATGGTGGGTAGGCCGTTCAGAACGATCGCCACCCGGCACATCGAGGATGTTGAGCTTGCGGCCGGTGGTGGGCTCGACGGTGTACTCGACGGCGGGGTCGTGGGAGACGTGGTATCCGTCCATGATATACTTCACGACCATTATTATTAGCCTTCGAACTCAAACCGGTAGATGCCGAGGGACACAACTTACATAGTACCAGTACCGCCCGCCGAGCTGCAGCACCGACGTCTGGAAGCGGAACTTGCCCGTCCACGCTCCGGCCTTGGAGGGGTCTCTTGACAGCGGGAGCTGGCCCGAGTAGTTGTCCCAGGAGCCGACCAGATGAACCGTCTTGACGTTGGGAGAAGTCCGGAGAGAGAAGTTGAGCTGCACGGTGGCCATTTCGCGTAGACAAAGACGATAGAAACAAAAAAATAAAACTAAATATTAAATTATGATCCGTAAAAGAAGGCTCGTAATGGACAGGAGACGCAAAGATAGATATCCCCGTTCGATGTTCGAGTACAAGCACAGAGCTTCCTCGACGGTTATATGATACGACACGGACGTATGTCGACGACAACGGGAAACCTCAGAGGTTTCAGAAAGATGTGGCGACGATCCTAGACGAGCTTCGAGGGCCGATCCAGACCGGCGGTTGAGAATCGGCGACGGAACCGATCGCGAGAGGCGCGGTAGACGCAACAAGCTCTTGATGAGATGGAGACGCGGTGTGGGGATCCACGGCGGCGGTGTTATTGACAAAGGCTACCAGGGCCTCTGAACGCAACAGTGTGAATTAAAGATTAAACGGATCGACCGCAATTGTCAATAGGCACAACGAGACGGAGACGCTATAACGTCCTGTCCAAGACGAGAAACGAACAAAACCCTAATAATTAAAGAACAAGAACCGCGAAAGGAGCCTGCCCACCCTGCAGGGAGAAGACAGACAGCAAGACAAGGTCCAAGTCCGAGCAAGCAAGCAAGTTCTTTAGAGCTGCAACAACAACGGAGCACGTCGAACCCGCGACGCAACAAGACCCGCTGCTGCTGTGAGGTTATACACGGTCGAGGAAGCACCCCGCAGAACACACCGGTCGAGGTCGAAGACAGAGAGAGAGCACAGCTCGTCTGTCTGTCTGTTTATGCAGTTGAACGACGAAAAACAAGAACGACCAAGCAAAAAAAGAGGATCAAACAAGGTCGCAACCAGTGCGACAGGGCACTTCCACAACCTCCGGGCAGCTCTAACAAACAGAAAAAGAAGAAGAGGAAGAAGGGAAAAGAGCCTTGCTGAAGAAAGGAAAGGAAGAAAAGAAAGGGGGGAAAAGAAGAGGTTGCAAACCGGGCGGCCTGTCTTAAGTACACATGGGATCGGGAGGACCACGCCCACCACGGCGGAGAAAGAGAGGCCGGTCAGCAGGCCAGGCCAGGCCCCATCTCGGGCTGCATGTCCTGTACTCCATCGGGATGCCCACCAGACAGTCCCCTCACGGGCAGTCGACGAGCCAGGCTGGATGGCTGCAAGTGCCTCTGCCAATGGTGGCGGGCAGAGCGCGGGGGATACGTTGGGGCGCGTAGCGGGCGAGCATGATTGGGCGTGCGCGCGGGGATGGGCTCGCAGAAAGGCAGGATGAGCGACGACGATTCCGCAGGGCTCCTGGCTCTTTTTCCTCGTTCAGCGATGGTGGTGGTTGGAGAGGGGAAAGCAGATGTAGAGAGGGGACCAACCGCGCTGCTATCTTTGGCGCCCGACAGAAACACGCGCCCACTGAGCGCCGCCCGTCGTGGAAACACCGTCAACACCATCCTGGTCTCTGCTGCATGGTTGAACGCTGTGTACGAGACAGAGACCAACCGCAGTCTAGGGTCCGGACCGCACCTCCAGGCTTCTGTACAAGGCCGGTCGAGGCCGTCCGCTCGACTACGGTAATGGCTACAACCCCAATCTGGCACAGAAGCAGCAACACGCAGCATGAACATGTCAGGCGTCTATTTCTCTACATCAACTACAGTACATACATGTCCATGAGGGGCTCGACCCCACCAGCTAGGGCTCTCGCTGCCCCTCTTCGGCGTCTTTTCTCGCAAGACGAGAGGAACGCGAGGCAAGATCAAGGGGAAAAGAAGAAAACTTGCATCCAAAAACAGTCCCTGTCCGATTCAGTCTGAAGAAAGAAACCCATGGCCTAAACGTCAGGATTGCCGCGAGTCTTCATGCCGTTCCGCATCCACATCCCCACTCGCAGGAAGAAAAAAAAAGGATTACATGTTCGCTGTACGCCGCAGAAGAAAGATGCAGGTTCATGTCATTCTCTGACCCGAGAAGGGGAAAAAAAAGTCGACAGATGGAAAAGACATAGGGCTAAAAATAGTATGAACGCTCGTGCCGTGGGTTTCGGAAGACGTCTCGTCTCGAGATCCACAGCGGAAACTAGCAAAGCGCGCGTCGATACGAGATGCAGCTTAGGGCGGATTGGTAGCGTCGGAGGCTGCCGACGGAGATATCGGTCGATTATCGCACGGACACTCCAGAGCGGTTGGTGAACATGCGCGCCGCGATGTTCATGGCGGCCAGCTCCTGGAACAGCAGCTTGGCCGCGTACGGGATGTGCACCTGCGAGATCCGGTGCTTGTTATTGCACAGGCGACACTCGAAGAGTCCCTTCTTGAGTTTCCTAGAATACATGTTAGCAAGCCTGTTTTCAACAGCGGCCTCATCAAGGGAATCAGGTACTTACGCGATGGGCGTCATCAGTCCGCAGTCGTCGCAGATGTGGACGCGGAACGGATCCGACACATCGAACAGACGCTCCTTCAAGAAGGCGCTTGCGCCGTGCGCGATCATGCAGTCGCGCTCCATCTCTCCGAACCGCAGACCACCGTCTCGGGCGCGACCCTCCACCGGCTGTCTCGTCAGGATCTGCGTGGGTCCGCGCGCACGGGCATGGATCTTGTCGTCCACCATGTGCCGCAGGCGCTGGTAGTACGTCGGGCCCAGGAAGATCTGTGCCACGAGTTTGCGCCCGGTGTGGCCGTTGTACATGACCTCGAAGCCACGCGACTGGTAGCCGTGCTCGCGCAGCAGGCGGGAGATGGAGTCGACCGTGACATCCGTGAAGGGCGTGGCATCACCCTCGAATCCACGCAGCGCGGACACCTTGCTGAGCTGGCACTCGATCAGGTGGGCGATCGTCATACGCGACGGAATGGCGTGCGGGTTGATGATCAGATCGGGAACAATGCCCTCCCGTGTGAACGGCATGTCTTCCTGCCGGTAAGTGATACCGATGGTACCCTTCTGTCCGTGGCGAGAGGCGAACTTGTCACCGATCTGCGGGATCTTCGTGGTCCTCATCCGCACTTTGACGAACTTCAAGTCGTCGTTGCTGGTAGAGATGAGCACCTGGTCGACGATACCACTTTCGGTACTCCTCAGCGGCGTGGAGACATCCAGCTTCGTGTGCGCCTTCGTCCTCTGTCCCAGCTCCTCTGACTCGGGCGCAAGAGGCGCGGTCTTGCCGATGATAATATCTTCTCCGGACACACGAACGCCAGGGGAGATAATGCCGTCTTCGTCGAGCTTGTCGTAGGTACCCTTCCTCATACCAATCGTTTCCGAGCGCATCGGCTTCTCGAAGCGCTCGACCACCGTCAAGCCGACCATCTTCTCCGAGTCGGTGTAGGTGCGGTAGAACAGACTTCGGAAGAGACCACGATCGATACTGCTCTGGTTCATAATGACCGAATCCTCCTGGTTGTATCCAGAGTAGCAAGCAATGGCGACAATGGCGTTCTGCCCTGCAGGCAGTTCTCGGAACTTGAGGAACTCCATGGACCGAGTCGTTGCGAGCGGCTTCTGTGGATAGTACAAGATGTTCGCCATCGTCTCCATCCGCTGGTCAAAGTTCGTAAGGAACACGCCCATAGCTTGTTTACCCATAGCAGACTGGTAGGTATTACGGGGCGACTGGTTGTGGTCGGGGAATGGAATGATACTGGCACAGATGCCGAGAATCATGCTAGGATGGATCTCACAGTGCGTGAACGTGTGTGCCTTCTGGCTCAGCACGGACCGCACTCTCCTGTTCGGATCACTGCGATCGTCCTCGGGCAGGGCATAACCAGCCTGCAGTTGCTTCGAGATCTCGAGATCCTCCGGTGTCATCACAATCATGATCGTCTCTTCCTCTTCGGCATCCACATACTCCACGACACCCGACTTGACCAGGCCGTCCCAGCCGAAGTACCGTTCTTTGCGCTCCTCCGGGTCCATGTCGGGAGGCAGCTCCTTGTCCTGTTCAAGTCTGCGGATGTGTTCCTTGTTGAGCACCAGGTTGCCACAGTTCTCACTCTTGGGATCATTGTCGATGACGAACAGCGGTCTGCAGACACGCCCAGCGTCGGTGAAGATCTTGAACTCGCGCTCACGGATATCCCGGACCAGACTGACCTCGTGGGAGATCATGTTGCGTCGGCGAAGAGAGAGGATGGTGTTGACAAGGTGGGCAGGATCTCTGTGCACCCCGACCCAGACTCCGTTGACGAACACTTTGGTTGCGTTGGGCGTCACCTGCGGCTCGAACTCTTCCAGCACTTCCATGTTCCGCTGGATCATGAAGTCGATAATCGGCTCGGCAGGAGTTCCAACGGTGATGTAGCACATGAGCGCCAGGTTCTTAACCAGACCACAGGCCTGGCCCTCAGGCGTCTCTGCTGGACAGACCAGACCCCAGTGCGTGTTGTGTAGCTGGCGAGGCTTTGCAATCTTGCCATCACGGCCGATCGGCGTGTTCGTGCGGCGAAGATGTGAAAGCGTAGACGCGTAGGTATAACGAGACAGCACCTGCGACACACCCGCCTTGGAGCTCGCTGCCTTCTTCTGCTCACCCCAGTTACCTGTGGCAAGGGCGTATTTCAGACCTCCAGTCAACGTGCTGGCCTTGACACCGATGTTCAAGTAGATTTCACGGTTGGTCTCAACGCATCTCTGGACGTATCTCTGGAGATCTCTAGTCAGTCTCGTAAAGAGAGTGCGGAAGAGAGTCGCAAGAAGGGGACCAGCAAGGTCCAGACGCTTCTTTCCAAAGTGGTCACGGTCGTCGACATCGCGACGTCCCAGCGCGCACTGGAGGAGGCGGTGGACCATGTAGCCGAGGAAGAACGCCTTCCGAGTCTCGCTGCCCTCGCTCTGAGAGATGTGAGGAAGGAACTCCTTCTGCATGATCTCCCTCGCGTATCTCACACGCCTCTCATGGTTCATACTGCTGTTTGTCGATCCTCGCTTAGCGATAAAGTCTAGCGCGACCTCGCGGTCCTGGATGACGAAACCTTCCTCGATACAGGGCTTCAGCATCTCCATCATGGGGGTATCATTTCGATCGTAACAGATGTGGTTCAGGATATCCTCGTCCGACACGACACCGAGCGCTCTGAAGACGACGACGATCGGGATATCGGTCTTGACGTAAGGCAAGGTGGACCTGATCGTCGGGCCAAACCCTCCCTTTGCAGTGTCTCCCTTTGCGAAGAGCTTCAGGGTCAACTGCGACAGGATTCTCGACCCCTTCTCGACGGCACTTCGAATCTCAGCGACGTACGGGGTCGGGCTGGGCGGCGCCTTCTTGAACACCTGAACGATGTTACCGGCGCTGCGCTCCTGCGCGATCAGGACCTTCTCGCTTCCGTTGATGATGAAGTAACCACCCGAGTCGTAGGGGCACTCGTTCCAGTTGTAAAGCGCCTGCTCGCTCAGGTCCTTCAGGATACAGTACTTGGACTTGAGCATGATGGGCATCTTCCCGATGAAGATGTTCTCCTCCTCCGCCTGGTCGGGCGGCAGCTCCTTCTGCTCCCAGTGCAGGTACGTGCCCCTGTGCTTCCGGTCCTCGTCGCCCTCGACACCGTCTTCGTCATCACGGTCCACGACGGGCCTCTCGCGGCCCTCGGTGATCCTCTTCGTGATTCCCAGGTAGAGCGGACTGGCGTAGGTGAGGTTCCGCAGACGGGCCTCCTGCGGCAGCATGATGCTGGTGGCACCGTCACCCTCGGTCATCGAGGGTCTGGCCAGCATGACGGTTCCGAACTTGAGCTCGTAGCGGCGCACGACGACGGGGTCGACCTCATCTTCGGCGGGGGGCAGCGTCTGGTCGAGCGTGACGGCACCCTGCTCCTCCACCAGCTCCTGCATCGTCGAGGAGATGAACTCGTCGAACGAGTCCAGCTGCTGCGACACTAGACCCTTAGCCTCGAAGAAGGACGAGATGACCGTCCAACAGTCCTCGGAGGTAATTCCCTCCTCCGCCTCGTCGTAGTACTCATCCTCGTAGGTATCTTCGTACTCCACCATTTTCGGCAACTAATCAAGGAAGCTGACAGGTCAACGACGGTCGGGAAAAAGGTCGAGGGACGACTGGCGAGAGCGCAGGAGGGCGCGTCGCGCGCTCAGCGGAAAGACCGGTGAGCTGGAGACGGCAGCAGTGTCGCCACAGGGAGAGATGGCACCAGCGATATTGCAGGCAGACGGTGGCTGAGAAGGAGCAGCAGCAAGCTGGGAATCTCGGGTGGATGGCAGGACGAGTTCCCGAGCCAGCCGTGACGGTGAAGGGAGCAAAGCTGGATGCTTTGTTCACCAGGTGCTGGATGGATCTTAGCAGAGCCGCCACTAGCGTTGAGACCCCGGCCAGAGCCGTCCATGGCGCTAACGCTGTTGGGAAGTGATGTGTCACGTGAGCATGCTTGATGACAAACATCCAAGGCGGTGTGTTTGGATGAACAGACAATATCTGGCAGACAATTCCCTACAGGTGAAGTGAAAGACATCAGACCCGTGAAAGTATGCAGCCTATGCAATTCATTATATGCATGCATAATGTCTATACTACATGAATCATACAGAAAGCTTCAATGTTCAACTATGGCTACCTTCACAGGAACTGCATCAAAGTCGAAAGCATGTCCTTCAGGTCCCTCTCACCAGGTTCCTCATCGCCAAGGCCTTCCATTTGCTCTGCAGACAGTTAGCATCGAGAAGCGAATACAGATGATTCGGTCTAGCTCACCTTGCAAAGTGCCTCGGATAAGCGATAGGTCCTCATCGCGGTCCGCTAGAAGTGACACGATCTTCTTCTTCGCCCCGTCATCTTCGGCCACCAGCCATGCAAGAATAACATCGATCATCTTTGAAATCGTCAATAATGCCCTGCGTATAAGATAGAGGTTGAAACTCACCTGCAACGAGAAAAGCCCAGCGTCGAAACGCCGAGAGAGCCATTCGGCGGCCAGCGCCTCCTGGTCCTCCTTGCTCAGGGCCTTCCGTTCCCGCTCAATAGCCTGCTCGACAGGCGCCAACCTTGCAGTGTAGTCCCGCCGTAGCTTCACCAGCCTCTCGATCTTCTCGTAGTCCTTCTCCATGAACTTCGCGAGGGTTCTGATGCGCGGCGCAGATCCCCCGGGAAGCAGGCGTAGAAGCGAGGAGAATATGCCGAGCAGATGCTCGATCGTCTCGTTCTCTTGCTGTACGGCGTCAGTATCCGACTGATATGCAAAGGGATGATGTACACTGCACTCACCTTTCTCATGAACAGGCCAAACGCCGTCCTCAAGCACGCAGCTTCAACGAAGCGCTCGCACACAGGGGCGCCGCCTTGCCCGCCCAGTGCGTGATCGAGGACGCGCAGGGCTCGCTGCCTGCTCAGTTTGCCCTCCCGCATCATGATCTGCGCAAGCTCGACGCCTTCTCCTTCGAGGAACTTGTCCTTGCCTGCGTCTTCGTCGACCAGGCAGGTCAGGCAGTCGAACAGGTTCTCCACGTACTCCTCTTCATCGGAATCCTTCTCCGGATCGCGTTTGCGATAAACACTCAGCAGGCGCAGTAGAACATCGACGCCGTCCATCTCGATGAACTTCTCCCTGTTCTTGACGGACGACTGCAGCAGGATAGCCAGTATCTCAGCAGTGTACTGCTTGTTCTGGCTCACGCGGGTCTCCTTCCGCTGTACCCGGGACAGAAGCCACGACATCATGCCGGAGTGCCCTATCCTCTCGGCGATCGACGCCTGCGAGGCCAGATTCTCCAGTACATCTGCCAGAGTTAGCGACCGTAGATAAACAACCGCAAAGGTATACCCACTCAAAGTATAGTAGACGCCCGCCCTATCGGCCTCGTTCTCCTCGTCCAGCCGGCCCAGATTCTGCGTCAAAAGATCAATGATATCCGCATCCAACTTGCAAGACATCAGCACAGCTCCAAAGACAAGCGACAGGACAAGCAAAAGCACAAGCAACAAGACGACGACATACCATCGGATTAACAAGACTATCCCACTGCTCCTGCTCCGCCTGGACATCCTCGTCGGTCAACTCGCTGATCGTCTGGATCGCATCGATCGCGATATCCGTGTTCTCATGCGACAGGAGCGAGACCAGGGACCCGACGCAGCCCATCTTGGCGAACTCCTCGTACAGCTCGGGGTGCTCGGCGAGTATAGACAGAGACTTGATCTCGGTGTCGAGGTCGGCTTCGGAGGCCATGAATCTGTAGCCAGTCAGCATCTCGCGAAAAGGGCACTCGCCTCCGTTCATGATGGGATGTTGACGCACTTCTGCGGATCATTCTCGTATTTCGCCCTCATCTCCGCGTTCTTCGATATCCGCTTCTCGAAGTTCAGCGCCAGCTTGCGCACCCACGCCGTGTCGAACTTTTCGGGCTGTGACAGGACACCGTCAGCCTCTGAAAAAAAACCAACCACAACCCCCCAAAGAAAAGAAAACCACCGAGGGGTGATGAACACGTACAGCGACATCCCCCCCATCCGCCTCCGCCTGATCAATATACGCCATCGCCTGCGCCGTCTGGCGCGACATCCCACCGCCAAAGAACCTTCCCCCCTCTTCATCCTCACCATCCTCGGGGATATCCGCCTCGGGGTCGAAATCGGGCGGGAGCTCGGGGCCGGCCTCTTGGTCGTCGTCTACTTCTGCTCCGTCATCCTCAACCATGGCGGCCTTGCCCTTGCCCTTGTTCTTGACGTCGCCGTTGGCGCCGATCTTGGCGGCTTTGTAGAGTTCATCTTTTGTCATCGGGTTGTGATCAGCATCGTGTTGCGTCGGGTGGACGTGAGCGTGCACAGGGAGAGGCAGACGTACTTGGATCCTTAGCGACCTCTATCTTGCGCTTCTGACTCGCTGTAGTTGACGGTTTCTTTTTTTTCCCCCTCAATTGTCAGTCCGACTGTCACTAAGCTATAGAACGGATCCCAATCAATGGTGATATAATAATATACTGCGTACCTTGAAAAGCTCATCTATGCTCGTCATCGTTGCGCCGCGCGCAGAGCCGAAACGGAGCGTAGCTCAGTGACCAGATGACTAGGAGCTGAGTCGCGACAGCAGAAAGACTTTTTCCGTGCTTTGATTTTAATCCCTTTTGTAGTAGTAGTAGTAGTAGTAGAAGTACTCCGTATGTTAGATGAATTAAGCAGGTAGTAATAATTTCAGATCGCGTCTCGCGCCGCAGACCCCATTCTCGTCGCTTGCTCAAGCCTCAAGGCCGCAGTCCGGAGCTCCAGTAGCACAAGGCAAGCCAAGCCTACTACTCCCGTGACCGTCGCCCGATCCGATAGGTTGCAGGTTCGGCAGCGACCTTTCCTACTCCGTACGGACTACGGCCGGCGGCACGAGCTACAACCGCACTCTCTCCGCTCCGGACGCCGCCCGCAATTTCACTATAATTCAACGCTTCAAATCGAAAGATCTTGTCGAAGACATACACCACCAGGAACCTTTCCTCCCTACCACCACGATTTTTTTCCACATTACCCTCTCAAGTCCACCACGGACAAAAAACATCCACTCCACTAGTTGAACCACAAAGACGAAAAAAGATGGCCCCCAAACAGCGCGTCGTCGTCACTTCTGGCCGCGGCCGCCACGGCCACGGCTACGGCTACGGCCACGCCCAGCAGCAGCAGGGCTTCCTCAGCCGCGCGTACCGCGACCTGACGTCGTCGGAGAACGCGACGATCGTGCGGAGCGTGCTGGCGTTCGGCGTAAGTCTTTCTCTTCCCTCCCCCCCTCTCTCCTCCCCCCACCCTTCTTTTCGAGTCCGCGGCGTCCCTTTGCTGTCGGGAAGGGATGGTTGTTTCTAACTGTGTTTTCTTCTATGTATAGGCCGCAGTCGCGTTCCTGCACAGCAGCCTGAGCGAGTTTCTGCTTCCGCCGTAAGTTTCTTCTTCTTCCTCTTCTTCCTTCCCTTTCAAGGGAACAAACATATTTGGCAGAACTTCCAGTGCAAAGTCAATCTATATCTACAAGACGAGGGTTCTCTTCGTGGCTGACTTTTCCTTTTCTCGTTTCCCAAGTCTCTAAATTAAATCCAATTAATCGGTCGATCGATCGATCACTGATCATCCACCCCGAACTCGAGCACACTCCACCGTGAAAATAAAAGAAAAGAAAAGAAAAGAGAGAACGAGAGAAAGCAGCAAAACGAGCAAGTTCACCAAAAAAATCATGGATACGGATCCCAGCAGTATAGTGGGGATTCCATGACCGGGTGGGAAGTTGATGGGGCTGCATTGCATGTATTATAACTGTACGAATATCATATCATGATCACGCCCAAGGGGGCGAGTTGGGGCATTATGTACGACGGCAGAAACATCTCGTTTGAGAGACACCCTCGTCGGAGGAGGCGCGGGTGTCACGCCCTTTTCCGATTCGAACCAGATTTTCTGGAGGCGTCTTTTTAAAATCTTACCTTTTTGGGGTTTGTTCATTGTTTTGCTGTATTACGGCGCCTCTCACCTGCCTATCTTCTCCAATCCATGTACTTATTAGAATCAAATAGATAAGACAAAGAGAAGCCTAACCAACCAACTAACCCAACCAACTAATCAACCAACTACCTAACCAGCTTACTGGCAATAATGACAATAATAGCTCAACCGTGCAATACACAGGCTCAGGCTATGCGTGGGGTGGTGAGCATTGGGTATATCCATCTCATTTTACCAGTAGATATTAATTAATCAATTAATCGACCAATTGATCGGTGGGTCACAGACCAGAAAAAAAAAGAAAAAAATGAAAAAAAAGAATAAAAAGGGTAAAAAATGCCTGCAGACTGACACACAATATGAATATGACAGAAGCAAGACAAGGCCAGATAGGTAGCTAAGGGTAGGCCGCAGGCGGGTAGGCAGAGCAAGAGAAGAAGGATAAATCAATAATCAAAACTTCAACAAACAACGAGATCAAGAGACAGAAACAAAAAATAAAAAATTCAAACAAGAACCAGACTCAATCTCAAATATTCAGTATCGAGAAAAAAGAAAAGAAAAAATTGATAAAGCACCAGAATGCTGTAGGAAGGAAAACAGTCAAGTCAGTGTCCGTGCTGTCACAGCCCTGCTTGCTTGCCTGCTTTCCGAAAGCACGCAACACCAGTCACAGCAACTAAGTCAATGCCATTTCCAATGAGGTGACGTATAGATGCTTCCGAATCAGGCCAAATCAGGCAGATGAGATGATTAGTAGAGGATATCATACATGCACGTTGCATTGCGTTGCATTATCATTAGAGTTAGGTAAGTACCGCAAATGGAGTGCTCTAGGTACCTAGTGACCAGACAAAGTCACATCGCAACACGAGGGGAAAGACAAGAAACCTTCGAACTGGGGGGTATTAAGGGGGAGAAAACAAAGGAAAAAAAAGGGTAAGACAAAAAATAAATCAGATCGAGAGAAATAGAATAGAGAAAAAAAAAACTATCAACAAGAACTTAAGAGATACTTATAAGAAGATATACCAGCCCGATAACCCGCTGGCCAGCCGGATCCAGCCTGGATAAGATAAAAATAAATATAAAGGCAACACCACCAACCGGTTGGTTCAATTCGGTCAGTATATACCAGCATATGCATATGCGTGCGGTGATATAAACTGCTGGTTGAAGACCGGTGGCTGCACAGGCACGCTCTGCTGGTCGTGCGCGAAGCTGCTCTGGCGTTGTACATACAGCGTCGACGCTGACGCTGCATACTGATAATTATTATTGTTATTATAATTATAGCTGCCGATCGAAACAGGCACTGAAACAGGCACTGTCGGGACCGCGGGTACCGGTACCTCGTGTGTTGTTGGTGTTGGGACTTGCAGCTCGGGATACGGATGCGGGCCGTTTGTGGCCGCTTTCTGCTGAATTATGGTATCATTGTTGACATCCACGCGAGGACAGAGCTTCCGTAAGTGGGGAGCGGAACCGGTGCCGGTGCCAGCGACCGATGGTGATGATGACGACGTCATCATCGTCGTCGTTGACGATGGTGATATAGTAGGGTTATCGGAAGAACTCTGCGACCGTTCCAACTTGATATCCTTGCTCGGACGACGTTCGCCCGCACCATCATCTTCGCAGCCCCGCCGCTTCCTTTTCGCAGACCGTGCGGACCCAGGGGTCTCCGGTGTCCGTGAACCGCTCGCAGCAGGCGTGGAGGTAGGAGTCGGTAACAACTCAATATCCGCCGCGCGGAAACCCGGCGGAGCATAGTACGCGTTTCCATTGCCAATTGTGGCTCTGATCTCTGGATCCTCAACCAGTATCATGCCGCGGTTGCTCATGACAGTCTCGGTCTCCTGCTTCTGCGGCTGCTGCTGCGGAGAGCCATTGCCGTGATTTTTCTGAGAAGCAGCCACAGCATCCAACACCTCCTTCAGCCGCTCGACCGCCATCTTGGCCGGCCGACAGACGCTCTTCTCGTGCATCTCGCGGAAGATGTCATACGCGCAAGCGACGGCTTTGAGATCCGCCGTGTCGGACGGGTGGCGCTCCAGCATGTTGAGGGTGAGCAGCATGGCCGCGTTGAATGCCTGCTGGCCGAGGCTCCAGTGGACCAGGCTGACGGGCAGGTGCTTGTGCAAGTAGAAGAAGGCCCGGAGGACTTCGTGGCAGCTGGAGATGACGGTCTCATAGCCTCGTTCCGGTCTAGGACAATCGTCACCGCTACTACCCTTCCTCGGACGATCCCGAGCGGCAGCGCTGCCTTGCCTTTTGCGGTTCAGTAGAATCAGATAGTTGTGGATGTTGCAATGGAAGACCGCAGCGTGAAAGTTCAACGGCCATTCCGGGGCGTCGTCCTCGTCCAGCCACGACGCCTTGAACCGGACCAGGGTGGGAAGCGTCTCCTGCAGCTGGAGCAGGCGGTCTGTGAACTCGTCGATCTTCGTGTTCGTCAGGCTGTCGCACGAGATGATCTGGCGGCTCAGGATCGTATACTGGTTGATGTACATCTCGAGACGGCGTGCCTTCTGGTTATCGCCCAGTTCGCAGAAGGCCAGCTGCGACGAGGGCAGACAGTTCCCGACTCCAGATATCCCCAGCGGACGGCCCAGAGTCATCGAGTAATACTGGTCTATGAAAAGCATCCGCCACCACAGATTGCGACGGAGATCGCATTCCTTTTGGCTGGGCGCGGGGTTGAGACACTGTGGGTCCTGATGTACTAGATTGCCGCAAATCAGTCTGTAGATCTACACCTGTGTATACCCGATGATACATACATCCCATCCCCTGCGCAACGCGTATGGTCAGGCCATACAGCGAATACGCATCCAGAAACTTTCCCGTGTTCACCAGATACGCGCCAAGAAGCAGCAAAATCTGGACGGCAAGGAGCGTCGGCCGGTTCATAAAGCTGCTCAACCGCAGAGCGTGCATCGACGCCGCGACTGCATTTGGCGTCAGCAGCAACATCATTCAGCCACGCGGCAAACAGACGTACTGTAAATGTCAGCCTGGATGAGCTCCCTCTCCACCACGGCCGGCATCCACTGCTCCCCCTCCTTCTGGAACCGCCTCAGCTGCACCGAATGCGCCATGCCCGCCAAGACCAGCGCCAGCATCTGCGGGTTCCGCTCGGCGCCGTTCTGCAGGTCTGCCAGGAAACACTCGACCTCCGGCGTGGCCAGCTTGCTCGGGATGTACTGGAAGCACTGGGCTTGATTGTCGAACACAGTCAGGAGGGAGAAGATCTCCTCGGGCGACGGGAGGATGTCGAGCAGGGACCTTGGTCCCAGGGACGGCTGCCACAGCGTCGGAAACGGGTCCGCGGGCGCATCTTGATAGGCATAGGTGTTGACCTCCCTCAGGGCCGGATGGGTGAGGGAGACCGGTCTGCAGTGCTTGGGCTGGGACTCGAGTTGGTCGAGCTGGATCCCATATGTACGTCGATGAGCCTTCACTGCGTCATATCAAAAGGAGAGAATGATACTTGCTTCATACCTTGTGCTTGATCTCCTGCACCGAAAGGCACCCGTAGACGAGGCTGTCCGGGGGCTCTTCCGCCTTGAATCTCCACTGTACGGAAGAATTAACCCGTTTGACGGGTTTCGAGTTGCTGTCGTCCACAGACGGAGGAGAATGACAGTCCCGCGAAGCAGCCGCACTCTTCTCCAGCAGGGCCCTGAGCTCCGCGTTCTCCTTGCGCAGAAGCTTGAGCTGGCGCGCCTGGTCGATGGCCTTGTTGCTGGCGTCGACGGGGAAGAAGCAGTCTGTGGGTTTGCCTCGTGAGCAGCAAGCAGAGCAAGGCTTGATCCTGTCGCACTGCAGGGAGAGACAAATGGTCACCAAACTGTTGGACGCCAGAGATGGGAATGATGGAGGAATAATGTGTAAATGGAAGGATAGGTTGTTGTATTTACTTTGACCTTGCGGAAGCGGCACTGGTTGCAGGACATGCGCGGCCGCAGTGCCTTCTTGCTCTGGAGTCCCCGACTATTTGCTGCTGCTGCTGCTGCTGCTGCTGCTGATGCGCCGCCATTGTGGTGGTGATGGGAGAAGGCATCCTGCACCGTGACGTCGCTCATGGCTTGCCTGGAAGCAGAAGAAAAAGAAGCGGATGCTGCTGTTGCTGCTGCTGCTGCTGCTGCTGCTATCATTCTGTGCGATCGAGGGCGGTGATCCACAAGAGAAGAAAGGGATTCCTCCGAGGAGGCGCATTCAGAGAGGGAAGAAAGAAGAAGCTCCAGGAGGCTGCGCCGCGGAAGTGAGATGGTGTCCGGAAACGTCGTCACGCATCTGCTGGATGTCTGGCCAGCGGTGCCTCCATCCATTATAGGAAGCACGACACCCGCGATCATGGCAGCCCGACTAGTTTATGATCACTATCAAGCTTCTGCCCTTGCCGCGGATGGCTTGCTGCACAGTCCACAACGTTGTCGATGCTATTGCGGCCAAGTCCCAACGGGCACGGAGCTAGTCGATCTACCGGACGTCGGACGGTGGTCTGGGCCTGATCTGACGGGGAGCTCTGGCGCAGAATGTGACAGCTCGCGGTCTCGACCCAGCACAAAGGAGGGCCATCACGGGCCAGGGAGGGAGCCAGCGGACGCCGCCACCGGGACCGGCGCCCGGGGCGATCGCCTGGCCCATGCATCCGTAGGCGCCGGCGCGTGTGTCCGGGGCGCAGAGAGAACAGAAAGGGGTTTGCCCGCAGGCGATCGGCACTGCCCGCCCCCGCCGATGTCTCTCCCCCAGGGCGCTCGGTCGTGCCGGCGGGCGCGTCGCCAGCCCGCCCGCCGCGGAACAGGAAGCCCTTCCGATTGGGTTCCGCTACGCGCTGCAGATCCGGGCCGCTGGGAGAAGGCGCGTCGGACACGGAGGTTCTCCCGCGGCCGATCTGGCATCTGCCTGTTGACCGGCAAACAGCAGATATGGAGATGTGGATGAAGTAGAGTGGCTGGCTGAGGAGGAAAAGGGAAAAAGAGACTCGTTCCACCGCTTCGGTGATGCCGTGCCGGGGTGCTCTCACCCTGATCAGTGAGTTCCCTCGGGTGTGGACACGCTGGTAGTAGTAAAACATCTGCCGACAGCTGCAGCTACTCCATCAGTAGAGTAAGGAGTAGTATCCATGGATAGCAGGTCGGTAAGTGGGAACAATCCTCATTGTCAGCTACTCTATCGACTTGGCTCCTGCCGGGAACCCGCATGTATCCACCCACATCAGCTGGAGGTCACGGTCACGGTCGCGGTCACGGCGCCATCTGCCATCCCGCTTCCGGCCTAGTGTTATTTATATCCATTCCCCCAGGGCCGGCCCGCCAACCACGGCATCGCCGCCGCCGCGCCGGCCGACGGAAGCGCACCGACTATTTTCCCCCCGGCGGGGGGGCCCCGGGGGGAGGGGTTGTGGGTGTCCACTGTGTGTGCCTGCGTTGAAGCTGTGCAGCGGTGCGGCTGCTGCTGCTGCTCTACCGAGGAAGCCTTCCCCCCGGCTGCTTATCACCACTGACAGCTAGCCGAGCACCTGCTGCTTTCATACTAGAGCCAGCAGCAGAAGTCCGCCCGTCACAAACACCGACTCACTACTAATTCTGCGTTCGTTAGGTTAGGTACATGTGACAGGCAGAACACCTTTCCTCTCCTTTCTTTTCACGGGGTAATAATATGCATGAGAGGATCGATCTAGTTCTAGGCCCCGTCGACCTATCGAGGATGTTTGCCGGTTGGCATTTGTCAAAGGGCCTCGTGACGATCGTCATTATTAATACCAATAACACAGAGGCAACCGCGGCAAGGCTGGAAAAAAAGTCCATATTTTGGGTGGGGGAAAAATAATGAGGGGAAAAATATTTTTTTCTGTCCAATTGTGCCGTCACTCTACAGTACATGTACATGTACATGTACATACCGACATATGCCACACATATCTCCTCCATCCTGACTGCGCACGACAATCATATACCGGATCTATAGTACAGAACAAATACACAAGAATCATACAAGAAGAGCCCCACACACACCCCCCTTCCATCTGGTCCTGCCATAAAGGGACATCGCCCGCAGGCTGCGCAGCAGATGGTCATGGCCTCATGCCCCTCGTCTCCTGATCGACTCAGGGACAGGGGTTCTGCGACCCAAGCAAAGCTGAAAAACAACAATAGAGGAGCCGGGGTGACAATATGATGATCAGGGCCCTAACTCTCGGCTCACTGCCGTAACCCTACATTTCTTCAAGGCATGTGCGGATCATGCGTCGCCGCATGCAAACTGCCGTGCGCGCCCGTTTTGCTGTCATCACTCACGAGACCAGGGTGGACTTGCTGCAATTATGGGATCGCTCCACGCCAAGCCCAGTCTATGCAGATCGAATGCATGGGCGGTTATTGCTGATAAGGTTGACGCACTGTAGATTGTCTCTAGCAGACTCGTCCCATACGCCACTTGCCCAGACAAGGTGATATGCGAGCTTTCGTGCAGAGGTAACAACGGGGGCCTTTGTTTATGGCTCACTTCTGCTTCAATGACGGGGGGCAATGGTTGAAAAATTTCAGGCCCATTCTCCCTTCCTCTCAAAGTGCTTGATCAGCCGGACGCCTTCCACGATGGCCAGCATGCGGGACAGGTCAACTGAGAGGATTCTTGCTTCCACGACGCTCAGGATGTCGACCTTGTCCATCATCTCCGAGGGCAGGAGGATCTGGCATCTAATCCCGAACGGCAAGGCAATAGCAATCCATCCCATGCCGTATTCCGTTCCTGCCAGGGCAGTGTTCTTGTAGGAGTTGTGCAGCAGGCACGGGAACGTCTCTGGCAGCTTGCACTCGTTGAAATAGAACGCGCGGAAGAGGAACAGGCATGCCCAGAATTGCCTCGATGACATCTCACATTGCTTGAGCCTGGTGTGCTGCCACCGGGAGCGAGCGACGTAGTCGTCAACCTGGTCTCTCGTGAATGGCAGAACCGATGGCACCTCGTCAGCATCCAGACGCCGGCCATGTTCACGCTCGTAGCGCAGCGCCGCTTCAATCTGATAGTGAGCCATGAGGTCGACGTATCGTCTCAATGGACTCGTGGCTTTAACATAAGCATCTAATCCAAGAGGATGGTGGGGGAGCACCCTGGAGGAGGAAACGCCCTTTGGTGCAGCAAAATTCAGCCAGTTGCTCCCGCCGTATTGGGATACGTTCTCGGGGGTCAGCTTTGGGTATTCAGGGTGATACCACGTTCCGTCGTAGACTGTGGGAATATTGCGGCTCGCACACCACTTCCCAGCGATCCAGCAGGCGAAATTCATGAGGGTCGATATCAGACTGCGTTTGGTGAGATCAGGTACCTCGTGCGGATCAAAATTGTGCAACTGCATCCGAATCACAGGATCGCCCAAGAAGTACCGCCCTTGCTCGACGGCCAAGTTGTGAGGTTTCATAGGTTGCTTTCCGCCAAACACTGACACCCGAGTCTCTATGGCGGCGGGCCACTCGATGGCACCCTTCTTCCGTCTGTGTTCTCTGAACGCCAGCATGAGCTTCCTTAGGATGTGGAAATTTTCTTCATCCTCGGGCGACAGCTCTTCTCGTAGACCCTCTCGTGAACGTTCTGGGAACTCCCCTCCAACGGTAAGGTTCACAAAAGAGCTCTCCAGGCCAGCGCCAAAAAGTTTGCGTAGCCTTTCGTGGGTGATGTATATAACGTTCCTGGCGTAGCCATTGGTGACTTCGGTATCGAGTACCTCTCCTTTGGTATTCATTTTGGCGCTGAACGTCAGTGTTGGACGACCAGGCGCCAAACTGAAATGCGGCTGTGTCAATGACGGGGGCAACATCGGGTATGTGCGCTCCGGGACGTAGAGTGTGGAATATCGGGTGGCAGCATGTTTCGTGATCACATGGTCAACAGGGAGGAAGGCCGACGGATTCGCTATATGGATGCGAACCCAGAAAGTATCGTTCGACCCGGGGATACGCTCAAGGGAGACTCCATCGTCGATCTCATGAGCCTCTTTATCATCCACGCAGTAGATTGGCAAGTCGCCCCAGTCTCTTCTCAGATCTTGCATCGCATCCTTAAGGCTTTCGTTCCTCATCCGCTCAGCCGATTGTTGAGCGTCTGTGACTAATTTCGTCCCGGAATGGGATGCGACTCCGTGACCAGGCAAGGCTAGGCTCTGATCGAGCACTCGCAGGTTCTCCCACGGAGAGAATACGCCCAGTTCTTGAAGGAACAAAGGCATAGATGCTGCACTGAGACCGACATCACTGTACATTCCCGTAGCTCTCATTATGTGTGAGCCGGCCATTCTCATAATTCCTGATGTCATCCGACGAGGCGGTATGCTGAAAAGCTGCAGATATTCAATGATCATCCGATCGTTTTTGTTGAATTTCTCTGTTTCCACCTCGCGATAGATCATACCGTCTTCGGTCTCGTCGGGCGAGAATCTCTGCGCCGTAGGGCCCACATTGGACATAGTTGTGGGGGATCTGACCCTTCGACTGAGCCGGATCAGGCGCTGAGCTTTTTGAATGAACTTTTGAATAGGATGGCTGTTAAAGTTACCGGACCCGGACCCGGGGTCTTTGTCCACAGCGAGCCGAATTTGATGCTCCTGGTGTTCCCGAACCCAGTTACCCACAGTTTCGATGACCTTAGCCACTCTCTTTGGCTGAACGAGATAATGGTCTGTGAATACAGAACTCCTGTCGTAGTCGATGAGGAAGGGATAGCGCGTCACGGCCCTGTGAACCTCATAGAGCTTCACTTCATCTAACTCTGCCTCGTCAATATCCAAAGCTTTGGCTGCCAGTTCTCGGAGGGTGAATTCAAGACGTTCTTCGTCATCTGCTACTATATCATGGATATTGTCCAATCGACGCGAATTTTGTCTATAGAACTCTCGAGCTTTGTCGTCAAATTCATTCATCAGCCTCACAAGAGGAGCTCCAATCGGTCTAGGGACGCCTCCCTCGATGAATGACTGCATCTCTGATGCGACCTGCGCGAGGCGGTCCGGGAAGTATGGATGAAGAGGCTGTACGAGCTCCGGGGGAGCGAAGCCCTTGATGATATAGTCCAGTTCCTTGTTGAAACCGATACGCCATTTTCCTCTGCATGTATAGAACTGCAGTTGTTTTTGGACCGATCGAACATAGATTGCTGGGGTGAAGGAGCCGTGAGAACTGTTTAATGCAGATTAGCTTGCGACTCAAACGGCAGGACAGCTCCAGACTCACGATGTTAATGCCACCAGGTCACCCGGCTCGAGAAAGGCCTGGATGTCTTCGCCTTCATCAGCACTGGTTGAAAAATCTGAGGCATCTTCGTCGGTCACGCGCAGCGTATCGCTTCCAGCATCCTGAGCCTCTCGGTTATCGTTCAACATATTGCCCACCCAGGGCAGCGATGGGTCCGTGGATGGATTCGAGGTTCCAGGCCCGCGAACCGGGTCCAAGATATTGGAATGGCATGCCTGCCATTTGCGTAGATATTCTCTAATGTTTTTCTTTTCTTCAAATTCGTTCTTGAGGAGAATCTCATCTATGACTGTTGGTTGTACTCCACGGGCATGCTGCACTGCGGAGGAGCTCTAAAACGAAAACAGTTAGCTGAGCTGATCAGATCGATACGTGTTACGATAAATACCTTGCTTTCATTGTGAAAGCCGCGCTTTGGAACACTCCAGCGTCCACCTGCTGGGATGGACGCTCGAGGGCCCAAGAAAGCATTGGCAATAGACGCTGCGGAGTGCCTCTGTCTATGGGCGCAGCGGGCGCAGGCATAGTGTTGCATCAGATATCCTCTGCAGACGTCGGGTACTCGAGAGCTTCTCAGCCATGGCGATGCAGTAACCATTCCGGCAGATTGTCTGGGGGTTATGGCTGGAATGGATGCAGAAGCAAACTCGGCGTTCTCGACCTCGCCGGCAGTCTTTTTCTTGCTATGTGAAAGCCAAATTTTCCAGCGATTCTGCCGCCCGCTGAGCGACACACCGCCTAGGCGGTCAGGAGCCCGCAACCGCCTGCTCTCGGCACAGACACTGCCCAAGCTTCTGTTTTTCGAGTTCAACAGCCTTCCGGGGTTGGAGTTGGAGATCCCACTTGCCACGTCCTTACGCAGCCACACGGGAAGCGGACACTACAAGGATATCCGGATGATGCCTGGCCTGATCCATTTTGACACAGTATCTTACGCACTAGCCTTTCGAGCCCATCCACGAGCTTACAGACCACTCTGCATGGCTTGGCTGAACCCCAGAATCCATCAACCAGTTTTTTCGGCCTCTCCTTTGATGTCTACGCAGTCCAGAATGGTCGTGGTCTAGAATCCCTCTTTATTTGTATTAGCAACTGCCGCGGCCAACGCAGAATGGGTCACTGGATTATTTTCTCGAATAATGGTGATCATTGGCTCTGTTTGCGCTGTGGCGCGCTCTCTCCTTCTCCCGTTGTTTGAGCTGGGCGTATGGAGCAATCTGATCCTTTTGAGCTTCCGCTCGAAGATAAGATACATCACACTGGCACAGTTCCTAATATTATACGATTGCCGGAGCAATCAGTGTCAATGAATCGGAATCTGTGTACTGGGTGGGTTGGCTTAAGGTTAGCCAGGGTCAAGCAAAAAATGAGGCGGTGATCCCGCCCCAGAGAATCACGGCTCAGTGTGGCCAATGCCTTTTCAGATAGGTGCATCAGCGCTGGTTATGCTTTGAGGTCTGTTGGATGGGAAGGGTCTATTGTATCCCGAGCTTTTGGCATGCAAGCGCCGGGGTGGAGACCGCGCGGGTGTTCTATTTTCGAGCGCAAACGAGGCTGCTAACCGTCAATTTAGCTACGATCTCTGCCAACGATTGGTTTACGTGGGCGCATCTTCAGTTCGACATCAAACAGACAAAGCTCCAGCTTCATGCTTCCCCAGATGGCCTTCCCTGTTGATGAGCGTTCTAGCTCATCGGATATCCATTCATTCAACAATCAAGCTGTCATTATTTAAGCCTTTAGACACCTGTCTAAAGGACTGTTTCTTTGTTTCCCAGCGATCCTAGTCAGCTAGATTCCCTTTACCCCTTTGCAGCCTTTTATTCTCATTGTTTAGCTCTTTCCTTGAATACGCTCTTTGAATTGTATCTTCTGACAAGATATTCCTTTCACTAAGAGACTTGACGTCAAGTCGATTCTGAGCATTTATTTACGTTCCTTTTCCACCGAAAGTGATCCCAAGATCGTTTTCTTTATACGTCCCTATCTCTTCACATTACATACTCCGTACTCACACGATGGCCGGTGCAAAGTACGGCGCGCTGGGCGCAACCTTCCAAATTTGCCGGATATTTCAAGCTATGTGTCTTATCGCCATAATCGGCATGACCGCGAACTTCATCTCAGAAATGGTATCAAGCAATACAACACCACCAAAAGTCCTTATTGCTACTCTCAGCGTGGTATGTCATACAAGACGAACTGTTCATCTATGGTCGCTGAATACTGACTGACGCCTGGTTAGACCTGTGTCGCTGTTCTCTATTGCGCTATTACTTTCATTCTCTTTATCGATAGCATTCTTCCTTTCCTCATAAATGCAGCAGTGGATTTGCTGCTCCTGGTTGCGGTTATAGTCGTTGCTGTGGTCGTCGGGAAGCCCTTATCCTACCTCAAATGCAACGTCATCGGGAAGTTGACGGGCAGCAACTCGTCCGCATATGCCTTCGCCACAAACCTGGGAAGCTACCTTGACAAGGATGGCGGTACTATTGACTACAGCCACTGGATTGGAGCGTCGAAAGCCATCTGCCTCGAGATGAAGTCCATATGGGGACTAAGCATTGCTCTGTGGTAAGCTCCAGCATCGCCTCCTGGCATGTCATAGCTTTTGCTATCAGGATGAGGCTCACCTGCTTTTAGCATCCTATTCGCTTTTTCCGTTATTAGCAGCATCTGTCTGTGGCGCCAGAGCAAACCTGCTTCTGGCGATAAGTCGGACAGTTAATTCGGAAGTAGCCCCAATGTCGTGAAATACTTCTGCGCATGAACCGAAACCGTTGAGAAACATAGCCGTGATGCAAACCAATGCATTCTTTATCTGAGTGAAGAAAAATTATCTTCAACATGTCTTTAATTGAGAACACGGAATTGACGCTATGGCTTCTGGAAAGTGGATTGGTTCTAATAGGCCTTCCTGACTTCATGTGTTTCTGTTTCATTCTGTTATTCTTTTTTTACAGAATGGGCGCCAAATGGGCGTTAGGGTGGCTTTTTGTTTTCCTACAGTTCTTTGAACCACGTAAACATAATGCGAAATCAAACCAATATGTATCTAGGGACGCAAAATCCCAAATCAAGGGGCGCATATTTCTTTCTGATGGTGAGCATATGTTCCTAGGTATTTCTTTTGCCGGCAGGGGATGAATACCTGTGTCGCTAAATAGTCAGAAGTAAAGTCAAGAATCTAGAAAAAGAGTTCAGATTTTTGACATCTCAAGCCATCAACAAAGCCATTTCCTTTCTCAAATGCTATCTATCCTTTGCTTCTTGCCCTTTATCAATGTATATATGACACTATCCAAGTGGCCATCTGCACAATGTATGAGAGATCCTTCCTTTGCCTCGCCATTAACCAGGAGAGGACGCTGCGAAAAATAAGCAAACTCGTAGTAGAAGTGCGGTGTAAGTCTGCTGGACCCCGAGGGAAGGTTGAAACCGCTAATTTAGACCCTTGGGCCCGGCCCCGGTCCCAGCCCCAGTCCCGGTTCCAGGCCACCGGGCCCCGGAATCATCCGCCGCGTAATGGGACCCTGACAGAGAATTAGCATATCGGGTATCGAGTTGGCGTTAAGGACGACCTCCGGAGTGCAGCAAGTGGGCTAGATACAGCAACGGACATAAACAAACTCAGATGAGTTGCAGGCCCTATTATCACCGTCCGGGGATTTCTTACTACTCTGTGGAAGAAGAGACTGGCGAGGCGCATTGAAGTCCTCTCAGCAGAGATCCGATCCCTATTTGCAGCTGCAAATGAACGGCAGGTCACCAAGCATCTTCAGACACCCGTGTAGGCACTAGGAAAGGTACTAAATTACCGCTAAGCACGGAGGCTACCGACAGATCCCAGCAGTCTGGAACGCCTACGCAGTAAGGTCGTGTCCGGCCCTCCCCCTGACGAGACCGGGGCACGCTTGCTATCTGGGACTGGACAAGACTCGCAATCGCACTCTACCCAGGTCGTCGGTTCCAGGGCTGAATCTTGTCTGTCGATCTTTATCTGAACCACCTCCGTACACCATCTTCGCACCACAGTCGTCCCACACGAACTTGGATCGAGAAGGAAATGCGCGTTTTGCTTATTTCTCGACCTGCTCCTCTCGGGTTGTCTTCTAAATCAAGGAAAATCGTACGATGCCTGCCAAGATGTCTCCGCGCGCGCGCGCGTGTGTGTGTGTGTCATGTACCCTTGGACATTCTTCGTGCATAAAAAAGCCTTTTAGTCTGCATTATCAACTCGGGATTGTATCCCGGAAACCCGGCCGACGGGAATGGCCCCGGCTCTGGGTACGTACAGTAGTACTCGTGCTGTTTCCTTTCTCAAATGTGTCCTTGCAGACTGCCGTTGTTTCATTTGCTGCCAAGTCAGAGAAAACGCATGGGCCGCTATAGGCCCATGTCATGTTGGAAAAATTTTTACGGTATTTGACGGATTTTCAAGAGCCGTCTTTCATCCCTTCTTTTCAAAAATTTCTATCGGACGTTTGAGTACTGATCATCGGGGCCCAGAAGCCTGCCGCTGTGTTTCATAGATGCATGTACTCCGTATGGAGTACGGAGTAGATATCCAGCCTTGTCCTTAAAATAGCGGGAATGTTTCGGAAATACCCATCAACCCCAAGAAAGAAGGCAACTAGAAAAATTCCGCCGCCTGTGTCAGCATGCAAGCCATGCACCGTTGCCTGCCATTAACGATGTTCAAACAAGCACCGAGGACCGATTTGTCTAAGTTTTGGTGGCCCGGCACACTCCTCTGACCAGTCCTCGTGAGCAGCCATGCAGGGTGGTCTGCCACACCTGCCTATCTCTTGCCTCTGGATCTGAAATGCCGGTTAATCCAAGCACGGGCACTGCTATTATTACATGTTATTACAATGTGGAAGGAAAGCTCTTAGCCTATCCCTGCCATGGGATCTGCAGAGCAGCTAAGAATTATGTTCAAGGATTTGGTTTGACAGAACGGTAATGTCTTCCAAGCTCTTTACCGAACGTGCGGTTAACGTCAACACGGAAGCCTATCTCAGGGCCCAGAAAAACCCAAGCTCTTTCTTGGATGCCTGCCTCGGAAAATCATGCGGGTTGGTCGGGCGGGAATCCTGAAACAAGAGAAGCTCACACAAGCTGTCATGCAGTGTGATTCATGCTCCAAAGCTCCCCTTCCCGTCCCCACCACGATGGAATGTTAGAGCTGGGATTGGGGGAAGGGGGTCTGCACGGTACTCCAACGTGTTCAATACTGGTAGAAACCCCTTGCCACGGGCCCGGAGAGACCCGCAGGCTCCATTTGATAGCCCCAAAGCGTCCCTAATCTGGACTTTAGCTGCGTACACGGAATGCATACAGCGGAATCGCCTGACGCTAAATGCTGAGGAAATTCTTTTCTCTTTCCCTGGGATCAATAGAGTCCCTTGACCAGCCTCGACGACAGCAATGGCCTATGAAACTTATCTTTGGCGGGCCAACTGAGTTATGTTCCAGCAACTCCTGCTGTTGCTGCCTTCGACGCGTGTGCCGTCAAGCTCTAAACTCTCCCTCCGCCTTTTTCACATTGTCAACATTTTGGTCCATTTGAAAATTAATAGACAAGTATTAACTCAGGACTTCTGGGGGCAACAGAGAAATTAATTGAACTATCTGCCTAGGTTGAAGGGATGAAGAGTGAAGTGTTCTAGGAGTCTACAGGGCAATTATTTATGTGATTCCCTCCTTTGCACTGTCTGAGATCCTTCCGGAATCTTTTGCTAATTCTTTGACCTTTATCATAGGCTTCACAGCCATCTGAGACCTTCAAACAGTCCTAATAAAGAAGTAGATATCACCCTTTGACGGGGCTGAATGAGACCACAGATCTGGGCATATGAGACCCTGCAGCGGACCTATGTGGGTAGTGGTCAATGAGTGGTCTAGGACCGCCTCGTTCAACACCATTTGGGGGGTCCACTTTCATGCTATTCGCCGTTAAAAGATGTGACTATATATATGCTCCTTCAGCCCCGGGACCTAGCCAGGATGTCGTACGTGCATACCATAGCTCTTGTCGGATATCTTTCCGCTGCTAGCAGCTAAGCGTATCACACGGCTCATAATTTTTCTATTGGTTCAAGAAACGCGTTTTCCATCTGCACTTTTTTCGATAAAGCGGTTTTGGTCCATATCGGTAACTCTCCCTTGGACAGCTTACATCCACTAGCTTTATTTCTCTGCTTTTTGGAGTCAAGCGACCTCCTGAATCTTGGTCACGCGTTCTCATTAGTCCGGATATCAGAGACATCGGCCTCAGGCTTCTTAGAAGTTCTCCGTGATTTGTTAGGCGTTATCGTACGTGACTATTTTCAACCACCCCATTTTCTCGCTTGTGGCATTCTGTTTTGAAGACTCAGGCAGACTATCCTTCCTGATTCCAAGCCCCTTTACCAACCAAACTAGATCACATCACCTTACATTATCGCGCAGACATGGAAACTCTAACTCTATTCCAGAATGAAATAATGAAAAACATACACGAAGTCTCGGACAACGATATGTCGTACGTACCTCTTGTTATACACATTCGATCCCGAGTCCCCTTTTGGGCAGTATTTACTTATCGGAAGCACAAGAACCCTTGCGTCAACAGCTAGATGTTACCGCTACGAAAATGGACGACGATACCACGCGTATAGTATGCTATTTAATCGTCGCTTTCCTCCGCCGCGGACTACGACTGACATTTTTCAGGGGATGGGGCGTATTGGGGACCAAATGATGAAGGGGATATCTATCATCAAACTGTGACGTATGTTGCCTTTATGCCTCCTTCGATGCAATAACACACTCTTCTGAATGCAGGATTATAGATGGGGGAGCTTCTTCTGACACATCTTTAGTCACCATCTATTCTATCTTACTCTGGAGGATAAGATGCTCCTGGCTCCGATCAGCAACCCTAGAAATGTCCTCGACATTGGAACGGGTGTAGGATTATGGGCAACGTACGTATTCATCGTTTCCCTATGCTTTCTATCTGAGTGCTGATTGCTGTGTAGAAATTTTGCAGATGCGTATCCGGAGGCAAAAGTCTTAGGTTGTTCTTTATCGTTGCATATTCTAGACTATCATGCTGACTTAGGCTTTTTCATTTAGGGACTGATCTTTCACCGATCTGGGAAAATTCCGCCCAGCCCAACCTCTATTTCCAGGTCGATGACTGCTGCTCCGAATGGACATTCCTCGAGGAACATGGTGAGCTGTTCGACATCATCCACATGCGCTGCCTCTACGGGAGCATAGGGGATTGGCCCCAACTCTACAAACGATGCTTTGAGTAAGTTCGCCAATCAGCGTGTGTACTATCAAAAATGGAAGAAGCTTAACGTCCCGCTTATTATCAAAGCCATCTCGTCCCTGGCGGATACGTAGAGCAAGCGGAAATGTCCATCGTACCACACAGTGCCGATGGTACCCTCCCGCCCGACTCCATCTTCCACAAATGGCAGCAGTTCTGGGACGAGTGCAGTCGTGTAACCGGGAAGTCGTGGCTGATATGTGACACGATGAAACAATCAATCATAGACGCGGGCTTCGTAGATGTCCGTGAAGAGAGATTCAAGTGGCCGATCGGCACATGGGGCTCTGATGAACGAAGCCAGGATATCGGGCGATGGAATCGCGAATTCTGGAGAAGCGGCACGGAGGGGTGGGTTATGGCCCTGAGCACGAGACATCTGGGGGTAAGTTTGTTCGCTTCGCTGGAAGGCTTTACTGCTGTTTGCTATGGGATGGCACCTCCAAGGAGAAGGAGGAGGAAGAATATCTCACTGACGCCGTTTTCAGTGGACAGCAGAGCAGGCGCGCGCATTCGTCAAAGAGACCGAGAAAGCTCTCAACGATACAAGGCAGCGTGTATACTACGAGGTGTAGGTTATCCTGTTTTCTATGTCAGCTATCGCCTGCTCCCAATTCTTCTCATTTCGCATCTTGTCTGACTGAGTAACTTCTTCGCAAGCAGAGCCGTCGTCTACGGACGCAAACCCGGAAACCCGCAACCGAGTCCATCCACGCCACGACTGTTCGGATAGCGGGTCTCATCAATAAGGAGCTATAATCCCCATATCGATATATCTAACGGGATGTACTCTTGTATGATGTCATCGAGTAGACTCTTTGTCGGAGCTTAAGAGGACCTGTGGGACGGCACAAGGCGGGGATAAGAAGGAGGATACAGGCGTTGAGGACCCTGGTAGTGGGTTTTTTGATATATATATATAAATGTGATGTGCATCCCCCAGACTATGATAATAGATAGTAATATGAGATGAAATGGATATGATCGCAAGACACTTGTTGGCCTTGTCTTTATTATATTGTCCGTGGAAGGCTAATCGTTCGAGATTTTACCGGAAGTTGATTCTGTGGTCTGAAACGAGGCCAGAGGACTCTCTTGTCTGCTACATAGACGCTATCTGTCCACCAGAATTCTTACATTCCTTTCTTTTGGAGCTTACTTGAATGGCAGCGAAAAGAATATTCATTTTAAACTTCCATCTCCGGCTTGATTGACATAGTGAGCTACCTTGGCGCGCCAGGCATCGGAGGACAGAATGCCGTGGTACTCCCAGAATCCTGCATTCAACTTTTCTTGGGGTTGAGTTTCATATTCAGCGTATTCAATCTTTTCTTCGTCTTTGAATTTGTCTTATTTTGCTAGTTCTGCTGTTTAAACTGGCAGCGGCGCTCGACGCTCTCGCATCGACTCGGGATTCTCTCCCCGAGGTTTGTCATTTCTGGAAAATTGCTACATTGCTCCTCAAAGCTGGTGAGAACTTGTTCACTACGTATAATACTTATGGTCGAGGTAAGGACAAATAATCGATTTATTTTTTCTATACACCTAACTCAACATAGCCCTCCATCCTCTATGGTCAGACACCGACAAGCAAAACATAACAACCCACTGACGAAACACTCCAGGTGTCATTGTCAGCCAGCTGAGGGGTCACCCCCAACCAATGTCCGTTCTCCGCACATCGCACCATCGAGCCCTAGGTCTGATCCTGGTGCTCATAGCACGGGAGTCTATCTCCATGGAGATGGAGTGGAGTGCGCAAGGATCGTCTGCCTGCGCAAGACGAGTACGGCCTATTATTATGTTTTATCGTTGCGCGGCGGAACTGTTGTCTCTGGTTTCCCCGCTTCCCCGCATCCGGGGTTGAGACATCTTACGATGTACAGCTCCATGTACCGCACAAACGTACGACCATCGACCATCAGAAAATGGTGGATTTGGTTCTGGAAGTCTGACAACGATCGAGATGGTCCTGAAGGGGAGCTGTGCATACAACAGGCAACTTGAGCAGCTGAGGTTGTTGGTTCCAACAAGAGAGCCAGAGGGCAGACAGCGTCGCTCCTCTCGCGAGGGTCTTTCTCCCCGAAGTACTCGATCCTGACTAGCACGGACTGCATGACGTCCACTCCATCCTTCACCGACGATCCTGTTACGTCGCAACCGGTCAATCCAGAGAGACGCACATCTGGCTGATAACTCCAGCCCCGTGTTTCGAGATAATTCGTCATCCTCCCGCAACAGACGGTCAAGGGTCCTGGCCGCCTCGTGAACGTCATATCCCCGCACTCAGTCAACCCACTATTCTCATACCGGAGCATTCTTCCGCTGCAAGCTCGCAGAGCTTGATGGGGCCGTAACAAGGTGCTACACAGTGGGTACCTAGGACTCTGACTTGGTCCTCCAGAGGCAGTCACTTGCGGTCTGTTTCATGTTTATCTGCTCTTTAAGTACCAGAAGATGGGACTGCGATAGTGATGGACAACCCCGGGCCGATGGTCATTACAGCTCTTGGTATCTGGAAAGATAGTACGTGCTCCGCGCGAACATGGGTCATTCGTTGTTGCGCAAAGGAAACACATTTGGAACCATCAGGCCCTACCTCTACCTGAGGCAGCAGACAATATGAGTCTCGACAGGGCAGCACCGTCCCATATGAATCCTCTTCACACCGACTATGCTTGACGGTCACCCATTATAGCCTGTGATTTGTGCCCCGTCTGGCCCCCGGAGTGGGGGAGCGGTTCCATCTTGCGGGGGTGGATCTATGAGGGGAGAGAGATGGGGCCGAGAAGGGCCCGGGTCCTGACCTCTATCTATCTGTTTCTTTCTCTCTGCTCCATATATGAACGTCGGACCGACGTTCGTCTTATGTGGCGTCTGCCCTTGTTTCCATCTAGTCTGTACCTTCTTTACTCTAGGGAATTCTTGATCTTGCTTGCTGGTTTTATATTAACAGGACTACTCAATCACATCTACGGACTCGAGTACAATACCGAGTGAGTGAATCTATCCATCAAGGAAAAAAAAGGATATATACAGAAAAATCGCTCCATAAAAAAGACAAGATGCCGACTGTCAAGGGACGCTGCCACTGCGGCCAGACCGAGTGGAAGGTGAAATTGGAGGAACTGAGCCATATCCTTTGGTATCTCATCCTCGATATATCTTCACATAGATTCAGTCTATCGATGAAATTCTGCTAACAAGACTCAATCCACAAACAGCCACTGCAACACCTGCAAATACCTCAGCGGGACAGACTACACCCTCAACCAGATCATCCCAAAGGAAGACTTTACCCTGCTCAAGGGCACCCTGAAGGCGTACACCTACTACGGTGACTCTGGTAGGTTCTGCTCGCAGACCCTAACAAACAAACAGAGGACAAAAAAGGAAAAGAAAAGAAGGGCTGATGTGACCAGGCAAACCTGTCTACTGCCACTACTGCCCGAACTGCACCTCGCACGTCTACCACCATCAGGCGGTGAACCCGTCCAAGTACGTCATCCGCACCGCCCTGCTCGAGGGCGCCAAGGACTGGAAGCCCGCGGCGGAGATCTACGCCAAGGACACGTACAGCTGGCAGCCGGCCGTTGCGGACAAGGCGAAAGTGTTCCAGATGGGGCCGCCGACGCCGGCCAAGTCGAATCTGTAGGTTCATGTTGGGTGCGGTTGGTTAGGTCCCATCAGGTGGAGATTGCAGGGTAGAGCAAGAAATACTACGGACAGGACCTGTGAGGAAGAGAAAGGGGAGGATTGTTCCCAAATTGGATGGATGGATGAATGGATGAATTGATGATATCTGAATGGGATGGATATCAGTTTACATGTAAGTATGTACCGTACATACAGACATACAAACACTACCTCCAGCAATTTGGAAGTCCAACTTTGGACAAGTCAAGTCGAGTCAAAAAAAGAGAGAAAGAAAAATGAATATAAGGACCCGCTGCTTGCTGTCTCCTTTGCTCAGTTGCTACTCCTGATGATGAACGATAATAGACATGACATCACATGGATATCCATCAATAGAACACAGATGCTGGAATGGGAAATACCCTTGTGCTTGCCTAGTCATTGGTATTTCCCATATCCACATTCCCGCCGACGCTGCTTCCTGACGCCGAAGAACGGGTTGCTTGAGATAGAGGCAATCAACAATACTACTAATAAAGGCAATTATTGGTTACCACCGGCGTGGACAGCCCGCTGTCATGCTGTCAAGCACCCTTGGATGCCTTACACTGAAGGGAACGGCCAATCCATGTCCTCCATTTTCCCAAATGGAGACACTGCTGCGGCGTTCTGGTGGTAACTAGGGATTCATCAAACGGGCGTCCACGTCGCATTGTGTCTCTTCTTTGATGCGGGAAACGAGCGTACTCCTGGTAGAAGCGGATCCCTAGGAGCTCGATTGGCTCTGTTTCGATTGCCAATCCTAGCTAGCTACCAAAACCGGAGGGGCCTAGGACGCTATCCCGAAAGGTCCTCCTGGATGCGTCTCTCAATTGGCACCGAGATCATTCAATCTAAAAGCCATTTTTGCAATAATGGAACCGAACTCATCCTGATCGAAATCGGGATTAATTTGCTATCCAAGATGGGGCGAGATTCGCCGTCGGTCCACAGGCATGTCCCATCCACGACTCTCCCTACGATACGATGGGGTGGGCTGCTGTGCCACACTGACATGCACATCCAGCGATGCCCGTCACCTCCCTGTGGGAACCCCTCCGTGTACCGTGCCTCCCATCATGATCAATCATGCCTTCGGTGCCCAGTTACTTCGCAGGCATTCAAAGATTCGGCAGTGGGCGACCTGATTCGACAGTCCAACTTGGAAGTGTACTCTCAGACAGAAATGTCAAGTCGAATCGAACAGTGAGAGAAAATAAATAGAAAAGGCCTATTCTTTTTTTTTCTCGACAGAAATTTCTATGGCCGACAACGCCTCCATTTCTAATGTTATCTATTACCCTAAGAGGTTGGTTATACGGGTATATAGTCCTCGAAAAGGGGTGACATATCGGTTCCGTCACAGATTGAGAGAACAAACTGGAGAAAAAAGCCATTCCCAGAAGCAAAGAAGGGCAAAAAACAAAAATAAAACAAAGAAGAAAAAAATTCAATCAGGGCTACCGCCCCCACCCTCCCCACCGCGCAACTGCAGCTCTGTTGTACTCACTCTCGCTCCTCGAGCGCCATTCCTCATTGGCAATATGGGCGCCCCCTCGTCTTTTTCTCTTCTGACCAACTTGATCCGTATCTTTTAGACTCTTCTCCTTGAAGCCCCTGAATTCGACGGTTCGAAAATAATCGCTGGCGATGGTCCCACGGAGCGTATTCGGGCTGGTGAATTCCAGCGAATAGAGCGCTTTGTCCGAGTCGAGCTGGATCTCGCCTTCGCCTGTCTCCTCGCCGCGCCAGCAGTAGCTGAACTTGCGGTTCTTGGATGAGGGAAGCTGCGTCTCCGAGAGGAGGAAGTGAGCCGGGGTCTCTCCTCCATCCACGTCGGAATCATCATCGTCGTCGTCGTCGTCGTCGTCGTAGTCGTAGTCATCGTTATTGATTTTCTTCTTCTTCTCATCATCGGGGTTGTAGTCAACTTTTGGATTCAGAAAGCGCATAATGCCGGTCAAAACGATGAATTCAAACAAGGCATACATCTGCACGGATTTCTTGCCATCATCCGCGACGTGGATTTCAAGAGTGCACTCGTCATTGCCATCATCACGACCCCAGTACTCCTCGATATAAGGACAGCTTATGCTCCAGGTTCCCTCGACATCCCAATACCCGCTCTGCTTGCCCGCTTGCTGCTGCTGCTTCGCGCGAGAGTATTCCCTCTCGAGCTCCTCCTGCCTCTTGCGTTTCTTCTCAGCTTTTTCCTGTGCTTCCTTCCGACAGATCTGCTCGTACTCGCGGCTCAGCTCGGCAGCCCTGGCACGCACGGCCTGCTCATCCACGCCCAGAACGACATCACGGAGGCCAGGCTTATACACCCCGCCGGGGTACATCGACTCGGGGATTCCCCTCGTTTCGATCGCGATCCCCATCTCCGGAGCGGCCTTCTCCATCGCATTCGCCCAGTCCGTGACACGGACGACGATGACATCTTCTTTCCTCCTCCTTCCGTCCGGAGTTTCTGCCATGAACTTTTCAAACAGGAACCGCTTCGGCCACAGCTCAGCCTTCCTGGAGTCGTCGCTGGATCGCCACTCCTCTTCGAGCTTCTGCGCGTTCTTTTCGCTCCACTCGCGCCTCATCCGGTCGCGGAGTTCCGCCATTTTGGCGGACATTGTCGTTTTCGCGCCATGCTCCCTCAGCCGGGCCTGCAGATCCGCGATGGTGCCGGTGATGGGCAGATCTCGAAACAGACACTGCGCCCTCCACCACTTCAGCTTCTTCTTTGGGATAACAGGCTGACGGGCAGCGACCTTGCCGGCCTTGGTAAGCTTCGGCGTCAGGAGCGGTAGGTAGTAAGCCACGTTCGGCTCGAAGTCGGTGTTGTCGTTTGCGACGTCCGCAAAGTGTTCCACGAGCTTGGTCGTGCAGGTCAGATAGACCTCCTTGACTGCCATCCAGAAGGCGACCTTGCGTCGGCCGACGGTTTCTTCCAATCGTGGGATGAGACAGGGAGGAGGTCCCAAGTCTGGCGGGGAAGCGACCTCCATGGCAAGAAAAATTGCTCTCTTTTATTACCTTCTTAAATGTATTCCCTTTTTCTTTGATAGGATACGTGTTGCAATAATCAGTAATAACTACAAGTAACCAAGATATGTAGTATGTAGCTTCAAAGTGATGATGATGTGGAGAGCTCGCGGTGCTCTCGCTTTGGTCGCGCGTCGCGCCAAGACAACGGGATTTGTAGGTCTGTTTAGGTCCGCTCAGCGCAGAAACCCCAGCGGTGCCGTTGCCAACCTGGAATGGAAAATAGAAATGGATGGGAAAATACCATTTAATGGAGGCTTTGCAGGGGAAAAAAAGGTTCCTGTATGTATATAGTATATGAAACATCGCATGGATATAACATCAGTCAAGGAGAAAAAATATCCACTTAAGATTAAATCCGCCCGTCTACCTCCTCCCATCTGGAAATGCATGTCGACAATGAATCCGAAGTGTCTCAGAATACACGTGTCTATAAGTATCGATAGATGGATAGATGCGTGTATTAGTATATATCCAACAAAAATGGTTCGCTCCGGACTCCAAGGCGTCCACATCTCATGAATATCAATCGATCCAAGGTCGGTTCGCGCGGTTTGTATAGATGTATTTAACGGCGTACAACCTGGGTCGAAAAAGGCGCCCACGGGAATGAAAATCCACAGGAGAGGTGAGGAGAGGTGAGGTTGCCATGTTCATCTTCCTCTGTTCCTCACACATGTACTGTAGACAGCAGCAGAAGAAAGAACAGAGAACGTCAGGCCAGGCCAGGCTATATGACATAGTAATATATATGTGCTCCGGCCGGTCGGAACGCCAGCTGTGTTGATTGTACTGTACCAAGTGACGTCTTCGTCTCCCAGACGTCTCGTCTTGTTCCCTCCCGTTCTGTCTCACTGATCCATCGATTCCCAGTCTCTTCTCTTCTCTTCTCTTCTCTTCTTTCTTTTATTCTTTCCATTCATAGAATCACATAAGAAAAAAAAATGGAAGAAGAGAAGCCTTCACCCCGAACTAACAGGCGGAATGATCCCCACCTCATCCCCAGCCTTTATCATCACCATCCCCTCCCCTTCCCCATCCTCCCCATTCCCTCCCTGCTCCCGTAACCTCTGTTTCTCTTTCCTCTCCTCCTCCTCAACATCCACATACTCCAGCCCCAAACTGACCCCGCAGCTGCGCAGCACGTTCTCCCTGATGCCCGGGTAGCGGGCCTCGAGGACGTCGAAGAGCCGCGCGAGGGGCAGCGGGGCGGGGAGGGACTCGGTGTGCTTGCGGGTGTAGGTGAAGGCGGAGGCGAAGTAGTGGATTTGGAACGTCTGCGGTTCGCTTTGGGGTTCGCTCCGGGTGGTCATTGTTGGGGTTGGATGGATGGATAGATTTATGGATGTATAGGAGAGGTTTGGTTGTGGAGGTATGTCCGGGAAGTAGAGTAAAGTATAGCAGAGCAGAGCAGAGTAGGAGAGATGAGTGCGTGAGTGAGGAGAGGGGAAACAGACGTAAAGCGAGAAAACAACAACAAGGCACCCGACGAGCTGGACGGAGCAGATATCAATTGATTAATACTAATAGTAACATAGTAATAGCAGGGATATCCCGTCTGCTTTTGGTTCTGGTTCCGGTTCTTGCTCTGGCTCTGCTCTCGCTCTGCCTGGGAGCTGTATATTTGTCTTGATCTCAGACAGATTGCAACAGTCTTTAGACCTCGCTCCAAGAATTCCAGGCTGGCTGTTGGCCTCGCTCCCGCTTTCGTCCCGGTTCCGCGTTCACCCGATGTGATAATATGAACTTCGTTCAATGAATGGTTCTAACGACTTGAGAGATTGGAATCGGAGATAGCCTCTCTCCCCAAGTCTTCAAGTTGAAGCAGCAGGGATCCAGGGATAGGAGTCATTAGGACGTAGAGAGAGAGATAAGAAGAGCTTAGATAAGACTCAGCAGACCCGGACAGAGAGTGGGGCACAAGCGTATTGGAAGCAACCCCACGCACCAAAATGAGATGAGAGGGACGTTGACAAACGAATAAAAATAGAATTGAGTAATTAATTGGGCTTCCGAATGAGTTATATGTAACCTTGGGTGATTTGTAGATGAACAGGTCCAGCTGCTGAGGGTTCAGGTTTCTCGGCGTCGAGACGGGACGCACAGGCTGGGATACCACGCGGGGATCGGGACCGAGGCTCACGCTGATAACCACTTCGGCAGTGGATACTGGCTTCCGCATCGTTGCGTTCACCTACGCTACAGATGACACACGTCTAGAAACCGGTCTACAGCGTAATTATGCTAGCTGGTAAAATCCTGAACAACATCGAGTACAATTGAAAGGCCAAACCCTGACTGCAGTTGCAACATAACCGACGGACCACGCCGTCTACCGTTCAACGTCCGGAAATGCATAAACCTAGCTGCGCTATGCAGGACAAAGGCAGAGAACATGCAAGAATGGATATCAGCAGACATGAAATTGCGGTCTATTTACCCCTGGCATAGAAAAGATCTATTTATTTCTTCTCCTTCAGCAGGGACCTGAACGCCGCTACCAGGTCGTTCTTCAGATCCTCCCAGTTCTCCAGCCCGACGCTGATCCGCAGCAGTCTCCGGTCGATCTTGGCGTCCGTCATCGTCCGCCACTCGATCAGAGTCTCGACTCCGCCCAGACTGGTCGCGTGGTGGAAGAACGACAGCTTGCTCGGCAGATTCCGGGCAAAGTCCTCTTCCTTCATCACGATGGAGAACACGGGACCAAAGCCGTTGGGCATCTGCTTCTTCAGCCACGAAAAGTCATCTTTCTGCAGGCTCGCGTGGTAGATCTTGTGGACGGCAGCCTGCGTGGCAGCCTCATCGCTGTCGGCCACGGGGTCCTTGGCGTTCACGGCGCTGTCAAGCCAGGCAACGAGACGCTCTGCGTTCTGGCTCTGGCGCTGCACGCGGACTTCGAGCGTGCGCAGACTCCTGACACCGAGCCAGCTCTCCATGCTGCCCATGACGCTTCCCAGGAACAGGCGGTCCCCCAGCAGCTTGTCAAACCACTCTTTGCGTTGCGTCGCGAGAACACCGCACAGGACGTCGCTGTGACCACCAAAGTATTTGGAGCCCGAATGCATCACCATGTCTGCTCCCCACTTGAACGGGTCCTGCAGGCCGGGAGGGGCAAACGTGCTGTCCACGATAAGGTACGCACCCCGCGAGTGGGCCTTCTTGGCGTACTCCTCGATGTTGAAGGCCACACCGTACGGATTGACGGGGGTCTCGAGCAGGACGACATCTCCAGCCTCCAGTTGCTCTGCAGGGCAGTCGAGATCCAGCTTCTCGAGTCCGGTCAGGCGGGACATCAGGGCGATCACGCCGTGACACCCGTGATAGCCTTCGCCGACAGAGATGTGGCGGGGGTTGAAGAGCACCAGCGCCGCGTGGAGCGCAGACAGGCCGGAGGAGTAGGACAATGCATGGCCGTTCAGGAGCGCGGAGAGGATGGTTTCGAACCGCGTCGAGTTGGGCGAGGTGAAGCGGGAGTAGATGTGCGATCTCTTGTCCACGTGGTGTTCCTGGCGCTGTCAGAAACTGGAAGCAAGCTCTCAACGGTCTCCAATGCATACAGTGGCGTCTGCCCACGGGACGAGGTCCTCAGGGTTGTTCGAATACCGGAACGTCGTGGAAAGGTGCAGAGGAGGAGCGACGTCACGGACGGTGTTCAGCTCGTCGTCCGCATGGAGGGCGAGCGTGGAGGGGCCAGGCTTCTTCGCGGGACCAGAATCAGCCATGATGTGCGCACTGTCGGCTAATAATATACTACTGGAGAGGACGATGGGCAGCGAGCGGCATCGGTGCCGGCGTGCCTTTTTTTAAATCAAACGCCGCGTCCAGGTCTGCCGATGGAGGAGGGGAACGTGGTGGGGAGACGGGCCCACCGCATGACGAACGAAGGGCGCATTGCGCCATCAACGGCCGGCGTCACGTGTTGGGGCTAGGACAGGAACTCATCCAGCAATCGCATCAAGTGATATCCAGTACCTCTTGCTTCTTAAAACGCCTTCCGTAAAAAAGCCTCATGCTACGCAGTGGATACACAATGGACGTGACACACGTAAAATCATCTCCGAAGCGATCCCATCCGCGACGGCTCCCTAAATGACCCCGGCATCGCAGCTTGGAAACTTGCCCTCTCTGTATGGCATTGCCGCAGTGATCAGCCGTGCCCTGCGCAGTTGAGACAGCGTGAAGAGGGGCCTTACCGCTCTCAGTGTCAAACGTGATGGTGATGTCGTCATGCTCGATCGGATACTCGGGCATGTCCAGGCACACAAACCGCGACGCCTCGTCGTCGTCGGTCTTGGGCAACGCAAACTTGGCATCGACAAGTTTGATGCCGAACTTGCCAGAACGACCAAAGCTTTCAAGCGTATCCGTGCTCTTCAAAACAAAGTTCATGCACTTGCCATGACTGAAGTCGTCGAAGAAAGCCAGGAGCTGGACCGTGCGTTCCTGCTGAACCACCTGGATTCGAGCAGAGTTCGCCTCCCACTTTTTGTGAATCGGGACGACCATCCTGCGTCGCGATATGGCAAACGTAGAAGCAACCCTGTATTGCAACGGTCAGCTTTCCACTGAAAGCTAGGATCGGTCCAGCAGTAGGGCCTACCCATCAAAGAGCACTCTGAACCCCGTGATGGAGAATTGAAACCTATGCATATCTAGATCGCAGTTAGCCGTGTTTCAAGAAGAAGTCACCCGAGAGAACTCACCTTCCAGAGAAACGAATTCATATCTTCGAACCATCGGCTTGGTCTTCGCCTTTTGCAGGAAATCCGTCAAGCGATCCGGCATGTCTTTAGGGATAAGATTCTCCGCCACGGATACGGTCAAGTCTTCCTGTCCCGGCCGATACACATTGAGAACCGTATTCTTGCTGACCTCCAAGCCAATCTTGAGCTCTCCGGGTCCTGGAACTGGGTCAGCCAGAAGCTCAAGGAAATTTTATATAACATTCGCGCCATACCTAGATTGATCCGATCGGTGACCGAGCCCCAGTCGGTCGTCACAAGGACCCGTAGGTGTTCCGACAATATAGTCGGGCCGTAGCCGTGCTCTACGAAGATTGGCTCCTGGTCAATCACGGACACGGTGCCCGCTGGAAACTGAAGATGCGTCACTGGGAGGCCTCCTCCAAGTCTGTCGGGTGGCTGCTCGATCGTAAAAGATTTCACGGGTAGGTCAGGGATCTTGAACTCCTTGTCGCTGGCCACCAGTCCCAGAAGATGGGAATGCATGGTGGTACGCTCCTCGAGTTCGTTGAACGTCATCACCATCGAGCGATTTCTTCCTTCCTCGTTCACGTTGAGAAGTAGGGCGGGAGCGCCATCTTCGCCTCTAAGATAGCCATACACGATCGGAGCTCCGTTACCAAGGAAATGGCGGACGCTGCTGAGAGTCTTCACCTTCGGGCTGGTGACGACAGAAAGCCGGAAGCCCCGGTGAGCGTTCCTCTTGCCGGTCCCTTCTGAGATCGTCACCGATTTCTCGAACAGGCGAATCCGGCATCGCTCGGAGGGCTCTGCTGGGAAGGCCTTGGGGGTACCGGGATCTATGTATTGGAAGACTTTGAGAGTATTTTCGAACAGGAGAGTCTCTCCGGCTTCCGGCTGCAGACTGGCTTCTGTCTTGAGCGTGTATTTGACAATATTCCAGATCACCTTGAAATCACCCTCGTCGAACACAACATTCAGCTCGAAGCCTCGAGGCAGCTTCACGCGCATCGAGAACGATTTCACCTGCCAGTCCACATCGTCCCATGTGGGCCCCTGATTTTTATCTCCCTGAATCATGATGTTGACCAATTCGCTTTGGCTTGCAATGGCTGCAAGAACGTACCAATCGGTCCTCTCACGGAGGATCGACAACACGCACGGGATGGAATATTGCTGAGAATCGTCGTCTTCTGAGCTTAGGTAGACGTCGACAAACATGCTGCCGTAGCTGAAGTAGCGGCTTGAGTCGCCCAACGGCATCATGTCGGCGGTATTGTGGTTCTTCACTGACTTGTTGGCCAGCATCGACTTTGTCGTAGCTCCAGAAAGGACCGTGGAAACGTCCGGGGTAAAGAACGGGTATTTGACCCACATGCTCGTGTCAGTTTGCTGATCCGTGAGTTCCTGTTGAGGTGCTATTGCAGAGAGAACGTTGTTCCTTTTCATAGACAGGGTCAATGCGCGCATGTGGTTCATGATTGCTTGGTGCAGCCCAAGCAACCCGGCTAATCTTTGGTCCCCAGCGGTATTTGCGACGGCAAGCATGGCATCAATAGCCATTTTGCCATATCGAGCCAACTCGGGGTGCTGAGGAACAATATGGTGATTGATCCACCAAGCTTTGCCAAGATCAATGACCGCTTGCCTTGTTCGTGCTGCCTGTTTCCCGTTTCCTCCCGAAGCGGATGGCTTGGAACGAAGAGACGCCTCTAGCGTTGACCTTCCCTTCAAAAACCACCACGTGGCGGCTCTGATCCATTCGGAAAGTGATGTTTCCATCATGGGCTTGACACTTTCCGCCGCGAGTCTGAACAGGCTGCTGAAGCGCTCCACATAGGCAGTGAATTCTGCAAATGCATTGTCCCCAACTGCGCTGGCAACTGAGCGTAATGACTTCTTAAAAGGCTGTGGGCTAGGCGTAGTAGCCTCTCTACTATCCCGGCTCGATGGACGCTGCTTGTCGCCAGCGTGATCGTTAGGCATGCTCTGTGTGGCTCCGCCGGGGGCCGTAGTTGAAGGCACGCCTGGATCTAGGCGGGCAGTCTTGCTCTGTTCAGAGATTGTCGGAACGGGAGATGCTCCATGAGAAGGAGCTTGCGAGACTTCGTCTACTTTAGCGTCCAAAGACTGAAATCTTTCCGATGCGCCGGAAGGTCGTAGAGGAAGCGAATTCTGCTGCTGTTGGAGCTGTGATCCTTCATCAGTGGGTGAAGAGGGATCTTCTGTAAAACGGTTCTGCAATGCGCGCCCTTCCTCCGCTCGCATCTTCGCCTGGAAGCGTCTTGCCAAGGAGTTGGGGTCCGACGACAGGCGTAGCGACAGCCGGGATCCTCTCTGTCCCGAGTTCAACACCATCAAGAAATCCGCATCCTGGATATTTTGCATCAGCAGCGGCTTCCAATCATCCTCTGCTCTTTCATCCGATTCCGCCGGTTCTGAAATCGAAGTGTCCAGGCGAAGCTCAGGTAGTCCGGTTCGCGGTGTGTTGTCCTGCTGACCTCGTGATCGACCGCGAGCCAACGAGATCTCCATGGTCGGCGCGTCCGCCTCCTCACCACCCTCGCCAATGACCTCGGGCTCCTGGTCGCTGAATTTGACCCTCAGGCCCTTCCTGGCACGTCTCTTGGGAGGGCTTATCGAACTGGCCGCGGGCGGAAAGGCGTCGTGAGCGGATGGCGGGGAGCTGGGGGACGCGCTGGCGACGTCGTGCGAGGACGGCCATCGTTGCGAGACGGAGACATCGATGCGCGGCGCAGGCACCTTGCCCGACTGACCCTGGGGGGCGGGCTTGGGGCGCGTCGACCCCAAGAAATCTTCGACCTGCTGGTCCGTGGACTTGACCTTGTCCTCCTTGTCCTTGGAGAACAGCTTGTCCCGCCAGTGGTGGTGCTTCTTGACGGGCTTGGGTTCAGCGGCGGCCGCGAAGGCAAAGGGGTCATCTCCAGGCATGGCGACCGCTACCCAAACATCAACTTTGCTCAGCCAGATGCTTGCCAGGGACGTATCCCGATGATCATCGCACAGCAGGCGGGCACGAAGAAGCAAAAAGAAGGGGGAGCAGGAGACACGTTCCTCATATGAAGCTCATTCCCGTCCTTCGTTCCACGGGCGCTGGGAGATCGACAGGGGCCCCAGCAGTCGGTTGATAAGGACGCGTTTGGCGGTGGGGGGTCGATAGGGACGGGCGCCCAGGGAGCACGACACGAGAGAAATAGAGGAGAGGGTTGGGCCAGCAAGGGTCGAGTCACGGAGCACCAGAGCAGCGTTGGATGCCCAAGGGAGCAGAGGAGATGCAACAATAATAACGAGGGTCCGGGGCGCAGGAGTGGAGGGATGGACTAATGAGGACGATTGCACTTGTTGCCTGGTGGAGCAGGGACCCAAGATCTACCAAGACCAATTAAAGTGACCCTTCGACAGCTCCAGGTCGACGGGGGGCCCTGAAATCAAAGGACGCAGACGGACACAAAGAGCGCCCCGGGCTGTGCCAGCAGCGACGACGCGAACGGCCGTGACCACGGGGCTCCTCAGGCCCTTAAAGCCGCCAGGAACGGCGACCGTCACGTGCGACGCTGTTGGCCGTCGGAGCTGCTTCTCCAAGATCGCTGGGCAGGCGGTGGTGTGTTGGGTGCGCATCGGCATCGCCGTCGCTGCCTCTCCAAGACTCCATCCCAAGCTCGCCATGAGCGTCGTGAAACACGGCCGGCCCCGTCCCCACCGGGCACGGGCCTGCGAGCCGCCGCGCCTTTCCCCCAGCCCCGCCGGCTACGTGGTGCGCCCGCCGCCATTGGCCCCGTCCCGCCCCGCCTTTGCTCCCTGCGATACGGAGAAGGTGCGAACGCTGGTCCCTGCCCTGCGCTCCAAGCCTCCCGCCCACGCACCTGAAGCAGCTTGTCTTGTCTCGCGCCTCGCTCCTGCCACACACGAACAGTTTCCCCTTCCCTTGCCGGCACGCTGGTTCGCGGTCCTGGATTCATTTGATCATTTTATAATATTCGGCCCATTTCGACCAGCATCGGCTTCCGTCTCCGCCTGCAATCAGAGACGCGTGCACCTACCCGCCGCGGCGCGTGTGCACACGGGCGAGCAGCATGTGCTACGTCATGGTCTCTTGATCTTCAGTGCCTGGGGAGCGCCAAACCGGCTTCCACGAAGCCAAAGTACCGCAGCTTCTCCAGTGTCCTCAGGCTTCTTCACCATCGAGGTGCCCATCCACATCGTTCACAAGCAATGCAACCGCGTTACGCTTCCAGCCAGCGTCCCTCACAGTGGCTTGGCTGAAGCATGGGGATGGGTTCACAACGTGGTGGTAGCTGGACCGTGGTCGGTCTCCACGCCGCTTCGCACGTCCCCGACCGTACGGATCCTGGCCGGTCTATCCCCCATCGCAAACTTGGCTGATATTTCTGTGGCTGGTGTGGACAGAACAATTGCCACAGAAGGAATAACTCCTCAGGTCACAACGGCCGCTTACTCGATCCAGCAGTTCACAAGCAGCAGTCGGTCCACGCACCTCGGGGAGTATCGGCACGCCTGCACTGCTCGTCTCGAAAAGGTATCCCGGACCACGCGTACCTACCAGGCTGCATGCATTCCTCCCTCACACCACGCGGACAATAAAAACCAAGGCCTGCACTCTACTGTTCTTTTAACATCCAATGGAAAGTACTAATTATTCCATTGGAATTTTTTTTATTTTTATTTTTGCCCTGATATCAAGGGCCGCGTGCCAGCTGCTCCGTTATGTTATTCATACGTATCCCCACAGTTTGAAACCAGGTGGTCCACTCACATGGCCTCCATGATTGAAGGACAATAATCTCTCACACTCTCTGACCTGTCTTCCACTCTATCACAACTACCAATTATCCACCTGATAACGTACCTCCATTCGACACACACATCGCACATCCTCACCCTACCCTGCATATATTAGATAACTAACGCAGAAGACGAATGTCCGGATCAAGCAAATTGGTTTGGATCGGATCTCCTGTTAACCCGGATTTGCAGAGTATGGCGTTCGGGAAACACCTACCCACCTACTCAGCCAGGTAGGTATTTTGCACGTGCACAGCGAGACAGGATGCCTGAATTCCTCATCCCTTTGATTCCAACTTACAGCAGTAGGCTAGTAGCCTGTGATACTTTCTACACCTCACATTCTGGACGCAGCGGTTGGCTTGCATTGATTAGCTTTCTTTCAGGGTGCGACGAGTTAATTGCTTCCATTCCCTTCAGATTGCGCTGCATGGGAGGCACTTGATTACTTCACACTCCCGGATTTGTTGCATCTGTTGGAGGCGCCGGCCTGTTTCTTTCTTTCTTTCTTTCTTTTCCTCCAGTACAAAGATAAAGCTGATACTCTCAGCGTTGGAGACTTCAGAAGTACTTCTAAAAGTAGAAAAGTCACATGCACAGGATTACCAAAGCCATAGGCCAACCCCTTGTCAGTCAGCCTTTAGGAATATTGCCTGTATTCACTGCTAAACCTCCATTCACAGTTTCAGCCATTACATGAATCGTTTAGAGTTGCTGTCATCTCATGGAAGGGGAGATTATACAGAATCCCTGACTTTGTGGAATTTTGTGGACAATTGTACTGTACGACGTATAGAGAGGTAAATTTCCTTGGACGCGTTTCCGAAATACATATGAAGGCTACGACCACTTCTTCCCTGTCCTCTTATGCTCGACTTCAGATTCTCGTGAATAGAGAAAATCAGAAAAGTGACCGGCCATATGATTCTTAGCTTGTCAAGGACATGAATGTCTGGCTAGACCTGACCCTTTAATCGGCGCTTATTTGACGCTGAAGCAGGCTGGCCTGGCGTTTGCTCCTGCCAAACTTCGGACAGCACCTCTCAGTGTGATGGATATGGTGATACTCGTATGTTGTGGGAAGCAGGAAGCAGACTGACGCGCAGGGGGGGGGGGTGTTATATAGGCGAGGCCGCCAGCCGGGCCGGCTCAACTTGCCTCCGGCAGTACTGTGTCGCTTGATTCCCCAGCCCCATATTGATCCATGAGCTCACTGGGCTGAAATGATTGTAGAGACATGCGGCCCGCCGTCAATCAGACGCTCCCTTTCGATACGTGTTGGCTCTCGGCCACACACCTCGTCCTGCAGTTACCTGTTCTCGATACATCCCACCGAAACTGTACCAAATTAGGGTATAACCATCGTCAACTATATCATCAGCCGCATCACCAACGGTTAGAGGTCAGTATAATGGTATCAGAAGTCATAGCATGCTCACGCCTGTCCAGATGCAAACTGGGATGGCGACAGCTTTCACCGCTACACGGGCAGCTGCTGGCTGTTCAACGAGGCGGAGCAGCTCGCAGATCGATATGTGAACTTCAACATGAAGGAACTAGTCAGAGTTGCTGCTGAAAGTCTTGACTCCAGTCCACCATCATGTGTCAGTGTCGAGAAGCTTCCTGAGGGAACTATAATAAAGCGTTCCTTCTTACAATGGATGATGGGCGCCAAGTCATTACGAAGGTCCCGAATCCTAATGCTGGCCTCCCTTTCTACACGACTGCCAGTGAGGTCTCCACAATGGACTTTGTAAGTTACTTAACCTTACTCTATGCACAGCATATGAAGCTGAACTTCCTATGGGTACGTAAGGTACATTGTTGAATCCCCACCCCAAAGGTGTACGCGTGGAGCGCTCGCTCAACAGACAAGAACAATGCTGTTGGCGCTGACTACATAATTGTGGAGAAAGCAGATGGAGTCGTATTGAGTTCCCCATGGCCCACAATGAATACAGACCAGAAGCATCACCTGATACAGAGTATCATTGCCTTTGAGCGCTCCCTTCTTTCACATAACTTTGACAAGATCGGGAGCCTTTATTGCGAAACAGATCTTGTCGGTTCGCAAAATAAGTTCTCAGGCACTGCTTACGCCGGTTTCGTTGTCGGTCCCACGACAGACAGAACATTCTTCGAAGATGGAAGACGGAATATCAATTCAGAGAAAGGGCCATGTAAGTGTCCTTTTATCTATCTCACACTGAGGCCCTGCGAGTCTTACTGACTTTTATGTATCTATAGGGGACACAGCGATCGAATATGCTCTCGCCTTGGCCAAGCGCGAAGAAGAGTGTATCCGACAGCTGAAAAGATTTGACCGGAGGGAATATTCGGTGGGCCAAGGTCCTACAAACCCACAGCTGAAGCAAAGCTGGCGGTCTTGGGGGATTTTGAAAAAGTGGCTCCCTACCTGCTTCCAAAAGATCCATCCGTGAACATCCCCTCCCTATGGCATTGCGATCTCCATCACGATAATGTCTTCGTTGATCCAGGAGAACCGTCAAAGGTGCTTGCCGTGCACATAGCACCTCTTTTCCAGCAAGCCACGACACCAGCATTCCTGGCAGACTTCGAGGGCCCAAAACCAGCGGAGGGTCTCTCCATTATACCCTGTCCAGCGAAGAATTTTGACGAGTTGAGTCCTGCGGAACAGAAGAAGGCCAAAGCCCTGCGAACCCAACAGTCTCTGTATAAATTGTACGAAATACAGTCCGCACGGCAAGAAAACGCGGCGATTTTCAAGGCGTTACAGTACTCCGGCGCGCTCGGAAGCCAGATCATCTTTCTCATTTCGCAGGTCTTCAATGATGGCGAGCCCATCATCCGAGGCCAATTGATCCAGGTGGCGCGGGAATGGGATCGGATCGTCTGGCAACGAGGGACCGTCGTCTGTTTCTTGCCCAATCTCCGTGACGGAAGATGACATCGCGGCGCAGGAGGCCGACCAGCGAAAATGGGAAGAAGGCGTGCAGTTGATGGAGGATGTTCTCGACGCGTCGGGCGGTGCTGCGGAGAACGGGTGGCAGGACTGGGTGAGTCACGAAGATTACGACCGGATGAAGGAGAAGTTGGCGATTGTGAGGGAGCAGTTTCTGGATCACGTGGCCGAGAACAATGAGGAGAGGGAGGCGTAGGCTACAGTGTGGCCGTTTCAGGATAGGTAGGTAAAGTAAGGAGGGCGCGTGTTTATTATTTCCCAGCTACAATACGGTACGATGAGTTGTTATCCCAGTGGAACGGACTATACAGAGGTTGATATGACCTGGGTTGCTCAGCAGCCAACATGAAAAATCCTGGAGGACGGTGAGGCAGCGGAGTTAGGATGAGAAGAAGCAGCAATCGTACCTAGGAAGATAGGTATGTAGGTAGGTAGGTAGGTAGGTAGTTACCTGGTTCCTTAGTTAGGAAGGCATCTAGATATTTTTGCCTGAGATCCGTTCTACGAGAGCAGGGGAGGTGAAGTGGTATTGTATCAAGGAGTGAAGAGATACAAATAGTCATGTCAATTTTGCACACTTCATCCCTGTCAATACGGCAGTTTGACAGAATGATTTGCGACTCTCATCTGATAAAGACATTTTTTTCTGGCTGACACATCTCACAGTACAGTAGGCCGGCAGGGCACTTTAACAATATTGAGTAAGAAAAAGAAAAAGAAAAAAAAGAAAAAAGAAAATAGCACACATCCAAATAATTCAGTAGCTAGTCGCTTCTACAGTACACTACTAGTCTCATGTTTGTTGTTTGTTGCATTGCAGATCTCCACATACCAACATGTACTGTACAGTACATATGCCGTGGTCACAGCAGACAAACGGGGGGCTTCCGTTGCCGCCGGCAAGCAAGCAAGCAAGCAGGGGTCATCTTGGAAACACGCACATCTTGTGCGACGGAATCCTGGCAAATAGGCGAGCTGCGTTGCCAATCTCTGTGCTACCCATGTCCAAAATAGGTAGTTTGATGATGGATCCATTGGGGTAGTTACCGAGGCAGGTAAGTATCTAGTACCTAGCTTTTATGTACTGCACATGCATGTGTATGTAAAAGGTCTAGGAGCTCGGTTGCATATTGATAATTGAGACATTGCTTCCTGCTTTTCGATAAACTGGATTTCTTTGTGTGAATGGCAATTTCAATTCCATCCGAGAAGCCAAGCTCTGTTCGAATCACATGATGCCATTTTGATTGATGTTTGTACTGGATATCGAAGAGCCCAGGACCGAGGTAAGTAGATCCTGACCTGACCTGGCGTCGGCTATGAGAAAGAAAAAGAAGACAGCCCCAGGACAAGGAAAAAGGAAAGGAGCTCTTGGGTGATCCAGAAAAGTACCGAATGCTGGATCCAAGTCTTTTTTTTTTTTGCACCCGTACACAGTAGGCAATCGATTCTGTGTAGTTCTTTGGAAGTGAATGGATCGTGGATGTCCCATGGATCCGTGTGGATCTATCCGCCATTTTCATGTTGTGCAACTGAATCCTCAACCCACGGCCCGTGTCGGATACGGTGTGGCTGAAGCTGGAGGAATGCCATTGGATTCAATGGGATCTGGTTCAAGGTGCTGTGTGGCTTCTTGCTCCCAGCCTTTCCCTTATCACGATTGACGTCCTGATCGATTCCCGTAGGGCCTGAGGCTCGCGTCGGCCAAACGGCGGTCTGGTAGCAAATTGAGTGTGGTCCGAATCCCAGAAAGGCAAACATATCGAGCCGCGAGCGGAACAGCAACATGGAGCACGGAGGAAGTCCGTGGATGGAGAGACCGGGACAAGCAGAGTAGCAGCTGAGAAGAGTTAGGCGTGATGCCGCGCCTTCGTGTTGACCGTTGCAAGTGAGACAAGAGATCAGCCCGATCGAGCTAGAGCTGGATCGAGCACCAGCCTAGCAGACACAAAAGCGGCCAGGCGAGCAGCCTCCATCGCGGCATGAAGCGTTGGAATTGGGATGACGGTGGACCCGCGGTGGAAGAGCTTCGAAGCGGGCGGACGCTTGTCTCAGGCGGGCCCGCGGGCTGGGCTGTGCGTGTTTCCATGTTTAGAGGGCCGAGGATCGATCGCCGCGCTGCTCGGATCGCCCGCTGCTGCCGATAGGCGGGAGCTGCTGCTGTCATGGAGGCTTGGACGCGCATCCCGCCCTGCACGCTGTCGACTCTTTTTTGTTTCCTCCGTCCTCCGTCCTGTCCAAAAATCCCCCCCGTCTCTCGTGTGCTTGTCGACAGGCCCTGGGCCTCCTCCGCTCCTCTGACTCCGTTATGTCTCGCCTTTCCTGACCGGAGGGGAGCTGTTTGCCAATTGGGGAAGACAACGCCGCTGCGAGACTGTGTCGATCATCCCGTGCTCGAGATCGCCGTCAGATCATCGTCCCAGCGAACAACCTCCCCTCCTCCTCCTCCTCCGCCGGCGTCGACGCGCTGCCAACGGTTCTACCCTGTACATGGTTGGATACTGAACCGGGAAGGATATCATCCACGGGCCGCACTGGGATAGGAATATCGACAGAGCGTCGCTGGGAATTGCTTCGTCATCGTGGATCGACGGATCTGGCGGGGCTGACCTCCCCCAAGAGGTCATCTCGATCATCCCAGACGGTCGTGATGGGTGCGGGCCATGATGCGAGATGGGAGGATGCGTCGAACCACCTGGAGGACTTGTCTGTGTCGCAGCCGCGGCCTTCGTCGAGCATGACAGCTGGGACCTGCTTCGCCCGGTCCCCAGGCTGGAAGGCCCGGCGGAGAGCTCGCGCTGCGGGATCTGGTGGTGGCTTCGTTCTTGTCATGCTCGCTCTGCTGCTGATATCCGTGCTCCCTCCAGCGTCTGCGGTCCTCGTGAACTTTGACAACTGTCTGGAGGAGAGCATCATCCACTCGGTCCCGCTCCAGCTGCAGTTCGTGCCGATGGACGTGGCCGTGAGCTTCGACCCGGATCATGATCCCCACACGCTCAACATCACAGTATACGGCAACGTCTCCGGCATCGCAACGCAGCAGCCTTATCCCGCGCCAGACGATCCACAATGGACGAATCCCAACTCGACCGTGGGAAAGATCGTGGACCTGAGCGTGTCCAACAACAAGTATTCTACCCTTTTTACAAAGTTCAGCGTGCTCAGCTTCACCCCTTACAATGAGGCGTCGAGGTTTTGCGAGTCCGTGGTCCAGGGGGAGTGTCCATTGGGCCCGGTCTTCTATGCCAACGCGTACGTTCCCCGTAAACTGCGCTTTTTTTTTCCCCCCAAACAACTTCTAACGCTGCAGACGAATATAGGAGCAACCTGACACAACTGCGCGCCTTTGCCGTTCACCAGGACATGCTCTCCTCCTACCGTTTCTCTACCATAACCCCGACGTTAAGGGTCAGATCTGGGGATGCGTCTAATGCTGATCTGGCCTGTATATCCATGCCGGTCACACCGGCCCTTGGCAGCGAGCTGGGTAGCATACTAACCTACCTCCCTCTGGTCATCCTGGTGCTCGTTGGAATCGCCACAGTAACTGCCGCCATCTACAGCCCTTGGGGAACCACGGACCCTTTTCGATGGACGAGCAATTACGGACGCGATGAGGACCTTCTCCGGCTGGTCACCCCCGGATTCGGGGATTGCTTACAGTACATTCAATTCGTTGTCTTGACTGGTGCTCTGAGCTTGAATTATCCGGGTTATTATCAGCCCGTCGTGAGCCAAGCTGCCTGGTCTACTCTGATGTTCAATGTGAGTTTTGTCAGCGGAGGCGGGCGAAGTGCGATAACGGACGGCATATACGCCGTCAACGGGACCTATGGGCTAGATCGCCTGAGTCAGTTGGTAGGGATGACTGCGGTGAAAGATATATGGCCCGGCATGGCAATCTGGTTGCTTATCATCTTGGGAAGCGTCACTGTTGTAATCCAGTTCGCTTTCGGGTTTCGATGGCTCCACCGTCAAATTGCGAATATTCCTGAAGAAGACCTCCGGGCGAAGAACATGCCTTTCACCGTTGGCACTGCCGTCCGAATCGTCTTCAACTACCTGCTTCTTCCGCTTGTTTCTCTGTCCATGTTCCAGCTGGTTGTTGCGCCCGATTCTCCAGCGTATTCCGTCGTGTTGGCTGTCGTTTTCATTGCGGCGCTGATCTGTTTCGCCGTTTGGCTAATACGTCTCATTGTAACCACCCGTCCAAGGTCCTATCTATTCGATGACCTCTCGACGGTCCTTCTTTACGGTCCTCTCTACAACACGTTTTCGGACGACGCGGCCCCCTTTGCCTTGGTTCCTATTCTCATCACGTTCGTTCGCGGCATCGCAATCGGAGCAGTCCAACCGTCGGGCGTGGCCCAGATTGTTCTCCTCGCGATATGCGAAGTCATCTTTTTACTGACCCTCACCGCTTTCCGACCTTTCCCTTCGCCAACTTCCATGAACCTCTACCACGCCTGTTTCTCTATCATCCGGTTTGTGGTGTTGCTGCTTGCTGTCGCCTTCGTGCCTTCTCTGGGTATTTCGGAGGCGACACGCGGCTGGATTGGGTACATTATTCTGTTCATACATGCGATGGTTCTTGTTTTTGGATTCTTCTTAAATGCTCTACAGACATTGATAGAGGTTTTGGCCCGACTCGCCGGCGCCGGAGATTACGCAGGTAGTGCAACTCGTGGTGGCCTTGTCAAGGTTTTCGGCATGCGTCAGCTTTCCCGCCGTGTTCCAAGGCGCGACGGCGCTGGCACACGTCAAAGCATGAACTCCGAGGCTGCAATGCTTGCGAACATGGAGGACAGAAGGTCGGGCCAGTTTGAAGGAAGGGCTAGAAGTCTCTCAGGAAGCTCTACTTTGCTCTTGAGTCGTCCTGCTCCGAGTGAGGCCAGAACTAGCCTGCTCTTTGATACTCGAAGTCGCGGCGCACATAGCAGAGCTAATAGTGGTGGTGGTCCATACACCCCGACAACGCTAGGAGGCAGTGCGTATTACCAAGCGATGGGCAGCGGGTCACCGAGAAGCGGCGCGTTTCTCGGTCTGGAATCGCATGATCCGTACTATCGGCCCCCAAGACCAAGGAGGAGAACACTCGAAACCCCCTCCGCGGAGAGAAACCGTGGACAAGGGGACAATGGCAGGAAGACGGGTGAAGATGCTGATGACGATGGACTAGACGGTCCATCAGGCTCGAAGGAGGACCCCTACTATGGATATGGAGAGCCTCGACCAAGGACGGACTATGCTGTCCGCGAAGTCGACTTCTATTACCGGGTCCGCGGACCAGCACTTTCTCACACGGGGACCCGTAAATTGAAGACGGGCCCTGCCGATCCGACTGGCCCGGTCTCGTCCGCAAGAAGCTGGTTCCAACGTCTATTTGGAGGCAAGACCAAAGAGAAAGGAAAAGGGTTTGAAGTGGTCCGAAGTACAAGGGCACCCCCTCCTGGCCTGTTCCCGCCAACCGAAGGGGAGCCGTTCCCTGAGCCGTATCGAGACGACCCCGAGCCACGAGATTCCGACGATGCGGACCATGAGCCCGCCACTGGGGGTCACTCGCGTCAGGCTTCGGAGACCGAAGCACCTTACCGTGATTCTGACGGGGAGGAAAATGCACCGGAAGCATCAGGAGCACTGAGCCTCCCTCAAATCGATTCGGGCGGTGCAATTGAGCTCCCAAGTCGTATGGGATCTCGAAGTAGCGCACATGCGGCCATCCCTGCTCAAACCGGACCACCACCTGTCCCGAGAAAGAGTTCCAGGCGAGTGTCGTCTGTGGACTCTACGAACCAGGATAAGGATGGACCATCGAGGCAATCAATAGCTGCTGTTGTAGATCCTCCAACACCTCCTTCGCAGCCTTCTGAACCCCCAACTGCAAGATTGCCATTCACTGGGAAGAAGTCCAGCAACAGGGACCGAACTGTTTCCCTTGCTTCCACTGTTGCTTCAACGACTTCAAGCAGTCACCAGGTTGTGCTAGACGACAACGACAGTCCAAGTGGCGGTGCCGTTGGTAGACATAAGTCTGTTTTGGGAAAGTTTGCGTCGGACACGGCGAATGATCGACCGTCGAGCATGGGATACGTCCTACAGCACCGAGCTAGAGACAATATCCACGAGGCAGGCCCGGATGATCAGGTGTCTTTCGCTGGAAGCTCGGCTGAAGTCGTCGGGGCCCCCCCTCATCAATCTGCGGAGGGCAATTGACAACGGCAACCCCATCTCCGAAGATGTTGAAGCCATGTCTTCCTTTTTCATAAGATCCGCACATCTATGCCGAGTTCACGTCCATGTCTTTCTACATGATATGCTGAGAGTTCTGTTGGCATCTTGTTGCACGTCCGTGCCGAAGTTTACGAATCTCCTTTTCTCTGCGTTTCAGAAAAGCTTTATTTTGTGCTAGGCGTTTGAAGTACATTTTGATGGCACCCTGAGAAGATGCGGGAATGCCAGCAGGAACGAATTTTCTTATCCATCTATCTATCTATCTATGTAACGGGTTGTTTTTCCAGCGCCGCATGGTTGTTTGGCTTCTGTTTTGTTGATTTTTTTTTTTCTTTCTAGGACAACAGATGGAAGGGCTTCGTGCAAGATTTGTCTAAAGTTTGAGGGGCTCGTAATGTATATCATTGCAGCTTCGGTTTCTTGTATGTATGTACAGTACCATTCTTCGGGGTCGCATGCTTTTATGCTGAGCCGGACAGATTGGATTGAGCGTTTGGAGGACTGAGAGTGTTGATAGCACAGGTCCAGTAATGCATAATTACGGTCTGTCCATTGTTGGAGGGCACTTATTGTATAGGATCCTTGTGAAATGGATGGTGATATCTTGCGGATTCTATAGTCCCAGATCCAGTGAGAGAGCTCTTAACCAGCTACCCCCTATACCTTAACCGGACTTCGGATGGGCCTCCCTTAACCTGGGGGAGTTCCGACGGGGCATGGGAAGGTGAAACACCGCTGAGTCTTCAGTGAGCCACCATGCGAGCGCCGCACGACGTCTCCAATCAGAGAGGCAGAGGGAGCAGTATCGAGGCATCATGCATGCACGGGGTAGATCGAACTCGAACTCGGAACTCCGCACATGGCCGACAAGGGGCGTGGTCCAGAACGTACAGTAAGTCTGTATTGTCGATTATTACTTATCTAGATAGACATGCCAGGCACAGTACCTATTAATAGTGTGAAGCCGTGCCGTGTCTCAGGGCGGAGAGCGGGAGGAGGTGGGAGTTGCTTGCTCTAGATGCGGTGATATGCTCTCGTTCGAAGTCAAGATGGACGCTGGATCTGAGATGGATGTCTATCAGATTCTTCCATGCCCCCGATCTTCGAGGTCAGGATCGTGCAACATCTTCCCCGCGGTGCGCCAGTAGAGAACGCGAGGGACCGGATGTGGACGTGGCGAACGCTGCGGGCAGGCGGTCTGGCGGCCACGCGCCACCATTGGCCCAGGCCCGCGTGGTCTCCTGACATCAGGTGGTATCAGGAAAGTCTGGCAGACGAAGGGTCTCTCGCCCATCCTTACCTGCTCTCTCTCTCCTTCACGCTGTTTCTGTCGCACTCTTTCTTTTTCATTATTCCATACGTCCATATATACCCCTTTTTTCAATCCCAAACGGTGAGGTCCCAGAACGGCCCGTGCCCGGGGGGTTCTGGAGGAGTCGCGTGGCGTTCGTTCCTGGAGGCGGTTCCGCAGACACCGTCCAGTACCGTACGTTAGGTTTTCCCCGCGGCGAACTGCTTCCCCGATTTCTTCGACGCCAGGATAACGTTACCTTTTTGCTGTTGCGCAAGGCTGTGACGTGACAGACGACGTGGATAAGGATTTACTGACGCTGATCAGCGAGGCAGAGGGTAGCTGTTTGGTCTGGAATTCGGCGAGGCTGGAATCACGTCGAGGCTCCTCTCCGTTCTACACATATCTGAACCCCCCCCCCCCTCCCTCCCCCGAATTCCGAAATCACGGCCGATAAGCGTCCGGTTGCGGACCCCATTATTATCCAGATCACTCGCTTCGAGAGCATACGGACTCAGACCCAGCTTTCCAAATATTCGCATCTGTTGAAGATAGAGATCTAGACTTACTCCACCGCCTTTTTGATCCAGCGCTCTCGTTCCCCACCTACCGTCAACCCTGGACGTTCCGCGCCGCGCAGTCAATGACGGCCCGTCGTCGAAGCGGCGGAGATTGGTCTCATCTCCATTGATAGGGAGACAGTCATCGTCGTTGTCGTCGTCATCGTCGTCGTCGTCCTCGCTGCCATTGTCCCGGCCGCCGCTGCTATCGTCCGCGACGGTCCCGCCGTCCTCGAGAAGGTTCATGTCGTCTCTCTCGAGCTCCACCTCGTCAGATTCTTCTTCTCCTTCTACTACTCCGGTGACTGCGTCCGCAGCCTCTTCTGGCTCCCGCCCTGCTGGTTCGGGTTCGGGTTCGGATTCAGGGACACTTCCGAGGGACTCTGCGGCTGGTATCGGTGGATCTGGGACCGAGCCTGATGGAGGGATTGAGACGGAGAGGCAGATGGAGAGGGCGGGGGCCAGCGTGACTGCTGCGGATCGCAAGAGCACCTCGGATAATACGGCTGAGGACACTTCTCGTGGGGCGCCTGGGGGAGGAGACCCTGGTCCGAGTAGCAGAGCGGAGTCCCATAACCAGCCTCTTCCACCCGTGTTGTCGTTGACGAGTGACGAACCCCGTACTCCGGGTTCGTCCAATGCTAATCCTATTGACCTCACATCCTCTCCTCCGGAACCGGAGCCTCTCCCCCATGAGCAGAACCTCAGTTCGCCAACACTTCCACGACGGCAGAACAATTACATGGAGTACATCCTGCCACGATGGCAGCCCGATTCAGAGGTGAGCCGGTGTCCGATCTGCGGGACCCAGTTCAACTTCTGGTACCGGAAGCATCACTGCCGGAAATGCGGACGAGTCGTATGCGCCTCGTGCTCACCGCACCGGATCACCATTCCAAGGCAGTTCATTGTCCGTCCGCCAGATCAGAATAAGCGTCCCGCACCTACGTTTATCCCGACGAGCACGGTATTTTCGCACATTAGCTCGAGCGGGGATGGCTCGACACAGTCGTCTGAGGGCTATCAGGAGGAGGAATTCCTGAACCCGGCTTTGGGTGGTGGAGAGGAGGTTCGCCTTTGCAATCCATGCGTTCCGGATCCAAATCCAGATCCGCCTATTGGATATGGTACTGTTAGATCAGGCATTATATCGAGACAGCAACCACAATCTCTACACAGAGGTCATCACTCTCTGTCCTCAGCGACGATATTCGGCTCCGCACGTCCAGAAGGAGACCGTGACCTGCGGAGAGGTGGACGTGGAACGGTAGCATATCTTCCCTGGCCCATGATTCGAATTCAATTTCTAACTTATCTAGTCCCAGACCGAGACTTCTGAGATGAATCGAGGGGACCGAGCCGGAGATCCAAACGAGCCTCCGTCATATGGAAATTATACCTACACTGTTCTTCCGAATTTCCAGGGACTTCCTCCGCGGTACCAGTCTCCGCGGAATTCTGAGCATCCACCCCACTCTCCGCCTGCATACTCGTCTCCACGCTCCTTCTCGGGACTGGTAAGCTGCGAAAGACCTCTCTCCCTTATACTTTCCCTGGCTAGTTTACCAGACTGCAGAGTTGTGCTAACTGATTGACCAGTCTGGATCGCTTACGTCGCGGTCATATCCGGCCCACCATCGAGACCATTCTGAAGACGCAGTTGCCGGCTCCTCATCCACACGCCCAGGCCGCGTCAGATCTCTTGTCGAGGCAGATCGGGCTCGACATGCGTCTCGCTCGCATCGCACTCGCATCGACGAGCGTGATATCTGTCCCATCTGCAACAGGTTGCTCCCACCGCGGGGCCCTGACGGCAGCGAAGAGGCTCGGGAAGCGCACATCCGGGAGTGCATCGAGGGCCACACGCGGGGCGGCCGTGCCTCGCCTCAGGGCGGAAGCCCGTCCTCCCAGCATCCTCTGACGATGCGGATGCTCACGTTCACCGCCACGGAGAAGGACTGCATCGCGCAGGACGGCGGCGCGCAGGAGTGCACGATCTGCATGGAGGAGTACGAGGTTGGGCAGCAGCTCGCGCGGCTCGAGTGCCTGTGCAAGTTCCACAAGGCGTGCATCGTCGAGTGGTTCGAGCGGAAGAAGGAGTGTCCTGTGCATAAAGTGTCTTGAGAACTGGTCTTATACCTGGTCCTATACCTCTCGCGCCATGGAAATCTTTCTCTTTTTGTATTTCCGGTCTGGTCGGTCTGGAGTTGGTGGTCCTTCCTCTCTAAGTTTTAAGGTTCCTTTGTGTGTACTACCCCCTAAAGTTCACGTCTCGTCTCGTCATCGAACAAACTCTCGATTTTGTCCAGTCTCTGTCTCGGCTAGGCTGTTCCCTCGCCTCACCCTACGTAACTACCTACCTACTATACCTACCTACTACAACCCATCCATCCACTTCGCATAGACAAGGCGTTTCCTTTTCTGATTCTCTGTCCTCCGTGTCCTTGTTCCCCCGATCGTCGCATGCGCGCATTTCATTTATCTCGTTTTGTCCTGTCCCACGATTGTTTTTTTTTTTTCCTCGAGGGATCCGGTTTCCGTCTTTCTTTCTTTCTTTGTTTGTTTGTTGAGCATACTTGGACTTGGACTGGGCGTATTACATTCCATTACATTACATTATCTTAATATCCTTAGGTTAGGTTAGGGTTGAGATGAGCTGGATACAGAGGGACCGGGGTGGTGTGTAAAATAGCCTGCGGTGCAATGCAATGCAATGCAATGCAATGCGGAGATAGTGAGTTATATTCAACAGATTATGTTCTAACTGTGTAAGTAGTAGAATCGGGCGGTCTCGGACCACTCTATTAATCTACCCGGTTTCCTGCAAAATGGGTCCACACCATATATGGTGTGGATCTCACTCTATTCCCAAAAGGAAAAGAAAAACCCTGGCCCCAGACAGACAGCCATATATATGACTCTGTTAATGGAAAAAAAAGTATTGTTTCATTAAACGAGGTATATCCTGATTTTCTTTTACAAGCATGTTTCGGGGCGGTTACGACGGCTGCGCGGAACCCGTCCCGTGATGAAGAAGCTCATCAAAAGGAGTAGCTGAGCGAGGAGGATTCCTACCTATTCTAAAATAAATCATTAAATAATCATGTGCAGGGTTCAAGTTGAGGGAGGGGATTTCCTTCAGTGAAGTCTTCCCCCTGAAGCTCCAGATCTTCATCATCAGGCTCTTATCGCTTGGTTCTCGGTGACCAGAGAGTCTCTCTCCCTCTCCCTCTCTCTCTCCCTCTCTCTCTCTATGATCGATCCGGTTATAACACCGGAAGTCAAGTCTCTGCTCGTCTTGTTGATATAGTTATTCAAAAAAAGACCATCTATTATATCTCTAACTAATAATTTTAAAGAACAGCACGCAGCGGCTTCTTTTTCTTCCACCTCTTCCAGTCTTCCGCGTAGGTGATAAGTATGTGCTGTACTGTACGTAAACACCGCATCAAGATAAAATAGAACCAAGGATGAGCAGCACTACTGCGTAGATGCGGCCCAGCAAGGATGGTACTTCCAAAACAGAAAGAAAAAAAAGAAAGGAAAGTGTCACGATTTGCCTCAGGTAGTTGGAATCAAGGGGAGGGGAGGGTAGAGGTATTTTTTTTTAAAAAAAAATCCAGAAATTAATGAATGAGGGTTTAGGGTCTATATGCACCGTTCTGTTGCATTAATTAATATCCCGAGACTTCTAAACATGGAAAGCGGGCAGAAGTAGGGGGGAATGAACCATGAGTTGAAAATATGGCAACAATATATGTTTCCAAACACAAGGTACTGCGAGAAAGAGTTTATCTGGATCCCCGCACAACCCGACGAGAAGTCTAAAACGACTGAATTATCGATTTTGAGTCTATGCCAGATAGCGAAACCGGTATCATGACTCGATGGAACGGATTACGATGGTGATTGAACACCTCGGCACCTGATCTTCTGATTCTTTGTTCGTGAACTCTCTGTTTGAGTTGTTGTCTTGCAAACAGAGGCATCCGAGCGGTGCCAATATTGAATGTATCCCGACGACCGACTCTGTACCACTGAAAGAAAAGGACAACGCTGGTGGTGGGTCAACAGAGATGATTAATTAGGCCTGTATGGATGACCATCGAGATATCCTTTTTCTGTTATTATTCTTCGAACATTGGGAGCCAGGCAAGAATATCAATACAGAAAAGCCAGCCTAACATCTCATACGCTCTTCTCTGTGTAAAGACGGCTTAAGTATGTCTGGTTGAGACGGTTCTCCGATTGGTTCAATGGAATTAGCAAGAAAATAGATTGAAGCAATAGCTGGTCCATCCATACTAGCCCAGAGACATTGAAAAGGTGGTAAATGGGTGATTCAAAGACAATCAGGGTAGAGGGGAGGAGGAAGGGGTTAAACAGGTCTTCCAGTTGGGAGCAATCCAACCCAAGATGGCAGGACCCATCCTAACGGTACGTTTACACATGTACGTCATTATTCATCGCAAAGGAGGAACATGAGATATTCCATCCATCCTCCACGCGACTACTTCTGCGCAACATGCTCCAACACAGAAGTCACAATCGCAAAATCCCTCTGCTCATCCACCCTCCAATTCGAAATGGCAATCCGACACGCTGGGTTTCCCTCCCAGGTCGTGCCTGACACAAAGATCTTCGACGTCTCATTGATCTTCTTGGTCAGTCTTTGATTCAGTGCCTCATCATTAGCTCGAAAGAGAACAATCATATAAGTCTTGTCAAGCAGCTCCGCTTTCGTCTGACTCACTGGAAGTGATGTATACGCTGGATGATCAAACAGCCAACCTGCAATCATCCTGGCAAGGCGGATCTGTCGCTGGAGCAGATCCCGGAATCCGTTCCTACCGTAAGACACCAGGGAAGCGTACACCGGCAGGGCCCTGAATCGTCTCGAGTTCTCGATCCCGATGTTCAGGGGCGACGGGATCGTGGGGCCGTCTGTCCTCCCCGAATTGAGATACGCGGCATTCGGGTTGCGGAAGACATCCTCTGCCACGCTGGATGAAGGATGGCGGCAGAGGAAGAAGCCACAGTCGTAAGGCACGTTGAGGAACTTGTGCGCGTCACCCGTGATGGAGTCGGCCAGCTCCATACCTTCGCATCCTCTCGTGATGGAGGCGAATTCGGGTGCTGCAGAGCTGTCAAGAATGCGCCCAAAGATTCCAAACGCCCCATCGACATGGAGCCAGGCGCCGTACTTGTCGCAGAGCCTTCGTATCTCTCGCATTTGCTCGATGCTGGCCGTGGTGAAGCGGCCGGTGTTGACCTCCCCACACGATATCGCGACGATGCTTACTCGATCAGGTCTCGCGAGTTCCTGTTCCAGGCGATGCATGTCGATTTCAAGCGGGTTGTCCTGGGAGGTACAGATGCTCTTGAGATTGGAACGTCCAATTCCAAGCGTCCCCGCGGCTTTACCCAGCGAAGAGTGAGGCATCGTCGACAGTACCTGCAGCCCAGACAGACCAGCCGCCTGCATAACTTCGAAAAGGCCATGCTCTCCCACACTGGTGACGGGACTGCCGCTGCTCGCTGCGGCTGCTCTCAAGACGAACTCCCGTCCACAGGCCAAGCCCATGATGTTGCTTGCCGTGGCACCCGTCGTGAACGTCCCATTCTGCCAGATTTTGCGATCGAGGCCCAGCAGGTCCGTCAGAAGACCCAGCGCTTTATGCTCGACGTCCGTGGCAATCGAATGATCGGGCAAATGTACCTGGACATTTTGGTCATAGGTAGAGACCACATTGTCCGCAAAGAGGGCCGCCGGTGTGACTCCTCCGGTCACAAACCCGTAGTAATTGGGGCTGAGACTGGCCGCGTTGAGTCCTGGCACAATATCGTTCAGAATGTGATCCCTGGTGCGTGCGAAACCCAAGCCTTCGCTCGGGAGGTTCTCTTGAAGGGATTTCCGTGCTCTGGCCAATTCATCGGCACTTGGAACGACGCCTGATTGCCATGGCTTGAGTGCCACCTCCCAGAGCGTTTTGTTGATTTCGGTTTGCTCATTCAGAGCTCCATCTAGATTGGAAGGCTGCATTGGATAGGCTATTTAGATGGTACTTATACGTCTTAGAGACTTAAGATAAGCAGCGCAGAGAGATTCAAGATCTGAATAGACCGAGAACTCAATTCCAACGAAACGAAGATTCAGTGGCACACGATTAGTCAGTCCGACATACAGTGAGGTCTGATCATCAAAACATTGTGACTCAATATACGAAGAGCACGTAGGTTAAAGAAAAATGAGCTAACTTTATAAGTCAGTACTAGCATCCACGGATAACCTTGTCATGACTACCTTGACCCGGAGGACTAAATGTGCGGAGTACCACCAGCCACTTCTCCGTAGGACCCGATTAATACCCACAAACCTTGGTACGGGGTGTGATGTGGTGGTTGGTACGGAGTAGTTTGGAGTGGAACTACATACTCCCTACATCTGGGCTGGAACATCCATCAAGGTACCCATCTAGGGCTCGCCTTATATTATCCTTTCCAACGGGGTGCCGATACTCAATTTTCTACCTCTAGGTACACGAAACCGCAAATATCCAAACCACATTCCTTTCCTACTTTGGTCATTTACTCATTAAATGGACAGACACATAGACCATCATTCATTCACAACTTCGCCTGGGACTCCGCCTCTGAATCGTTGACAAGCACATATCTGTACCTCGCCTTCCCAGCAGCCATATCCAGAAGAACGTTGTTCACATCGCTCATCGGCCTCTCCTGGACCCACGGCAGGATCTTCTTCTCCGCCGCCAGCTCCAGCATCTTCCTTATCTCGGCCGGCGAGCCGATATTAGAGCCCGTGATCTTGATGCCCTTCTGGGTGAGCGGCCACGCCGTGAACGCCGGCATCGGCTCCTCGGGCAGGCCGATCTGGACGAAGGTCCCGTTGACCTTGAGCAGGCGGAGGTAGTCGTTGAGGGGCATCTTGGCCGAGGAGACGGTGCTGACGATCAGGTCGAGCGAGCGCGAGTGCTTCTTGGCCCAGTCCTGGTCCTCGTCCGTGGCGATGTAGTCGTCCGCGCCCAGGCGGTTCAGGGCGTCGTCACGCTTGCTCGAGGTGCGCGAGATGGCGACGACGCGGTCGCAGTTGAGGGCCTTGGCGAACAGGATCCCCATGTGGCCCAGGCCGCCGATGCCAACGATGCCCACGGACTTGCCGGGTCCGGCGCCGTTGTTGAGCAGAGGGGAGAACGAGGTGATGCCTCCGCAGAGCAGAGGCGCCGCCGCAGCGGACGGCAGAGCATCGGGGATCTTGAAGACGAAGTGTGCCGGACCGCGCCAGTGCATGGCGTATCCGCCCTGCGACTTGCTACCGTCGGCATACTTGCCGTTGTACGTGCCCGTGAATCGCGAGCACATGTTCTCTATGCCCGCCTGGCACTCGTCGCAGTCGGGGCGCAGGCAGGAGGCGCTCTGCGCCCCGACGCCCACGCGGTCTCCGACCTTGATGTCTCTCGCGGCGGGCGAGGACGCGAGGGTTGGCACAGCAGAGCCCACGCGGACGACCGTCCCGACGATCTCATGGCCGACGACGCAGGGGTAGTTCGTTGGACCCCAGCCGGAGCGGAGGGTGTGCAACTCGGAGCCGCAGACGCCGCAGTGGGTGACTTTGATCTCGATATCGGTGTCCGTGAAGGGCTTGGGCTCGAAAGTCGTGAAGGTCAGGGGATTCTTGGGCCAAACGTCGTGGGCGACCCAGCCAAGGAAGGTCTTGGATGGCGGAGAGGAGGGCGATGCCATTGTGTCTAGGTATACGCCTTGGTATCCTCCTCTATCAATGCCAAACCGTGACGATGCGCTGTTTGTAGGTACTAGGTATGTACGTGTTCCGGTGTCTCCCTGTCCTTTCCTTGTCCCAGGGTTTTGTATCACGCTTAAGAGGGATGTCGACTCCCAAGAACCACTCGGGGTATAAAAAAGCGGAGCAAGCGAATTAGACTCTAAATTTAAACGCAGAACACGCAAACTCCGTCTGTTATCAACGGAAAATCGTCTCCTGCTCACTAGCAGGTATTTACTAGCTACCCCGCTGCGGAGATGATCGTCCTCACCAGACACAAGTTATTATTTAGACGGTGCAGTGGAAACCTCAACGGCGACAAAAACCCCTCAGTTGAGATGCAACTAGAATCAAAGTGAAATCTTTTTCTGGCGTTCGTCCAAGAACGCGTGGCGAATCTCCACCGCGGAGAGAAACCGAGATACTGGATAAGGGAGTATAGCCGAGGTCGGAACCGCGATTCGCTCGAGCTTCTTCTCTGGGAAGACATGCGTCTTGGCCCAGGGATGACCCATTCCATTATTAGCTCCCGACAGAATATATCCAAAAGCCGGTGTCACCAGTGAGATGACGAATTAAATAGTATGAGGCTGTAGCGGAGATGTTGTCGTGATGTCCGAAAAATCATGCTCAGAGGCAGCCAACCGCACACCCTCTGTGTCATATCCCAAGGAACAAGAAAAGACAAGGTATTCACAGATAATAATGATATACAAGAATCATTTGCATCACCGTTGTCTCAAAAGTGATGCCCAAAACGGTCCAAGAAAGAACCTTTTCGCTATAGGAAGAACACCGCCCAATGCACTTGTGCAAAATCACAACCCATTATATCTGCATAATCCTGGCAAGATTTCTATAAGGAGTGCGCTCGCAGAAGGGTATCAAGCAGCCATGGTGTGGATCTTCCCTCAGAAATACTTTGGTGATTCACGCCGTAGGAATTCCCATCAATTCATCCAGCTCGTCGCTAGTCAGCGTGCTTCTTCTCCTCTCGCTTCTTTTCTTGCTGGAAGTCTTCGCTGTTCGACTTCTCTTTCGGCCTTCTTCCTGTTTTCTGGCCTCTTGCGCCGCTTTGGCTTCAGCCTCCACGGCAGCAAGCTTCTCTTGTACGCTCATCCGAGGAGATTTAGTTGTCTGTTTACAGCGTTGTAAGCATTGATCTAAACATGCGATGGCTCCCATTACTCACCTGTCGGGGTATCTTGGATTCCCTCTTTCTAGCTGGCCTCTGCGTGACATTTTCGGAGTTGTGCGCCTTCACCAGCAGGGTTTCGTCCTCTTCCCCATTTGCCTCGCGAGCATTTTCCACCAGATTGTCTGGGAAGGAAACTTTCCGCGGCGACCGTGCAGCCCCTATATTTCCACTCCGCTCGCCCAGCGCATTGCTTGGAGGCTTTAGTACGGGTCGTTTAGCCATCGCGGCATTGAGGTCTGTGGCCGGAGCATTATCCTTTTCGTTGTCTTTGGCAGCTTCCTCGGCCTCATCGTCTTGCGGTTCGTCCTCGTATATCGAACAGGCTGAACTCGTCTCGGCAACATCTTCAGCCGCTTGCTGGTTTGTTGAACCAGCAGTGAGTCCCAGTTCCATTCCCTTCTTCAGTTCGTCGGCTTGCACCGAATCTCCTTCAGATATTCGCTTATGCCAACCATCCATCATAGCGACGGCCTGCCTCCATCTGCCTTCCATCTTCTCCCAGCCTTCCCTAAGCCGCATTATCTCTTCGTCTCGTATTTGAACCTCCTCAAGAGGTACAAACGAGGGGTTCGTCAGGAGCGTTCTCAGGTGCTCAAGCACCTCATCCATCTCGGCGGACAATTCGTCGCACGAGGTCGGGAGCGCCGTGACGGGACCATGACTACTTCTTTGGGACCCCACGCCTGCAAGGTCATTTGAAGACTCCCTTCCGTCCTCAGTGTTGGAAAGCCCCTGTAGGTCCTTCAGTGTTTGGATGGTATTCCTCACAAGAGCGATAAGGGTGTCGTTTTCATCGCTCAGATTCTGGCACAGCTCCGTCAAGAACTCGTTGGTTTCTTGTTTCAGACTGTATCCCGGATTATTGATCCCTTCACCGCCTGCGGGTACTCTGGATTTCGAACCCCGCTCCGATGTTGGGTTTGTATTAATGGTCGTCACTCCCAAGCCTTCCCGCTTTCCTCTTTGCCTGTCGTTCAGATGCGACTTCAGTTTCTGCAGCTCCACGTCCCGCTTGCGAATGTCGTTCGCGCACTGCGCCCGAACCTGCTGGATGGTGGCCTTCATGCGCTGTACCTGCTCTTTCAAGCTGCGGATGGTCGCTTCGGCATTGCTGAGGTTGGTCTTGAAGGCCCGTTCCTGGCCTTCTGCCAGCGCCAACGATCGGCTCAATTCGGACGTCTTCGTCTTGAGTCTTTCCTGTAGTGTAAAGGCGCAAAGGTTTAGCAAGCGTTCCTTGAAGTGCGCTACATTTTTAACAACGTACAATCTCAAGCGCCTGCTGCGATTCATTCGCACGCAGCGTCCTAATTGTCGTAGCAAGATTCTCTCGGTGTTCCGCTTCGCGCTGGTAATCCCGTCAGTCCCCACCTCAATTGCAAACGTGGTGATAAACGGACATCTCTTCTCACGACCAGATCGTTGACCAGGTTGATGATCCTGGCCATCGTCCCGTCCGTCCCCCCGGGTCCTTCCTCGGGTCGTGCGAAGTCGATCGGCTTGCCATTCTTGAGCAGCCCGCGCGCAAGAAGAAGGTTGTTGATGTAGGTCGATGCCGCCTGGAGATTGTGCGGCTCCATGGCTGTTGCGAAATGCCCTCCCTACCAAGAGGAGGAATGGTGGACACCTTGATGGCGGTCAAGAACCCGAAAGGGGAAGAATGTCAACATCGCTGTTGTTGCGGGGACCGGCACGTGCCCCCGAGCTTCGGCCGGAACGCGTCGCGGCTTGGCACCATCTCCGACGCGCAGCATATTCTATATCGAGTATCATTTCATCTGCACAGGTTGATGATGAGTCAAAGGACCAACATGGATGCCAAAGGTACCTGGTTGCGGCGGGGAGACCCGGCAGAGCTCCAGCAGCATGGCCAGACCCTGTATCGGCGCGGGGAATACAAGAAGGCCCTTGAATCATTCAGCCAGGTAATTCTGTCAATTGCGGGGATGAACATCCATGCATGCTTACATCCACGCAATCCAGGCCCTCAGAATGAAACCCTCAGATCCTGTTGGAATCCTGGACAACCGAGCAGCCACGTACTGTAAGCTCGAGAATTTTGATCTTGCCTTGCGGGATGCAAAGCAGATGATCAAGACGGACAGATGCGACGAGCGGGTGAATATATCTTTTTTATCGTTCTGCTTTGAAAATTGTTTGCTGAGAAAAAGATCAGGGATACCTGCGATCTGCCAAGATCCTCCTCCTGAGCAAGAAGCCTGATAAGGCTCTTGAAATGTACTCGTATGGTCTTAAAACGTTACCTGCAGACCACCCCCGTCGTCATGTTAGTCTCCTGATGAATCATGTCTCCGTAGCTTATTTCTTCTAACTTCCGGGTTGTCCTATAGTTACTGGAGCAGCTCCGTGACAAGCTTCGCCATTCCATGGATGCAAAATTCCAAGACCCTTTCAGTGTCTTGCCGCTGGAGATAGCTGTAATGATACTCCGGCATTTCAACTTCAAACAGATAGTGTATGTTTTTGTTGACCGGCTCATGGAACATCTAAACCCGCTAACTCCTATTCCTAGGGCGATTCTGCGCGTATCGAAGGGGTGGGAGCGGCTGCTCACCTCGATACGAGATCTTTGGATGAAAATAGATCTGTCTGGAGCTCGTGTGAAGGTCCATCTACCTTCAATACGCGCTTACCTCCGTCGATCAAAGGGCATGCTCACTCATGCTACCCTTTACAACGTCTCTCTTTCGTCTGCGACGAAGGTCCTGGAGCTGATCAGCCGGTGTTCAAATCTGACTTACCTCGAAGTTCGGATTCCTTGTGACGGGAACAAGTTTTACGAGATGTTTAAAAACTCCAAGAAGCTAAGGACGCTGATCACGTCCGCAGGCGTTCCCCTAAGTCCGGAGCATCTCAGGAACTTTCTCGCGGACCTCCCTGCCCTAGAGAGGATCGAGTGTCATGGAACCAAGCCATCGAGATTAGGCGGCGGTGCCGGACCGCTGAGCCTGCCCGCCTTGAAATCAGTGACCCTTAGCTCAGATGAACCCTACATTGATGGCCACCAGATCCCGCCGCTCGACATCCCCGGCGTCCTAGAAGTACAGACCGCTCCCCCTTTGCGAACCGATATCACCCTGGATCTAAGGCAGAATATCGACCCAACTCCAAACCTCGAAGAGTTGCGTTTACGCTGGGACCCGGTTCGACGATTGGACTACCGATTCGATCTTACTATTGTGGGTCTCTCAAATTTGCGCCTGCTGGATCTCAGCGGCCTCTATATAGGTTCCTGGTTACCCCGGCCGCCTCGAACCCTTGAATATCTTCGTCTCCACCACTGCCGTGGGGAGTTCCCAGTGCGATGGTTGGATCTTAGCCATCAGGTGCCAAAACTCAAGACTCTCGTCCTCAGCGACAACGACTGGGTCACGATGTCCACGTTGTTTGAGCCCCTGGGCATCCCCATACCGCCCTTGCGTGTCCTCCACTTGGATGGCTGTTATCGTATTAGAGGCGACGACCTAGCTCAGAAAATTGATGACCCCAAGTTTACAGAACTGACCGAGCTCAACATCTCCCACATGCCCGGCCTGAAGGACACACACATGGACCGCGTACTGCGTCACGTGCCAGACCTGAAGGTCTTAAATGTGTCATACACCGCCATAACCGGGTGCACCATCAAGGCCTTCGCGGACGCGCGCGTGCGGCAGCAGGAGGTCGAAGCCAAGGCCGAAGATGACGGTGCATCTGTTTCTTCTTCAGAGAGACGTCCAAAGCTCGAATGGATGTACATCAAGGGCTGCGAGGACGTCTCAGAAGACGCGATTGCCTACGGCCGGGAGCGTGGGATCGAGATAATTACTTGATGTTGGAAGAGGACCCGCATTCTGATGTTATACGAATCGTCTAAGACGTGGAGTTATAATTTATTTGCTCCTTTTTTACTCTTTTTTTTCTGAGACGGAATCTTCAGGAATGATGACTTTGGGGCCATGGCTTGGAACGACTACGCGCAGCTTTTTTGTGTTTTTAGCGCTCAGATTCATCGGGCAGGATAGGACGGAGAGGAATCGGGATTGTAATTTGTTAGAAGTTCAGGATCAGGGATACGGTACGAAATTTCGGAAATAGATCTTTGCTTTCTTGTTCGGACAACGAAGTCCTTCTCATTCCGTATAAATGTTCTTTATCCCCATGGGATGAGATCAGCTAAAAAAAACCATGCTTATCTATCTGCATATCTAGAGAATACCCAGGTACCCAAAGTTATCTACCCAGGCACCATTACACGCCCCTCTCCTTGCACCACTTCTCGACCTCCCTCGCCAGCTTCTCCCTCTGGTCACGGACCACCTCCATCATCGACTCGATCTGCTGATGGTACGGAGGCAGTTTAGCGCCCGCCGGCCGGCTCGCTGGGGAGAGATACGTGTCGTAGATGTGGATCATCAGATCCATCACGGCGGAGAGTTGGTTGGGGAGCCACTTGTGCCTGTTAGCTTCTCTCCTTTCTACTTATGAAGAACAATAATGAGTTAGGGACATACCGTAACGATCGGGCTGCCTCCCGTAGCAGTCGGGTGCGGCGTGCGGCGGATGATATACTCCCTGGCAAACAGCCAGTGCCGCCAGCGGAAGCTGCGCACGTGGTCCAGGGTCTTCAGGTACAGGACAGCCGTCTCCTCGTCCTGGACAGCGAAGTCGCGGACACCGAGCTCCTCGGCTTTCGAAGCGACGTGGGCAAGGAAGTCCCGATGCGGGCGGGGACGGTAGGCGCGGAACTCGTGAAGAATCTTGGTCAGTGGAGTGTCAGGCATGGGGATCTGGAGGAGATGGTCCAGAAGTGGTATCTGTATGCAGTGTGAATATTTAGTGAGCTTGTTGCGGAGGAGGAATTGAAAGAAGGGAATGGAAGGGAAGGGAGAGGCATACCATGCTGTCATTTGCACCGCTCTCCCCACGGAAGAACATCGGTTTGTTGTCGTTGATGCCTTCGTATACGACGCCATTTGGGAACATGGACTGGGAAGTAATGCCGAAGATGAACACGCGGAAGGACAGGTAATCGGAAGGCTTTGAGTTGCCCCACATGTCTTCATCAGAAAGGTAAGGTTAGCACTGATATTCACTTCTGTATACACGGTGGGAGGGTAGTGTATCGTACCTTCCATACATGCTTCGATCTTCTCCATGGCCTTCAATATCTCCCGGAAGCCATCGTTGACTTCAGACCTAGGACCACCCTTCTCGATAGTGTCGAGAACCTTGACAGCACCACTGACCAGGGCAGGTGACTCCTTGACCATGTCGACGTGCGTCAACACGAAGCCTGCTTCGGAGCTCTTGTGATCCAGTCCACGCTCGAAGGCGCGGACGAGACGAAGGTTTGAGTATTTCAGTCCTTCCTCAGGTCTGTCAAGGGTATAGTTGAACAGACAGTATGCAGCAGCATAGGACAGGAAGGGTGGGATGTCAAGTCTATACATAGGTGTCAGCGGGAACTATGGAAAGAGTAAGAAAGACGTAGACTTAGGAAAACATACATCTGAGCACAACGATACATCGGTCCAGCTATGCACTTTGGTAGCACATCTCTCCCCAGCCCATAACCCCCTGCAGGGTTCTTGCACCAGTTCTCCCAGCATGGCTCGAGCAGGTATGCGGAGGCCAGAAAGGAATAGTCCCTGAACACAGCGGTGATGGTGAACAGGTCTGGTTTGCCATCAGCTGTCACAAGCTTGTCGATCTCTGCCGTCAGGTCAGGGAGCTCTTTCAGGACGGTTGGACCCAGTTCATATGTAGCCAGCAGGCCTGGAGAGCCGTCTTCCCTGACAACAGGGAGGCGGTCGAGAAGAGACGTGAGAGGCTTGAAGACATCCGGTAGAGTTTTGGGTGATGTAGCAAGGGGCAGAAAGCCAGTGGACGTGGTAATGGTGAATGGATCTAGGGAATGTGGCAAAGTAGAAGGGGTATCATTGATATGTGGGAAGAGCTTCAAAGTAGAAGACGGGGATGCCTCAACTTCGGTCATGTTGTTGAACAATAAGGGAGCAAGCAGGACAGATAAGAATCAATAATTTGGAAGATGATACTGAGCACGCTTGATATGGTTGGATCAAGGTAGTAGGGAGACAAAAGGTACAGTACCTAAGTGACCCCCACGTAGGTAGTCAAGTGACCAGATGGAAGAGCACAGGTGGCAAAAACGAGAAAATCAGGAAAGGGCAGATCTATGATGCACCACAGATGATAAAAAATGAACAGGGAAGGGGAGGATTTGGCCGGGTCAGAACCCAAGCTTATATCTTGCAGGAGGCCGGTATAAATTCCGGCCTCAAAGACACCATTACGAGAGGATAATGGAATCAGGTGGATCTGAGCGCCACGGTTGCATAAACTATTATCATGTCGTCAGCTTGGTATCTCAGGTCTTCCACAATCATCTAATCGAGTTTCATAACCTATAAACAAGAAATGGAGGGCAGAAAGGTCTCTATCATGGAGGACTGGAGTTCTCGAGATGAAGGGCAAGATATGGTCACGGGCACAAGCTAAACCCAAACAGGGCCGGCCTTGAGAGCGCGATGACTGTCCTTCGATCCATCCAGTACATCTCCTCGAGTTGAAAGGGAGTTCCCAGAGTTATCCAAGGCCATTTAGGGTCATCAAAGGGCAATCTAGATGCGTTAGGATAGCAGAATCCCCAGAGAAGTCCTATTGTTTACTGCGTCCTCATACTTCGAGATCTCGTGAACAAAAACGGGCGGCATCCCGATTGGACGGCCATGATACCCCATGATGCCACCTGACCGCCGACTGATCCATAATTACCATTTTAGGCTGCCAGAGGCCGGAATTTTGCCGGCCTCCGACGATACCCGCGATCTTGGGGTCTCGTCGGCCTGCGCCGTCGGTTGGGGCACTGGCTACGTGCGGAGAGCCCCGTCTTTCTGGAGTCTGCCGTTAGTGTCACCGGTGTGCACTATCATAGCTGCATCCATATGTAGGTACCTACCTAACCTAGGCACCTAGATCATCCAATTGGCGGAAGGGCAAAAGTCTCCGGATGATGCTTGACCGCTCCGACAAACTTATAGAGCTATCATGTAGAAGATGTAATGTCGCGGTGAACACGCCAGGTAACTGTACAGTGACCATTCTTCGATATCAGATCCTCGAGTTTGCCACATTGGGACGTCAGGAAAGTCATGATCCTGGAACTAGCTTCATTCGATAAAGAAATCTGCTTTTCTGTGTGTCGGAACCTCTCCAGAGATCTTGGTATATAACATCATATCATCGTCGTACCAAAAGGGACCAGCTGGGTTACACGCAAAAGGCCCTCACCACTGTATAGAAATGGCAAGAGCCGCGGCTTCACTGCCACCAAAAAGGCGGAGGATAGCTAACATGCCGTACGGCTGATCCTTTCCAATTTCCGGGGAATGAGCATCGTTGTCTAAATGATCCTCAAAAGGCAGAGAGAAGATTTCATCTTTTCATTCTAGTTGTACTTCTTCTGGATATCTTGCATGCGTACAGTCTTCCACCATCATGAAAGACCTAACCCGCTCCCACAATAGTGTCGGATTTGAAGCATGAGTATCTATGCTGGGAGGTTGTCAGCCAACTTCCGCAACAGCGTCTCGAGAGAACAGCTTTACCATTCAATCGCAGAAGGAAACAGCCAGTTAAAACGTTCGTTAATAACACAATGCATCCAAGCCGAAGAGTAACTCGTTAACACCACAATCGTTAACCCAAGATCGAGAGGCCCGAGCTTCGAGCGGACGATCACGTTCCCTGTCCTATGTTTTCTCTTCTTGTCCACTGCCGCCGATCCCACTGTCAGATACTTTCTGGATCTTTCTGTACTCTTCCTCCAGCTTCCTCTGCATCTCGAATTCCGCTTGTCGTTGCCGCTTAATGCGCTGCCGCTCCTCGTCGCGCTCGACGCCGGCATGCAGTGCCTGGAGAGACAAAGAATGCGAATTAGCATCAAGAAAGCGAAAAGTCCGAGCGTAGTAGCCACAATGGGGAATTTTACAGCTCTGTCCCGTTCCTGCGCCCAGTGCACGAAGTAGACAATGCCCGCCGTCGCGAGCGAGGTGACCGCCAACGTTATTTTCGATGCCCGCGACATGTTCTGCACCCAATTATTTTTACCACAAACGAGTGGATACGGTCGGGTGAGCTGTACAATAGAATGAGAGGAGTTAAGCTAGAATATTTTCCAAACGCCGAAGCGCGGAGACTCGTCCGGAACGTTGCTTCGATTATCGATTATGGGCGGTCAGAAGTGGCAGAATCCCGTGACGGGGGTGCGGGCAGCTCCTTGGCTCCATCGTCCCCGGAGTAGCGTCAAGCTGGCGCGTCGCGAGCGACCTTAATCTTCTGTCTGTCTACACAATATTTCCCCTCCGCATCGATCTCTCTGAGTCTTCATAGGGATTGGATAACAAGATGGTATATAACCTTCTTTTTCCAAGGAAAACCAGATCGAAATGCTGACGATCGCATGCAGTCTGCCCAGAACTCCGCAGGCATCCAGACCCTGCTGGATGTAGGCCATACTCTGTATCCCAGATCCCTCGACTACGGTTGGGAACTGACGGTATTGCCCCCAGGCTGAAAGAGAAGCCCAGAAGATCGTTCAGCAAGGTGAGTTCATGAGAGCGCGCCTTCTGTCTCAGCCTAGACTAACGGCTACGCCTATAGCCAGAGAATGTATTACAGCCCTGAGTCCTTCCTATCGATAAACAAACGTTTTCGCAAGATGTGTTCTAAATTATGATGACTGCAGACCGTACAAAGAGAATAAAGGACGCCAGAACGGAGGCGCAGAAGGAAATCGAGGAATACCGGAGGCAGAAAGAAGAGGAGTTCAAGAAGTTTGAGGCTGAGGTGAGCAGCCCTTCTCAAATGATGCCCAGCCTCTGCCTTTATTACCGCGGACATCCAAGCGCGCAGCACATTTGGTGGCATCGAGAGGGCTGACGACGTCTGGTCCTTGTGATAGCACTCGAGCGGAAACAAGAAGGCCGAAGAGGAGGCAAACAGGGAAGCTGAGGCGAAGCTGCAAGAGATCCGGGAGGCTGGAAAGAAGATGGGCGACAAGGTCGTTAACGATCTGGTCAGTGCTGCTGTGAATGTCAAGCCTGAGGTGCCAGAGAAGATCGCGGCAAAAGCATAGACAGACAGAGCGGAGATGCAGGTTTCTTATAGTTAGGGATTATGAACAGGCCATGGCTCACTATTCTGCATGATATCCTTTTGGGATACAGATGTTTTCTATTGCGCTTATCAATATCACAACATGATGCTTTCCTGTTTAGAGCTAAATGCTAGGCTTTGTGATCGATGAAGCCTCATTACTCGCACCTTTCTTCTCCCTTTTCAAACATGTGCAATATAATTACAGTAATTCTTCGAGGTATACGACGTATTTTTCCTACCTGGTTGAGAGATCTGGTGTTCGATGCAGGCGGTCGTTTATTCAATAACGGCTGGCCGACAGCAAGCGGCCGCGGTTCGGCCGGGTCTTGCGTCACCGAGCATATTTGAGGGCGCGCCCTCTTCAACCATGATATCTAGGTAGAATCCGCAACACAATTAGCCAGTCACAACTCCCTGACCCAAAAAGACAATTGTATATGCTATTTACGGTACTAATGCTATGAGATTAGTGAAATTCGTCCAAGTTCCTCTTCATCGATCATGTTTGCGCTACCGCCCTGCCCCGCGGAGCTTCAGCTCTCATACACGCGGTCCGCAAGATCGCGCGCACATGCATGACCCGCGTTTGAGGGATTTCGGGAAATTGATAGTGGACGAATATGCCTTCATCCGGGAGCATTACGGTTAGTGAGATCTTCAATTGGGCGAATAGTGGGGAATAGCGCCAACTGCTCTTCTTTCAATTCAGAGACTCCGAAGCATCCCATTGTGCTTGCGCACGGCTTACTAGGTTTCGACGAGCTCCGTCTCGCAGGTCCGTTTCTCCCTGGGGTCCAATACTGGCGTGGTATCAAGGAAGCATTTTCGATGAAAGGGGTGGAAGTCATCACTGCCACGGTGCCTCCGTCGGGATCGATCCAAGAGCGCGCTGAAGAGCTGGCGAGTGACATTGCCGTTGGTGCTCGGGGGAGAAATGTAAACATAATCGCGTAAGCTTTTCTTGTATCTCCTCCTGAAGACACTGCAGAAGTGACTGCTCTGACATGGCGAAGTCACAGCATGGTAGGATAGCTGAGCCACAGTTTCCGAGCTAAGAGCGTGGCTCACCGGGATTTCTAGGGGTGAGGGAGGTCGCGGACCCCTTTCTTCAGCTGACACACTAACAAGCTGCCAGAGGGCTTGATTCCCGTTACATGATCAGCAAACTAAGACCAACAGAGTTCAAAGTGCTGTCCCTGACTACCATTGCAACTCCGCACAGAGGTTGGCCGTTTCGCGAGGAAGAAGACCCGTGGAAGAAAATGACTAATCGTCACAGGTTCCTCAGTGGCAGATTATGTGTTCGATCAAATTGGCGGTTAGTGGTTTTCTGTCTCGGGAAATTTTATATTGTCAGGTAGTGGCTTATCAGCATTTTATAGCCGACCGTCTGCCTCAGATCTATTATGCCTTTGACCGGCTCAACATTAATACTGGAGCATTCGAGCAGCTCACACGCAAGTATATGGAGGAAGAATTCAACCCGAATACGCCCGATGTTGAGGATGTCCGGTTAGTTTCCACTGCGCTGGATTAAGTGGACGAAGGATGATAGCAAGGCTGAGACATAGGTAGATACTTCTCATACGGGGCTGCGTTCCAGCCAAGCTTTTGGTCTGTATTCCACCAATCTTATCGCATTCTCGAGGAAAGAGAAGGCCCGAACGACGGGCTGGTAAGCGTTGCTAGTAGCAAATGGGGCGGGGATGCCGGCTACAAGGGGACGCTTATGGGCGTGAGCCATTTGGACCTGATTAACTGGAGCAATAGACTCAAGTGGCTGGTTTCTGAGCTCATGGGAAAGAAGAGAAAGTCCGTACTTTTCCCCTCCCACAGATCCCTAGCTGATAGTTCCTTATGTTTGCTGATACGATTGTCTGCTGCAGGTTTAATGCCATCGCATTTTATCTTGATATTGCCGGTAGGTGTCTCTTTTCAGTGCACAACCTGTTGGAGTCCCTTAGCCTTGCTGATGTATGATTGGCTTTAGATATGCTTGCAAAGGAGGGTCTGTAAGGGGTCGTCCACATCCTGTACCGATATCTTGATAGACCGGGGCGTTTCAGATTAAATACCCAATAGATCTAGTTGAATAATACGGATGGACGACAGAATTGAATCAGGTATAAGATCCGCAGACCGTTTAACAAGTGTGATGAGTTGCTCCGGTTGATCTGTTAGTTGTCGACAAATTCGACCGTGTCGTCCTCAAAAAACAGTGAGAACGTTGAAGGTGACAATCCGCAGAAATCAGAATTTAAGAGCTTCATGAGGCGTTGGGGAAGTCAGAGTGGCTGGATATTTGTCTATGGGGTAGAGTAGACTCGTGATTAGATTGCACTTAGGAGGTGCGGACATATTCCAACAGTTGCAAGTATACTAACCTGCTTTAGATAGATAATGGCCATGCGGTTGTAGTCCGGGAACTAGTAGCAAGTAAATTTATATTACGCAACCATGGTCGATCTGAAATGCCCTGCTTTTGGTGAACTCCGGGTCTCGTTCCTCAATGGCTCTGTCGCGCTGTACAATCACTCTCTTAAGCCACAGACTGGATCGGAGGTCACCTAGGCAGTACTGACATGGCCGAACTCACTTGGAGCGATAGGTGAGATTCCCCCGTTTCGGTGAACTGAAATTCTATCATATCATCATATCTTCCAAGTCAAATATATCAGTGGATGCAGATTGGAGATCCACAATACATATATGGTCACTGAACGGGGAGATTAAATCTTCATTGCAAGGAGAGTAAAGACTGTACGGGGAACAATTGGGGAGGTGGTGCAGGATCCTGTGTCATATAGTCTAAGTTTAGTATCAAGCCGCACTGCCGCCAGGCGATGATCCTTACGTGGACATAGGGCAGATGCTGATATCCCACACGATGATTGGTTCCTTCCTCTGCCTGAGCGTTGCAGCTCTCTTGGTCGGTCATGTGACATGGTAAAGCGGCCATGCTCCCGTCCAGGGACGGAAGCCGGGGTACAACATGTATCTGTACATGTGCATAGTGGACATGAAAAGCATACGGCAGGGGGCTAGGCCTCAGCAGTGGCAGTGGCTCGTAGCGAGATAGCTGACGTCCCCGGCCCGGGAATCAAGGTAGCAGCGGGTGACAAAGGATATCACAGACGATGGATCCTGTATCCTCCAACTCCCGGAAGCCCGCGGGGACCGGTCTGCGATGTATAAGGTTCAGCCAGGGCCCGGAAGCCAAGAGTCGACATGCCGGGCGCCCGCCTCATGCCCCGCAGAGCGCGCCTGGCCGCTTTCCTGCGCCTGCAGGGAGGAACCGTCGACGCTCCAGGCCCTTCTTTCGACGACCGGAAAAACTCATCTCCCTCGCGCATACCCGCGATCCTCCAGTCAACAAACTTTTACGTACCACTACACAAAAGAGCCCTGGGGGTTTCCTTCTCCAGTAGATTTTCTAGATTTCTTGTCCTCCTGCCAGTTCACTCCCTTGACTCTTCCCCGCCGTCCCGGAGAGCGCACGCCGCGGAGGGGCGACGGCGGGCTCGATCTCTGGTAGCTCGTGGCCTGCTTCGGGGGCTGATAGACAGACATGACGGCCAGAATCCATCTCGACAGACCACATGCCCATTTCACCAATCTCGACTTCATCACAGGCAAGGTCATTGTTCAGCTCCACTCCGATACTGCTATCAGCGGAATCCAGGTGAAGTTGGAGGGAGAGAGTCGCACACGCCTGGCGGGCCCGCGGTATAGTGACCGGCCAGACAAGAAGAAAACGGAGCTTGAGGTCCATAAGGTACGGGTTCCGCATTGGTTCTCAGCGCATAGCTATGACCATGGTTGGAAGCTTTAAACATCCGTTTCATAGATTATTGACTGGCCCTGCAGTTACTGTATAAAGTCGCTACCGTATTTCCCACCCCGGAGATCTTCCCTCCTGGGTCCAATGCAGTCTACACTCTGGCTGCAGGGTATTACGAATACCCGTTCCAATTCAAGGTAAGCAAGATCTGCGCCCAAGTTACAAAGTCCATAAACAAGTTCCTGACTGGCGCTTCTCAAGTTCCCATTCAACAATTCGTGCAGCAATCAGAATTCCATGCTTACAAACTTGAATGTGGCCGGGTTCAAAGTGGAAGTAGCTCGAGACACCGACCGACACGTGAAGAAGACCCTTCCTCCATCATTTAGCGGCTTTCCAGGAATGGCAGAGATCAGGTACTATGTCAAAGCGACTATTATTCGACCGGAGTTCTACAAAGAGAATATTCGAGCGGTATGTACATGACCACCAGGAACATTACGTGGCCAGTCAGATTGGGAAGTGATGGCTTCATCTATACAATTGCCAATGATGCCTCTCCCTGAATTGCACACTTGTTCGTGGTCTGATGGATCTGACCCTTCCGTTTTCTAGTTCGCTGACCTGACATTCCTTCCCATTGAACCCCCGAGAACCGGTAATCCCAACGAAGAGACTTACGCGAGGCGCCAGCAACAATTTTCCAAACATGTTGCTGCATCACCAAAGAAAAGCCTATTCCACAAGATCCCTACTCCCTCCTTCCTCGACACAGGCGGGGAACCACCTCGTATTTCTGTGGATGCAAGACTACCACATCCCCCGATCCTCACATGCAACGAGCCGCTACCACTTCGAATTCTAGTGAAAAAGCTCACGCCAAGTTCAGAAACGATTTTCTTGCAGTCGCTACAGATTGAGTTGATCGCTTATACCCATATACGTGCACACGATCTGACAAGAAAGGAAAGCGGCAGCTGGGTAATACTGAGTCACAGCAATATGAACATGATCCTTGGAAGAGGGGACGATCCAGAGGGGACCGAGTGGAAGATAGATGCCACAATGTGGAACCGAATACCTCTTCCGAACACGGTGGCACCGTCTTTCGAGACATGCAATATCGCACGCACTTATGAACTGGAAATACGGGTTGGCTTGGCACATGGAAGCCCGGGTGCAATCAAGGTATGCACTGGACACATACCCACAGTCACAGAAATTCTATGGAATATTTCCCACATCATGGTTCTCGACTTGGGCTGACTGGCCTTACCAGCCCGAACTTCTTATGCTGCCCCTGAGACACACAGTACGGGTTTACTCTGGAATTGCTCCACCTCAGGCTCTCTTGGACGCCATGGGGTTTTCTGGGCCACAAACCCAATACGCCAGACCAGCGTCTCCTCCCAGTCCTGGTCAACCTCCTCCAATTCCTCCAAGACCTGCTGTTGCTCCGGTTCCTGTTTACGAGGGTATTTACGAGGGTCAAGTCTATGACGACGCGCCTCCAAGCTACGAAGATGCTATTGCAGAGGAGCTCGGTCCGGTAGATGGTCCACGCCGCGAGTATAACCCACCAGATGCCCCCGCCGATGGGAGAACGTCTGGGACGGATGTAAAATCTCCAGTCGGCTCGGGGAAGGATAGTGAGAGACTATTTCCCAACAGCGGTCCGTCGAATCACTCGACTGAGTCTCTTGATATGCTTCCTTCTACACCCTCCGACTCCCGTCCCAGCACTGCGTGTGTGTCTCCGGCCCCCCAGCGGGGAGAAGCGCATCCGACGCCAGCAGAGCGTAAATCAGATGAACAACCTTCTCAGTATCAGCCTACACCACAGGATCAACTGCAGACGCCGGAACAAACTGAGCAAACCACTCAGCGCAGGCCATCCAGGCCGGATATCCGCACCATCAACCTGGGTGTCCCGAAACGGAAGCCCGTTCCGGGAAGTCCTAACTCAAAACATCCTCCTACTTCTTGACAGTGATTGTATTATTTAATCGGATGCGTAATTAGGCGTTATGACCTTGGAGTACCATTCTTGTTTTGGGGTTTCAACGGGGAACTGCATTTATTTGGTGTTATTAGGAAGGAGTTGGCTGGTTTAACACATTCTTCTCCCTTTTTAATTATTCTTCTCATGCATTGCTAACATAACAGGCCTGTAGTATTGAGAATGGCTTGGATTTGCTGTAGATATTGTGGAACATTGGATGTCCAGGCATCCAGGTAGGAGGTATGTAATAAATAACAAACACCTTTCTATTGTCCATTGCTGCGAGTTTAAATGTCAACTTAGTAGCTTGACTGCCTGTGAGAACAGCAACAGCCTAGAAATTGTATGCGGTCCCCACAGTCAAGTCTGAAAGTGTTGAAGACGGCGGTCCGGAACCATCAAAGGACCTTGAGGATAATAGGCCCGATGCGGATATATGCGGGAATCCGGAATCTAGATCAAGTCCTTCATCAAGCAAGGACCCGTCCTTCGTATGTTTGCTAGGTGTGGAGAAATCATTCAGCCCTATATGGAGCCACGCGGTATCAAAGATTCTGGAAGCTGTCAAGGAGATGGAATGACGTAGCTAAAAAGATGGCTATATTCCCTTGCAAGTTGCTCCTTTCAGGTCTTTAGATATCGTTAACATGGTTAAATTTGATCATTATATTGCTTCCGGAACTGTTTCGTCCGCGGATATATCCACGATTAAAACATTTGATCCAAGTAGGTAGGTATCCGCAGTGTAGTCAATATTAATGCATGCCGGGTGATGTAATCCGACCTGTTATCAGTAAAGACCAGTTGCTATCGGCGGCCCGCCCGGGCAGAGCTGAGAGGGGCATAGCGGCGGCGGGCCCGGAACACTCCCGCCCACAGGCCACGTGAAAAGCTGCAACGCGCTTCCGTGCACTTCACGCATTCAACAGATCGTCGACCTGTACACTTTCATACCTGTACCAGAGACATACCCCGCATCCTGATGACCTCAACTGATAATATGGGATCTCTTTAGCCTTCTCTCCTACCATCTGGCCGTTTCCGGCACGTCGACTCTGCTTACTCCGCTGCTCCCCTCTTTACTGTATCTCCGTCGCGACCTCCTTGCTAGCTAGCAGAGCTCCGGGAAGCAGCTACAATTCATTCCTTTGCCTAAGTGTCTAGTGGCTTGTTGTATATAAAAGGCAGCAGAAGAGGCAGATCGAAGCTAAAGGAAACAGAACCACAACAAAGGGGAGGCGACTGCTCTATCCGACCATGCGCCTCAATCTTATCATCCAGCGCCACGGCCTTCCCGTCACGCGCATCCTCTGGAGCACGTCCCCTCCATCTTTTGCTGGACGTAGCGCGGCGGGACCACCAGCTTCCTCGTCGGCTATCACCTCGACGCGCACCCCCAACGCGGCGTATTCGAGTGGCGGGTACACGATTGCGCAGCTGCTGGAGGATGTGAACGAGGTTGTGCCGCTGGAGACGCACCGTCAGCCCGGAGGGAGGAACGGCGAGTCTGGTGGGCAGTGGGGGCTGGAGGATTATGTAGTCGAAGTCGGCGGGTTCGAGTGCCTGCATTTTATGGAGGTTGAGGGGTTGCTGAGGGATGGGGATGAGGTGGTGTAAGTTTGACCTTTTTAAGTCTTGTGTGTGCTATGCTTTGCCTTGCTGTTATATTAACATAATTCTTTCCTTTTTAGGATACGGGCCCTACAGACTGCAGGCCTAAGGGCGAGAAGACTCGCTGGCCGCCATCAGATCTCCGCAGACGGACGACACCTGATCGACGGCGTTCCCTTCGGAAGGCCGTATCTGAAGCGGTCATTCTCTTCGAGACCGGCGGTAAAGATTCCGCCCAGGAAACGACGACGGATTTCTTACCCTGGTGGGAGGGCCGATGTGGATGATGAAGAAGAGGACCCGGATTGGGGCGCTCCTGAGGGTGCCGGAAAGGAACTTACACTCGTCCGGGACGAGGATATCGATTCCGACGAGGAATCTGTTAGACACGACCGCGACGCCATTGAAGACGCCCAGCGCTCGGAAAGCGATGCGGATGACTCTGAACTTGAGGATGAGGACTTGACTGAAGAGCTTAAGGCCCTGCAGGAGGATTTGAAGGAATCCGGAGTTGCAGAAGCGCAGGAGAACCGTGAGCCTCCGGCAAAACCTACAGGGCGTGTGCCCCGCTTGAGGGATAGAACTCGCAAGCGGGCGGTGCCAGATGAAGGCCCTGCGGCTCAACCTCCTTCTGCGGTCGCTCATCGCCCCAGCGAGAAAGTCACTGAGACAAAGCCGTCTCCGCAGACGTCGAGGAACGTTAGATTTCAGAGAAAGAAGGAAGATCAAGTGTCAAGCTCTTCTGTGTCGGAGGAGTCCTCTGAAAGCGAAGTCGAGTCAACTTCTTCAGAGGAAGTTGAGTCTAGTGACGAGTCCGAGACCAGCACCACAACTACCACTACTACTACTACGGTGAGCGAGTCTACCGACGGATCGTCCTCAGAGGAAGAGACGACTTCTGAGTCAGAGGAAGAGGAGTCGACTTCCGAATCGGAAGAGGAGGCAACTTCGGAATCAGAGGAAGAAGAATCAACTTCCGAGGAAGAGGAAGCTGTCGCCAAGCCTCCAAAAGTTCAAGTTGCTCAAGTCCAAAAGCCACAACCACAGCGTAAGGTGAACCCTCCAGGTCAGGGATCCGAAAGAACTAAGAAGAGCAATCGGCGGAACAAAATGCGGAGGAGACTGGCGAAACTGAAGGAGCTGGGTCTGTTACCTCCGAATGCTGACTTTGCCGCATTACGGGCGTGGGAAGAGGCCAACAAGCATGCGGCACCACTACCCCAGACGAAAGCTGTGGCTGCAGAGAAGCCTCTGACCAACGAACAATTGGAATTCGAAGCGAAGAGGCAGAAGCTTCTGCGCGATCTTGAGTCCGGCGGCGTTGATGTTGACGAGTACACAGAGAAAGAGAATGTTCCGCCTGCTGAGGAGCAAGCTATGGAGGTTGCGACTGCAAATAATGTCGTCGAGGCCCAGCCAGTGACCGAGCCATCGAGGAAACGCACGCTGGATGTGGCGAGCTCCAAGCGGCTGCTCTTTGGTTCACTCGGAGTCAAGGCACCAAAATCTAAGCAAGAAGAGGAGGCCACACGGAAGAAGCTCACGGGCAATGTTGTTCCATTTCAGTCGCAGAGGCAACTGAATAAAGAGCGCGTCGAAGAGCCGGAGAGCGATTTTGAAGAGAACTGGCGGGAGAAGCTGGTCATCAAGGCCACGGAGTGTGTCTACGACGATATTGAGTTGACTGCTCCGCCGTTCCCATTCGAGCAGCGCTGGGATGCTGAAGCACACGAGATAATACGGAAGCGTAAAGGTTGGGGGAACAGAAAGGGAAGGAAGAGGAAGCCAAAGGCCGTCGACGTTGAAGAAGAAGAGTACGAGTACAGCACAAATGGCTACTCAAATGGTCTTAGTTACGATGAAGAGAATGGGGAAATGAAGAATGCTGCTCCGGACCAGGTCATGCAGGATGTCGATGGGCTGACTGAAACTAAACCGGGGAAGCCTCTGGACGATCTCCCTGGTCTCCCGGACGACATAACTTCTGTCCCGGATCTCGTCCAAAGCGAGGCAAAGAGAGGAGCTATTATCGCTTTCAAGCAGCTGGAGATGTCCAAGGCCACGAACTGGCAACCAAAGGTGTCCGATTATCGAGTTGCGGAAGTGGATAGTGTGCTGGAGGATGGCTCGATCAGGGTGCGGCTTGCGAAGCGCGATCGCGAGCGGCGGAAAGAAGCCGAGGAGGAGGAAGGCCCTCGGGAGTATAGTGGGTTTGAGATGCCCGGTTACGAAGATGAAATGGTAGAGGATGATGGATTCCGCGAACTGTCGTTCGGGGAGCTCATCGAACCGAAGCTTCTTCAAGCCGCGGCACACGCTGAGCCGGCAGAACGTGAGGGGGATGCGCAGAACGGTAGCCTGTCGGTAAATTGATTTCCTTGATCTTCAGAGTTCCCCCCGGTCTCCCGCTTACTTGATAACAATCCCGGTAGTGAGGATGTTGTTCAAGGCGAGGACGAAACACCGTCCATCGAGATGAAAGCTGCGCCTGTCGATTCCGAAACCGGCATCCGCTCCTCGCAGATCCGTAAAGAAATCTCGCAGATGCTCCAAGACGCTGGTTTCAGGTCGGACATAGATTCCGACCTCCGTGCCCCGGATCTGGGGTTACATTCGACTAAACAGTCGCTTGAAAGTATCAAGGATGGCCGCGAAAGCTTGCCGGACGATGAGGACGATGAGGGCTCGGTTGTTGAGTCACCAACATTTATGGGTTTCCCCTCTAGCCCACCAAGTGTAGGATCTGTCCGACACGGCGGCGATGAGTCTGGATCTCGTAACTCTACACCCGAGCCTACATCACGCCCAGAAGCAGACGAAGATGTCGATGCTCAAGCAACGCAATCTCCAAAATCAACCAAGTCCGCCAGTCAGAGGTCGAACGGCACTACTCCAAACTCAAATCCGAAGTATCCGACACTCCCCCATATGTCCGATGATACTCCGCAGAACACACATGTCGACAGCTGCCTGAAACTGGACGATGGCGATGGTAATGCTGGCGGTGATGACGATTACCTTCCGGAGCCAGGGCGGGACTCTCCTCTGCCCGATCAGGCTGGGTCCGATCCCATTCTGTCGGCGATTCCGCAGACCGAGGGCGTTGAAAGCCAGGGCAGCTCCACTGTCCCGAATCCATTTTACGAGGTCGACAAGGCCTACGAGGAACGCCGCGGAAAGCAGCTGGAAGAGCAAGAGTCGAAGGAAGAACAAGAGTCCCAGGAGAAAGAGGATGTCGAGGACCCTCAGTTCGAGCTCCCGTCATTTGAGATGCTGGTCAGTTCCACAGCTCCGCCACGAATGACTACCAAGTCGAACTCGCCGCCCCCGGAGCGTAAGACGAAGGTTCTATCTTCGCCAGTGCGATTATCGTCGCAAGGTGAATCGTCTTCTCCCGTTCAGCCGTCTTCTCAAGTACAAGTACATCCTCCGAAAGGAACGGCTGACAATACGTCCGACTCGGAATCACTGCTGGTTCAAGAAACCCAGTCGAATTTCAACCCGGGCCCCTCGCAGGCTTCCGAAATCGTCGACCTGACCATGTCGAGCCCCCCGCGATCCCCGGGCGGCAGCGATGAGGACTATGAAAAGTCACTGGGCCTTCCCCGGGGACCGGGGTGGGTTCAAAAAAACCTGCGTGCTGCGAGGGTGAGGACCAGGAGGTCAACTAGTGGAAGTGGAATTCAGCTCGACACGAGCAGCATCAGCCCTCCCAACAGAATAATAGGTTGAAAAACTAGTGTGATTAGGAAAGGTTACCGTTCTGCCTGGGCAGTGTTGGACTAGGATATGCCGCGTCTTTCATGCATATACTTAGGCGATTATCTGGGATTTGTTCAAGGAGTGTGGTTTCTTGTTTCTGGAGTATGCTTTTTGTTCACATCCTTATGATGTACTCATGCATGTACCAATCCGTGATTATATGATTTCTACCGTCTCCCGACACCACATTTCCTGCTCCTCCGTTGTATACAGGACGTATTTGGCAGGTAGGGTTTAGGGTTCGTGTTAAAAATAGGTCTGCGATGATTGGGCGGAGCGACAACAACCTCGGTCACGGCGACGTCATCGTCAACCTGCGCGACGGAGGCGACGAGACGCGCGATGAGCGTCGCGATATAAACCCGGCTGAACCCCGGCTGGCCGGGCGGTCTCGAGGTAATTGGACTTGTTTGAGATCGTCTTATTGATCTTCTCCAGCGTGGGTTCTGGGAATCCCTCATATCTCATCCATCTGCCCCTCCTGGCGCTGTGCTTGATATGCCGCAGCCCCTCCCCCGCTCCTCCCTGGCCCGCGCCTCTCCCAGAGCACCCGACCGTCTGAGAAACGCCTGCTTGCGCCATTGGCCGCGCGATTACGCATCCCCGTCGTCCCAGTCGCGCTGCCGCTGCTCTTGTCGCCTGTCCGTTTCCTGCTCCTGCGCCTGCTGTCCCCATCCATCCTCTGCCCGCAAGCAGAATCGACCTGGTCCCAGCTTATTTCGAAGCCATACTCCATCTCGGTTTTATCTCGAAGGACCATCGATAAACCATTGGAGGATCTCCTCCCGCCCCTTCTCGTCCACTTCCCCCGCAGCGCTGTCAGCGACAGTCGCCAGGATGGCACAGGAATACCGGCTCAAGGACATCACGTCCCTGGCCAGCATCCGGGACTTCGACAAGGTCGAGTCGGAGGTCGAGGGCATTGAGGGCGGCAAGGTCCTCGTCCTCAGGGTTAACGGCCAGGTGTATTGCCTCAGCCCCAAGTGCACGCACTATGGGGCGCCGTTGAAGCTGGGAGTCGTCTCTCCGGACGGGAGGTTGACGTGTCCGTGGCACGGAGGTGCGTCTTCCCTAGACGCTTTTATTATGTGTCTGTGGAATGAGAATAGAAGGCTAATGTCTTGCAGCGTGTTTCAATATCCCGACCGGAGATGTCGAGGATGCACCCGCGCCAAATGCCCTGGCCAGGTTTGACATCTATGAGAGGGACGGCGCGGTATACATCAAGGGCGAAGAGTCCGCGATCCGGTTCGGACAGCGGGACCCGGTTATGAAGTGCAATGTCTCTGCGCCGGAGAAGGTGGTTATCGTTGGAGGGTAAATCATCCAACCCCTTCCTTCAGGGCCAGATTGGATTTGTCACTAACCTGTGTTTTTCCTGGTCCTCAGTGGAAGTGGTACGCTTGGAGCCATACAGGCCTTGCGAGAATTGAACTACAAGGGCGCCCTAACCGTCATCACCCGGGAGCCGAACCTGCCGCTCGACCGGACCAAGCTGTCAAAGGCGCTCATCCCGGATGCGGAGAAGATCCAATGGCGGCCTAAGGAATGGTACGAAGCTGCTTCGATCGATGTGGTCTCGGACGAGGTGACGTCCGTCGATTTCAGCAGCAAGACAGTCAGCACCAAGTCTGGCAAGTCCTACCCCTACACCAAGCTTATCCTCGCGACGGGTGGTGTGCCTCGTACTCTGCCCCTGCCTGGCTTTCAGGAGCTGGGCAATATCTTCCTGCTCCGGTTCGTTACCGATGTGCAGGCAATCCTGAAAGCATTGGGCGAGAAGAACAAGAAGGTTGTCATCATCGGCAGCTCGTTCATCGGCATGGAAGTGGGCGTTGCTTTGTCCAAGGAGAACGATGTGACCATTGTTGGCCAGGAGAAAGCACCGCTGGAACGGATCATGGGAGAGGAAGTCGGCAGGATCTTCCAGAGAAACCTGGAGAAGGCCGGTGTGAAGTTCAAGATGTCCGCAGCTGTCCAGAAGGCAACTCCATCCAGCTCCGATCCCAGCAAGGTCGGCGCCGTCCATCTCAAAGACGGCACCGTCCTGCCCGCCGACCTGGTCATCCTTGGCGTGGGCGTCAGGCCCGCGACTGACTTCCTACAAGGCAACCCAGCCGTCCAGCTCGAGAAGGACGGCTCCCTCAGGACGGACGAGTCCTTCGCCGTGGTCGGCCTGGGCGGCGACGTCTTTGCCATCGGCGACATCGCGACATACCCCTACCACGGCCCCGGCGCAGATCCAGAGAAGGGCACCCCCATCCGCATCGAGCACTGGAACGTCGCGCAGAACGCCGGCCGCAGCGTCGCCCGCACCATCGTGCACTCGCTGTCCCCCGCGCGGAACCAGCCCCTGAAGCCCAAGGCCTTCATCCCCATCTTCTGGTCGTCGCTGGGCGCGCAGCTCCGCTACTGCGGCAGCACCACTGGCGGCTGGGACTCTGTCCTGGTCAAGGGCGAGCCGGAGAACGCCAAGTTCGCCGCCTTCTACTTCAAGGGGGACACGGTGGTAGCGGTTGCGACGATGGGCATGGATCCGCTCATGACGAAGAGCGCGGAACTCATGCGCAGGGGGAACATGCCGAGCAGGAAGCAGATCGAGGAGGGTGTGGACGTGCTGGCTATTGAGGTGCCGGAGAGGGTGAAGATGTAATCTTTCTCGTCTATTCTGTTCTGCATAGTCGAGAGCTGCGGGTGAGATACGCTTCGATTGTCTTAATCTGAATTGGTGTCGATATGGGTAACGCTATAATCTAGGGAAATGAAATGATGATATCCAGTTTTATTCAAGAGATACACTTTCCTGCAATGAGGTACAATCTCAACGCTCCTGGCAAGCATATAGCTGGAGTCAATTATATCTCATTGTGCCTTGTAGTTTACAGGATATCCAGTAGATCTTCAGAAATCCGCGTCCGACTCCACACACAGATGCATATACTACTACTAACCAGTGAGTGTGTTTGGGTTTTGCCTTTTTCGCCACATCCTACCATTATTACATACCGGCTACGTAACGGGAAAAGAAATAGCAGATGCCCACGAGATTGAAGAAGGGATATATTGCACAATTGAACTAGAAATAATACTTCTGTTCAACATGATTTGGAATTTGTTGCTATTGAGGTTTGGGTCTGTTACGGCTCTATTCTCGACATGTAAGGAGGCTTTTACTGCACAACCGGATTTCTGGCCATTATCCACCATACACCTAGCTTCCAAGATCCAAACCACTCTTCGCCATTGTCAAACAGTGGTCCATCACATGATCCCCATTCGTTTCTGTTGGCTCGGACATCTGCCGGCGACATCAACATCCGCTGTCTTCTGTGAACCTTTAATGCTGTGCTATTACTTCAGCACGATGTCACCGATGTTGCTATGTGATCACCTTCTATTGGCGGCCCGTCGATCTCAAGGGGAAACCGGAGATACTCCCGTATAAATAAATGAATTGCTCCTGCAAATGGATCGCGAAAGCTTCTTTGGGACATGATCGATTTTGAGACAGATCGCTCTGTTGGAAGTCGAACTGCTGTTGAGCGGTCTGGAACGGCTTTCTGTCCACTTTCTTTGCTGTCGATATAAATATCACCTCATAGCCCATATTTACAGAGCACCTGATCCACCCCTCACCATGTCCTGGCAGCAGGAGCTCGAATCCCAGAACCTCTTCGACGTCACGGGCTTCGTGGCCGTCGTGACGGGCGGCGGCAGCGGCATCGGGCTCATGGCGACGCAGGCCCTGGCGGCCAACGGCGCCCGCGTCTACATCATCGGGCGGCGGCAGGAGGTGCTGGAGCGGGTCGCCCAGAAGTACTCGGCCAAGGGGCAGATCTTTCCGTGAGTGTTGCCTGTTTCTTCGTGCTTTCAGGGTCGTTGGCGGGGGTGGTGCCATATCTTGCAATGCATATTAAATTGCTGAACATACGACAGCCTCCCCGGCGACATCTCCAACACCGAAAGCATCCGCGCCCTCGCCGCGGAGCTCGAGCGGCGCGAGGAAAAGGGCATCAACATCCTCATCAACAACAGCGGCACCTCCCCGGAGCACCAAGCCAAGGAGGAGTCGACCAGCGTCGACTTCACCGACCCGGCCGCCGTCGGACGCTGGATGGTCCGCGACGGCGTCGAGGCCTGGCGCGAGGCCTACGCCGGCAACGTCGCCGCGCACCACTTCTTCACGGCAGCTCTCTTGCCTTTACTCCGCAAGGGCGGCCAGGCCATCCCGGGGCACTCGAGCGCCATCATCAACATCTCCTCCAGCGCGGGCATCACCAAAACGCACTCGCAGGGCCAGTTCGCCTACTCGTCCAGCAAGGCCGCCTTCCTGCACCTGACCAAGGAGTGGGCGCACACGTTCGTGCCGCTGCGCATCCGCGCGAATTGTATCGCACCCGGATTGTTCCCGACGGAGATGACGACGGGGACGTCGGATGAACATCAGAAGTCGCATCTCGAGGGGGCAGGGTTCCATTTTCCTGCTGGTCTGTCGGCCTTTTCTTCTTTCTCCGTCTGTATATATATCTATGAAAGGACAAGTGCTGATCAATTGGAACAGGTCGCGTCGGGAAGGAAAGCGACATTGGCAGCGTTGTGCTCTATCTGGCGAGCCGTGCCGGGACATATGTCAATGGACAGGTGATCCATGTCGATGGAGGTATGGATCTCTTATTTATTCCCTTTTTTTTTCTGTTATAATAGGTCTGTTTGGTTGCTAAAATCCGCTGTCAACAGGACTACTTCTCAAGTCACCTTCCACGGAGTGATTTCATAAAAGAATTCTATAGTCGTATGGAACATGATAAAGTTGCCAGTAAAGCTTCAATTGTGGCGTAAGTAAGTTGATGACAATATAGAAATGAATAGATATATACATATAAGCAATTAGATAACACTGTACTATTTTATATTGTATGTATCAGGAATCTTGCAGGTACAGTATGAACTAGAACTTGACAAGGAAACAATCGCAATAAATACCTACTTACCTATCTGCGATAATAGGTGGAGAACAGCATTCTCTACTATGTGCCTATCTACCTAAGGTTCTGTACTATTGCTGTGGCCTCAGGAGGATTGCCAACATATCAGTCTCTAGTCTGCGCTAGAGCGCCATACTGTACATACTGTACAATCACGTATACCTTTCTCAATTGGAGATTATGTTGGAATCCAATTGACGGAAATACGTAGAGAGTTGACAAGTCGAAAATCATTTCGATATATATATATATATCAAGCAAAATCAGAGACGAAGAACGTAAATGTCAGAGTCAACCCGTCCAGTTAATGCAAAGCAATTATATAAATTAATAAACTTTCTCCGATTTCTAATAATTAAGCATTCCATTCTTCGTGGTGCATGCGTGCATGCTCATGCTCGTGCTCAAGTCCCTGCAAGGATATATAGTACAATACATGTACTGTACATAAATGCCAGCCTGTATATGTATGTATATTTCCAAGTTTGAGAATGAAATGAAATGAACATCATATGAAGTATGAAGTATGAAAAGGAAAAGTTCCGAGTCGAATTTCAGATAGGTTAGATAGGCAGGCAGGTAGGTAGGTAGGGTGTTCTGTGTATTATTCTGTGTATGTATGCCCTGGGAAGACTGCTACATAATACATTTCATTAATATTATCATCAGATGGGATTCTATTGAATATAAATATAAATGACTGGCTGTTTGTGGATTTGGATCTGGATAATGTTAGATAGATTAGTTTCATTTTTTATACATACATGCATATATAAAGGAAAGGAAATGCTTGTCTGGTTTATTGTTATTGTTATTGTTGAGCTGTTAAATTGAGATCTTCAGCAAGTCACTAGGATAGAGCCTATATACAGATAGGATAGATAGGATCAATTACGCATCCTGTAAGATTGTGGATTGAAGAGAGACGTATCTGTTTATAAATCTCGGTGTGATGAAGATGGTGATATTAGAATGTTGCCCGTATGTGGGAAACCGAGACTGCGAGCCGGGCCGGCCCAATTTGCCTCCGACGATAATTAAAGATTGGACTCTTGCGGAATTATTTTCTTCTTCTGTTGCCACCGTTTAATTAAGGAGGTCTATTTGCATAGCCATAGCCTGGATTAGTAGATTCAATCAAGGATAGTTCTATTGCTTGCTTCTGGAGTCACTCATTCAGTTGCTATCATGGTCCTAAATAAATTCTTAAATATCCCTAAAAGAACCAAAAAGATGGATTCTAATATACATAATTCAAAAAAGGAAATGTGGAATACACTCGAACCTAGGATTCAGCTAGTATTAAGTAAAAGGTGAAGTCTAGTTTTCTATATATCTAACTATCTGCGTGTGCTGAGTGTAACGACAGGCCTAGACGACTAGACCAAAAGGGGTCGTTTGGTTTATCTTGAAGACAGAAAACAAGGGGGTGAGCAATATAATAGTAAGAACAAGCCTGTGTTACTAGCAATGCCTATATGCCAGGTTGCTATGTGAATTGACCATGAGGGTCGAAATCTGTCTAAAAGGAGCATCATTATATACATGCTGCTTATCCTGGATTCCCGGGGATCGTAGAATGGGATCATAGCCTTGGATCATGGGGTTGGATCGTGGGATTGGTTTGTAGAGTTGGATTGTAGAATTGGATCATAGACGATCCATCACGTAACCTTCCTAGTCCGTAACACTGAGAGTAATAAATCAGATAATTTAGACAAAAATGGATGAGTCTAGATAAAAAATTGGAATATAATATCTTCATATCCTCCAAGTCCAATATTCTCACTGGACACTGCCAATCTCATAATAATATGGCCATGATCTTTCAGTATATAGGACAGAGAGATATGATTGGTCAGTTCTAGGATTCAACAGTCTGAATGAGCTCGATCCTAGATAGACAGCCCATAGAAATAGATGGAAGACAGAAGATAATGTTTCCAAGTTCTGAATCAATGAGGATCTGTTTCTGTATTTGTAGCTGTGTCCGTTTCAGCCTTCCGCCTATCGCAGGCTTCCAGAAACGGCATTTCGTCCTTGATGAACGCCCACAGCGCGTTGTCGCCGTTCACGTTCACCTCCCGGTAAGCACGTTCATCGTCAGGAAAATCGCAACGGGAAGATTTGTCCGTCTCGGCCAGCGGGCACGCGACGTTCCTGCAGAGATACACGCGGTCTTTCTTGCGCTTTGAGTCGTTGAAATCGCCCCACACGATTACCTTGAGAGTCCTGGCGAAACGTGGGTTCCGGAAGGCCCAGTCGGCGAAGGATAGGACAGCTTCGCGCGTAGTTTCGTCCGGTCGTACGTGGAGGAGCTTGAGTTTGAGCTGTGGTTCGTCTGGAGTCTGGGGGGATTCGCCTAGTTGTCTCATCTGTATATAGATTAGAAAAGTTTATCATATCAAGCCGCTTTCTTTCTTTTGTTTCTTTTCTTTTTTTTGGCGGAGAATGTGAGTGGGGTGTGACATACCACTGGCAATAGTAAACAACCGGGCAGTCCCAGGAATTCCAAAACTGGATTCTTCACGTATTCTTGCAGTTTGTTGAGTAGATCGTTGAATTTGTCGTCCCAGGAATCCACCCGGAAGACGAAGCGCCTGGGCCTGTCCCTGCAGGCGATTAGGCTCTCGATGACAGCTAAAGCGTGATCCGGAATATAAATATATAGATTCTCAGTTCCCGAATTGACCATGTCCAGGAAGCCTTTGAAATAATTGGGCCGTCCATAGAGCTTATGGAGCTGGCGATTATGGTCCTGGAATTCGAACGTTGTCAGTTTCAAGCGGATTCCCGAGCTCTGGCAGGCATTGTAGACTCTGGCGAAAAGAACGTCGGTCTCTGAACAGTTGAAGAGCCTCAGGGTGCGCAGGTCCGCTACGTTAAAGGCCCACGCCAACTCGGCCGTGTGGCCCTCCCAGTTGAATGTTCCAAGTGAGAGCGTATGGAGCTTGGGGAAGCGAGTTTGAAGCGCGTTCTGCTGAACGAGCAGTATATCCCGGGCGAAAAAGTTGCCCGGTGCTGCGTCCGGCGTGGACCCCGCCGCCCATCTGCTCTTCGTTTCTGCGAAGTCGAAGAATTCCAGCTCAAGGGATTCGAGGTTGTGGTAATTTACCCACAGGCAGTTTCGGAGGTGTCCGAGATCCGACTGGGAGAAGATGGCTCTCCAGGACAGATGCTTTAGGGACGTCAAGTGCTGGAGCCATACGGGCGCAGTTCCATTTGTGTTCCACTCACAGGTGCCGTCTGTGATCAAAGATATTGACTCCAATTGACTATGATGACGGTGTACGTAGCCGAGCGCACCTAGAACTCGATTAGGGGGGCATGCCCCCATACACCAGCTGGGATTATTGCATCGGGGTTAGAAAAAGAAGAAGAAATAGATTGCAGTTGGATTTATGTGCACTGAACTAACTTACCTGAAGCTACGCAGCGCACCCTTTTCTAGTCTTTGGAAAATAAGCCGAATATCCCTTTCAAGGGCATTCTCTGCCTCCATCATCCCCCGACCATCGAGATTCTGCTCTACATATCTCATGTGGTTACAGCAGTGAGTGATGCCTCTCAGCAACGCCTCTCTCAAGTCGGCCTTGAAATGGAGTTCTCTGACGTGTTGAAGATGCCGAGCTGGATACCGTGGACGCTTGAGGAATGGCTCTATATTGAAGTGACCTGACCACTTTCGACCATCGAACATGCTGTCTGGTCCAGGTGTAAAGATTTCGTAGCGTTTCTTGACAGTCACATCGTACATTAACCAGCAGACCTCGGATAGGTTCTTCAGATCGATCGGGTCATCAATCTATTCAGATCTTAGACACTCAAGTAAGTATAGGGGCAAGACCTAGGAGAACTTACATATTCCACAATCTTTTCTGCGAGCTCAGTAGGGAGTCTGTTCAACATATCGTTATACGTAGTCCACAGCTGTTATGCCCGAATCCAATGACCACGTTCAGGGAGCTCGATACCTTATATCCACCAAGGTCCTAATGCATGTATAGAGCTCGACAGTAAAGAAGAGCATTTGCCAGCGAACATCTGCAGGGTAGGAAAAACCTGAAATAAAAATCCATATCGCCTTGCGCTGTATCCATTTCTGAGTTATATATATAGCGCCAAGTCTCCCACAGCTGCTCGAGTTATCTGAAGATATCGACAGGGCTCCAAACTGGGAACAAAGTGCTGAGAATTTGTTGAACTAAAAAGCGTGACGCCACACTTTTATTCTCAAGGTTTCAACCTTACACTCCAACAGAGTTGGGCCGCTTCTCGAAAACGACAATGAAACCTCGAATCCACCTATAAAAAAGAAAAGTATAAAAGTTGAAGCATAATCAGTTATATTATGGAATAGGAGATATATATAGATTCTATAGCATAAAGCCATCTTCGAAGATCAAAAGGAGATGAATTGCACAATCGGTAGGATGTGAATGAGTCCCAGTAATGAAGGGAAGAAAGAAAAGACAACTAGTAAAAATCTGACCCATCCTTTATAAGCAATTTGATATCTTTCATGATTCCGGTCTATTTGTTTACTCTTTTTCTTTGGTTGTGATCCTAACAATGTGGTCACGGTCACGAGATCAGACAATGTGCTGGATAGATCCGGAGCGGTGGAGAATATAAGATGCCCTACCTGTGAAGAGCCGCCTCTAGAGTCATCGTCATGCATGTTCTGCAGTGAAAGGTATCCAAAATCCACGATTCACAGATCCAACACCGTTGGTGACTCGTAATCCAGAATTGTGCACACATTAATATCCACATGCCTGTTTAGCATATAGAACCATTCAGGTCCTGTTGTTAAAGACTCTTTGATGGTATAAAACGGCCTTTTTCTACGAACATCGAGACTTACGGTTCTTTGAGAAATCATCAAGTTCAGGATGAAACACAATCAGCAACGAAGGACCTTGGTATCAAAGGCATAAAGAAAAAGCCATGGGACTTGGTCGATTCCTATTTGATATGCCTACGACATTCTTCTGCCATGTCTGCTTGGCATACCGGTCTACCCATCTTACCATGGGGTAAATGTTCCAGCCAGCCGTCTAGTTACGCATGGTCTCGATATGGAGGAATAACTTATGTAGTCTTTTAACTGTTTCTCTTGCACTATATGGACGGACGAAGTTTCTTTATCTGAGGTATTCGAAAGGACCTTTTCCTTTATTTCTTTTCATGATGGTATCAACAAAGAGCCACAAGCCTAGAAACATGCACAAATTAAGGTAGGTGAGGTCGCCTCTTCTGTATGCTTCGTTCCCTGCCAACAGCCAGCAACCTCAACAGCGGGAAATGGGGGTTAAGGTTATTATGTGGCTGGGAGGAAAATGAAGGACAAAACTGTCGTGAAGGACAAGGATACTAAGTCTATGGATTTATTTAGAGGAAGTAATCCGGTGTGCGCCTCGATACCATGGGCTCCCCGGCTCGTGGGCACGGGTCGAATTGTAAGCTGTTGAAAAGAGAAAAGGTCAGAGAATGTCGCATAGGAATCGGTTTAAGCAAAGGACGATAGAAGGACATGACGTACAATGTGTACTTGAGATGCTCGTCGATCTCCATGATTGCAGCTTGGTTACCGCATCGGTAGCAGTAGTTTGGAGCTGAAGCGGCAAATTAGCATGCAGGCCCATGGTTAACTGGCACGTATGCACGTACCTGAGAAGATCGTGACGACATTTCGGTCCTGGGACCAGTTATATCCTTCCATCACTAATTGATGTGCTCGAGCAACCAGAGTCAAGCCATTGTTGTGGTTAAATGCCTCCGAAATATCCTGCCCGAACGTGTATCCTGCGCCACGAGGAGAAATACCCCAACCACATCTGTCATCGGGATCGCTCCAGAGCAGATCGCACATGGGTCCTTCATGAGGAACTTCCTGGACACGGTCGAGAGAACGGATGTTATCGAGTGTGTCGATGGAAGGACTGAGACCTCCGTGGAGGCAGAAAATCTGGTTATCAATGAGTGCAGTAAGGGGAAGGTAGTCGAAGAGGTCGGTGAAGTATTTCCAGACGTTTGCATTTCCGTATTTACGCAGGCACTCGTCGTAGAAGCCGTACACCTGTGTGATCTGGCGGGACTCGTGGTTACCACGGAGGATAGTGATGCGCTGGGGATAGCGAATCTTGAGACAAACAAGGAGGGTCACTGTCTCGACGGAGTAATAGCCACGGTCGACATAATCCCCTGGAGTGGAGATAACGTCTGTTAGGGAGATGCGGCCGCAAAAAACAACACCCGCTGGACTTACCCATGAACAAGTAATTCGTGTCTGGATTAGGCCCTCCGATACGGAACAGCTCCATCAGGTCGTGAAACTGGCCGTGTATATCTCCACAGACCGTGACGGGGCATTTCTGCAATGAGAATGTCAATCGACCTCTTCGTCCCACGGTCGCGTCTCCGGACCAGAGCAGATACACGTACCACCGGTTGCACATTCGACTCCTCCTGTAACACTTCTCTCGCCTGCCGGGGAGCGCGTCAATCATTGCGCCCTCTGCACCGTTGGATAGAGCGCAGAACCCACCCGATCACACAATCGCTGCACATCACCCTCTGACAGCTGCTTGCAGTTCATAAGGTTCTCAATCCATCCATCGAGAGTCGGTATGTACCCCGGGTCAGAGGCCGGAGAGAGGCGAGGTGGTTCTGGCGTCCTCGCGGTGTCGATCTCCATGTTGTTATCCATTGATCGGTGGATGAAGGGAAAAGCTCAGGACGACTGGAGCTGGGGAGGGGCGGAAACGGGGGGTCTCGTGAGGTGACAAGATCCGTCTGGAGGAGCGGGCACAAACAGGCGGTGGTCAAAACAGAAAGGAAGAAAGCAAGAGAGATGACAATAAAGATCCTAAAACCCCTTCGCGCCGTGTTCTAAGTCGCGGAGATGAGGGTTGCGTTGCGGAGGGCCGCCGTCGGTGCTGAAACGCAAGGTGGATGGGTCTGGGTTGGACATTTCCAAACATGTTTGCGCCACACCGCCCTAGCCACACCCCGAGGAGATGGGGAGAGCTGCAGACCTCGACACGTCGCGTCGATTATTAATTGCTGCGATTCACTACTGAAGCTGAACGCTACGCATCTTGCGATACTATGGAGCACACTGAATCAAGTTTACCGGATCATCACAATGGCCATATCGTATTGCAGCCGTCTCTCGTTACTTCGTACACTACATTCAATCCATCCATGCATCCGTCAGCGTCGCGCCCGCTTCCTCGCGCCGGCTTAAATGATGTCACCGCCAAACCCGCCCCCGAAACCTCCAAACCCACCACGTCCTCGTCCTCGACCGAACGGAGGCCCGGCTCCCGGTCCGACTGGATCATATCTGGCCCCGGGAGGCGCTTGTGGATCATATCCTCCTCCCCTGGGCCCGCCAAACAGAGGTTCGTCGAAGGTCGGGTGCATGCCACCACCTGGGCCTCCGAGTCCAGGTCCAAGTGGCCTTATAGGATCGTGTGGCCCTAGACCAGGAGGGTATAGGTCTCGGTCGCCAATGCTCAATGGATTCCTACCCTGCGGTGGATAGACTCGTGGCCCCCTGTTTATCTCATACTCGTCCTCAAACCCTGGCGGGGGGAAGTCGCCGGGGGGGACAGGTCGCCGAGGAGCTGCTGCCAAAGGATCGTCGAATGGATATGGACGAGCTGGCTCTGGAAGACGGTCATCCCGTAGTGGATCGCGCTCTGGAGGCCGCTCCTGTTGTCTTACTCGCAAATCTTCGCCGGTCTCTTCTTCATATCCTTCTTTGTATATACCAGGAGCCAACTTCTGGATCACATTTACCTTGAACAGCCCGATGAGGTCGTTCAGCCGGGACGTGGATATAAAAACGTCTCTGAGGGCGCCCGTAACGTTCGTGGTCTCTGACAAAGGGAGAGCGGATTCGGAGACGTAGTCTTTCACTGGAACGTCAAAGGAAGTGGTTTTGTCGTGGCCCAGGGCCAAAGCAAACACAACTGCATTGTTTCCTAATCGACTGATCTTGAGTAGATATTCCATCGATGACTGTGAGTGAGCATAACGAAAGGCATAAGTGGAGCTACTATTCCACTCTGAGGGAAGCAAGGAAGGCTCGGCGGAGCTATCTACTACACCAGTTAGTTGAACAGAAACAGTCAGATCAGGGAACCTGCCAGACCTAATCTGTGCTCTTCTCCCAGCCCGATCAGCCTGAAATCCACCGCAAGCATACAGGCATGTCCAATAATGGCGATAGCCTCATATGCATTTTTGAGGCTGACTTGAGTTTGACCAAGAGAAGTGGCTGCAATTTCCAGAACGCGATCCGGTGCTAGAGCACCTCTCTGAGGTGAGGCCATGGCAACTGGTGATGCGATAACGCTCTGTGGTTATGCAGCAGCAGTTGCTCTGTCAGAAGTGGCAAAAGTAGCTTGAGAGGCAGCTGTCCTCGGTGCCTTGCAGCGACGATCCCGCGGCTCCGGAGGATCAACTACGGCCCGCAGGACGGGCAACCCGCGCAACTCTCCAACTGCACGAGATGTCCTTGGCCTCCTGTCTCTCTGCTCCGGTGATCTCGAAACCCAGGATATGATTTTCGTTTCCTTCTTGGTGTTTTCTTATAAATTATGGATCTCAAGAGTGCTTTGACTATTGCCAGGTGTTCAGATGTTCACAGTGCTGGAAACTCCAAGTCCCTACCCCGGGCCTAGTGTACATATCTCCGAACATGGCTAGACAGTGCTGATATTGATCAGGGTAACAATCTACCATGGCGGGGAACAAGAAAACTCACTGATCACACTTGGAACACACGTGCGTTGCACTCCAACGGCCGGAGAAGTCCAGATCGTGGTTAACCATCCGAACAACGCACAACTTGGATTCCCTCCCATATTGCTCCATCAGGAAGTGATAGCAACTGGGTTGGCCCCTGCGCTCGGACGCTAGAGACGATGGCGACTGATAAGCGCCGGTGGGGCAAAGTGCTGCAGGATTGTCTGCTCCTATCAAGATGGGGGAACTTCGTTCTCCGCGATCGCTACAAACTATTAGTCGACATTGTTAATTGGTGCCGTCTCCGTCCTGTATATAGTAATGTTAACCGGGCAGGGAACTGCTCATCATGCGGTATCAGGTGAGAGAAACCTCGCACTGCGAACTTCTCTTTTGGTCTTTCACTTTCGCAAGTCGAAATGTCCGAGAATGACACCTTCAAAAAGGAAGACATTAGTCCTCGGAAACTTCATATAGAAACACGGTTTGGAAGAGCACGACGCTTGCGGAGTCGCAAGGATCGCCCCTGCGATGCCTGCCGTCATCGCAAGTCTGCATGTGTCATTACTGTGCGGCCGCCATGTAGGCCTTTGCCACCCTATTCAGAAAAGTACATACAACCTAATGGCTTCAATAGGTAGATATTTCGAAAGTAAAGGTCAGGACTGTACCTTTGCGTCCGCTCCAAACAGAGGGTGCGGAAAGCACCGACTACTATAAAGCCGAAAGGTCTCAATGATGAGGTTGTGGAGATTGTCCCTTTAAATGGTGCATCAGATACCGCAAATGCATTCGTGGAGGCCGTCTCTGAGAGTGGCCAGCAACCTGTACTTCCAATTGCACAGGTCGATACATATCATCGGGACATTTTCATTTGTCCGGCTTCAAATCGCATGGTTGCAGGTCCATCGCCGGGTCCAATGTCACTGTCAGCTCCAGTTCTTCACACACCTCATTCTTGGACGCTGCGGCCACTAGCAAGTTCTAATCTGCGCCATGCGCATCACTCTCTAAGCCTCCTTTAATATCGGACAGAGCAGAGCATCCCATCCGCAAATGGTCTCAGTGACTTTCAGGGGCCCATTGAGACCCTCGATGACGTCAAGGGGTTAACAGCTCATTTCCTGGGTCTGTCCAGCGATCAGGATGCAAACCTCCTTTCTTCTTTTTGATCGAACATACTAAATGAGACGGGCTATGTTGATGTCAATATACGACAAGTCTGCGCCGGAAGCAGCAATAACAATACACCGCCCGTTCATTTCAACATTGTCCACGACTTGTTCCCTGATCGGAATAACAGAGCAAAAGAAATAGCGTCAGACAACATCGAGGCTCATGTAGGACCACATGGCGACTCATTGGTGTGTCTATACTTTCACTTTGTCCATCCCGCCTTTCCAATTCTATCCAAGGCTCGTTTCTTGAAGGCCTACTGCCAGGATAGACTTAGTATTCCTGCTTCGCTGCGAGGAATGATCTATGGGCTTACCTGCCCCTTCCGGCTCGGGACGAGAGTCTACGACCTATGGCTCCCATCAGCCAGGCGGAAGTTTTTGAACAGGCACATGCAGCTCTTAACAGGGAGCTGGATTCTCCAAAGTTGAGTACATTGCAAGCGTGCTTGCTGGTCTTGCACGAGACTCCACCCCTGACAGGGACAACCGAGAGCCCTCGCACCTGGACCTTTGCCTGTCAGGCTACTTCATGTGCGCAGAATCTCGGCCTACACCAAGACCCTTCTCTCTGGGACATACCAGCATGGGAGAAAAAGCCTTCAAAAGAAGCTGTGGTGGGCAACTTTCGTCACAGATAAGTGGTCATTTTTGGGTCGCGGAAACCCTTCCCATATTCCACAGAGTTCTTTTGATACGACGGACCTTACTCTAGAAGATCTTCTCGTCGACGAAGATGTGCTTGGCTTACCGTATGGTCGAATCCTTCTGGAATCGGATCGAGGCCCGAACCACGCAAGAGCTGTTAACTTCCTCGAAACGGTCAAGCTCGCCAGGCTCCTTAGTACTCTGCTCGATTACGCGTAGTAAGTATATAAAAGATATCCCAAGTTGCCTCTTGCTAACCGCCCTCAGCACTGTCCGTGACCCGTCAATGTCGTCTCCTGCGGCATCTGGAGTGATAGACCAATCACTCTACGTTTTCAAGGCCGAGATGGAGAGCTGGTACTCCATGCTCCCTCAGTGGCTGACAATGGACTTCGCAACTGGCATAGGAGACTGTACAAATGGTATATCCACTTCATATTGTATTTGATCCAGCTTTACGCGATTTCACTGACAAAATATCCCCAGGGCCCCTTCATCTCGCTTTCTTTGCCGTTAAGAGTTTGTTATTTCGCGCGATGATGTTTCCAGCAACACCACTTTCGAAGTCGAACCCATTCTCAAACCTCCGTACCCATTTCGATTCTGCGTTGGAAGAATTTAAATACTTTGCCAAGCTGATATCCAGTATCCAACCGGCGGACTTGGGTGCCTTTGGGGCCGACGTACGTATCAGTTGATCTACGAATAGGACACATCTGGTTCATACAGGAAACTTCCGGATTTACCTGTTTCTATGTGCGTCAACAGCAGAACAAGTTGGGAAGTCGTATGCCCTCTTGGAGAGATATAGGCATGCACTACGATGTCTCGCTAAAGTAGCAGACGACACCAGCGTGGCCATGATACGATCGGCTCTTCTCCGCATGGAGTCGTTCTTCAAGGAGGCCATTGAGATTATGCGGAAGGGAGGAGCAATGAACTCGTGATAACTTCAATCGGCAATAACTCGGGAAAGAGCCGGAGTTATAACAAACAGAACTCTACAGTCAGTTTCATTATCTTCAGGCCAATGATCGCAATGGGGACCCCTCTAAGGGTGACCTAAAGGGAGCAGAAATCTCATACAGCCATTGGACTAGTCTGTCCATTGTTATGCTATTTTAGCCATGCTTGAGTTGACATCAACTGCAATGAGAAATTATCGGTACTTCGACGCTTGGCACCTCCAAGACTATGCAACCGCGATGGGCTTCTGGGACTTCGTCTCATATTGCACACTCGCACGCATAAGACGGTACTCGCGCTGCACCACGGGCGGATACTTGACTGGATGCTCCGCGTCCGTGCAGGAAGGCAGACATTCGATGACCGAGTCTACGTTGGGGCTGACAAAGTAAGGAATGGAATAACGTGCTCGTGTGAGGCGCTCTTCTCCGGTGAACCGGTCCTCGAGCGGAGGGAGTGTTACGCGGTGGAGATTCGACTTGAGGATATCTATAGGACAAGTTTAGCGCCACAATCTAATCTGCAGGATACAAATCATCTGGGATCTGGTCATACCATTGCTCCATCTCATGAGAATATCTCCTATGTTCATGATGATGGCATTCTTGAGCGGCGGAGCCTCGACGAAGTTTCCCTGCCGCGTCTCGACCTCCAGTCCCCCGCAGTCGTCCTGGAAGAGCATGGTGATTGAACCCCAGTCCGTGTGGGCAGGCATGCGCGCAGCCGACTGGCTTTCGAGGGCTGAAGCAGGCACCGGGGGGTAGTGAAGCAGGCGCAACTGGTTATTGTGACCGTCATGGAACCTGAGGAGATAGTCCTCATCTCCGAGCCCGAGACCGAGCGACAACGCGCGCAGGATATCCTGTGCGGTTTTCCAGCATTCCCAGTAGAACTTTGTCGTGAATGCTCGGAAGCCCGGGAGCACGTGCTCTGGCAGCCAGACGTTGGGTTGGTCCTGGTTTTCTTCACTTCCAATTTCGTAGCTCTCCTGTTGTCGACAGTGAAATTAGCCTTCAAAACGATTCAACCATCGTCGTTCCAAATAACGGAGATACCTTGCAATCAGTCACCTTCCTCAGCTGCTCCACAGTGGACGGATCGTTCTCGTCCCCCATCACCTGCGATACCTTCTCCAGGCCCGGCCAGGAATATCCTCGGTGGACGGCGGGTCCGTCCGGATGCGGCGCGAGCATCTTCTCCTCCATCTTCAAATCGAACAGCTTCTTGGCCCACGCGAACGCCTCCTCCAGGAGCTCCGGTGAAACCTGGTGGTTTATGATGTACACGAAGCCGACATTGCGGCAGGCGTCCGTGAGTTCCTTTGCGATCGCGAGTCGCTGCTCGGGCGTGCTGCCCGGCCGCCAGTTGGCGAAGTCGATGATGGGGAGGGGAAGAGTCGAAGACGAGGAGGCACTGGCCTTGGTTGCGACGGGCGCGTGCTCTTGAAAGCTCATTTTCGATTAGACTGGAATATTCAACCCTGCTTTGGAGGGATATCCTTTCTGCGAGATATATAGTAGATATCAATCAGCTTTTTGTCTTCAGAGATAGACCTATACTTCCAATTCTTGACAGAGTGACAACGTCCAGATGACCCTACGGCCAAAGCAACTCAGATATATTGCTCAATGGGCAAGCTATCTAGGTGGGTAGAGAACCGAGCTGTGTTCCCCGCTCATCCGTATCAGCGGAGCAATTGGCCCAGCACGGAATACTACCTAGATATGTATAGTACATCCATAGATAAGCAAGCTCGGAAGACAACCCCTCATGAGACCCTTCCCGCGACCTCGCCATCTTACGTGACTGCAGTGCCATATCCCGCTCCTGTTTGTTTTTGGACAAGCGACGCAGTCACCTAGTGGACCAAGGTTGGCCGATGCAGATAACAGCAGGCCCCATGTGGAGCCGTCGGCCAACTATGTCGCCATCACACTCCGTACTACCACCACTACTACTGTACTCTGTTGAGGTTTGCGACATACGGAGGATCTCCTCGCTGAGAGGTTCAATGTCCGAAGGACCAATGAGGATGAGCGGACTCCGAACAACTGTAACTACAGTCAGTATACGGGGTTCGGAGTAAAAGCGGACCATGACTAGTAATTGCGATGTAGCGCAGTTAGTAATAATTGATAATTCCGGAACGTGCGACTTGACCCCTCACTTTGTTGCGGTTAGCCGTGCATCTTTACGGGGTGTCGAATTGATCGGCGGAATTGGTGATGTCTCTCTTCTTCGATACCTCCATAAATGAAGGCACATAGGCGGAGATGTCGCGAGCGTTTAGTTAACGAGATATAATAGACAAGATAGACGGCGCGCGGGCGGGCTTGTTCTCATTTTCTCATCTCTCATATCTCACCTCGTTTCAGTCCCGAGTCACGAAAGCCACAAGGGCAGAAGAACCCTGCATGGAAGCTGCCCCAAGTTACTCAAGTACTGTACCTTGGAGGCACAGTACAGACGGGTAGGTAGGTAAGTAGCCTTCCAATGTAGCTCTACAAGGTCTTGATATACACCAATGCAATAATAATGATAATGTGTGAAGTATACAAAGTTTCTTATTCGGAGGCACTTGAAAATCCATCCACATGACGTCCCCATTAGTCGACTGGCGATATATATCTAGATATATAGATATATAGATAGAGACATACTAGGAAGTAAGAGATGGAATCTTGATAATTGATCTGAAAACTAGATAGACTTCTCCACTAGAAAAGAAGTATGCGGGGAAAAAAAATGGATAGTTGGAGAGTCTCCATAATTCGGAGTTGATTGTATGGCTAGAATCAGAGTAATACAAATGGATATACCTAGATAAATCCACGAGTGTCTCCTTTTTGATCACGCGGGTACTTCCCCCCCCCCCCCCCAAATGACAATACATCATCGACTCGCTGTTATCGAAGATCGGAAATAGGAACTATGTAGGGATGTGTATTATCACTGCACAAATGCACTGTACTGCACGTACATACCGCACTGATCATCTCCCTCTATTCATCTATCAATTCACACTCTTTAGTGCATGTATGATGTCTGCACAGTACATACAAAACCTGAACAAACCCTGCTTGCTGAATCAACGCGTTCAACCTGCACTGCTGCCATGGATATCGATATCAAGACAACGTCCACAAAATTGCATGAACTTCATGCACAGTACTGTACAATGCAAACAAACGCATAGACAAAATAGGAATAGGAATATGAGAAATCCATGCCACCCCAAACAAAACCAAACCAGACCAAACCAAACAGAAGTTGACCCAGTTCCATTCATTCCAGGCCTATGCATATATGTATGTATATGTAATGTAATGCAATGGACCATGCATGCATGCAATACATATGTCTCCAAAGAACAAGAACAAAAAAGAAGTGTATGCATACTTCGGGTATGGGTATTCAGTCAAACGATTCACATGACAAAACGAAAAGAAAAAAAGGAAAAGGAAAAGAATCAACCCCTCCTCCTCTCCACGCCGGTCTCCTGGTCCTGACACATCTCCCTCTTCGCCTCCTCGACCAGCCACACGCACACGTCCTGGATGTCCCCGCCGACGCGCCAGTTCCCGAGCACGACGCCGTGCTGGTCGAGGATCTCCTTGGCCCGCTCCCAGCGGCGTCGCCACATCTCCTCGCGCTTGTTGGGCAGAGGTTCGGTGGCAAGCGTAGAAGAAGAAGAGTTGGAGGGGAGGACCGGGTTGTGGTCGCTGGCCGAACTGGCGGTGCTCGTGTTTGTTCTGCCGAGGGAGGGGGTGGAGGCGGACAGCTTGAGTGCGGATACTGGGAAGGACTGCTGTTTCTGGAGTTGTCCTGGGCGTGGGGGATTCGAGCTCGCTGCTGAGGCGGCGGCCACTGTGTTGCTTCGGCGAGGAGGTGGGGGCGGTGGTGGTGGTTGTTTTGAACGGGGAGGTTGTGCTCCGCTGGACTCGGATCCGGTCGTGGAAGCGCTCGAAATGCTGGGAGTGGTGTTCAAATAGTTTCTGATGGACGGGAGGTTGTTGTACGTATTGGCGACCACATTCCTCACGGTGGCCGCGTAGCCCTGGACTTGGTGCTGTTCAGGTTGCTCGGTCTTAACCGATGTCTGTCCCTCAGCAGAACCATTTGCTCCGCGCGAGGCGATGATAGAAGGATCCGACGGCTGCACGTGCTGCGACGGACGGGCAGGCAGAGGTGGTGGCTGATCCGGCAACGGCCTTTCGTTAGGGCTAGACAGCCGGCGGGGCTTCGACGGTAGAGGCGGCGCCGGTTTGCGAGGTATCACGTAATTTTGAGTAGAGGAACCATCTTTATCATGAACCTTTGATGGATTGACTGTCTCGGTCGAAGCGGTGCTAAGAGCAGCTGGCTTGGATGGCTTCACGGGAGGTGGTCTGCTGACAGACTTCGCAGTATCCAATGTGTCCTTTGATTGATCATCGGAATCTCTCAGGTCAATCAAATCAGCGCTGTCCGAGGATCGAGCTTCCGGAGCAGGTGATCTTTCAACAGGCTTCCGAGGCGGCAATGGCGGCCTCTTGTCGACCGCGTCTGAACTGTCGACAGACCGACTCGGACTGTGATTCCGGGAAGAAGCATCTTCAAGGTGGTCCACCGACTTGTCAAAGAACCTCTTCTGCTCCGGCGTGGTGACGTCCCTGATGAATATCCCGAGCACCCTCCCGGGATTGGCGAGGGCGAGCTCGGTGTAAACCTCAAGGTCAGCTTCGCCGCTATCCCCGACGAGGATGAACTTGCGCTCCGGGAAATCCTGCATGATCCTCTCGAGAGAGCCTCGCTTCCTCTCCGCCGTAGGCTCGAATATCCCCTGGAGCATCCCGCTGTAGTGCTTCAAGTGGATTGATCCCGGTGGGAGTCCGGCCAGCTTGAAGTACGTTTCCAGCAGGGGATAGAGCTGCCACGGGGAGTTAGACACATAGTGCATCTTCACTCCCATGCTCGCCATTTTCGAATACCACTCTCGGACTCCCTTGATCGTAAGATCAGACAAGTCACGGACAAACGTGTTCCTGAAGATCTCTTTCGCGCCGGCCGTAATGGCTGAATGCTTGACCGTGTCGTCAATATCACTGATCAAGCTGATTCCCTTGGGCTCTATGATCTCGACATCTCTTGTCGCGGACAGATTTTCAGAGGCCAACACGCGGATCTGCGTCGGGACAAAGGGCAACGACGCCCTCAAAGAAAAATGGCCAGACTCATTCGTCCTGATATGCCTCGACTGGCTTTGCTTATCGTTGAAGAAAAACACAGTGATTGGAATACCGACCAGTGGATTCGTCAGAAAAGGACGGAGTCTCTCCATCAGATTAGCATTCGCTGTAGTCAACTCGTCTTTGGTCATTGAAGACGCTGACTGGGCTGTCGCCCGAGAGAGGTTCCCAGAAGACGCCCGTTCTTCACGGTTTCCTCCAGAGGCTCCCTCTCTCCATGCGACATCCGCCTCACTCTCCGCTTTGTTGAGAATAGACTGCACTTCATTGTTCACGGCCTCCTCGTCCTGCTTTTCAGAACTCGTCCGCGTTCTTTCTGCCGGCCTCGACTCTCGACCATCAGCGGCACTGACGCTAGGCGCAGGAATGCCACTCAGTTTCCTCGCAAGCGTAATCAGTATTCGTTGCTTCCGGGACATCGGCCCCCGATGCGGCGTATATATCCACCCACGAACGTCGACATCCACGATGGCCGTGTCATCATCATAGCTCTCCCATTCCTCTCTCCAGAAATCCATATCACCCGAGTCTTCCGCCTGCTGCCTCCGTATAATATCCGTCTCATGCCTCCTCCCAGTATGCCGTCTCGCGTAGCTCGGAAACAGAACCATCTCCTCATCACCGGACCGCGCGATCTCGACGTCCGGAAACCCCCCAGGCATCCCGGACCCGTCGCTGTCGTAGTCCCATTGACTATTATTCCTCTGCGCCCACTGCGCCGAGTACGCCTGACGCAGCTCGTTCGCGGCCTTCAGGTACGCGTAGACCTTTCTCCGTCGCGATCCGCGCTCTTTGCTCGCTCCGTTTGCGTTCGCTGCTCCGTCCTCGCCTGCTCCCCATATCGACGACGTCGATCCCGATCCGGATGATCCTGCAAGGCCTGACTGAGCCATTGTTGGTATTGTTATATCGGTATCTGCATTTGCATCTTTCGACGAAGTCGACTCTGTTGTCACGCCGCGTCCCTCTCCAGCGCCTAAACCCGTAGTTGTTGTATCCCTCGGCAGCCGTCTCTGCCTCCCAAGCAAGAACCCAAGGATACCCCTGCCACTGCCAGCACCTGATGCTGCTGCTGCCTTCCTCCTCCTCAGCCGTGCCTGCTGCTGCCGCTCAACGATCGCGCGGTACACCCGAGCCTGCACGCGACGGCGGAACGACGGGAGCGTCTCGTAGCGGAGGCGCCAGAGGCGGGCCTGGGCGCGACGACGCGCGTGCGGGCCGAAGAGCACGCGGAGGAAGAGGGACAGGGCACCGGTGCCACCTCCTCCGGGACTCCTTTTTGTGATCCTTCCCAGCAGATATCGTGGATATCCTGCAGAGCGAAGATTAAAGGTGGGAGGAGGAATGATGGGAGTCGAGCGTCGCCGGAACGGAGAGGGCGAGGTGGGCGAGCGCCAGCGGCTGGGGAACGGCGGTTTCGGATGCGGATGCGGATGCGGAGCCAATGTTGTCGGTGGTCCTGCTTGGCTTTTAAGACGGGGTTGGATGGGAGAAATCTACCCTAGTAGGTTTTGGCCGTCTGGAGGGGATTGTTTTAAAGGTACCTATGGCAGGTACATGGGGAGCAGTTGATGTGGATAAGTAGTAGAACGGTTCTTACTCCGCACATGTCGGCATGTAGCATCAACTTCGGAGCTGGCGTGGAGCTCGGGAACGTGATAGAGTCTCGGAGGGGCAAGTGAAACGGCCACGTCTGTGCTTGTTTCACGATCGATTGTTACCGCCTGGCCGGAGCAGGATTTTCCCTTGACAGTGATTAGACAACAAAGCTGGAGCTCTTGTGTTTTGACAATGAGCAGAACAAGATCCACGCCATGCGTCCCGACGCTGCGGAAGCTGAGGTCATATCGCGCAGGGACACTTCCCGATAAGGACACAGTTCGAGTCGTTAAATCCTGACTACTTTCACGGCAAATTTGACAAGAAGATGGCCTGTTATACGTCATTTCGATCATCATGACTATGATCATACACCTCTATTTACAACGAAACCCTTTTTGTATACCGCCAGCCCACGATCCATCCCAGTCATGTATGTACAGCACGTATGCCTTCCCGTATACTACACAATGCATCATGAAAAAGAGATGGTGAGATATATATAAATACATACAAGAATCAAACGTGAAGTCATGGATCACGGGTAAGATTTACTTACTCATCTACCCGTCGGCTTCGTTGAGTCACTGAGGTCTTCACGACGACGCCGTTGCATCGGACAGCTCGGACAGGCTTGAGTTATCCTCCGAACCCGTAGCAGAAGCAGCCTTGCGTTTCCTGGCAAGTGTCTTCACACTTGATGTCCGCTTGGCTCGGCTCCGAGGGGCATTGCGGATTCCGTCCTCAACGTCCGTAGCCTGCACCTGCGAGGCCTTGGTAGCTTGTCTCGTCTTCCTGACAGACTTGCTTTTGGTTCCTGAGCCCTCACCTGGCTTTGCGCTCGTCGGCTTCTTGGCCGGTCGCAGCCAGTCTTCCTTCCCCGGAGGCCAGTACACCCGTCCCTCAGGGCCACCCATCCCGACCTCCTCCTCGGGAATGGTGGATGGAGGCGCAAGCCGTTCCAGGTCAATAAAGCCTCCATTCCTCTTCGGATATCTCCTGTACGGTTTGGGCGGCGCATTCTCATCGGTCCTGACGTGCGGTATCATGTCGTTGATGAGTTCGTGACCCGGGAGCTTGAACTTCCTCATGAGCTCAAACACGGCTTGCTCCTTGTCTTTGGCCTCTATCATCAGATCCATTGTGGGATCACAGGGTGGGAGGGTTGACACGCGGGAGTTGTGTTTCCGTCGCTGGCGCTTCGTGATGGCGGACGGCGTAGGCTCGGAGTAGTGCATCTTCTGTGTGATCCCCTTGCGCGTCCAAGTAGCCTTGATGCGGTCAAAGAGCTGCATGATGTCCAATGTACCTTCACGCACTTTATCTGCGTCGAAGACTATATTGTGATGATGGAAGTCAAGCACGAGAGGAATGTTGAGCTCTTCGCAGATTGGCAGCAAGTCGTGTACAGACCAGCTGACGTCGTCGTTCTCCAACACAAGACGATTCTTGATGTCTTGTGACAGGAGCTTGTAGTTCTCGCGGAAGCGGTCGAGGGTAGCGGCCTTGTCGCCAAAGACGCCACCCATGTGCAGGACCATAACTGCATCCCGATCCTGTTGCGGAGGGAGCTTCAACAGCTGCAGCATCTCGGAATGGTACTCGAGATCGCGAATTGAATTCTCAATCACCTTTTTCCTTGGGGAGCCTAGCTGAGTAAACTGGGACGGCGTGAGTCACTTCTGAAACACCAGCTTCACCGTTGGCTCGTACCTGTCCTGGATGCACGGTCAAGCGATGACCGAGTTCCGCTGCCACCCGACCAACTTCAGCAAGCACCTCGGATGCAAATGGCGCCAGTTTATAGCCGTATTTCTCATGACTGGCGAATGGGAACATCTCGCTGCTGAGACGCATAAACTTAATCCCGTAGCGATCATTCCATCTCAGCATCTTTATAGCGTCCCGGGCGTTGGCGAGTCCCAACGACTGGACATATGCCAGTCCTCGCGCAGGATCTGCTGGCTTGGTCCGGTCCGGACGATTTGTTACAGGATGCGGTGGGAGAAACGGGTTCTTGGGTGGGTGCCGATGTTCCAGGATCGATGAGATGCGACACGTCCGGGAGCTGAACACCGGAGGATTCGAGTATCGCAGATAGGTGCATAGGCAGGCCTTTCAGACATGAGGCTGGGTACATAGACAGGAAAAAAAAATCATCAACCGCGACTCACATATCCCAGACGGCCCTTCCACGGAAGAGGCAGATAATCGCTGTCGACCGGCGGGGGTCTCGACAGAGCCTCTTCGAGCTCCTCCGGGTTGGCTGGCACATCCTCGTCGGACTCCGGGTCGATGGCAGCATCTTTGCGATGCGCCTCCGCCTGCGCAACAGCAGGCGATTCGGCTCGCGGAGTATCCTCGGTCAGGTCGCCCGGAGGCTCAGAGATGGGAGAGTCCGACAACGCTGTCTGACGAGCGAATGAAGGCTGTGTATTCAGGTCCCCGCCCTCCAGCGCACGGCCAGCCATCTCTTTCCCCTCGAGATCTCCGACTGCTCCATCAAGCGGGAACATGGCTGGCGTTAGAGATGCGTGCGCAAGGGAGTGACTCGAAGAATGGACAGAGCGGGGCGTGGAGAGACGCAGGAACGACGGATCATGGCCTGCTGCAGAAAACCCGATACTGTTCGCCACGGCGACGGGCTGACGAGGAAAATTTATCCACCGCGGTTGGCAGACATGGCGACGGTAGGATTCCGCGAGACCGTGGAAACGGGAGGCATGCTGCGCGCGACGAACCCCCGCTGCGAGCTGCTGGACGAGGAGAGGCATCCAGCGCGGGTCTAGAAGGGTCGATCGCGGACACGGCTATTCGAGAGTCACGGCAGATGTTGTCAGAGCCATCGTCTGCTGAAGAAGATCAGAGGCGTGGAGGGCGGCAAGAGAAACGTTTTGAAAATCTCCAGGTGGAACGGCGGCTCGCGCTCAGCCCTACGCCAACCGCTTGGCGCCTCCACGCGCGCGCTCCGACACGCGCCGTTTCGAGCGTTTCATGATGGACGAACGCTCCGGGGATGGATGCCAGTCTATGGCCTGTCGAGCATGCCCGGCAACCGCCCCGGTGGAGATGGAGTGTGGAGCGCATGTTTCATGGATCTTCTCGCTGCCAGCCTGTGGAGTGGCCGCAGGGCCCGGTACCTGCAGCAACATCGCCGATGTTTTCTGACGGCGGCCACAGACGTCGTGGAGGATGATGGATTTTGTCTTTCGATTTGTCCACGCAGAGAATAAGCTTCGCCCTGGCCTGCCGTGCTGGAGACGCCGTCATTTTTCTCATGGATCTCTGTGGGCATCAAGTTTCCTGCTGGCATTCCGCGCGATGCCTCTCCTGCCGCAATATGCGTTCTTCGTCTCCATTCCAGGAGAAAGTGTGGGATTCCGATTTACCGTGCGACGCCCGGCGGGCTCCTGGGTGTGAAAGATAAATAGGACTCTGTCTGTCGGTATTTGCCAGTTCTGTTGCTGCCATCGTCCTCCCTCGTTGTCCTGGTGACTGAGGCTCTATAGCGGTTCTTGAAGAATCTTCGAGTGGTCATTCACTATATCCTTTGACTGCTGGCGGTGTTGACCTGACACTCCTTTTTTTCACACATAACGATCTTGACGGCTAAACACAAGGTGGGTGGTGACTCTTTGTTTCTTTCTCTGTTTGTGGGCGGTCTGTCCCATCATTGTTCCCGCACAATGTCCATCATTGTTCGCACACAACGTTATTGTTTCAACACATATAGTCCTTGAGCTTCTCCATATAAATTCTCCAGCAAACAGCTGTGCTGACTGTCTACCCAGCTTCCAAGCACCTTGCTACGGTCCTAGATACCTAATTTTTAGAAGAGCTGCGAGACCACCTTTCCACCATCATTTGGACAGCCCTGGAAGGCTTCGTCACCAATCTCACGACTCTTTAGCAACACCATCTCAGCATCATGAAGAACTGGCTCCTGATCTGTGCCCTGCTGGCCTCATCTGTGTGCGGGCACATGCAGATGAGCAATCCATTGCCGATTCGCAGCCCCCTGAATACGGCTTCCAATGGTCCGAAGGACTACAGCTACACGAGCCCTCTCTCCCCGTCGGGGAGCGATTATCCGTGCAAAGGCTACGCGAACGATCCTTTTGTGTCTGTGGCCACCTACTCCCCTGGAGGGACATACGAGATGGACATTGCTGGCAGTGCCACTCATGGCGGAGGCTCGTGCCAGATCGCGTTGTCTTACGACAAGGGCAAGACCTGGAAGGTGATCAAGTCCATCATGGGTGGCTGCCCTCTCCCGAAGAAGTACAACTTCAAGATTCCCTCGGACGCCCCGAGCGGTGAGGCCCTGCTTGCATGGACCTGGTTCAACAAGATCGGCAACCGCGAGATGTACATGAACTGCGCACAGGTCACCATCAAGGGAGGCTCATCGAAGAGAGAGCACCCTCGTGACGTTAAGCCCAAGCTTGCCCCCCGTACCGCGTTCGACAGCCTCCCACCGATCTTCCTCGCCAACATCAACGCCGAAGGCCACTGCACGACGATTGAGGGTCAGGAAGTCAGGTTCCCTCTGCCAGGAGACGACGTCGAGGGCTCGGTTCCGACCCAGGGTTACACCTGCACGGGCAGCGCTCCTTTCCTTGGAGACGGTTCATCCGGCTCGTCCTCCAGCAGCCTGTCATCCAACTCTTCGTCTACTAGTGGATCTTCGACGGATTCGAGCTCCGGTGGCTCCTCGACTTCGACTCCACCAGCTTCCACTCCAGATTCTTCCTCTGGCTCGACTCCTGCTTCCTCTTCTGCCCCAGTGGCTTCTTCTGTCCCAGTGGCTTCTTCTGCCCCGAGTGCAGGTAGCACTGGCTCCGCTGGTTCAGGCGGCGCTTGCAGTCAAGACGGCGCGATCGTCTGCTCCGCCGACGGCACCTCCTTCTCCATGTGCAACCATGGCACGCTGGTCCCCATGGGCCAGGTGGCCGGGGGAACTGTGTGCAAGAACGGCGCGATCGTCGCCGCGCGGGCAGTTAAGCGCCACATCCACCCTGTCCGCCATGCATAAACCTCCAGTAGGTCCGAGTCTGCAGGAACTTCTTTTCCACAGCCGGGTTAGCAAGCTTTGATTCACCATCATCCATTGCGAGCGAGGCGACGCTGATCTTCTCGATCTTCTCTTCTGAGAATTGGAACAGCCATGCATCATGCATTTTGCGATGAACCATCCATTCCATTTACAGCATTGTCATTCCAAAAGTTCTTTTTTTCATTCACTTCTTCCATATCTGTTTTTCTGCCTGGAGCGGACTTTCCCTTCTCCCCTCACCTCACCAAGCCATCTAGAACGGAACCAATCCATTCGCCGTGAGGCAACCTTTTTTCTTTTCTTTGCATCCATCTAGCATTTTTCTTCTTTTTTAAGTTTGCACTCTCAGGCCCAGAGGACCGGATCCCCTGGGACATGGGTAAGACCTTTGCATTTGCATGCCCTTGACGGGGTACTCCTTTTCAAAAATTGTGTTTTTAGCCACTTGTTTCTTTCGCACATTGCATCGTCCATGGCGTTTTCAACAGTGTCGTTGTTTCAAGTCTGTAGTTTCAAAAAGAAAAACAAAAAAAGCATTGGTGGCAATAAGTTTCAACCATTTATCACAAGATAAAGATGTCTTAGATAGCTTGGCACTAGCTAAGCCCTAGCCCAGGTAAGCTAGGTAGGCATAGAACAAATTCAAAATTCAAAATCCAGAAATCAGAAAAATTCCAACTCAAGACCTGTCTTATCTTTCCGCGTTGTAATCACTAACATTTAATTAGCTGCTGTTATTATTCCCATGTAGTCGAATCGCACCCTTCATTTTTGTCCCCCTTTTGCGGTTCATTTTCTTTCCCCTTTGTTATTTTTAATTTAACCCTTTGTAAATTGTGTGTTGACTCTGGGTCTCCCCGATCAAAAGGTCCAGTCGCACTTTTTTTTATAAACTCGTAACTGCCCTCCTCAACACAGTCCCGGTAGGTAAGTACCGTACCTAGGTAAGTGAAATTATCGTTCAAAAGTCTGCGAGCAGCCCTCTACTGCCTGACTTGGACACTGCCGCTTTAACGGGGTGAGCTGGGTGAGTCGGGTCACCCCGTCCTCACCCATCCTTCGTCAACTTCGTCAATACTCACGCTGCCAAGCAAAAGGCCCCTATGTACAGAACAGAAGGGAAAAATAAAAGTGGCCATAGGTTAACCCCTGCTGCCTCCAAAGGAAAGAAAATGTCAAAAAGGCATCGAGAGCCCCTATTGTGTCCTCCTGTTTCTTCCTAGACTTGCCTCTGCAATCTCTCCTCTTTTTTCTGCTGCTTCTTGTTGCATCTGTTTGTCACGGCTAAGGCAAATAAACCGAATTCATTTGGTAGCTATCTAACTAAGATTCGAAACTGGAGAAAAGAAAAACAGAACTATGAAGGCTGAAAGGAGGGGGCGTTATAGAACAAAGAAACCCAACCCTTTCCTAATAGGGAATAACCACGTGATCCAAGTCGCCTGATCACGTCTCTGAGCCAGGGCCGTCAAGTCTGTCCAGATGTGATGTTTTGCTTGACCTGAAACTTTGAAGGCTCTCATCGCAATAGAATGGAAGAGAGGCGTCAACCTTGATTCCAAAGCTTTAAGGAATTCATCGTTGGCCGAGCACCTTAACAAAGTCAACTCCATTCTTGGTACACCTCCATGTACAGAGCACCGCATGCCTTCTGATGCCCCTGCAGAAGCACGAGTCTCATCCACTTCGTCGCCCAGAGTCTCGAGGGTTCTTCTTTATATCTGGCCCTGTCAATTTATTCCTGTGCTTTGGTCTGATTGATTCGACTTCCAAGGCGATGTAGTGGGTTAGAGGGTGGGGGCCGGTACTGGGAACATTCTCATTTCTTTTTTTCTCTTTATTTCTGACCAACCGAGCTTGATTGCTAGATTCATGCTACGTGCAAATTAAGCTAGCCCAAGAGGGTGTACCAGTAGGTTTTTGGTGTTGTCAGTGTTGCAGGTACGAACTCATTGAGGCCAGACAATCTGGATTTCAGGCTATCTAGCAGATAGAATACGGATGATAGATAGAAGAACATTTTGGGGGTGATTTACTAGGCTTTTATGCCCTGTATCTTAACAAAGAATTCGGACTTGGATCGGGGATCTTTATTTGGAACGATAAAGGATGCCCGCATCCATCTTCAGGCGGTGAGCACACCGAAAGAACGCCGACAGGTGCCAATTTCTGTATGCTATATATTGGATGCAAGTTTGCTATTCAGGAAGTCAACCTCTTTCACCGTATTGATGCTTTCATCTACCCCTGTGAAGTGGGAAAAAAAGGTCATCATATAGGTAGTAGCCAAGAAATTCGTCTGATACTTTGTATCTAGTAATAAACATGGAGGGCACTATTGGCTCCTGGTTACTGTAACGTGAGACAGACAACACAGGTACTGTGTTAAAGCAAGGTTGTAACGATGGAAACTATGAACGCGGCTGCAACAAATGAGGGGCAATTCCTGTCAAACCCGCTCTCAAAACCAGCAGCCATATTATTACTGGTTCGCTAAACGAAACTCAGGAACCACTTCTCAATTCTCGCAGTCCAGAATGTGGACTAGAGAATAATCGCTTTTGAAAACGACTCTCCATAGCTGCGGCTGTCCAGGGTCTGGTTTTAGATATTAGCTATCAAATCGTGAAAGCCGGGGTAAAAAGGGTATTACATTTCGTACGGGGATACGAGTGCCTGCAATCTAGTATTAGCCAGTCTGTAAGCAGGCCGCGCTGGATCCACGAGTAGTAAGCACCACTCTGGGAAAATCGGCTGCAGTGATCTCGAAGTCGATCTCCGTCGCGTAATAACTCAAACCCCCAGCCCGAGTCAACAATCTGAAAGTCGATGCGGCCCTGTCTGATACCTGTCCACTCGCTGCAGATTCCTATGCCTGGTCCAACTTCATTTCAGTAGCATCGGTAGAATTCATCCTGAAAAAACGGCTTCTGGAGGTCGTGCTTGGCCTGATGGCCCAAGTCGTTGGCCATCTCGAGTATTACTTAGCATTTCTTTTGAAAACCTCTGTAGAACCTTCAAGCAAAGGTCGCGGATGGTTGGGTATTTTTGAAACGGAAACGGGATAGGATCAAACCGGCCATAGAAGTACTCAACAAAGCTATCCTTATGTTAGAACAGAAACTAGATATGGAGAAAGAAAAAACAAGAGAAACGAAAGGCGAAGGAAATACTTACCGTGCATGCAACGCTGACGGGAGGACACATAACATTCCATCAACCTACTCATCAAAAACCCACTTTTCATCAAAATTATGGCCAAAAACGCGCAAAAAAAAGCCACATATCAAGAATTCAGGATCCTACTTGCCATAAACGCGTTAGAAAAGGGTCAAATCTCGAAAGTGCGTGCAGCGGCACGAGCATACAATGTTCCTGAAGCTACCCTTTGACACCGACTGCCTGGGCGTCCTGAACGAGCGACTCGACGTGCAAATTGCTTTAGACTGTCAGTTACTGAGGAGGATCATTAAAGCAATGAATAATCTCAATGCATAAATGTGGAGCGGCTCCAAGACCTTCTGTGCATGTCATGGCTAGTGTATTAGTCTCCGAACGAGGTGAACGGACTACTCCTCAGCCAGTCAGTAAAAACTGGGTCAGCAGCTCTCCTTAATCAAAATCAAGACTCAAAGACAAACATATACGGAGATACAACTATGAGCGTGCCAAGTGCGAGAATCCAAGGGTTATGCGTGTATGGTTTGACGTCTTTCCTGAGGCGGAGGCTCACTATGGGATTCTTGACGAAGACATCTACAATTTTGACGAGACTCGCTTTGCAATGGGCGGCATTGGGACTGCAAAGGTAGTGACAATGTCAGATCATATGGGTAAACCAGTCCTCCTACGGCCAGGGAATCGGGAGTGGGTGACAGCGATTGAAGCAGTCAATGCATCTAGATGGGTACTGCCACCTGTCATCATATTTGCTGGAAAGGTGCATCTTGCGGCCTGGTACGAAGATGATCAATTACTGCGTTATTAGAGCATAGCCTTGAGCTCAAACGGCTGGACTATAGATGAGATTGGACTGCAATGGCTTCAAAGAACGTCTGATCCATATGCAAAAACTTGTACAAAGGGCAAGTATCGGATGGTAGTTCTTGACGGCCGCGGTAGCCGTCTTATACCTCAATTTGACCACTGCTGCACTCAAAACAATATTATCCCAGTTCGTATGCCTGCACATTTGTTACATCTCTTGCAACCTCTTGATGTCGGCTGTTTTGCAGTTCTCAAGTGATCATATGGCCACCTGGTCGAGAACAGTATGCAGCTTGGCACCAATCATACAGACAAGCAAGACTTTCTCGCGGCTTATCCATATGCGCGTATGGAGGCATTCAAATCAGACAATATTCGCAATGGATTCGCAGCCACCGGTTTTGTCCCATTCAATCCTAGTCAGGTGCTATCTCAGCTTTATATTCAGCATAAGAATAACCTACACCACCTGGCAGCAGACATAGCAATTTGCAGTCTAATTGGGTGTCAGAGGCGCCTCATATTATCAAATTGCAGCCACATGGGACTGTGGTACTGTGCCGACCTGATCAACTGCACACATGTGATTTCCATTCTTCCTGCCTCTGATTCAATTGGCTTTTGTCTCCCTCCTGAGTCTCTTGGTCTTCATGGTGAACTAGAATTGCAGCTTTGACTATATCAAAAACTCTTCAAGCCATCCATATGCTTGGGGTGATACAAAATGACCTAGCTCCCCGCAATATAGATTACAACACAGAAATGAAGAGTTTAATATTATTTGACTTTGAACATGCCAAGATTGTTAATGCTCGCAGAGCGAGAAGCTCCCGCTCTCGAAATTGCCTTCCTGCGTCTCCTGCAGCGCGCTCCGCTCCTCCATCAGCTCCAGCCGCAGCTGCTTCGCGTCGTCCATCGTGATCGGGAACTCGTCCAGCTGCCCGATCACCATGTCCTGCAGCTCGGGCGGCAGCTTGCCCAGCGGCTCGCGGCGCAGGTCGATCTGCTCGTCCCACCAGTCCCGCCGCTGGGGCGGGACGTGGGCCGTGGAGATGACGCGGATGTGCGGGTCGACGAGGAACAGGGCGAGGATCTTGCGGTGGCCCGGGCGGGAGCGGTCGGCCAGCGCGAAGGGCGAGACGCGGTGCTGCAGGATGTTGGGGAAGGTGAGGAGGCGGTTCTCGAGGCACGAGACGCTGCCCAGCTCCTGCGTGGCCGGGCCGTCGCGGTCGCAACCGAAGACGGCGGGCAGCCAGCCGTGGTCGTTTTGCTCGTATCGAATATCCCATGCTATGTCTGTGTCTGCGCGTTGGCGGAACGAGAGCGTGCTGGTCGTGATGTTTTCGTTGGAGTAGTAGTATATCGCGGTGGCGCAGATGTGCTCGTTCTGATTGATGTTAGCTTTCAACCATGAAGGGATCCATATATGCAGTATGACAAGACAAGGCAGGTAGCTATTGAAAAGGAGAACCGTGAGAAACCCTTACCATCTGTCCCTCGATGTGCCACGTCCCACCTGCATACTCCGGCTTCTCCGGCGTGAGCTCGATGTTTGCCAGTTTGACGATGACCTGCAGGCCTCGATCACGGAACTCCTCCCTCAGATTGACCGGCTGCGGCGAGCGCCTCGTACCAACACTTGGCGGCGGTCTGAATTCGCCAGGCTCAGGCAACTTCAACCTCTTCTCCCGCCATTCCTCCAATCGTTCCTCAAACGCTTGCCAGTCCTCGTTTCTCCACTCCTTCCATCCTTCCGGCTTAGGCCTCGACCCGTCATCGTTGTCATATTCGACCTCCCAGTACTGGATCCTGTTCCGTGGTCCGAACCCAGGCTTCAGCGGCGTAAGAGTCATGTTCCATAGCGGAATAGCGCGCGCTATGATCTGCTGGATGATGTCGTACAGGCCGCGATGCCGCACAGGATGCAGGTTGTTGATGTACGACGCGATGTAGCACTCGTCGGGATTATCTCCGAATTTGACATCGCAGGGCAGCCATTGAAACTTCCGGCTGAAGGCCGGGACTCGTGTGTGCTGTCTCCAGCCGTAATACCTATCATCATCTTTATCCAGGGCGGTTTGCTCCTCCGGCGGCACGGGGATTACTTCTCCGCCTCCCTAACGCGCCAGGCAGTCGTCGAGACCGATCACCTCGTCCCTGAGGATGCGGCTGCGGCCGTAGACCAGGGGAAAAAGGGACGGGTGGACCAGGTCGAGGACTGTGTTGTCCGAGCCGGGATGGTAGTCCCGTTGGTCCTGAGGCACGTCTTCGAGGACACGGATGGCCTCCTGGAGGGCTTTTTTGAGCCTCTCGGGAACCGCCGTGTCGGACTTCACCACATCACCGTCGAAAACGCTGACGGCGCCGGTCTCCTGGAAGATCTTGGCCTTATATTTGAGCTCCTCGATGACCCAGGTCACCATACTCTGCGTGATGTCCCTGCCGCTCTCGAGGAACTCCTTCCTCCACTTGGTGGTAATCTCGTCATCAAAGACCTGCTCGAGTCAGCTCTGCTTCAGAAGACTGTTGATCGTACACAAAAGGCAAATTGGATGAAAAGAATAAAGTCAGGAAACGGGAGGGATAGTGACGACAGACCTTTCTGTCCCACTCGGGCTTATCCGTGATCGCGTCCATCATCTGCATCATCGTTATCTCCCTAAGAGTGATCAAGCGGTTCCTGAATAAACAAACGGCGTCAGTTTGCACTCTCTCCGAGCATCCAGAGCGCATCTTTTACAAAAAGTAGAAGTATAGATATAGAACATAGACAGCCAGAAAAGCAGGAAAGAAACCAAGAGATCGCACCCTACATATCCACCCTCGATATCCTCGGCGTCCAACGCCGTCCTAAATGGCTTTTCGTCGTCAGACTGGGTCCCTTTCTAACCAGTCTGTTTAGCATTCCACCCGAGACTATACATTATGTAGGCGGCGCTTTTGCCATCATCTCCAGACATCTATCCATCTCACCTTGGGGTTAAAATTCAGCGGGAGCGTAAAGCCCGGGAGATCAAAGCGTGTCTCTTGCCGTAGAGGAGGAGCAGGCTTGGCGCGATCTGCACCTGTTTGACGTGCTGTCCTCATCATGGTGTTTTTTCTATGTAGTAAGCAGTTTTGACAGAATCGAGCGGCTTCCTGGACAATGCGCGACTGAGAGAGAAAGATTCGATGTTCAATCGATTTGAAGACAGATGACCTAGGTAGTCGGACACACACATCCAGCGGAACTGTCCTCCAGCGAGCGAGCACAGCTTTATATAACTTGGATCTCCGGAGAATGAATGAAACTAAGATCAGGCAGCTCTCCGCGCGTGGAGATGGAGCATCCAACAAAGGGCTTCGCGCTTCTCAGCGTGCGGGAGGATGGCAGGGACTAGCGCAGGCAGACGTCACGGCGGCTCCCCCTCTCCTCCCTCGTCTTCGCCCAGGAGTCCTCGGGGAAAGGCAAAAAAGGCACCTGTCCATTGTGACATATGGATGGAGGGAAATAGGCAGAACCGGTGTCGACCTCAATAATGGGTGTGGGACAGGGTATCTACATTAGGCAGGAGTGCGCTAACATGTCCGTCCGGGCTAGGCGTTCAAGGAAGCGCAGAACGTGGAGTTCCACCGCGCTGCGATTGACGTATGTATTTACATACAATACTGAAAGAGCTGGAGGTCTTTCCCGCTTGAGCGGTTCAATGGACTAGTTCAACAATCCTGGGTAGTAATCAAGGGGGTGAGAAAGACTGGAGATATTGTACTGGAGTGCTCAATCCGCGACGAAGAGGAGGTTTTAAGTCCTATCTATTTGCATGGTAGTGTAACTTACCTACTAATCTACCTTCTACCTGCCTAGCCCACCAGGAGATACAGGGTACTAGGTAGGTAGATTCTGAGATCAACTTAAAATCTGACCGCGGAATGTTTTAGCTCCTAAAACATTTCATATCCAACATCTCAAGTAAGTAATCTTGAAGCCCCATTGAACAAGCTTGCTATTGTCTAGCTCAAAGTGCCAAGGAGTCTCTGCCTAATATCTATCCTTCCACAAGCTAAATCTCCCCTCGGGCTACTGCCTAATATGTACCTATCTGGGTACCTAACCTTGGTACATGTATGTGCAGTGCCTAGATAGAGAATGAGGGGAATATTCTCCTGGAAGGGAAGAAAAGGAAGAGCATTGAATCCAATTCAATCATTCATTTATTCGTATTCATATTCATCCAAGCGTGATGGCAACACGTGTATGTACATATGACAGTTTCTTCTTCTCTTTCCCTTTCTCGTTTCTCTTCACATTATGTGTATATATATATATATATATATAATCAGCAAACATCGACACAACCAAAAATAACCATAAATCACTCATCACATATAAACAGTCATCATCACCACCACCATCATCTACGAAGACCCATTCTCCTCGAACTTCCCCTTCTCCACGCCAAACACACCCCCACTCCTCGCCAACTTCGTAATCTCCTCGCACGCCCAGACCCTCCCCTCCTTCTTGCTCGCACAGATATCGCGGATGATCCGCGCCTTGGCCGCCGCCTCCGGCGAGAGCGCGAACTCCAGGGCCTCGCGGAACTCGTCGGCTTCCACGCGGGGCGCGGAGGAGCGGTTCCCGTACGCGCCGATGCCCAGGTACTCGGCCTTGCGGGCGAAGTCGTAGGTGTCCCACCACTGGGGGAGGACGACGTGGGGGACGCCGACTCTAGATGTTATTTCGTTAGCTGTCTGTCCTCATTTCTTCAAGACAAGACAAGATAAGACAAGGGGGGAAAGGGGAACATACTTGCAGGCCTCATAAAACGAGTTCGCGCCGCCATGATGCACCGAGCAGACCACGTTCTCATTCTGCAGGACCACGATCGGGTCCGCCTTTAACCACGGCACGATCCGGGCCCTCCCGGCCTTGATCTCCTCGGCCAGGACCTCCTCGTGGTCCGTGATGACGGCGTCGCCCTTCTTGGACTTCAGCTTCCACAGGACGCGGAGGTCCGGCTTCCGCGCCATCACGGCCTTCAGACCCGTCGCGATCGCGCGGGCCTGTGCCGCATCGAACAGGAAGTGCGTGCCGAGGTTGATCACGACGGTTGGGCCACCGCGGGAGAGCCACTGGTCCAGCTCCGGGTCGACGGCGGAGAGGGGTGCGGACGGGAGAACCATGGGGCCGCACCCGATGACGTTGTCCGGGATGTGGTAAGGGTAGTCCAGCTCCGGGAGGTCGGGGAGGAGGTAGAGCCGGTCTTTGTTGTACGAGACGAACATGGGGATGGGGCCTTTGAGGCCTTCCTGGGCCCGGGCCTGGTTGATAGCCTTTATCCGTGGATCGTTGAGTATGCTCCAGATGAACCGCAGGTTGAGATAGATGTTTGCCGGGATGAGATACCAGGGGAGGGGATAGGGGAAGCCGGAGGAGAGCCTATCATCCATTACTCAGCATCACATACATGGCAACGTAAAAAAAGCATGATTACAGACTGGGGAGTCCTCTTACGCGGGATACTTCCAAAGAGCCGCCGCATTCGGCTGCTCAGAATTAATGGTCACAAAGTACGGCAGCGGCGAGAGGATCATGTGCTTCTGTCCGAGCTGCAGACAGGCGTCGAGCCCGGGGTTGACAGCGGGATCCACAATCGCAAGCACGGGATCAACACGCTTGATGATGTCGGCGCAGCTGCGGTACCGCTCCATGTACTCCGGACCGGTGTATCTGATGTTGTAATCGGCGATGCGGTCATAGCTGAGGATCGCACCCGAGACGCCCGGCGGGTGAGGCATCTCCCGGACCAGGTTGTCCCGGACCAGAAGTTCCTGGACGGAGAGCCCGGAGATGGTGTGGAAGACCACCTTTGGCTTGTCGTCCCCCGTAGAGGTTTCTTCTTCCCCGGATGAGACGACCAACGGGCGTGGGTACGCATGGCGATGCGTCTCCACCAGCTCCCGCACGCGGGGAAGCAGAGGCGAGTGCGACGCCACGTGGATATCAAACTCGTCGCGGACCAGCAGCTCGTGGATGACGGCCAGCATGACCGTTGTCTGGCCGTACTCGCTGTTGGTCACGAAGAGCAGTCTATCTCGAGGCCGCGACATCTCGGTTGTATGTAGTTCGGGGTTCTCGTCCAGGATCGAGACCTTAGTGAGGCTGTCTATCTCCTATAAATACCCATTTTCTCCCTTGAAAGGCAAGAGACGTGTGTAGCATCGAGCGCGGTATGCAATTGAGAGAGGAAGAAAGCCATGTCAAATAATAACCGATGCGGCCTTCTGCAGTCTCTTCTGTCTACCAAAAGAGGCAGTTCTACCCCTATGCCAGAGCTGCAGCAGCACTGGGCACCGAACTAAGCCGATCTGGAGCCAAAGTTTCCAGTGAGGTCCATTGGCCCTATGGATTATCAGCTCGATTTGGCTGCCGCTGAGGTGAACTCGGTCCTGAATGCCCACCCGCCAATCTAACAAGTTCCTTCAGCAGCGATAATATCGAAGACCCACATGGGAGGATCGCTAAGCGTCGCTGCGGCAGTTGTTGCGCCAACCACCGGCGTCGGAGCGGAAGCCCTAATGGACTAATCATGCACGGATCCATGTCAACAAGAAGGGTGCCTGCAGCAGCAGTCATCCATGACATGTCTGCTGGTACTGTTTCGTTCCTGCTGCTTGCATATGGTAGCGCGGAGTCGAGGCGAGACCGGTCTGGACCCGACTTGTGGTGATGAGGTGACATTCGGACTTTCGGCGGAATTGGCAACCAGTCACCGAGGGTTTCATGGTGCTGTGTCGAAATTGGATCGACTGACTACTGGTCATCACCAGAAAATGGACAGTGCTCTTGGATAATTAGATCAATTCCACCATCTCACATCGCTCAATCCTGTCCAGATGGGGTTTGTAAGGTCAGGTGTCGCCTGACCGGAAGGATAAAGGAAAGAGGAAAGTATGGTCAATAATAATGGAGCACACCACGAGACAGAAGAAGTACACGAGAAGTACCTGACATGCATACGCAGTACGCAGTAGCAAAGTCCCAAACCTAGGCTGCCTCCCATCGGCAAGCAGAGGAAGAAAAAGATCAAGGACAGCGTCCGTTGTACACGAGAAACGTCCAGTGTTCGAAAAGTTCAAATCATAGGCTTTCTCGTCCAACTTGAATCAGTCCAGTGGCAGTGGGGGTGTAATTCGTCCATGGACATAAGAGATGAAGTTGTGCATACAATAGTGTCTCGTTATTTCTTCACATTAACGCCTTTCACGTCAACGGCAGGGTGTATCTATCTATTGAAACGACAGCTGGGGCAGTATGTATCCAACCAATTAATGCAATCGATTGATTGCCTGCATCGGTGAATTGAACTGTTAGACATTAAAACAGTCCATCTCTCAAGACGTCTGTCATCTCGAGGACGTAGAGTATCCAATCCAGTATTAAATATCGTATCTCAATATAACGTAATCACCGCACGTATGTCCTGGTATCATATAAACAAAACAGCGCATTGACAATCCGTACTGTACAGACACCTTCGGGTGCTCCCTCCGTTTCCTCCTCTTACGTCGGTTCGGCTCAGTCCACTTTTAGACGCGGGTCGCATACGCAGAATTGCCGTATCCGTAGCTGTCTTGCGCCTGTTTCTCGCCCCCGTACCCGACATCCCGCGGGGTCGGGTGGTTGGGCAGGGCGTCTCCGGCATCGGTGGGTGGGGGAGCAGCCTTGTTGCGGCGCCAGAAGCGGCGGCGGGTTCCGTAGGTGTAGTTGTTGCGCGGGGAGGGGCCGAAGCGCTTCTCGCGCTTGTGGTGGCGGGCCAGCAGCACCTGGAAGAAGATGGAGACGATGAAGAGGAAGCTTTGTGGTGTTAGAATGGACACAACATACGATTCCAAGGGGGGCAGACGAAAAGACTTACATTCCGATGAGAGAAACAATGAAAACGGCCTTCTCCAGACGACACGCCAGTCCCAGGTCAGGGAAGTACGTCGCATGGGCACCATTGCCGAAGCCGAAGCCATTCTTTCCGTATCCAATGGCCTTGGAATCCGCCGGGCCGTCGCCCAGCGGGGTCTTGACGTCTCCCACGCACTTCTGCGTCCCGTCGCGGGTCATGACGGCGATGGCGACCATCCCGCCGATGAAGCAGATGTCCAGGATCAGGGCAACGCCGGCGAAGAACGCGACGCCGCCGATACAGACGGTGAAGATGCATCCACAGAGGGTGTAGAAGGTCGCGGCGCCGGCGATCCCTTCGACGGCCTTCATCCAGCGCGCGATGGGCAGGTCATGGTCGGCGAGGACGGCCAGGAAGTAGGAATAGACACCGAGGATGATGGCCGAGGCACCGAACTGCACGATGCGGATGGCCTCGTTGAAGAGGCGGAGGATGATGCCGCCGACGCTCATGATGGCGGTGTGGGCGGCCCAGCGGACGAAGGTCAGGAGCTCGACGGCAGACGGGGTTCGGGAAGACGAACAGCAACCTTCGTTCAGGGGCGTTGACAGACGGGGGAGACCAGCTCGCAGGCGCGGAGAAGCGGGCGGGCAGAGCAGCGCAGCAGAGAGGATCAGGCACGGGGAGGCAGCGAGTATATAGCGGGCGACGACGGGGAGCCGGCGGTGGGGGGCGCCGGGGCGATCAGTGGGGGGACGAGGGCGCGGTGGAGCATCCCACGCGGCCTGCAGCGTCGGTCGCCCGGCCGCAAGTAGAGGCACAAGAGATCGTGAGCCGTCGCACAGCCTGCCTGCGAAGTACCGGTGACCTGCCTGGCCGCGCTGCTTCCAGCTGCAGAGCGCGTGCTCCCGTGGTTCTCCCGCGGCCCTTCCCCCATGCCGCCCGGCGGAGCGCCCGCCTTGGCGGACAGCTGGTGATGTCAGAAGGGAAGGGATCCGCGGGCGACGCTACGGCACCGTGGATCCGAGCGGCACGCCCATGCTGACTGGCCGGCCGGTTCGATCGTTGCAGCCTGCTCGCCATGCCCAATCCGGGACGGCCACCGCGGCACGCTGCAATTAAGCTCTGATCGAAAGCAGAATCTTCACAGCCTCAATGCCTGCGCCACATACTCGGATTCCTCCAGAGGAAGGTAGCACAGCCACCTCAGTCCCGTGCTCTCTGCCCAGACCTGTGTACACCGCCGCGTTTTTCCCGGTGTGGAAAAAGACGCAGCACGGGAAGACCTTCTAGAAACGCTCTAGTGGCAGCGGCCCCTGCACGTCGAGCAGCCTGTCACGTGGCACAGTATGAGGTTTGTGACATGGGTCGGGAGCTTCCCGCTCAACATGATGAAGCCAATGTCCTCGATCTCATCGACACAGATGGCTCCGTATCCGTGGCAGCGGACAGACCTCACCGTCCGCGCCGTTTTGAGCTGGGGATGGCCTGAGTCGCCTCTAGTGGGACAAGACGGGAGTAGTTCTGGTCTGTGCAGTCACGAGTCTTGATGGGGATATCATCGTGGTGTTATCAGCTGAGACTTTGTAGTGTTCAAAGACCTAGCTTGTTGAAAAGGCATGAGATGGGGCTGTGTTTATTCGCCTTTATATGTACACTTCGAGGGCTTGGCAATACAATGTGAACTGACTGCTCGACCGTTGGCAGCCGCCAAGTCAATCGACGTTCGCACCTGAACATGGTATTATTTCAGCGGATATGCCTCTTTGGATGCCGCGTTCCAGATTCTCGAACAGATAGTGTGCGCGTTCGACGATCAACAGGATTGTCTGATAGTCGCTTTCCGCTAGGTCTGGATGATACCATGGGATCTGCTTGATTTCCCGACCGTCGCTGCTCGCCCTCCAACGGTATCGGATAGGGCGAACCCCTGCCCGGTATTCCCTGGTACTCGACCAACCCCCGCTGCTTTCCCACAGAACGGGTGGGCACTTGGCGACATGGCCGCTGTCAGCTCCCGAAGATATGAGCTGCGGTAGCCGGCATCCTGGAATCTGGCCGTCCCTGGTGAGGATACCAGACATAGTGAGTCCAGTAAGTTCTAGAAACCGAAGAAGGCTGCTGGCCGCTGCTGGGTTACCCGCTTCCTCCCCAGGTCAACCAAAAAAGGTAGTGGGTAATTCAAATTGACGTCTGACACGGCATCATAAATATATCGCTAGTCTATCCCAGCCTAGCGAGAGTCTTCTTCCGCACGAATCTGGTCATGGAACGCGCGCAAGATAGATTCGAGGCCCTCATTGCGACGAGCGAGGAGCATCACATCGGACACGTTGATGGTCGAGCGTCCAGCATGCCTAAAAGAGAAAAAACAACCGGTCAACACCTGTGTGCCAGATAGAATTGCTCTTCAAAGTCCAATCTGTATTGAGGCTGTGCAACGTGTCAAGTTATACGTACTTGGCAAAGGCCTCTAGATCCTGGCTCACAGTCTCTGCAATGATCACGAGTCAGCTTAGTCACGGATGAACATCCTCTGACGCAATATCCTCGATCCGCGCCAGGTACGCAGTAACAGTAACAGGACAGGACATTGCTGGCATGGTCTACGGGTGCGTTATGTGTACCGAGTACGTACCTATCTGCGCCCACACCATCTCCGTCAGGGCCCCGATAAACTGCGGCGTCGCGTTGACGCCCAGCTTGATGGTCTCCTCGTCGACGATCTTGCCGATGGCGAGCCAGAGGGCGGATTTGAGGCGCTGTACAGGACATCGCGTAAGTGTGCTGTGAGCTCTCCTGAAAAGTGACCACGACGGGACGACGTAACGTACCTCCTCGAGCGCGACGTTCTCGTCCTGATCGGATGCCATCGCGAACTTCAACCCAACCTGAATAACGTAATTGCTTCAGAATGCGGGATGGAGGACGAGATCGATATTACAATTCGAATCTCTTAATCGGCGCTTCGAGACGCGCCGCGACGCTGCCCCGATTCTTCACTCTGATTGGCCGATGGCGCGTCGGGGCGGAAGAACCGAGGCACCGTCCCAGCTGCACGCTAAACCGTAAATGGACATGACCTTGCTCTGGACCCTGCAGATGCGGACGTCGCAGATAACACGCGGCGTCTTCCTTCGAAATATCGAGAACACCTGCCGTCTGCCGGACTGGGAAAACGGTCTTTGTTTGTTTTCAAGTTTCTTCTTTCCTCGCGAAGGAGACCCATTGACCGTTTCCCTTGCAAAAACCTTTTAATTCAGGACAGAAAAAGACACCTTTCCAAAACTTCCGCGGAGAGCCGCCGCAATAATCCGATCCTCCGCCGAGCAACACTTTTCTTTTCCACTCTCAATTCGACCACTTCTACTCCCATTCGATCGAGTTAGTGACAATATAAAAATCCACCAGTCCCACCGATCCAATACGAAATACCCAAAGGAACCCAAAAAATCCAAACAAAAATGGCCACGCAAACCCCCCCGTCGGTCCCCGACCTGATCGCCGACTTCTTCAACCAGCTCTTCGCCGGCCTCGAGACCTGCTTCACCCGGCTCAGCCACAACCTCCACGCGAGCCTGACCAGCATGACCACGCGGCGCTGGCTGCGCATGGTCGTCATCGTCTGCGGCTACATCATGATCCGGCCCTACATCGACCGCTTCTTCCGCTGGACGTACGACCGGCAGCAGCGCAAGGAGAAGGAGAGGAAGCAGGCGCAGATGGAGGCGTTCGGCGCCGCGGGGAAGAAGGCCAAGGTGTCGCCCAACTCGCTGCGCGAGGCGGGCAAAGTGCTTGGGGAGGTGGAGGATACGGACGATGATGAGGTGGACAGCGATAGCCACAACAATGGTAGTAAGGGCAAGGCGACCGGTGTTCCCGAGTGGGGGAAGAACGCCCGCAAGCGGCAGAAGAAGTACCTGAAGAATCTGGAGCGCGAGGCGGAGCGCCGCGCGGAGCAGCTGACTGATCAGCAGATCTTGGAGCTGTTGGATTGGAGCGAGTCGGAGGATGAGAAGGAGAAGAAATGAAATTCAAAAATATAGATAATAGATGCCCAGACGTGTTGAATGAATTCGCAGTGGCTTGCGCCTATCATACCGTGCAGCATATCGCGTGGATTGGATGTGGTGTTTGTTCCAATCGCATGACAGGAGGTCTCTTCGATATTATGCCTTTTCATCATGATCAATACGGGACCGGTACGGAGCGGAGCGCCGATCAGGTGAAGGAGGACGACAGGCAGGGAAGCTTAGTGGCATTATAAAATTATCTTAATGACTTTTTAGACGATCAATAATAAATAATGTGGACTTTAGTGGATGCGTGTCTATATACTTATACCATCTTCCATTGGCATGAGGCTACTTCACCACCTTGCACTGGGTAAGGAAGCAGGAAATGCAGATACTGTACTGTGCCTATATTGATCTCTGATGCCCACGACACACCTTTCCCTCCCCTTTTTGAGAGTAAACGCAATCACTTAATAAACCGTCCCGTAGTCCACATGGCCACTGCAACATCGTAATATTCCAACGTAAAATGATAACATGCCACGACTCTTACATCATCCGATTAGGGGAGCCTCTAGTGCAGCCTCCTCAGAGCCTCTATCATCCCCTTGACGCTCTCAACGTCCGCTCCGCCGACCAACCCGACAATCTCCTCCTGGACTTTCGGGTCGCAGCTCAGGAAGCGCTCGATGAGCTCTCCGTCGACGAACCGGAACGGCTCCTCCGCCTCGCGCACCATGCTGCGGAAGGCACGGAACTTGTTGAACGGCATCTGGCCCGGAGATTCGACATACGCGGCGACTGCGGTTTGCAGACGCATGAGGAAGTCTTGATGCTCGGGGTTAATGAGCGCGAAGAGGTAGATAGAGCCCTCCACCTGTTGTTTTGTTTCGTGTTAGCTGGTATCGGGGCCGATTACGGGCAAGGAGACATAAACACATACCGTTGCCAAGAAGGCCTTTGGAGTAACCGCCACATTGGCCATATGCTGAATATTTACCGGTCGTATGCGGTTGACCATCTCGCCCAGCGAGATCTCACTTGTCACCTCCAACCTTCGCCTGTCGTCTTCTGTGACGCCATTGATGTTCCGGCGCAGTACGATGAGGTTGCCCTCTGCGTCACTCTCAAGGTATGTATTCTCTGCGATGTTCGCGATACTGGTACTCCAGACGGTCTGGTAGTGGCGAGCCACCTCGGTCAAAGAGTCTGGAAGACCATTTTCGCCTTCCTTGTACTCAACAATCGATACACTCTTCATGAGATCTGACACCGCAATCACGTTTCCTGTGACCGTGACGTCGATCGGAGCGGTGGAGGTCCTGTAGCTGGCTGCTTTCTCGAGTTTTATTGTTCCGAAGCTGGTCGTCACAAGATTGTAGATAACAACCTGCGAGATGGTCAGAAACTACTCAACATTGGAATGGAGAAAATACCAACCGTCTTGACAAGCGCCGCTACTATCTTCCCTCCCAGCATGGCCAAAGCCCTACATGCTCCTTTGACTGGTAGTTCGGCGACCTGTGCAAGCTTCCGGTTGCTGTCAACTTCGAACACAAGTATTCGTCCACGGATTGATTCTTCCCCTTCGTCATCGAGGTATGCGGTTCCAACAATGAACCTATCCCTGAACGTGTCTCGCCCAGCCTCATCTTTACCGGCGGGGAATTCTGCTCGGATCACACTCTCTACCAGCTCATCCTTCCTCAGGGCAAACGAATCCAGCGTCCTGAACATAATTTCGTCCGCGAGCATGAACTGACTCTCAACAATCTCCGCGCCATGCTGTAACGTCCGTTTGATTGTGCCGATACCGAATGCCTTCTCCGAAGGTGAGTACGCCACTCTCCGAACTGTTGCTCCTACGGGCAGCGTCTGTATCTGGGTTGTTCTCTCTTTGTCAACCAGAGCAATCTTCAGATCTCGGGGAGTGGCAACAGCTATCGACTCAGGATAGGCTTCTGAGTTGAAGTGGCAAATGCGAGTCGCGCCTTCAGAATTTACAGCGGAGTATATTATCCTGCCTTCCGATCCGTAGATCAAGCTTGGGTGTTCACATGTTGTGAAAACATTGTACAACCCATCGCCGCGCGGTAGCGCCTTGAAAGTCGGCTGCTCTGAGCCAAGAACCAACTTGCTCATCCCTGTCAAAGAATAGTCATCGACATTGAATGAAAACGTGATGACTGTGCCATCTGCCATTGACACAAACAGCGTGGGCGGGCTGTCGGCTAGGACATTGGCAACAAGGACAGACCTCGGAAAAGCCTCGCCAGCTGGTCCCAAGGATTTTGTATGGAGCACTTCCAGGTCCTTGAGGGCCAAGACTGAGACACTGGCAGACTGCGGGAATCCAGCAATGCAGACCCCCGTTAGTGAAGACGGTACCGTTACACCAGATATCTGACTGTCGGCCCCAAAATCCTTCTGCATCGTGACACTGATATCATCATCTCTAACGCTAAGGATGGACAGCACTTGTCCGCCAGTTACAACGACCAGGTGCTCATCGTTAGAGGAAGCAGCGGTTATAGTTTGCTGGCTCGGCGGAGACCATTCAGATACGATCATGCCGCCGTCCGCATCTGCGATCAGTACCCTGTGCTCGGTGACTTGCAGAATCCGACCACCCGGCAGATTGGCCGCAAGAAGCGTGCTCTCCGAGAGACTTAGCCCCAGGAACTGATCCAACTCCTCAACCTCACCATCAGGGCTGAACCGAAAAACTCTCGTCTCATCGACAAACGTCACGAGAAGTGTGTCCATGAAGTCGCCCTTACTAGAGACCTGTAGAGCCCAAAGATCCGTGATATGGTCCATCTCTCCCAAGACACCCAGCTCCTCCATTCCAACGCCGCTCCTGACACTCCGGAGAGTACCATCGTTGAAAGCACCAGACCCAGTCACGATTCGTGCCTGGCCTGAAGAGAATTCATGGTGTGTCTCCACTGATCGAGTTCCAAGGTCCATAATGGTAAAGTCCAAGATGGGTGCGATATTCGAGAGAGTTTGGATAACCTCAAACGAACCGTCCCGGATTCTGATGACTTGGGAGTCACCTTGATGAGATCCAATAAATGTTATCCCCGCACCTAGGTACACTAAGACGGATGCCCGTGATGTATCTCCCAAGTAATCCAGCTTCCAGCTCTCAACGTCATTATTTGCATCCAACACGAGCATTAAAAAGAATAACCTGCCGTAATCGTCTGCGAGAAGCCATCTCTGCCCATCGACTTGCTCCCAGGCTACGAATATCGTAGCTTCGTCCAGAGGCCGGGAGATGGTTTCATTGTTGGCGTCGTCAATATATTTGATCGACGTCTCACCGAGGACGAGGAGACCGCCTGCTGGGTGTCAGAATCATGTTGAACGTAGAAAATCAGGAGGTGTTTTGCGTGGCAAGAACTTGGGACTTACCGAGGGGAGCAGGCACGGGTATCAGATGGGAAGCTCCTAGATCTAGCTCCTGTGCAAAGACCTCCTCTTCGACAAATGTTGCTTCCGCACCACTGCTTGAGGTTGCAGCATTAAAATGCAACTCTCTCACCTTTAGTCTCACTCTCCTCTGGGTATCTTCATGCAGTAATGCAAGGCGCGGGAGACCCTTTGATTCCACATGTAGAAAAGCAGAGGAGCGCACGAAAAGCTCGTCAATCCTGGCCATGGTAGGTTCGCCCAGCTCCCCAACCTGAGGAGCGTCGGGACCGGGTGCCGCAACAACCCTGCCTCTCTTCTTCCCTGGTGGCTGCACGATGGGGATGACCGTTATCACGCCTTCGTAGATCTCGAGCGTCATGAACCGGCCGCTCGGATCTATCAAGCATCGGCCTCCATTGTGCGACTCCCGGGACGACTTGTCCGACAAGTCCACATAACTTCGTTCCGTACGGACCTGGTTCGTCGTGCTATCCCATGAAAGTGTGAAATAAGTGTGTCGATCAGTGCAAACAAAGAGATGGTCTGTAGGTGAATTCGCCGGCGCAGGAAGCCGGGCCAGCATCGTGACATTGGCATAGAGGGCGCGGGACGCTGCAAGGCTGAGGCCATCGGGAGTGAGGGAGTAGAACTCGAGACGGTTGGCCTTTCTACCCCCAAGCTTCAAGTTAGCTGGAACAGTAAATGGCGATAGTAGGGTGAGGGGTAGACGAACGCGACGACCAGGCAATCCTCCTCCGGTTTGAGAAACTGCAGTTTCAGCGCGTGGCGAACGCTGCTAGCACGGTGAATAGGCACCACGTAAGCCATGGCGCCGCTTCGTGGGATCTCTCAATTGCTGTAGATGTGAGGTATCCGGAGCTCGGAGGAGACCTTTTCTGCGGGGATGGAACGAGACTAATACGGTCGAGAGACGGAGATAAGGATTCAAGGCGGTGCCGCTACCAAAGGGAGCTCAGCCTTTGTCTGTCCACTCATTTCATGCGGCCACAGGCTGATGCTCACGGCTGGCTTCGCGGTGGGAGGGGAAGAGAGGGATTCGGCGGCGGTTGATTTTTATCGCGAGCTGTAGCGAAGGCCTGGAGGTGCCCATGACGCCGTCTTGCGGCCGCTTCCCGCGCTGCTTACAGAACCTTACCGAACGCCAGCGGAGAACGACGACAGCTCAGAAATCCCCACATGGCCGGCCTCGATACAACAAGCAATTTGCATCGCTCTCACGTCGATGGCTGCTTGGTCTGCCTTAAGAGAAATGACAGTCCGCCGTTCTGGTCAATTTCTTCCCTTGTCATTCACCGTTCACATATCCCTGCCATTCACGTACGATAGTCGATGAAGTCGATGGTATCGGGACTATTTTTTTGCCGCAGTCGAAGAGTATACATACCCTTTCTTTATGTTGAAAACCTAGCTACTACTAGATATCTCGGTCTCTAGGTACACTATGTAACTAGCTGCACATTTTGTTTTCATACCTATAAGCAATTCGTACCTTGATTAAAGTGAAAGGTTTCACATCTTGCTAAGTCCATGTTCGGCCCTTCAGTCTGGCTAGTTTCCTCTCCTGTTTTAGACATCAAATTCACTTCTTTCCCTTGCCATCACCTTCGCCTGTCTATAAAACCTGCATCCCCATCAGCGATTCAGTTCCTCCTCCAAAAGACATCGACCCTTGCGAATGTCCATACTTCATACATCACGGAAGATACATCCAAAGGCAGTTTTCGCACAGCTATTACTTATATGGAGACTTCCTTGTTATCCTATTCATGAATTCAGCTAATTTCCAAGGCACTTGGACCCGAGGTTCCTGATGGAACTCGAGGGCCTAGTCATGTTGTCCTTGATGTCACCAAGTTTCAACTCACAAAACTGAAACTTTATATAAACCGACTTGCAGTTGCTGACAAGTGAAACAACAAGATGGAGGAGAAATATGAGGAATACAAGAGGCTGCAGTATGCATATGCTTCATCATCATGCTTTCTGGAGTAACCAAAGATGTCTCGGTTTCCAACTCTGCTCTGCTTCAGATTTTGAAACGCGCCTGGAGTCGCGGCTTTGAGTTTGTTCAATGTGAAGGATTTCACTGTCGCACAGCTCTACACAAGCATGATGATACATGTCTTTAACGATTTAGGAAGCACACCTGTATATGTTCACAAGCTTATATGTATGTTCAGCTTTTTTTCCCCCTCTGATTTACATTAAAGTCCATGAGATCCATCTTCTCCTATTTTTTATGATTTTATAAATTCTTTATAAATAGATTGACTTCCAAAGGCTTATGTTGCCATTAAAGGGAGTTGACTAATGACATACTCTGCCTGATGAACTGCTGTCATGCGGCAGCTTCTTCACTTTCTCTCCTTTCTATATCTCGGATTCCCACATCATAGTACTGGTCTTCCTGATCGCGTGTGTATGCCTGTAATTTAACTTCTCAGCTCTTGTTGACTCTGATACTACATATATGGTCCCTTCAGCATCCATCCACAGAGCACCCAGTGACACAGATTTGAAAAGACTCACATTACATTTGATTCTCCTCAAATTGAAAGACGAGAAATCTCATTCCACTCTTCTGATCATCCATCAATATTACTGTGTTACCTTAGAGAGCCTCTAGCACTGGCCATATATAAAGAATTGAGCAGCCGTCAACAGGTAAAGATGATCATATGAATCGCATAGACGGAACCAAAAATGAGGCCTAAAGACAGAAAAATACCCTGGAACCCTGTCTGCAGCACCATCTCTAAAGCACAAGAGAAGAATTTCTTCATATGCAGGCTACCGCAAGCGTCTATGGCCATAACCGGCAGCACAGAGTTACACCTAGCCAAGGTTTGGGGCTAGGAATTATAGCCTGGCGTTCTAGAAAGAAAGGTCTAGTTAGCCTTAAGTCAAAAACTATATGATCGGACAGGAGTAAAAGAAGGATTTTCCAATTTCCACATTTTGAGGTATATGCAAATAGTACAACAAACAAGGATTGAAAGATTGGGGGAAAAAGCACTTCATGACCATCCAATGCAAAGCCCCAAATTATAAGAACAGCAACAGTGGCTGGGATGAAGGTAAGGACAAATTAACAAGATGCCATAACTTACAAGGAAGCAAAGACTGCTCCAGTTGCTGTTTGCGCCTATGACTACCACCACCAGAGAAGATCTTGTTTCCATCTTGTTGAAAGGAAAGACCAGCATTTCCGACACTGAACAGTGGCAGAACTGGTTAGCAAACATTATCCCTAAAGCTGTTGCTAATCTCAACGAGGAGGAGATATATATGTGGCTTTTGTCTACTCAAATAATCTTCTTCAGCACGCGTTAAGCTGGCAGCGAGGTAATCGCGATATTTTCCATCCCGGTTTCTCGGCTGAAGATATGGTACACACACGGGACTATGTCGCCAAGGAGAACGGGCGCGATCTTGCTGGAAAGATGATCGCCAGCGAGATATGGCCAGTTAGGCCTTGAAAATATTTCATTCTCTATGCTGAAGAAGGAAAAACCTTGATATGCATTTTGCCGAGATAAAACAAAAAGACGTTCCCAAGATTGACAATCTTCTCAACATCTTTCAATCTTTCTAAGACTCGTTGCCGAACTCCATGAGTGATATATCGACCTTGTCGCGCCAAGAGTCAGCATATGAAGATATCAACATAAATAACTAAAGCCATGAAACACTGACATGTGATTGATCACCATCGAGGGGTGCTTCCGCCCTAATGACCCCAGGGCCACGCGGTGCCGGCGGTGCCGGCGGTGTACCTGAGGTCACTGCTATTATCCAGTCATGGGCGTAGATTTTTTTTTTTTTTTTTTTTTTTTTTTTTTTTCACTCGGGGGGTATCCTTGTCCGTTCACAACGACCCATTTAAATGCTTGTCTTGTGGCAACTTCAGAAGCATAATAATCTAACTGCGGAAACGTTTCAGTTCGGCAATCATTCAACCCGAGAGGACTTTTAGGACAAAAGATTGTCGAAGAAGAAGAAGACAGTGTTCCCCACGGAGAGGTATCCTTCTGCCGCCCTTCACCTACCAAGGTTGATCCATCGGCGAGCTCCCGTGACCAGCATTGGTACCGCAAATAGTGTTCGCTGCAACAACCTTGATGTTCTCGAGAAGCTAGAGGAACGTCCCAAAGGTTCATCTCGCCGAACGGCTTCCATGGTGTGAGAGGACTCCGATATTCCTGCCCAGTGCTATCAGTTATGTAGAGTAATCGCCAAATATCCGCTCGCGACATTGCATACGCAGAATTTGACGTCTCTGATGATCCAGGGCTCTGAATAAACGACCGTTCCGAATCCATCCAGGCCGCCGCGTCCAGATCGAGAACGGAGAGACCACTCTTGACGAAATGAAAAACAGTCGGATCGAGGAGGTCAGGCAGACTGGCGCCGAGAAAGAGAGCAGCAACGTTGGGCCGGCGGAGTGCGCATTTCCTGACGAGCGCTACGTAGTAACAGTGTTTGTCCCCGTCAATTCCGGGCGCATGTGGCAACAACTCGAAAGGAGGATATAGCCAAGCGCTGACTAGGTTGCAAGGGATATCGGGTTCCCAGAGCATCCCGCAGAGGTTGGACATGACGCCTCTGGGATGGTAGCCCATGGTGAGGTAATATGACAGGTCGTTCCAGAAATCCTCCACTTGCCTGGAATTGAAAGGGGTCCTAGTGTTTTCACCGTGAAGTTTTTTTGGAGCAGTTCCTGCTGCAGTCTAACCGGGAGGCCGTAGTAATTGTGAACAGGTACCATCAAAGCCTTAGCAACGGCGACTAAGAACCCAGAGCCCACGTCGTGGAGCCTGCAAAAGCCCTGAAGAATCTCGATAGCTCGGATGGAACAAGGCGGGGAGGATGCGCCCGGTAGGGTTCTTCTTCCAATAGTTCCCTCCAGTCGGATCCTAAAGGATGATCCATTTTGGATTCGGACAGACCAGGTTGTGAAAAAGGGCACTCCCTTGCTGTCTGCAGCAATTGCCGCCTTCCACCCTTGCCCAGAAGCTAACACGGCACGCCAACACGGCACGCCACCATCTTATCACATCGTCTTCCACATCACCGACGAAGATATCTGTACATGAAGCGTGAGATTCATGCTCATCTCCACGGACCACTGCCGCCGCGTTATCCGTGTAACGCTCTATCCGCCTGAAAGCGAGACGCCGTCTCCCTGGCCCTGCAGCTCAATCAAGCGCTGTGAGAAGATATAGGCGAGGCCGAGGACGAGAACAGCTATCTTTCCAATATTAATGTCCTGCTGGATCATGGCATCACCTATGTCAACTGATGTGGCTCTCCTAACGCCGAGAATTAAAGGACACCCTCCTGTATTCTTGACAGTCTCACCTAGCCCGCACTCTTTGCTCCCTGTAGCCTCCCACCTCGAGTGTCCGTACACAAGAAGCGTATCACCATCGATGACTTTTCGAAGAGGCTTTCTGTGCAGAGCTGCATCAGGCATCGCCGGGACCCTCCTGAGCATTTTGCAAGGCTCGAAGCAGGAACTCGGCAAGCCATCCGCTTCAGCGGAGCTTGAAAGCCATGTTTCTTTGCTCTTGTTGACGGTCTGTTTGATTTGGCTGTCATTGGGTCGGACGGGATCTGGATCTGGATGATCTCGACCTGGATGATCTAGATCTAGTCAATGCTCCGAATGCTCTGTGGAAAGACCACTGATGGTGGTGACCATCATGGCTCCACCAGAATCTCAGGCTGCACACACACATCTGCGGACTCTTTCTGTAGTCTGATAACAGATAAGGGCAAGACGAAGCTCGGCACTCTTCATCACCTCTGGACCGCAGCTTGGACAGCGCGTGCCGGACGCTGGAGCGATGCGGGCCGCGGGGAGAAAATGCGGTGGAGAATTCTGCCGGAGGGCGGTGTGCAACGTCTACCCCTGCCGAGCTTTCGCCTGCATCTTAAAATTCTCTGATACCCATCAGGAAGCCTCTCAATCCCTGTTGCACGCCGTTCGCCGGGAAGTAATGACTCCCGAATAACCGAATAACCATTATTGAATATGATGATGATGATGAATGGATCCTGAAGTCCCTGGTGAAAGGCTTCCTCTGGGGGATTCTCCGAGGGCCCCGGCAAATTCCACGCTATTATTACTCCGCTAACTAGGCGAAGGCAGAATGCCCCGTTCCAATGGCTTCAGCTCTTTTGCTCGATTCTCTCCTTAATATGACTTATTTTACTGCATCTTGTCATTACGGTGAAAGGGGACGGGAATTGGTAGGCTCTCAGGGGGCGTATCACTGATCTCAGCAAAGACGACTACTGCCTGCGTCAAGGCCAGCCTGCTCCTGGTCTTGCAACCCAGATTCCCCATGCCGGGCTTCCGGACTGCAGGAATAATGCTTGGCACCAGTGCGAAGCAGGAAGATGCAGGCCCACCGCGGGCTTTTGCGGGGAAGACGAACAGTGACACTTCTCCCCAGAAAATTATCCCCAGAAAAAAACCCCGAGCACACCCCCCGCACACTAGGAGCACCATGACGTTCCACCGTACCGCATATAGCCTGAATTCTTCGGTTTTAGCCGAAACCTCAAGGTTTCACCGCCAATGGAGGAATGCTTGTTTCAATTCTCCGATTGTGTACCGTTTGGGTGGGTATAAATGGACGAGTTGAGCCCCTGGATTTTCGGGCAAAGGGCTCCCGTTGCTGGTAGGGACAGGATGATGCGCAGTCTCTTATTATTGCTCGCCTCTCTCGGCCTCGCGGCCGCAGAAAATGGGTTGAATGGCTGGTTGCGTTATGCGCCATTGCCTGGTGCCAACCGCTTCCACGCTCTTCCCTCCAACATCGTTGCTCTCAACACCACAGAGACCAGTCCCGTATATGTCGCCGGCTTGGAGTTGCAAAAGGGCTTGCAGGGCATCTTTGGCAAGCGGGTCAAGATCAATCACAAGAACTGCCAAGCCTCTTCGTCTGTCGTGGTCGGCACCATTGACGAATACACCAAGGCCTGTGGCAGCACGCATGGGATTCCGGAGCTCAAGGAGGACGGTTTCTGGCTCAGCACCAAGGGTGACACGGTTCAGGTTCTTGGTCAAAACGAGCGTGGTGCGCTTTATGGCGCATTTGAGTATCTGTCGATGCTCGCTCAGGGGAACTTCTCCCAAGTCGCCTACTCCAGCAATCCCCACGCTCCGATCCGATGGGTGAATCAGTGGGACAATCTGGATGGCAGCATCGAGCGTGGTTATGGGGGCCCCTCCATCTTCTTTGAGAATGGAGTCGTCGTCGATGACTTGACTCGCGCCGCCGAATACGCGCGTCTCTTGGCCTCCATCGGCGTCAACGGTGTCATTGTCAACAATGTGAACGCCAACGCCTCCCTCCTGAGCGCTGAAAACATCGAAGGCTTGGGCAGAATTGCCGACGTCTTCCGGCCCTATGGCGTCCAACTTGGCATCTCGCTCAACTTTGCTTCTCCTACGCTCATTGGCGGTCTCAGCACCTTTGATCCTCTTGATCCCTCAGTCATTGCATGGTGGACAAACATCACCGATCAGATCTACCAGCGCATCCCGGACATGGCTGGCTACCTAGTCAAAGCCAACTCCGAGGGTCAGCCTGGTCCATTGACCTACAACCGGACTCTTGCCCAAGGAGCCAACCTCTTTGCCAAGGCTCTCCAACCCCACGGCGGCATCGTCATGTTCCGTGCATTCGTCTACAACCAGCTCAACGAGTCTGACTGGAAGGCAGACCGTGCCAATGCTGCTGTAGACTTCTTCAAAGGTCTGGATGGTCAATTCGACGATAATGTCGTCGTTCAGATCAAATATGGCCCCATCGATTTCCAGGTCCGCGAGCCTACATCGCCCTTGTTTGCCCACTTGCGCAAGACCAGCACTGCCATCGAGCTTGAGGTCACTCAGGAGTACCTTGGACAGCAATGTCATCTCGTCTACCTTCCACCGCTCTGGAAGACCGTCCTGGACTTTGATCTCCGCGTCGACGGTGAGCCATCGCTCGTCCGCGACATCATCTCCGGCAAGCGCTTCGACCGGCCTCTGGGCGGATGGGCGGCCGTCGTCAATGTCGGGACCAACACGACCTGGCTCGGGAGCCACCTGGCCATGTCCAACCTGTACGCCTACGGTCGCCTGGCTTGGGATCCCACCAACGATGCTCAAAGCGTGCTACAGGACTGGATTCGTCTCACCTTTGGTCTTGACCGCCGCGTCATCGACACCATCACCCAAATGTCCATGGAATCGTGGCCCGCCTACGAGAACTACACTGGCAATCTTGGCATCCAGACCCTGACCGACATCCTGTACACCCACTTTGGACCCAACCCTGCCTCCCAGGACAACAATGGCTGGGGTCAGTGGACTCGTGCGGATCACACGACGATCGGCATGGATCGCACAGTGTCGAACGGCACCGGATTCTCCGGCCAATATCCTCCCGAGATCGCGGCAATGTACGAGAATATCGACACCACTCCCGATAACCTTGTCCTGTGGTTCCACCACGTCAACTACACCCACCGCCTGCACTCCGGCAAGACGGTCATCCAACATTTTTACGACGCGCACTACAGCGGCGCCGAGACCGCGCAGACCTTTGTCACCCTGTGGGAGTCCCTGAAGGGCAAGATCGACAGCGAGCGCTACAACGACGTTCTCTTCCGCCTGATCTACCAAGCCGGCCACTCGATCGTCTGGCGCGACGCCATCAACGACTTCTACCACAATCTGTCCGGCATCCCTGACGAGGCCCGCCGCGTCGGGCACCACCCCTGGCGCGTGGAGGCCGAGAGCATGACGCTGAGCGGCTACAAACCCTACCGCGTCAGCCCCTTCGAGACGGCCTCCAACGCGACCGCCATCGTCACGACCACAAATTCCACTGTCGGAACCGCCACGACCAGGCTTGAGTACCCCTCCGGCGCGTACGACCTCGCCGTCAACTACTACGACCTCATCGGCGGCAAGGCGCGCTGGCAGGTCTACCTCAACGACCGTCTACTCGGCCAGTGGGTCGGCAACAACGAGGACACGCTCGGCCACGCGCCGTCCATCTACATCGACGGCCACTCGGCGACGCGCATCACCTTCCGCGGCGTCCGGATCAGGAAGGGCGACGTGCTCAAGATCGTCGGCACGCCCGATGGCATCGAGCCGGCGCCGTTGGACTATGTTGCTGTCCTTCCGCCTGGTGTCGTTGATTAGATAGCTAGAACATCTTATTTTGGGATAAGTTCTGATGCTTGGCTTGTGCCGGCGGCAGTCCGGCAGCTATCATCTGTGTGATATGCACATGTATATAGAAAGAATAAATAAATAAATACTAGTATAATAATTACTTGCAAAGTTGGATGAAACAAATAGACCAGGGATTTATCAACAAGGCTTTATCAATTATTTTATATATGTACGGCCCTTCTTCTCATTCACCCGTGGCGTTGCAATAAGAGAAAAGCCATGCAGAGTGAAATAGTGCGTCTGAGGTGTACAGTACATGTACATGTATATACTCGTATGAGTGTATATATACATATAACCTGGCTTCATTGGGTGCTGGTTTATGTATGTACTGCACCATCATGATGACTAAATAAGCGTGAATTGGACGAACTCTATGGCTCAAGGCCAAAGCAAAACAGAGCCAGAATATGCAATTTGAATCAATTCTCAATTCAATTCATCACGATCATATACATGCACGCAAGGCTTAGGTATCTATCTTAGGTAGAAGGTGACAGCAAAAAAAAGTTCTTTCTATGCACAGAAACAGTACGCTACGACTATCGCGCCTTGTCCTTATCCGACTTGTCCAGCAGATAGCGGTACACGACGGAAAAGTCCTTGCCCGGGTGCGCCGCCTCGGTGGCGTCGTACACGTCCTGCGCCGCGGCGGCCAGCTCCAGCGGGGTGCCCGACTCGTGGGCGGCCGCGACCGCGAGCCGGAGGTCCTTCTTCATGAGGCTGACGCCGAAGCCGCCCTCGTAGTCGCGCGAGGCGGGGGCGGTGCCGACGACGCCGGGGACGGGGTTGTTGATCTCGCTGGGCCAGCAGCGGCCCGTGGACGAGTTGATCATGTCGGCGAGGACCTTAGGGTCGAGACCCCATCGGATGCCGAGGTTCATGGCTTCCGCGGTCGCGATGTTGTTGATGGCGAGGATGTAGTTGTTGGCCAGCTTGCCGCAGACTCCCGCGCCTTGGTCGCCCAGGTGCCACACCTTCTTGCCCATCAGGAGCAGGACGGACTTGACGCGCTCGAGGAGCTGGTCGCTGCCGCTGGCCTTGGTGGATGCGCCGAACATGAAGGACAGGGTGCCCGCGCGCGCGCCGACGACGCCGCCGGACATGGGTGCGTCGACGAAGCGGCCCGCCTGGGTCGAGTGCACGGCGTTGGCGACCTCCCGGGACGAGGCCGGGTCGATGGTGGAGGTGTCGATGAAGAGGCGCTCCTGCGTCAGCGGGGGCAGGGGACCGGGCTTGAGGATGGAGTGGAAGACGTCCTTGACGTGCTTGGGTTCGGGGAGGCTAGTTATGATTGTTTCCTAGACATGAAATAACGGTTATCGGACGAAGCCTCGTCAAGTCAATGCCGTGCAAATATTGTGATGCTAATGCATACCGACTTCTCAGCAACCTCCCTCGCATTCGCCGCGACCTCAACGCACCGCACGGGCCCCGGAGCAGCCCCCGAGCTGCTCTTCTCCGCCCGGATCTCCTCGACGAACTGGCGGGTGACGTCCTCGCGGACGTCGCAGACGACGAGCGTGTCGGACGCGGGGATCTTGGCGCGGAGGTTCTTGGCCATGGCGTAGCCTGAGACATTACAGTTAGACAATGACAATGTGTGGATGGGATGAGGGAAGCAGCGCAAGTACGTACCCATCTGGCCCAGGCCAATAAAGCCCCAGGAGGCATCTCGCGGCCTGGTCGTCGAGAAGGCTCGTCGTGAGACTGGGACGGACGGAGCAGCAGCAGGAGAGACAGCGGAGGCCGGGGAGAGCCTCCGCAACGGGAGGAGGACGGACGCAGCACTCATCGTGGCGGCGCAGGGCGTAAGCAGACGGCCATAGCAGGCTGAAGAGAAGCAAGAAAGAGATCAAGAAGAGCAGATCGGGAGGAACAGAGAGAGAGAGATCCCGAGGTCAGCCGAGCCGTGGCACGGTGATCCCGCGGCTTGTCTGGCCGAGCCGATGCGGGGGATTCCGGGGCAGCGCGCGGAGCCCCGGCTCCACCCGGCACGGCTACCCGCGGGCAAGGACCTGGAGCAGGTCTGATGAAAGAGACCAGGCAAAGAGAAGACTCGACGGAACACAGTCAATCAACAGAGCGGTATTGGACTCAGCTACTAAGTTATATATCTTATATTACTGCAGAGGTCTTCGCCGATCATCCAGCCGCCTTGGCGGTCCAAGCTGAAACATAGATTGATTCTATATAAACCACAACGACAAAAGGAGTATCAAGTCCGACTCAGATGAACGCCTAAAAGACTCCCAAGGTGACAACAGATCCCGAGCAAAGCAGACAAGGCATTTCGTTCAACAAAGCACAACATGCAACCAATTCCCATCCGACACCGCGCCGGGTATGATGATATGCAGAGATGCAGATCTAAAAAAAACAAGCACAACAATGGAAACAACATGCACGACAACGGCCTCGCAAGGACGAGGCAACCCATATGAAAAAAGCAACAAACACTCCACGCTGAAACGCCAGGTTCAAACGGCCCAAGAGATAGCTTGCAAGGCAATGGACACACACACACACAACGCGCTAAATAGTCATATGAAGAGACATGACGGTAACCACAGGGGATATCAATCATAGACATTAGACTGGCTGCGTAAGCATCCCGGAGCGGCAGGCTAGACTGGCCGTCACTGTCCCGGGGATGCAGGGCTGCTGGTCGGTCCACTCAAGTACTCCGGCGGCACCTTGGGGACCCGTGGAGAGCTCGCCGTCGTGGCAGCGGCCCGCTGCTGCGCCCGCAGGATCTCGCGCTGCCTCTCTTTCTCCCGGCTGCTCGCACTGCTACCCGTGAGTCGTCGCATGCCGTGGCGGATCATCGACTCGAGGGACACGGGGCCGTCGGACGCCTGTCGCGACGAGCCCCCGATGGTGATCGAAGGCTGGTTGTGTGCAGACCGTTCGTCCATGTCCGAGAGGCTCTCTTCGGCCTCGTCGTCGGAGAAAAAGGCCGCCTCGCTAAAGCCCGTCGACATGGTCGAGGCCGGCGAGAACAGGTTGTTGGCAGGAGAGGTGACGGAGCGGGTGTGCATGGCGGGCCGCAGCGCGAGGTTGGAACCCAGAGACGGTATCGTCCCAGGGGAGGTCACGCCGGGGTTTTCCAAACGCGAAGTCGAAGGGCGAGACTCAGCCAGTCCATTGTGGAATGAAGACGTAGACGCCGTGCGGGCAAGAGATTTGCGCAGGATAGGGGCTGTCTGCTGGTCATAGAGATTGGCACTCGCATCGGGAAAGCTGCCAGGGAAACCTCGTAGCGTCGATTCAGAAAATGTCGAGGAGAGAGACGGAGTGTTCATCTCCGTCTCCTCGAAGAAGTCATCCAGACTGTCCAATTTCTGCACGAGGTCACCTATGTTGCCCTCTGTCTGCGTCTCGAAGGACTTCATGGTATCGGCTCGCATGGCCGGGAAGAATGCGTCGTTATATTCGTCGGCACGGAATTCCACCTCTGGCGTGGCCGTTCCCTGGGCTTCCATGCGATCTGCCTCGGCACACGTGTAGAAGACGGCATGGACGTTGTTCCTTGTGATGCTGGACTGCGCAGCAGGCATTGGGATGGACCACCCAGTCGGTTCCGGAATACCGTACAGGTTCTGAATCCGCTCGTATTCTTTGCGGATTGCCCGAGACGACGAAGATGAGGCCATGCTCATCCGCAGGTGATGGCGTTCCATGGGGTTCCCTGAAACGGTCATGATATGGTCCATCACCTGTAGCGCCTGAGGACAGAGCTCCGTCTGCAAGAGTCGTAGCAGAGGAGATATGAGATCCGGTCCGTGGCATGTGATCTCATTTCGTCGCATGTCAATCTCGGGAATCATCACGCAGAGAATCCTCATGAGCTTGATGCGGAACCAGGTTGTTGTATTCGTCAACAAACCCATTACAAAGATCAAGCTCTGGACGTCTTGTTGAGGAAAGAAGTAAGAGCGGATCTCGGATATAATGTGACCCAAGAAGTCTCGGTCCGTCTTGTACTGCCCATGTGAGAAGCCCACCAAGCAGGCGGCGAGGCGAGGGCACCCCTGGCGTTCCGCAACGCTGGCAAGCAGATTCGCACGCTCAATGACCTTCAAGTCGCTCACTTCCAGATCGAAATTATAGAGGAAATGAGGCAGATTGGCCAGAGTCGCAAAGAGCAAGCGGTTGGCATCTCCAACGAGCTCATTGTTCGGAAGCGCAGTCAGCCTGTGCAGCATCTTCAACGTCCCATTGAACGATTCCGATGACTTCAAGCCCTTGTAGATCAGGTTCTGCACGCCATCGAATCCTCCTTCCCACTTAGGGGGCTGACTTTCGATGAGCTTCGTCACCACTGCCGGGTCACCGAGGTCGACTTTGTCCAAAAACTTCTCAAGCATACCGACACTCTCCATGAACTCTCTTTCGTGGATAGTATTCAGACATGCGCACGTCGTCCAGAACAACTGAGGGTACCGCATCAAATCGCCGGGCGCCAGAGAGTCTATGATAACTTTCAAAGTTGTCAGGATCTCCATGGAGAAGGTCTGGTAGTCTGTCTCCTCATCCGCGATAGTGTTCGACAGTCGAGCCAGCATATCCGCAAGCATCCTTGAGTCGAGTGATGTGGAGATGCAACGGAAGACTTGAAACGACCTGCACGCGAGGTGTCGTACTGGACACGAAGTAGCCCAGTTCAGCGCTTCTTTCGCCCAGAGATCGCTTATTCCCTCATAGACGATGCTGAAGAAATCGGCTACCTCGCGGGTTACCCGGCTCATCGCTGAGGGAACCCTGCTTCCGTCCTCACCGTCATCTTTACCGTTATTATCTTCATACTCCCAAATAACCGTGGGATCGCTTTTGCGGATGGAATCCACAAAATCTTCGATTGCCTGGCGAGTACCTGCAGGAGCATCGTCCTCGATTTTCGAAGCAACAAGCTCGTGGATCAGGTGAACAAGCATTTCTCTCGCCTGCTCTTGTACCGTGAGCGTGTAATGATCCCAAAGTATGAGAACGACATGCAAGAGTTTAATGACATTATCAAGGCTAAGAGTCACCGGTGCTACCATCAGGTCAACAAGGAATATGAGGGAGATTTGTCCTAGCGAAAGACCGGCCTACACACGCAAGTTAGAAGAAAATTCCCAAAGCAAGTTCGGAATGGGGAACTTGCCTGCTTATTGCCGACAGGTAATACAGTGTTCAGGTCTGCAACATATGGTAGACCCTTCGTATCAGGCGGAGTGGGCACTACATCTTTCCTCTCCTGCACCATATTCTTGGGGATAATCTGCATCAGGAAGAACTCGATGACCTTGGACCCTGCAGGGGTGCTAGCCAAGAAGACAACTATTTGCTTGGCGTATTCGACGAAGTTCTGCTCTTTCCGATCCAGACACAGGCTAATGATGAAGTCAAGGACCAGCTGGACATTGCCACCGTGCGGTCCCGTCGCCAGTGCTTGCCAGAGCGCTTGGACTTCATTTGGCAAGATAGTACTGCACCGGATCGTGATTTCGAATAGGTTCGCAAGAAGCATATACGACCGCGCTGTTGGTCCCCCACTGGGATCGACCTGCAGTTCCATGGTCTGTACCCAGGGTAATATGGCCGCCACCATGTTTCGCTGGCCGTCGGGCTGCAGGTTCTTGAAATGCAGCGAGAACTCCGAGAATATGGTGAAAGCGAGATCCGAGTGTTGCTTGGCTAGCCGTTTTGACGTCTCGAACTGGGCGAGCTTATACACAGCCGTCGTCTTGTCGGAGATGCTGATATCAAAGTCCTGCAACCTGGAGCTTTTCTGCTGCCTTTCCTCCAGAGTACGGAGAAGCCTGGCAGACTTCATCCTTATCTCGCGTTTCTGATTCCCGAGAGTGAAGAGAACGGCCCCGAGTATCCTCCAAAATGCAAGAGGATAATCGGTATGCTCGGTAAGCACTTCCGTTACCACTTCGAAGTAGCTTTCCAATGCCTTGGGTCGTTCCGTCACGTAACACATCTCGATGGACCGTTCAAGCAAGTAAGGATGCTCCTTGTTGTGAACGATCAAGTTCTTCAGCGCTCGTCGGCCGATCGCGTGCCACTTGTCGCTAAGGGTGTTGAAGATGATATCAATCCAGGACAGCATTCGTCCAACGTCGAACTGCAGCACGGAACCACTTTCGGTGGTTATGCTTATCGGGCCAGCGCAGAGCGACGCCATCGCACTCAAGGCCGCCGCTCGTAGATTCTTCTTTTCAATCTCCATAGCAGCAGCCGTGTTCCGCATTTCCCCGGTCTCATGTTGATGTGCCATGGCAAGTTTCCGCATATTCTCCTCTCGCTGGGAGATCTGGGCCTGGTTTGGAGAATATCCACACCAGTCCTCCATCAAGGAAAAAGCCGACTTTCTTGATTCAAAAGGCATCCAGCGAGAGGGATCCTTTGTGCGGTTAATTCCCTCGAAGAGCTCCTCCATCAACCCGCAGTAATGGTATCGTAACTTCTGGAACTCCCAGTCATTCTGTACCTCGACGTCACTTAGAAATATCCTAAGGTCCTTCGAGTACGTAACAAGATTATTGACGATCCAATCGTCATTGTACACTTCTGGCTCTTTCAGGAAATGCGATGTCAGTTTGTATACATGCGTCACCTCTGTTCGCAAGCGATCGGTCTTCCGATTCCGTCGCGGGCTGCTCGGAGTGCGATGATGAGCGCCAATGCGAACTTTGGCTTCTTCATTGCACGTTGTGACAGCGTACTGTAGTGACTCGAGCAATGTTCGATAGAGGTTCTTGTTAATCGAGCCCAAAGCAACCACTATCGCATTTCTGATCGAGTCAACGCTAGCCGACAGCAAAGGGATGACAAAAGCGAAGAGTGCTCTGGCAGAAGTGATCTTGTCTTGAGGCTGCTGTTGCGAACCCTTGGAAGCCTTGCGCGCATGCTGAGCGTTGGCTAGTTGGCTTTGGGACTGTGCGCCGACGCTATTCAGGGTGGTACAGGCCATCACGAGATACAGTTTCCACTGTTCGATCAGGATCTCTGGTGGCGTGGTGTTTCGACCAACAGAGCGCCCTTGGCCAGGCTCCAGGGACGCGTACTGGGGCGGCCGAGGACTTTCGGCGAGCGCTGTGATGGTCTTGTGCATCTGCACCAATCTTGCACACACTATCTCTCTACCCAAGGTAACGGCGAAGGGGCACATTTCGTAGCTTATGCGTATTATTCTTGGAAAGACCTTGGACCATAACGTCGAGTCGTATGAGACCTCACTGCTGCAAAGTTCAATCAATGTATTATGCGATGCACTCCTTCGCTTTCCTTTCTGCAGTCGAGTTCTCTCAGCCACGGTGAGTTGTTCATCATTCAGATCGAGGATCTGCTGGGAGTCTGCTTCCAGGATCCGAATGATTCTGGTATTCTCTTTTCCAAGGGCACTATCAAATTCGGTGACAAGCCGCAGTACGGTTATTGCAAATGCGCGGACCCTTCTCGACTGCGAGCAGAGAAAGAACACGCCGTGTGCCTCGATCTCCTCAACATATGCGAGAACACTCGAGAGATCTAGCTGCAGAGCTCTATTTTCAGGACTGTTCTTATCGGCGGACTCCGCGGCTGCATCCTTGGTCTTTTGCTTGATCTCCTCTATCCAGATCTTAAGCAGCTCAACATAGAGTCTCAAGGTGGACTCGATATGACCCGGCCCGAGCATGCCTTCGTCCGACATCGTGGAATACCGAGCGTCGAAATTGAAGATGAATCGCGCAAAACCAATTGTAACCTGCTGTGCGTGCGACTGTCGAGCAATCGCCTTCAACGACTCCGCAGACGAAGCAGCTATGTTTGACTGGACATGAGCTGTTCCCGTGCAGAGGAGGTTGATCAAGGAGTTAAAGGGTATATGGTCAGACAAACAGCGAGGCAAGGCCTGAACTGCAACGTGAAGAAGGTCGTAGAAGCTCTGTTTTTGGTCCGGTCCAGTAGAATGGTCGTCTCGCCTGCCGAAGCTGAATGCCTCGGAGATGGGAGTCTTAGGTGTCCCGCCAAACTTCTCATCCAGGGCTGCCTGGCCACCAAACGCGTTGTCACAGAGAATCGTTATTTTACCTAGGATTTCACAGAACCGAACATAATACTCCCTGACGTTATCAGGGAGCTTCGAAGTATTGACAGGACGTGACAGCGACTCGTCCTTATTCTCCGAAGGCGTCAATTTTGGGTCGATGAGCAGCTGAGGTCGATGGAGAAACGGTGAAGGTGAGCTGGTTTGTACATCAGTGGACTGGTTTGGCACAAACCCTATCGGAAACGGAGGATATAGCTGCTCAGGATTTTCCATATCGGATATCACGGCCAGAAATGCACGAATCCCGATCACCATCTTCTCCGGCTCCATTTGCTCAATCTTCAGTTCCTTCCCAGAAAGGATCAGATCTGAGTTGATGAGTGGAAAGATGATGCTGCGGAAACACATGTCAGGAAGTTTGAAACCTATCATTCGTATCAATTGGGTCAGAGGTTCCGCGACTGCGGGTTCGGTCGTCAAATAGGTCCTTCGTCCCGCCGGGAGTGCGACCCGCACTACCTCCTCGACCTTTCTCAGAGCGACGTTTGGGGAGTCAGGGTAGCGGAAGAGGTAAGTCCAGAGTAGACGGCACATGGCCTGAAGTGCAGGTCCCCGGGTAGGACGGTCCTTTAGCTTTGGGGGGAGACTCATAATCACCGAGAGCCATTGAGAAGAAAATGCATCCTTTGATGAAACACACAACAGCAATATGTGCAATGGAAAGCCAGCCGACCAATGCCGGGGTTTCGTCAACAACTGTGCCAACCGGGGCTGGACCATATCCAAGAACTCCTTCCATTTTGGGAGAGACAAGTCACAACTGGGGTTCGCCGCAACAGGCAGGAGCAGCTTCTCAAAGATATAGCAATATGCCTGCTTGACTCGCTGACCATGGGCGTTCACAAATAATCGAGCCAATGACCGCATGAAGTCACACGATCTGCTCCAGAGCTCCTCGGGATACGTCTTGATGCGAATGTGTCTCATACCCAGGATCAGCAGTTCAACCTTCGCGTCAGCATCTTTCGACGGTCCGCGAAGAGCTTCCTCCTTTTGGTACCGTTCAAGTTCCGTCAAGAACCTGTTGGTGACGCTCGCGAAGTTTGTTTCACTCATAATTCCGAGCAACTGGCCATATATCCTCCAATTAGCCATTCGAAGGGGCGATGCAGCGACCTGGTCCGGATCGACAGACTTCAACTGGCCAAACACAATGTCTTCCAAGCGGTCCGCCATCTCGACCGTTATAGCAGCTAGACTGCTCTGGTTGAAGATCTCTATCAGGACTCTGCATACTAGGTACACGGACACGGTTGCTCTTCGTTCGGCTAGAATGACATCTTCTTGTCTGGAGAGAAGTGAATGGGGAGGATGCATGGATTCCGCGTTCGAAGCGGATTCGCTGCCTGGCTGAGCTGGCTCTGTATTACGACGCACAAGTACTGGATTATCCGGAGCAGCTGGTTTCAGCTGGAAGAGGGAGAGATCAGATGTCGGTCATCGGCAGTTGGGCAAACATCAGACATACCTGATTGGCCATTTGCTGCTTAGCCATTGCTGCAGCCTCGCCCTTTGCCTTCCGCCAGAACATAATAGTGTCGATTAAGGGCTTGGGCTTTTGTCGCGCAATGTGTCCAAGGGCAGAAATAAGTTGGTCGAAATTCGGATCTGCTCCCGGCCCGCACACTTCCTCCACAGGAGCTTCCGATTCCCCGAGCTTCATTATACATTGATTTATCTTGTTGTCCGCCTGACCAACAAACTAAATAACTCATCAGCGAGAGCCCTTCCTATAACCGTAATGGGCGAACCCTTACCGAGTTAAAGAGATGATGCAAGGCGTATTCCCCGACGGTCTTGGATTCTTGATGATGATGCTTCGAGTGGCTGTGGGAACGGTCCCGCCGCGACTTCCCGTTGGACTGCATTTTCGGTTGCGGAGGATTCGTAGAATTCCCGTTGGCGACCTCACCCGGGTCATTATCTTCGATAGTGCTCAAGCCTGCCGGCTGGGTAAAACTCGTCCCATTGCTCCCCGGGCTGGCGTAATTTGTGTGCATGTCGGTCTGCTCAGGCCGCCCAGCAAGTGTCGACTCTGACTCCGAGCCACCACCACGGCCGGCGGCTGCGATTATCTCCGGGCTCAAAGGGGTTGCGATGGTGGAAGAGGCCGCGAGGCTCGGGTTCCTCGAGTGCTGGATGCCATGCACGATTGATGTCTGACGGTGATGCACGTAGGAACTCGATGACACCTTTCTTTCCCCTCCCCCCTCTTGTCCTATACCAGAACGGCCAGCGGTCGGTTCAGGACTCTTCGAGTGGGACGGGCTGCGGCGGCTTGGAGGTTGAAGCGTCGTCGAGAGACCCGGCGCGGCGGTATCACCAGCTCTTCCTCTGGCAGCAGCAGCGGACGCCTCGCGGCTGTGGGTGGTAGAGGACGGAGGATTTCTTGCAGCTAGACGTTCCGATGCAGAGGACACATTATGGTGCGACGCAACGTTCGACTCGTCAGGGATGAGGGGCAGCGTTGGCTGTAGCGGCGCAGGCTGCCGCATTGGATGGGGTGCCGCTGCAGAAGCATTAAAACGTTAGATACCCACATGTCTACCGAGAATTTGAAACGGTGAGGGATGCAGGGACCAGTGCACAAACGTTGGCGGCCAAGATCAGGCGCCGAGGCCCCAGAACAATGGAGCTGCGGGATGTTTGAGATGGGGGAGCAGGTTCACTCACGATTGTGCTGCATCTTCAGCAGTCACCGCTCATTGGCAACCAGAGCATGCACAGGCAGGAACACAGGACAACGGAGAAGCCAGTGTGCCTCTCATTGTCACCCATGACCACTCTGAAGAAAGGAGGCCCGCAGAGAGCTCGACTTTTGCCTGGGTGTTGGATGTGACGAGGTGTCGAGCACGGCGGCTCCTCACGACGGCGCCGGCGGCCGAGCAGCACAGACAGCGGGCCGCTCTGAAAAGCCACCCGAAGGGGGCGGAGATGTCAAGAACTCTCCTCCAGCGTCCAGAACACCAGCTGGGGAGGGCTTATTCTTGAGCTCTTCGTGTCAGCGTGCCCTGCCAGCCCAATGGCCGTTGGTCCTGCGCTCCGGCTGTTCCGTAGACTTCTCTCCAGGACTCGATCCCTCCAGGACGCGTTGTTCGCTTCTCCGGACCGGAGCGCGTCACGGTCCATGCCTCCAATGAAGAAAGCATCCACAAGATGAGCACATATCCCCGTCGCTGGCGTTTACAGGACTTCCCCGGACTCTCAAAGATGTGCTTATCCCTGCTCCCTGCGGGGGAATGAACCATACGGCCCACGTCTCCTCCAGGCTGCTCTGCGGGGACGGGCTACCGTACCAGCGGTACATGCTTGGAAACCGTCCCAAAGACTTCAAAGGATTCCTAATTGGGAGAATCGGGATGATCTCACGGAAGCGGCGCAATAGCCGTGCGCCATATATCGATGGAGTCTTCGGGGCAGGCTACTTCTGGCAACATTAATTATGCTCTGACAATAATATAATTTATTTGTATCCAACAACCAGCCTTTGTCAGATCGCCGGTTCAGATACCGAGTGCTCCGGAGCCTTCATGCCCTCCCGTCGTCCTCATCAGGCTTTGTGCGATCTTTCTATCCTCCGTCCTTCCCCACCGTGCGCCTCCGCCCCAGGTTATCTAGCTCCTTTGGTTTTATTCTGGGAAGCTTACTCGGCTAGGTACTCCGTAGGTGCTCGTGGATCTACGCAGTACGATTCTGGAAGGTCTCGAGTGTGTTTCTACTACGCGCGACACCCATCGTAGCTGAAATCATGTGGCTGTATCTATTGATACAATTGAATTGAGGGATTCCAGTCAATCTTCGACCATGGCAGGCCAGCGATCATGATCCGGACAGACGCCGGTGTAAAGATGGTCAAGACCCAATAGATCATAATGGACATGGCCTGCGCTCCGTTGGGGAGCCAGCACTGTGCGCCGCAAACAGACGCCTCTCCCTGTCACACTCCGCACCGCGTAGAGAGGGAGAGAACAAGCGCGAGGAATTCCGCAGAGGGCGGAACTCGGCTACAGCGCAGGTCGGAAGGCTTCTCGGGAGTGCTGCTGCGATGCAGCTGGCCCATCGCTGGCTGTGTTGGGTTCCGCGGCGTAGACTTGTTGGGCCGAAGTCTGCATCCGACGCGGCGTCTCCTCGGGTCGTCCAGACTCCCACGTCGACGGACGGAGTAGATAAGCTGGGGACGCCCGTGTGCTTCACGTGGCAACCATCCCATCTCAAGACAAGACACATCGACCGAACGCAGCGCGCAGAGGCCGTCCCATCCGGGCCTCCACAGTGCGATACACGGTGTGCAGCGCAAGGAGGCCGGACGGCGCCAGCCAGACCTCGAGTGCAGACCCGTTTTCCACAACAGGGCATCCGAACGCGCGCTACCTGCTGTACGGACGGAGAACATCACTGGGAACGGAGTACGGCGAGCGGCTGGAGCTGCCCGGTCAGCCGTTGGAGCGCAGCGGGGGTTTGGCCTCCTCCGTGTCGGCCCGTGCTTAGGCGCTCTCCGTCCTCCGTACTTTTAGCCATCGGACCACCTGGTCCAAAGACCTCGCTGCGCCCACACTCCTTCTCCCCCCTCCAACCATTATCATTATTGTGATCAAGACTGGCACCGGTGGGACAGGTGAACAGTCTTCGATCAGAGAGGGATTGAGCTCTTGCCTCCCTCCCTGCATCTTCCTCACCTGTCTTCCCTGCTGACCGGTCGCGACCGGCAACATGGCCCAGGTCGACGCTCTCGATGTGATCGTCCTGGTGGTCCTCCTGGTGGGTAGCCTGGCCTACCTCACCAAGGGGACTTACTGGGGCGTCCAGAAGGACCCTTATGCCTCCTCGAACGGAACCGCCAACGGTCCCAAAGCCGGCAAGACTCGAGACATCCTCCAGAAGCTCGAGGAAACTGGCAAGAACTGCGTCATCTTCTATGGCTCCCAGACCGGCACCGCAGAGGACTACGCCTCGAGGCTGGCCAAGGAGGGATCCCAGCGATTCGGCCTGAAGACCATGGTGGCGGACCTCGAAGATTATGACTACGACAACCTGGACAAGTTCCCCGAGGACAAGGTTGCCTTCTTCGTGCTGGCAACCTACGGAGAGGGTGAGCCCACAGACAACGCGGTCGAATTTTTCCAGTTCATCACGGGAGACGACTTTCCGTTCGAGAGCGGAAGCTCCGCCGACGACAAGCCCCTGTCTAATCTCAAGTACGTCGCTTTCGGGCTGGGCAACAATACCTACGAACACTACAACGCGATGGTCCGGCGGGTCGATGCGGCTCTCACGAGGCTGGGGGCGAAGAGGATCGGAGCTGCTGGCGAAGGCGACGACGGCGCCGGAACAATGGAAGAAGACTTCCTGGCCTGGAAGGAGCCCATGTGGCAGGAACTCGCCAAGGTCATGGGTCTGGAGGAACGCGAAGCCGTCTACGAACCGGTTTTCTCTGTCACCGAGGAGGACTCGATGTCTCCAGAGGACGACAATGTGTATCTCGGCGAACCGACTCACGGTCACCTCCATGGCAGCGGCACGCCACCGTTCTCTGCTCAAAACCCGTATATCGCCCCGATCGTCGAGTCCCGCGAGCTGTTTACTGTCAAGGATCGCAACTGCTTGCACATGGAAATCGATGTTTCTGGAAGCAACCTGGCCTATGAGACTGGCGATCACATTGCTGTATGGCCCACCAATCCCGGTGCGGAAGTCGACCGGTTTTTGAAGGTGTTCGGTCTGGAGGAGAAACGCCACACGGTTATCACGATCAAGGGTTTGGATATCACCGCCAAGGTCCCGATCCCTACTCCAACCACATACGATGCTGCCGTCCGTTACTACATGGAAATCTGTGCCCCTGTCTCCCGCCAGTTTATGTCCTCGCTAGCAGCTTTCGCTCCCGACGAGACAGCCAAGGCCGAGCTTGTCCGCCTCGGTGGTGACAAGGATTATTTCCAGGAGAAAGTCAGCAGTCAGTGCTTCAACATCGCACAGGCCCTTGAGAGCATCACGTCGAAGCCGTTCTCGAGCGTTCCGTTCTCGCTCCTGATCGAAGGTATCAACAAGATCCAACCACGGTATTACTCCATTTCGTCTTCGTCCCTTGTTCAGAAAGACAAGATCAGCATCACCGCCGTCGTTGAGTCTACCCGGATTCCGGGCGCGACGCACATTGTCAAGGGCGTTACGACGAACTATCTTCTCGCCCTCAAGCAGAAGCAGAATGGCGACCCTGAACCCGATCCTCACGCTCTGACCTATGCGATCAACGGCCCAAGAAACAAGTACGAGGGCATTCGTGTGCCTGTGCATGTTCGCCACTCGAATTTCAAACTGCCGTCTGACCCCTCCAAACCCATCATCATGATTGGTCCTGGAACCGGTGTTGCTCCATTCCGTGGCTTCATTCAAGAGCGTGCTGCCCTCGCAGCTCGGGGCGAGAAGATCGGCACTACGATTCTGTTCTACGGCTGCCGCAACCGCAACGAGGATTTCTTGTACAAGGATGAATGGAAGGTACGTTACAATCATGCTGACGTGCGTTTCGCCAATCTGTTCGTGGGCTGACTCATTTCTCTGCAAAGACCTACGGGGACCAGCTCGGCGACTCCTTCAAGCTCATCACCGCCTTCTCACGTGAGACAGCGCAGAAGGTGTACGTTCAGCACAAGCTGCGCGAGAACGCTGCCTTGGTCAACGATCTGCTGCTGCAGAAGGCAAACCTCTACGTCTGCGGTGACGCCGCTAACATGGCACGCGAGGTGAATATCGCTCTCGGCCAGATCATCGCTGAACAGCGCGGCTTGCCACCAGAGAAGGGTGAGGAGATCGTGAAGCAAATGCGGAATAACGGCACCTACCAGGAAGATGTGTGGTCGTGATTTCTGTCTCCTTCCTGGAAGTCTTCTATTTCATATTTTTTACATATCTGAGCGCTCTTAAATATCTAACCGGCCACATAATTTTGTTTTTATACAATTGCAGCGCGGTTAACGTTCGCGCAGCTTCTATGGGCTCCCACTGTTACGTTGTTTGGGTTGCGAATGTCCTGAATCGCTATAATGGGTGGATTCATAGACAGTGATGTTAAAAAATGGAGTGCTAGAACGGTCCCCCAGGTTGCATTGGACTAACCTTTTTTTTGTCCTGGAAGTTTATTGCTCGATTCTCGGCTACGCGTGGTTAGCAGCTGCGCCGCAGACTCCTTTCCACCACGGAGAGTCGGCGACGCTGTCAGACCACGTAAGAGGGAGCCATCCTCATTATTCCCATCAACCCTGTCGCGGAGTCGCTACTTTCTAGTGTGAGTCCGGCACGAATCATACGGGATGACGTCCACGGCAAAACTATGACTTGAAAAGCTGTACCTATTTGATTAGATCGATTACCGCGTTCCTCTCCTATACTTATTTCTTCTTTTTCTGCTGGTTGTTATTATTGTTTTGTAATTTCTGTTTATTATTCCTTGTCAAATATTTACGCATATCTGTAAAGATTCTTTGGCTCTGCCTTGTTATGTTATCGAGCCTACTTTTTTTGGATGGCGCAGTTGCGGCGTGGTGTGTATGAGGCAATATCATCTGTCATCATGACTGTTCATTCATCTCCTCCTCGCACTTTACGGTTGCGTTGTTGCGTTGTGGACGGGAGACTCTGTTTATAATGGACGTCTGAGCCGGTATAAAAAAATATCAAATACATAGTTTACGTCATTCCTACGGCTTCTGTTCCGTATGCGAAAGTCTGCGGTGCTCATATCTGTCCCATAGTAATCCTGTGATCGCGGTCTGCCAGTTACCTAGGGTACACCGTAGTTGTCTGTCTTGTAGAACGCTAAGCGATCTATGTAGAGATCCATCGCCCAAGTACCTGCCAGCTACTTGATTCCAAGGTTTCTCTGCACTGTTTCCAAGGGCTGTCTAGTCGTAGTCACCCTTCCATACGACGATGCACATTACATAATTTAGCGAGAGCTGAAGCTTCTGAGGCTATTTGGGCATCCTTGGCATCGGATATAGAACGTAAAATTGTGCCACGGGCTCGTACCGAAGGTTTGAACAAAGCGATTACCCTGTAGAATCAGTATGTCCTTCACGGCCCCGATGCCTGTCATTATTTCCCGGAGACACCTGTCATATTCTGTCATGAATATTATTATTCCGAGATCGGGCGGAATGAATGCTTATCAGGGAAAGGCGGTGACGGTGAATCTGCCGATCACGGTCTGGTCCGGCCCTGTCGATTAGCAGTGAATCACGTTGCTTTGCCTTGCTTCGCCGCCTTAGGCGCTAAACATTATCAGCACTCACCTTGTTTAGACCTCACTGCAAGCTCTTCTCACAGAGACAGACGCTGAATGCACAACGAACGACCTTTGATGGACCGGATAGTTGCTGATTCATAAGGGGCCGTTGGTGCTGGTCCTTTATATCCAATTTTGAGCTCTCTTGATGTTATATACCCTTGGGATCGTCTGAGGGAGGTGAAGAGGTGTCTCCGGAGATCCTGGCGTTATGTCCTTCCAGCTTTGTCTGTTGCTTTTTTTATGGAGTGTTTCTGTTGTGGATATACTCCTCGGTTCCTTGGCTGTTGTTATCTGCAATTCGGGGACGCTTGATAACCAGAGCTGAGCCTGCGCTGTCTTCTCAGTTTGGATGTCTTTATGAAGAAAAATATGAAGCAACATACCTCTGAAATGAGCAGAATGAGCTACTTACAATCGAGGAAGTCCCCTCAAGGGATAATCTCGATTGTATCCTGTTTTCGTCTTGAAATTTTGTGCTGGATCCTCCTGCCCGGATTGGGTATTGGTTCTTGTGTCTTCGTTCGATGTGCTTTAAGTCCCTGTGCGACTGTTATTGAGCAAAGTTTGCAAAGGATCAAGATTGAGCTGCTGGCTTGCCTCTCTGTTTTTTGCCCCGGGGAAGTTGTCGAAGAGAAACCCGGCAACTGGGGTTTTACTTCAGCAAGGGAATGCAATGGTCCGAAAGCTTTTCTATGAACGTCGTCGACATCACGATCGATCCGATCACACTGCATCTGCATGGTGCAGCTGTTGTGATGTGAACCGTTCTGGGGAAGAAGATGGTGTTTCCCCCGACCGCGGGATGCCGCTCGTCGGCCACGAGGCGTCGGAGGATATTATTTGCTTCTGCTCGAAGATTAGGGCAGATATCTTTGGAGATTCTGTTGCATGTCTGCTCCGGAGTGTCGAATGATTCTGGAATTCCTATGTGCTGATGATATGTGCGGTTACAGCGGTCAGAGGGAGCCGCTATAGCCTCTCTACGCTGCATCGGCCCTCTGAGCCGCCTACTGCAACAGAACAGAATAAGTACAACATTTCACTGGAGCCTCCTCTCCTTTACAAAGGCTGTCAGGGAAAGACAGCTCAGAATACAGAACTACGATAACTGTCGACACTGCCAGGCCTTCTCTTGCTTCCAGATTGCCTGTTCCTTGACGCGCCGCAGCGTGAGGCCACCAGTGTTCCTTCTTCCTTTCGAATCAGGGGCGCTGAGCACGAAACGTGCTCCTTCCCTGAGGGGATTTCCTGAGCAGATTAAAAGCCCGCCCTTCCCCGACTTTCGTCTTCTCCTTCTTTTCCTCCTTTCTCTCTCTCTCCCATCATCATCATCCTCTTCATTTCCATCCCATCCACTTTCATCTCCATCTCTGTCTCTTTCATCTTCGTTGGCAGCTTGCTGCGAGCTACATCTTCTCTTACACATCTACCTTATCCCTCTTCATCTCCACGCTACTCATTGTAGTCAGTTTCTGCCCTCGTTTCTCCGCTTGCCTCCTCTGGGTGATCTTTGCCTCGGCCAAGGGTCATTTATTGGAGTCAACGCAGACTCGATCGATCATTTCCCTTGCTCCCTGCTCCTTACATCTTTCTATACCCTCTGTAAGTTTGTCATCTGCACAGTGGTCGTTGAGAGCTTGAGAGCTGTGGCACACCCCCTGGCCACAACACTCCAGGCTGACGCGGACGCGTTGTCTAACCCCTACTCCAGGTCTTCCTTTCCTGCCCCAATATTTGCTTAGGTCTAAGCAGATAAAAGGTAAGAGCATTCGTATCTCTTGTTCGAACTCGATCCCCCGGATGGCGCGTGTTGTGTTGCTCTTGTGTTTTGTTTCTTATGCTACTTTCTTCTGTACTTTGCTCCGTTATTGTACTGCATTGCTGCTTGGGCTTCTTCCTTTACTGTGTTGATTGCCTGTTGGCAGCGGTTACCTCCTTAACGTGTGCGGCGCTGACATGTATGGGACACGTTTCTCAGGATGGCTGCTGTGCACAATCAGTCCCAGCAGCAGTTGGTCTCGGGCGATCCCAGCCAGAGTCAGCAGTTCACAACCGGCCAGTATCAGCAGGATCCTCAGACCCATGCTGCCTATGTGGCGCCTCAGGGTTATTCTCATATGCCCCCTACCGGTGTCCGTGAGACGGCGCCTCCAGGCCTTACCCATCTTTTCGGCGGTCTTAACCTCCAGAATCCGCGTGTTGGTTCCAATTATGCCCCTATCAATGGGAGCGTTCCAGCCGCGGTTCCTCCCAACATGGATCTTTCAAGCATGCAGCGTACTTACAATGGCCAGTATATGCTTTTCCCTAACGGAACCATGTTCGGCAGCATGCCTCAGACTGCGCATTTCCCCCAGCCGCGTCTCCCTGGCCATGATCAGGTGGGCCAGCTCCAATACATGCCAGCCGGTATCTATCCGGGCTTCGTCGCCGGCGCTCCCGTAGTTCCGGGTGCCGTCCAAGGGTACGCCTGGCCTTACTCAACGAACGGTGAAATAATGCCAGACCTGACTGCTCCTCGTAGGAACTCCTGGTCTTCAGCCGAAGACAAAAGCGGCTCCGCTGCTCCGATGGTCGATGCTGGACGCCAGCCGGAGTATTATCCGGCCGTTGCTCCTCATATGGATCGTCCTTTCATGGGGTATGCTTACGGCACGCCGTCTCCGCAGGCTGTCCAGCCATATGTCCCTCTTCAGATGATGAAGACGGCAAATGGCTATGTCCTGCAAGATCTCGAGGCCCTGACGCAGCAGGAACCCCCTATCCCGCGTGCCGTTCCTGCTATGTGGACCAATCCGTCTGAGTTGACGCTCGCTAAATGCCTGGAAAACCGCGAGGGTATCACGAACGTCTACATTCGGGGGTTCCTTCCGGAGACCACTGACGAGATGTTGCATGCTTACGCCTCACGCTTCGGCAAGATTGACCGGTGCAAGGCTATCGTGGACTTGGAGACCGGTCTCTGCAAGGGGTCAGTCCTCTATACCTTTCTTTTCTCTCGACTAGTGCTAACCTGGATCTAGGTTTGGTTTCGTCCAATTCTTCAACTTTGAGTCATGTGAAAATTGTATCCGTGGATTCTTCTATCTTGGCTATCAAGCCAGTTTCGCCCAGGTATTAAAACCCTCGGCCGCTTTTGTGTGCATCAATGGCTGACCGAGCTAGAAATCTCGCAATTCTCGTCTCAAGGATCTTGAGGACAAGACCTCGACTAACATCTATTGCACTAATGTTCCGATCGACTGGACCGAAGCGGTGAGTTCCATGGCATTCTCTGTCCCTCTTTTCTTCTTCTGACGTTGTCGCATAGGATCTCCGTCGCCATTTCCAGCCATATCGTGTTGTTTCTGAAAAGATCAGCCGCGACGAGAAGACCGGCGTGAGCAAGGAAGTTGGCTTTGCTCGGTAAGTGTCCGACATGCATTGCTGCCCGCTCCTTGTCCACTGCCATTCTGACTGGAGCATGCAGATTTGAGACCCGTGAGATCGCCGAGAAGGTCTTGGCCGAGTTCCACAACGTTACTGCTTCCGATGGCGTTAAGCTCCTCCTTCGCTTTGCCGACACCAAGGCTCAGAAGCTTCTGAAGCATCAGAGCAATGAACGCCGCGCGTATCGTGCCGGAGAGTATAACTATTCCGTGGAGATGGTCCAGGGCTCCACTCCGTCCCCTTCCCTTCACCGTCTTCAGCAGACCGCATCTCATCTGAGCCCAAGTTCTCAGCTCAGTTATGCGTCTCCGATCGGAGTCGGTCCTGTTTGGACTCCCGCTACGTCCATCTCCCCATCGTATGCACAGACTCAGGACATATCCATGCTTCCGCCTTGCTGACATTGCTTGCAGTGGACCGTTGATGAAGAATCCCGTTAGCACTTTCCGCCTCAATTCCTGGCCATCCCGCACCGGTCTCACCAACATGGAGAACACGCCCGTGTACCGCGGCCGCGTTGCTTCCATGAATCGCAACTCCTTGACCGATGTCTCCGCTGGCTCTTCCAAGACGGCTCTCCCCGCGTCTCCCAACGCGACCCGCAAGCCGCAGACTCCTAGCCCTAAGAAGGAGAACATCAAGTCCGGCTCGCTGTCGCCCGTTGCTTCCCGCAAGGAGGTCAAGGTTTCTACCCCGAAATCTTGCGCGTGAAGTCCACGACCCCCTCTAGGGGGGAGGTGAGTCTGTTCACTACGAACACGATTCCAACTCTACTTTCGATTTCATTTCCTTGTTTGATGACAATATGTCGGTGAGTCTCTGAGAGGTGTGATATGCTGTATGCTCTTACACGCAAGTAGGATGTTACGTGGAGCAGAATTTCTGACCAGATTGTCCTGTTACGAAAGAAAAGTTCTGTTTCTGTTTCTGAAAAAGCATGTATTATGATGACAGATTGTACGAGCTGGCGAGATTGTGTTTCTAATCTGGAGGAGGTAATTTGCTGATGTTCGAGTGTTGCTTGTCGTGTGTATGTTTGAGAGCCTGTTCCATCCCGTGGACGCGTTCGGAAACAGTTGATGTGTTGAACGACACCTGTTGTTCATCTATCAAACCGTACACTTCTCGCTGGAGAAGAGCATATGTTATGTCTTCTATCGTGTTATGCTGAGCAGGTGTACCTAGAGTAGCTAGGTAGAACTTGAAACAGATGCTTTGCTCACTACAGCCCAGATGATATCGAAAAAGCGTAATCCAACGCAGGTCTATGGCCGTGCAAAGCAGAAAAGCCGACAGGCGAAGGGACGGCCGCGGCGATGGCCGCCATGCAGAAACGCCCACCGCGCGTGTATAGCCTATGATGCGGACCGGATGTATACCCTCTATCATGCAAGCCAGAAAACCGAGGATCTCCCCTGCAAGCAACGAACACACTGCCCATGCACTCCCCGTTCCCGACGTTTATTTCCCTCTTCAATCCCTTCCCAGCCTCTCCTCGTCGTCCTCGGTGAGCTCGTAGGCGGGCCGATAGCGCCTCCCGCCGGCCTCGTCGGGGTTGTCGATGCGCAGCCGGGGGTTGGGGTGGGTGTCGTTGGTGCCGCCCAGGCTGGTGTAGCCCTGGTCGTAGAGCTCGCAGTACTCGACGCCGAGGTGGCGGATGAAGGCCCAGATCTCGGCGTAGCGCCAGTCGATCACGGGGTGGATGCGGACAAAGTCGGGCCAGCCGCGGTCGGTGCGGTCGAAGTGGGAGAGCGTCGCGCCGTGGGGGTCGGTGCGGCGGGTGCCGACGAAGATGGCCCTGATGGCCGGGTTGCGCGCGAGGTACGAGGCGAAGGCGGAGCGCAGCGTCGTGCGCGGCGGGTCCGTCGTGTACCGCGTCAGCTCGAGGTGGTACTGCCGCGACGACTTGCGCACGAACGCCTCGACGGCGGGGAACGGGTGCGGCGGGAGCGCGTAGATGGCGGGGATGGAGGTCACTTTCTCTCCCTTATCCTCCTCCTGCTCCTTGTCCTTCAAGAGTGGATGCAGACTCGCCAGGAACAGCACCAGCAGCACCAGGCAGTCCTTGCCCCCGTTGTACGACAGCGACAGCTCCGACAGCGCGTACCGCGACAGCGCCGTCGCCATCACCTCGAGCGCGGTCCGGGTCTGGCGCTGCGTGCGCGCGAGGAGCGAGTCTGGTGCGTGCGGCTCGGAGAGGAAGGCGTGCACGCGGGCGTGGAGGTCCGCGGCGACGGCGGAGAGGGGGGGTGTTGTTGAGTCGTCATATTCGGTTATCTTTGAGGATTGTGGTTCCTGGTGGTGGTGAGGGTCGGGTTGGAGGGATGGCGGTGGTGGGGTTGGTTTTGTTGTTGACGTCGCTGATGATGTCGTGTGATGGTCATTGTGATTGTGATTATGAGTATGACTCTGGGTATGAGTGTGATTCAGGATGTCGTTGGTGCCGTTTGGGAGGATCGCAGCAGCAGCAGCAGCAGCAGCGGGGTCGTCCGGATGCGGAGCAGGCGAAGAAGGGTCTGTCATTCTGCGAGCTCAGCCGTCCATCGGTGTCAGGTCTGGAGTACCTCAGGCAGGGAATAGAATGATTGACCGAGCGGAGGATGGCCAGGGAACAGGAACGGGGTCAGGGACCGGGACGAGCATAACATGTCAACGCTCTCTGCGTCCGCCTGTCTGAGCCTCCGGGGTACGGATGCCTCACTGGCTAGTTTCTGTCCGCCCGTCGCAGGGTCTGGTCGGAGTCGGATAAGAGAATGCGGCGGAGGTCTCGGGGCGCGGCGCGGCGGGAACCTGACCCGCTCGGCGGCCGAAGGTTCTGGAGCCCCGCCTGGGGCTTGCCCAGTATGCTCCTGTAGACATCTCTCTCCACACATAAACTATGGATATCTATATGGAGGTATTCAGGAGGAAGGCACGGTGCTGATGGTCCCTTGCTCGCGGTGTTCGCCGGCCCATACTCGGAGATCCTGTACGACAATGCACTTTTTGAACTACCTGGCCTGCACATGCTGCGATTGATCTCCTTTGGTGCTGGATACGGGTGCGATCGAGGAAGTAATAAATGCTGACGATGGCGGGGTCTTCCACTGCTGGTCAGACGGTGTTCTAACTGGTCCTTTGAGTTTCCATCTGGATGGCATGCAGATTCTGCGGATGGATCGTATTGATAAAGGCACGGCTGTCGCGTGAGGCGCAAAACAGAGATTTCTCGGGATACATCTCGAGCTTCCCACGTCGCTCATGTGCAATAAAAGATGTACGCTTCTTCAAGCTTTCCTTTTGCACAGTCCGCTTCCTGTTGTGACAGACCATCAGAGGATCATCTCCAGATCTGGAATGTACTCCAGGAGAATGGCACTGGGAGGACACTCATCCTCTAAGAACATCTTTAGATGTGGTTGACAAAGTCTGGGGTCGAATTTGTCGATTGTCCCATAGAACTTGTGGTATAATTCCACGATCGCAGAGGCCATGCTTCTGTAGCTGCCGATATGCGGTTGACTCACGAACGTGGATATCTAGCTCGCGATCCTTGAACGCCTCCTACTTCCACAAACACTACACGACGCAACCGCCCGAAAAACAAGCATCTCTCGAAAATATCTATCCCCTTGCTAACCCAAAATTGAGACCTATGTTTGCAGAACAGTGAGGCTCTGCTGAGTGGTAATTTTTGTTTTCTCTCTTGGTGTCATCGCGTGGAATCGCTACCTACCGGTCTCAGTGGCAGTCTTAACTAGAACTTAGGTAAGGCTGAGGCGGGCGAAACCAACTTTGCCTTTGAAGGATATATCGGTAATCACCGCACCGCTGCAACCATCGGTTGGGTTTTGCTACAGTATGCCTACCTAGAGGTAGGCAGTTATTTTTAGTTATCTGGTGTGTTAGCAGAATATGTTGGTAATTGCCGCGCTGCGGCAATCATCATTATCACAAGTAGTACTATTTTTGCTACCTACCTCTAGGGTCCGAACCCAGGCCTTCTGCTGCTGGCAGGGGTATGGGCAGTGCGCGTGTTAAACATGCAGGCCTAATTATAGTAGTGCTACTGCTTGACAGCTGAGGTAGGAGTCCGGGGTTCTACGTGCTAGGTTGTGGTGTGAATGGCTTATGGGGTCCTGCCGGGGCTTTTCCGCCAGGGGGGGATGGGCAGGGCTAAGTAAGGGAGTCCTTCAGTGAGATACTGAAGCGCCCAAGCCCAAGTACCTTGTATATCTGCATTAATTCGTCATATTAACTTCAGATCTATGAGAAGGACTTTCAATGCGCCTTTTGATTCCTGCAAAGGAACATAGATTTTCGGAGCCATGAGAGAAGATGAATGAGACGTGTAGAACTTGAGGGAACTGGAGGAAAAATAAGCAGTGAACAAGGAAAATTTTCCGTCCTTTTTATCTTCTTCCAGTTCATTTCGTATCAGATCGCATCGTCAATGGGATTTATTATAGAGAGAATTAGATGGGCATCACTATTTACGTGAATGGTAAAAAAGAAGTGCAGGCAGGTGGGAAGATACTATAGACATGAGGAGTATGTGGGAGGATGCTCGACGCCCGACTCGACATTTATAAGATGTCACCATTCCTATCATCCTTCATCTTTGCCTGGATATTAGAAAAGCTGGTTTTCGACCCTTGCTCCGGCGCCTTGTCAGCCTCAGCCTGTGGACAGCGGTAGTGCTTCACTTTGGAGCTACCGTCGGGGACGTAGAACCGCTGGTCAACGCGCCCGAGCAAGTAGATGTACACGACGAGCACCTCGAGAGTGAAATCGAAGATGTAGAAGCAGGCCTTGTGATGGTACCAGGCGGGGTTGTTAGCCGGCCGCGGGGTCTCGTAGCTCGTGCCAGTGCGGAACGAAGCACCCAGGCAGAGTAGGAATGTCGTCACGCAGAGGATGATGACCTTGGCGCGCCAACTGCCCGTGCCAAACTTCTCGATAGGGCGGCCATTCCGCGGTGCGAGCAGGACATACGCGAGGATCGGGTACGGCAGGAACGAAAACACTGTGAAGAAGGTCGAGCCGTAGAGCTGGATGTCGCGGTCGATGCGGCGGGTGTTGCTGTTGAGCGTGTAGAAGCTCTGCACCGTCACGGTGATGAGCATGACCAGGCTGATGACGATAAGGACGTAGAGCGCCTTGAAGACCAGCGAACACAGGCGCGACCAGCCCACGCGGGGGTGCGCTGCGCGGAGCATGCGCTGCGCATACAGCAGGTTCAGGATGAACAGGACGATAACCCCCGCGGCGACGAAGACCTGCGCCGCAATCGCGAGACGCACATTGCGCTGGTGGCATGCCCAAGCTATGCGGAGCGCGTTGGCCGTGATCCGCGCCATGCAGAAGCCAAAGGTCGCTGCGGATGGGATAAACTTGTGGCCGCGGGCGAGATTTCGGCGGAACAGTGTCATATGGGACACGGCACCTCCGAGGAAGAGGGCTATGAAGACTGCGCAGATCGGCACGTCCACGGAGACGGTTGGAACTCCTCCCACCACGGCCCCGGCAGGCGGGTATGGTGGACCTGCTTGCATCAACATTTGCTAAGGAAACGTTAGAAAGTCCAGGTCGTAAGATCCGCGCTGGCCGGAAGATTAAAAATACCGGAGACTGATTCGAAGAAGACGCCATAGTTGGCATATGTTTTCAGCCCAAGTGTTTAAGGCCTCCCGAAAGTGCAATCACCGGATGGCGGAATCTGAATCAACTCGACAAATCCGTGAGGCGCTTGGCTCGTAGGCAGGTCGATGCTATGGAGAATGGAGCGGAGGCCTTTGAAAATAAGGCATAAAAATGCAAGTTTAGTTGTGTTTCAAAAAGCTTCGTCTCGACCAAATAGAATACTCCGTATCTCTATACCATTACCCCAGATTGAAGCGAGAGAGGGACTCCATGAACGGAGATAATGGAGAATGACAAAAAGGCCAGCTCTGAGCTCGACAACGTGAAGGCAACAGTTCTGATGAGTATGACAGAAGGAATATGAGAGTATTTGAAATGAAGACAGCTTATGCAGCAAGCTTTGGGGTTCCATCGGTCTTGTATACGGCCTGCCGCGTGGACATCACGGAGGGAGGAGCCCCGCGGGCCGACTGGGGAATCGGGACGCCGTTGGCCCTCTGGCGAGCCCGAATACGAACTCAGGCGCCTGAAGACCCATGTCGGTCGCCATGACTCTGTAAGTATGGTCCATGATTACTCCGTTGGGGAGCGGATGTCCGTGATCGTCTTGATGCCTCTCCTCTCCCGCTCCGCCGTCGGCGAGTCGGCGTCCGAAGCCCCGACCCGCCCGCCCGCCAAGCTCGCGTCGGGGGCCGAAACCGCGATGCCGCCGGTTGGACTTCATGGAGACCTCGCTCTTGCAGTGCTTGCTATATGTTGACTGTTCCTGACAATCTTGCGCTTATGTTATTGTTTTCTTTAGAAGGGATAAAAGAGAATTTATTCAAATCTGACAGGGTTTGTTGGTTGTGCATCCTGTGGATGTATTCAGAGCTTGTCAACTGGCCTGGATGTTCCTGATTTAGTCTCATTGGTCAATCAGCAGAGATGACCTGCCTGGCAAAAATAAAGTCATTCTGACATGAACACCAGCGTTCTGTGTTATGATAGGACCGTGGTCTGTGGATGATCCGATTTTTTGGATTTTATGCCTGATAGAGCTTTGCTTCTGCTCAGTCTGAGTCAGAGCTGAAGGGCTGTCTTCAAGATACCACTGGATTCTCCATTGATTTCAACAGCTTGACTGTTTTTCAGTCAGACGAAATTGCCTGAAGTCCACGGCGAACAGCCAACGCCTATGATGTCCCGGTACACTCTGGTTAGCTGCAGCAGTATTTCTGAGAAAATATCCAATCAACGGACCCTGGAAGCAACAAAAGTACGATCGGAGCTGTTTTCAGAATTCGAAAGCGTGAGATGAAAAAAAGCATTGTGCGACAGAGTCGACTCGCAATGACTGAAGGCTAAAGAAACGCCCCAGGCAAACAAGGTAGCAACATATCCTCTTTGACAGCTCTTTTAATCTGCTTCACTCGTACAGATACATTGAACGCGACACTCGATGTCCATCTTATCCGCGAGATTCCCGGCGATACCTACAACACCTTATAATTTCCGACAAGCAGTTCTACGTCTTCCCCAGGGAGCTTGCAGGCACAGTCATACACGTGGGTGTTTTGGTGATATTTGGTGGGATTTTGATGCCTGTTGGAGATGATACGTTGAGTGCAAGTTGCTTGAAAAGCCGTTCTGACGAATGAGAAGCGTGCAGAAGCGACATTCGTGCCGGGACTGGACAAATATCATGCGGATGCAGGGCAAGCAAACAGAGGATAAACAGATTTAATCCTCGCGTGGCATCCAGGTCTCAATTGCTCAGATTCTTATCTCAGCCACGTCATCAGCGTCGTAATCACATAATTGCAGGGGGTGGTTTTCTTACGCAGGGAGGTTAGTTTATATTCCTCCTCTGACTGTGTTTTCAGGTATGTCGGCGCGTCTCTATACCCGTTTCAATTGGATCCTTTTTCGGCACATGCGCCAGTTCCAGGAGTTGTGGATTGGTTGGTAACTACACCGAACTGTTTGGCCATTTTTGGCAGAGTAGCGCTGGTGATTTTCTGAGCCTCTTCCACAGGTTCTAAGTCAGGTTCTGTCTTAAGTTCTACCTCGGGCTCGGGCTTTGGTTCAGGCACTCGTTCTGAACCGTTCTCGGACAGAATGTAGGCACGCATAATCCTAGGCATGGCGAAAATTATGTCAGTCCGAACTCCAGGAAAAATAAAAGTGGGAAAGGGTGGGATCCCTATGAGATCTGTATTCCCCAAGAGATTCCTCGCAAGAAAAGGCATGTGGAAGCTAAATAGGTTCTTCACGGAAATATCGCAATACTGAATATTCCGCCGTCGGTGAAAGGTCACCGTTTTCGCCTTCACTTTTCGCTGAGAGTCATCAACTTTGTTCCCACATAGAACTATTGGGATATTACATTTTCCGGAGTCTGGATCGTCAAGGACATGGTAAAGGTCGTCTGCTTACGATGAGTAAAATTCGACACACTATAAGCCGATAAGATGACAGCACGCTACAGGTTGTGATTGTTCGCGGTATGAGAATTGAACCAACGTATCCCTCAATCTTTCCGCAAGGTCAGATTAAACTCCTATGCCCCTGAAAGAGAAGGCATGCAGATATGGGGCTTGAATGCCCAACTCTGCAACAAGGTCTCTCCCGACCAGCACGCCATCCGATCGATTCTGTGCATGGTGGAGATACTCTTCCCCAGTCAATTACTGGACAGGCGGCTAGTCTACGATGAGCAAGATGATCCCAACAAGAAAAGGACAGCATCAAAGAAACGCTAACACGAGGTGAAAAGAAAATCTGTTCTGTAGATTCCTGAATCGGTTTATCCCTGACGCTTAAACGTTTGATTCCAAAAGTCACCGTTTCAACATTCGGGAATCGACTGACGTTAGTTCCATGCGCAACGGGAAGAAGACAGTTTTCGAGAGTTCGTTTTCAAATCTTCAGATGTTCTGGTGTTCAGTATGGTTTATACTCGTTTGCTGCCTCCTAGCCCTATATCTGTATATACCTGTGCATCTACTCGGTTTCTGGTCACAATTTTTACATCCCAAAGCATCGACCTTCTCTTCTTGTCGAACGTTATTAGGAGATAAAAGTCTCGCCATGCGAGCCCCAAAATTAGAGAAGACTTTAACCGGATTTCGGTGGAGACTTGGGGGCGCTTTAGCCAGAACTGGTTGCTTAGTCAATTATTACTGTACCGCTAGCCCTGGCAAGATCTGCACAAGGTCCCATCTGCATGGATAGCTAGCTGAGAGACTAATATTAATAATAGCTAGTAGTGCCTGCTTTAGACATGTTTCACCACGTGTCGATTCTGCACGATTTCTCTGCCGAACCTCGTCCCAAGTATCATTTGAGTGTCCTGGAGTCCGATAACACCGGATGAGAATATCGGGGCATGAGTTGCCCGCAGGTTGCTCATGGATAGCAGTTTCCAGGAAGAAAAGGTCCAGAGCAAAGGATTTTATGCATGTGCATCGCTTACCAGGTCTCAATTTTTACGGCCATTCATGGATGGGCAAATTTACATCGCTTGTCGCTCGTGATAGTCCTCGAAGTTGGCAAAGCAATACTTTCTGCGGAGTAAGCATCTGGCTATGGTATTGGCGCCTGGCAGCAGGCAAGTCCTTTGCCGAAGCACCTGTAGCTGGCCGAGGGCCCAATTCTTTGCCTCTTGTTGTCCACTTCTTCGACCTGTGGGGTTTCGGCAGCTGGCCCGCGCATGATACGTGCTCCATCGATGGGAACCATATGCAGTTTGAGGGGAATTGTTCATGAATAACACCGGGAATTCCCCGGCACCCTCTTCCACTGTCCCAACTCCCCATAAACAGTATGAATATCCGAATGGCGTGCTGTAACAGATGCTGCTGGACTGCCTGGAGGTTCCGGAATATTCTGCATCGGCGAATCGACCATGAACGTAACATGGAGGCTTGCAGCGGGGTTGGAGCCCGGGCATGGTTCAGTGAGGGGGAACGATTGAGCATGAGACGTGCTAACGGATGAAACGGTTTTCGATGGTCTCATCTCTGAGGGGAATTATTCATGGAGTCTGGTTCCTGGGGGTGGGAAGAGATGTCCTTCCCGTATCGACCCCTCAAGTTCCAATATGTCGCCCTCTGGATGGAGATGGGCTCAGCACGGCAGTTGGAGAGGTGTCTCTTCCGCAGGATGTCTCGACATCGACACGGAAAATCGAATCCTCCCGGACATTCGGCAATTGGATGAGGGGGAAATCCCGGTCGTTGCTCAGATCTGGACGATGTGGAGAGCAGCGCCCACGCCTCCCCGGGGCCCACGCGCGCTGCTTCGGCAAAGGCTCTCCTCCCCGGGACCCGACCTCACGCCCTCACCATCATCACGATACGAAACCATGTGGACATCTCGCCTCAGCTTGCACGATTGGTTATGGAGACCATCATGACTAAGGTCTTACTGTTGCCATACACCTCGTCTGCTAAGACCATGGCCCCACCGGCAGCAGACGCCCTAGATCGGGGGAACCCTTGCTGTACGAGGTATATGTACGACGTACAGGAAGCTTCCTAGACAGAGTACGTCGACTCTCTGGCAGCTCTTTGTCTGCTGTTCTCGTGCTCCTCTCTGAAATTCTCCCATCTTCCATTCTGCGAGTTACGGATTTTGCTTCTGAATAGTACAGTACATACACACCACCATCATGCCTGCTTCAACAAGCACACTGTCGGACCCCCAGGAGTATCAGAAAATATTCCACTGGGCAGAGACCCAGAAGGACGGCACTATCCCGTCTTTCAACACCAGGAAGAATGATCCTTATGAAGTACGTAGACATAATAAATGACTTCCATGCGTACACATGCTGACTCGAGACAGTACCAAGCTGGCTTCGGCAACTCGTATGTCAGAACCTCACCTGTATCATGCGATTCAACTGGCTGATGTAGGGCTTGGAACAGCTTCGTCTCAGAGGCTATTCCCGGAACCATTCCCCAGGGTCAGAACAACCCCCGGAAGGTCCGCTTTGGCCTGTACGCCGAGCAGGTCACTGCCTCTGCCTTCGTGGCTCCGCGCCATGCCAACAAGAAAGCCTGGCTGTACCGAGCACGTCCGGCCGTGGCGCACCAGGGCTTTGTATGTCCGTGAATATCTCTCTCAATTGACCGTACTGACGTCTGCCGCAGACCGACCTCCCAGACAACAAAGACACCGAGTCCAACTTCCTGCCGATCAACCAGAGAGTGCATGTCTCCCCGACCCAGCTGGCGTGGCATCCATTCGACCTCCCATCTGATGATGAAGAGGTTGACTTCATCGCGGGTCTCAAGACCATTGCTGGCTCGGGTGACCCGACCCTTCGGGAGGGTCTGGCAACCCACGTCTATTGTGCCAACAAGAGCATGAAAAAGAAGGCTTTCGTCAACTCAGACGGTGACTTCCTCATCATCCCCCAGCAGGGCGCCTTGGACATCCAGACCGAGTTTGGCCCTCTCTTCGTCCAGCCTGGTGAGATCTTCGTGATCCAGCGTGGTCTCCGCTTCAGAGTCGAGCTTCCCGACGGCCCGTCCCGTGGCTACATCCTCGAGATCTGGGGTGCCAACTTTGAGCTCCCCGAGTTGGGTCCTCTTGGTGCGAACGGCCTCGCCAACGCCCGGGACTTCCTCCATCCTGTTGCCAAGTACGAAATCGCCCAGGAGCCGTGGGAGATCGTCTACAAGCTGGGAGGAAAGTTCTTCAAGAGCACCCAGAACCACAGCCCCTTCGATGTCGTGGCGTGGCACGGCAACTATGTATGCTCTGGCCCCTTCTCATGCTTGTAGTTGATTCGCATGCTCACTTTGTGCAGGTTCCATACAAGTATGATCTGACCAAGTTCGTCAATGTCGGTTCCATCTCCGTGGACCACATCGACCCCTCGATCTTCTGTGTCCTTACTGCCAAGTCCCGCGACCCCAATGCCCCTCTGGCAGACTTCCTTATCTTCTCTCCCCGCTGGGATGTTGCTTCTCGTAAGGACTCCTCAGTTAGAGGTTACGTCAGATCACACGCTGACATGCAACAGACACTTACCGCCCTCCTTACTACCACCGGAACGCTGCTTCTGAGCTGATGGGTCTGATCTACGGCGAGTACGGTGGACGCTCCGATGCGTTCAAGCCCGGAAGTATCTCCTTCGAATGTGGAAGTAAGTGTCCTTTGAACCAAACATCACTGGTCCCCCTAGTTACTAAACTTGAATCCAGTGGTCCCGCACGGCGTCGCCTACGAGCAGTGGAAGGAAGCCACCGAGACCGCGCCCCCCGTCATGCAGATCTCGACCGGCTCGATCGCCTTCATGTTCGAGTCCAGCAGACCCTTCACCATCACCGACTTTGCCTGGAACAGCAACAAGAGGCACGAGCACGAGCCCAAGATGTGGGACAACCTCGTGGACAACTTCTCCAGCCACGCGAAGGAGGTGGAGGAGATCCTGGCCAAGAAGGCCAAGGGGCTGTCCATCACCGGAAACGGGGTGGGCAATGGCACTGCCCATTAAACGCGTTGTGACGATTTTTCTGCCTGCATTTAGGCCTTAATGTACGATGAAAAAAATGTGCGTAGCGTGATATCATAGCAGTTCAGTTAGTACCTTCCATGTCGCAATGTCAGCATAGTTTTCGGCTTTCTTTACAAATCCCATGAGCTGTTTTGTATGAGCAGTAGTTGCATCTACAGCTTCCAAGATCAGAGCACAAGCTGCGCACTGATCTCATGTACAGTACTTCGTGACTTACGTCTTATGCTTTAGCCAAATTGTTTGTCTCTGCACAACTGTTAGCCATTTGGGACAATGTTCAACTTCCAAGCTGCCACAATGAATATTCGACTTTTTGGTGATTAGTCTCATCTACCCTGCTATTTGCCAAACAGGTAGTCTCTGATGGATGACACGCTGTAGAATTGGGCAGTCTTAGACCACTCGTCTACTTGTCCCTGCATAGGTCTGCCACAGGGTCTCATATGCCCAGATCCAGCCTGAGACAAAGGACGGTTCCATTCAGGGAATATATCAATTTCTTTATAGGCATCTTTCAGGAAGTAGGCCTGTGGTGAGATCCATGATGAAGATGAAAGAATCAGTCAGGGTTCCTAGAATAGGCATGGGGCAGGTCAAAGGAAGAAATCAAGCATAAATACCACCCTGAAGTCTTCTCTGGAGCTCCTGTTCTTCTGTTCTTCAGCACCATCGCTTCATTGCAGGTGACGAGATAGCATCTAATCGATCTCTTATCCCGAAATCACTCTATTTCCCATAGCCACATTCTTGTTCAATTTGTACTTCCTTGCCATTCGCATTCTTGCGTCCGCTGCTCTGCTATCCATACATGTGGGGTATGTACTACAGTAGTACGGTACATAGATACTTTTGTGGTATATATATATATTACCAAGGCAATATCATGTGAATATGGAGTCAGTATGTACTGTACATGTAGATAAATATGCTTTGCAGGCAAAGGATTAAAAAAAAGAAAAAAAAAGAGAGAGAGAGAGGCTCTCTAACTCACTTTCCAAGACTCACAGAGACATATTGACCTTCGATGTATCCAGAATATACTAGTCGATTGTAGTTGTGTCGCAGCTGCGACGACCGTTCGTTTAAACCAAGAAAAAAAACTTGATTAGGGTTGTGGTAACCAGAATGAAAGACCGTTTCTGTAACGACAGGCCTAGATGACTAGACCAAAGGGGGTCGTTGATTTATCTTGAGAACAGAAAACAAGGGGTGAGCAATATAATAGTAGAACAAGCCTGTGTTACTAGCACACGAGGGTTGGAAGTAAAAATGTATACTTAAAGTGTCAAAATAATGCCATACACATCCGTAAAACAAATATCCTACAGTCCTGTGCTTCCTCTAGCACCTGAGATAGACATATCAAGATATGGCCGCCGACCCCACCGGTTACGCCTGATGCCTGTGGGGAAGCTTTCGACCCCACGTGGCGCTACTCTGGGCGAACAAAAGGCTAGTTGACTTACATTTGGCTGTTTGGTCATCTACTGTATAGATCATTAAGGTATTTCTATTGCTTGTGACATTAATTCATGGCACTTCTGCTTGATGGCGGTGTCTATGCTAAATGCATGTAAAATGCATGCATGCAACTCTGATATGACCTCCACACGTATGCTAATATAGCTCACAAGCATGCTAATTATGCAAGCTGATCCTCCCAGCAGTTAAGGCAAAAACGATAGGCAGGTAGACAGCTGTTCCCGCTTCCCGGAGCGCCTTTAGATGCGGCACGCGCCTCCGCGCCGCAAACTGCGTCTCATCGATCTCCTTGCACTCGCCAAAGGGGCCATACGCGAACCTGCGCTCCGCAGACCACGGAGCCTCGCCGTTGATGAAGTCGATCCAGCGCCTCCGCATCTCCCGACCGACCGCCTCCGCGGGCGGGTTGTGCGAGAGATCGACCCCGCCGAAGAGAAAGAGCAGGTCGACGGCGTGGTGCGCCCGGCTCGACGCCTGCCACGGGTTGGGCTGGTCGATCAGGTACCTGTACACAGGCTTCTTGGCTGCCCGGAGCTTGTCGGCGATGATCTCGACGGGGAGCGTGTAGCGCGTGTCGTTGACGAAGTCGAGTGCACCCAGTTTAGCGGCCGTGGGACGGTCCGCGACGATGTGGTACAGTTTTCGGAGTTTGGTGCCCCATTGAGTGTCCTTTTCGAAGGCTGCGGCGATGGATTCGCCGTCGAAGAGCTCGATGCCGTTTCTCCAGATCACGGACTAGAATCTGCATTAGTAATCTAAGCATTGCAGGAGCAGGGGGAGTGGTAATATCCAGACGAAGACGCACCTCGTATTCCACATCGCCAATCATAAGCTCATCCACTTGCTCGAGTCGAGTTTCCCAATCCTTCAGTTCAGGATCCTCCTGTATCCACATGGTGTTGACATTGCATTCCTTCAGGGCCTGCAGGAGAGCGGGAACAGGTGCTTCACGAAGGGACTTATGTCCGAGTTCTCGGACTTTGGCTTCGAGCGTCTTGATCAGGCCATCCCCTCTCTCGAGAGGCAGTGGAGAAGAGAGATACAGCGATCCCGAAGCCAGAACGGCCCTCTTCACGGGCGGTCCGCTGATCAGGTGTGCGTGGACATAAATTGCACCAGCGCTCTCCCCTGCGAGGGTGATGTTATCCTAGCGGGATCAGTGCTGGAATGGACATTCGGATTGATAGTAACTTACAGGGTCACCTCCAAAGGCGGAGATGTTCTTTCGAACCCAGTCGATTCCCAGTTTCTGGTCCTTGATGGCGAGGTTCTTCTCCTTGCCGTCTCCGAACGAGAAGATATTGAGACGGTAATTCAGAGAAACCACAATGATTGGTTTCCCAGCGCTGATGGAGTCCGCAACAATTCGAGACGTGTCTAAATCATCAGCATCTGTCTCCGAGAAGGGCAAAAGGGAGAGCAATTCTTACCGCAGATCTTTGAAGCAGCAGAGCAAAATGTCACAATCTGAGAACCACCTAAAGGCAGTGTATGGTCAGCTATCCCTCATGCGTACAATGAATGATACCTTTCGTACCGTGTATCCAGACCAGAACTGGAAGCGATCTCTTCGACGGCGATGCAGGACAGCAAACATCCAGGTTCAGACACGCGAACTCATCCTCCGGCTCGTTCTCTATCTTAAAGTCCTCCGGAATACGCAGCAGGTGCCGCACATCGATATACGTCTGGGGACATCGGGGTCTGTATATGCGTCAGATAACCGCTCTGCTATATAAATCCAAATACAGATCAGCCACCAATCTCGAAGCACACACATACCCATATCTCGTCGCATCAACAACCTTCTCGTCCCAACTTTCCACCGGCTGCGCAAGCTCAAACCGCGCAGGCACACTTGCATATTTAATTCCTCTAAACTGGTGCACTGGAACGCCCTGGACATCCACTACCGTCCCCTTGAACGTAGCCCCGAGCTTCTCGTGCTGGACAGAAGGGGTCGCCATTTTCGATTATTTACGTAGAAGGGAGGAGTTGCACAGCTTGGGGAATGTAGGCGCAACTCACCCGTGTGCCCTGTCGATGGGCATTGTCCGAGTGGTACTGCCGTCCTTCTCCAACCCTTCTCCCCGAGCCAGGTGGGGCCTTGTGGGGAGGCCCGATGGTGCCCTTGTTTTCCTTGGGATGACCTCGGCTTGTGAGCGGATGTAAGATCGTTGCGATAAAAAATAGGGTTAAATTTGTACATTTGTAACCATGGTGGGGATTGTTGGGGTCGTTGTCTGCTTGTACATCTTGCGGAGTAGCGAGGGCAAGACGTACCGCTATCAAAGCATGCACGTAGATAGTCGTACTCCAAGCCAACAAAATGGAGGGAACATACAGTCATTATTGAGTGATCTCGAGGACATAGGAGTGAGATATACTTCTTACCTAAGATTGAAGATCGACCCCGTCGTCGTACAGAAAACGGCGAGATCAACGAGAGCGAAATAACCTCTCTCCCTGAAGGGAATTCACAGGGAAAACTGGATTTTTCTGGGCGGCAGCTTCATAGCCATTGAATCCAGACTCGACGCAAACGTCGAGGAAAGACTCTTCCGTTGTACAAGTTGGCGTTTTTGATCACCGCGTGGAACGGCCATCATGTTCTGTGGGATTATGAAAAGAGCCGTACATTAATATCGACTTATTCACTTATCTAACATTTTTCTCCTATAAAACTTCATAAATACTAAAACGCAATGACCAGAGATGTAGACACTGACCCCGTATGCGACTCGCGAGCTGTACACATCCTGGGTCCAGAAGTTCATGCTCGACGTGACAAACGCCACTGGGCCAGCGGTGCCAATAACTGAGCAGCTTCGAAGGCGTGGAGTTGACTCGCGCGATGTGAAAACTGTTATCTTCAGGTATGAAGACCCGATGTTTGTTGGACACTGCAATTGATGAATACTTTCGTAGTCACACCCACTGGGACCACTGTCTCCCGATCCGCGACGACTTTCCCTCCACAGCAGCCTACCTCGGCTCCAGTATCGCATCCTTCTGCTCCTCAACCCAGACTCCCAATGGGACGGGCGCTTCTTCTACCCCAATAGCCACACCGAGACCTGGAGCGAATTGACCAGCCCGTGGGTGCGCTTTAGGACGTTCGAATACGCGATGGGCCTCTTCGGGGGCGGGAGTTTCTGGGTCGTTCAGGCACCGGGGCACTCTATGTGGAATCTATGGGCGGCTGTGAGGGTAAGGGTTGAGAGTAACAGAGAGAACAGTGGTGAATTTGTTTTTCTGGGGAATGATTGTTGTCATTCGGAGTATGTACTGAGCTTGTTCCTTCCTGAGGTGTGTGAGATTGGCCGTTCTGATATCGAACTCTTCTACGGCATCCACGGCATCGCATGTTGGAAGGACACAGATGGCAGCGAATCTTCTTTCCAGGAAAACATCCCGGCTGCGAGGGACACAATCGCAAAGATCAAATACATACATGGAGAAATTCAACGCTCATATCGCTTTCGTGCACGACGTGAGCTGGATGAGGAACGGTGAGGATTAGGTATTATCATTTTTATTGCTAGATATCGATACTGGGGCTTGGTGAAGGAGTCAATAGTAAAATGATAGTGTCTAGGAAAAGGTTGTTATCACTACAAACATCAGTAGATAGTCTGGTAATTTCATGCTGAATGGGGCAGTCTGAGTCATTGACCACTGCCTGCATTGATCTGTTGCAGGATTTACGATAATATGCCAGCATCCGTGGTCTCATTCATCTCTGTCAAAGGGATATACTCATTCCTTTGTTAGGACTGTTTGGGAGGTCTCGGGTGACAGCCTATGGAAAAGATCAAAGGATTAGAGAAATCATCTAGAAGGATTGTAGGCTGATCAAAGGAGTGAGTTATCTATAAATTATTGGCGCAGTTCGTTCTAGGCAGTCAGATCAATATCAACAGCTTCATTACCCCCGAAGTTCCTGAGTTTATACGTGCTGCGTTAATACGAATTGCAGTCCAGCTACTGTCTCTCTGTAACCCGACCTGGAGACAAGCTGCGTATACAAGCCAAAGCAATTTATTCTATATATAGGTAACTCTCCGTCTCTTCCCATCCATGTACAGTAGCATAACTCTATTAACAATATCTTGAGCTGCGATTTCGAAATATCCATTAATCATTTCATCTTGTGAGAACAAGCATCCCAAACGCCTGATCCAACGAACAAACCTCATCCCAGTAAACCGAACTGTTCTCCAGATGCCATTTCCAAGATCAGAGAAGATTATTCCTTGAACCAGACTGTGTCATATCGAAACTCATACCAAATATCTTTCCACATGATATATATATATATATATATATGTCCATTTCCTGCAAATTAAGCGAATGATTCTGCTGTTAGTGCCCTGAAGATGTCGTCTCGAATATACCGATCGATGAAGGGGGAAAAAATCTGCCCGGCAGACGATTTTCTCCTCTGCAATCAGGCTGCGTCGACGTGCCTGCTCTCTCCCGATGTTGGTCTTTTCTTCACGTTCCCGATCCATCCGCCCAGTGTCAGCAGCACCAGGACCGCAGTCACCCCACTGAGCAGCCCCAGAGACCAGGACATGGTGCCCCATCCGTACCGGTCGCGGATGAACCCTCCCCAGACCGGTCCGACAAGACTGCCGGCTGCAAAGGCGGAATTGAAAATTCCATACCCTTGAGCGACGGCACCACCGGGTCCAAAGACGTTCGGTGACTCCTCTTCTATAGAGTTGATGATATATGACACCTCTGTCATAAGCGATGGCAGGATTGTTGCGTACCCCAGGCCGATGAGTGCCAGAAGCGCGCAGAGCAGGACTTTGTGCCTGATCGAGTCATCCGTGACGAAACGGAGGAGCACATAAACAGGGGTGGCGAAGAAGAAGGCTCCCGCGGCGAGAAACCGCACTGAGTTTTGATAGCGGTCGATCACTAGACCGATAAGAGGTTCGAAGAAGTGTGGAAGGAGTAAGGGTATAAAGATGAGCCCTTGGCCTATCTGTTCCCAGCCAAACAGGCCTTGCACGAAAAGCGGAAGGACACTCTCGAATGAGGTCATCACGATGGAAATGGCGAGGTAGGCATAAAGCGCAACCATCATCCGCCGGTTTGAGAGAAGAATCAAAGTTGCTGGTAGGCGACGCTTGGAGGGACTCTCCTGTGGCTCTTCGCGAGGCATTTCAGCTGATTTCTCCGGCGTTGGGGCAGCAGCATAACTCCCAGATTGCCCCTCCCCGTCTTTCGTGATCTGATGCGTAGATTGCTGCTCAGACGAGGCGGTCTCTTCGGTTGTTGAAAGCCACTTTTGGGCATCTTTCTTCTCGATCATAATCAGCCGAAGGACAATGTCCACTCCGATCAAGGCGAATGCGACGGCAAATACGGCATAGTATCCAGCGCGCTGATATACAACCCCGGCTACGAGAGGACCAAGCACAGTGCCGGCGCTGAGACCCATACCCATGAATCCCATTGCTGCTCCAAGTTCATCTTCGGCGACGGTGTCTACCAGCAGGGCCAGCCCTACTGTCCAGACCACAGCTGCAGATAAACCCTGAAAGATTCGACCCGCGATCCAGAGACCAAGAGACGTCCCTGCGCAAAATAGACTTGTGGCCGCTCCAAGGGCAACAAGACCGGCAATCAAAGACCATTGGCGTGACGCCATCTTGTCAGCCATGTACCCAAAAATGGCTGCACGTGGAAGATATATCAGCATGAGATCCACTATGAGTAACATAATAAATCAGCTGGACATACGAGATGAAGCCAGCAAGGCGGCCCCATAGAGAGCCAGTAGAATGGAGGTCCATCTTTGCCCTGAATTATGAGAATCACTATTAGTCTCATAACATGCAATGCTTCAGAGGTAAAGAACTCACGATCTTCTGGAGGTAAGCCTACTCTCTCCTCCAAAGCAGTAGGAGTAACAGGAACAATCTATAGACAGATAAGCCATTTGCTATGACAAGCGATGGTGGTTAGGAGTTTAGACGTACAAGTCCGTAGAGAAATATATCCTATTTTTTGAATGACATGTCAGCACAGTGATATAGGAATTGGAGAAGCACCCGGGAAGGAAAAAGGGTAATACATACCGTGAAGACAGCAACAGTTACGACGCTCACAATAAATACCTTCGATGACCGGAATTCAACATATCTCGGTCGAGCAGAAGCGGTGCTACCTCCAGTCCTTCGACAAAAGCTGCACCATGCGGCCATAACTCCAATTGGATAAGATGTTATCAAATGGCACAGTACATGCACAAAAGCATAACAAAATAACTGCGTCAGTCGATAGCAGTTGAATTTGCTCTAACGGCAAGAACAAAAAAGAGAATTAAAGTTGACAATTGCTGACGGCGACACGATCAAACAGAGGAGAGGGTGCTCGACAGCTTGGTGCTGATATGAAGTACTTGTGTCCACCAATAGCCACCCAAGGAACCCTCGGAATCCGGAGTGAATTCACGGTGGAGATGGCGACTGATGCCGTCTAGACCTCGACCCCGGTCTAAGGTATGATGTGCTGGGGCATCTTGTCAGGTGGCCAGAGCCCGAGCGTCCCTGAATCGGGCTGGACTTTACCATCTGTTGTAGCTTGCGGAAGCACCACCTTGCGGTGAGGACATGATGACCTAGACCTCAACTGCTCAACGCCCGTGCCCTACGACTGTGGTTCACACCGCTCGGTCGGGGCGCGGGTCCAGCTCTCAAGGTGACGTTCGGGGAGAAAAAGCGTTGGCGGTGGAAGGACTTGGCAGTCCCTGAAAAGGATTAACTCGAATCCGGCGGCATTATCAGGCGACCTTGTCGGAAGATTAATAATAGTAATAATGATTTTCACACGTAACTCATAGCATCAGACATCAAAGATAAACACACGCATTTCTGCCCCAACTGCGGCGGTTGTTGCGCTCGATGATGAGCAAAGCCACGGATGAGGATCTCGATAAATTTTTTTTTGGTTATCACTGACATCTTTATCTGATCTTCAACTGAACGATGTGCTTCCTTGTGTCATATTGAGGTGTGCTACTGCGTATCTGAAATTTGGACATGCGGTGCCCAAGACAATACTGTAGATCTCGTGATGAAGTTGTGGCTGCAGAACCCCACACCGACTCGGATGAGTTCACAATTCCGATGGGTTTAGCGCCCTGCAGGTTCTTTGAATCTTATTTCTTTTTGTGATATCGGAAGTTCGCTGCACGCTGTTTCGATGATCTCGAAAGTTCTAGGTACATGCCTAGGCAACTTCGTAGGTGGGGTATCTAGGTACAGTATCTAACAAGCTCAAGGCAAACTACTCCGTATCTTGATGTTTCTCCGCGAAATTTGTTTGTAAGCTCCTGGTGCTGTCTGGACGTGTTAAAACTCGATTGATGTGGGAGGACACTGACACTGTCCGTCTGGCAGGCAATCTCAGCTTAAGTGTGATCTCCAATCACCAGGGTCAAGCGTGTCACTTGTTCTGTTTCGCAAGATGATGCTGCGAACTATGGATACAGAGTGCTCAAAATCCCGACGTCCTCAGTCTTCAAGGACCCAATACGTGGAATATGGAATTATCAATCCTCCGACAAGGGCCACTGGTCTCTTAGATCCGGCAAGCGTGATTTTCAACATCATGTGCCCAGGTGCCGAAGAAAACGAGCATGCCTGCTGTAGCGCATCCACTAGGATAAAGATTGGGCACCGACGATCATCTATAGAAGCTCTATAGAAGCGATCGAGGACCCTGATATCGCCTCAGGGGGAGTGGGCCCCATGCACGAGCCCACGAGAGATGCGGTGACCCGGCAACTTGGTTCCCAACAACCTGCCATCTAGACCACTGGAGGAGTATCTGCTTGATATGGGAGATCCTGAAGGGTCTCTTCACAATATCGTTCACGCCTACTTGCATACAACGTACTTTGTCCATGATACCAGGGTCCATGGCGATAATCGGAGTCGCGCGCAGTTTGAGGTCCGTGCTGAATGGAGGCTGTGCACGGATTATGTGTGTGGCCTCATATCCATCCATGACAGGCATTATAATCTAGAGAGAATTCAGTCCCTGCGATCATGACGATCACGGCATCTGCGACATACATACGTCCATAAAAATGATGTCGGGTCTTGGGCATGCGGCAGAGGGGCTGGACAGATAGTCCAGTGCTTCCTTCCCGTTGGAGACCACGTTGACAGTACAACCCAGCTTGTATTGAAAAATCTTCGTGAGGAGTTTCTGATTCATATCACTGCATGCAGTTACTAGTGAGCGACAGACCAAAGTATTCAAAGGCAGGCACTGTACTCATCCTCAACAACCAGTACGTGCATCCTGGTGTCCTCGCTCCAAATGGCAAATTCGTTCTTTCAAACTTGTCTCTCAGTCTGCCCCCCCCCAAGTGGGAACTTCGTTGCATTTACTGTGTAAAGTCGGACGTCTGTGTTCGCTTAAGGCAGGAGACAATGATATATTGTTCGCACCCTACCTCATGGCAACTTGCTTCTTGCAGTGCGTGGGATTGGCTGCCCTCGACTCAGCCTCACTCAGGATCTTCAATGGTGCTACGGAGCTCATGCACGACAACGTCACCGATCATCCTACTCAAGAAAAACCTGGTTGGCTCATAGATTTTCAGCGACCGGGACTCGACTCAGGCCCTGTAATAAGACCTAGTAATTATGAACCAGCTTTGCATTACTCGGCCATAAGTACTTATAGTGCTATTCTTTGTACGGATACTGTAACGGCATTTGATATCGCGATGACGATGTAGGGAAAATACCAAGTGACTGAATCTGAGAGAAAAAAAAATTTATTTAATGCTTTATATTTAGACCTATAGATGCTCAGAGAAAACGCTTTTACTCATCCGCCCGTAATCGCCAACCACTGGAATTCCCGTAGATTCCTGAAGCACTGGGGACCAAACTGTTCTGGATGACATCATGGGCGGCAGTTTAATATCAAGCCTGAGGTTGATGAGGCACGGTTGGAACCTTTTTAAGAACTCCCGTTCCGAGCAATCCCCGGATCATTATTGGCCACTGGGTGATGTATAATCTCCACTATGCAGATAGGGTCCCCCTTTAGATCCGATAAGGTTCCGATAATCCGTCATGATTGGCTCATTTGCACCAGCCTTCCATGAACTTGAAGCATGCCACGATTTAGTAGTACGGGGAATGAAGAGCGCTTTGTGTGCGGGCCCTGATAGGTGATGATTGCGGGATTCTGAACTGCAAGCCCAAGGACGGAGTACCCGACTAGGTGTCATTTCTACTTATGGGGATTATTCTTAAGCTTATCTGAGACACCTATTTGCTTCATCGCCTCAGGGACCAACCTTACTAGGATGTCCTCTATTTTGGGAATAGGGCGGGTTGTGGGAGGAGGGCGGTGGTTCTCCTGAGGTCGCTCGATAATGAGATTAAGTGGTAATCTCCGGGTTACCATTGGGTGATGTGTGTACAGAGTACTATCGAACCCCTCTACTGCAGGTGGTCTTGGGGCCCAGTCTTAACTACACATAGCTAAGACTTAGGGGCCTTTTTAACTAGGCTTTGACCAAACTCTCATACGAAGTAATACACGGACTATACTGTGTAGGATAATTGATCTACAAAAATATCCCAGCTCAGTCCCCAACAGGCGTTAGTTAAATTTTAGCATCTTTACTGGGATCTTGATAAACTTTCTGGAAGATAAATGAGTCCACTACTATATTAGTCCGCGCGTTTGTGTATATGAGAATGTGCGTTTGCGCAGCACAACTTACAACCTTTGACCATTGCAGTATAAGCTTAACTTATCTGGTCATTATTTTGTTCGTTCTCTCAGATATTTATATCTTATCCCATCTTGCAAATACAGATCTCTCTTCTCATTCACTTCTCGATCTAGAGTTAAGAACCTCAGTAGTGCGGATGTTTGGCTGGTAGACTGAATCTCCAAACAGTGCAAACACGCAAAACACCCCGTGATGCTATTAATAGACGCGCAGTCATAACCAACGACCCTCCGAGGCAGTAGCATTTCTGGTGCTCTCTCATCTTGAAAAAGAAAATTATGGGAAACAAAAATAAGCCACCAAAATGGCTGTCAATACGACAAAGAAGCAGAGAGGTGGATCAAAGTTGACGCGTTGTCGACACTGCAACGAGGCTTGGCACCTCCGTGAAGTATGAGCGCTATACCATATCGGGAAAACAGTACGAGGTTTACGAGGGCTTGATAGGTAGAGTAAACAATAATCCTGACCGGAAAAGAGATAATATGGGAGCTATAAGTGTTTGTCTTTCTTCCAGCGTCTGGATATCTCTTCTCTTGTGGTCAATCCGAGCGTTTTTTCGCAATCGGTTACAGACCTTCTCGTGATAGGAGAGTACTTCTGATAGGTTCCATTAGATTCTCAAGCCTCGAGATCCCTCGACGACAACTACCATGAGCTCAAGCTCGACATCTAACCATGGAGGCTGGGTAGCCTACAAATACTATCCGTCCATGGCTGCGGCCGTGATCTTCATCATCCTCTTCATCTCCACCACGCTCTTGCACACATACCACTTGCTCCGGACGCAGACCTGGTTCTTCATACCCCTGGTGATTGGTGGTTACTGTGAGTACACATGATTGCGATATACATTATGTCCCGTGATGTGTATCAATAAGACGTTAGGCATTTCTGACGAGGTGATCTGCGTGAGACAGTCGAGAGCGTTGGCTATATCGGTCGAGCCATGTCCGCACACCAGTCGCCAAATTGGACCCTCGGTCCATATGTGATGCAAAGCACGTTGCTGCTCATTGCCCCGGCCCTGTTTGCGGCAAGCATATACATGGAGTTGGGACGGATTATCATTCTCGTTCACGCGGAGCAATACTCCCTTGTCCGGGTCAAATGGTTGACGAAGATATTTGTCACCGGTGATGTTCTTTCTTTCCTGATGCAGGCGTCAGGTAAGGATGTTTTTTCCATTCTATATCTTCTAGACACTTACTGTTACTCTTGGATTAAAACGCGTCTAACGCCTTTCATTAATACAGGTGCCGGCCTCATGGTGAAAGACGCCTCAACCATGGGCACTGGAAGGAACGTTATCATCGCCGGTCTCTTCGTCCAGATCGTCTTCTTCTGTTTCTTCCTCTGCAGCGCCCTGGTCTTCCAGTCTCGCATCTTGAAGTATCCGACATCTCAGTCCGAGGCGCCCTACATCCCCTGGCGCAAGCACATGTACGCCCTGCATGCTTCGAGCTTGCTGATCCTGATCCGGTCCGTATTTCGAGTCATCGAATACATCGAAGGCCAGGACGGATTTCTCATGCACAACGAGGTGTTCCTTTACATGTTCGATGCCCTGCTTATGTTCTTGGTCATGGTTGTCTTCATCGTGATTCATCCGAGTGAGATCAACTGTCTTCTGGGGAAGGGTACCCTTATGACTCAGAGGGGTGGATTGTCGCTTTCTGAGTTTACCGTGGGGGTTTAGGCTGAAGTCCATCACAGTTTCTGATATTCTGATTTCATGGCATGATTGGTTTGGGATTGGTTGGGAGTGTACTCTAGGTGAAGCAAGTGGGAGGTTATGGAGACTAAGCATACACTTTGATGTTATCTAGCAGGACTGGGTTAACAGGGAACTGAGAGGCTTTACTACATTAGTAGTCATAGAGTACTCACATTACCATTGCAGAAATGTTTCTGACCGTATGTGATTTGATTGTGCCGGACACTGCTAGTCGAGATGTGCTTTTCTTTAAATGCAAGCCATCCCACCTTACACGCTCTCACTGTCTCCAAACCTTCCAGGACCGAAGACCTCCGACATGGCCCAGCTCAAGTAATGCCTCCACTCATTACCAAGACTGAGCCAAATTGCTTTCAAAACTCGAGTACTCCAACCAGCTAACCACCAGTGGTGTCTAACACGATGTAATATAACGCAATAATGAGAGAGAATAACAAGAGCCAGGGGCGTACGTGCTCGTAGGAACTCGAGATACTTGTCACGGCATCTGACAATCCAGCGGACGGCAATATTCGGCATCGTCAGACCGCTCTCTAGTTTGACCAGCATGACTCCAATGTTATCGATGGCAGTTCTGCAGGCCACAGGGTCATGTCCTGGGTCTCTCTCGGCGTAGATATCGTTTATCTCGCGAAGCTGCTGCAGCGCCCGTCTGGCATCATCTGAGAGCTTTGCATCATCTGAGGGACTGGGAGTAAAACCATCATTATTCGCGTGCAGAATCGGTGCCATGTCACTGTCACGGATCCAAGAATGTGCTGTGGACAAGATTTGAACCATTCCGTTACACAAAACAAGCACCTGGTAGAGATCGTCTATAGGTGCCAACGGCTCTGCTGCGTCCGGTGTGTGGGGGAACCCAAACGCAAACACGGTCACCATGCTCGAAAAGATAAACATGGCCTTGCCATTCGAGGAGTTAATGTCCCCTAGCAACCCCCGAAAAAGGGCAAGCGCTTGATTCTGGTGGCTAATGGCACTGCTGATATACATCGCTCTGTGAGTCTCGCTGCCAATACGGGCCAGGTGGAGCGCAGAGATTGCCAATATGCCATGCATGAGGAACGGATGAGACAGTGCCTCCTGAGGGACTATGACTTGCCATGTGTGGTCGGTTCTCTCCTCTCGTGATAGAGTTCGATAAGTCGAGTTGCACCATTGCATCATCAATTCCAGGTCGAGAAGATTGAGATCTGGAGTTGAGTGGACAGCCGAGCTGTCCATGGACAAACGTCCGAAGAAGAGGAAGGGATCCCCTGTCGAAATTCTTTTATCTTCCTCTTGACAGTCACTCGCGGGCGTTGAAGATGCCCGGCTACGGTTCACGTCTTGGTTCGTCCATATAATTGGTGCTTCCGAGGCATACTGGCACTCCGACTGCCGTTTCGCGCAATTTGCACATCGCGGACGCCGTTCATCGCACTGCAGCAGAGATGAATAAGCGAGCAGGTTCGTATAAAGAAGCAGCTTCTTAGCAAGGGGTATCTCGTCCACAGCGATTTTGGGATGATGTTTACAAAACAAATTGAAAAGAAAAGACAAAGGTAGGCGCCCACGACGAGCAGAAGATCTACATACCTTTACCCGCCTCCGTTTACACTGCAGACAGCCGTGGCGAGACTTCTCGTGGGGTCGTCGGGGCGGCATTGGAAGACTGAGCGAGGTCCATTGGGCTGCTGTTAGGCTCGGAGACAGTTTAAATTAGGCTCGTCTCAGCGTTCTAGAGCACGGAGAGGCTAAGCACCGTAGGCGGCCACGTACCCACTATGCCTGCACAAAAGCCACCGGTGCGGTTGCGTACCCTGTAGGGCTATGCTAGTGTATAATCCCGACAATCCATCCACCTGCAGCAATTCTGCCACGCCCACGCAGGCCATTGAGGCTATACACAGTAGTGTACGGAGTACTGCCGGTCATAGGAAATAATATTTAGATACACTGCTAGCCAAAGAGTTTCCGGTTAGATTCTTGGTTTGTTGGCCCATCTCTTGGGTATCAAACTGGGACACTTTGGTACCTATTGCCGGAAAAGGAGGGTGTTGAGTGGTAGTTCTTGGTCACATTGATATTATCACCTGAAAGAGCCACTTGTCTCAGAGATCGTAGTAGCTGAGTCTTCAGTAAGAATCACGGATCTTATTAATTAGACTTTGGTTACTTACATTGATCTACAAGATGACCCAGTTTGGCCATCAAGGGATATGAGCCCTCTCATCTAACAAGGCACCTATCTCTGAGTACCTATCTAGGGTATGCAGTTAGTTTCTATAATCAGTCTTCACATCCAGATCTTTACTCAAAACCTACCCCTTCTCACAAGATTCCCTATCTTGATGCACAAGTTTTACCCAGGCTGATAACCGGACCCTCCAAATTCCAGTCTTAACACCATGATCCATCCATACTTAAGCTATGGCGGTGTTTGATCCAGTTTAGTAACGAAAATTAATTCTGCAGAGGTACCATCATCATAACTTTTGATGCTGAAATGTTGAAGAATAACATTTTGGCTAAGCCACATAGGTTAACCCAACAGTAAGACTCGACTAAATCTGATTATAAATCCTCCGGGCGCAAGCATACCAAGGCACGTTTTGCATGGATCTACGAGTCTAGAAAGCCATGGGGAGCCCACTCCCCCTCCCCAATGGAGGATAGGCTCTGCGATGCCTTCAATCGAAGGTTGCATACCGGATTCTTAAACAATTCCGACAAAATCAGCCAGATTTCCCTCCACTGAACAGGGACATCCTGTATTATAGATCAATTATGTGACTGTCACTGTACTATGATAGTTTAGTTGAAGTCTAGTTAAGAAAGCCCCTAAGTCTTAACTAAATTTTAGTTAGGACTACCCCGAAGACAAGTATCTCTTCCAGGGGCTATTAATTATCAATTCCTCAAACCACGTGCTCAGCGTTTAACTATATATAATCTCAAATACCGCTTCTGAAGGCCGCAGCCACTTTCGCCAGATCATCCAGCGGCACTCTCGCAGCGTAGTCGAAAAGGATACTTCTCCGCATGCTCTCCCCACCATACGGCTGCGAGACCGTACCAGCAGGGGGTTTCACATCGCTAGGGCCGTATACACGGGCTGTGAACCCATTCTCGATGTCACCATTCTTCACAGCAGGCCACGGCGGAAGTCCATGACAGAACATGAAGAGATCCTCCGCAAACGCGGACGCAACGGCTTGCTGCGCTGGGGTCAAGAACTCCCTGTAATTTTGGAAGAGGTACGCGAGGTCGAGGATATGGGAGGCTCGATTTTTCCAGGGCCCGTCCCACGGGTTACCTTCGTTGAAATAGTAGACGTAGGCGTTGCCGTCCCAGCCTTGCGCGAATTTCAGAACGGGAGCGAAGAAAGAGACATCGTTCATGAAGTTGAGTACGGCTGTGAATGCCTCCTCGTCTGGTGTGTTCTCTGACAGTCCGTATTTCTCGATGATCTGCTCTGCTTCGGTCGGGTAGGCTGAGAGGATACTGCGCATGGCTGCGATGAATCTCTTCGCAGCGTTCTGCTTCAAATGGGGCATGAGAACCGATATGACGCTTGCCTTTTTGGACAGCGCAAGCATTGTCAGCAAAAGTACGATGGAGAGAGAGTTTTTCAGTACACTTACATCGATCTGGGCATCACCAATAAGTAGGTCTTTGCACCAGGCCTTTGCTTTCAGTGTCTTCTCGGTTTTGTCTGCCGTTTGAGCATACGTAAGAGCGGAGGGGATCAAGTCCCTGTCCACTGCGGGAGCAACAGGAACGGAAGGTGGGATTTTCGAGATCAGGTCCTGAGGAGGCGTCTCAAGGAGCGCCTTAATCCTTTCTTCGGGCGTCGCATTCTCCAATCCCAGGGCTTTCATTGCCTGCCGGTAGCCCTCTTCGTGAACGCTGTAGGGCAATGGCTGCACAAGCAGGTAAGTGCCGCTCATCACTATTGTCCTCTTAAATAGTGGTTGGTCGCAATGAAGATGAAGCGTTACAGATGCTGTAACCCGTAAGTATCTTTCCCTATCTGTTAAATGAGACGGATAGAATCTCACCTCCTCCAGCACTCATACCCGCGAGCGTCACATTGTCGGGGTCTCCTCCGAAATCTCGGATATGCTTCTGGACCCACTGCATAGCAACTCTCTGGTCCCGAATAGCATTATTTGCCTTGTAACCGGCGTTTCGTAGCTCTTCTGATGTAAGAAACCCAAACACGCCCAGACGGTAGCTTTTCGAAAACGGTTAGCAACAAGCAGTAGTGGAATAAGGCGTTCTCTTTCCAATCTCACTTTATAGAAACTCCAACAATTGGCAAGTTCTTCTCCGCGGAGAGCTTCACAAACCGCGCATAATCAAACTGCGGCCAGGAATTTGCTCCAATAACGAATCCACCACCGTGGAGGAACAGGAAGACCGGCAGCTTCGACGAGCTGGTCGTGCCCTCAGGGACCGTAATATTCAAGTTGAGACAGTCAATGTCGGACTGGAGAATCTCCTTCTTCGGAAGAGTGTGTTGAATAGCACTCTGCTCTAAGTCGCAGCCGAAGAGAGGGGAAGAGGCAGCCGGTCTGGGCAACATTGTGAAGTCAGTCATCGTGCAAACTGTCTGGTATTGAGAGCTCTCCTACCCATCCTTTGTCGCATCAAGGACATCTCCATCACGCTTTTCAATAAGCTCGGCGTCTGCAAATCTGTTCCTTAGCGAGGCGTATTTTATACCGAGATATTGCACCACTCCGTCGGCCACCTTGCCACGGATCTCGCCCAGCGAGGTAGTCTTAAGTATTGTAGTCATTTCTTCGTAAAACAATCCGCGCAAGATACGTTCCTGTGATTATGATGAAACTTCGTATCAATGGCATTGCAGAGAGTGCGAAATTGCCGAGCGGAGGGGGCTGTTAATATATGGACGGGTTCCCGTTCCATTATGCAGTACGAAGATGCCCCCCGCTCGTTAGCCAAGATAAAAGGCCATATGGTCTTAACGTTGTTCCTAAACCATTCCAAGGTCCGAGTGCCTCTCTGGGCAAAGTGGGTTGTGGACCCTCCGGCTCCATAGTCGAAATGGTCTCCGTTGGAGGATCTGCCGGGGTTTGTCCGTGATGTCTAGGAGTGGTTCACAATAGACGTGGTTATCGCAAGCGTGCTTGCAACTAGTGTGATCTTACTGCAGTGATATCAGTCATGAAGATATTTTAGGCAATGTCAATCAATCGATGCCTCTAGTTGTAAGAAGAGGAAGTGTCTACTCTCCTGTTCTATCGGAATTTCTCCCACCGTCCAACGCGGTTCCCCGCAAACTTCCCCACATCCGCGCGGATTGGTAGTTGCGCTCTACATATAATCCATGTTTCCCACGGTCATTCTGAAGGCGTTTGTCGTTTAATCCAATTGGCTGCCAGTATAACCTAACCATAAACTCGACCTAGACTACTGCGAAATTCGCGGACAGATCTTAGGTAAGGTGCATTTCCTTCCCCACTTGTTAAGTAAGTGGGGTTCATTCTCTAAGATGGAGCTACAGAAGCATCTCAATATGCAATGGATTTAGATCTCCATTCTCAATCAGCCTTTGAGAACCATGGCGGGATGTTCCTGTGCTCTCATGCATGCCTAGACACACGGGTAGGTCAACGTGACTGCTGGTGGACTGGGCATACGAAGTCGTGGTTGGCTTCGAGCCGTTTTCAAAGGAGCACCATGGCTGAAGGCTCCAAGTAATGAGTGTGAGCGATACTAGCTGCGCTTGGAGGCGGCTGTCAAAGCTCTGCTAATGAACGGGCATTCCATTCTCCGAAAGATACGGAGAGATGGTGAAGAGCCTTAATTCGTCTGGGTCGCGGACCTGGTAGATATCACCACCCTTCGGAGTGTCTTCAAGTTATTGAACCTTTCTGCGAAGTACGTCTTTCTCAAGGTCGAAGTCCCGGGTAGCGTAGGGTGGTTCTCGAATAGCGATGCGAAATGTGTTGCGGAGAAATCGCGTGCACTATATCTGCTTATTTCCCGGACTCAAAGGAAATACTATAACTCCCCGTTTTCGGATCTTTGACGAATTTGAAATTGTCAGTGGACAGACCAAACGGTCTTAGAATCCCGTTCCCTAGCTGCAAAAGAATCAGCATGACCATAGTAGACAAAGGACGAGGGAATCCTTGAAAACTCACCTCCTTCAGCTTGCTCATCATCTCCGCCATCTCCTTCTCTCGTGCTTTGTTGATCTTGTCAGGAAGCTCTCTAAGAGCCTTCTGCACAATCTTCATGTCCGAAGGCGGCAGATTATCCATAGCAGCAAGCTCCTTGTAGTCCTCTTCAGCACCTTGCAAGTTTGCCCACCCGGCAAGCTCCATCCTCGCTCTCGCGCGCCTCATGAGTGCCTTTGCCCGTATCCGCTTGATGTCTTCCATCTGCGCGTCATTCTGCTTCAGACGATCCAGCTCTTCTTGCTGCGATTCCTCGTTGTCGCCGGAGAGCTCAACCACGGCGCCTGTGTCACCTTCTGTACCTTTCACCTTCTTCTCTGCCTTGTCCCCATCTGTCTGCGCGGTCTTCGGAAGACACCTATTCAGGCATTCTACACTGGCTGTTGCAGCATCAACAGCTGCTTTCCAATCCTGCAGCTTCAGGTGGCACGCGGCAATATTGCTCCGTAAGACGGCGATCTCGTAGTCGAGGTAGTTCGGGCAGGACGCGAGGGCGCGATCGTAGGTTGAGATGGCTTGGTCGTAGCAAGCGGCGGCGAAGAGCTTGTTTGCTTCTGCTTTCAGAGCATGCGACTCATTCAGAAGTCTCTGTTAGGCGATCAGAGTTAGCAACTGTCAGAGCTTTGGGGAGAACCGGTGATGGAACGGACAGCTTCTTCCTCGGGCGGAAACCGGGCGTCATGGAAAACTTCTTCATCTTCGCTTTCAGTGTCAGCTGCAGGACGATTTTTGGAGTCCCGAGCTTCCGATGTAGCGTCTCTCTTGGCCATCTCGCACGCCCAAAAGGGTGGGATTTCTCGACGATGAGAGCAACCTGAGCTTGAGCTGTGCGGGCGGCGAAACAGCTGGCGTCTGCCCGCCTGCCCCGTTCGGCATGCCGCCCTTTCCCCGCGCCGCCTGTGCGGGAACGATCCGGACAGGGACCAGCGACGCGATCCGAGGTGATTTTCAACACTCAGCAGTCTCCTACCGAGCTGCTTGAATCTTCTTTTTACGTTCTCTAGCACATATTGAATCACACTTATAACCAAGATATCCATAATGACAGCTAAAACTCCAAAGTAAGCCTTGGACCAAAGGCTCCGAGCCTGCACCTCACTGACATGCCCCGCAGCTTCCCCCGCGTCCGGGCATGTCTGTTTGACATGGACGGCCTGCTGATCGACTCGGAAGACAAATACACCGATATCACGAACGAGATTCTACGGGAATACGGAAAGCCATTGCTCCCTTGGACCATCAAGGCCCAATTGCAGGGGCGGCCAGCGCCAGAGGTTCTTACATACCTATTTCTTTTTCCCTATACCCCACCACCCGCCTCCCACCCCTCGCCCTCTCCCTCAAAATAGCAGACACCGAATTGGAAAGAAGGAGCAGCCAGTAACTCATTGATCTCTCCTAAAAATAGGCTAGTAGAATCTTCCACAACTGGGCCAAACTCCCAATCACCCCGGACGAATTCATGGAGAAGCAAAGGGTGCTGCAAATTAAACACTTTCCGACCTGCAAGCCCCTCCCGGGCGTTGAGACGCTCCTCTCCAAGCTGAAGGCGACCCGCGACACCGACCACCCCGTGCACCTCGCCCTAGCCACCTCCTCGCACAGCAAGAACTTCAAGCTCAAGACGGACCACCTGCAGGACGTCTTCTCCGCGTTTCCGGAGTCGAGACGGGTCCTGGGCGACGACCCCCGGATCGGAAAGGGACGGGGCAAGCCGCTCCCGGACATCTATCTGCTTGCGCTGGAGACGATAAATGCGGATCTCCGGGAGAAAGGGGAGGAGGAGATCAAGCCCGAAGAGTGTCTGGTGTTTGAGGACTCTGTGCCTGGAGTAGAGGCAGGGCGAAGAGCGGGGATGAGAGTCGTATGGTGCCCGCACCCGGATTTGTTGCAGGAATACAAGGGCCGTGAGGAGGAGGTCCTGGCCGGGTTGACGGGTGAGCATAAGGACGAGGAGAAGTCGGATACGGAGAAGGAAGCGCAAGAATTGCAAGCATGGCGGGTACGCGGGTCTGGAAAACCTGGAGAGATTGGGGACGGATGGGCGGAGCTGCTTTATACCCTGGAAGATTTCCCATACGAGAAATACGGCATTGTGGTCTCATAGACGTGCCACTTACTTCTATTCTAGATGTATTTGAAGATACGAGAAATGAAAGGAACTGTTCGAATGTATTATTAATCATCAGGAAGTAACCTAAGCGCAGAAAGATGCAATCAAAAGACAATCTGTCTTCACTGGACACTCTGCTATTGTACAGGACAGGAGAGAAGAGGCATAATGCATAAAGGAAATGACCCATGTGTATCAAGATGGCACCTTCATAGTGCTCGTGGGTGATAAGAAAGATACCAATAGCGATCCCTTTTATCAACCTGTGGATCCGAATCGCAAGAGCCGTTTATGGACCAATCTGTGACCGTAGTAAAGCAGCGTCGATCATAGTAAAGGATTATGTCAATCCATACTAGGAGAGCTGTAACATCCTCCTCCAGAGGGGTGAACAGAGCAACAACCGTAGCCCGAGTAGCGACGCCATAGAAGGAAAAAGCCCGCCGGGCAGAAGGGTATCTCAGAAATGGTTTCAGCAATTTCAGTCGTCTCGTCATCATGTCACGGCAATGTCCCAGCTGCAGAAACCAGCATCAAAATCCCAGGTAAATGGAATGGAAGGAACTATCAAGAGAAAATGCCAGAAAAAAAGGTATCAGTTCAAAAAGAAGTAGTGACCAAATCAAAAAGGGGGTGATGGATCAGAGGCAAGAAATGAGAACTGGGGTTTCAAAAACAAATGCAGCAAAGCCCAACTAAATGTCCATATTGAGTATTGAGAGGTGCAGGCTGCTGTCGATATGCCGACCAGCAAGCAGTATCTAACGCTGAGTCCTCTTGACTGAAGGCGGTAGGTACTCCGAATCGTCAGAATCGGAGCTGGAGCGCTTACGGCGATGGCCGGAAGTGGAATCACTGGAAGAGGGTTTAATCCTATTAGGAGGAGTGACCGGGGCAGGGGTTGAAGGCTCACTCAGGTGAGTCTGAGATGTCGGTGCCGTCATCCGGCGTCCCGGCATCATCCTCGGAAGGGGGCGGCGAAACGAGGCCTCGTTCCCAGCCATATAAATAGCATGGTATTGTTGAGCAAGATTGGCTTTGTCCGCTGGACTGAGCTCCTGCATTGTCCGCCCAAGTCCTTGAGCAGAGTTGCTGCGAGGAAAGCCAGTGCGGTCCTGGCCGGCACCTTGAGGGTTTCCCATGGCAGGGCTAGAACCATAGGCCCGATTGATATGACGCAAATTTGGGGTAGCGTTGAAAGAAGAGGTACCCGAAATTAGACCCTGCTGAAAACGTTCATCGGACACTGGTGATGACACCGCCGGGCTGCTGATTGTCATGGCACCCATTGCCCTGCGGTTCACGCTATCCGGTGTCGTTACCTCCCCCTCGGCCTTGAGTATGCCGGTGCCGGCCCGGACACCACGAGGAGTGCTGAATGGACTGTTACTGACGAAAGGATCGTCAGAATCGATCCGACCGGATACGCTACCGCTGGCTGTTGAGTTGCCTCTTGTGTGGCCCAAAGCCTGCTTTCCGGCGTTCATAACCTCGCCCTTGCGTTTGTTCAACGTCTTGTTTGCAATGACACGCTACAACGATGCCGTCAGTTAGGAATCGCAACAGCCTTTGTTGTGTAGAGAATTACCCTCTGAGAGCCAACTGGGTCATCGACGAAAGTGAACAAGTAAAGAGGGTCTAACAGGTGCTTGCAAATAGTCTTCTGAGTCTTCAAAGTAAATCAGTATTGAAGCTATTAACCTGCTTTTTGTAGACTTTACGTACGATGAGACAGTCAAGAATTCTCTGAATCCGCTGTCCAAAAGTTGGTATGTCACTAGATTGCCTGGCTTTCAGTTCATACGCTGCAAGCAACGGGCCTGTGGTATGACGTTCAATACAAGTTTCCTAAAAGCATGTCAGCACATACCGCGTGTTCTATGTAAGATTTACAAGTCATGCACTCACCAGGATGTTCCAGCACGCAACTTCAATCCTGGTGTCAGAATACTTGCGTTCCACAAATGGTCTGATCATTCCAGGATTATCTTCAGCACGGTCAACGCTCTTCATGGCTTTGCACAATGCCCTCACTATCGCTCTCTTCTGTTCAATGGTCCAAGGAATAGTAGGATCAGGTGGGATGTTGAAGGTCTTGCGACAGCTTGAGTTAGCTTCATCAACGGAGCTGAACTGAGTATTGATATCGACGCCACTAGAGATTGGATCCATTAACTCCTCGAAGGTAGGGATCTCAACATCCGCAGGTGCGTGATTAACATTCCCACGATCGTTATAGCGACGTGTTGCCCTGCTGCCGAAAGAGGGCCTCGGATCGGTATATGCAACCGCATTCGGAGTTTTATTGGGGATGTTAGAATAGCTCTGTATGGTGGCCATGGTGGCTGCGCGAGCACGCGCATTCGGTGTCAAGTAAAGCTCACGGGAATGGCCAGAACGGTCGACCGAAAACTGGAAATAGTCGAGATTCACGGTGTTCAATTCAGTATAGCCCGGTCCAGTTGGGTCAGAGAGATTCTCGAGTCCAGTCGAGAATAGACCCGGGCTTGAATCTGCGTCTAACTCAGAATAGGAAGCTCTGGAACTGGAAGGCAAAATATCAGCACTCGAGAACGTGTTGAAGTCGACGGTCCGAGTATCATTCTGTTCTGGAGTGGGGATAACGTACTCAACTTTGTCATGCCTTGGACTAGACCTAGCTGCTTCGCTGAGCCCATGGGTAGGACTGTTTGAATGAGGAGGAATTGCCTGAGATACTCCTTCAGGGGAGGATGTCTCCTTTTTAGGTGTAAGAACACCAGTCTCAGCTGGGACGGACACCTCCAGGGTCTGTGGTTCGTTGTTCGAACTGTCCCAGTCCCTATAAGAGTGAGTTAGAATGTTGACAAACACTCTGGGGCTGACAACTGACGCCTCATTGTTGTAAATGTAGCTGGAATGTTCAAATTCTGCTTCAAAGAAACCCTGACTACCATCCAGTAGTTCTTCGTGTGAAGTCATGTTATCTCAGGTTTGATAGAAGAGTTAGAAGTAGGTGTTGTGTTATCACAGGTCTTGGTGTAGGTCTCAGCACTCTCGTGATAACACAATAGCTATAGACGCTGATGCTGTGTGAGTCTCGGCTCAGGTCCCAGTGTCTGTCTTGTCGTCGTTGTGATAATCACAAGTGCTGCTGTTGAGAAGGCCTCGGCGCACGTCTCGGCCTTGTCGTGATAACAACGACGAGGTTGTGCGAGAGTGAACCAGGATAGTGGCAACACAAAATTCTCGAGATGTGACAATCCAGAATTCTCCTTTGCAACTTGAGACCAGCTAGGGTAGAGTAATCAAACTCTTCAAGCGTGAAAGGGGAATAGTTTGAAGATGTCAAAAATGCGCGGAATCAAAGGCGACGATAAGGTTTGATCGAGAGACCAGTGCGATGCTGAGAGATTCACATAAGAACTGCGGGGGTCTTGTGTTCCTAGTCGATATTAGAGACAGAATGGAGAGGAGACGGTGAATTCCACAACATTTCGGTTAGTGCGGTGCAGTGAAGGAGGCCTCCATCTTCTGGGAAGCTCCCGAGTAGATATTTCGCACTTTCATGTTTCATCACAGGCACATCCAGCAACAACACATTCTCATAGACAGTGGTCATTCTAATACACAGTATTAATGTGTATTCTGAATGCACTGACAGAAAGTATGAGTATCAGTTGCTTTGCTTTATCCCTCTCATTCACACAAACTGCAACTTACAGTTTTGGGGAATAAGATGCCCTGTATGCCTCCAGGAATTTCCTGCTATGCCTGGAAAGACGACAGGCAGAACTGTAGGTGCGTATTGTACTGTTATGCGGCTCTGTGTTACTTAATCGCCATGTCCTAAGTCCTGTCTCGGCGTTTCGAGAGAAAATTGTCCATTCGGCGTCTTATATTCTTCCGGCATATAAAAGTGTGACCTGATCACCTCTATGCAGCAGAACTGACACAGTTGCCATTAGTTAGTCACGGAATCCTAAACCTGAAGGGCCATGCTCACCACCGCCGGCATCTCATTTGGTCATAACCTTGCCTGAAAAGCGGCACTATTCATCATCTTCCTCGGTACGAGCGGAGAGAATTCCATATCTCCTCGAATCTTCCAATATAAAAGCGAATTAGAAGCACGATATGGTATAAAAGTCGATGAGAGGCTTCAATGAAGGAAGATGGTGGATACGGGCGCAGTGCAGAAGGAAAGATGATTGCCAGAGGACTCAACAAGCTTGTATGAGCCGCGTGCTTCATCAACCGCGCGTAGGGCAGTACCCGCATGTGGACACATATGAAGCACAACTATTAAGGGCCTCTGGCCTTGTGAGGCCCGTGTGAAGCGAAAATGACATGTTGCAAATGACCAGAGATCCGGAGAGATGCATTATTTGCCCAAAAGGAATAAGGAAAAAGAAGGCTCTGGTCCAAGATGCAGAGGTTAGAAATTCCCTGAACAAAGGCATTCCGCAACGGTAAAATACCTTTAGCACAATTCACATTTGCAGTCTCAATTAACATCATTCAGTTACCAAAGAAAATAGGCATTCTCGGACTTCACAGAAGATAGGCATTCAGACGGTGAAAGCGCAAATGCAATCGGTTTTAGGCCCCTGGAACCATAATCCGTGAACTGTCAAGATATAAAAGTTATAAATGATTTCAGAAGAAGCAGAGACAAATAATTCGGTTTGCATGTTGAAATCAAGATCCCCAAACCCATACAGCTGGAGAGATGTCGTTTCCTTAGCCGACAAATGATTGGGCGGACGGACCTACCCCTGTATGCCAAGAAACCAACGCCAATTTATAGAGGGCTACAAGCAGCAAGCGGCATTCTGGGTCCTTGTTACGAGGAATCAAAATAAAGTATCACAATGAAGGCTATTGTGAAGATGTCATTTGCACCTTTTTGCTATGCTTCCTCGAGCCTATTTATGACGACGCATCGACGTGTGCTGTCTCATCGTGATTTTCGCTTCCGATGTCCATTTCTTTACCGAAGATTCACCTTCAAGAAACTGCGATCGAGACGTTCTTTCCTTAGTACTACGAAGTTAGGCCCTTACGCGCTGTAGGCAGTGCAATGTCTCCGTTAATAAGAGGTGTTTTACTTGTACAACATAGTTATCTCAATCCTTGCTCCATTCGCTCGTTGCTCGAGTCTCCATTCATCCATTCCGCAGGCGATACTGACTACATTCGTTCCATTCCTCCTTCATCGAGATTAGTTATCGTAAGACTACAGAAGATATATCTTCACGAACAAAGAAAACTTGCCTAACGTTGACTGGACTTTCTTCGAGTGTCGGAGAATTACCCTCGACGGGATCAATCCATAACCGCTGTCCGTTTTGCCCGAAATAATAGCAGAAAAGCTTTCGATAGAATCCACAGTCATCATGCATCACCAGTTTCTCAGCCTTATTGCCATCGTTGTGGCCATCTCGGTGCAGACCGCGACGGCGAAGCCCATCCCTGTTACGCAGGGGAACACGGCAAAACCCACCGGAGAAAACCCTCTATCCTCCTCGATTGAATGCGCAAGCAGCCCGGAATTTTCACCTCAGTCTCAGTACCCCTTGCTGGCATGGACTGGCTGCGACGGAGACGGGCGCCTCAGGGTTCAGAAACGCCAGCTTACTGTACCGTACGTGAGTAACGAGATCTGGCATGGAGGGAGCGGGTAAGGAACTCCAGACAGACAACGCTCGCTTTGTCCCCTTTGACGTTGTTTGAGAAAGTTAAACATTGATACTAACTTTGCAGCAGTGGCGTACTGTTCGTGGGGAATGAGAAAGATATGCCGATCTGGAATCTCCCTGACGATCAAAAAGGACGGTCCGAGGGTCTAGACGCTGGGAAATGACATCTCCGCTCTGTATTAGAGCCTGTGGACAAGCCAGGATGGCCAAGTTGTGAGGAGTCACTACTAGGCGTTGTCTGAGAGTTCCATCCCCTACATTCGGATCATAAGCCGTGCAGTATTTCGCAGCAATGAGCAGTCGAGGGATCGTCTTCTACGTGGAGAAATGTCCTTTAGTCTTACACGAACAACTGAGAGCGAAGAATACATTAAGTTCGACCCATTGCTGACCTTGAATCGTGCATATATGAATATATAAGAGTGCGTAGATCATTCATGACCTCCATAATCCCTCAGATACGCGATTAAGGCTGTACTATAAGGCCCATATTTTCAGGCTGTTATCACCCTTTGCAGGTAAGGGCACGCCGCCCTCTTCGTCAACAGAAGAATAATCCGGATAATATTTCTGGCCAGAGCAAGTAGCAACAACGCTCCCTGTCGGGTGCAAGACAGCGCTGGTTACCGGGTCTATAATGCTATGATTAGCCAATACAGGCACTCATTTTTCTTCAAGGAAAGAGACTTACCATCGTGGACCTTCCATTCCCAATCCGGGTCTTTTGCACCAACCGAATAAACGGGGTTCTTCCAGACGCGCACTACACCATCCGTACCTCCTGCCCAGATTTCATGAGAGTTATCTTCGCCAATAGGTATCACATCCACCTTCAAGCGCTGATTGGTAAACGCCTTGCGTCCCTGGAGCCACCCAAGAAGTTGTCCGGTGACTCTGATATCGTATATTAGTACGCCATGGCTTTTCCGTTCCACTATATAGAGATATCTTCCGCACGGGCTCCACAGAAGCTGTGTGACTCCTTTCCCGCCAATATGGCGATCTGCCTCAGTTTTAGCAACGGTGAAGGTGCCAATGAGTTCACCGCTACCGTTCGAGCCGTAAAGTGCGATGCATCTCGTGAACGTGCCTGCAGCTAATACACCGTCCCCACTGGGGTTTATGGCCATCGCAGAAACAATTCCTTTCATGCCGACACCACCACCGACAATCTTCCTGCGCTTACTGGGGATGGTCGGCATCATTGAAACGGGACCTTCAGTGCCAGTGCGATTGATGTCGAAGAGACATATAAGGCTATCCGATCCAGTAAGGAAGTGAGTCCCGCCTAAGCTGGCCGGATACAAGATGGAATGCGGCGTGACGAACGCTTCAGTTGATGGATTGATCAAAGAGTAAGTTGCCAGGGTCGTTGGAGCAAGGGCTGATGTTAACCTAATTGGGTGATCGCGGACTGATGAAAGGAATATGGTTGTCGACGGATCCTGGAGATTATAGAACGGATAAATCGCCATCGCATAGGTTGGTTCCGTTGACGGTAAGGTGGAGTAAGGAGACAGCTGGAGCGGCGCTGCTCTCTCCTCTAAAAGGTCCGGAGGTCTAGAGCAGTCAGCTTTGTTTATCCATATTATCTAGCAGCGCACCGGGACACTAACAGAACGAATGTTCGGATATGGTGATCAGCAGAATCAGTGATCACGGTTGTACCATCAGGCGACCTTTGATCAAATCTAATTAGGAGCTATCCATGCTCGACAATCCCAGAAAATGGGAACACATACCATTCCGCGCTCTTGAAATAATTAGAATCCGACCAAGTCTTGTTAACTTGCGTGGCAGACCGCGAATCCCTGCCCGTGCTTTCGTCCGCAGATATGTTTTCTTCGGGCTTGGAGATAGAAACGAACTCGCTGGCCGAAGTCGATGCCACACATATTGGCTGAAAACTAGGACCTGTCTCTTCGCTCATATTCGGGAAAGTTCAAGGTGTCTCTATGCACTAACACCGTCAGTAGGCTGATATGCTGGTGGTGTGGGGAAACCTACATGTTTAACTGCATGGAGTGTGCGGCAGGGATTCAAATAGTCAAACACACAGAGGTAAATTCTCAAAATGACCGCTCATGTTTACCTATAACGGTGCCCAGAAAAGTAGGCCTGCGACAGGATCCCGTTTCACGAGCATCAATAAGTGTGCGGAGTCCAGATGCTCTGGTCCGGCCCCGCGCAATGGGATCCTATTAAATTTCTAGAGGAAAAATAATGTCTTTTCCCCAGCTACTTGTAGCAGCAAACCGGCATAGCAAGGTATCACTTGTGGACTATCTAGGAAGTAGGTACTACTTCTTAGCACCTAAGCAGATGGTACTCCGTATTTAGGGCTTCATTTGCCACGAACGGCAAAACTGATGCTGGAAAGCAACGGCTCACTGTTAGAAGCTCACCGGGCAATGAAGAGGAGATTGGGCTGGGGTTAGTCCAGCACATGGGCCTCGGAGCGCGTTAGAAGAGCAAGGAGAAAAGATCCGACTCGGGCTTGCAACGAATCGGCGAGGCCGTCATGCTGGACGGAGATCTCGGCGCGCCGTGGAGAGCGTCGGGCCGGCGTATCTTTCCCCGTCGGACGCTAGCCCGGAGCTCCCCAGCCAAGCCTTGTGCTTTTGTTTTCAGGCACGGTGCCGCATCGCTGCGTCTCCCAGCTCCCCTCAGCTCTCCAGAACGCGCTCGCCGCACTCGAAGCACGGGGCGGGCTCCCTTCCCAGGCCACTCTTCGCTCTTCTTCATCTGTTGAGCCTCCTTGGTCACATCATGTTCTCCGCAAAGACGTCCGCTCCCTCAACCGGAGGCACCACCTCCACTTCACTATTGTAAGTGTTTATCCCGTTTGCGATGCCCTTCATCGTCTGAGCCTAAGTCCTACTCTGCCTCTACCCGATTCCTTTGTTCCTTTTCCCTTGAGTTACAACAATGCCTCTTGCCTCATATGTGCTGCAGACCGGGAAACTGCGCGTTTCACAGCATTACGCTACAGTTACAACCCCAAACTTGTGGATTCACACTTTGCCTAGAGGAGGCGATCAAAGAAGAAAGATGAAGAGGATCAGGATGGGGCTAATATGAAAAATGTCAAACCAAACAGTGGCAGTTCCACGTCTGCCTCAACCACATCGGGGATTACGACAACGTCGGGCACTACGAGCGGAGGTCTATTTGGAAACCTGGGTAATTCGACGACCCAATCAAAGCCTGGAGGTGGATTGTTTGGCAATCTCGGTAGTGGGACTACACAGCAGCAGAGCGGACAGAGTATGTTCTCAGGCCTAGGTTCAGGAAGCACCAGTGGTGCGCAACAGCAGAGCACGACGACAACAAGTGGAGGGGGCTTGTTTGGAAGTACTACGACGACTAGTGGAGGGGGCCTGTTTGGGAGCACAACGACAACCACATCACAGCCGCAGTCTGGAGGTCTTTTCTCGGGTCTTGGAGGGTCTACTACCAACACTACACAAACCGGGACCACAGGAGGTGGGTTGTTCGGAGGTCTGGGAAGCACATCCACGACACAAACTCAGTCGAAGCCGCTGTTTGGAGGCACAACAACCGGGGGTAGTCTTTTGTAAGTATTTTAGAGTCCTCAGGCCTCTTGTTCCGGACCTCCGTGTCACCACTAACGACTGGTGATATCCAATAGTGGCGGCACTCAAAGCACTACGCAACAGCAGCAACAGCAACAACAACAACAACAACAGAAGCCTACGCTCTCCCTTTTCGGAAATCAGAATACTGCGACACAACAGCCTCAGCAACCCGCTGCAACTGGGACGGTCGTCCCGGGTGTAAAGGTCGACGTTAGCAATCTTCTTCCAACAACCAAATTCGAGAGTTGCACCGATGAGCTGAAGAAGCAGATTGAAGCCATCGATACCTTCATCCTCAATCAGATCCACATGTGCAATGAGGTCGCGGACCTTCTCCCCACGATTGCCAATCAGGGAGTCACGATTCCCAACGACGTCGAATTTGTGCAGGGCAAGCTCGACACGATGCAGCATGCGTTAGAAAACGACGCCAGTGATATCGATCACGTACGCAAGCTTGTATCGCGCGATGCGGCAGAGGCACAGGTTGCGTTTCGCGCAATTGATACCCTCAAGCTTCCCTTGCAGTACCAGTCTGCAAGCATGTCTGGGTGGTGGTCTGTCCCGGATCAGCAGCTGTCGGAACGGCAATCAGTGCGTCGAAATCGGAAGAGTACGCTCGCTCTTCCAGATGACGTAGAAGGAGACCCCTCTACTGCAACCTCAGTGAACGGGGTCCCGGTCAACCTAGTCGAATACTTCTCGCAGCGTTCTGATGAGATGAGCGAGGTGCTCTCAGGTTACAAGCGTACCCTGAAGGAGATTGAAGATCACCTGCACGGTGTCGAGCTCACGCTAAACAGACAGATTAACGAGTTCGTGGCTTCGCGGAGCCGGGACGGCGCCGCTGGGGGCAATGGTGTGCCGAGGTCAATACTGAACGACCTTACTGCTGTTTTCGGGGACGTTGAGGCCGGTATCTTCGGTGTTGCGAGCAGATTGGGAGCCGTTAAGGAAGAGGTGCAGGAGCTGATCCTGGGCCCTCCGTCATTGGGCGGTGGAAGACTCGGTTAGGCTATGAGGACACGAGTAAATCATGGGCTGTTAGGATTTGAAAATTTCTGTTGTATATTATGCCTTGGCTTGATCGTTATTGTTTAATGTGGTTTCAGGAGCACGGTTATCTTGATGGCATCTGTCTAGGTCCTGGCGTTTCAAATTTCTATCCAGACGCGAGCGGTAAAGGCTACAATTTGGTTTTGAGGTCATAGAAATTAGGACGTTCCGCCTATCCTTATTAACTTCTCGAAGATGCATATCAAATAATTGTCGAAATGCGATTCTCGCCTGGGAAAAGGTTCCATATCGACGTCTACGATTACTGAAAGCACAAGGGTTGTGCTCAAGCAAGCCACGTGAGCCCTCCATGAGAGCTACTGTATGTACACACTGCATGTCAGCTCACTTAGGCTATCGGTTCTCTCTCGCTGTTTCGGCACTCCATTGGGAATACAGGGTCATTAACTGCCACCAGAAACCCGGCCTGTGATGGCTCAACATCAGGAGCCTTGTCTCCTTGAGTATGCCCGTTTCTACGGAGTCTCAACCAACCATCTAGCAATCAGCCCCTTTGACCTCATTACGCCAGAACTTAAAAACCTCTACGAAAGCCGTCCGATCCCAGAAAATACACCCAGCCTCGATTTCTCTTTCCCAGAACCGCCTTTGGAAAAGGAGCTCCGGAACGAAAAACTGGATGTCGGAAGAGAGGGGGCGTTGTTTCTTTCCTCTATCGTCAAGGAATCATCCGCGAAGACGACGAATAATATCGTTTGGGACAGATACCTGCCTGAACGTCGTCGTGTTAGGAACTTAAAGGACGAACTTCCTTTGTTGAAAACGGTGCATGAACTTGACATGGCATCCTTCGGCCAAGAGCGGATAACTCTAGACCCAGCGACATTGAACCTACCTATGGAGAAAACTCGGGATGACGATGACGAGGGCCTGCTGTTTCCGAAGGACTTCTGGCACCTCCCTGACAAGGTCTGGGAGGATGTCAAGACTGAGAAACTGGATTGTACGAGGGAAGCTTTCGTGTTGATGCAGGAGGTTGGACGGTCTGGGGATCTCTTCACCAATGAGGCGAGGGACGAGTTCTGTGAAAGGACCCTCCACTATGTCAAGGTATGCGGGATATAGGTAAACACGGGTTATGATGTCGGCTAACACTCCTCTTGCTACAAGAGAAGGGAATTGCAGCCATTATCCCCTCCTCTTCTCCCCAGGGAGACTCCGTTTACACTGCATATACCATCATCATCCACTGCCAATGTCTCGGTACTTTCGAGTCCAGAATCTCCTCTTCCTGCTGGGTCAGCTGAGGTTCAGCAACGCAAGGAAGAGGAAGCTGTTCTTGAATATATAAGAGAACGAAGTGCAGACTTACACATTGATTCGTTTTCCAATGTCGAATCTATTAGACAGCCACGACAAAATTTCCAGTGGGATGAAATGAACGAGGAAATTATATCACCGCCTGGATCTGCCAGAATAGCGTCTGAAAAGAGCGCAGCCGGGGAAACTCAGGAAAGCGTCATTATGGATGGCACTGAGTCAAGCATTGACGCTGATCAGCCGAATACTGCTGGTGAGATGTTAGATGACCATCTGGTCGAGATCGCCTATGCTGCAATGCAAGAAGTCGAGCTGCCTCTAAAGGATGGTTTATCTCTCATGGACCAAATTGTAGGAACAGATTTGTCAGATATCGCACCCATGTCTCTTATATCGCCATGGAATATGAGGTGCTCATCAGCAGATGAAGACTGTACTGTCCAAGATACGCATACATCGCCACGACCTATCGTTGAATTTGAAGAGCACTCTCCGAAAAACTGCCCTGAGGGTTCTGAAAAAGACAGGATACCAGTGTGTCAGCTTCCTCATGAAATCTCTGATCCCGTCGTTAACGCCAAGAGCATTGAAGATGGCGGCTCCATGGGAACGATTCAAGATCTTCTCTCCAAACAAACCAAGCAAGAGTTGCTCGTCAAGGAATCTGACGATAACAACAAGCATCTCGTTTCAGAGACACCGAATACAGCTACTGATCTAAATACATTACGCGAGGAATATAGTCAAACGATTGTTTCCGAACAGACAGGTTGTCTTAGGAGTAGTCAGCAGTCCCAGCATCGAAGGAAAAGGAAGAATAGAACGCCAGATACATCTGGTCAGAACCTCAAGCGTATTAATCGTCAAAAAAACGGATTTCCGGTAATAATTGGACAAGGCGACTCCCCTTTATCATCTGCATTCTCAGCACTTGGTTCTCTGTCAAGCTTCATGGAGACCAGAGGAAAGGTTTCCAAACAGACAACAGAACGCAGCTCATATTTCTCTACGTCACCTACTCATTGTGACCATACCTCAGAAGACAGCCCACAAAAGGAGCAAATCGATACCTGTGATCAGCAGAAAGAGATGAACGAAGAAATAGAGATCCTGGCAGATATAGCAACCCCGACTCTCCATAGCAGACAGCAAATACATTGCCCTCTGACCTTGGTCCTATCGACATCTCTCCTCAAAACTGACCGCCATATTGTCCGATATCTCGAAAATTTAACACCTTCACCTACTCTCATATTCCGAGACTATGGCAAATACCTGTATACTGACCGGCACTATCAAGTCCCGCCAGGGACATCAATTAAGCGAAAGAATCAGTATAATAATATACGACCTCCAGCAGAAGCAGATATCATCCTCTCCCCAAGCACAGGCATAATCCTTACAACCTCACAAGCGACTACCCAGCTTTATCTCCCTGGTCACAAGCCCCCTCCTCACTCGCAAATGGACGGCTTTCCCCAGTTTGACTCTCCTCTCCGAGAACGAATTGCCCGTACCTGCATTCGCTACGAGCGGATATACGTGATGATCTGTCACTCTCAAACGAGCTCGACGAAGTCCTCCTCTAACAACAACAAAGGTTCGATAAAAGTGAACATGACAACTGACCCAAGGACTCTCTCCTCCATTCGATCGCTGATGGCATTCTGTGCGTCGCTCGCCGAATACTGCACTGTTATTCTGCTCTTAGTCCCTTCTTCATCTTCCGCATGGAATAATCCTACTGTGGAATGGATACTCTCGCTTGCCACTAAGCACACTTTTAGTATCCCTGAGAAACAGAGGCCGGTTCCAAAGAATATCGGATTTACTCCCATCAATGGAAAGAGAAATACTACGCAAACCACAGAATATCCTCTTAATTTCCCCCACGAAGAAGAAACACATTGGGAGCTCTTCCTCCGTCAAGCGGGACTGAACCCGTTCGCCGCGCAAGCCGTAATGGCAATCATAAATGCTCAAGACCGGGAGGAGGAGCAGGTCTTCGGTGCTCCCCACGATCAATACCACTGCCCAGATGACATTGTCGAGCACCAAGAGCCGAGAAGACAACCACGAGGTCTGTCATCCTTCATAGAGATGCATCCTGAGCAGCGACGGCGTCTATTCGGTCATGTTGTGGGGGAAAGAGTCTTGAAGCGGGTAGAGAGCGTGATCGGTAGAAGATGGCAGTTTGAGGAGACTTTCGATCCTCTCTCAGGTCTCTAGGACTTAGGTCAAAAGAGTGAGGAAGTGTCAGTGTCTATATATATATATTCTTTTCATCTAAGACACGGGTGAGAAATATACTATACAGAATAATGGCACATTACGGATATCAATACCATTCCAAGGTTAATTAAACTGTATAAGTTGATTTGAATGGCTGTTAATCACCTTTTATTGAAGATCGATTCCAAATTCATTGTGTCGCAGTGGATTAGTATTTTATAATAGCTAGGTAAGTGCATAGTTACCGGCCCAGTTCCAGGATTTCTACCGATGCAATCGGACCACACACATGCAGGGCGTAACGAGGAAGTGAACATGAAAACAGATAATCTAGGGCTCACACAGAGAAAGAGTAAACCAAAACAAATTACAACTCGATGTCTATTTCCAACATGTACTGCACAAGGGGCTGTGGAGGGATTGGCAAGCAGGTGACATGGTCCTAATCTCAGGCAATCCGGTAAGATGTTTCTGGGATATGTGAGACGTGACATGAAATAGGTTCACAAAGGAATGAATGCATTTGAGAACAGTCCATTGTCTAAATGCAGTGAAAGAGATAAAGAAGAAAATGGACACTTTTTCCATGTCCCTACTGTAACTAGTTTCTCTCATTCAACTTGAGTTAAATGCATGGAATTGATATTGGATACATGTGCAGAAATGCCTGTGAAGCTGCTCCTTTGACTTGCACAAAGGCAGATGACTCCTATGAGAAATAGGATTTGTCCTTAACAATGCTTGTTCTTCACTCCACAGTTCATAATTATGTCTCCTGTAATCGTTTGTCTCATCTTCGTTCATAGGTTTCCAAGTAGGAACGTATATAGGTGATTGCAATACCAAGGTCGTACAGTACATTGATTAACTGCGGTAGTTACTCACTTGCTAACATTAGCAGTATTACCGAACTAGTATACATGGAAGATATACACAGGCAGGTTCTACAGAAAATAAATAATGAAAACAAGCACTTTCTTATATGCTTTTTAGCAAAATCCGGATCAATGGCCTACTTATATTATTGTGCTATCGAATATAGTAGACTGCAAGCTTGGATTTCCGGGAATAGCGCCACTGGAAGGCCGTCCCACTTCCATCCCGACAGCCAGTCCATACCCAGCTGGATTGCCCTGGCTTGCCGGCGGATGGTGCCCATCTCTGCTAAACATACGTGAAGGCGCCGGAAGACGTGTTCGGTGTTGGGGTGTCTCGAGAAGATGATGCGTTGCTAATGCTCAAGTTAACTGAGGGCGCAAGAAACATGATATGTACAATACTTACGGTTCCTAAAACCCGCCGTTGGACGATTCGGCGGTGGCATTGCTGCGGTATCGACCCTTCTGTTAGCACCCTTAGAACTACCACTGCCGCTCCGCTGATGCGGATGAAGCTGTTCCACTCCATCCTGGTTGGTTGCGTAGTGATTATACTGGCGAGACGACGGTGTCTGTAGCGGATGCTGCACAGGCTTATGGAGACTCGAGGCGAGCATTGGCTCATTCCGTGAACCAGAAATCGAATTCAAAGTGTGGGAGACTGAATCGGAGGCGGCAGTCTGCATTTGCGATCTCATAGCACGGCTCTTGAGGAGGTTGTAAAGATTCGTCATTTGAGTGAGCTTTTTGCACTTTTCTCTATACATCTCGATAAGTTCTTGGTTTTTCTTGTAGAGCTGTTCTTGATCTCGCTGCATGTCTGAAGAATCAAAAATGTTAGATACGGGAAAACTTCAGATAGACACAATAAAGATCACTGACCAGAAAGCCGATTTTGAAGGTTTGCGATTGCGGAGTTTGCATCGTTGGTCACCTTTTCCATATGCGTGTTCAACACCGCATACTTTTCAGTCAAACCCTTGCCGAGGTATTCTTGATAGTAACTGAGAAATCATCAATGGTCCATTCAGCTCCTCTGTAACAATGGATGTACGGCACATCTCTTGCGTTGTTTGATATGTCCAAAACATCAGAGCCCGGCCAGCACATTCCACTATAGTATTCGGGTCCAGACCGCTGAGAACACTAGTCTTGTAGTCTTCAGTGGGATTTAGAACGGTGGACACGGCGTCATCGGGATTATGGAGGACGGCTTGACAGGCAGGACAGCGACGCTCGCCAGGAATAGGCTGCGATAGACCAAGTCTCTCCGCGCATTGAAGGCAGAATATGTGTCTGTAAGAGCAAGTTAAGCATTGATAAAGCCGAGGTACCTAGTGTGTGAGAACAAACGAGCAAGTAGTCACCACCGCCCGCTCGGTCAATTGAGCACGACACTTGAGCCAGTTGCATCGCAGGTAGAAATCTAATGCTTGTGCCATTGTGAGGTAGTAGGACGTCGAAGACTGATAACCTATAACCAAGCCTACTGGATTTCAAAGCGATAGATGATATCCGCCTGCGGAGTTTGTGGTCTTGTCGATGAGAAGCGACCTGACATGATGGGCATGTTGCAGCCATATCAGGAAGTCACGCGTCCAGTCTAAAGGCAAGTCTCGAAAAACACGAGCGTACAGTTCAATTGGAAAATGAAAAAAACAACATGGGAACTATTAGTGTTTGAAGACACAACCAACAAAAATCATCATAACACGAGCATGTTGCAGCTGAGTGCAGCTGAACTGACTGCCCTCGCGAGTCTTTGATGTTTTTCCGCAGCGATCCTGATGTACAGGGCTGCTTTTAAGACCTCTATTCACGAAAAAAATTTTATCTTCAGAATATATAGGATCTGAGCTGATACCAACCCTGAAAAAAACAGAATGCCCATCCGAAACGAACTCGTCAACGCCGACGCTACCAAATGAACGCCATCAAAAGAAGAATGCATTTCCTTGAGCATCTCGCCTAACAGAGCTCATCTTCTCCTCAAACTCCTTCCCTGGCTCGTACTCCCGCCAGAGACTTGCAGGGAAAATATGTTTGTTCCGCTCGTACCATCGTCTATCGACCACTTTCGTTAGAGTGGGATCCTTATCAGCCCCTTCAAGTTCCTCATCGCTTGGCCGCGAGAGAGGATCATCCTTAGATCTCGGGGGAGGCGCCGTATTGGAATAATCAAATAGCAGGCCCCCACCGGGGGAAAAGCTCGGTACTCTGTTGGCAATGAAATAATAAAACTCGTAGTGCTGTAAGAAAAACTGTCAGTATCGCAATGTCGACAAAGGACGCGGGTCAAGGGAGCTGACATGTGGTATAATAATTTCTCCTCTCACTAGCATTAGATCGTCTACGCCGATTCTGGCCCATTCCCTGCGATTGTCTTTTCGAGCCTTCGCTCCTCCGTTTGCGCCTCCGACTCCCAGTTCTGCTCCGACCTTTCGACATCGATCCAAGAATAGCCATACAGGATCCCCTTTCTTGACCTTGACAGTTCCTGCAGGGATATTTGTTCCATCGTAGAAGATGAAAGGTATCAGTATCTCCGTGTTCTTGACCGCTTCCTGCATTGCCAAGAATTCCTTTCGGAGAGCATCCCGAGTCCTGGCCTCCTCTTCGAGTACAGCTTTTGTAAGTATTTTAGGAGGAGGTTGCGCATTCGGGTTTGGCGTGATCCGTCGCGCAGGAGACTCGGATTGACCTTCTACAGGCGTCTTCGAAGCGGAGCGTGATTCGCTCGGTTCGCGAGGCGTGGTCGAGTCTTCGCCGGTCTCCTCATTATCATCGTCGCCAAAGGATAGTTTGCTCTTTGCAATGGACTTCTTTTTCTTTTTCTTCGGAGGACCCTCACTCCGTGACGTCGACGCCCTGCGCTTTGGCGATTAGTTCGGGGACTGGATTCGCGACATCGAGCCTTGGACTCACCCGTCAGTCACATCGCCCGTTGAAGGAGTAGCACTTCTTGAGTTACCGGTTGCAAATCGCCCAAGTGACTTGTCATGGGCCTCGCGTTCCTTCTGCTCTAGAACCTCCGCGCGGCGTTTGCGAAACTCCTCTAGATTGACAAGACCAACCGTCTGCGACTTCAGGAGGTCCTCAGCAGAGGCGATCTGATTTGTGAAGGACCGCGGAGTCGACGTCCGACTCGGCGGTTCTGATGGAGGAGGCATGTTTGGATGAGAGCTAAAAGAATAGATCTAAGAGCTCTCTTCAATGTCGAGTTCGCGTCTCGAAACTCGCCGAGCAACTTAACTGACGTATGAGCGCCTCTGGCGGATGAAAGCACGTGACATCCTGTCCGGCAGACGCTTGGACTTGTGAACGTCTGTCGTTATTTGTCTTCACATGAAAAAAGGTCAGTCCTATTTGTGCGATTCTATTCCTGTATATAAATAAGTCAAAATTAAAAAATAAAATCAAAGATGAGAAATGTAGTCGCCCTTAAGTAAATGGTTTCAATCAAGGCGTTCCGGGACAACCCCGGACCCCCACTAACCGAAGGAAGCTCGAAGCTTGTCAGTCACTTGGAAGCAAGGTACAACTCAGGCAAACAACAGCCCGCGTGCCCACCCCAACGTTCCGTCTATCTCAATTGAACGTTGCCAGGGGCTTCCGAACATGGAGGAAGAGGACGATGATTTCTATGAACCGGGCGACTCGGTGCCGGCTGTTCAGCCGCAAAACGATGCGGACAAACCCCCGTCCGATGTGAAACCGCAGGAGACGGCGGAAGTGGAGGAAGAAGAGGAGGTTGAGGAAGATGAGGTTCGTCTTTGGGATGCGCTCTAGCTTTGGCTGCCAAGTTCGACTGCTTACCATATTCTAGGACGACTTCAACATCATCACTGAAGCTCCTCCAGATGCTGCTCCAGAAGCGTGAGTATTCTCAACCATAATCCTGCCTCCCGGCTATCGCGTTCTGACAAAGGGACAGCCCGCATCACCGCCATGTAACTCTCCGCAACGAACCCCCACGTCCTTCTTCGGTGGACTCTGCAGGTGTCTCGAAGTCCGCGACTCCTTCTGTCACCCCGAAGGTCGAGAATGCTGCTCCCGCAGCTACGGCTGCAAAGCCCGCCGTGCCACAGAAGCCAGGCTCTGCTTATCCCCCAGTCCATGCCTCAAATATAGATGTCAATGCGAACCCCGTCCATCCTGCAACTGGAAAGCCGCTGCTTTCTACAGACATGGATGCGGATTTCCCGACGGAGGATGATAAGCCGTGGAGACGGCCTGGTTCGGACATAACAGACTACTTCAATTACGGGTTCGACGAGTTCACCTGGGCAAGCTACTGTCTCAAGCAGCAGGAACTGCGAAAGGAAGTCGCAGACACGAAGAAGCAACTGGAAGACATGCAAGCCTTTCTCAATAACATGGGTGCCTTTCCAGGACTGCCTGGAGCCCCCGCGCCCCCAGGAGGAGCACCACCGGGTATGCCACCTATGCCTGGAATGCCAGACATGTCTCCAGAGATGATGCAAGGCATGCTGGCTGGCATGATGGCTCAAGGCCTCGATCCGTCGTCAATGGACCCCATGTCGTTCATGCAACATGCGCAGGCGATGATGACAGGGGGCCAATCCGGTGGTGGCGGTGGACAGCAAGGTCAATCGGGTTTTGGTGGTCAACCCCAGGGGCAAGGTTTCGGGGGACAAGGCGGCAATCAGCAACAGATGGGATTTGGCGGATATAACCAACAAGGGGCGTTTGGAGCCGGCCGAGGCCGCGGGGGAGGAGGACGAAGGTGGTAAGGGAATCATGAAAGTGCGCGACGTAATTTTAAACAGCTTTCGGCTAGGAAACTTTTCGGGATTGGTAATGGAATATACCGGCGCTAAAACGCATGCAAATAAATTCAGATCATATCGAGGAGCGCTTAATGTCATCTTTGTGATGAAGAAACTATGATCTTTGGGAGAAAATTACGGTCACTAGCCGTCTCTGTCTCCTCATCGCACATAATTTAATTGGCCGGATATCCTGGATATTGTTTGAACAAGGTCCGGTTGCCCAGGCGGTAAAGAATCAATGTCGTCGTTATTTTAGAGAGGGATATTCAAAGTTGCACAATTGCAAGGGATTCAGGTGCGGAGGCTGACAAAGATCCGTTTTGTGGACGACCAGACCTCGCACAGTAGCAAAAGTAGCTTCTTCACGATAAAGGAGCAGCGTTACTGTCCCTTTTCTCCATGTCACTGAGGCTGTAGCTATCTCCTCCGCAGATCCAGATCCAGCCGCTTTTAGATCGCGGCGTACCCTCGGCTCTTTCTCCCGTGACTGCCGGACATCGAAGCTCACAGACTTGCCAGGTCTTGGCATTCTGGAAATTTCTCGCTCAAGAGAAAAGTCCAGCGCTTCTTCCGCCGGCTGTTGTTTCTTTACTGCAATTACTACTCTTCACGCCTTCAAGAAGCCTTCACTGCATTTCTTCTCCCATCCCTTCCTATCCGCAGAGCATCTGTTACTGCAGTCTCGCAGTTCTCCTCATATCCCATCCGTCGAAATGGTACGTTCCTGCACAGACCCATCTCCAGCCCCAGCTCGGGACCTTTCCAGCTCGCAATTCACTGCAGCTCGCTCTCCTATGCCAAGGGCTCGGGTCATTGGCTAACAAATTTGCTCCATGCAGGCCCTCCGCAACATCAAGAACCTTGCTCCCCTCCTGGACCGTGTCCTGGTCCAGCGGATAAAGCCCGAGAATAAGACTGCCTCCGGCATCCTCCTTCCTGAGAGCAGCGTCAAGGAGCTCAACGAGGCTAAGGTCCTGGCAGTTGGACCTGGTGCCCTCGACAAGAACGGCAACAGAATCCCTCCCAGCGTCGCCCCTGGTGACAAGGTTTTGATCCCTCAGGTGAGTTTTCCCATAGGAACTTGCTGGCGCTACCGGCACTCCCGGAGGAGTCACTGTTGGAAAAGAAGCAGAAGCTAACCTCTTGTGCGCGATATAGTTCGGTGGTCAGTCTGTGAAGGTCGGCGACGAGGAGTACCACCTGTTCCGCGACCATGAGTATGTCATCCCTTTCGAACTCATTATTTTGAAGTGCCCTTAGATTCGATTCTGACACCAAACTAGGCTCCTGGCCAAGATCAACGAGTAAACGGAGTCCGTTGTTCTTCCTCTTCACGCTCCACAATCTATAACGCTGTCTCTATATGGTTGAAAACTCCGATTTGATCGAATGCGTGTACCATATGATGTAATATCACGAGCCTCCGCCCTTCAATAAACTAAAAATAAGATACGAAACCCACACGACTACGGATGGAGATCTCATGCGTACCGTTCCGACCTATGAATGATATCGGGTCCTCCTGAATCTCCATCCTCCTGCATGTGTTGGTTTTACGCATGACCGGATCCTCTTGCATATTCGTGTGATGTATTTTTAAATCTTATGAATGATGTAACGTGCCTCGGACGCTCCGGATGGGATAGAAGAGAGCAATCCAGGCATGGAAAAAAAAAATCTCCTCTCTACATTTTCGTTTTCGTTCCCAACTGTACGATTCCTGTATTGCATTTCCGCTCTTCCGGTGGAACTTCCGGCAAAGTCCAGAACGATGGATGGGATGCTATCTCTGATCGAAGGAGCTTCGGATCGTTCTGCATCTGTTTGCCAGCTCATGAAGCTTTTCAGCACATCCTCCACAGGGGTCACAGGCGACACTTGCCATTGCTAATTCAGGCGTGCTGTTGCGAAGGTAGCTTGCAGCATACCTAATCTATGAAGGCAGTAAAAGCAAGATACAGTAATCAACTTGATGACGATTGTACGAGTTACCTTATGACATGTTCTGTCCCTCGTGTCTTTTGCAAACTACTACTGCAACCGTCGTAGCTGGACCGAAAGCCAAGAAGCTTAAGTGCGCCAGTTCTTTCTTACAGAGCCGTGGTTGGCCATAGTCTTGGTGTCACGAGTTTCATATGTATAATTCAATGCGCTGTCCCTGGGAATTTTTGTGGCCCCAGCCAGCGGTCAGCTCGAGTATACCTTTTGAAGTTCCTGGCTACGTTGCGGCGAATTCCACTACGAATGAATCGTGCCAAGATAAAAAAATGTCTTACTCGCCCGCCAGTAAGTCCCCTATAGTCACAGGCGTCAAATGGGCGGGAGTTGCACATCAGAAACACAGTGGATGACCAGGGATATGGGCAGATGTGTCCAACTCTGTCTGAGATCCAACAACAGAGAATTTGGATAATGCTCTGAGATGCCTGCAGGAGTAAAGGGTATTTACCTTCAAGGGCCCGTGCTAATTAAAATGATGAGCAGGAGAAAAGAAAAAGCAATATGTCCGCCGTACATGAACCGTAGCAAGGGACCTTGAGGAACAGTCTCGTATCTGCACCTGCAAGATTCGTCAAATCACACGCGAGGGGTTATACTCCTTCAGCCCTGGCCAAACTGCATAGGGCACCAAAAGGCGATTCGGAACGATCCGATAGATCATGGAGAGATGTTTTGAAACGAACCTCGACGACCTTGTCAGACGCTGGCCAAAAACCTTCAAGTCTGCTGGACCAGTCATCCTCCGTCCCCGTGAGGGCGGCAGCTGAAACACGCCATGGAGATCTCACGGATCTCTGCAGAGGCTCACGCATTTTCCGAGAATTCAGCCCTTCGACATTGCGGTCTTGTTGAAGAACCGATTCAAAGGATTGGCTAGAAAATCATGTCGCTCATTCGTCGAAAACAGTCCAGAATAAATGTCCATACTCGCTTCGAGGGTCTGGTCTGAGCGGAGATGACAATATTTATTCCTGCATACCCTGCTGGTTTCTTTCATTTCCTTTCTTCACCACCTCTCGTTCTCTATCCTTTCGTGGACTTCCCCGAGTCTTTTTCTGCAGCTGGCTTTGCATTCATTCTTCTGATACCAACTGTTTCCGCTCATTTCACTGTTTGTTAAATTGCACGGGGAACAGAGTTGTCCAATATCACACGTGCCGCTATTGTGCTGACAATTGGCTTTGTCTCCACGCACAAAGGATTATACCTATCAGTCATTACATATATTTTGAGGGATAAAGAGCCGCATAGGGTCGATTCTGTCTACTCTACTTTATCCTCTACAGAGTCAAATGTTGTCGTTCGCTTCTGCCAAGTCAGCTGTGCTGACGACCCTTCTACTTCTTGGATCCGCTCAGGCTCACACTTTGATGACCACCCTGTTTGTGGATGGCGTCAATCAGGGAGATGGTGTCTGTATTCGCATGAACAACAACGGTAGTACTGCCAACACCTATATCCAGCCTGTCACGAGCAAGGATATTGCCTGCGGTAAGTACAGTACCGGTCCAGATATCATACTCTATTTCAATCCGACAACAGTCAGAGCTGGAGAGCAATGCTAAACATCCCCAGGCATTCAAGGCGAAATTGGCGCCGCTCGAGTCTGTCCAGCCAAGGCTTCATCTACCCTCACGTTCCAATTCCGAGAGCAGCCATCCAACCCGAATTCCGCTCCTCTCGATCCCTCGCACAAAGGCCCCGCTGCGGTGTACCTGAAAAAGGTAGACTCCGCCATCGCGAGCAACAACGCCGCTGGAGACGGCTGGTTCAAGATCTGGGAGTCCGTCTACGACGAGTCCACGGGCAAATGGGGTACGACCAAGATGATCGAGAACAACGGGCACATCTCTGTCAAGGTCCCCGACGATATCGAGGGTGGGTATTATCTCGCGCGTACGGAGCTTCTGGCGCTGCACGCGGCGAACGAAGGGGATCCGCAGTTCTACGTTGGCTGCGCGCAGCTGTTCATCGATTCAGCGGGGACAGCGAAACCGCCTACTGTCTCTATTGGAGAGGGGACCTACGATCTGAGCATGCCTGCCATGACGTACAATATCTACCAGACTCCGTTGGCTCTACCATACCCGATGTATGGGCCTCCTGTCTACACACCTGGCTCTGGCTCGGGTTCTGGCTCTGGTTCCGGGTCAGCTTCTGCAACGAGATCTTCTGCTATTCCTACTGCCACCGCTGTTACGGACTGTTCTTCCGAAGAGGACAGGGAAGACTCAGTCATGGCAACCGGTGTTCCCGTTGCAAGAAGCACACTCAGAACCTGGGTTGACAGACTGTCATGGCATGGTAAGGCCCGTGAGAACGTGAAACCAGCCGCCAGGAGAAGCGCCCTTGTCCAGACCGAGGGTCTGAAGCCGGAAGGCTGCATCTTCGTCAACGGCAACTGGTGCGGTTTCGAGGTCCCCGATTACAACGATGCGGAAAGCTGCTGGGCTGTACGTTCCCGTCTAATTACTTAAAACGAAATAAAAGCTAACAGTACTTTTCTTTTTCTAATCCCAGGCCTCCGACAACTGCTGGAAACAGTCCGACTCGTGCTGGAACCAGACCCAGCCCACCGGCTACAACAACTGCCAGATCTGGCAAGACCAGAAATGCAAGCCCATCCAGGACTCGTGTAGCCAATCCAACCCGACTGGACCGCCGAACAAGGGCAAGGATATAACTCCAACGTGGCCGCCCCTGGAGGGCTCGATGAAGACCTTCACCAAGCGCACTGTCAGTTACCGTGATTGGATTATGAAAAGGAAAGGAGCATGATGATGACGATTCTGATGACTGATGATGTATGATGATGATGTATGACGAGATGAAACGAGATGATATGAAAAGACTTCATGCGGGGCATCATGGAGATATGAATGTGTAACTGTATGAGGCTATATGCATAGCTAGTGGAGCATGGTTAAGGGTTCTAGAAGGCAATTTCTTGGAATTTGAATTGCATGCATTGATGATAAAAAGACTCAAGTGTACCACTCCATAAAAATTACTGCCCGTAGTCGCCATTTCCACTAAGCATCATGAGATCATAAGCTCGTCAAAGAGTAGGAAAAGAAGCCTAGAGTCCTCCCACCACACGTTTCCTTTCTAAAGTCCCATATGGATGTCGGTCTGTACAACATCCATTATTACCTTCCAGCATTCATAAACCGACCACACCGAAATCAAGTCTTGTTTTCCCGCTGCTTTCTCTCCAGGTACCTCGGCCACACTCTGCTGGGCAGAAGTGCAGAGCAACACATGCAGACATACATGTGCTTCCAATTCATTGGATCACACTCTGGGTTGTCATAGAAAGGCGAGTCGCAGAAGTAACTGGTACTCTGCAAGAACTCATTGAGGTCGTAAGTGACCCCATCGCAGATACCACACCGGCGCCTCATTTCTTCGGCTAGCCTGTCGTCCCTATAGTAGGCGGCTAATTGCTCCAGAAAGGTGCCGTCTTCAAATGGGTTGTCCGTTTCGGACTTGTAGTCGGAATCGTAGCAATCGCGCAGTGGCCATTGCAGTACCTTGGCGAGCTCTTCTGGATCCCCGTCGACGTGCTTCCTGATGGTGGGATCCTGCATGAGCACACTGATGTCGGGCTGCTTGCACTCAACATTTTCAACGTCATCATTCCCCGATTCCAGCTTTGTCTCATACCCTTCTTCCTCTTTTCGTGGCCACACGGCCCTCACTTTGAGACGGCACCGGGAACACACCTCAGCATGATGAAGCCAGGCATTTACAGTACTTTGCTTTCCTTCCTCAAGTTCACTAGGTGGAATTCCGTTCGGCAGATAGCCAGCATGCCACCTGATTTCGTTCCGCCTCCAGGCGCGTCTGATCAGAATCCGCCGGCAGTCCCAACAAAGACGACTCTTGAGAATCTCGTTTTGACACTTGCAGGATTCATATAGCCAGTTTCTCTCAGAGGAAATGTAGGTCCAGCGGTTACTGCGGTAGTTGCAGATCTTGGAGCGCATACCAGAACCGAAAACATAATGCTGTGCCTGCCGGAAGTCGAAGAGCGTGCTGACGTGGCACTCTTCACAGATGTTAAAATCCGGACCGTGTTTGGCCAGACCGTACTTGTTCCCTTCACACGGTAGCACTCTGAGCTTGGAGCTGGAATCAACATTACAGCGATCTCTGGGTTCACTCAAGCCCTGCCACACATTGTCCACGCTCTCAAGGAAGCTACATGGCGGGAACATCATTTCGCACCTGACACCCTTTCCAAGGAGCTTTGCTGGCCAGAGCATCCGCATGGTCCGAGAAATTGCCCTGATCGCATCAACATCGCGTTGGTTGAAATAGTCCATCATTATCCTGATCGCCGGGGCTGCAACTGAAGCTTTTTCGAAGGGCGAAGTTCCCGGAATCCGATCAATTTCCTCCTTTTTTTCCTCGTCCCTCGAAGGGATCCGTTCCACGGCCCTCAAAACGTAATTCGTTAAATCCACATGAGCATGAGGCACGATGTAATTGATGAGACTTGAACGGGAGCTTGGATAGTACTCATTATTGAAGGGTATGATCGTTGTGCGACGCCACCGACCATTGGAGCGATCCAAGCGTGGCCACCATCTGCTGCGGTGACAACGGCACTGGAGAGGGTCACTGAATTCTATGTACTTTCCCTCACGGCGGCGAGGTAATAAGGGAGTGTGGTGTCCTTCATCACTGTTGTCGCCGGTGATGAAAGTCTCCTCGCTGTCGTATGCCTCTTCATCAGATTCCTCATCTTCGTCTTCAGACTCCCTGTCATGTTCTTCACTATTGTGAAGCATCATGTCATAATATGCGTCGGTATCACCTTCACTCAGGCTTTCAGGGTCTTCCATGACATCTTCATCTGGAATATCATGTTCTGATGACTGGTCCTCTGAAGGCTGGGTCTGGTCATCATTTGCATGGACCTCACTGTCACCCTGGTGCGGGATGTGTTGTGAGTAAGGGAGTTCATTGGATGCCCCCGCACTCTGAGTATCCTCTATGCGAGAAACGTGATAAGCAGCGTGAAGATTATTATCTTCCTGTTCAGATTCCATATTGCCACTATTTGAACAGTTTAAGCAAATATTCTGGTTGGATTGTTGTGGCTGTGGTGCGCAGAACGCATCGCGATACTGTCTGTATTGACCACTGAACAGAAACAAAAGCAAAGCAATAAGGATCCACAGTTCAATCAAGTAATAAGTTAGCGAGAATATATGAATGAAGGGGGTAGTTTGGAGACCAAAGAAGCTGATAATTGTTCTGGAGATGTGGGCTGAAGAGCGTGAAGAGGTGAAGTGGACAAAGTGTCTGAAGAGGACTTTGTAGAGAAGCAGGAAGTTAATAGATGTAACTCAGAAACGAAACAAGGATGAAGGCGGTGAGAGAAAAGGACGCTCTAGTGAGGGAACTGCGTCACTCTTAAGGGTAGGCTGAGCGGGAAGAAAGGCCAGGTCACGTTGCTTCTATGACTGTCCTCCGGGCTGATACGGAGGTTCAGGATGATTGATGCTCTTGCATCTCTGCTATTCTGACCACATTATAGATGGGAGGCCAAGGAATTGAAGACCACTACTGATTCTTTATATATAACTTTTGCAAAAAGGAATTTCTCGTTGAAGGCGATATCCTCTTCCTCAATACCACACATAGCCATTGCTTGCCTATTGAGCGCCACGCCCAACGCTGCCCCCCAAAGAAAAGAAAATAGTGAAAAGTAGTGTCCTGTGCACCTGCTTTATTCTCTTCCAGTCTCTTTCGTCTTATGGTCACAGTTGAGACTTGCAAGAAATCAAGGCCAGTGGAGAAGCGGAAGATGATCAATTCGGCGGATCTGGCAAGCCTGTCAGGAGTTCATGAGCTGGATCTCGAAGTGTCTTTTGTGGGTATGCAAATCTGAACAGGTCTTTTATTATGTCCCTCCTTAGATCAATGTGTGCATTCTTTTTTTTGGCTTTTGTTCCAGCCTTAGGGAATGTCCGCTGACTATGATCTGTCTCAAAACACAATGCACTGTGGTCGGATTGGAAACATCCATTTTGACGGATCTTGTCGGAAGCAATCTGAGCTTGCCTCTATTTAAGAGTCTCCATCTGAACCAATGCTGGAATCCACGCCGAACTTGAAACTCAAGAGGCTGCATTATCGGGATATTTTGCATCTCTCGCAAAGAAGGACGCGTGGGAACCCGGGAATCCAGTACTCTCCACTGCAGCGCAAGACACATTCCGGTTACTCAAAGATAGAGACGAAGAGTAACATACCTCCTGTGTATCATCCTCTGAAATTATCGCAAAGGGACTCGAATCGTATCGGTGAGGTATGGACCTCGAATCTTCTGTAACACCGCTGTATCCTCTTCGCCAACCACCAAAGATATCAAGGCAGTACCGCCTGTCCTTACAGGGTCCCAGAACGGGTGGTCTGAGTGAGAGTCCGCCGTTCCAGATACACCGGTGTCTCTGAGAACGCAACATTGGAGAATTTTGCGCGCTGGTACTCCATGCTTGCCGCTTATTGACTTGGTAAGTGACCTAGACAGATGGCACGAAGCGAAAGCTGAACGAACTCGCTCTCGCTCTGCCCTCCGACTACCCGAACCGACCATTTCGCATCTAGAGCAACTGCGGATTGCCTTTGCGGATATTAGGATCGTAATCGATGGTGATGGAGGTCCTTCTCCCCATCGATTAGGACTGAATTGTAAAGCGCTTTCAATTCGAGGCAGGTCTCAAATGGGCCAATATATATACATCTCTACCGCGCGATCCATCCTCGTTCAGATACCAGGTAAGGTCTCGAAGTCGAGCAGTTAGGATAGTGTCTTCTTCGAATCCATGGATCTGTCAAACATCCGAACGTGGTCAGGAGACAGCTAGTGACAGATTCGTCCTTTTTGTGGTCTGTTTTGTTCAGCGTCAGCGGCGGCATGGAATTTCGACTTGGACATTGTGATGCCTCCTCAAGGATGACGTATCCCTCGCGCTGGTTATCCGTGTCGCACAATGAGGGGGTTCCGATGTGAACCAGATGCAATATACATCAAAGAGGAAAGATCAGAATCAGAGGAGTGATTTATACTATAGTATATAAAGAGAGAATGACTTCGTGCAAAGGCCAAATGCAAGAATTTCATACGCTGTCATGAAAGATACGTATATATGTCCAAGAGAAAGGAGATATCCTCAGATACTAGGGGAAATGGAAAGGAAGGAACTCTGGGCTAAAGTCAGGATTGCTGCTCGCTTTTATAGATATGCGGATGTACAGTACAGATCGTACAGGAGTTCAACATATCTCACATGTACAATACATACAAAAAAGAAACAAACATGCAGCGAACCCAGCCGACCGCTCTAGACCGTACGAAATGCCTGCTACCGTCTCTTTAACATGCCAACACCCGATACCCGAAATTACAATGACCCTCCAGAATACTATATAGCCGGCAGTTTGCTACTGTCAAAACACTGAAAATAGGTCCAAATAAAATGTAAAGCAGAGACAATCTCTGATACATAAGGGCAAACATCATAGCTGCCCTCCGTGGTTACCGGAGCGGTGAGTGTGATTCACTGCTGGCAGTTGTCAGCTTCTTACGGCACCCATAACCGCACAAACCCGCCAACCTCCTGACGACATGTCACGCAGCTTCCAAAGTTATTCATCGCGAGGCTGACTCTGCAGTCTTCACAAACGCAGAGACATCGGCAAGGCCATGCAATGATGGACCTTGGGTTGCTCTGGCATATGACGCATTGAGGCCCATCAGGCCCAAGCCCTGAGGCGCCGGACTCCCAAGAAGGTTGTTCCTCTCTGCGAGAACCCGACGTATCCTGCCGCCGTGACAGGATTAGGTTCTCCAAGATTTCTGCCTCTTCCTCGGGCGTGGGTTTCCTTTTCTCACCGCGGCTTGACTGAGAAGCTCCATTCGTTTGAAGGGTGTTGCTATAGTATCGTGAGGGCATTAGAACTCGCGCTCGTTCGCTTTCCATTTGCCGCTGGAATCGACTGCGCGTCATAATGCGGCCGTCTTTCTCTGCAGCGAGGTGGGCGGCCAGAATGCGTGCTTCATGCTTGCTCTCCTTGTCACGAGGATCAAGGAGCCGAGCGAGGGAGGCCGCATCTAGAAGTGTCTCCCCCACAGGCGACGCTTCCCGAGAAAAGCGCCCAGGGAAAGGATTTTCCTGGGTAGGCGTACGCCGACCGTCCGATTCATACTCCTCCCATTCAGAATCGTTGGTCGTCGACGTAGAAATGACACTGGTCGTATCATCCAATTCATCTTCAGGAGGGACGTAATCCGGGCTGTGGTCTTGATCTCCCCAAGAACCACCAGCCTTCCACCAGTTGTAGAGCTTATCTTCAAATCGACTTTCGTCTGCCTCGTCCCACTGAGTCTTATTCATGACTTCTCTCTTTCTCATCTCCTTCTCCACGTCAAACTCGTTATCTTCGGGTAATTCCAGCTCACCCTCATCGGTCAAGATCCAGAAATCTAAAGACGCCGGTTGCTCTTTGTTCCTCGCCGGCACACCCTTTCTCCCAGTACCAGCTAGCTTGTTCAGCCACTGCGGTCGCGCACGGACTCCCACTTGGTCTAAAAGCTTGCTGAAGCCGCAAGCAAACCATCGTAGCAGGAGAAAAAATATGCCTCGGAAGAAAGAGAATCCGTGATAATATCTGGTAGCTCCTTGGAAAGCCCCAACTCCGCCTAGACCGGATTGAGACTGTATTTGTCGAGATCCGTTGCTCGGTTTCTCCAGCTTCTTCTCACGACCATATCCACTCTCCCACTCAACTGGAGCTCGAGGAATATCGAAGTTAAAGGTTTCTCCAGGTTCGAACCGGGGATCTGCTGTTTCAACCCAACCTCTACGGCGGGAGGGCTGTTTTCTCCTCGATGCTTCAATCTCTGCGAGTCTGTCTTCCTCCAACCACGTCATTCTCCGAGCTACCACACTTCTTCCCTCATTCAAAAATACTGCTTCGCTGGCAGCAGTCAAAGCAGCATACCCCACCCTGAGCAGGGTCGTATAGAAGTCTTCATGCATGTTGAGACGAACATTTCGAATCTGATTTGCCCCTTGCATATTCGCATGGGCGAGTGCAAACCTCTCACGCAGTGAAGATGGCTGCGGAAGATCCGATGGCAGAGAAAAAGCCGTAATAGTCAACGCCATTCCGTATATACAAAGGCATATCAAGATGCCGATGAGAATTAGTAGATGAGGGACAAAGCCCACGATACAGACGGTTGGGAACTTGAGCACTCCAGTCTCGCTGCCTAGAGACGGTGTGTCGAGGAATCCCCAGACCATGGCACCCATATAACATAGACCCCAGATGGCGGTATTAACAAGGCGATATCGACTCTGCTTGCCGAACACATCAAGAATGTTTGAAGTGATGCTGTTACAGCAAGAAATCAGGGCAATGAGAAGTAGTTCTGGCGTGACGTTCATTCGCTCCAGGACTTGTGCTCTGGTAAGGAGGTGGACTGGAGAAGATGAGCCGCCTGCTGTTAATGGCAAATCGTCCTTCGAAGCGCTCGACTTGGACAGGCCGAACAATCCCAGTCCGATAGACTGACTTATCATCGTCTCGGCCTCAGCGAATGCAAGAGAATGCTCGAAAATGGACATCCCGGCTTCGGTCACAACGGTCCTTCCTTGCAAGGCGCAAGAGAGGGTTTCGACGAAATGGCTCAAACACAAGCACATGAAGACTGGCCAAAGAAGGGAAAACGAGCCATATGGGACCCCGGATCCATTGGCTGTCCGCTCCATGTTCACTGCGCTGCAAGACTGCTGATCCGTCTCCCACGACAGAAGAGTTGAGCTCAAAGTATAGAGAAAACCGCCTTCTCCGGCATAATCTAGTGCCAAGCGCTTTCCGGGCTTGCCGTAGCGGAAGGTAGAATAATTTGGAGATGTCTGACACCGAATAGCCCGAAGAAGGACTAGAATTTGCGATGCAAAGAGGAGAATTGGGATAATCCGAAGGGCTAGACGCCTATCCCATCTGAGATTGAGGTGCCGCCTGGTTGATGCGTAAATGGTGACCCGGTTCAGGACGAGAGCCTAGCATTAGTTAGCTATACTGGGTATCAGAATCGAATACTTAGGCATCCATGGCTCAATGCCTGATACGCACCACAGAGAAGCAAGCTAGAGACCACCTGCTCGTCATATAGCTGAAGAATCCGCTAAACCTCCTCACGGCGTGAAAGATGTCTGTGAAGTTCAATCCAGCATTATTAACCCCAGCTGCCGCCGCACCTTCAGCGGCAACGTTTGCCGCCCCGGCTGCTGCTGCCACCGCGTCCCCTTCTCCTATTACCGCAGCATCCTCCCAAAGGCCAGTGACCATATTCTCTAGGCCAATAAACCGCGAGATTTGTCTGGGTATCGTGACAAACGTGAGAACCTCTGCCCGGTAAACGGCGTGAAGCGGGAGTTTTAGCAATTCGCGGGGTGATGTAGGTAGCCAGGAACTGTAAGCCGTGGAGTTGGCAGAGGCGTTGAGATGTCGCATCACGGCCGACGAAGCTGCGACGGTGGAGAGACTGGGCATGGCCCCAGTTACTCGGCCATCCGCCATGACAGAAGGAGTGCCGGGCTTTTTTTTTTCCCCAGGAGTATGGGTCGGAAAGGTTAACTGAAAGTCAGAACTTCCCACGCGGAGGTTCGCGCTTGTAGCTCCAGGACGCTTTAGGGGCAATCGTGAGCCATGCGTGGCGGGGAGATTAGGTGGAGGAAAGGATTCGCGGTGCAACACAGTTGGAAGGGCTCATCCCGTTGATGCCGCTCTCCAACAAGGAGTTGCAGGTGAACCTGGAATATGGTCCGACCTTAGCCAGACACGAAGAAGGAGAGCAGTCTGTATCTGTATCATGTCTCGACACACGAGAGCTCGCGACAGGCCCAGCCCGACGGTTACGAGTGCCAAGCCCTCCCCCGAAGCTCCCGAAGGCGGCGACCAATGCTTAGTCATCCATCCTCTGCAGTGGAAGTATGCAGATCTTGATGCTCAACTACTAAAACGGTGCGTCTTATGTCATTTGGGAGACTGAGGTATGATTTACAAAGACGTCTATCATATCTCATCGATATTTGATTAATTGTAAAGATTAAGAAATACTGTTATCTTATATCCAGTTTCGAAGACACATGCCCTACTCCATGAGCCTCGCACAGCACACCCCAGAAGTATCTTTCCAATGAATTGGGATCATAAGGACATTAAGTAATAAATAGTTTGTAAAGCTAAAATTCATCAAAGATATTGATGTAGGCGGGAGACAAATATATGCATCATTACCAATTAGAAGATTAACCTAGAGTAGATGGCGGATAGGATCATAAGACAACGTGTTTACATTCGAAGCTGCATTATAATTATTGGAGCGTTGAGCCCTCCCAACTAAACTTTCGAGCAAGTTGTAGCTGATGAGGAGGAACGTGTCTTGTCGTGCTCGAAGTGGTTCGATATCTGAACCACCGTCATCTCGAATATCCTCTTCCACGAAGCGACTCACTCGACTTGCAGTCCTGTTCGGTCGTGGCACAATACCTTCCCCCGAGAACGGGTGCTGGCCAGCTTGCTGCTGCAAAGAAGATCCACTGACTTCTCCACTCGTTGTAGATACTGGAGACCGCCCATCTTCTGATGACATGTATGGGTTGAGTGGCGAAGTCCTGTTCAGTTGAAAATTCGTTGTAGATTGGGTTAAATGACTAAACCTAGGGCTCGTAAATTGTGAAGACGAGCGAGACACATGACTCGGACTCGGATCAGGAGGGCTGATTCCATCGGACCCATCCTGTGGGCACGGTTCCTGGTCCTTATGTGGAGCGGCCAGCCCATGAACCATAGGGAGGTAAACTGGGAGACCTTCTTGAGCATAGATCCTCATTGCCTCGGCCCCCGGCCTATTGCTGTAATTCCTCGACTGCCAATTTACCAGTAGTTTCATCATACGCTGAGATATCGCGTCCGGCACCGTATTTACGGACATCAGGTCCATAGAATCCAATATCGGAGCCAGGAATTTCAACGGGGGCAGCACCTGGGAGTTCAAATAAGGTGTTTGTCGATTTGGCATGAACATTCACCTTCTCCATAGGAGAATCCTTCTGATAGTAATAACTATGAAGGAGATGGAGGAAGCGGAAATACGTATGGAAAAAAAGGGAAAAAAAAGGAGACGATGGAGAGCATGACGGTGACGATGGAAGCTCTGGCAATCATCCACCTATAATTGGCATTGGCAAGATCATAAGCGGTTCTGGCGGCCCCTCGGACGGCAGTTCTTCCGAAAGAACCTCCAGCAAGTGTAACAACGGAAATTCTGATACATGCACTGGAATCTCAGACGGCACATCGACTTCGACCGTGATCAACGGAGTCCCAGTAGTCGTCGCCGCTCCCTCAACTATCATTATCGGCGACCAGACCATAACCGCCATTCCATCCACTCCGACAACCGTCATCGCCAACAGTCAAACCTTTACAGTCAATTCAGAACAGATCATCGCCCCTTCCACCACACTCCAGCTACTACCTAGCTCCAGCTCCAGCTCGGGAACTGGCCTGACGCCCGTCACAGCAGGCGGCATCACCTTCTCCATTGATTCCACCATAGCCCTCGTATCAGGGAAGACATACACCATTGGCCCAGGGGCAACGGCAACAATAACGACCGTCATCAACAGCGAAACAGTCCGCATCGGTATAGACGGTTTCAGTTTTCCAACGACGACTGTCACGGTGTCGCCTGTAGCATCTGCCGGAGATGCAGATACCCTCGAGACGCGTGCGATGGCAGGTGCTGAGACTTTTGTAGCCGTGCTTCTTGGACTGGTTGGATGATAATGATATGATCCCTACTTACTTCAGCCGAAGATCCTAATCATTTCCGTTCCATTACCTTCCAACTTTCAACCATGTATTCCATTAACCATACTATCTCCTTATTACGTGACAGAGATCATGTTTATAATTTAAGATGAATATCTATGCATACACACACGCCTAGATATGTAGCAGTCGACTAAAACGTATTGGTGATTAACTCCACAGTAATCATTAACAAGAGGCCTCATCGGGGAAAAAAAGGGCAAGCCTAGCTATGACAACCTACGGTACAGTACTTTGCATTTATCTGTCTTTCATCATTTCTTCTTAGTTCATCTATAAATTCCAGGTTCCTAGGTTCAGGAAGTAGTGTCCAGTCCGCGATGCAGTCTACACATCGAGTCTAGTACCGAGTTCATAGTTCATAAAAGTTCCAAGTTTCCAGCGAATCATACCTCTTGTTAGTCATCATCAATTCCAGGCACCTGAGAAATCTTTCAAAGAAAATAAGTACGTAAATTCTAAATCTAGCCCTTAGGTACCTGTTTCATTGTAGTGTACAGTTCAGTACCTTTATCATCAAGCTCTATAAAAAATTATTCCTATCTACACCACGAAGAGACGAGCGTGCCAACAAAAACAATAATAATATCCCGTTTCTCACCTACCTACCTACCTAACCTCCCTGCCCAACTCACGCGGACTTTCTCATTCGGAAAGAACATCACATCCCTGAGCTAGAGGATAAGGATAGGACAGGATAACCATCATGACCATCAAAGCCAAGCTAGATAATCTCGCGGAACGAATGGACGCGAACAGAATATGGATAAACTCGAACGGGATATGAATACATTCAAACAGGATATGGATAAACTCACGCAAGATCACATTAAGCTGCAAGTCCGCATGACCCTGCTCGAGTGCCGAGTGCGAAGTCTCGAGTCCTCCTCCTGCTCCCTCGACACGTTCAAAGGGGGACAAGTGAGGAAGCGCGATGCGCAGTCATGCAGACAGCGGCAGCAGCAGGAGGAAGACGAAGAGGAGGGGGACACTCTTCCTCGAAAGTGCCGAAGGTGTCGAAAAGTGAACAACTTTGATTGACACAGATGGGCTCACGCCTGCATTTGTCGCCTCAAAGCACAGTAAAATCGGCAGTGACAGATTTCTTAATCGCTCTTTACATAGTTCATCAGACACTCCAAAGAATCGGGCTCCGGTGCGCCGGTTATCTGAACAGGTCGAGATGGCTGTGTCACACACATATAGGGAATTTTAGTGGGGAAATGGGAAATCCTTTTTTATTACTAATGATAGTGATTGTGAGCGTAGATAATGTAATTCTTTTAACTGTAAGGTAAGAAAAACAGACTACATGAGACAATATAGATCGGTCAAGCATTTGATCTGAGAGGTATCTTATATACTCCATATATAGTATCTTGGATACCTCCTGTGCTCCAACAGGCCTATCCTTCTCTGCTAGTAACCAGTCATCAGATTATGAGGCATGACGATAATGACGAACAGGGTGCTGTACTTATACCAAATTCGTTGAAATGGAAATCTCCTTTGTGGATATCCTATTATCAAACGGTTAGTTAGAATTCGCAGAAAACAATCACGAAGAATTTCGGTAAATGTGGTTCGAAATTCAAATAGTCAAGGAAAAAGAAGAAGATCAAGAAGAAGAAATACAGATGAGATAGACTTTACCTGCGATCTGGGATCAGAAGCTACTTCGGCGAAGAACCCGATGATCTTCTCTCCTTCACGCGGCCGCAACCTCTTCCGATAATAGGAATTCTGGATTTATGTCCTCTATTTCCCCCCACGTCCAGACTCCTAGAACGGTTCGTGATTAACTACAAGGTGTAAAATTAGCCGGTGGATAACAGAGAACTTTCCAATGACATACGAAACATACTCTCAAGCAGAGGGCTTGCGCCCTGGACGTCTTCCGGCCTCTCCAGCTGTAACCAGGTTCCCGGAGGCAAATAACCTCCACCTCCGCTATTATCTCTCCTATTCTAAAGTCTAGACCGGTGAAAAAGCCATATTCTACGTTCCAACACCTCATCTTATCCGAGCTGTAACAGAAGTGGAGGCCGAGAGCACCCCCCGTGTTCGGGTCATAGTATCCCTTCACGAAGCGAAGGAATGGCAGGAGCTCCCCCCTCTCGTCACCAAAGATGAAATAAGTGGCGGTATCTGGCGGGCCTGCCGTAGTGACTGCTGAGGTAATGGTAGCCGAAATTCGTAAATATGTTCTCGTTTAGGTTTACCGTCTGTGGAGGGAGGCTAAGTTCCCACAGTCTTGACGTCCTCATGCATGTATGTGGCTCTGGGTTGGAGCAGGTTCCGGGTTCCCTTCGTGATTGACATCCCATTGCGACCAAAGCCTGACTCTACAGTTTGTCAGTTGCGTATCGAAATCATTAAGAGAAAAGTCGAATCAAGAAGAAGAGGGAGGAAATGTCACATTTGACCCACGTTCAATCCTCCACAGATGATATTATCGTCAAGTGAATCGTGACTATCAAATAGAACGCCAACTGAATAATTCCCTTTGTCAAATCCTGTAATCCAACTCCCCGGTCTTCCCTCATACGTAGGGTGAGATCACGCACGCCCACTGAATCGAGCTTCACAAGCATCTGTGAGATTGCAGCGCGAGGGCGAACAATGGCCCATCCTGGCACAGAGGAATCTGGTCTGCAGAAGCCCAACTCTCCACCAGGGTAGATCTTCATCCCCGATAGGAGATAGCCTCCAGTGCCGCCCACAAACGAGAAATAGACTTCATCGACGACCGGCGGAATGTACAAGGACTGAGTAAAGACATTGGCGTTCCATGCCGATCTAAAAGTCACAATCCAGTCAGACAGAACCGAGTTACTCGTGCCATTCCGCGATCTAATGCGCAAGAATTCCATACGGAGGATCTTTAGGATTCCGAATATCCGTGCTCGATATGTCAGACTATGACAGCTTCCTCTCTCAAGAATGGCTTCGGTCCTTAGGCACAGGATCTTCCAGTCCAGTCCTGATGGCTCATACGCAGCCACCTCATACATAAGGTCATCTTGGAAGCGACCCATCCAGTATGCTTCTGGGATCGTGAGGCCAAATGAAAGGAGGAACTGCCGTACTTCTTTAGCACTCAGATAATCCAGAACACAGTACAGCAGTTCAAGCGGGAAATTGTCGAATGCCGTCGGAATATGTTGAATGACCGAAGGTTCGGCGTCTACTGATTTTTGGCTCTTTCGAGGAGGCTTCATGAATCTATGTATTAGGGAGTGAAGAGACGGGATTTTCATAGGGTTCGTCGGCAAAGCAGCGTTCTTTTCGACATCAACGTGTCCGCCGTCCCATAGCAGCTTAAAGGCCGTCATGAGATGGGGAAGATCAGCCTCTTCGGTCTTGCCCAGTATCTTCTCTAGGAATAGCCAGCACGTTTGATGCATCGGGTAACCAAAGAGACGCTGATCATTTGACACAGGATCCTCCATTTCCTGCGAAGGCGTTGAAGGATAAAATTCAGGAATCCCCGGCGAACGCACAGGTGCGTCAAAACGACCAACTCCTGACAGGAACGGCCGGCGAGAGCCGTTGCCAGCAAATATTACTGGATATGGACAATGATTAGTCTGCTTTTCTTCTCCATAACCCCAAAGCAAATAGCAATTACAAATATGTCATAAGACGCATACTTGCTCGATAACTCTCCCCCCATGTATCACCCTTCTTCTCTTTCATCCATGGGAAGGGCCGACTCACTACCCTTATGAGAAGAATCGCGAGCCACAAACAAAGCAATAAGAGGGCGTAACCTTTTTGGTGTTTGTATCCATTCTAAATTTTGTTGTCTAGCTAGATAAAAATTATCTGGAATCAAGAAAGTGTAACATTAGACGCTTGGGTGCATTATGCAAATCCAAGGAGAGAATCTGATAGGAAAAGAATACATGACCTAACGTGCGGAAGATCAATAACAGGCGGGGAGTTCCTGCGCGATTTGAAGAGACTGGTGGGTGCCGTGAGGGATTGAGGGTATACTACGTACACAGTACCTAATGTATATGCATACTTTGCAGAGAGAGTCTATTTCATCATGCCACTGATGAAAGCAGTTCGGACATGCTTCCGATCAGGGCTGAATGCGGGGAAACTCGATGGATGTGCGGTAGCTTCTCATCCAGCGGGCCGCAACCACTGTTCGTCCGGTCCTTGCCTGGAGGGAACCCCGGTCTCGATGGATTTATTTTGGTTCGGAGGGGTCATTGTGAGTCGATCGAATAGTTGATATTCAAATTTAAAGGAAACCAGTATATTGTTCTGAACAAGCTCCGAAAGAGCTGTGTCTAGGTCGAATGCTGAGTTCTCATCTGTGCGGTTTGGAGTTGAAGTTCATGGTCACGGGAGTACTACCTCCTAACATGGAAGGTAAGAGCCCTGTAGACCCGTGCCCCAGGAGTCCTCCAGGGAACAAGGGGGGCCTATCTTGTCTAGGTGCAAGTATCTGTTCGTGCTATTCCACCAGTGGTCTAATGAACATGAAGCTTAGAAACGGAAGCGAGAAGAGTTCCGATTAATCGTCCTGTCCTTGCTGTTGCCTGAGATCGCATTTTCCCATCTGTCCCATAGACAAATCGCCGTCGTCCGGCTCCAGAAGGCTCCTACGCACTAGACTTGCAGGAAAAGTGCAGAGGGAATGGCCAAAAATCATCTATTCGTTAGATATGGTATTCCAGCAAAAGCTAGCATGGCAATGTCATACAGATATCCGCAGAGATAGCCGTTCGTGAAGTGTTATGTCATGTGCGTCGCGACAAGCATCAATAAAACCCCTGAGTATCTAAAGCTACAGCCGGAACATCTCACTGCGGCTTCCGATGCCGTCAAAGACGCAGGTGTTGTCCAGCGGCACATACTGCCTCGTGAGCACCTTGAGCGCCTCCTGCGCGACCAGCCCGCCTGTAAGCGACGAGATGTTGTGCAGCTCGCCTCCCTCTGCGCGTCGGAGCTCCTGTGCCGCTTTGAGGACGCGCTCGCGCGCCTCTTCGTCAACGGCATTGGCGTCACCACCTGCGACGAGGCGGAGGAGACGGTCGATGTGCGCGCTCCACTTGGCCTCGTCGTCGAGTGAGGCGGGAGATGCCTTGCCGTTTTGGATCTCATCGACGATCTCGTCCAGAGCCTGGAAGGCAACGAAGATCGGAATTACCGACTCAGGCAATCCGAGGTTATCCCTGATCGTCTTGATCGTCTGTGTGGCATGCTCTTCTATCCGTGGGATATCACGCCCATGAATGACCTTGACATGCTGTGCGTTCTTGCAGAAGATCTCCACCTCCTGCTCCGAGACCGGGACAGGTCTCGGTCCAAGTTGCGCCTCGGTGGCCCGGACCGTCTCCATGACTTCCTCCACGTCTTTCCGTGCCTTGGCCTTGTAGATGTTCTGGAGAGCAATGTAGTCGGCCGATGTCGCTTTCATGTCTGGGAGTGATCCGGGTAGTGGCAGCACTCCGTGCTTGTTATAGAAAGCACGGATGGCCGAGGCGATGATCCAGAAGTTATCCGAGTCCCGCTTCGGGTTGATGCACTGTTCCATCTCGAAGATATCCCGTATAGTACTCCGCAACGAGAATGGATTGATGCTCTTCAAAACAGCTGCAACAGCCTCGTCGAAGTTCTCTTCGCCTCCCTCCGCGTTGTTCGTCCGCGCGCCGGCTCGTACCATTTCCCGGAATTCTGTCTTCTCCTTGTAGTTCGACGGGACATTGCCGTCGTGCTCTGCTTTCCACTTCTGGAGGTAGTGCAGCAGCAGCAGAATGTACGGGACGTGGCCATGTTGGTGATCATCCATGCTGTCGAGGTTGCTGATACGCGCGCCAGCAGCAGCCAGCTCTGGCCAGGGGTTGAGCAGGCGAAGATCCTGCGTCGATTCCGGGTCTGGATGCGTCTCTACTACGGGAAACTCAGCAGGAAGCTGAAGAGAGAAAGTGGAATAGAATCCAACAGAGTGGGTATAAAGAACGGGAATTCCAAGTTCGCGGGCAGCCTGGCAGACGGCATCAAGGGTGGAGCGTTTCGTAGGGCCTGATATCATAACCAGCTTGTACTGCGGCAGGAAGTCTGGGCGCTTGAGAAGCTCTGTAATCGGCTGCCTTGAATGTTAGCTGGCATAGCAGACAGATGCGTCAGGTTCCCTAAGGCCTGTGTGTGTACCTCATTGTAGAAGTCGCCATCTACGTCCGGATTCAGCTCCTTTAGCAGCCTGCACGTCTCCTCCGCTCTCGACTTCCCAAGACTCTCCTCTTCCAGAAAGAAATTGACCCCCAGATCGGACTCTGTGACGGTCGCGGGGTCGACGATTGTGAACCCTCCAACGCCGGGCAACACGAGATTCTTGAGCGCTTCCACTCCGACGACGCCCGACGCTGGTGCGCCATCCACGTCTACGGCACCGTCCGAGCTGATCAGAAGTACGCGGGACTCCTCCAGCGCCTTCTGCCCGCTGGCAGCCCATAAACGGAGCTGCCTGTCATACTTCCGCTCTTTGGACGACGGCCCCACGAGGGCTGCTGGAAACGCGTCCGTCATGAAGGAGGGGCTGATGATGGGGTCAACGAGTGAACTGGAGAAAGAAGACGACGAAGAATTGCAGCCAGGAAACGGGGCAGCCACGGGGCCAGTGGAAGTTCTCCCGACCTTCCTCAGCGCTGGCAGACAGAAGCGATATCAGACTATCGCAGCTTTCGGCGCATCCCGCCGTCGGAGTGGAGTCGGCCCGGGCGCGAGAGCCTATGACGACACGCGGATCCCCGCCATCCCCGAGCCGCAGATCTCGACGGACACACGAAAAAAGGAATCCCGCAGTCTGCCGGCGGACAGAAAAGCGCTGACTGAGGCGTCGCGCGGATGCGTCCTGGCGCTGCTGTGTGTCTGCTCGCCGGACACTCTCTGCTCGCATCTTAAGAGGGTACCAGGGACTCAATTGCTGACCAGGGCTCCTCCATGGAATCCATCGCGTTCAGACCCCTCCTCGCCTCGTGAGTCGTCGAACTCCAAGCTCTTCCTCTCTCCGGAACCATCGATCAATTATTCCCCACATCAACCCCAAATTTTTTACCCGAGATCGCGGCGACTAAGAGCGTCTCTTATATGCAGGGCAAGACGCGCCCTTCCTGTCCCGCCTCCCACCTTCTCTGCCCCTCGCGCTTGCGCTGCCCCTCGACAGTCGTTCCCCGCTCCCTCCCCGTCTCGTTGCGTCGCGCCCACCAGACCGCACTCCCACGCCATGGCCACCGTCTCCAACGTCGAGGCAGCCAAGCGCGCTGCCGCTAGGGTCGCCGTCCAGAACCACTACCCCAAGGACGCCAAGTACGTCGGCATCGGCAGCGGCACCACCATCGTCTACGTCGTCGAGGCGATCAAGGAGCTGGGCGTCGACACCTCGGCCACCAAATACGTGCCCACGGGCTACCAGTCCAAGCAGCTCATCGTCAACGCGGGGCTGACCGCCGTCGAGTTCGACGCGCTGCCCGACGGCACCGTGCTGGACGTCGCGTTCGATGGCGCCGACGAGGTGGACGACGACCTGAACCTGATCAAGGGCGGAGGAGCGTGCCTTTTCCAGGAGAAGATCGTGGCGATGCAGGCCAAGCAGTTCATCTGCGTTGCAGGTGGGTGTCTTCCAGAGATACAAAGCCACGGAAGATGGAATGCTGACGAGAACAGACTCCCGCAAGCTGCAGTCCCGCCTGCTGACGGGATGGAAGTACATCCCCGTCGAGGTCGCACCGATCGCCGCCCGTCGCGTGCTCTCCAAGCTGAGGGAGCTTGGGAGCATCAACCCGGTCATCCGCCTCGCCGCTGGCTCCAAGGACGGCCCCCTCAAGACGGACCAGGATTTCTACATCATCGACGCACCGTTCCCGCAACTGCTCCTGCCAGCTGACGTCGCTGCGGGCAAGGACGGCAGCGGAAAGGCAGGGGTGTGGGAAGTCAACGCGCTCTCGCAGGCCATCAAGCAGATCGCGGGTGTTTTGGAAGTCGGTATCTTCTCGGGAATGACCGGTCCCCAGGCGCAGGCTGCTGGAGGAATCGGAGGTCAGAGACCAGTCGCCGCATACTTTGGTATGCCCGACGGCACAGTCACCGTGCGCAAGGCCGCCGCGTGAATGTCGTTTTTCTTCTCTTCTTTCGCTCATTTTGTTTTTTCTATCTACTGTGATTGTTGAATATAAACTATACCTTATACCAGATAGAACAAGTGGTACTTTATCTTACATGTCAACGCTTGTGGTCTCGACCTTCTCATAACAGAAGTAGTAACCCGTCGCCGATTCGCCAACCCATTCGAACAGTTAGAGAACAAAAAGAAAAGAAAACTGAGCTGTAAATTACCATTTACCTGACGAGAGCTCACTTCGCCCCCTTCCCCTTCGCCTCTGTCTCTCCCAGCTCGCGCACGAATATCTTGACGGTCCCTTCGGAGATGTCCTCCTTCCCATCCTCGAACCCGGGACTGACCGCAATCGCAAGATACTTGCCGTTCGAGCTGAACGACAGCGCGGCGATGCTCGACGGATACTTCTGGTACTGCCGGATCCTCCTCTTGGCGATATGATCCCACAGCGCGACGACGCCGTCGCCGCCTCCTGAAGCGAACGTCCCGTGGATGGGGTGGAACGCGAGCGCGTGGACGGGGTACACGACGTCGACATTGTCGACCGTCTGCCGGTGGCACTTGAACGCGTACTTGCGCGCCTGCGACTCGGGCGACGGGTCAAACCACTCGACCGCGACGCGGCCCTCGATGCTGGACGAGGCGTACCCGTCGTCGTTGGGCATGCAGGCCACGGCGCGTGTCATGAACTTGAGGCTGCTCTCCCGGCGCTGCCATGGCTCGATCTCGATCCTGTTGGGGGGCGGCTGCTCCGACTGGGCGGTGAGCAGGGCGAGGGCCTTCAGGTCGTAGATGTGCAGGGCGCGCGAGGCCATGGCGACGACGAGCTTGGTCTGCGTGAGGGCGAGCGCGAACGGTTTTGAGGGCAGGGGGATGGTCGCGGGCGTGGCGGAGGCGCTGGTGACGTGGTGGACGTGCAGCGTCGAGTCCCACGAGGCGGATATCACGAGCGAGTGCTCCTTGCTGTAGACGACGGATCGGACGCCTGCGTCGTGGCTGCTGAGGACGGTCTGTGTCGAGGATTGTACGTCGATCCTGTATTTGCGTCAGCAAGACTGCTCAGCGTGCAACATTCCCGCTTTGTCAAAGAGGATATACAGTCGTACTCACTTCCGCACATCCCAATCCAAACCAGCCGTGTAGATCACATTCTCGTTCTCGCCGAAGCAGACATCCAGCACCGGCGCTCTGTGCTCGAACTTCTGCAGCAGCTTTCCCTCGCCTACGTTCCCATTCTCGTCACGCAGGTCATACAGATAGACATTCTTGTCCCACGACGACACGACGAACCGGGTCGAGTCTGGTTCCGGAGAGAACTTGAGGGCGGAGATGGCATCGGTGGGCGGCGATGCCACGGTAAATTGGTCTGTCCCTGCGTCAGCAACGGAATCTTGTAATTCGCAAGAATTGCGCACGTACTGGAGGACATATTGGTGAAGAACGGAGGGGGAAAACTGGTCGAGAAAAACACGGCTCGTCGTTGCCGTTATCCTCGACTTGTCGATCCTGATCCCGACGGCGGCCCGCGACATCAAAGCTTCGTGCTGCTCTAGCTTCTGGACCGTTTTCTGCCGCGGCTCACCGCCTTGCATCATCGGGGTCCCCCTCGTCTAAAGCCAAGCCTCCTCCGCAGTTATCGCCCCGACTGATATCCAGATCTGCTAACACCGATCAACGCCACCAGCGGGTGGTGCCAAAACGCGCGATCATGCCTTTCGCGCAGCTGGTCATAGGGCCCCCGGGCTCGGGGAAGTCGACGTACTGCAATGGAATGCACCAGTTCCTGGGCGCGATCGGACGGAAATGCTCCGTCGTGAACCTGGATCCCGCCAACGACCACACCTCGTATCCGTGCGCGCTGGATGTGCGCGACCTCGTCACGCTGGAGGAGATCATGGAGGAGGATACGTTGGGGCCGAACGGCGGCGTATTATATGCGCTGGAGGAACTGGAGCATAATATCGAGTGGTTGACGGAGGGGTTGAAGCAGCTGGGAGGTAGGCCTTACACCGCGCGGAGATTTGCGACAGAGACACTGACAGCTGTTGATTGGTACAGAGGACTACGTCCTCTTCGACTGCCCCGGCCAGGTAGAGCTGTTTACGCACCACACCTCGTTACGAAACATCTTCTTCCAGATCCAGAAACTCGGGTATAGAGTCTGCTCCCACCGTCTCCCTTCTTCCTGCGTTTGCGTATGTACCTCCTGCTAACACCCGGTTTACAGTTAATAGTAATCAACCTTGTCGACTCGTACCACCTCACCCTCCCTTCGATGTACATCTCCGCGCTCCTCCTCTCCCTCCGCGCCATGCTCCAGATGGACCTGCCACACCTGAACGTCCTCACCAAGATCGACAATCTGCACAAATACCCCCCCTTGCCCTTCAACCTCGACTTCTACACCGAGGTCCAGGACCTCACGTACCTGCTGCCGCACCTGGAGGAGGAGTCGTCGCGGTTCGCGCACTCCAAGTTCGGCGCGCTCAACAACGCCATTATCGAGCTCGTGCAGGAGTTCGGGCTCGTCGCGTTCGAGACGCTCGCCGTCGAGGACAAGAAGAGCATGATGAGCCTGCTGCACGTCATCGACCGCGCGAGCGGGTACGCGTTCGGCTCGGCGGAGGGCGCGAACGACACCGTCTGGCAGGTCGCCGTGCGGGAAGGGGTGGGGACCATGGACATCCGGGACGTGCAGGAGCGGTGGCTGGATGCGAAGGAGGCGTATGATGAGATGGAGCGGAAACAGTGGGAGGAGGAAGCCAAGGCTCGGAAAGCGGCGAGCGGCGGCGCTGGCGGCGCTGGCGGTGATAACGATGATGATGACGATGATGATCTTGCCGAATTCATGGGGCCGCTGCCAGACAGTGGGGTCAAAGTCGTACGAAAGTCTTCATGAAAGTCATGAGATATATCAATCATATCATGCATGTATTGTACTATTAGACAGGGTATCTCGAGATACATAAACCAGAACCGGACATATAACAATGTGCGCCAGCAGACCACCTCCCAAGTCTAATAATTTCCCAACACCCAGAACAGCTCCGCCCGTAGACCAACCGACAGGCCACAGCTCACTCACTCATACTCTCAACATCCTCCTCCTCATCCTCCAACACGCCAACATCATCCATCGCCCTCTCCTCATCATCCACCACCGCTTCCGCTCCCGCTCCAGCTCCCACGGCACCAACCAACCCGCCCAAAACACCCACCTCCTCCCCCCTCCTCATCCTCACAATCTCCCTCCTCGCGCGCCGGATCGCCTCCTCCTCCGCCTTGCGCATAGTGCCCGAGACCCTGAGGACGCGGAACACGCAGGGGCGGGTAGTTCCTGAGCCGGGGGCAGAAGAGGCCGTCTGGCGTTTCGAGACGGCGCCAGGGACGTGCGACATGTAGGTCAGGGCGGCCCAGACGAGGCGGAAGGAGGCGCGGGGGCAGCGGATGATGGCCGTCGAGGTGGCGGGGGAGAGGTATTTTACTGTTTTCGTTGGTTAGCGTTTAGTTAGTTGCTAGTGGACGAAGCAGTGGATATGTATATGAGAAAGACTCTTGGAAGGAGAACAAAAAGGAGACAGGAGATTCGTCCATTCTTCTGGAAGTATCCACAACAACGAGAAAGAAAACATCCCGGTGCGGAAGAGAGCCAAGATACAAAGACGGAACGATTCTGACAATGCATATATACCTCTCAAGCAAATGAATAACCACCCCAACGCAGCAGTCGCATTCTAAACCCAGATAGATAGATAGATAGATAGGTCAAAGACCACAAATAAGCGCAACAACACGAAAACAAGATTATCAGACAACGACAACGACAACAACAACAACAACAACAACAACAACAACAACAACAACAACAACAACAACAAACTCCCAAAAAACCAAAAAAAACCAAAAAACCAAAAAGAAAAAAAAAGAAAAAAAAAATACATACCACTGACACCCCCGGCCCCCGCGCCCCCCAGCCTCCCGACGCCCCAGTCCCCAAACACCTCCGCCACCTCCTCGCGCACCATCTTGGCCAGCAGGGCCGGCGTCAGCGCGTCCGACGTCGGCGCGTGGAACTGGAGGTGCGTGCGGACGTCATCTCCAGTTGACGATGACGCTGATGCCGATGATGATGCGGATGGGGACGGATAGAGGATGTCGACGAGGAGGTAGCGGTGTTTGATGCGGACCATTATGTATGTATCAGTATTTGCTTTTTTTGGAGGGTACCTAGGGAGGTACCCGGCCGGGTGGTTATGGCAGGTAATGTAATTGGAGGTCTGAATGAACAAGATGTAGATGTATGGCGGTGATGATGATGATGATGATGATGATGATGCCCTGGTCTGAGTTTCTTCCTTGTACTCCGTAGGAGCAACAAAGGGATGGGTGTATCTTTTTCAGATGATGTCAATTGAGAGACAGTGGAATAGATGAGATGGTAATGATAAAAGTAGAATTAATTTATTAGACAGAAGGGGGAAAACAATTCTTTTCAGCGTGTGTCACAATTGACCCTTTTTTTTCTCCTTCAATCAAGCTGGTGTAAATAAATCGCAGGTCGTCGTTTGTCGTTGATGTTGGTCGCAATCAACTCGAAGTTCGTTGATAGCCTGAGGCGATAGGTCGATCAGACCTGCGTGAGGTCAGCTTCCACCTAATTTTTCAGGTTAGTCAGGTTCAGGTTAGGGCTAGCCCGGAGGCGGAGGCACCGCTCCGGATTCCGGAAGCCTGAAACCTGAGTGAGGCCTTGGCGCCGACCTCAGCTAGCTTCCACCTCCGAATTCTAAGACTGCTGCTCCACAATAATGCTTCAAGTTATCCGCCCGGCCCTGCAGACTTGCAGTGGCCGTGCATACCTGACTACTACTGTATATTCCATACAGTAGTACCTCCGAGTCCGGTCCGGATGCTGTTATGCAAAGCCCCGGGCCGGATCATACCACGCGTGCAACACGACGACATGCTCTGTATACATACAAAGGAGACAAAACGAAAACACACCGCCTCTTCAAATCAAATACGTACACATATTTCTAGAAAAAAAAAACTTCAACTTCGCCCCCACGGATACTGTAGGTAATCTCTCTCACCATCTTACATACATAGTAGTGTTCCTATACATACCACATATGCAATAGTAGTTGCATTATTATTTGCGTGGATCTATTACTATTACTATTATTATTATTATTCTTCATCAAGTCCCTGTTGCTGTCAGTAAGCACATGCGTGTTATACCGCTCAGGCCTGTCACGTAACATACCATTGCGTTAATTAAAGCGGAATTAATTGGATTGGACGAGGAGAGAGGGAGAGGGAGAGCTTACGTTGGCTGCAACATAGGACCGTCGGACAGGAAAAGTGGAATCGCATTCCAGTGATTCCATTCACATGTAACAGGCAGTGGGATTCGAGTAAGGCCTTTGGGAGGATATGCTTTTGTCCGGCACAGATGGCAGACTGCTTTTGAAACGGTCACGACGAGTACACAGGTACAGTGAATCTGGACCAAGATGAACAATTAAGAAAGATATATCTTCTACTTCTAGCTGTCTAGCTAAGAACGATCCACTCCGGTAATCCGTTATTATTTTTTGCTCCCATCTCCGGTAGATGCGTACAGTCATCAGCCCCATCGGCCTAGTCATGCGAAATGCTGAACTACAGGTTGTAATGTCAAATAGGGAGTAGAAGAAGAGGGGGGAAAAAAAGAAAGAAAAAAAAGAACAATGAAACCATAGCAACTCCAGCGTCGCCAAGGTGAGAAGAATATGTGACCGGCTGATGAGTCCCGCAAGGATATCGAACACGCCCACACCAGCCCCCCCGGCTGAGAGGTAACAGGCTTAGATGTTGACCTCCACACGGCCCTCCTGACCCGGTGCGCCCTTCTGGATGGTGGGGAGCAGGTAGGTGATGTCGTCCCAAGGGTGTCTGTAGAGACCGGTGCGCAGTCTCTTCTGGTCCAGGTAGTGAGCGATCAGACCAATACTGCGTCCGAGAACGAAGAGACCGTTCAGAACACCCATGCGCAGGTAGTCCTCGACCTCCTCAGCAGAGAAAGCACCGCAGTGGCGGAGAAGGTCAACGAAGCAGACAGCAACACAGCCGTCGACGTTGAGGATCAGGTTGTCCTTCTTGGAGGTGGTCACGGTCTCGACTGCAAGAGCGTAGTCGAGCAGCTTGGTGCTGGGAAAGTGCTTCTTGGCGTATTCCTTGACCAGCTCAACACGGAGGTCAGGGTTGTTACGAGACTTGACCTTGTGGCCGATACCAGGGACTGCGTTGCGTTAGTAAGCGTTGGTAAACTGGACGTCTAGAGATCAGAACTTACTCAGCTTGTTCTCCTTCCTCATGGTGTCAACGAACTCACGGGGGCTGAGACCCCTGTCAAAGGCCTTCGTAAACTCCTCTGCGGCACCATCCAGAGCACCACCGAACCGCGATCCGATGGTCAGCAACCCAGAGACCAGAGCGCTGATGAGGTCCTTGCCGGCACGGGTGGTGATGATGGTGTTCATCGCACCGGACACGGCGGGACCGTGGTCGGCCGTGAGCATGAGAACCATTTCCAAGAACTTGGTGGCATATGCCGGCAGACGACGGCGGAACCACAGAAGAGACATGACACCGCCGATGCCAATGTCCTCCTTGAAGACGTCCGAGATGGGCATGCCGGCGTACAGCAGCTCCTGGCCACGGTCATCGGTGATGGTCGAGATGAAGGCAGCCGGCTTGCGGATAAGACCCAGCTCCTGAGCCCACGCGTAATCCATAGGGATCTTCGGCGGGACAGGCTCTGGCGCGGGCTTGATGGTGCCCTGCTCGACCAGTTTCTTGTACACATCCGACAGCACCTGGGGCAGGTCCTCGAAGGTGTCCGGGACGTGGAAGCCAGCTTCCCTCATGGCCTTGTTCTTCGCCACCGCCGTCTCGAGCTCGGAGTTGGCGGATGCACCCGCATGACCGAACTGGACCTCGGTCTTGAACATGCTGGCGCAGGTACCAATGGCCCAGGCGACGATAGGCTTGGTGATGATGCCGTTCTTCACGGCCTCAATCACACGGTACTCCTCGACGCCACCGACCTCACCGAGGAGCAGGAGGATCTTGCACTCCGGGTCGGCCTGGAATCGCAGGAGATGGTCGAGGAACGTAGTGCCGGGGTATCGGTCACCGCCAATGGCGATGCCCTCGTAGACGCCGTCTGTGGTCTGAGAGATGATGTTGTTCAGTTCATTGGACATACCGCCAGACTTGGACACGTAGCCGACGGAGCCCTTGCGGTAGAGCTTCGAGGCAACGATGTTGTCCATCATGCCACCCGTGTTGCCGATCTTGAACGCACCAGGCTTGATGCCGCCAACGGTGGCAGGGCCAATGATGGTGACACCCTTCTCCTTGGCAGTCACCATGATCTCTCGGGCGCGCTGTGACCTTATCAGCTAGGGAATAGCATTGTGGGGGCTGGGATCTGTCCTACCCTCTCAGGGACACCCTCTGCGATGATGGCGATCGTCTTGATCTGCGGGTACTGCATCAACTCCATGGTGGAGCTGTAGACAGATCGGGACGACGCGAAGTTGACGACGGTGTCAACATCCGGGTGCTTGGACATGGCCTTGGCCACGTCCTGGTACACCGGCAGGAGAGTCTCGCTCGTGCCCCAGTACCTGTTCATGGCGTGAGCACCGTGCGCCCGAGATCGGCAGAAACGGAAAACTCCGACGGGACTTACATCTTGCTGACGAACTGACCACCGAAGGTGTAGATGATGGCAGCAACGGAGGGGGTGCTGCGCTTGCAGATGAAGTCAAAGTCGAGCATGCCCTGCACAGCGCGGGGCTGCATGCCACTGTTGCCGTCAGTACCATGGCATACTCCTGCCAAGGGCTATCTCGAGACTTACTATACGAAGCATCGTGTCTTGTTGTGGAAGAGAGTGTGTTCGAGGGGGGTCAGAACGCGACTGGGAGGGTCGAAACGACGGATGTTGTCGTTGGCCGAGATGTTGCCATTGGCGGCCGTCGCCAGAGGAGGAGCAGCAGACGGCATGGTGGTGGATGTCTCTGTACAAACTGGAGGGGTCAGCCGCAGGATCGAGGGGCATGGAGATGGCTGAGACGACGGGGAGCCTTCACCTGTCAGTAGCCCTGTCTACTCGACAAAGTATGTGCCCGGTAGGTAGCTTCGTCGCTACGATGAAGGACTCCCGAGAGATGACGGAAGGATGAGAGAAGTGCAGAGGCGAGGATGAGGACGGGCGGAAGACAGAGAAGATGGTAGTAGGGAGGATTACGATGATGATGATAAGGAGGAGGAGGGAGGTGTAGCTCTCGACCGAAACGGCCTCGACCCAGGACCGGGCTGGAGAAAAATGGAGGGGGACCGCTGCGCCTGCGGTCGACGAACCGCGGCGCTGCTCAACAATGGCGGGAGCGGGCTCAGGCACCGGGATTTTGGGGGTGGTCCGCTGGGCGGCGGGCTCAGCAGCATCACCGCGCGCCGTGCCGGGTATAGCCTCACCCCAATGAGCGGATCGCGGAGCGACCCCGGCCCCTGTCCACAGCGTCAGCAGGCGCTGGACGGTCCCGGTCCCGGGTCTCCCGACGCCGGCTGGCAAGGCAGCAATAAAAGAAGTCGTCGAAGAAGATGCCTCGGGATCTCTCTGTAAATCGCAGAAACAGCAGTGATAATAACCAGAATAAGAAGAATGCCAACAGATGCCGCACTGCGCAGGTCGAGCAGCCACCCGTTCACATGCCACTCGTCGGGTCCCCCGCGTTCCCACGGACGTCGCGCTGCTCGGCCAGCTCACAGACAGCCCTGAGCCCCGATCGGGCTCCACCGCCCCAACGCACCGCTGACACACCCGCGCCGGTTGGCCCCGGACCCGCCGCTCAACAGACCCGCCGCGCCTGCCCCATCGGCCCATCCCCGGAGAGCGCGCAGGGCAGGTCCAGACACACGCCTGCGCTCAGCCTGCTCACCGGGACCCCAGCGCATCCATCCCCGTCCCCAGCGGCCTCTCTCCTTCTCCCGCAGGAGCTCCCCTCTTCCATCTCGTCGTCATCTTCATCTCCCTCTCCATCCCCCTCTGCCTCTCCCTCTCCCTCTCCATCTCCGTCCACCCTCCTCCTTCCTCCCTCTGGTTGTTCACTGCTGTCCAGATCCCCTCCTTCCCCGTTCCAATTCCTGGACGCCCTCTCTTTCTATCTACCGTCCTATCCTCCCCTGTACATCCTCCGCGTAACTCTCCAGATCGAGATCCTGCAGCATGTCTGCCAAATCCATCTACGAGGCCGACGGCAAGGCCATCCTCAACTACCACCTCACCCGCGCCCCCGTCATCAAGCCCACCCCTCTCCCGCCTCCCGCCTCCCACAACCCGCCCCCCAGGCTCGCCTCCATCTACTTCCCCGAGGGCGCCTCCGTCCAGGGCGTCCTCGACCAGGCTGAGAGCACCTACCCGTGGCTACGGAACCCGGACGCTCGCTTCGTCGCGAAGCCAGACCAATTGATCAAGAGACGGGGCAAGAGCGGTCTGCTCGCGCTCAACAAGACCTGGGCCGAGGCTCGCGAGTGGATCGAGGCTCGTGCGGGCAAGGAGATCCAGGTGGAATCCGTCAAGGGAGTCCTCCGCAACTTCTTGGTCGAGCCCTTCGTGCCTCACCCCCAGGAGACGGAATACTACATCAACATCCACTCCGTGAGAGAGGTAAGCTGGCCCTGACGCTTGGTCCCCGAGGAAAGCCTCCGTCCCGTGACGGAACGGGGTGTCGGCGGCGAAACACATGCATCCGGAACTCTCAATCCGCAGCGACAGGCAAGCTAACTCCCATCAGGGTGACTGGATCCTGTTCACCCACGAGGGTGGTGTCGACGTCGGCGACGTGGACGCGAAGGCGGAGAAGCTGCTCATTCCCGTCAACCTCAAGAACTACCCCTCCAATGAGGAGATTGCCGCGGCGCTGCTGAAGAACGTGCCCAAGGGCATCCACAACGTCCTGATCGACTTCATCTCCCGTCTCTACGCCGTCTACGTCGACTGCCAGTTCACGTACCTGGAGATCAACCCGCTGGTGGTCATCCCCAACGCAGATGGCACCGGCGCCGACATTCACTTCCTCGATCTCGCTGCCAAGCTCGATCAGACAGCCGAGTTCGAGTGTGGCACCAAGTGGGCCATCGCGCGCAGCCCCGCGGCTCTCGGTCTGGCCGCCAGCCCCAGGACCGACGGAAAAGTCGAGATCGACGCTGGTCCCCCCATGGAGTTCCCGGCACCATTCGGCCGAGAGCTGAGCAAGGAGGAGAAGTTCATCGCCGACATGGATGCCAAGACCGGTGCCTCCCTCAAGCTCACCATCCTGAACCCCAACGGACGTATCTGGACGCTCGTCGCCGGCGGCGGTGCCTCGGTCGTCTATGCAGATGCGATTGCATCAGCGGGTTTCGTCAGCGAGCTGGCCAACTACGGTGAATACTCGGGTGCCCCGACGGAGACCCAAACCTACAACTACGCCCGCACCATCTTCGACCTGATGCTGCGCGCTCCAATGCACCCTGAGGGCAAGGTCCTCTTCATCGGTGGTGGCATTGCCAACTTCACCAACGTGGCCACGACCTTCAAGGGTGTCATCCGCGCCCTGCGCGAGGTCGCCCCCGCCCTCATCCAGCACAACGTCCAGATCTGGGTCCGCCGTGCCGGTCCCAACTACCAGGAGGGTCTGAAGAACATCAAGGCCGTCGGCGAGGAGCTGGGTCTCAACATGCATGTGTACGGCCCGGAGATGCACGTCAGCGGTATTGTGCCGCTGGCCCTCCTCGGCAAGAAGACCGATATCAAGGAATTCGGTGTTGCGTGATTCCCTGATTCTGGGTGCTTTTAATCTTTTTTTTCCTTCTACTTGGATTTAATTCGTTTTCATGACATGGCATGGTATGGTCGGTTTTCGGCGGGATTGAAGTCCAAAAAAACGGAGCAAAAAACATGTGCCACGAAATCACCCAGAAGGAGCAACAGGTGCTGTCGGAGCAGAATAGATAAGCAGCGTATGGGACTTTCGTTTCTGATCTCCCTGGTCAGGGGAAGTAACTCCCTGCCACGGATAGATTGTGTGTGCCAGCTGTACCGTACCTGCATTAGATAGCATCTGCCTTTAATATCTTCGATGTTCTTCAGCCTTGTTCGAACGTGATAGTTGTTTCAACATCAGAGCTGATGATACAATGAACTTCTACAAGCAAGTTCTCTTGATTCTCTTGGATGTATCCTTTGCCCTGTGGTGCAATGGATTTAACCTACTCCGAACCCGCACCTGGGGAAACGTCCACTACTAAACGGAAGCCATGGAAAGCGGAGGAATTTGTTCCCCGTCCCGCATCCCAAGACAGTTATCGATACGTATCGTACCTAAAGTTGCTAAGCACAGCACCAGATGTATGCACGTCCACGGACCTATAACTATCATGCAACGCCCTCTGCGCGTATACAAGTAGCTATATACTGTAATACAGTGGACACTTTGTCATATATGTACAGTACTGTACATGCGCTGCGAGCTGACTTGCTTGATATTATCTGATCTGGTCTGGTCTGGTGGAGAGGAGAAAAGCAGGGCAGAGAGCATGGCAGAGAAGAGGGAAAATTAATATACATATATACATAAGATGTACAGATAGGTTCGCCTAGATCATCCTCTAGATGAATGGATAGATGGATGGATGAATGGCAGGTTTGAAATGAATGGTATGTACATGTACAGTACATACAGACAACAGGGAGAAAGAAACGTAGCCCTGTTACTAGGAGAAGGGGGAGGATCCCAGCAACAGTTAGCATCTCATGTAAAGCAGTAAATAAATTCCGCCCCTGATGCAGAAGAAAAAGAAAGAAATCCCTTCTGGTGCCGAGAGGGTTCATCACCTAAGTGTCTTCAGGGCTTATTTAACTTAAGCCCCCAGCAGCTCTGCGATGTCATGTAGGGGTCGGAACAAAAGGAATACTAGATAATATCGAAGACAAGAACCAGGATACGACACCCAAATTCCAAGGAGCGTATAATTGATATATCATTTTTCTCTCCTTCCTTTTCATCTGTACATACATACACGTTTCCACCCGCGCGCGCTGAGTTATCCGATTGACCTTGTCAGAAAAAAAAAAGTCAAGCCAGAACCCCTAACCGCGCACTGGGCTATTATTAAATTATGCTGCTTCCTTTTCTCGTCTTTCTTTTTTTATCGTCCGATCAAATGCGAATGCGTACATGAAACCGTACCCTTGTGTCCGCACCGCAAAAGCTTCCGCGACCTTCTTCAGGGCCGACGTTGCGAAAGAAGAGAAGCAGAGCCGTGGGACACAAGGGTGAGCAAAAGCCAAATCAAACGAGGGGAGGGACAGAAGACGAGATTAGCACAGGTAAACTCGGTAGCTTGTTCAGATCATGCGCCACTATATTCCACAAGATGTTGACAACTCCAGTATTGCCAAGGGAAATTGTAACTCTGGAGAGAATGAAGCTGTCGAACAGCGACAGGGAATCGGACCGTATTTACAGGATGTACGCCGCCACGGCAGCGACAGCGGCGACGCCGCCCATGCTGCCCTTGACGTTGGCAGCGGCGCCAGTGAAAACCGGTGGGGAGACACCGCCGCTCGACGTTGGCTTCAGGCCGCCGGTACCTGCTGCGGTCGACTTAGAGGCCGAAACAGCGCTGGAAGAACCTGCCGCCGGGGTCGAAGAGGAAGCAGCGGAAGGAGTGGAAGGCGTGGTAGCGGCGGGAGTCGAAACAGCAGTCGTGGAGGCTGCTGCGGGCGTTGAAGTCGTTTCGGCAGCAGAAGTAGTGGCAGCGGCAGTTGTACTCCCGCCGCCGACTGCGGGGAGGGAGATCGGGTGGCCGGCAGCAGAGCACTGGGAGACGACAACGCTCGAGACGGCTATTTGGACGAGTCAGTATACGGGGCTACTTCGATACTGTATAAATTACGGATATCACTCACAAGACTGGGCCGCAAGGTCACAGTTCTGCTGGACACAAGGGGTGACCTCGCCGATGAGCTGGGGCTTCTGGCAGTGGCAAGCGAAGTCGGTCAGGGACGAACATCCATCACTTGTGAGAGCGGTAACGAAGCAGTTGAGCTGGTTAAGCAAGGGTCAGTACAAGTCCCGAAGCTCGTCAAGGTTTGCGTGGCTCACAGAGCAGCTTGGGACATCCGGAAGCTGGGCGCTGGCCAGGCCGGCCGCAACGAGGGCAACAAGAGCGTGAGAGAACTGCATTTTGTACAGTAAATTATTTTATATTTGTACTCGCTGAACGAAGGCGTAAAAGGCAGGAGGACGTAAAGCTCAAGTGCTCTTCTTGCTTGTCGAGAACGACTGTCGGATCGACCAAGTAACGAGTGATGGCTGTCGAACGACCAAGGGAACACAGGCATGCAGCAGGAGATGCGTCCTTATAAGATCCTCCAGCGACGTAAAAATGGAAACAACGCTACAACCTACCATTTCGGATTAGCATCACATGCGCAACCCTGCGGAGGTCCAGTATACCTCCAGGCTAGTGACCTGGGGCCGCGGTCCGTTCATCGACAAGACAGCATTTGGATACGCCTAACTCCATGAGCAGGAACGGGATCAAGGTTTCCTGCATCCGATTGAACGGCGCACTATTTAGCTTCCACACTTAATTGAATTGTTGTCCAGCGTTGCCGCTTGTTAGTTCCAGGGTTGGAAAAGGAGGCGCGTGAAGAAGCGAAAGTCAAGGAGCGACGGCGCAGTTAGTTGATGCCGGCCATAATTATTGCAGTGAACTAGGCAAGGATGATAGAAGGATCCCGAGAGCTCCCGTCCTTGCAGCTGGACAGCATGGGAAGGCTAGGGTAAAACCACGATGAGGTCGGCGAACGGGTCCTGATCAGGCTTCTTGGAGCGATGGCAAGACGACGCCCCGCGAATCATCGATGGCAAGTAGAGTGGAGTCTGGGGCACCGGAGCAGAGACCATGTACTCCGTATTCCGTGCCCGTACGCAGTGCCATACTGAGGCATATGTTACCGTGCAGCATCTGCGTAAGCAACGTCCTGCGTCGTGCCAATCCTGCGACTCTGAGGGAGTCTATTGGTGGAAGAAGACCGGGGTCGCCGCAGAGCATTGGAAAGGGGATGCAGGAAGTGTGACGGATGGCCAGCGTCCAGCCGTGGGGGCGAACGTCGAGGAGAAGCGGCCAAGCGGGCGTGACGATCCGGGGTAACGCACAGCTGCTGCCAGCCCGCCAATGTCCGACGTCGACTGCAACGCAACTATCCCCAAATAGAATCATCGCCGTCTGTGTGGACCGGCCTGGGAGCAGGCCCTAGTTTAAGCAAGTAGTACAGGGTACTACTCCGTACTGTAGCAATGGCTTTGTGTAAAGCTTCTCCAGCCGTGGTCCTGGGGCGCGACGGTTCTTCCAGCCGTACCTGATTCGTTCCAGCGACTCCAGCCATCAACCGGGTCACATCGTCAACCACCTCAGTTACGCGGGATTGCCTCCATCGAACAAGACAAGCAAGAAATTATGAACAATTGAAATTGTTAGTCAGTCGTAGCATATACGGAGTGATATATGCTCGACTGACTCATGTCCCTGGTCATGCAATCTCCGAACCCGGGAACTAAGACCAGCCACCTATAAATGGCTAGAAGCGCTTTAAGAAAGGAGGTTAGAAAGATTCACGAAGAACAGGTCGTACCTGCATCTCGAAGAGGGTAGGAGACGATGAAGCTTAGCTCACCCCGGTTCGGCCTGGTAATGCTTTATTTTAGCCGGATACTTCATAGACGGGGAGCCCGCGCATGGACCTAGTACAAGTTTTGTTCAAAGAGTGCCAGAATAACGCAGTCATATCGACAGATCTCCACCTGCTCTCCAGAATTCCTGCATGTCTTGAGGGAAAATTTTTTTCAATGTCCTAATCGAGTCAACGGCCTTAGCATGTATCACATGCAGTCATCAGACTTCTGCTGGGCCGAAAGTGCCGGCGACAGTCGACCTAGTAAACCCCTCCCTGGGCTCAGGCCACCTAAGACACACGCCACGCGAAGTCGTCGGAGCTCAGCTCAGCTAGGCATAGTATCGACTTGGTAAGTAAAACAGGTCGAATAACGTTGAGTCCGGTCGCGGCGGCTTGCCAGGTCCGATAACCTTGAGTGTCAGCAGCATTGACGGCTCGCGCCCGGGAAGTCTGTTCGTAGTAGTGCATAAGCGTTGATAGATCAATACCTGTTTCGAAAATTGCAGAAGTAATATAATGTGAATTCAAAATTGAATCAGCCTGCGGGGAACCGAGGCTCGCGTTACTGTGTCCCGAGGTATATTGTAATCACGGACGAGCATAAGCTCCTTCGAGGAAAAGCTTAGCAGAGAGCCGGTTTCTGGTTCCAGCTCATCATTGCATGTCTATCGGTGGCCAGGCTAAGGAGCAGGTAGATTCCCTTCATGGTTGTTAACGGGGTACTTCGAACAGCCGAGATCAAGAACCAGCCTAAGGATCGTCAATGCGGGGCAGAAAAGGAGCCAGGCTGGCCAGGATTGAGTCCCAAGTCCAATGTAACCCTAGAGAAGGGGCTGAACTCTTAACTCACTTCTGGATGCTGACTCATGTTTATGGTCGACCCGCCACCATCGACTGTGCGAAAACTCGGTTGTAGGTCGGAGGCAGGATAGGTATTGAGCGATCCCGACTGACAGAGGACCGGCCCAGGTCCTTGTAATCGCCAGCCTTATCCCAGGCGATATTATTGCGATCGACAGAAAAGAAACGCAGCTGCCCTCTTGAAAGGTGAATAGAAATCGGTGGAATGTCCTGTTCGTCCGATAATGGAAATGACTCCGGAACATGCACCATCTGTCGCTGAGAGTTGCCCATGAATAAGACCCTCGCGCAGCGATTCCCCCTTGTCAGCGGGCCCCAGCAATCTCAAAGCTGCCGTTCCAGTGTACATAGGATATGCCAGCAAGACTCCTTCCTAAACCTCTCCTGTACTGTTTGGGTACAATGGGCGCTCATTTTGAATCGAAAGCTTGTAGAAACGAAGTTCCTTGGAATGTCTGTGGAGAGTCAGACCAATAGAGTTCAGGTTCTGTACAAAATAGAGAGTTGACAGGTGAGTCGGACAGCAAACATTTTGCGGAAGAATCCCTGCGTCAGTCGGTCAGGTTTTATAATGGAAAGACCACAAGGAGATGATGTTGGAATAAAGATGGGGATTGACGTGATGATGGCTTTTGCCCATTAATGCTTAACGTTATCGAGTCTATAGACTGTCTCGCCCCTAGGCTTATCGCTGCATGCAACCCGAGGCTGCCCGCCATGTCACAGCAGACATCTTAGTTTAATTTCGTGTATAAAGCCATGGAGGTCTTATATTCTTTGTGACAAGCAGCAGATACTTTATCGATCGTTCTTTTACGATGGGAGGGCGGCAATCTGAGCTTCCCCCTCCGTCTGTCTACCTGGGAGAGTTCTGCCAGGAAATCTCATGCAAGAGCTGAATTCGGCTTCCAAAGACGGTATGCAACAATACGACTGGATAATTTTGTCTTCAACAAAATCTGTTTCGAAATTTAGGGTATTTACCCATTTTGACCCATTAAACGCCATGAACTCCGCCCGCAGTACCAGAATACAACATAGTATGACAGACCATAAGAATACCCGGTACAGAATCCACCGACATATAGCCGCCCACACCAGTCTCTCGAGATATAATATACATTCCTCAAGACATCAGCTCATCCACGTACGCCCTCTGTTGCACGCCCTTATTCTGCTCCTTGAGGAGCACCGCAAGCACCTCGATGGGAGGATTGAGGTCCAACATTTTCGCACGCCTCCAGCGCTTTAGTCTTGCAATTCCGATACATGGCTATATATAAGGCAATGTCAGATCTCTGGTTGCAACCCTTTGAAAGGGAACAGATGTGTGGTAGAGAGGGAATCACGGGAACCAACATACCCCATACTGGGTGGAGAGATCGAAGTGTCGTAGTATCTTCTCATGCAGGCTTAGGTCTTCCTGGTGGACTGTGTGCAAGAGATAAACCGTCAGCACCTCTACAACGACATATAATACCGTAGCACATGCCCCGCCTCCCAATTGAGGTCATGCTGTCCCGGGATTGAACCAACCTCGAGGCGCCTTCCTCTCCGCCTCCTTCTCCTCCCAATACCGCTTCAGATCCGCATCCGTTATCTTCAACGCCTCTCTATCCTCTTCTGATAGGGGCTTCTCGACTTCTGCCTTTGCCTGCTCGCTCACGACGACCTCCGCGATGTGCGGCTTTGACGACCCGACCGGCGGAGTGACGGGGACCTGATCGGGCTCTACCGTGTCTGCGGGGCGTGTGTCTGCAGCGACATTGTCGACAATGGGCTCGACATCTTTCAGCTTTTTGGACGGCGCCTGCGCCGCGGATGGTTTTGTGACTCTGGATTTAGAGCCGAAAGAAAGAGTCGACTGCTGTGCGCGGGATGCGGCGGGGTTGCCGCCTCGGCGGCGTACTGGCGGCATGGCTGTGACGTCGGGGCAGAGATGCACAGCAACGGTGCACCTCCTATGGAGTAATAGAGCGGTATGGGGTTCGAGTAATCGTTTTGTTTCGTCCTGTAGATGCTGCTTTGTTCGACTTCGGTATCGTCGAACTGGTGGAGAAAAACGATGTCATCCCGCGGTTGCGCATGGCAACCGGAAAGTCTTAAGCGCGGAGCCACTCCCGTGCATCTAATATAACCTCTTTTGGTCATGACGCGATCCCACAACGACAGAGGATGATGATACTGGTCAGAGACTTGGTTTGTATCTCGTATGCTCATGAAATCCATTGATATTTTATGTCACTCAATATAGTCCATTTATATCCAATTTCTGTGCAGTCGATTTCGATTAATATATTCCCTGGCTTTGACTAGACCCCTTCAACAGTAATATCAATCATCAAATATATGTGGTATCGAATGGCAATCATCATCTAGTATCCAGCAGCCTTCAGCGCATTTGATACTACTTCCACCATCTCCAACACCTTCTCTTCCTCGAGTCGTTTACCCGCTAACTGCAGCGAGACGGGAGCTCCGTCATAGAATTCCGGATCATATTCATCCTGAATCAACTTATCGAGATCGCTAAGAGGTTGCCACTCGTCTCCACGCCTTACATCTATTGTCTGAGACGCGTATGTCACAGGGAACGTGCACGACGGAAGATCTAGACGGTGTCAGTCGCAGGCTTGCAGTCTAGGATAGTGGGCTTAGATCTGATGTTTCATACCAAGCAAATTGAAAACGCTCGTATAGCCCACATACTGCTCCCTCTGTGCAAACCCCAATCGATTCGCCGCCGTTGGTGCCACTGGGCTGATGATACCGTCGATTGGCCTCTCGTTATCTTTCTGTGTGGCCATCCACCGGTCGAGGTAGTCTTTCTGCAGCTGATTTCGTTTCAGAATCATCTCTCGCAGTTTATCCGGTCCTAGCCCGGGGCCGTTTGGATCATCAATCTCGTATTGCTGCTTTATAGCATTGAAGATTGGCTCGTCGTATTCTCTCATCTGAGACAAGATGATGTCGCTTCCCAGGACACGGAATCCTTCACTAACGGTCTCTACAATCGCTGCGTGGTCTATTGGAGCCCTGGAATTGACAGTCAGTCCAGCCGTTTGATGTTGTTCATTTCGCCAATGGATAACACTGACCAATCAATCACATCATGACCAGCTTCCTTGAGAACCTTTCTCACGATTTCCAGTGCACGCTGGACCGGTGGGTGAGGCGTCACGATTCCATCTCCGCTTATCAACCCGAGCCGTAGTTTTCGCCCTGACGGCTGAATCATGTTCTTCCTCCATGGAATTGGAAGAATCTTAGGATCCAGATTCCAGGGTGCTGCTTGCTCCGAACATACGGCTTCACAGAACAGCCTCAGCGATCGAAGGGACCTTGACATCGGCCCACAGATGGCATATATGAAGTCCTGGCCAGGCATGCTTGGTCTACCTCCCCACGTTGGAAAACGTCCAAAAGAAGGCTTCAGACCATAGAGATGGCACCATGCGCTAGGAATACGGATGCTCCCTCCGATGTCCGTTCCAACTCCCAGGGGCGAGGCCTTCATGGCGATGAGAGCTGCTTCTCCGCCAGAGGAGCCTCCAGGTGAGAGTCCCTTGTGGATTGGGTTTCTTGTTTCTCCCCAAATATTGTTAGTCGTTTCCGCCATCATCATGGCGGTTGGGACGTTTGTCTTAACATAGAAAACAGCGCCCAGATCCCGCAACATCGTCACCAGAACGGACTCTTTCTCTGTTGGCACGTTGGCATGCACTGCCATACCGATCGATGACGGGTGAGGCGGTGTCATGAAATTGTCTTTCAGGGACACGGGTAAGCCATGGAGAGGCCCTACCACGGTGCCAGTCTTTTCGAGATACTCGTCGAGGTACTTGGCCCTCTTAAGACCTTCGGCGAACAGGACCTCTGTAACACAGTTCGTCTGTACGTTCCTTATTCATTAGCCTAACTAGTCCTGTGTATGCATGGATTGTCATTTTTGTTTGCCCACCAGCTTTTGCGCAACAGCTGCCGCCTTGCAGAACGCCTTGGTCACTTCGACAGAAGTCAGCTTTCTGTCCCGTATCTTTTGCACAATCGTCACCGCATCCATGTCAAGTATCTCTAGCTCTTCTGGCAGGAACAGCCCTGACTCTTTTTGATAGTTCCTCAGATCCTTCGGCAGCCTCGTTTCATCGATCTCGGGGAGAGAGTAGGCAGCCGCCAACTGGTCATCGCGGCGTTTTCGCGCGATAGCTGAGATCTCCTTGTACTTCTCGCCCATCTTGCTATGCTAATCTTGTTAAAATTCGTAGGGAATTATTGTATGACTCCTTGGTTCTGCTGCAATCCGCTGGAGATCTTTTATCTGCCCCGATCCTGACTGGTTCGCATGCCTCTCCAACACGTATTGTGGAACAAACTATGATAATGGAGGGGAAATGCCGATCTACAATCGGGGAGCACTCCCGTTCTCTTATCCTTCCATAGGATGAGGCTGGTTAGTGATCGGCTATTCAGTGCCCTCATTATCATGATACACATTCTACCCCACCCATGAGGGGTATCTGGTAGTACGACTAGCCGATCACATGGATATTTCTACCCCAAACTACCTGGAACATCCCTACGAAGTCGCTAGATATCCACCTAACTTGCATCAATAATTAGGAAGCAGTATCATACCACCTAGAATCTCTTATCTCATCGGGCTGCGGCTGTTAGCAGTTGGGCTGGGCTGATTCTACAGCGGACCGCATCGCATCGAACTTCCAACACCGTGTGCAGCGCGTGCGCGTCGTGACGTCGTCTCTGCATCCCAAGAAATACTAGTCAGTAGCCTTGGGTTCGATTCCCCCTCACTCCGACCAATGTGATCTTTACTCCTTACACAGGAGTGCTCCGTACAGAACAAGTCATTAGGTAGGTGTCGCCGCTAGATCCGGAGAAATGTCCATGCCGTTCACGTGAACCTTATATTCCACTCAATATCTTCCGGGAGTGTCTGTCTCTGAAGATGAAGATTTTTGAGATAAATACATATTTAAAGCAGGGGATCGAAATGGCTGCCGGAATTGGGTCATGGTCACCTGAAAACCTGGATAAAACTTGGAATCGACTTGGATCTTCCTGGAATATGATTCAATGCGATTATTTGATTTCTGGAAGAATGAAGGAGATTAAATATCACCTGGTATCATGTATCCCTCGTAAAATACACAAAGAAAAGGCTAGCAATCAAAAGGCCGAAAGTCAACCAAAATATTGAAATCCTTTCAAACCATACTACAAGCCCCGGAACAGCTTGAAAAACACCGCAACGGGATGAAAGACACCTGAAACTCAGAGTAACTCCGTGCTGTTCAATTGTTCAGACAGAGCTTCATCGACCTCTATTCCCGAACTATCGGCCACATTTGCAGAGTCGCCTTCAATATCATCCGGGCCGTCATATCTGCTGGGCCCCTCGCCGTTATCGCCTGACTCCCGGGCAGCTGGTCTCTGCGGCGGGCCAAAGACAGCTCTAATCCGACCGTGGAACTGCTGCGCCAGCTCCACGGGGCCCATGGAGCCGCCCATCCGATCCTGCTCGATTATGCGTTGAAAGAGGCTAACCGCACCGTTGAGCTGCTGACATGTTTGCATCAACCCTAGTTCGGGAGACAGCAATGCATATTTGTATTGACGGAAGCCATTCTCTGCACCTAGCATTGCAGATGAAAGGTCATTTTTCAGACCCTTTCTCGTCGACGAAGGGAAGCTTCCATCAAGCAGGAGCACTTCCCAGGACCCAACGGCTTGAATCAGACGCTTCCACCGCAGTCCTTGTGTCAGGAGTCGTCTATATTTTAGATAGCAGGTTGCAGCCAGTTGATCTCCATTTCCGTCCTCAGTTGCCGGGGTATTCTTGGCTGCAATGCGTGCAATCGCGAATTCCTTTGCTTCCGGTTCCCGCATCCCAGCATCGGTTCCGACCTTGATCAAGTCTTCGTATTCGGGCAAGATCTCGATGGACTGAAGCCGCTCCTCCAGAGTTGCGTAAAAGGTAGCAAAGCATGAAGCTATCACCTGGTAAGGATCATCCCCAGGGACTTGTCCTTGTCCTTGTCCTCGTGCTCCTTGGTCCGGCCTTGGCACTGCCCCTGAGATCAAAATCCACGACAAGTAGTTGGCCTCGTTGAACCATTGGGCGCACTGCTGGATAGCAGGCTGCTCCGACGGGGGGTTGCTGATAAACTGGTCGAATATCATATAGCTGTGTTGAGCAAAGCTTGACATCTTTTCAAACCGTATCTGACTAGTAGTCTGATTCTCGGTCTGGGCCTGCTGTGGATTCCCAGAAGGCAACCGTCTACTCTGACTCGCAGGCCGGTTCTCAGTCTGGGCCTGTTGTGGATTCCCAAAAGGTAGCGGTCTACTCTCGGCCATTTGGCCAAGCATATGCTGCCTCTCATCTCTGGCGGTCAAACCGGGTGAACATTCATGGCCTTGCTTGTTGCAGCGGTCACATTTCTGTGGCCATACGCGATCCTCTGGGAGACACTGTGCACCGATCAGTGATAAATAGCACGCGTAGTTTGTGAGCTGTGTTTAGTACATGCCCTTTGATGGTCCCTGCGGCACTGAATGCATTTCATATAGTTCGGTTTTGCTGACATATTTGCTTCTGGTGACTTGCTTGTTAGCAACGCGCACATCAACACCCGTTTGAAAGTGAATAGGACTGCACCCACACAGAGAGGAAATGAAGACTATTACGTAATCTCAGGAACAGATATATGCTAGCTTTTGTCGCTTGAGCTTGATATCCAAGGTAAGAGAAGACAGTTGATCAGTAGGACAAGTATTGTGAACCCTTGCGATGTCTTTTTGAAGTATGAGAAAAGTCTGTCTGGACTTCGTGGGCTATATATCCCAGACACTCGACTTTAGGAGGACATGATATCTAGTATAGAGCTGTTATTTGGGACAAAGCCAACAGATTGAAAAGAGAAAGTCAAGTTTATACATTGGCAGCACATAATCAAGTTGATGAAAGGACATCCCGCAGCAAAGAAACAAGAATGCGCAAAAGAATTTATCAGTCAAAGAAGCACAACTGGCTTTAATAATACCCATTGTTATACTGTTATGTGATTACAAGGTCCTAAACAATCTCTGTTGAGCTTTTTGAGCTTCTGCTGAGGTTTTGCCCATGACCATCTGATCGACCTCTGTTTGTACTGTACAATAGGAGATGTTGCAGCTTTGTAGTCCCAGCATTAATGTCACTGTTAGTTGCCGTGAGCAACTCGAAAAAGCAGCTTTGAAAGTACCGGCATCTGTACTGAGGTTTATTTGTTCTATTTTACTATTAGCCCATGGATAGTCCGGGGTAGACAAGAAGCTCACAATTCCTTAGCACAGCACTCTTTGCACTACAATGCTTTTTCACGAGAATAGCCTATACCAGTGGTACATGTTAGTCCATGTCTTCTATAATATTATGCTGGCTAAGAGGTGCAACGTTCTTCTCCACTGCCTACTGTCGTGCCAGCGTCCGAGAACGCAATGAGCAGATCAGCAAGCTCATCAGAAACCAGCAACATATGGAGAGCCAGCTGCAGCAGATTGATATGGTTATTAAACTCTTCGCTTTGGCACTGCAACTGTGGGTCAGAATGTCCAGCAGCTCCCTACGCCAGGTGCTGGAGTTCTCCTAGCACCTCCAACAAAGAAAGGTGCGTCTGGACCAGGTAAGCCAACGAAGACAACCAAAAAAAACCTAATCTGGGATCCAAGATGGGAGGACAGAAAAAGAAGCCGGGCAAATCAAGCAAAAAGCAGGCTGTTTGTCCTCTGGAAGATCCCGCCTACAGGTAGTAAGGAAAGCCAATTGTCATTGGTCAATTGGGAACTGGCAGCTCTTCGGGAGTGAAAAGATCACAGAATTGGCGCTGGATAACATGACGGAGAAATGGAAGCAAGGTAGAATGATGTCCTGTTGGTTAAATTGTAGTTACACATTCCGTCGTTCTGAAGCGTGATATTTTGCGGTCTAGCCAACGTCTGTACTCCGCTCCGCCAGGTACTACTACGGAGTTAAAAAGCGCCGCAGCTCTCAAGCTCCACATTAATTTAAACTCTCCATCTATGGAGTAATTCTTCCTCTTCTCCACGAGGATGCCTTGCTGCCGGATACATCAATCCAAGTGACCCCTCTCTTAATTCAACAATGAACAGCAGACCCGTCGAGCAGGCGCTGGCAACGCTCCTCCCCACGCACGCCAACGAGCTCCCCCCGGAGCTGATCAGCCTTGCGCAGTCGCTCGTCGCGCAGTCGCGGAGCTACTCTACGAGCCTGAAACCCGAGGAGGAGATCGCGAGACCCTATGCCTGCGCTGAGATAGCCTGCAGACGGTCCGTCAAAAACACGATCTCCGCTGCTCCAATTCCACGTTTTGATTGCTGACCATTGGTTCTGTTGACATGCAGGCTGAGCCGGACGCTCAGGCTCCCTCCCCTCCTCGGCCACCCGCCGTGCCCTCCGCGCGTCTACAAGAAGCTGTACGCGTTCCTTGACCGGATCCTGACACAGAGTACCCTTCCGACGAGGCGCTCCGCGACCGGTTCCCTCCCGGGCACGCCTACGCGCGCTTCTTCCTCCGTGACGACGACGTCTCCTACGAAGGGATTGGCATCTGCGTCGGCACAGCAGACGCCTTCGAAGACGCCACGGACGCTCCACGATACGCCTACGAAGTCTACGCCGGCCAAGAGGACCCTCGATGGAGCACCCACCACACCTTCGCGGTCCGCCGTTGTGAGAGCAGACTTATTAACAGGGCCGCGCGGTATCTCCAACGCGTCGTCCACGTCGATCAAGGACGCCCCCGCGTGGGTGATGCCCGCCATCCGGACCGTGTGCAGGACGCTCGCGACGCCGGCGCCGCGGATGAGCACGTGGTCGCGGCCTCCGATCTCGAGGACCCTGCCTCCGCACATCTTCGCGGGCGTGTCGTCGATTCTGCACTTTGTCTCGAATTCCTCCGGCACGGACGACGTTGATAATGATAATAAAGAGATGGACGAAGAGACGGCGGAATTCCTGGAACCTGTCCTGGCCGCGCGGGACAGGGAGAACGACGAGGAGTTCAAGGAGCTCGTCAGCGCGCTGATCGTCGCGGTCTACTTCCTCGTTCTCGCGCGCAGGCGGAATCCAAGGTCGTCATCGGCGTCCGGCACCGCAGGGGTCGATTCTTCCGCTTCTCCCCCGGATGCCAATGATAGTAATAATCATAACAATCACGGCGAAGCTGCCAAGAAGATGGACAAGAAGACCTTCGCGGAGATGCGCCAGACCGCGCTGACGAGCCTGGGCCTCCCCTCGTCGGAGAAACGGCATCGCGAGGCCGTCGACCGCTGGATCGCGGTCATCATGGACCAGGGCTGGGCGAAGGGGAAGGAGTGGTTCGAGAACGTGCCCGTCGCGGGGGAGGGTGATGAAGATGGAAAAGACGCCGCCGAGGGCGGTGGCTTGTATGACGACGACGAAGAAGATGCCGCCGTCGCCGGCGGTGGTGCTGGGGGCTCGAAGCGACGGAAAGGGATGAAGGCTCGCGATATCTTCCTGAAGGAAGAGGCTTCTTCCCATGGTGGTCTCCTGCCCGGTCTGGGCACGATGATGCAGGATCGGGTGGACTGGTTAAGCGAGGACCGCCGGGAGGACTATCTGGAGTGGAAGGCGGAGATCATGAAGCGGATTGAGAGGATGGAGAGGGAGGGCCAGGTGGTTGGCTGAGAATGGTACAAACACCTCCGGCTGCGAGCGTCGCACGCGTTCCTACTACTATGCAAGGTGTAATCGGTTATATGGGGCTTAGAGTCTGTTAATACGATACCCAGGATAGATTAACGAGTTAATAGAAAGAAATAGAAAGGATGGTTTTCGATTGATTGATATCTATCTGTCTAGATCTATTTTTATAATGCGAGTCTGGTTTAAGTGCAAAACACTAGTCAAGCCACCCAAACAAAAGAGAATCATCAAAACGAAGATCGCGCCCCGTTTGCAGCAAACGACATGCAAAATAGAACAAAAAACGACTCCGGTCTAAACCAGTCGTATGACAATAAGGTTAAAAAAGAACTAAGGAACTTCAATACCAAATACTCCTCGTCCGATGATGCGGGATCGTCTCGCGCCCCTCCCGCTCCAGCTCCTTCATCGTGTCGTACAGTAAGAAGTCGATCAGGATCGCGTTGACGCCAAGACCGGCATTCTCGCCCCTGGTACTTGTACTCTTCTTCCTGCCCGTTGTCTTCACGCTCGCAACCACCTTGCCGTTCTCCGCCTCGCGGAAGCTGTTTTCGTGCTCGCCATCGTCGTGCGTGCTGATGATCTTGGTCTCCGGGTGCCGCCGCGCGATCTCCTGCCGGATCAGCTCTACGCACCAGATGCTGGTGCCGCGCAGCTCGATCTCCCACCGCGACCCGCTGGGGATGGGCTTGAGCTGCCGGATGTGGCTCTCCAGTGGAGGGGAGTACAGGAGGCACCCGAGCTGGTGGAGCATCTGGGGGATGCGGTAGTCTTTTTTTCCATGTGTCAGTCATGTGTCGGTCATGTGCCTGTTCGGCTGAAGATAAGATAACGCAGGTGATGCTACTATTTTGCGGGGTTTGAGATTATACACACCTGCGAACATGGTGATCTTGTCGATGTCGTGGAAATCGCCATAGCCTTCGCCCTCGAAGCAGGCCCACAGGTCCGCGACGAGGATCTGGGCGCGCTTGTAGAAGCGCACCTTGCGCCCCTCGAAGGTCACCTCGTCCCGGAAGCAGGGGAAGTTCTCTGCGAGCAGGTTGACGAGCGCCGCAGCGGAGTGGTTCGCCTCGTAGATGCAGTTGGTGAAGCTCGAGTCGAATCGCTGGTTTTTCAGTCAGTCAATAAGATCGCAAGAAAGATGCATTGGACGAAACAAATGAGGTACGAGATGCAAATGGTAATATAAATAGAGTCAAATTTACTTACCTCGCATAGTACCCTGCCTGCTTCACGCAAACATTGAACCCGTTCCTGGAAAAGCGGGATCTCCTCGTCCGTCGCCGAGCGGAAGACATGCCTGAGCAGGTCTTCTGTACATCCATCCTCCTTGATCCAGAAGTCGGGACTCGTGATCGGAATCTCTGCAAGTCTCAGCTCAAGTCTGCTCCAGGAAACGAGTCAATGGCCATCCAAAGAGGAGCAACTTACCTTCATCAAGCGCTCTCTGCAGCGCCGCGACCAGACTCCAATACCCCGTCCACCGCTTGCCGCGGTACTCGATCGCAAACCGCTTCGACTCGTCCGTCGTGTCAGACCAGAAGCTGAAGTTCAGCAGGTCCATGGTGAAGATGAAGTCGACGGTGCTCTCGTCCTTGGACTTTGGATGCAGCTCATGCTCGGACCACGTCTTGGTCGAGTACCCCTTCTCCTGCATGCGGCTCCATATCGTTTCCGCGGCCTCTCTGGTCTTGTCCGGATCCAGCGCGACGTCGATGGCGTTGTCGTAGACGTGCCGCGCGCCCTCGAGGACTTTGGTCTCTGCGGGTGGAGGAGTCGCAGGTCCACCGTCGCCCAGGCCGAGAGACTTGCGGAGCAGCTCCACGAGTGCGGGATCCGCGTCGTCGTCTGACATGGTTGGCCTCTTTCTTCTTTCTCCTGGGTTGGTTCCTTGTCTAAAAGATGCAGAAAGACAATTATCTTGTGAAGATCCGGGGTACAATGAAATATGTGCAGGCGTGAACAAAGGAACTCGATGTAGACAAAGAACCCGACAGTAGCGTACTACGATGTCACCACGATTTTTGAAACTCGAGACCCCTCTGAGCGGTGACAGGGCTGTCAATTTAGGCGCTATATCATTCGATCATTGAGCAAAAGAGAATATGAACACGCGCTTCTTACAAAAGAAAGGAAATGACGACGGGTATTGCTGTACTAAAAGGGTCTATGCTTGTACCGTGGACTTTGATACTCATCGCGTGTCTCGATTTTCCCAGAGCGCCTCCCCGGTTACATAAGCCGGGGAACAAACTCCGATTGGCCCGTGGGGAAGAGCTCCCCTGCAGCCGAGAAGATGACAGGCTGTTGTGCTCCTTGTAGCACAGGATGTTTTCTGATGGAAGGATGAGGTATCATCTTTTCCGGTCTATGGCCTGGCAAGTTTGGACCGGGTCGCGGATGTGAGAACGTGGCCTTCGTAGCAGGTGTTTTTACTCTCTCTTACTGTCGACAATTGATTTCTTACAGCTATGCACCCTTACGATAGGAGGGATTGCATCCTTCTACTTCGGACCTAGAAAGAAGATCATGGGCGTTCGGAGGAGATAGCATTTTCAGGAGTACCTGGAGGAACGTATCCATGCAAGACTCCAGCATACGTAGTCTCTGGACACTGTGACTTCTTTCCCAGGAGCGTCCCATGGTTTGCGTGAGAATGCTGCAGTTGTTACTCGAATAGCACGGTAGATGGGCTGGCAGAATAACTGCAAGCTTTGTCTACTGTTTTTGTAATCTAAACACTATGAGCAAGTGATGCAGTGATCTCCAGTGACAACCTGCAGAGGGCTGCTCCAATGGATCCCCGCCATCGGCTTGTCTCAACCACCTAGGTGCCTGGATATCTGGATCAATTGGCCAGCGGTGGGAGCATGCATGAGGCATACAAGAAGCAGCAAGCAAAACCTGAAAGGACACCTGCATGGCTTGCAACCGAAGAACAAGTATCGGAATGTGGACAGCAGCCGGAGGGGTCAACGGGCGGGTGGATGCAGCTCCAGCTCCGACGGATGTCAGATGCCGCCTTAGGTATGCTGCAGACGGTGCCGTGTTTGCGAGGCTGAAATCGGCGACGTCGCGGTTCTCTGCAAGCTGCTGGCGGCTAACAGTACAGTACCTCAGAGACAGCTGAGAGGTACCTCCGAGGTACCTAGGGCTACTCCGGGACATGATGTTTAGCAGCTGTTTTGGGGCACAAACGCGTACCCGGATGTACCGCGCAGGTACCTCTACGTCCAGGGCGACCCGGACCAACCTCACCTCGTCCGCTCTGATCGGCCTCTGACGTCCAGCTCCCAGGCGGGCCTCCCGCTCGCCTCTCCCTCCCTGACCCGCATTGCACCCTTTCTTCTTCCTCCTCTAAAGCTAGACAATTCCACTTCCGTGCCTTTCCATGTCCTTTTCAACCTCTCTCTAGAGCGCCTAGACATCACCTTCACCCGCGCGCAGCCATGGCGCGAGATACATACCTCAAGCGGTCGCTCGGCACCCTGTCGAAGCGCATCCGCGAGGTAAGAGCTCCAGATCCCTCAATTCGCGATCTCAACCAAGGATCGCGACGGTCGCTTCTTCCCACTTGACGAGTTCCTAATGCGCTTCTTCTTCCATTGCTAGTCGCGTGTGTTGCTCGTAGGCGCCGGCGGAATCGGCTGCGAGCTGCTGAAGAACCTCCTTCTCACCGGATTCGGCGAAATCCACATCATCGACCTGGACACGATCGATCTGAGCAATCTGAACCGTCAGTTCCTCTTCCGATACGAGCACATCAAGAAACCAAAGGCCTTGGTGCGTTTTTGTTCACTCTCCACTCCCGCGTCCTCCGTCCCGTCCGGGTGATCTTCCCCGTCCCTCCGACATCTCCTGTCTTCACATTCTGTTTGCGCCTGCGGATAACCTGACAGCGTCGCCCGCTCAATTATTAGGTGGCCAAGGAGGTCGCGAGCAAGTTCCGGCCCGGCGCGAAGCTGGAGGCCTACCATGCGAACATCAAGGACCCCCAGTTCAACGTCGACTGGTTCGCCGGTTTCAATATCGTCTTCAATGCGCTGGATAATCTTGACGCCAGGCGACACGTGAATCGCATGTGTCTGGCTGCCGATGTTCCCTTGATAGAGAGCGGGACTACAGGGTTCAACGGTCAGGTTCAGGTCATCAAGAAGGTGGGGATCTACCTGCGGCTACACTCGCCAGCGCAGGGAGCACGGTGCGAGAGGCGAATGGAATGGAATGGTTGCTTACGCAGGACTGACAGGGGCAAACTGAGTGCTACGACTGCAATCCCAAACCGGTTCCGAAGACCTTCCCCGTTTGCACGATCCGGAGCACTCCCAGCCAGCCGATCCATTGCATCGTGTGGGCCAAAAGTTATCTGCTCCCGTGAGTTTCTCGGCAAGTAACACTTAGGCCTAACTTCAAAATGCTGATCTGGTACAGAGAATTATTCGGAACGAGCGAGGATGACACGGAGGATTTTGATCACTCGGAAGACCCAGAAAATGGTATTTCAATCATTTGTCCTCTCTGCATCTGTCTCACGGGCTATTCAAGCTAACCAAACCAACAGCCGAGGAGATTGAGAACCTTCGCCGGGAAGCCCAGGCGCTGAAAGCGATCCGCGAGTCAATGGGTTCCCCTGACTTTGCAAAAAAGGTCTTTGACAAAGTATTCAAGGAAGACATAGAGCGGCTCCGTGGCATGGAGGACATGTGGAAGACCCGGAGGCCGCCGGAGCCTCTCAATTACGAGACGTTGGAGGAACAAGCTGCCTCCGTCGATACGACCATATCCTGCAACGACCAAAAGGTCTGGACGCTGGCTGAAGATTTCGTGGTTTTCAAGGACAGGTAGGATCAAACTCGTTTGGGATTAGAGGGATGTCAGTGACCGGACTGACAATTTCTATTCGACAGTTTGGGCCGGCTAAGCAAGAGGCTGCAGACGCTCCAGGAGACTACAAAGGGCGAAATCAAGCCGATATTGACTTTCGATAAGGACGATGTGGATACGCTCGATTTTGTCGCTGCAAGCGCGAATCTGCGAGCGACCATTTTCGGAATTGAACCCAAGTCGAAATTCGACATTAAGCGTACGTATCAGCTGTGAGAATTGCATCATCTCCTTAGAATTCGTTGCGTAAGATCTAGAGACAGGGTCTTTTGCTGATTGATCGCCTGCAGAGATGGCTGGGAACATCATCCCTGCTATTGCGACCACCAATGCTATGACGGCCGGTCTCTGCGTCCTGCAAGCGCTCAAGGTTCTCAATGACGACTACGCTCACGCGAAAATGGTATGCCTCCCCATCAAAGGAGATGCAACTCAATCTCGTATCAATGCATAAATCATACAAAATGCTCATTTCTTAACAGGTCTTCCTCGAACGCTCCGGCGCTCGTGCAATCAATTCCGACACCCTTAAGCCCCCGAATCCGAACTGCCCTGTCTGCTCCGTCGCGCAAGCTAGGGTCTTCGTCGACCCAGAACGCGCCACTCTGAACGACCTGATCGAGGGCGTGCTCCGCATGCAGCTCGGGTACGGCGAGGAGTTTTCGGTCATGAACGAAGTCGGCACGCTCTACGACCCTGAACTGGAGGACAATCTGCCAAAGAAGCTTTCGGAGCTTGGTGTTAAGAATGAAACCTTTATCACGGTCGTTGATGAAGGAGACGAAGAGCCGCGTGTGAATCTTGAGCTTCTGGTGTCTGAGCGGTAAGATAAGAACTCTCTAACCGTTGACGCTCTTTCCGGATTGCAGTCCGTATGCTGATGATAATGCCTCAGACCCGAGCCAAAACCAGAAGAGAAGCCCGTCTCGCTGGACAAGGAAATCGAGATTCCTCGTAAACCCAAGGCGCCACCGGCTCCGGAGCCTCCAAAGAATGAACCCGTCAATGGCGTGTCCGGTCCCGAGGCCAACGGCATTGTCGGCAAGCGGAAACGCGACGCCGAAGAGGCGGAGCTCAGCGAAGCTGAGCAGCGTGCCAAGCGCTTTGCCAAGGCTTCCGCCGTGGACGGTGATGATGGAGAGCATCCCATCGTCCTGGACGAAGCGGAAAGTGGTGCGATTCTCATCGAAGATTGATTGAGAACGCAGCAGCGTGATCCTCCAGTCTCGTGGTCATTTACGCCGCCTGTTTCAGACGCTTTGACTCCTGAGACGGGAGACCCTCCCGGCTCTGCCTTCCATGACACTTTTCCCAACTCCATCCCATCTCTTTTATCTTGTAACATCATCACGCTTTCCCCAATTCCATCCCATCTCTTTCTTATCTTGTAACATACACACCCCCATACATACCGGAGTTTTTTGTGAGGCGGAGTTTGAATTTCCTAAGGGACAGTTGCGGACGGTTTCTCTGGTTAGGAAAAGAAAAGAAAAGAAGAAATGACAGGGACCCATCAATTGGTTTGGTTGTTGCAGACGTCATCTAAAAAAGAAGCCCGATCTGTTCTCATAGAGAGAGACGAACGACCTAGAATGTTGTTGGTTTTCATGATAATGATTGTATTATTCTTAGGTGTCCAGGTCCCTTGGATTGATTGAACCATACCTACTTGCCTGTGGTATGGTCCAACGTCGACAAACTTCTTGATGTGCATGCAACTGTAATGTTTGTTTGTTTGTTTGTTTGGCTTGAGGGGGGAAAAGAAAGAGCCAAAGATAATAATAAGATGGCTCTGTTTTAATAAATCATCGCTCAGTCAATGGATAGAAAAGATCATTCTCTTCCTGAGTTTTCGTCCGTCCCGAATCATAACGGTAGTTTTGTACAGGATGATTTATGGTCAGTAAATAGTGTTATATGGCGCTCAGCCCGCCGTCAAGGTTGATCACGCAGTTATTGGCGTACTCATTGTGCGCCAGGAAGACGGCTGCGTCGGCGATCTCTCGTGGATCGCCGAACCGCTTGAGCGGGATGCTCCCTTTGAGTCTGGCGCGCTCCTCGGTGCTCATGTCTGTGATGTTTATTCTCTTGTCAGTATTTTGATGCGCAAAAAAAAGTCCATCTCCCGCAGGCGATGCAGATTTGGAGGAAGAAACAAACACCTAAAGTTTAACTTACACTCAATCATCGGCGTCTCGATATACCCTGGTACAATGGCATTCGACCGAACAGCGACTCCTCCTCCCCGCAGCGTCTCCGCGGCCTCGACGGCCACGGAGCGCGTCAGGCCGAGCAGGCCCGCCTTGGACGCCGCGTAGGGCACGGCGCCCGTGCCGGCCTTGTACGCCAGCAGGGACGAGATGTTGATGATGCATTTGGATACAGGACGGCCGTTGTTCGGTTCGGGGCGGTTCTTTTGCTTGAGAGCGCTGCGGACCGAGGCGCGGAGGAGCGCGCGGGAAGTGAGGATCGCACCCTCGAGGTTCGTGCGGAGGGTCTGGGAGATGTCGCCCGGGTCGACCTTGGGGAGGATGTTGTTGACGGAGATGCCGGCCGCGTTGACGAGGATGTCGACGGTTTCCTGGCGTGTGTTAGTCGATAGTTTATACACATTACATACATTACATGGGTATGTGGAACAATAAAGAAATTAGATGGAAGTTAGTTACCATCTCCCTCTCCAACGCCCGCATCCACGACTCGGCCGAAGACACATCCCCTACGAGCAACGAGATCCTCTCCGACGCGGCGATAACCGCACCTGGAGATACGTCCTTCCGCTCCTCTACTTCTTTGGCCTTCACATTCTGGGCTACGTCCTCCTCAGGACTCCTTGTCGCGACATCATCGCCGTACCCTTCTTCTTCACCAGTTTCTGCCGCAGACGACGGCGTGGCAGCAGCCTGCTCCAGACGACTCGCAGCCTTCATCAAACGCGGGTAAGATCTTCCCACGAGAATCACTCTTTTGGCTCCTTCTTGGAGGAACCGCTCCGCGATCGCGAATCCGATCCCGGACGTCCCGCCCGTGACCATGCAGGTCCGGCCGGAGAGGCGGCCCGCGGATTTGAAGAACGGAGTGCCATTGCCATTGGGTTTGGGTATTTTTGAAGATGGGGATGATGTGTCCGGTTTCACGGGTTGATTATTGTTAGGTATGTTTGAATTGAATCGTGTCTGGAGGTTTAAACGGGACCATATAGGGCGGAATTGAGCTCGATGCGCTCGCACCGCAGCGCGGATGCGGGGATAATAATGAGCAGGGCGCATGGAAGATAGGCAATTGATAGAGCTGGATATTATGTTTCAATGTATCATAGGATAAGTAGTTCTCAGCAATTGTGCAGTAAATTTTGGTCAATTATCAATGGCAAGATAAAAGCAGAGAGAGAAATGATTGAATCCTCTGGAGCCGTTGACGTCGAGAAGCTCCGCTGCGGGACGAGCGCGGCGCGCCGGAGGAGCTTGAGCACGGACCACACGGCGGAACAGAGAGAAAAAAACTCCACCGCGGCACAAAAGCATTTAGCGTATGCAAAATTTGGTGCAGTCTTGGCACACCAAAACCTCAAAAAATTGCAACTTTTGTATCGGAAGCCCTCCAAACCACCAAAATACTGATTTTTCTCACCAAATCCCATCAATTTTTTGGCTGAATTTGTCATATCTGAGGTTCTTCTGACTTCTTAATTAGGAAATTATAGCCTATGTCTGTGCCAATATCAAGATGCCTGCAAATCGCGCTCCAGCTGCCATACCCTACAATCTTTGCAAGAAGCACATTCCTTGCATCCCATCCCCAGCCCCAAACCAGGATCCCGCTGGCAATTATACTCCGATGGCCGCTGCAAGGAAGATACAAAAAATGAGGCAAAATAAGGTGTCTGAAGTGTCTAGAGCATCTGTGTCAAGAGATGAAAGACACCCTGGAGTGCGGGGTAAAAGATGGAACCAATGAACAAAGAGGAGTGAAGGCACGTGACCGGATGACCAAAAGAAGATCATGTGATTAGGACGTCACGACCAAGGACTATTGTGACGACCAAGGACGACTAGGGCGACCAAGGACACGGCGACCAAAGGAAACTACCATGAGATGGACTGAGGAAAGGTCTATTATAGCAAGGGATAAATAGGCCTGACTACCCGGACATGTATCTAGTCTACTGCGTCTTATTACAAAACAGATCTTAGGATCTATAGGGAATCAACTAAGTTCTTCTGAGGCTCCTACCTATTTCTCTCACATTAAGAAGCCTTTCATCAACTTCTAGTCAGTTGATACCCCTATATTTTGACAGTTAGAGGCAATGGAGAAGAAACAAGAGCATTGAGAGGAGCACAATAAACACTGTCAGATGCAACAGGAGCAGCATAAGTTATTGCTTCAATAACAGCAGTTATTGCTGCAGCCTCATTTACAGTCTCTATATAACCCTTTACATCCCTTATTTGTGACGGCACTCAGTCATAGTATTATTAGCTAGAACTATGGTAGCTTGTCATACAGAATCGAAAGCATGAGGGGAAAGGAAAGAATCTGCAGGGCTTTGTGCAGTGTGATATACATAGGCGAGTAGGACCGGCAGTATCCCAGAGACAAAGGGATGCTCAACACCGCCTACCTTACTGCCTAGGTGTGCCGCGCCATCGCATTATTAGGAAGACAGGATTCTTCTAATCTGTCTGCTCCCTTGCATAAATCAACACCAGTTTGACCCAAATCTTCTAGTCTGATTGATGCCAATAAAGACAATGCTGATATACTTGCTGCATGCTTTGACTGGAAGATTAATAATACTAAGAATCCTGAGAGGAAGTCCAAATGGGAACATGCCAAACTGTCAAAATATAGGGTAATCCGGTAACCTGACAGGTAACTAGACAATCCGTAGGCTTCTTAATGTGAGTGGATTAGGTAGGAACTTCAAGAGTAACAAGTAGATCCCCTATATTGATCCTAAGATCTGTATGAGAATAAGATGCGGTAGACTAGATACATGCTTGGGCAGGAGTCCCTATTTATGTTCCTTCACGTTACTGCCATGCCATATCATGTCAGTGTCCTGCTATATCATCATGTCATCGACATGCTATATCATGTTGCCAACATGCCTTGTCATGTCTCTGCCATGTCGCATCATGTTGCTGACATGCTCGGCATCGGATTATCCTTTTCCCTTTCTTGGCTGCTCATTAACCCTTGCATTCAGGGTCCTGTTGACACAAACAGACTGTTATGGCCAATAACTGGTCTATACTGTGACGGCGTGGCGGACAAGTAGGCGGTGGGAGATACTGCCGGGACTACTTGGCGATATCAACCACCCCACGATGCCATGATTTCTCTCTTTTTCTTCTCCATGCTTTTGATTCTGTATGACAAGCTACCATAGGTTCAGCTAATAATACTATGACTGGGCGCCGTCACATATACAGGAACTGCAACAAATGGAGAATGGGTCTTGTTGTAACAACAGGCCTAGATAACTAGACCTAAAAGGGCTGTTGGTTTATCTTGAAGACAAGAAACAAGGGGGTGAGCAATATAAAAGAATAGACCTGTGTTACTAGCAAAACCTATATACTGGGTTGCTGCGTGAGTCGACCACAAGGGTCGGAATCTGTCTGAAAGGAGCGTTTTTATATACATGCTGTCTTCCTGGGTCTCCAAGGCTTGTGGAATGGCTCATAGTCTTGGATCATTGGATCAGTAGGATTCTGAACTGATCCTCTGATCCCCAGATCAGTTGGATCAGTATGCCAAGAATTGATCGCACTGATCCAGTCACATGACTGTCCAGGAAATAAGTAATTCCGCCCTCCGACTAGGATCTAGCAATGCCTTTGTAACACACAGCTCTATTCTTACTATTATATTGCTCACCCCCTTGTTTCTTGTCTTCAAGATAAACAAACGGCCCTTTTTAGGTAACTAGGTCTAGTTATCTAGGCCTGTCGTTACAGTTGGTCACCTCAGATGCCATTTTTTTTCTGCAATACAGGGGTAATCTCAATATCAGCACAGACATAGGCTATAATTTCCTAATTAAGAAGTCAGAAGAACCTCAGATATGACAAATTCAGCCAAAAAATTGATGGGATTTGGTGAGAAAAATCAGTATTTTGGTGGTTTGGAGGGCTTCCGATACAAAAGTTGCAATTTTTTGAGGTTTTGGTGTGCCAAGACTGCACCAAATTTTGCATACGCTAAATCAAATATAAATCCATGATCCTTTTTTTAATCCCCATCTTCTTTCTCTCCTGCCTCCCACCATCCGAGTAGGCAGAGCCTACTCGATTACTTACTCTCCTCAAATACTACCTGCAGCCGTCCCTGTTTATTGTCTCCATTATCTTTCTCTCTTTCTCTCTTTGTTCTACCGACCTACATCTCTAATACCTAATCTTCGCGTCGTGTTATTTTTATTTCCTTATCGGACGCTTCTTATCACGCGCCAAAATGTCCACCACGACCTCCACCACGCCCTCGGAGTACGTGACGCTCGTTTCGAGCGACGGCTTTGAATTCATACTCCCGCGCAGCACGGCCTGCGTGTCGGGGACGCTGCGGCGCATGCTGGATTCGTCGAGTGCGTTCCGTCTTTCTCTCCTTCATGCCGGCCTAAGTCCACGTTTGCTAATGCACCCGACTCGTGCAGGCAACTTCTCCGAAGCCATTAGTGGGCGTTGCGTGCTTGAGAATATCAGGTGGGCATGGCATTCCCCCTTCTCTCGTTTACTGATGGCTTGATAGCAATGTGCGCGCATTGCTAACTGGGAAAATGATGCAGTGGGATCGTCCTCGAAAAGGTCTGCGAGTACTTCTGTTACAATGAGAAGAACAAGGATCAGACGAACGTGCCGGACATGGACATTCCGCCGGAGCTGTGTCTGGAGCTGCTGATGGCGGCGGATTATCTCGATAGTACGACAATTCCCTTCCGTTCTACTTCTGTCTCACTGTTCGGAGTGAGGTTCTTCGAACGAAAGTTGGTGCTAATGAGACCTAAAGCTTGAGTATGGTGTTACCGGGATTGATACGGCGCTTCTTTACGTTATGATTCTTGGTCTGTAAATGGGATGTACTATTATTGCAAGAGACGGGTCGGGTCACGGCGTTCAGGTTACGGCGGATAACTTCTACGGGACAGTACGACCGCATGATGTATGAATGGCTTTGATATCCCGGAGGACTACGGGTTTTTTTCCGCTCGCAGATTCTTTTGAATAAAATCGCATTCCGCAGCCGAATTGGCGGCTGCGAAGGGAAGATTAATTAATGATATATCCATCTGACACCCCTCTACCCTCGACGGGTCTCACTGGTGAGCTCCCATAAGGCTCTGGGTCTTGCGCCGGCCGGTATTTGAACCATCATCCGGCCACTGGCCATCAAAAGCATCAACGTCCGTTCTTGATATCTCAAATGGACGGATGGTCTAGAGGTGATGGCAGATCGATCCAAAGCTATCTCCCTCCTATTCAGCCTTCGTCCTTTAACCAATGGACACATGGGCCTTATTCCAGGGGAGACATGCTCAATTTGCTTCTCACTGTCGGCATCAACAGTCCGTAGACATTAAATGATAATTCGGTTTATCATCCACCCCTCCCTTTGCCTCGTCCACCTCGACCAGAGAACCCTCCCTTCTTCGGGCCGCTTGGTCCCTTTTGAGTCTCGTATATCCTCTCCTTCGAGAATCCGGCGTCCCCAACCCTGAGGAAACTCACAACTCCCTGGTCCACGATCGCCAGCATCACGTTCCTGTATCCGTGCCGCAGTCGCATGTAGAGCAATCTCTCCATCTTTTCGCCGCGAGGCGGGTCCAGCGGCGTGCTCTCCAGGAGCGCGCTGAGCTGGGACAGCGTGGGGATGGTGGTCTGCGTGCGGGCGTTGATGATCGCGACCCGGAAATCCGGCTCCGGCGGGGCGGATTTCTTGAAGGGCGTAGAGGGCTTGTAGACGTGGAAGGCGACGCGGAAAGGAGGAGTGGTGCGTCGGGGTGGAGGGTCGGGGATGGAGGGATCGTAGGCGGGAATCAGGGCCAGTCGGCGGTATATATCATCTGGTTATCTCGTTAGCATCGATCGCAAGACAGAATAGAGGCTGTACTGTGGACGATGACTCACTGTAGCTGCGGTGTATACCCAACCCCACGACCGGACCAGCCGTAGAGGCAGTCGAACCGGCATTGAATATCGACCTGAACAGCCGTCCAAGATATCCAATGAGCCCCAGGCCTGGGACATCCTCCCTATTAACGCCATCTCGCGTCTCATCCATCTGGTCTACGCTCTCATCCCAACTCGGGGCCCGAACAAGTGTATATCCAAGCCGTCTCAATAATGTGTAGACCGTGAACCTCTCGAGCGTCAACCCCCCATGTCCAATGAAGCACGCGTATGCCGCCTGCAGACTCATCGGGATGCTCAGTTCGTCTGCCCCGTCATCTCCACCGCCGGTGGAGGCGGAGCCAGTGGCCGACGCCGGCCACCTGATATCCAGGCTCCCTCTCTCCAGCAAGTACAGGGCCTCCTCCGGGAGCAGCCAGACGCGATTCCAACGGTCCGCTTTGCCCATCGTCCTGAAATATTGGCCCTTCGGGCTCGGGACATAGACGCACGAGTCTGCAGGCACGCCGATCCCAGCCCCCTTGGGCCCGGTTTTTTCTCCTCCTGTGGAAGCTGTCGTGGCGGCGGATCGCGGCGGCGCAGGTCCATCCGGGGCGTAGATGCCGATCACCCTGTTCTTAGGATGATGCAGCCGGGGGAACGCGAGCGCATTGTGCATCGCCTGCCGCGACGAGGCCAGTGCATCGGACTGGAAGAGCGTCGGGTTCGGTTCAAAGTCCTTCTCGCCTCGACGGGGGAGGCTGGCTTGCGACGGGTCCGAGACGCTGTGCGCATGTTACATATGATCGAATGGTTAGTTTATGGCGGAGTCTTTGGAAAGGGAAAACGTGCAAAATTGTCATAAGGCAAATTTCCGGTAGAAAGAACATGAACATACAGCGCGAGATGATTCAGGAAGCGGAAATCCTGCGTCTCGTCGGACAGGTCGTTCTCAACCTGGGCCGAGTCATGGCTGGCGGGGAGGTGGATCGCGTCTTCGTCCGCGTCGGCCATTCGTTGTAGATATTTCCAGTAAACTGTATCCAGTAATATGACTTGGTTATTAGAAAATAAATATCGCCCTCGTTCTAGGCTTTTGCGCGCCGTCAGCGCGATATCTGCAGAGTAAAGTTGAGATAAAAATGTATGCGGTTTGGTTCCGCGGACCCACTCGATCGAAGGTCTTTGTTGAGCAGTCTGGGCTTAGTGGCTTCGGGGACCGTTCTGCGGGGACATTCATCCATCGCCCATCGATAAGATTAGGTAGAGATCTTCCAATGAGGTGCACATATACACGCTCTTCATGATGCTGGGGGCCAGGTACAAGTTGGCAGACAGTACTTCACGCAACTGATACATAATTTGGGTTGGAGCCCGGTTTGAAGGGTAAGTGTATACAGCTGTACTCTAGGCCTCGCTATTCGTCACCTCACCCCGCTTCTGTCTTTATCAATAAAGACAAGTCCTTAATTTGATGAATAACCGCCAAAGAGAAGAAGGAAAGGGAAACTTACTGGATCCATATCGAGACAGATAATAGACCCCGCCCTGTGTGTCCTGTACATACAAACGACGCAGTACATAGATCCCTCGAAGTTTGCTGGTCAGCTTCAACCTATTTATCCTTGTTACCCAATATGGAATCCAACGAACCCGACTACAACGAAATGCTCCTTCAGGTACGTGACGTTACTGTGTTTTCTTACAAGCGTTCAATTTTCGTGTCCCGATTCTGCGGTAATGTCTGTCTGTCTGTCTATAATGAGTCCCACGCTACTTTTCATTTCATTCCATCTCGTTGACAAAACGCACAGATAAACACAAACCTCTCCAACACCCTCCGCACCTGGGGCTCCTCGTCCCACCAGTACCAGACCGTCCTGCAGACGCTGAAGGACTGTCTTCGGGAAATCGACGCGCAGAGACACACGCACCGCGATCGGAACGGAAGACCAGTTCCGGCACTGGATCCAGACATGCTGAGCGTGGCGATGGGGTTTTTGGAGTTGGGGAAGTAGGTACTGTATCTAGCTACACATTACAGAGAGGGGGATGGGGGACAGTGCTAGGATATGATATGAATAGGTTTGGATTCATGTGTATGTGTGGGATTTTCAAGGGGTCATGGGCGGGGTTCAGTATCAAGCTAACTAAGGGCATGCGAAGCGGGTATGGCTAGGTCTGTGGGTAATGGTGACGGTGGCCTCCGTGTCTGTACTGAGTTCTAGATTCATTCTCCCTTGCTGGTATGATGGATAGATAGTAGTACAGTGTCTCTCTCACGGTACCTCATGCGAGAAGAAATTGGATATTTAAATAGTCCCTCTTAGATAAAAAAACATCTCACCGAGAAGAATTGTGCAGTATATAAGACATTTGTAATGAGGGACCGGTCATGATCAACCATTCATTCATTTCATACGTTTTCAAGTCCTAGTAAATAGTCAATAAATGCAGGAGGTCAGCATAGAGTCAACTTGACAATTGAACCAAAAGCCCAGCTGCACTGCAAAAAAGGGCGACTGACCTTTCGATTGGTTGATTGGAGTCGCTCTTGTTGGTCATTTCCCTTCCCCATCCATTCTCTTGCTATAGTGCAGCTGGCCCCCAATCATACCAGAAACCAATGCTCATCATCTCCAAAACCTAATCAGCCAATAAATGGCTCAGAAGAGAAAACATGTGTCGATCGTAAGCGCGTAGAGACAGCGAAAGAATCCCACATCAAAGCATGCATAGATCGAATGGAAACTGCCTTCCGTGACCAACCAACCCCATAGAAAAATCCAAATATTCCCAACGACCACTTGAACTCCAGATCCATGCAAATATATGTAGTGACAGTTCCCGCCACTACGGCAGAGCCGTAGAATTTCAAAAGGGGAAAATCCGTCGCCAGCCTCCTCTTGTCTGGTTTGCTTATCGGCGGGCAAAGATAGGGACGCTCGTTGCTCCTGCACAGGCGGGAAAGAGACATCCGCTGCACCTATAAGGGGTCGAGATCTCCTGGTGATGCGAGACGGGGTACAGGACGTGATCCTCTCGATATGCTCCAAGAGACACACCGATCAGTCAGATCTCATGCGGATGCGGCGGCAGAGAATCGAACAAGAATGTCGGAGTGAATCTCATCCCGGACGCACCATCACCGGCTTCAATCGATTAATGGCTTTTTCTGATTCCCGACAATAGCCACGCCTAGATACTTTAGGGCGTTCGGGTCACCGGATCGAATTATGGTCGGAAGTGGTAGCATGGGATTGTCAGGATTCACGTGTGCTGCTTCCCGCGCGGCCTGCTCGATTGCTTCCATCTCCTCCTTGCATCCGGCATGATCGAGGGGACACACTACAATCGGCTGTCGGACGACGATATCCCTCGCATTGGTCAAGTGAGCCTGAAGGAATTGGTTAGAACACCTGCCATGGGCAAAATGCTGCAAATACGAGCGAAATGTACCTTAACGGTGATATAGTACTCAATCTTGTACAGGCTCGCGGTTGTTGTAAAACCGCTGACCGCGTACATCGGGAACGCGGCTTTCCCCCTCGGCAGAATCCCATCAGAATCTCGCAAGTCCTTCGCAGGGAACACCAGTCCTAGGTTCGTGAGATACCCTTGCTCGGGCAACTTTATCCCCACCGTCTCCGTTTTCTTCGTCAATGTTTTCACCTTCCGTTGCGGTTCATCTCCTTCGTGATTGAATATGATCTCCTCATCGATACTGATGGTGATCTTATTTATCGTGACTTTCCTGGCCTTGCTCAACCAGTCCGGGTTCGGGGATAGTTTGACATAGACGCTCACAGGGTCAAGAGGCCCATACGACCACCGTGGCAGCGATACTCCGAGCGTGACAAGATGATCCGTAACTTTCTCTGTTGTCTCCGGCCGGTTGTACATGCCAAACGTCGAAAGGGTGTCATATCGGGCTATGGGCACCGGGAAAGCGTATTTTCTCTGCTCCGCTGGTCCTTGCTGCACTGTCACGACCATCTCGTAGTAAGTCTCCGCTGTCCGGCTTGGGAGTTGTAAGCTGGCGGGCGGAAGTCTTCTCGACGATTCCTGGCCGCCTCGTCCATATGGGATGAATAGAACGAACGGAAGATCCATAGATATGATTTCCTCGTATTCTCGACCGGCCGGGCAGCGGAACAGGAGCATCTCCTTCCCTACAATGTCCGTTATTTCCTTTCGCGGTGCTGCGAGGTGCTTCTTGGTGACCGAATCGGCTGCAGGGTGTATCGTCTCGCGACGTTGGAGGGAAATGGTGACGAGGGATATGTTGACAGGAGCCGTAATGCCGACACTGGGTCGAATCTCGACTTTTCCTTCAATTCGCGGCTAGCCATGGCCCGGAAGTGAGTTTGAGGCACAGCGCAGCATACTAATTGCATCAATCTTGACTTACCAGAGTAGCAGAAATGCCCGGATACCCGATCAGAAAGTTACCGTTCGGCGGGCCAGACACTCGCACGAAGGCGGCCATCTTGGGAGCGCAGCATCCACACCATGGGCAACTGTCAGGTAAACTAAATGCGACTCTAGGACTCCGGTTTTGATCGTCGACCGTGCTGCAACCTGTGGATTTGTGGGAGGTTCATGAAGCCGACGCTGTCCGTCTGCGAGCTGACGGCAGCGGGCGCCGTCCGGTGACGCAGTTGCAGGGAAGCCGTCGGAGCGTGCAGAGACAGCACGAGGCTCCGGCTGTCAAATCGGAGGTGACAGGGAATCGCTATGGTAACTGGAACAGACAGCCAGCAGTGGAAGAGACCAGATGCACAGAGAGCTGGAGCGCAGCTGAAGAGAGCAGGTTGCGTGCTGTCTGGAGGCGCTTGTCTATCGGGCTTGTGGGGAGATCGCAGGCCCTGCGAAGAGCCTCCGCTCTTCCATGCTCTTCTGGCACGGTCATCTCATCTCGCTTCTGCTCTCCCTGTCTTCCACCCCTTGCAATCCTTCCATGACCGCATCAATCAACCCTTCTATCTGGACCTGCTGTTTCTCTCTGTCCTGCCGCCTGCCTTGGACGTCGCCACAAAAAGCCACTGCAACAAGCGCTGGCTCTGCCCTCGAGTGGAGAAGCCGCTATACGAACAGTGCTGTCTGGACTCTGGGGGGGTAAAGCCACGATCGGAGCTTGGCCCGTGTGGGGACGAGGCTCTCGACCTGCTCCGATGATCCGATCGCTTTAGATGTCATCTCCCTCTCCAGTGGACCTCTTCCGTCGCGGATATCGTATCCGCTCCAGGCTTCGGCCAGGCATCCAAACACCGGCTACCTTGGGGGAATATCCCATGCGGCAATCGTTGTGCAGCTTTACCCGTCTATTGTTGACGCCCACTTGGCTTAGCCCTGTCCTGCGGACGGCATGGCCAGATACTCCAGGGGTCCTCGTTGTGGGCCTCTCATCTGATATCCAGACCTCGCGAGGTTGCATCGTGGATGTCAGTTGTAAAATCCCTCTCAAGTGGATCATGCAAACTGACCTCCTTGCACGGAGCTGCGAAAAAGACACGGAGGGTCGTAGCCCGCGATGCATAGCGACTGGAGGGGAGCTTAATTGAATCAGCCTCCAGTCATATTTCAATGAAGTTAGCTAGTCCCGAGAGTCTTCACTGGATGATGCCTCGAAAATACCGGAAGAAGAGTGTCTACCATAGTCTACCAAAAGTCCCTTCCGCGCCTGCTCCATCTTCAGCTCTTCTGGAAAGGCATCCAGAATCACCGGAATATCATCCCTCAGATTAGGACAATCCATGAATGAATGCCAAGTCATCGCATACTCCCAGTAACCAGGATACCACCCCGCGTACCCCCAGTCAATGATACTGGTGATTTTCCCATCCGCATAGTAAATATGGCGCCAGGCAATATCGCCATGCGTAAACTTGACAGAATAGTCCCTGCACTCCTGGGCCGCAATCATGTCATCAACCTCCGTGACTCCTGTAGGATTTTCCAAACCGTCTCTTGAAGCTCTGTGGAATTCAACCACATTCTCGAAAGGACCACAGGGTGAGCGACTGAGACGAAAATTATCCAGAGGCCCGTAGTTTGTCGAACCGACTTTCCCAGGCTGCGGGGGTTCCAAAGCGCGGAGCTCATCAAAGTAACCGCGTAATTCTTGCAGAACTTTCTGTTTCTCTGCCGCCGAGAGCGTACGAATAACCGCACTCAGGGGAACACCTGGACATCTCTTCATCAGGAGATAGCAATTTCCATCCCATGACCGGAATGATGTGACGATTTCGGGACTAGGACTGTGGTGATCTTCGAAACGAAGTCATCTTGTGCGCCTCTTCAAGGGATTTTGAACGATTCATCTTTGATTGAGGAATGCTTCACGACATAGTCTGGGCTCAGCTGTAAGACGCGCTGAGCGAGGCGCGGCCTGAATAGTTCAAGGAGCCTTACGGCTGGTGGCAGGAGAGCATTGTGAAGTGTAGAGGGCTTTATGGACGGGGGAGAGTTGGTTGTCCCTGAGGACTGGCCCGGCATGCTTGAATGTGGAAATCCCAATCTGTCAGAATGTTACAGGACTGGGAAAGGGAATAGGGCCCTGCAATCTACTACTATCCCTTTGGAGACGAAATGGGGACGTCTTGTAGATCAATTCTGTGGGTGTCACAGTTCTGTAATAATTTAAAGCCTATTTAAGAAGGCCTATGATTCTTAGCTAATATCTAGTTAAGACTCCCTCTAAGAAAGTAGCTCTGCCAGGCCCCAATATCGAATTATAACAAAGGCATCGCCACTAAATGTTTCTAGTGAGCCTTCTATTCCCAACATGTCAGACGTCCCCATTTCGTCTTCAAGGGCATACCAAGCACAGGGGTGCAAGCAGCATTTGCACGCTGTGCTAAATTAGGAATATCAATGTCACCCAAGTGTACGGTGTATGTATATACCAATTGTGTCTTTGACAGCTCATACTGTACCACGGGGGCCGCCCTCGATGTCTCTCCATTTGTTTGAAAATGGGCCGCTATGCGAAGCAGAAACGAAGGATGCGCCCTACATGGACTAATTACTACGTCGATTTCAGCTCTTGGATAGTACCAGATTCGTGCCATCCGGCTGGAAAATTATCTCTGCTAAAAATATTATGGTAAGTGCGGCTATCAATAAATGAGCCTTATGTGTTGCAACATCTCCCGGTACGGCACAACCTACATATTGTTATGCGACCGGTTTGAACCAATCTCCTAGTCACCAAAGTTTGGAACCGAATTAACCCATTCAGTTCAATGTTCGCACCTTTAAACAGTTCTGTTGCCTTCTATGGTCAAATTCTTTACAAGAAATGAAGAAATCCGAAAATGACATGACAGAAAATAAGAAGACAAGCCCATACAAACCTCAATGCTGTTCATTATCATATTACTTTCAAGCATGACCTTCCAAAAAGGGCACGACAACGGGCACTTTCCAAAATATTTTCCATGGAGCCCATGTGGTTCTCAAACTCCGCTTCACTAACTTCTATGTGCTCTCCATTCCCAATGTCCACTTCACTTTTGACGCCGAAACGCTCGGGCGGGAAGTACTGATGGAAGAGTTCAGGCACCACGGAGATACAGCTCAGTTCTCTAGCCTTGCAGGTCTCCATCAGCCTGATATCAAAGGCTTCGCCTTTCCCATTCCCTGCGTATTCGAGGGCCTTTCTAGCTCCTTCTCTGGACAGACCATAGGCAAAGGAGCAGACCGGTTGAAAGACCGATACGCTGCTCGCCGATAATCCGGTAAGCGCTCGATATACTGCTTCGCCCAGCCCAGATATTTGCTGTGAGGGCACACGGCCGGATCCTCGAAGATAATGGTCTCAAAACTCTCCTCCCAGTATTCACCGCAGTGTCCGATCCAGAGGACATCCCAGTCACGGCCGTACGGCGCGCTTTGCGTCTCAGGTGTCTTGGTCAAGTTGCGGACCGCATCGGAGACCAGTTTCATCTGCTCCCGGATCGACACATCCCAGTCCACATCGTCCTCGATGATAAGGGCCGTGTCAAGGTTGGATTGGATAACGAACTTGATCAGGTCAAGGTGCGCGAGCCAGGCAACTGCAGCGCCCCAACCCGGGTGCCGTGTATCATTACGACTTTGGCCAAGCTTCCAGAAAGCTTCGACGATGTCCGGATGCAGAGGCGGTTGTGGCGGGATCTGGATGTCCAGCCCAGTAAGATTTGCGGGCCGCTAAAAGGCCTCTGGTTCGCCACGAGGGACGATTCGAGAGAGCGAGAATCGCTTGAAATTATGTACTCAGCAATTCGTCTCAGAAGTGAACCAGCCGGATCGCTCATTATTACCCCCAGAGTCGCATTTCCGGCGGCCTCTCTGGCCGCATACGCATCAGAAACAAAGGGAACAAATGCAATCTCTCGATGCATTGCGGAAACGACAGGATATACCACAAGGCAAATAAAATTATCGGGACAATGAGAAGACAAAGATAATGCCGTTGTGTGAGCAACATGCTGCCTCTCCAACGCATTTCGACAGTGGTATCCAACCAACATGAATTCATTTCATGATACATGAAGGGACCTTGGAGGGTGATATTGTCTTCTTAAGATAAAGGACACAGTTTTGGGTGGCGTGAAAACCAACCCTTGCATTTCTTCTGTCGCCAGAGCGCTACTGCTGCGCATAAAAAAAAGCCGGCGATACGGGCACAGGGGCTAACACGGTGATGTCCAAACATCCTCATATTCGAGCTTCGAGGTTCTTCCTCGCTAAACGCCGTGCTAATCTGATTTCTGTCGCACTCGGGACCTTGAAGCTGCGAAAGGGCCCATTCAAAGTGCGCAGTTAAGGCGGAGACGCTAACTAGGAGAGACTGGCGCAAAAGGAGCAAATGATCACAGATCATCCTGAGCTCTTGGCCTAAAGTCTAAAGAGAAATGCTATCGACGTAGCGGAGATATCCTTAAATCGTGTCGTTTGAAGTGGCCAATGATGGCCAGCTCTCTGACAGGGAGTTTTTTAGACTCATGTCTCAACAAGCGCCGAGTCCCGTACTAGGCAAGCAAGTGAACAGCGGCTATCCGTCGAGTCAGACGCGGAGATTTTGGTACCCCCTGCTTCATAATATCTAGTTTCATTGTTTTTGCGGCTACTGTCCGTCGATGCATAAGTGTTTCATGTGTTGGCAGCTTGGCATTCTATATATACAAGCCACTTAAAGCCCGCGCTCAAGGGAGAAATGTCACCCCAATATGGTGTGCGGCACTTTTGCATGGTCTACTACGGACTACTCCGAGTTTCTATCAGTGATGGTAGCGCGAATCGAAGCAGGGCGCATGCTTTTACTCAGCTAGACAAGGCGCCTTGAACGAGATTGAGAATTCAGACGAGAGGGAGACACGAGTCATGGCCCAGACTTATCATGCCCTCTAATGGATTCCTGGACTGCGGTTGCGCCCCAACAACTGCTACTAAGTAGTATGAATCGTTCCGGCCGGTAGTCAAGGACTTCCTCGCTGGAAAAGAAGGACTCGAGAAAAGACAATCTCAAACCTTCATGAAGTCTCTCATTCATCATATCTCGCAAAGTTCCTCAGCAGATGTTGACATTGCTTCTTCTTGTTCTGTCACTTCTTTCACCGTGTCTCGGCGACGATCCTGGCATTTTCTATAATCCGCCCACAGGAGGGCCGATTCACGAGTATCAAGATAATCCAGTCTATGAATTGGGACAAACACTGCAGATACTGTGGTCCACGACGCAGGAGACCTACTCGCTGATCCTCTGGCAAAATGATCATAAATATGAATGGATCCAAAGTACGTTTTTTCCCAAACTATCCGTTGTTTCTGATCGCTGTTGTCGGCCGTGGTTATACCGTACGATTATATGTCAATCCATCCCTGACTCTCAAAAATCATAATAGCAAATATGTCCGGTATCACCTCGTTTAACTGGATAGTTTCCACAAACAGAGATCTGAGCCTGGGGAATGTTTTCTTCTTTGAGATGCGTGACGGTCGTGATCCGGTTAACGGTCCGTTCTTTGGAAGTCATTACTTCAACATTACTCGAAATCAAGTTCACCAGCGACGACATCAGCGCAGACTACATCAACCAGTGCAACTGCAACACCACCCGTTACTCTACTCTCCCACTGCCGCTGGCTCTACGGGACCCGCAAGGCAGACGGGTTCGTCGGCCATCAACGCTAACGGCGCAGGCCCGGGAGTATCATCCCAGGAGACAAAGATCGGTGTCGGCCTGGGCGTCGGACTTGGTGTTGGCTTCTCACTCGCGCTTGCAGACGTCGTGTGGTACTTCCGTCGACAGTAAAGGAAGCTTCTGGGTCTGTCCTGTGCACCTCAACCACCTCTATGTGGAGGAACATATCAGTATTATTACGAATCTAAAAGCCCGCCTCAGAAAGTTCAGCCCCATGTGTTGGCCGAGGCTCCTGTGCATTTGCGGCCAGATCGCCAACCTTACGAGTTACAATCTTGATACCCTTCGTCGATGCATTTATGCAAATTTCTCTTTCACTTCGCATGCGTCATGTCTATTTAGTTGGTTGGAGGAATGGTATAGAAATGCAATTAATGCAAAGTATTTGGGCCAGACGCAACTTGATTTTAATCAACGGCTGTGATCTACATTTGTGACGACCTTTCAGCAGTGGCAACTTTTCAAGACAAAGTTGTTTGGCTTTTCTGTTGAAAGCACAGTGAGCAATTATATATCAATGCCTGTTACTCAAATCTAGCCCCGGTAATGTCTACTACAAATGCCAGATTAGACAGAGAATATCATTTCTCCTTCCATGCCAAGCTCCAAGGAAACGGCCTGCATTGGACTCGGCTTCCGTCGGTGCCGACAGCCTGAACCCAGACTGTGACAACAACAGCCGACACCGGGATATTATACAGGAGTTATCGAAGCCATTGACTGAAACATCTTGGATCTTCGCAGCCCTCTATAGCTCTGAGTCGTTGCAGTCGACCATCAGCACTGGTCTGGACACAGGTAAGTTACCTATATCGCCTAGCACATGGCCAGTAGTCACAATCACGTGGCGTGAACGTTGGGCCATCATCCAAGGTACTGAACTAGAAAAACAGACGATGAAGTCTTGTTGGCTCTGAATATATCTAACTTGACATTGTCGGGGTGACGTTTCGGATCTTCGCAAAGTGCAATAACAGGGGAGTCTACTAGCACCGGAGGGAGCTCAGGTTTTTGCCCAGTCCAACGTAAGCAGAATTGCTGACGACCATCATCTGAGTCGCATAATCCCAGGTAATAAATTCTAAATGGAAGTTAACACTGCTGATGTAACATGATACTTGACGCACAATTTGATTCCCTGAATACGGGTGACCACGTTGTGAGATGTAGCATCAATGAGTGCCTCAGCAGCTGTCGTCACCGGAACCTCTACACCATCTATAGCTGAGGGAATAAACTTGGAGACGAATTCCGGATCGTCGGCCAGCCGTTCCCACTCCTCCCATAACTTAGAGAAGACTTCACGGAGCTGGTCATCGGTGAACAGAAGCTTGTTACTCAGTTTCAGTTTCCTCTTTCTCTTTAGTCTTTCACGGATGCCAGCCTTCCCAGAGGGATCGAAGGAGACAATAAAGGAGACTTGTTATCTTTATTGGATGAAGAAGATGGTATATTCTCCTTGTTGGACTGACCAGGTGTGCAACTGAGGGAGGATGAGGTCACCATGGAAGTAGCTGCTGTTGTGTTGGCCGGAGGATGTTCATGGGCGGAGAACTCCGATGGGGAATGTTGAGTTTTGCCAGACGCCATAGTACCTGTGGACAGGTCTTATAAATCTCAAGATGTCAGCAGCGAAGGAAGGAAGAGCTGACATGTGTGATGACAGAGAAGGAGCGTTACCCAGCTATGCGGTAAGTACTGTGGTTGATACCCGTGGGACTGTTACTACAGTCCCGCGAATTCAACGCCGTCCTCCAACTTTACCGCTAGTGTTCTTGCATAAGGTCCTCAGTCGCTGAGACTTTCTCCACAGAGAACTACTCTGCCACCATGGGTGACCTGTACATGCTAGCTTCTCTGGAGAGGGTCATCTGTTGTTTTCTCCTCCAATAGCAATGTGTAGGTTAGGTTCTTATATGCCTACCTAAACTGGGAGAGGTAGTGTTGACCACAGGCTATGTTGGCTCAGGGGGTAGACTCCAGGAATTGGACTAGGTAAATTTACAGTTGTGCAGACTAGATTCCTAGAAAGGGTTCAAACCGGCTTCTTACAGATTTCGCCTGGCAAGCTGTTCAATATCATGCTTATCCGTTCACCCAGTCAAGTTCCGTGATGTCGTATTCAGAACGGTCTATTCCTGTCTCCAAAACACATATGGGCAATTGCAATACTTCAGAGACTCAACTCCATGAGAAGTTGCTATTAGCAAGATAATGACTAACATAGACCGGCTAATGATGTTGATGGGACTATATCTTAAGATTCTTCATCAATCTCAGACGGTGTAGATATGGCTCATTCTTCCTCCTTTAAGTAGATAATCATCATGATTCAGGGCAGAGGGCCTTCATTGGACTTTAAACTTACCACACAAAACAAGTGGCAATTGAAAAAGACCACCAAATCCACAGGGATAGCCCAGTGCAGATTTTAGTGCGGTAGAGGTCTACTAGCAGTTGACAATATGGAGTTGTTTGGTTTGCATACTTTTTTGTCAGTCGAATGTTACCACTATGACCTATCGGTATGCCAAGAATCTTATCAGCCTAATCAGCACCAGCCGATCCGAACTATCATAGGTCATAGTCCCTGCGATATCATACTACCCCGGTCTATGTTCGCTTATAATCGCACATTTTCCTTTGTTATGGCCCCCTAATTCATGAAATAAGATAGCTAGTCAGATAGGTAGATTAAGAAAATCAGAGCTTCATCATCATACCTTCGGATTACTAGGTTCGCCCAGTCTGACACTTTTTATTATCATAACCGATATGAATCAATTACCATGTTTTAGTCGGTAAAAAGCCAAGAAAGTTATCAAGTAGCTCAGGCCCATCAATCTCATAGCAGAAGTTTGCAATAAAAGAATATAGGTGGTATAATATATCTTAAATGGCCAGACGACTGCTACTAAATGTTTGGTCATGTGATATGGACTTTTACAGTGGAAAAGCTGCGGGTCACCGCCTTGGTCTCCGCAGCTGCTTCTCGCGCCGTTCAACTCTCTCTCTGCCATTGACCTAAATTTTCCTACATACTCGTTGTCTATGATTTAAAAGAATTATTAGGATCGACACAAAACAATGTCTGTCACTGTACGTCATTCTTACATCGCAAACCCCGTCTCAATTGCGCGCATCGCGAAAACTACGAGGTCCAGATGCGCCGGTTACTGACTGACCGTCGAACAGCTTCACACTACACACGGCGACCTCAAGGTCGAGATATTCTGCGAAGCTGTGCCAAAGACAGCCGAGGTATTTTCTTCTTGGAACCCTTCTGTCCCCTTTCTCAGGTATACCCAACCTGCGCTCAATACGGCTCTCGCATGGCTGACATCATACCAAAAACCAACAACAGAACTTCCTCGCCCTCTGCGCTGCCGGCGCATACAACAACACCCCTTTCCACCGCCTCATCCCGGGTTTCATGATCCAAGGTGGCGACATCTCCCTCGGCCCCGCGGCCTCCTCCACCCCCTCCACCAGCACATCCACCCGCCCCATGCTCCCCTTCGACATCCCCAAGGGCGGCACCTCCATCTACCACCCTTCCGCCCTGAACCAGGAGATCCACCTCCCCACGCTCCGGCACAACGCGCGCGGCATCCTCTCCATGGCCTCCCGCCCGGTCAAGGACCGCACCGCGCCCGGGTGCCAGAACGCGACCGGTCCCACTGTCAACGGGAGCCAGTTCTTCGTGACGTTCGCGCCGGCGCCGCATCTGGATGGGGAGAGCACGGTGTTTGGGAAGGTGCTGAATCTGGATCCGCAGGATGAAGGGGGAGATACGCTGACGAGGTTGGAGAAGGCGAAGGCCAAGGTTGATAAGAAAGGGAGGGTGGTGCAGCCGAAGGAAGGGGAGGAGGTGGAGGGGGAGTTTGAGGCGGTCAGGTTGAATAGTGTGACAATTCACGCGAATCCATTTGCGAAGTGAGGTGAAAATGTTGGCTGTTGCGGAATGGAGTCACGAAACGATCGTCGATACCGGCTGTTCCGTTCTTCTGTGTCTGGCTCTCGTTACGACTGGCCGAGATGGGAGACCTCTCAGGCTCTCGGGAAAGAGGGGAGAGCAGAACTAGATTGCCAGGCAGGTATCGAATCCGAATCGCCCGCCCATCTACACGCAGTCCCAGAACACGAGTTTCTGCACATGGGCACAAAATCCGTGCATGACTTCCCAGCGAGTTATTCTGCGACGGAGAATTACAGCATCCCGGCATCACTACAGGAAAGTTTAGGCTGCTCATGTGAGCAGACCTGATGTCGAAACACCCTACGAGGCTTCTGGGTTAGAGCACTGCTGAAAGCTGCGAATTGAGTTATACCTCGGAAAATCCATATTCTGAGAGCTTTAAAAGACAGGAGTCTATGGGAGAAAGGCCCTCTATTAATGTTTATTAATGTTGTCTATTATATACAGTAACTGTGGGGATACAACAAAGGGACACAACTATCGGAGCAACGGACACAATTCAGAAGTGCACGAATCGTCCGGATAAGTCAACTTGTGCTATTGATTAGTGCATTACCTAAAGTACTGTACGTAAATCCAAGGAAAAAGATATCAAATATTCCTGAACTGCATGTATTCTATCGACTTTTGTAAAGCGAGATAAACCGAGGTATATGCTTCACCATACCATTGCACACCAACGCTGCACCGATTCGTAAACATCTCGACAACAGAATATATAAAAGAGAAAAATCAAAACAATGCACTGCAGACATCAAAAGTGCCACCAAACATCATGCACCGAGTAAAAAACAAGTCATCCCAGCGGGGCCCTCCCCTGACGTGGTTGAGGAGCAAAAGAGAGGTAAGTTTCGTGACATGAGAATAAAGCGGAGTTACATCTCCGATTGGTGCGGAAGAGATTGTGATCAGAGTCACGACTGCTCCTGGGTCTCAGCCCCCTCTGCATGCTTCTCTTCCTTGGCCTCACCGCTCTCTTCTTCTTTTTCTTCTTCCTTGGTCTCCGCGTCTTCTTCGTACCCTTCAACCTTCATGTCCTTCAGTCCCAGCTCATCCTCCTCCTCGTCCGTTCGGGTATACTCCTCGATCGTGATCTGAGGATCGGGCGCCGGCGAGCACAAGTCTTGCACGTAGCTGTTGGCCAGAGGGTCTTCGAGCGTGATGACGAATTTCAAGTCTCCATTGATTGCGGCGTCAAGCCTGCTGAAGAAGCGGTTCCACGTCTCCCGGTCGCTGACGCTCATGCTGTCGCCACCTGTACGTTCAGTGTCATCAAGGTCGAAGATTTGGCCGTGCAGTTGGTCGCGGATTTCGGTGAGGAGACCCTCAACTGTGGTGAACCGCCCACCTAGGGTACCAGGCTGCACGGTCAACTCAAGCTCCTCACTGTACAGGGCGCACGTGTCGGACTTGAGGATGTCACGCGAAAGATCCACGGTGTTTTCCACCCTAAGGGTAATCCGCTTGCCCTTCGCAGGGACCTCGCCTCCAGTCTTGACTTCGTTGGTTCGGTATCCGCAGTGGTCACACACTGTGCTCCAGATAAAAACTTCCTTGAAGTGAGGAATGCTGACTTTCTGCATGTTGACCACGCATGGCTTCGTGCAGCCAGGACATTCCGCTGGAAGGGTGTAGACCTTTCCGTCGACGATGTCGAGATCTTCGGGATCCCCGGCGGTCTCTTTCAGAGCAATAGCCTCGTGCTTCTGGGCCTCTGGGTCGGCAGCAATACCGAGCGCTTCGTTTTGCTCGCGAGTCCGAGGGTAGTCCCTGCGCCTGTACTTGTTTCCTTTGTCGTGAGGCGAGGGAGCGATCCATGAATTGCCGGTGGGGTCATCAAGGGAAATCGTGAAGGGGAAGGATTCTCCATTGATCATCTGTTCCAATCTCGCCAGGATAGGCTCAAGAGCGTTGTAAAGCTCAGGCGCCTGGATCTTTCTCAGGGGCTGCTCACTCGACAGGGACTCGTGGATCCTCCTCAGCACACCCTCGACGTTCGTGAGCTGGCTCTCTCCCTTTGGCATCTCAATTCCAAGCGTTTCGAGCTTGAAGATCGCGGTATCACTCTTAATGACCTGGCGCTGAAAGTCCTCCATATTCTCGACATCGAGCGTATATTTTGTCCCTTTCTCCTGGATCTGGTCTGCAGACTTCACCGAGTTGTCCCGGAAGTGGCAGTGTGGGCATTCGAACGATTCGAGGATGATATCACGGAAGAATGGCACGCGGAGGAGGAGGAGCTTAGTGGTTCCCTGCAGAAGCCGTTAGCTCAGCATTCTATCAACGAGATCATGGTGGGATATCTCACATTCTCGTAGCAGTTCATGCACAGACTCTCGACCTGAACGAGTCCGGTATCCTCGTCCCTCTGCACGAGATCTCCGGGCTTCTGGAATTGAGACTCGGTTCCATCCTTTTTCTGAACCGTCGCGTCCAGCACCTGGTAAGTTTGCGGAGCAGCATTCTCATTCTCCTGCGCCGCCGCAGGCGCGGTATTCGCGTCTTTGGACATGCTTGAGGACTCGCGAGTGTGCGGCGTGAAGTACTTGTCAGGCAAGCCTGAGGTCTAAGGGGTCTCGTAACAGCGCACAGTGGAAACTGTGCAGAATGCTCTAAACGCGAGGTAGACAGAGGAGGTGGTCAGTGAGAGGCAGGCATTTGACTCAAGTACGTCTGGCCGCTGTCAGGCGCTATGGAAAAAAAGACCAGCGAGGGCCGGAACCTTCGCTGAGATTCGGGCTGTGGCGGGGTCGGGCGGCGGTGGCTGCGCATCTTACCAGTTACGGTTAGCGCGCCTGCGCACCCCGCGCTAGACCCGAACGGGATCGGAGGCCGGGCGCCGATGATCCGGTCTTGGCATGAAATCCGTGAAATCACTGCAAGAAGTCCAGCAGGTCGAGCGACGGTGAGGCCGACGCCTGTGCGCGCTGCTTGGAGGCCAGAAGGGCCTGGAGGCCTGCCTGCTTCCGTGCTTTTGCCCGTTTCTTGCTGCTGGCGTTCTCGGCCGTCTTGCTGGACACGTTGACGGTAGCTGTAGGATCCGAGTGCTCCTGGGAAGGTGTCTTCTCTGTAGATGATACTGTCAACGAAGGGGATGCCTGGGCCGGAGTGCTTATAGATTGCTTCTGCAGGTTCGGACGTGGTGCCTGTTTTCGTTGTACAGTTCGTCGATAGCATCGCAGGCACTTGTAGACCGTGGCCCCTGCGGACCCGGTATCCTTGGATTGCTTCTGGCCCTTGGATTTTACATTCCTTGGCTTGACCTCAAATTTCTTCGTGTACTCTGGTTTTCTGATGCTGCCACAGGCACCGCAGAAGGCTTCTTTCTGCCGGTGGTTCAGTGGTTTGAAATCCTCATAAAGAATCTGGTTGTGAACTGCCAAGAGATGAGCAGCCGTGGACGGACTCTGTGCACTTAAAAAGGATGCAGAGTGTCTCAGAAAATTTAACCGTGCGGCAGACTCACTAGGAGCCATAGTAGTAGCGGCAAAAGAGAACCAGTAGTGCACTGTTGTGGAAAAGTGAAGCCGATGAGGCGGCAGAAAAGTGATATGGTCGTCGGGAGATGCTGGGTTGCGTTCTCCCTTTTGCACCTCTCGTTTGCCTAGCTTCAACCGCAACCAGATATCCTGCCAGACCCGCTTACTTAGTCGTCGCACGACACCCACGCTCGTCGCTGCCTAGCCACAGCGGGAAAAAAATAATTCTCTGCCTGTGTGAGATGTCTTCAGCATCTTTCTTTCGGGCACGTGTCCTGTGCTCACCCAGTATTCATAGTAGGCTCAGCTGCACCTCTTTGAGCTCCGTTAGTCTGACCAGTACATCTTCCATCTCATCTCTTCCATTTGTGGCAGGACACTGAGTTCTCCCCTTGAAATTAGCCCGGTGCACCTCTACTATGACAGCGACAAGTTCAGCTCGGCCCACCGTCCGTGTGGCGTTTGAAGGCTGTGTAAGTCCCATATCTGTTGCACTCAGCAAGGTTTCTCTCTGATTTTCATGTTGACCATATCAACAGGGCCATGGGATGCTGCACGACATCTACGCCTCAGTCGAGCGCTCGGCCAAGCTCAAAGGCTGGGATGGGGTTGACTTGGTTATCATTGGGGGAGACTTCCAGGCAAGTCTTACCCCATATCTACTTAGAGGGCATCCTCCTAATGCGGTGTTCAGGCTGTGCGCAACTCTTATGACTTGAGTTGTATGTCGGTGCCGCAAAAGTACAAGCGAATTGGTGATTTCCATGAGTACTACAGTGGTAAGCGTAAGGCGCCATACCTCACTGTCTTTATCGGTGGCAATCATGAAGCTAGTAACCACCTATTTGAACTCTACTACGGTGGTTGGGTTGCGCCAAACATCTACTACATGGGTGCTGCCAATGTCCTTCGCTGTGGGCCGCTTCGGATTGCCGGACTGTCAGGAATCTGGAAGGGCTACGACTATAGGAAGCCTCACTATGAACGACTACCTTACAATCGTGACGACATTAAAAGCATCTACCATGTTCGAGAACTTGATGTTCGCAAGCTACTGCAAATCCGCACTCAGGTCGACCTTGGCCTTTCGCACGACTGGCCAAAGGGAGTTGAGTATTATGGAGATTATGAGAAACTGTTCCGTACCAAGCGCGGTTTTCGTGAAGATTCCACTCAAGGGAAACTCGGCAGTACCGCCGCGAAATTGGTCCTCGACCGTCTGCGTCCCCCGTACTGGTTCTCGGCTCACTTACATGTCAAATTCTCTGCATCCGTCCAACATGGCGAGTACGCCCCTCCCAATGGAAAGCCCGTCTCCGATGCTGCTTCGCGCGGAGAAAACCCTCAAGTTCAGTATTCCCATGGGTTGGACGGGACAGCTCTTACCACTTTGAATGAGACTCTGGGGGACCCGAGAGAAAATGAACCACAGCATGCAGAGACCACTGCTGAAGTTGAGGAGATGTCGGTGACACCGGCGACTGCTTCGGACGAACAAGCATACCATAAGCACGACATTCCATCCGAATCGTCCGAGCGCGAAGAGCCTCATTCCGCGTCTGAGCCTGCCATGATACAAGAAGATGCTGAGTCTGGGACTGCGGCTACTCAAGGAACTGTCCAGACTACTCAAGCGAAAGTCGCAGTCTCGTCTAAGCCTGCCGTTGCTCAAGAAAACGTCCAAACTGATAGGGAGAATGTTCAACCTGCGACTGCGCCCATACAGAGATACAGCCAGCCCACAGACGTTGGCGCTCGACTTTCAGCATGGAACAACTTCCACGCTGTTGCTGCCAAGGAAGCGGCAGAGGAAAATGCTCGGTTCCAGAGAGAACTTGAGGAGCGTCGAAACGACCCAGGACAGACTCCCGCTGTCTCTCAACTCCAGCACAATCTGACCTGGCGTAAGGTCACCGTTGGTCAGGATGGAATTGGCCGAAAAGTAACCAGCGTCGAGAGAACTGGGTTCGACGACGATGAGCGTGAAACCAAGAAGCCTAAGGTCGAACCGGAGGGTGTTAAAGTGAAGAATGCAGACGAAATTGACCTTGACTTGGACAGCGCTTCTGACATCGAGCTCCCGGAGAAACCCATTGCGAGTGGACAGAGCAACGAGGAGATAGGCACTGCTCGAACTTCTGATTCGATCAACAAAGATGAAGATGATGTCCTTGAACGTATTCGCAGCCAGCTTCCTGCCAGTTTTTCCCGTCCTGCACAGAGCTCCCCTGCTTCGACAGAGCCTGCCGTTTATGGACCGTTACCAGAGGCTATCACCAACAAGACAACTCAGTTCCTAGCACTGGACAAATGTCTTCCGAATCGCAACTATCTCGAACTCGTCGAGATTCCCGCTATCTCCGATCAAGAGGGCGTCCAGCAGGAGCGTCCCTACCGTCTACAATACGACAAGGAATGGCTTGCGATCACGCGCGTCTTCGCAAACGATCTTACGCTAGGCGATGCTAGCGCACAGGTCCCCGCAGACAAGGGCGATGTCTATTACAAGCCGCTGATCATCGAGGCGGAGAAGTGGATCGAGGAGCACATCGTCAAGCCCGGAAAGCTGATGGTCCCGGAGAATTTCACTCCTACCGCGCCCTTCTACGACCCCAGCATCCCAATCACTACGTCCCAGATGCCGCCAGAGTACAATAATCCCCAGACGGCGCAGTTCTGCGAGCTGATCGGCATCGAAAACAAGTTTCATCAGACCGATGAAGGACGCCAGGCACGGATCGACGCTGGTCCGCGGCCCGATAACCCTTTCAGAGCTCACTTCCGCCAGAACCAACGCGGCCAGTCTGGCCGACGCGGAGGCGGCAGGGGCGGTGGTCGTTGAGTCGGACGCGGCAATGCCTGGTGGTGAAAGTGATCTAGATAGTCCTTTGTCTGAGACTTCTGGTTGAACTCGCGACCGTCGGTGCATGTGAAATTTCGCTAAATGATCCGTACCTGACCAGAAGACTCTGCCTCGGATAGCTCTCTCTCATCGCTACGTCGCCTTCTCGTCCCCTCTACGACTAACTTCACCGAAATCCCCTTTTCATCTTTCCCTCACTCCTGCAAGGCAGGTTGCCTCATATTTCCCCCCGTTCATACCCACCTTTTTCTTTTCAACTCGGATACCTATCAATGAGACAGACAAGTGTTTGGTGGGTGCATATCAAAACAATAAAAAGGTTCGTCGACCTTGGAAAGGAAGTGTCGGAATGTCCAGGACACATATCTCAGACGTTTCTCATCTTCTTCGAGGTATGCACGGCCATACCGTTGTGCGTGCAATTTGCATGGCTGCTACGATGGCGGCTATGCTTTGCTTGCCTGCTCGATATGTGCCTCTTCGGCACTTTGTTGTGTCTGTTTTTTACCAGATTGGTTCACAATACCTACCCATGATGTATCGTCCTCTCTTGAGAGGCTGGTTCTCTATCTCTATTTTTTGTTTCTTCTTAGGGAGAGACGAAATAGAGAGAGGGAGGGAGAGCGATGATCGTGGTAGGGATCCCTGATGCGTATGTATGAATAGTTCTGTTACTCAGTTTGTAATGTGGTCTTTTTTTTTCTTCGTGTAAAAATAGTAGTTATGATGCTCGAGGACCCTAGTAGACTTTTTTTACTGTCCATACATAATGACAGTGGGAATAGAATACCTACAGTAGATGCATCAATAGCGCATGCAGTAGCAGCAGCAAAATATGTGTCGTAGAGTAAGTGAGCTATCCAGTAAACTTAAATAACTTTTTTTTTGCTTCATCTCATCAGCTCGTCGCTATATACTGTCAGACGCCAATCATCATTTTCCTTTTCATCCATTCATTCAATCTCCTCAATTCTCGGCCTCGCCCGCCCATCCTTACCCGCCAGCGGATCGATATCCAGTCCCGCAATCCTATCACCCAGCTCGAGCCTCGGCTCGTCGTCCCTTCCTTTACCCATCTCTCCTCTCCCGTGCGCCCCGATCCCCCACATCAGCGACTTCTCCATCCACGCCTCCAGGCTCTCGATCAGCACGCGGATATGGCCCCGCACGATAGTGTCCTCCTCCCGACTCTCGACGAACATCAGCGTGCGGAGCATGCTGGGTATGCTTCCGATGGTCGCAGGGCCACGACTGCCGCCGCCGCCTGCGTTGGCGTAAGGGTTCTTCTCATCCGCGAGGGAGAACCCGAAGCCCAAGGCGTCGGCTCCTTTGGTCTCGCGCGCGGTGTCGATGGCCTTGAGAAGGTCGAGCAGGAGGACGACGCTCGCGCGTCTGAGGATTGCGCTTTCGGGGCCGGGCTCGAGGGTGAGAGTTGATAGGGCGAGGTCGACGGCCGAGGAGGCGATCGTAGGTCCTAGGCCAGCGAGGTTGGTTTGGATGGCGGTGGCGAGGATGGATATGGCGGACGCGCGAGCGCGAAGGTCGTCGGGGGCCTCGTCTGCCGCAGCCCCGGCGGCCCAGGCGGAGAGGATCTTAGCGGAGTGGGCTCGTTGCTCCGGGGTTTCGGCGTCTGAGTCGTCGTCGGGTTCCTCCGGCTTAGGCGGTGGTTTTGGAGTAGATATTTTCCAACCTGGTGGCATGACGGTTTCCCGCTCTTTGCGTTCTTTCTCTCTTCTCTCCTTCTCGAGTTCCTTCTTTCGGGCTTCCTGCGCCTGGGGCTTTCGTCCACGTCGTCCGGCGACTGCGATCATTCCCTCGCCCAGTATCTTGGCCGTCTCTCCGACCAGCGCTTCTCCGAGGTCCTGAACAGTTCGCAGCAGGGACTCACCAATCTTTAGTCTTTGATCGAGGGTCCTCTCTTCCTGTCTGTCAGCGTAACGCTCGACGAGCGTCTTGACGACTGTTCGTGGGTGCTTGGAGGCTAAAGTGCCAATAAGCTTGATAGCGTTCAAGTAAAGGAATTCGTCATTTGCAGCTGACTCAGAGCCGGGGTCTGTTATTAATGACAACAAAAGGGTTAATGTGGCGGGAATGTCGAGGACCGGCGAAGATTTTGTGATAAGGTTGGAAAGGAGCGAGAGACCCTCTGCTTGGACTGGTGGAAGGGAAGAATTGAGATTGTTGAGGACCCGGCGGTGGATTTCAAAATCGGAGGCGTGAGATGATGCTGCTGGTTTGGACTCTTTCGCCTGCTCAGGAGAAGTTAGATGTATCTCCAGAAGCATCGAAGCAGTGGTTCCTGGCTTTGATAGTGACGGCGGAAGACTAGGAATCAGCCGATCCAGTTGAGATTTTATGCTTCCGAGTAACGGAAGTATGGCTTCAGTTGTCGAAAAGCCAGGAGAGGCTAGGATGGTGGATAGCAAACTGAAAGCAGCTGACAATGATTCCGCCGATTCTTGATGCAATTCTTCCGCTGGGCTCTCGTTTTCCCTGGCCACGATGTTGGCTAACGACGCTAGAGATGCCTTTCCATCATCTCGTGCTTTCCGCTGCCTTTCCCACTCCTCAGCCCGATTCATCTCACTATCGATAAGCTGTTTGACTAGTTCAAGAATCCTAAGAGGGTGGCGAGACAGAGTATCTTTGAAATTCTCCAGCAACTTCTCCGCTATCTTCGCGCTAACAAGCTTCTGGATCATTTCCTCTGAATCTCCCTTATCCCATAGAAGCTCCAGTCGATTCAGAGAAGGTTGGCTGGTGGATGGTTGAACGAGCCATTTTTCGCTTACATACAAAAATATGTCAGCTGTTCGCTCCTCGCTTTGAGGATCAGAGCCTAGTAGTTTGACGAATTCGTTCGCACGGGAATCCAATGACTCGATCAGATGAACGACATTAAATGCTTGGGGGTCGGTGTTATCACGTTTCCGCAATGATATTCCGTCCTGTCGGCCAGGACCATACGTCCAGGTGGGACCGCCTTCCCAGAGCAGGTTATCAACGATTTTCTTCAGAGGCGGCATTCCAACAGATACACCGAAGAACGTCTGCAAAAGTAGCGAGACCTTATCATACCACACTGATTTCCCGTGCTCCTGCGCGTAGCAGGCCAAACCCCACAGAGGGAGGAGTACGGGATGAATGAGCCTTTTTACGAGACCAGGGTTCGGATGTTGGAGAGTAAGAATGCTTAGTCTCTCAATACAAAGGAGAAGCTTGGATTCTCCTACAACAACGTCCCCCCGTTCTTCTTGCGTATCAGTGGGGAGATTAGCCTCTCCCAGACCAGAAAAGCGGCTCAGCCAAGGTTTCGATGCATCGTCAAGCTCGGCCGTGAGACCTTTAAAGATAGGCTCAACAAATATCGAATGCCCAATAGTTCCAGGGGCACCATACACCCGCTTGCCCAGGATACCATTTCCGACGACATAGGAAGCAGTTTTTCTCAAGTCTGGGTCGTCACCATCGATCAAGGCCAGTAGTTTCGGTGCAATGTCCCGAAAGTAAGCGGCTGTATCCATGCCTTGAGGTACAGATGAGAGCAATTTTGACGTTTGCATAATTGCCTGCACGGTGACAGGAGGTCCGCGTGATGATGGCTCCAGTGCACCTTCCCCGAGCGAAGGAGCGAATTGTGATGCGAAAAAGACCATTATCTGTAAAACACCATCTTTGCGCAGAGGTATTCGCGAAAGATAACTGGAGATGATGGACTTGAACCAAGAAGCGGCTTCTGGTCGAAGATATGCCGACAATGTCTGCAGTAGAACTGGGGTAGGAGTCCTGTCCTTATTTTTCAGCAAATGTAGGACAAGGGACAAAGAATGACCACATACTCGTCAATAATCCTCTGGAGTATCTTCTGGTATCGGGCTGTGTCATCTGGTGACAGACTCTTGGAATTAAAGGCCAGGTCTGCAGTACCACTTATTATATCAGTTAGAATCCGCCCACGGACGACAGGCTGTATGCTGGGCCGGCTGTCGAAAAGGATGTCAACCAAGGTCATCAAAATCTCATTGAGAAGGGCCTCATCCTGTGGGTTAGTGTTCGCAGGCATGGGAGATTGTTTAGCAATAACCCCGGCGGGGAGGACCGAGATGACTCTCTTCTCGAGGGGTACTCCCACTCCCTGTGAGAGTGAGGGATAGATACCCTCGAGAGAGATCAGGTCTAAGAGCGCATGCAGCGCTCGACGCCGCTTTGCATCTTCTAAGGCGGCATCTTCCTTGGAATCAGCGTGAGCTAGATCTTCGTCACCTTCTACCGGCGTGGCAAACGCGACATGAATACTGGTGAGGAGGGACAACGCTCTTCTTATGACATCGGCTCTGGAGGCGCCATCTCCCGGAGTGTGACTTGGCAGCTTCCTGCTCAGAATCTCTACAAGAGAGTCACCACGAGCCTTCTGTATCTCCTCTTATGCACTGTTAGCTTTGCCATGAATAGATCTTGAGCTTCGTGAGTGCGTGCCTCTTTTTAATACAGGAGTCAGGAACTCATTTGCAGCGTGGAACGCTTGCTTGACCCTACTCGAAGACTCCATCATTCAAGTTCGAGCAGGACAGGCTCATGGAGGTCCATAACGTTGCCTACAGCTCCACATCCATCGTCGGAGAGGTCTCTTCAGCGCCGCCGGAGATCGCGCGGCGGATCGCGAGGCAAGGTGGTGCACGTGATATGAGTCTTACTAAGCTGGTGTTCCGCGTTCCCACGTGACCGCGCGTGTCGCGTCCATGCTGCTTATCAACGTCCAGAGCTGCTCGTCGACTCATCTTTCCTTTCCCCAGTCGTGTTCTGCATCGCCCTCATTTGCGCTTTAATAGCGAAGGCAGCTTCTTGAAATACTATGGTTCTAAACTCCCAGCCAATTGACTCTTGTTTTGTTCGGCCCTTTGTTGGACCCAAGTCCTTCGAGATCCGCTCGCGATTCGCTCCAGCGCATCACCATGTCTCCTGGCTCTCGTCCTCCACCACTCTCTTGCCTTAACAGGCGCGTCTTATACAGTCTATCCTCCAAAGAGTTCCCCAGTTCTCATCCCCGAGTCAGCCTGCGTCTCTACCGTGCTTGTTGCCTATGGTGCGAGCCGCCTGGCTGTTCGGGATTGGTGAGGCACTGGAACCTAAACCCTAATAGACTTCTGGTCGGTTTAGTGCCGCATGCGGCATGAGTTTCATGGCATAGTTGTCGGATTGCTGATTAACCACTTCGATCCCTTTCGAGGGATTGACTTGGTGAAAGGCGTTCGATGTCCAGAGCCTGTCACAGGGCAGTGAAAGACGGTTTACTATGCGTCTTAAAGTCCCAAAAGGGACACGCGTCGGTTTACCAAAGCTGGACAATGACTCTGATCACTATGGGATGCTTGGTCCGTGCTTGCAAGTCGGGAGGCATCTGAGAGAGAGCAGGTGAAACACGCCAGGCGCCTCTATATGGGAGGTTGCCTTTGGGAGCTTTCAACGCCATGCCAGTGAATTGATTCCAAAGGACGCTTTGGAACCGTGGACCCAAGGTCGACTTTGCAGCTCTCTTAACCTAGAGCGCTAAAAGATGATCTCTTCGAGTCTACACGAATATTGCTGCGTTGAACACAACAATTACTATCGTTTACGATAGTAGCCTACGAACAGTCATGACATTCAAGATGCGATGGGATCCACTCGTCGGAATCAACTCCTTCTATTTATAGTGCCCAGGCGCTGTCATAGATGGGGTTGTAGCGAGGTCCCTGTCTTCGCATTTTGAAGAACGTGGCTCGTTGACTGGTAGTCTCTGGGAAATGCCGTCAACCCTTTGGCTTGTTGTCACGTTCCGGTCGCGGCTCTATTTGCTTGTAGTCCGAAGTGTTTCATTCTTGATGCGGTTGTAGTCGGCCTCCTCGGTTCTTGCGACTTGGTGTCTTACGCTGACTTGCTGTCCCGCGCGTGTTTCCAACTTCGAGGAGCCTGGGCTACTCGTCCCTGCTCTCCAACTCGATTCTCTCGATGGATACGTCCTCGTGACGGAAGCTTGCCGGCCTGCCTCGAGTCGCGGCAACAGCCTTGAGTCTCGAGCTTCCTTGAGAAGGTCCCGATCAGCCATGTTAACCATCTCTTTGCAAGTTTAGCTTGCAAATCGATTGATGGGCGCCGGCATCGGTGTCTGTGAGCTTGCTCGCAGTCATCCCTCCCTTCAGGGAGAAGGAAGCGGTTTTTGAGGATGTTTTTGTCCGCTTCACAAATGCCCTCCTTCAAACACGCAATCTGTTTGATAGGGAGAGGAAACAAAAACTAGTCCCTGAGGATACTGTATTACAAACAAGAGAGGAATATTTCCCATCATTGGGTCTGGAGCTCGAGAGGCCGATGTGGAGTTGTGCTTGAGACCGCGACTAGATCACGGAGACCTTGGGAGATAGGGGGCCTAATCAAGGCGTCAGACAGGGTTAGTGAGGAAGCCATTGAAGAGTTGCTGTCTTTTGCTATGAAGAGCACGAGGATCCGATCAGTCACGACCACAGTGTTTCTCGGGCTATGGCCATCGTCTGCCCGTTTCGACTTTCGTGTCCGACCAATCTCAGCAAGCATACACTATTCTATGGAGCCCCATCGTTTTCTCCATGAGCTGCAATTATTCGAGCCGAAGCTTGACCTGCGGCTTTCCCTATTCTGTCTCACAATGTCCATGTCGCTTCGTCGTTCGGCGAATCTCATGTCAGAAACACCCACTCGAAATGTTAGATTAGGCATCAGATCGCCAAAACGGGACCTCTCGAGAGTGAGGATCAAAGCTTAGGCTTGTCTGTGATGGTGATCTGCTGTCTCATCTCTTTTCGATGGAAAGTTTTGCTTGATGTGAGATCGTCGTTTGACCGAGGTTTTGGATGTGACAATGCAGGGGAAAACGTTTAAGCTCTTGGCGAGGACGATAATTCGCCCGCTCTGTGAGAAGGGGTGACTGTCGGATGTGTATGCTAGGAGATTGCTGAGGACATGGATAGGAGAACGGTCGCAGTGAATGGTATTAGCAGAGAAACTGCCGTTCCCTCGCAAGAGGGAACGGCCCCTTTTTTTCTTATAAGTCTCCCCACCCACCAACGATGTGTTCGCGGCTAACTACCTTCTCCAGGCAAGTCTCTTCTCGCAGATTATCAGTAGTGGTCAGCTGCCAGAATAGTCAATGGCTACAATACATCAAAGTTTTTATCCGTTTGCTGAGCGTAAACGGGCGATATGTTATCCTCACTGTATTTACCCTGAGATAGTGATTTCAGGAGAATGAATGTCACAAATTACTTCTCTTAATTGTGCCACCTCAGCTACTCCACTTCAGTGATAAACCGGTAAATGCTTGCTTCCGGTTTTGGAAACCGTATGTATGCAGTGCTCTTGCATAAGGACTGGATGGAATAAGCAGGGTCCTTCTAGTTTCGCCACCGCTAAAGCTGGTATCTAAAATGGTCTTTCCCACGAGTTGCTGGTTGCTCATTCCTTGTTCCTATCTCGTTGCTGTTCTTTCCAACTTCCAATGCTGTTGTCTCGCAGAAAAGGAAACCGGCAACGCTCTCCATGGAGTCAGTTCAAATTGTCTCTTCCTCTCATTCAACTTGAACTCTTCTTTCATCCATCCCATAGCAGCATTCGTTTCACTCGTATAGCTTAATTCAACCAGCACACTCGTTTATCGTCTATCTTGACTGTTTTATCTGCGTCTCGGTATACAAGCCAGGCAACATGTACCTTCGTCGTATTCTACTCCTTTGCAGTTTTGGATTTGTATCGTCTATCTCTGCGCACAGCTCGACCGAGCATTCCAGTCCGCAAAGCCCTGCCCTTGACGGTAACGAGGGACTGGCCGGGCGTGCCCTTGACGGTAGATGTGGTCCTGGAATCGGACCCTGCGCAGAGGGTCTCTGCTGTTCCTCTGCAGGTAAGTACATGTGCTGCTGTCGGTTTTGTGCTCTCCTCCAATTACAAATGTTTCCCAGGGTTCTGCGGTACAACACGAGAACATTGTCGGTCTCCAGATTGCCTGCTCGATTTCGGCAACGGGTGTGATGCCCATAGAACTCCACAAGGTCCACCGACTATCAACGTCGCTCGGCCTCATGTCGGAAAGGTTCCATATGCTCGGAGTCCTATCTACTCGTGCACCGTTCCAAAGACACTTGCCTTGACTTTCGATGACGGCCCAAACCGCTTTACCAGTGACCTTCTCGATATCCTGGACAAATTCAATGCCAAGGCAACATTCTTCATCTCCGGTATCAATTCTGGAAAGGGTCAGATTGACGATTTCACTTTGCCTTGGGGTCCATTAATTCAGCGAATGCACAGAAGTGGCCATCAGATCGCCAGTCATACTTGGTCCCACCAGGATCTCAGCAAGATCTCGAAGGCGCAACGTCGTGACCAGATGCTCAAGAATGAAGCTGCCATTCGCAACATCCTTGGCGGCATTCCGACATATATGCGACCGCCCTATTCAAGCTGCACCGTTGAATCGGGCTGCGTTGACGATATGGATGAGCTTGGCTACCATATTACATATTTCAACCTCGATACTGATGACTACAATAACGACCATCCCGATTTCATTCAGCGGTCTAAAGACAACTTCGACAGGGCAATTTCTGTGCAGGACCCTCCTGGAAGACCACTATTGGCGATTGCCCACGATATACATGGCCAGACAGTCTACAATCTGACAGCTTACATTCTTCAAAAGGCATCTGCTGCGGGTTACCGTGCAGTTACCGTCGGCGAATGTCTCGACGATCCGCGAGATTTCTGGTACCGCTGGGACTACAACGTTGCGGCTCCTAAGTTTGGTAGCAACAGTTCAGCGGTACCGACCTGCTGTAAGAATTCTGGGTCCTGTGGCAATGCTACTCGGCACTGCCCTTGATAGGCTTCGACACAGACCGTTGTTCAAGGGAAATACGTCCCAAATGTTTTTGATTGGAATCTGAAGCTCAAACTGTACATGTGTACATGCAACGGTTCCAGGTCCAGCACTGGTAGCCGAGTGTATGTCTGCAGCGGCATATAAAACTGTTTGTAACTGGTGCAAACCACCTTTCAACGTGTCTCTGGGCATAGTGTTTCGATCCTTTTAGAGCTGGGCATGAGACAGACAATGAGGCTCGGAGACTTATCGAAAATGGCGATTGTCGAGAGAGACCCTTCTGCCAGGATCAGAGCTGGTTTCGAAGCTACTGTCATGGGACAATTATTAGGCAATTAGCAGCTGTGCACTCCTAAAATGCTTTGAACGTTTTGTTTTCGTTTCCTGTTGTATTCGTTTTGTCGAGGCTATTGATAGAAATGATCAATGGACTTGGGGAAAGTTTTCCGTTATGATTTCGTGATCTTCAATCCAGCTAAGCTCCAATTCTACTAGATCACCATTTCCTAAGAGTTCAGTAACTCGTAGAAGACGTTGCCACAAGTCACTGTAGATGATGTTGGAGAGATAAGACAACAGACAGTAGATGTATTCAGTGTAACAGCGAGAAGCAAAGGTCGGGTGAGCAGCGATCTTCATTCTCAATTCTTTCCGTTTTCATTAATTCAAATTTATGTCAATGTAAATATCGATTCCTCTATGAATTACTCCACAGGACGTTTCATTACTTTGAGAGCGGGTGGACCCAGGCGGGCAGCCAGAGAAGCCCACTAGGCATTCCCAGCCGAACACCCATCCTATTTATTCCCCGCGAACCCCGCAAATCTGCCAATATCGGGTAATCCGTGCTCTATTCTGTTCGGTTCTATTGATATGCTTGGCATCATCGTGTAGATCGTTTATAGTTTCATTTTGCTCCTAGGTGACGTCTCAATGTCACGTCACGTACTGCCGATTCGTACTCGGTCACCTTCTGCTCCGTCTGCCGCCCCGTCTGATGTTTCGTCAGCTGCTCCTTCAGCTGCTCCCAAAACTGCGTCTTCATCTGATCCGTGGACTCCGTGGGCTGCTCTGTGGGCTGTTCCGTCTGCTGCTCTCTGCGCTACTCTCTCTACTATTCCCTCTACTGCTTCTTCGGCTCCTTCTTGGACTGTTTCATCGGTTTATTCCTCGCCTCCAGGTATCGAGCATGAAGGGTTTTCAGCGTGAGTTAAAGGCATTCCATTTTTCTGTCGAAATCAGTGGTTTTATTCGCAGGCTAACTACCTACCCCAATCTATCACTGTTGGAAATAAAAGCGACTCAATGTTTAGAATGTGGAACGTCATATTTGTTTATGATAATAGCGTTAGATTTGGTATACTTCCAGAATTTGACTCGTTATTTCTACAATGCCATATACTATATAGGCATATTAAACGTCATGTAGTTTTGATAATGGCGATGAGACCGTTAGAAAGCACAACAAAGTCACATAGCAGTTCAGGGAGCTCATGGGCTCCCGATAGGGAATATTTTCATAAATGAGTAAAAGAGGTATAAAATTTTCAATTTGCCTTTTCCCCGACCCTTCTCTATTTTCACTTTTAGTGCATGAAATGAATAAATATCTTTGAATTGAGAAGTTGCAGTCTCATCTCACAGCGACCGTCGAGCGGTGTTGCGAGCGTATGACCTCAACCGAGTCCGTTATCCGCAAACGGACAAACTTAACCAGATAGCGTAATCCATGGTTCCTGAGGTTATTTTACAGGAAAGAGGGGGAAAAGACCCTTCTTTTGTTTCCCCCTAGAAAACCCTACGCAAGTAAAAGACCCAGGATCTTACAATATATCCCCTTTTTCATTTCCTAATTACTTTCAACAGCGGGGCGATTTTAGCCTTGCGACTCAAGCCTACGCGGAATGGAACTTTGCTTGTCGTTGAGATGGGGCTGTGTTTGTCTGGTCCCTTAGCGGTGGTGGTTGTATCCTTGGGTGTGGAAAGGGCGTTCTCAGACACCTCTTTCTGTTTCCCTGGGGTTTCGAGTGCCGTGTCCGTGTCCGGCTTTTTAGGGGAGCCGGGGTGTCCGTCCTCGTTCTCGTTCGCGGCGTTTGCTTTGGAATCTTGATTGTTGATAGTTTCGTTGTCATTGGTCTTAGTTTGGTTGACGGCATTAGTCGAGAGGTCTTGAAGTACAGTAGAGTCGCCCTTCTGCTGCGAGGTCTCTTCCTTGTTCTGTGGTTGCTGAGCATCTCCTTCAGCTGGTTGCTCTGTGTCGACCGGCTCTGCGGTCTTCTTCCTCTTCCGTCCTCGCTTCTTGGGTCCAGGAGGTTCTTCAACTTGGGACGGAGCTGCTGAATCCGTAGATGTGGCATTCCTCTTTTGTTCCGCAGCAGCTGTCGTAGAAGGCTTGGTCTCATCCGTCTGGATATTCTTCTCCGAACCGGTCTCCTTGATATTAGGTACTTCCGGTTTCGCAGCTGTAGGGGAATATCCTTCATCCTTAAACACGACATTATATGGCTTCTCGTCGACCCATATTACATCATCTTCCACATCTGATTCATAAGATTTCTTCAAGATAACAGAGGTCGTCTTTCCCCGTTTTAGCTTCTTTTTCTTAGATTCCTTTTGTGGCTTTTCTATCGATTCTGAAGGTATAGATTCCTCAAGAGGTCGGGCTCGTGAACGACTCGGCCTGGGTATATACCGTTCCTTTGGGAGCCCTATGTCCAATTCATCGTCATCAGGAGACGGGTCGAATTCAGATCGTTCCCTCTCTTGGGGAACCGAATTCTTTCTTTCTTTCTCGACATTGGTGTCATTCGACTCTGCCGAGTGTCCATTCTCAGGGTGACAGTACTCAATATGCTGAGCCACAAAGGAGCCATCGGGATCGGAGAAGGGGCAGAAAGGGCACGATGGGATCTCGGCTGCTGCGTGATCCATGGGACCTCTATTCGGTACCATAGTTGTCTGATTGGTTTGTGGGACAGCCGCAACAATGTCGCTGCCTGTATTGGGCCCAGGAGAACCTGGTCCTTCACCATTGCATTTGTTCTGTTCTGACTTTCGAGGCCGACCTCGTCCACGCTTGGTTGGCTGCGTTTGCAGACTCGCAGACTCATCAGCATTGAGTTCATCCGGCTCGTCCCCCGCTGTCTCTTCTGGAACAACCTGCTTCTTCGGGCGGCCGCGCTTCTTCTTCTCAGTCGGAACCTCAACAGCGACAGGAAGAGAAAGTTCATCGCAGGCGTTCTTTGGAGATTGTTGCAAGATGTCCCTGGCTGGGAGGTCACTTTTTGCTCTCTTCAGGCGGGGCGAGATTAGAGAGGAAGATGGCGCTGTATCATGCGGCGAATCCAATAATATCTGCATAGATTTCGAGCGACCTGGAGTCTGACGCGGAGCATTCGATTGTTCCCTGTTTGGATCTCTGGCTGAAGAAGGAATGGGAATGGTACTCGTCTCCGTATACTCCTTCACGGAAGATTCGAAGTAATTGTATGATGTATTTTCTGCAGTCCAATCATGAGATGTTGCAGACGTATTTCCATGTGCATCGTGAGTGGATTCATCGTAGCGAGATCCCTTCGTGACCTCAGCATGTTCCGAATGACCATGTATTCCTTCAGGTCCCTTAATTAGATCCTGAGGTGGGACTGCCGCTTGTGATATTTCCCCAGACTTGTCCATTGACGTCCTCGACCGCTTTGTCCGCCTTCCCGAGCCTTCTTCCCCAGCAACTTCTCTATCTTCGAGCCTAGACATGGTCTGACTGCGTTTTGTTCTCTTCGCTAATGGAGACCCTGATGGCACTAAATCTGGATGTCCACCAGTGGACGGGAACGGTACGTTATCATAGGTAGGATTGTCATCTACCAATTGTCTCTGGGCACGACTGATCTCGCTCATCATGGCACCTACGGAAGCACGGCATCAGAAACTGCTTCCCTGGACAAAATCATTGATATAGCGACGAAATTACAATGGACTACACTCACCCACAGATCCGCTCCCGACCTCCGCCGGAATCCACCTCTCCTCCCTCCTCCGTTGCGACGAAGTTAACTCTGGAGCTCCCATTCCCTGAGAGGGTGACCGGAGGAAGACGTCAAAGTTGACTGCTAACGGGGAATCTGACTGTGTTGGTGGTAATTGTCCCGATTCCGCGTCATATCGCCGCTCGCCATTGATGCTGTCTGCGAGCGACGAGCGCCGCGAACCCTGCACGGACTGCTCCTGTAGCGGGTCGATGGACGTCGGGACATCCGACAGAGCATCGTCCTCGTTGTCAGAGTCTTGGATAACTCGATCTGGGAGCATTCCTAACGGATGAAACGGTGCCCAGATGCACTGAATTGATGGTCGTCTCTGCGGGGATGGGCTCCGTTGATCGACTCGGACACGTCGCGGAGCTGGTCAGACGCGATGCCACGTGATGATAAGATAAACAGCCAACGATCCGACATCTCTTGTGGGATGGACTATGCTCTTCTCATCTCTTGACGGATATCTTCTTCTTTTCCCACTGCTTTATTTGATGAAAGGCTTGCAGGTTTCTCCTCGAGACAAATATCTACCGATCAAATTTTGGTTTCTCCCAGCAAAAATACAAAGACCCATATTGAGCACGGTGCTCAGATAATCTTCAGCCAGTGGGATTCATGCCTGGTTTCTTTTCTGCAGCAGATATTTGAGTCATTTTTTTCCTGGTCCTTGAGGCTTGCGGGCTTGCAGGCTTGCAGAAATTAATCAGTTGAGGGTACGAGGCGGTACACTTAAAGGTGAAATTCTTCCACCATTGTACAGTACACATCTCCTCACATGTCAAGTTGACAGTTTTCAGCGCTGGAAATGGAAACCATAAGCCAAAATCTTGCATGCGTCATTGTTCTGTACAGTGCATAGTAAGTTAATTTGTAAATGGCCAACAACACATACATGCTTCCAGAAGCTTAAAGCTAGTCCCCTACATTCCGAAATCCTAAAGCAGGATTCGGGGCTTTAAAGAAGTACAGAGTAGGCTTCCCCCATAAAGGCTTAGCACAGCTTTCTCTGAATACACCTAGGTACCTATTCGTCTGGAATCAATCCTAGAATCATCAATTGAATACAAGAAAAGCTCTGGAAACATGATATACTACTTTTTTCATACACCCGCGCCGGAACTCCGTGGAAAGGATCTAGATATGCAGACCATACGGGATCGCCGGATTCAAAATACAGTTCATCCGCCATTTCTCAGTTCGCAACCTTAGTTCTACAGACAAGTATCTATGCGAAAGAAACCATCCTCTGCCACGAAAGCCGAGTAAAAAGCCTGACAGGCGCTTGACACTTCTCAAATGAGGTCATGATTGCATTCTCTTGTCTTCCAAAGTAAGGTGATGGATTGTAAAACTGCTCGAAATCTCTCTTTATCCCTCATCACGCTTCAATTCTTCAGCAGGATCCCTTGAAAGTACCAAATATGAAGGTGAAATTAAGAATATGCTGCGTGCTTTTGTACCGTTTTCTTGGGCACGCCTTTGCAGCAGGCGCCAAGCTTAATACCACGGCCCTGCAATCGTGCGCTGCGTCCATGAATGGGGCGTTGACGGGTTCAGAGCCCATTGACTTCCATTTCACCGGCGTTGTTCGACGGCACTACATCTCGGCTGAAGAGATCACCTGGGACTATGCCCCGACTGGCTTTGACAACTGGCTCGGTGTCCCATTCAATCTCTCTCCCCGGGCGCAGGCCGCAAACTACACGGAATTCGGGACCAAGTGGCAGAAAGCCGTGTACAGAGGGTATACGGATTCTAACTTTACCACATTGGCACCGCAGCCCCCATGGCAGGGCATCCAAGGTCCCACGATCCGGGCAGAAGTCGGTGACATGATCGAGATCCTGTTCGTCAACCGCCTGACGAACAATTTCGCAACCCTCCACTCTAAGGGCTTAGCATATGGCAAAGACAGCGAAGGCACAACCTATCCCAACAATACCTCGCCCAGACAGGAATCCCCTACCGGGGTGTTCGACGCCGTCCCTCCCGGCGGATGCACCGTCTACAAGTTGTTCGTCAACGACGCCAACGCTCCACCTCCGGACCAGCCCTCGATCCTGCGAGGGTACCAGTCCTTCGTGAGCCCGGAGGAGGACATGAACAGCGGCCTGCTGGGGGCCCAGATCATCTACCACCGGGGGATGATGAACGCCACCATGGCGACGCACCGCGAGTTCGTATTCCAGTTCATGGGCTACGACGAATCCAACGCGTTCATGTCCGAGATCAACGCCAAGGCGCACCACGTCAACTCGACCAGCACGGGTCCCTCCCTCGACGACATCACCGGGCACTTCAGCGGCAACTTCTCCATCTGGCATCCGCAGCTCACCAACCTGCTCTCCTCGGGCGGGATGGACATGGCGCCCACGTTCTACGCCATCAACGGGTTTGTGTTCGCCAATAACCCCATCTTCCACATGTGTCTCAACGACAAGGTCATCTGGTATGTCTACGCGCACGGCCATGAAAGTCATGTGTTCCACATGCATGGGAATAACTTCAAGTACCTGGGCGTGAATTACGCGACGATAAGTAAGTTACCTGCCTAGTACCTAGAACTTTTGCGGTACATATGATACAGACAAAATCCTGATGGGCTAACCCCCGAGCACAAACAAAAAAGGCGTCAACGACGGCGAAATGATCACTCTGCACATGGACGCTCTCGGAGCCGGTCTCTGGCAGGTCATCTGTCTGGTCTCGGACCATTTGACCAAGGGCATGGTTGCCTTTTATCAGGTCCACAAAGGGGATTGTCCTCTACCTCCCTTGGCTCCCCTGATTGGGCCTCCTAGTAATAATAATAACACCGGGTTTAATAGTACCGGGTTCAATGGTACCTCAAGACGCTTCTAAAAAAAAAAGGAAAAAAAAGAAACTATTGCTTTATCAACTTTGGAAGTAATAATACTAATTAATTTGCGAAAAAAAAACGATTATATGTTGGAAACTTTGATATTATATTAATTATTCTTCTTTCCCAGAGATGTTGAAATCGGGCTATGGCATGAAACCGATTGCAGAAAGCTTTCTCAGGGGAGACAGGATTCCCTCATGGATTTAAACATATTAATCTTATATACTGATCTGATATTGCAGACAGAAAGTAAAGTTGCAGTATCTACATAAAGGATGATGAACTAGGGGGTTCACCCGATTAACCTATTCCCTGTCAAGTTATCACAATTGCCCAAGGGTCTATTTTTTCGCATGTTGAGATTACCAATTACAAAGAGTTACGTGATTGCCTTTTGAAGGTTTTAAGCCACCTGGTCTGTAAATCGGTTGAGCAAAATCGCCTGGAAGGGACCCTGATCTCTCAGCTTGCGCAACTCGCCCTATTAAATTGGAAGTGTCCAGCTAAGGAGGGATCTATTTCGTCTTGCAGATTTTTCATTATCCACTCCGTTACATACCTACTGTATGTACTATGCTAGTTTGAGATACATGGATACCTCAACTCAGGGTATTGGAACCTGATACATTGATGGCATGCTCATGACGTTCTCATTAAATCTATATAGCGAACCAAATTCCAGGGAAAAAAAAAAATCGTGATATTCCGCGCAAGACAAAAACACAGCCAGTCCTGCATCATTTCATTTTATTCCATTCTCTGGGGCCGCATGACTCCCCTCCCAAAGAACTCGCTGATAAGCCCAAACCGGTCCTTACTGCGCTGCAGTTCGCTCTTGAACAGGTCATGCTGCTCCGCCGACTCTACCTGCCTCTTCCGGATGCCCTTGATCCAGGCGTTCTGCGGTGCACACACCGGGCATTCCGCGTCCTCGTCGACCTTATCTAGACACCGTTGGTGGAATGAGTGCTTGCAGAGGAAGTGCACCGTCGGCAAGTCTAGGCTCCCCCCGCAGGACATGCACCGGCGCGACTGGAACACGACAGGCTTGGTGCCTAGTTCCTTGATTTCCTTCTTCTTGGCCTCAGTCTCGGAGGCATAGCTGGAAATCAGACGGCGGTTCTGCAGGTCTTTGTCAGCACAGCACTGCGAAACCAGAGAAATCCGGAGGATGTCACGTACGCTGGATATTTCTTTCCGTTCCCTTTCGATATTGTCGCTAAGATACCTCTTCACCATGCCCATCGTCACCACCGCATTCTTGCTCAACGTTTGAATAACCTGTATCGGGGACATGAGGCCGTCTTCATCGATCTTCTTCAGAACCGCATCCAATTCATCCCCCGCCTCTTCCAGTATCTTCGGGCTGGAAGCGAAATAGGTCAAGGCATCTACGTATAGCTGCGGCTCCTGTGGTCCATACTTCTTCAACGCCCTGATTACACCTTGAGTGTCCTTTGCAGCGGTATATGACCGAAATATGTCGGACCGAAGGCCTTCTTGCTCCCGCACAAGAGTTGTCCCTTCCTGGAAGTTGGAGAGGTCGGAGAGAAGCAAGACGTTCGAAGTCGATATAGGAATCTGCCAATGAAATTAGCTCCGGTAGCGGCACGAGGCTTTACTTTTGCCCTTACATTTTTGCCTTCTATCAACTTTTTAGCCTTGTTCTCCCATTCCTGCTTCTCAGCAGTATCCTTCTTTCTATTTGCCGTGTCGAGATACATCTCGAAAAGCGTGGTGTATAGGTCAACCTTATCTTCTTCCTTCAAGTTCTGTTTGATAAGCGCTTCCAGGAATGTGATGAACTCCTGCGGGTTGTCCACAAACGAGGAGAAAGCGGTTCGAGGTTTCGGAATCTCGTATTCGGGTGGAGATTCCAGGGTCCTCTCCTCGGTAGCTATCTGGGCCTCGCTAGGCGGAGCCTTTGTGCCTGCGCCGACGTTCATATATGGAAGAGGAAGAAGAGCTGCCAGATTCTGAACTGCGCTCCCAGCCTGCGGCTGAGACGGTGTGGGAGTTTGTATCTCCTTCTTTGGTCGATACTTGCCAGTATAGTAGTCGATGAAGAGCTGAGTAGTTTCCTTGGGACAATGTCCCAGCAATACTCGAGCATATTTCATGAGATTAGGATAGGCCTTGCACTCATTAGTTTCCAGTTGCGTGGCAGGTGAGGGATGATACGGACTTCTTCAGGATCGAGCCTCCATATGTACTCCACAGCTTCTGCGTACTTCTTTGAATCCTCAATCAAGATATCAATCACCAAGTCGTTTTCTCCATGCTTTGTTGCCAAGTAGGCGGCCTGTTCGAAGTAGCCGCCTTGTCGGCACATTGCTATAGCAGTTTCAAGATCGAATTTTAGCTCTCCTGGAGCTTTGATAAATGAATCTAGCTTGCTAGTATCTTTCAACTTAGCATAGCAGTTTAGTAGCAACGTAGTATGGTCTGCAGTTGCTCGCTCATGGTCGTGTAATTCTTCTAGATATTCAATCAAATTATGTATGCGTTGCGTGTCAAGAAACTGTTGATGTGTCAACACACAATTCTCAAGTGAAGGACTTAAAGATACACCAACCTTGCGAATAACTTGCGAAGGTTCAGTGTTATCGATCGCTCGAAGATATTGCTGCATCGCCGTATCATAGTCTCCTTTCTGATAGAGGTAATCGCCATATTTGCGGAATATCACATTTTGCTGCAGGGTGTCGACACCGGCTTTCTGCGCAAGGTTGATTGCCAGAATGTAGAGGTTGCGTTGATATAAGATCTCAAGCTTCTGCTGGAGCGTCTTCTCATGGTAACGATAGATCTGGACGGAGTTAGAAAAGAGCCCAATGAATCATTCTTCTGCCATATACCTTTCCATCCACAGTAAGAAGAAATAAATCACCCCACTCCATGAACACACTCTTCACACGAGACACAAGGGATTCAGAATGGGCGATGAACTTCAGATCGGTATCGAGTAATGTAAACGTGGACGTACTAAAGAAGTCTTCGACCGGACTAACGCCGAATCTCTGAAGTGAATCCGACTTTGACGACGGCGCTTTCGGCGGACAGACTAACGCCACATAGTCTCTGAACATGTTGATCGAAGTCTTGGGACTGTCGAAGGCATAGCTTGGCCCGCGGCCCCGGGGGCCATAAGTGTATATGGCATCCTCCCTCGCGATAACAATGTCTCCTGTCTCCCGGTCGAATGCCATACAGCCAACGCCACAGCCTGCATCTTCCAACACCCGGGCTGGTTGTCCCTGACCTCGGCCAGCGATCGTAAGAGTGAGGATGCGGCTCGTTGTGGCAATGAATAGAGTTGTTATCGGACCTCTCCGCACCTCAAGACCCGTAATCGGCTCTTCCGACTCGAATACAATGCGTTGCCTTGCGCCTCGATCATTGATCAAGTCTCCTCGGATGATCGTTACGGACCCGTTTGCAAAACCCACGGCGAGTTGCGACAGATCCTCTAGAGCGGCAAATGCAGATATCTTTTTTACAAGTCAGCGCAAGTAATTCTACCTTGGAGGTATAATAAAAAGAGACTTACCGGGAACTGTCTCTTCCCGTTCTGCACAGAGACCGTCGAAAGACACCGCGGTGCCCCGGTTTTCTTCTCCGGCTTGTCGAGCGCCCAGACTTTCAGGACCGGCTCGCTCGATAGGTCCTCTGCTATTGTAACTAATAGCGACGTTCCTTCAATCTGCTTCATGTGCGTTATGGAGCCCGCGTCGTAGGCCCTGAAGGACCGCATGACCTTGAAGGCCGACGAGACGATGTGAACCGTGCCATCAGGAGTGCCGAGGAAGAGGTTAGCTGAGCCGGTGCAAAGACAGGAAACCTCGTTCTATTGCGACAGCCATGTTAACGGTCGAGAACACGAAGAGAGAGAGAGAGAGAAGGCGTAAGGCTGAAACACGTACGACAAAGACCGAGGAGCTCTCCTCCGGTAGCTTGACCTGCGAGACTTCGAAGAAGTTGAATGTTTTCCACTGTTTTGGCAAGTCAGCACAAGCAACGGATGGTATATGAGAACCAGTCCTTACTGAAGTTAGAGCCATTTGCCTATAACCCGTGCCATAAGGCGGCGATGATATATCGCGGGGATGGAGTTGGTTGTCGTGGAGCTCCCAGATTCCCGAGTCCCGCGCTCGCCTGGAGCTCCGCCGCGGCGCCGCCGGGGTCTCCCGCCCTAACTAGCCCGCTCCACCACGTGCTGCTTGGGTACCTGGTTAGCCCTGCCACCTACGTAGTACGCTGTATTTGGAAATTAACTTGTCTTTTATGGGTGTAAAAGAGTCGTGGCATGATTTCTGATGACTTAAATTGCTTGTGCCGTCCATCATGGGTCTAGGAAACGTCAGAATGGTATTATGCGGTGTTTTGTTTGTGATATTTCAATTAGAAACTACAATCATGTATGTACGTTTAACACTAAAGAGTATAAAGTGGATATCATGTTGTGAATATCTTCTTTAAAATCCCATACAGACAAAAGATAAATGTGCCAAGCTCAATGTAGGGAGATCTAGCTTCGAAAGTATAGACATTGTATGCATTTTGTACAACTATACTTCTGTCCACACTACGGCTAACGGAGGTTAACTAAACCCATTACCCATTTCTAACTGATGGTATCCAAGCTCACCGCCAGTCGGTGTGTTTGAGAAGAAGGCGACGAACCACTCTTACCGCTACAGCGTTTCAGCTCTCTGTCAACATTCCAGCTTTGTTGGAGCCAGCTGCCGGTCTCTTCAATAACTTGTCTAAGATCAAAGGTATCAATACCTGCAGCGACTCCTTGTCCATCTTGCTGAGTGGCAGAGGGCGTGGACCTGGTCAACGCCAAAGGCAATGCAGTAAGCTGAGTGTCGGATCTATTGCCGAGGGCGTCCGCAGGGTCTTCCAGTCCAACCTCTGCTTTGTTGTTCAGCATTGATGGTTCGAAAGGCACAGACCCGGCTCCCCAATCGATACGGTCTGGCGGCGAGGGCGAGTCATCCCTCGGCGAAGACGATGGGGATATTTCAAGGCTAGCGCTGTTTCCTTTTCTATTGCTCGACATATATTTTCGGGTAGTCCCAGTGCCGGCATCTGATGCTTTCGATGTGCTGAAGGTAAAAGGAGTAACTGCATCGATCATGCACTGCGTGCTCATGGCCTGGAAGCCATCAGCTCCGCGCAGCCTTGACCCAGTTACGCTGGCTCTTTGGATAGCCGTATTGACGCGGTAAAAGGGAGTTATCTTGCTTGAAGTTGCTGGATTATTGGCAACAGAACGGCGAGAGGGCTGGCCGTCGTCCCCGGTAGCTGGCTGTATTTCCCTGTGCGGTGTTGCCAGATCATCTTGAAAGAACTTCTGCGCAAGGAATAGTGCCGCCTGTGTGGAGAGCGGTAGGTCAGGATTGCCATCTTCTTCGCCCGCCGACGCATGGTTCCTAGAAATGTCGGTTGATGATAATGATATGGCGTGATCAGGGAATTGCGAATTTCCCGGTATGGGTTGAGCGGATGGAATTCTCTCACTTCCCGTGGAGTGAGAATTATGGCCCGTTGAATCAGCTGTTCCTGAAATCGGAGCAAGTCCAGCTTGCCCACGATTAGAATCCCCCTGAACACTTGGACTGCCGTCATCAGGGCGAGCATCAAGATGTTCATCATTAGTGTCACTGGTTATGAGGTCTCCCATAGCGTCTGAGGTTGAACATTCAGGCTGAACTGGTTGAGCAATTGTCTTATTATTATCCTTTTGACGCTCAGGGCTCACTGAAGATGAATGTCTAGAGGGCAATCGAGTAACATCTATGGGATTCTTCAGTCGTCGATATTTAAACTCAGGAAGATGAGAAGATGGAGGAACGATGCAGAGGGAAGATCTATGGCGAGTTTCGAAGGAAGTATCTTTAGAAGTGTCTTGTTCCATATGAACACGTTCCTCTCGTTGCACAGATTCATCCTTGTGCATTTTCTGTCTCTTGCTCTTAGAAGATTTCCTAGCGGGTGATTGTTGTATTTGGCTCGCAGCGGATAATTTTGATGTGGATTGTGAATGGTGACGCGATACAGATTCAGGCGAATGAGAATCCTTTCGCGAGTTGATAGGCGTGAAGCCGATAGTTTTTGTCCTTGGAACCTGAGAAGGCGCATTCTCAACTGGGCTTGGACAACGAGATGAGGACATATTCCTCCTCTGCAAGTCCATCCGCGATATGTCCATGCTGCCACGTGGGCGGGAAGTGGCTGGAGTAGGTGACTTCGGTGGGTTTATATGTTGAATATTCACTTTTTCGCGACTTGTCCTCAACCAACCTTCACCCACTGGCCTAGTAAGGGAGTTTCGAGATCGATCTTTCGGCGCTGGAAGTCTATTCATCCAAGGCATCGTCGTTCTCTGATTCTCCTGCGCTATAACTTGTTCAGCTCCATTTGACCGACCACCCGGTCTACTATGTACGTCCCCGCTTAACTTTCCGCTGCAATCTTCCCGTTCCTCTGCAGCTACAGCGCTTGGAGATGTCGCTCCCATCTGAGATCGGGAGCCTTCAAGCCTAGTGAGCTCATCTTCGAGTGTCCGTTTCTTGAAATCAGTCTCCGGTATCACTATGCTGTCCGAAACGTTCGTCACCCTAGGAACGCTCTTCTTATGCGTTAAACCGGGCACTCGCTTCCGCGTTTTCCTCCAAGGATTGACCCAGCCATCATCGAACGGGCCTCTGAGGGAAGCGGAGAAGATAAACAGAGGCTTTCCCTGAAGATAGGATTCGCCAAGCTTCTCGATCCTCCTGCGCTTTGCGGCACGGGCAGACTCGTCCAGCTCGTCGTCAGAGCCGAGAAGCCCGTCGGTATCATATTCGGTTGTAGAGAGGGGTTCGAGGCACAGCGGGGAGGTCGGTCGACGGAACGGCATCTACGGCTAGTAGTGGAAGAGGTCATCGACGGTTGTTCTCTGAGCTGCAGCTGAAAGATACTGCGTGCGAGCAGCAAGACAGCAGGGAGTGCCTCAAGGCCATGCGCATATCTGGGGCATTCACAAATCCGGAAGCCTGTCAATGCGTCGCGGTGCGAGACACATTTGATCGTCAATTGACCAAGGCTGCAGCTGTGAAGTCACTGGGCCACGCGAAACCACTTAACGCGTGATCCCGCGATACCCCAGCAACGCGTTATTATGTAATACAGCCGATAAGGCCGGAGAACACGGGCTTGATAATGTGGACCATCTTGCTTGCATGGACTAGTAAACTAGTAGCAGCTGTATATCCACAGTGTCTCGGTCCGATTCCGTGTTCGGAAAGGTCTCTATCTGTTCTTTTCCCTTTTCTGCCCTGGCGGAAGGCCTGCCTCACACTGCTGTCCTGTGGGAGCCTATATGGTATGAGATACTTTAAATCCTGTGACAAGACAGGGAGTTATTGCAGCTGGATGAAAAGAGAGTTATTTCATCCTTTACATCGGGATCTCAGGTGATTATCTCGTTCTTATTCAACATGGAGAACACCGATAGTTATTTCCCCGCGATTTGATGTGCATGTTCCAACCTGGTGATGGGATAGCGCCCGGGATAGTCAGATCACTCCCATGGTCCGAGCACCTCTAGATGTGTGCCTTGGGTATGTAGCTGTACCAGAGATGGTTAGACAGACGTCATAACCAATGTCTTCAAAGATCCCAGACTTCAGCAGAACAGTTAAAGATGAGCTGCCCACATTCTGCCCTTCTTCTTGATCTCACGTACGTCTACCTGTTCTTCCTCACCAATGACATGCTGATGGTCTCGAAACGCAAAAGGTTTGGGACACGTTATTATCGAGCCGTTGCTCGCACATCGATCTCTACCCAGACAAGATCATTGATTCATCAACGGTCACAATACTTCTCTTGCATCTCGAGTATGGATTTCGATGGATGAACATGCCGCTGGAAGCAGGAGGATGATTCCACTCGACGGTTTGGCAGGATGTCAAAAGAGTCGTTCCGGACGATCAATCCATCATGAGGATGGCGAGGCTCGAGCCGCCCTGCGGCCCGATCGGGTATGTTGTTGATAGGATCCACTTGGCGCGGCGTCACGGTCTCTCCGCCCGATACGCAGGGAGGGCGCTTGGACAAATCACCATTTCACGCATACAACAACAACGCTCCACCGCGGTATTGTTATACCACTTCTCTGGACCCGTTCCTTTCCCCTCCTGCCGCCTATCGATTAGGCCGTATCTTAATTGACCATGTTATAGCGTTACACTTCCTTATAGAGCGTTGTGGACGGAGGGGTCTTTCGCCTTTTTGGCGGTCGCAAGACGCGCCCGCGCAATCCACCAAGCTTCGCAGCAGAACCACGGCGCACCGCAACCATGAGCAAAGAACCGTGGCTTGACGCTCTCTCCGACGACTGGGTCTCGCAGCCAAGGTCACCGTCCAGTCCTGCGACTCCCGCCTTCACGAGCTCCTTCAATAATCAGTCGCGGCGTTCGAGCCTGCGGAGCTCACCCAGTGGTCCCAGTCGCATCCCTGTTCCCGTCCGCCGCCCCGGTCAACAGACTCAACAGGCACAACAGACGCCAGGCAGCGAAAACAAAAAGGTCCCGCGATTATGCTATTTTATGAAACCGAGAGACGATGGCACGCCCTCGCGAGTAAAGACTCCGGCGAAGAAAAAACCGAAGAACAACACCAAGCCCAGCCCTGGGTCCGGTCGCAGACAGTCCACCGGAAAAGTGACCAGGAATTCGCCGCTGCGGTCCGTTTCCAACGCCTCTGATCAGTCCACACAGTCGGGTACGGTGCAGAGAAGGCCTGGAAAGGGGAATGGAGGAGACGCCACGCCCGAATGGAGGAGGAAACTCGTGCGCGGGGAGAATCCAGGGGGCGGCCAGTGCGATTTGTTCGCTCCCATGAAACTCGAGAGCGTCTTTAAGCCGCCCACTCCAGGGTCCGAGGACGCGCGGCGCGAGACGTTTTCTTTTCTCAACAAGACCGACTCGCGATGGGCTTTTACAAATAGCGGCTCCGGTCAGCATCAGGATACAAAAGGGGGCAAGGAGGATGGCAAAATCTCGGAAGGACAAGAGCCACAACATCATGAGGATCCCGATAATAATAGCTTGCCGGAGTCTCCCATTGAAAGCATCAGCAAGGGACGGGACGCGAGGAGGGCATCCCCAAGTACAAGCTCCAACCACGAGGGATCATCAAATAGCGATGACCGGTTGAGGACCGTGAGCGGTCGTGAAGAACTTCGTAACGAGGGAATAACCCCCATCTCCCTGTCGAGAGACGACACGTTCAACGCGCCATCTGATGTAATCAAATCCGCCCTCAAGAAACTAAACCGCCATCGAGACAGAATGTCCATGTCCCATAAGGAGAGGCCCGGCTCCAGGGCCAGCGACAGCGGACTGCTCTACCAGCAGAGCGGCGTGGGCGACGACCTGCTGCCCCCGGACGACCTGCTGGAGATGACCAGCCAGTCGCTGCCCAAGGACCTGTCCATGGGCACGCTGGACGTTGCGGCGCGGCGCGCGTTTGCGAACCTGCGTCGCTCCTCCTTGCGGCATCGACACCTGAGTCCCTCCTCCCTTCCCTCGCCGTCCACGCTGGCCACCTCGAAGCTCCGCAGTTCACCGCCTCCTGGCGACCCGGAGACGCCCAACCCCGCGCGGCCTGCGGTGACGCTCCGCCCCCAGCCTTCGGATCCCAAGGCCAACAGGTCGAATCCTGCAGCCATGAAGCCGTCCGGGAGCCCTCTCAAGCTGTTTGGGGACCATGACACCTTCACCAACAACAAGCTGCTCCGGAGGATGAGCCAGTTTGAGGAGACGTTTGCGGACATATCAGAGGAAGACGAGCCGGCTTCGCCCAGCGAAAAGCCACGGCGCAAAGGAGCAAAGAATAGCCTTCCCAGTTTGAGCTCTGGTGACCCGCATGAGCAGGCCTCACGTCCCGGATCTCAGGATGCTACGGATCCTCGCATGAACCGATTCGGAGACGGGCAGCTGGATGATTTCGGCTTCCCTGACAAGATTTCTAGTCCTCAAGACCTGCCGCAAAAGGTCTTCGAGGCTCCCTCTCCCGTTCCGCAGGAGTCACCTGAGGAACGACATCGTTCTTCACGCAGTTCTCGGCAAGATGGTCCTGGAAAATCCAAGACTGTCGACTCGACTTCAGAGAAGCGTCGATCGAGGGATCACCAAAGATTGCCTCTGCTCAAAACTGCGGCCGGAAGGCGGGAGTCAACCGCCAACCAGCTTCGGCGTCGAGACATCTCTGAGGTGAAACGGGCACTTAACACCCCAGTCAGAGATTCGACTCCTAAGAGACGTAGGACCCTGCGGAGAGCCAACAGCCCACCTCGAGATTATGAAGAGACATTGGACATGGTTACCGGCTCCATGGAAAACCTGTCCTTGCTACAAAGAAGCCTGATACGCCAAGGCATAAAACACGAAGCAGAGGCGTCTGAATTCAATGCTCCAAAAACACAGCAACCGAAGACCCCCACTCCAGCTCAGAAGAGACCATCTCGAGGACAATGGCTCTCGACCAGCAGAGGTCAGTCCAATCAAGATCTGGCTAACAAATTCGATCAAAGTAAGGGAGATGATATTCCTACGAACAAGGCAATCCCTCCGGCCGGGGTCGCCGGTGCTATGGAAGAAAGCCGAAGAGGTTCCATCACCACACAGGACTTCCTTGACGAGGCTACAAAAATTATGAACATCATCCGAGCGAAGGGGAGACCCAAGAGCGGGTTAACAAATGTAGAGGAATCTGGCGAGGAAAGCCAGGAGAACGGCGGTGAAAGCTATGTCGACGAGTCAACTCCAGAAGAATTTTCGAGGCCTCCAAGTCGTGAAGGTGTTGTTACGCGTAACTTGAGGAAACCCCGAGAGCAGAATCCCCGAGTCGTGAGTCATCTGAAGAAGTTCGAAGACAAGGATGAATCGGAACTTCTCATGGGCACTTCAGTCACGTCTTTGCATCTCGATAAACAGCGCAATGCTACATCGTCTTCGAGAGACGCCAGACAGGGACAGGGTCGAGAGATCGAAAACGGAGTTGAGAGAAGCCCTCAGAACATTCGAATCCGTGAGAATCCTTTCGTACAGCGCAAACGGAAACACTCGTCACGTTCGACTGATGGAGAATCAAATCCCCATAATGCCACCACGGTACACACGCAGGCATCCTCTAATAATAGCTCCACTGGTCGCTCTGTTCCCACGGGTTCTTCACACGGCTCCAACGCAAAGGGAGTCATCTCTTCCGACATGATCTCACACTTAATTCCCGAGCAGGTCAATGGGATGACCTATGACCGTTCTAACCATATGTGGGTTAAGAAGAGTGCAGAAGAGTCGCCAGATAAACAGAGGGGCGATGATAGTGAAGAAGACCCGTTCCAAGGCATTCCAGACCTCAGTGTTGACGAACTACAAGAGCTGATGAGGGTACAAGAGCTGACCTCTCCGGAAAAGACCAAGGATACACGATCTGCCGAGAGGGAAAGCAACGGCGCCAACATCCAGTCCAAGGCAGGAAAGTCAGAAGGAAAGTCCTTCGATTTTCGGCCGCAGCCAAAGGATGGGGAACCCTCGATTCCTGACACAAGTTCGATCCAATCCAGATCTACTCATTTCACGTCAAGCGTCCCCAAGCCGGAAACCAGGGCTACATCCTGGGGCACAGGGGAGTTGTCAGTGAAGCCAGTTCGCCGCTCTGATCGCTCTGGGAACGAGCAGCGTTCCAAGGAGCCTGCGCACGAAGTCAATCTCCACGAGGGGCGAATGTCTGCGGCACCGCAGCGACAGGATGCCTCTGCTCGACAGCCTCGGGCAGTGACTATCAGCTTCTCTTCTCCTCTCGTATCCCACGTTGCATATGCTGAAAATGACAGTCCTGCGGGGTCCGACCAGGGTTCATCCAGCCACTCTCGCGAGAAGGGGGTAAAGCCCGAACCAATTGCTCGTAACCATGACGAGCCGCACCCCAAGGTCCAGTCGAGGCATAAAACAACCGTCAGGTCCCCGTCGCCTCGGACGTCGCTTGATGGACGGCCTTTTATTAGGAGTTCTATCTCCCGGATTGACGAGCAGAATGAAGAGACTGTAAACGAGCAAAGTCTGGTCCGCCGAGATGACGGGGAACCAGAGTCCGACCAACCTGAGCAGCCTCTACTCCATCCACCAAGTGGACATGATGCCAGCTATAGTTTCCACCTCAGTCCCTTGCCCGACTTCACTGTCAACCAGATTGATGACCCTCTACAACTCGAGGTTAGCTATGTTGCGCTGCGCACCCACCCTACGTCTCTGCGCGAGGTGCACGGGACGTTTACGTTGGCAGTGGAGGACTTGGTAAAGCACATTACGGATGTCGAACCCTACGAGCCATACTGGGAACACTTGCGGCGTTTGGACCTCCGTAGAAAGGGGTTGATCACCATTCATAGGCTCAATGATTTCTGCCCCCGGCTAGAAGAGTTGGATGTCTCTTACAACGACATCGGCCAGCTCAGCGGTGCTCCCTCCACCCTTCGACACCTGAGAATCCAACGCAACTGCATATCGGGCCTGACGGCATGGGGCCACCTAAAAAACCTTCAGTACTTGGATGTGTCTGGCAATGATCTCGATAACCTAGACGGGTTTTCTGGACTGATTCATCTGAGGGAGCTCAGGGCCAACAACAATAAGATCCGGAACCTCGATGGTATCCTCGACCTGGACGGGCTGCTAAGTTTGAAGCTTAGAGGGAATGCGCTGACGGAGGTTGATTTCGAGGGATCGGAGCTGTGAGTTCTTCGGACCCTGTTAGCACTTTGACATCGTGCTTACTGACTATTCCTTCTGAAACAGCACTCGTCTCAGCGACATTGACCTGAGTAACAATCGCTTAACCTCCGTTCGAAATCTTCAGTCTCTGCCATCTCTCGAGGTGCTTGATCTCAGCTCCAACAAGATCAGTGATATTCAGCCTTCAACGTCACTACGCAACTTGCGTTCACTGAAACTGTCGAATAACCGCCTATCTAGACTAGACGTCAGCAGCTTCCCGTCCCTGACTCTTCTCTATCTCGACAAGAATCACCTGTCGGCCGTCAGTGGGCTGGATAAGTGCTACCACCTTGAGGTTCTCTCCATTCGAGAACAGACGTCCCCAGAGCATGGCCCGCAAGGTTCTGTTTTGGACATTGATCTGGGTCTCATGAAGGATGTCCGCAAAGTCTTCCTGTCGTCCAACAAACTGTCCCCACGAACGCTGTCACCATCAGCCCCTGTTTTAAGCATGCAGCTGCTAGATATTGCGTCATGTGCCCTCCACAGCCTTCCCACAGATTTTGCTTCTAATTTCCCGAACCTTAGAGTTCTGAATCTTAATTTCAACGCTTTGGCAGATGTGGGAGAGTTGGTGGGCATCAAGTGCCTCAGTCGCCTGGCGCTCGTCGGCAACCGCATCTCCAGGTTAAGAAGGCTATGTCAGGTATTGAGCAGACTCAGCGCAGGATCTAAAGGCAACAGTGGTACACTCAAAAGGGTTGACCTCAGAGGCAATCCACTCACTGTTGGATTCTACCCACCAGCTGTCTCCGGAAGTGGACGGAGTGATCACAAGGCGAGAGAGTTGAAGGCAAAAGAAGGAACAAGCAAAAGAGACGAAGACGGCGGCGAAACTATGGCCACCGCCCTTGCTAGCATCGGCGGCTGTGCAGATATTGCTCGGACAGTTCCTCGCGAAAACGATGACAGCGGCGACGTTAAGCAAGACGTCGAGATTGACGACCCGTACGTCCTTCCACCAGCTGACGCGGAGGCGGATAAAAAGTATCTGTCTCGCCTGGATGAGTCGACGAAGTTGAGACGGAGAGTGGTTGAGCTCATGCTCTATGTAGGGACCGGCGGCACTCTCAAGGTCCTTGACGGACTGGAGTTCCGGCCTGCCCTAGGAGACGAGGGAACCGACATGGAGCATGCTTGGAGCAAGCTGGAGGAGTTGGGCGTCCTTAAAAAGAGGGATATGGCTACAAGCTAGGTGGTCTGTTTTCACCATTCCATTTTCTGGATATGGTGCTGGTTGGGTAATGATGATACCATAACGGTTGGTTGGGCCTACTTACTTGGTTGTCTGGTTGGATTTTTGCTCGATTCCCTGCATTTCCATTGTCTCCGGTCGATTCATGTGTATTATACAGTTCTTTTCCTCTTTTGCCACATTGCGATGATATCATGCTGCGGATGACTGATTTTGCAGACCGGAGGAGGCGCAGACAAGGCTTGCGGGTATGATTATGGATAGGCTTCATCATGTCATGTGAAATGAAAAGGGCAACGGTGTTTGAGGAATTCGGGTTCGAAAGGGTCCATCTATGCGTTCCTGCTATTGTTATTGAATGACTGTACTGTACAATCAATGAGATATCTGCGTAAGCGTCTTGGAAATCTGCGAGCTCTCTTGAATCCATTGCTCTTAGATGGTAAACTACATGGCTGCTCATGCTGTAGGAGCGCAAAAATATGCTCCAATCAAAGCTGCTTATGTCTTGCCTCCGGCACTGGAGATCGAGGATATTTTGGATAGCAGAGTTTCTACTGCACATGTAGGCTTTTGATTTCTTCGATTGTCAGATAGGTTTTACTGCCTCTTTAATGCCTGCAGGTCATCATCTATAAGAGGAGCCATGAATTAACTGGTACACGGCTTGCTGAAAACGTTCGTTGTCCGGGCTGGAGTGGCGGGCTGTACGGTATATCAAAGGGACAGTGCAGGTGGTGATGGGGGATGTTGCCATATGTTGTTCCCAACTTTTTGAGATGTACTGATGGGCCTGATGGTGCATTCGAGTCGTTGTTGCATTAGGGTTGTGGATTGCTGTTATGGGACCACTACCAGGATACTAATCCTCTCATTGCGTATGTCCTTGAGGCTTTTCCAAGACTCGCCTCGATAAGGGTGTGAAAACCAGGGCGGATAGATCATGGATTCACGGTGTCGCCATGCGTGGATCGGGAATCGATTTCACATGCAGGTCTGGTCTGCTTGCTTGCGGAGATTTTCCGACGAATATGAAAAACTAATGGCTCCATATATATGATAGCAATAGGTAGGCGACCAAGTTTGATACCCGAAAACATCTAGATACCTGCGTGATTGAAGTCAACAAAAAAAGCAAAAAGATACCGACCACGACGTGACTCGAACACGCAACCTTTGGTGCCGAAAACCAACGCCCTACCATTGGGCTACGCGGCCTTAAGTTGTAGCGATTCCATCTTGCCTTCTGAGGTAGCAAACGAAGTCCAGTAGTCCACTACATACTACTGAACTTTTATGATGTTGATCTCTTCTGGTCTGAAACGAAGGTATTCCGTTAGGAGTATCAAAATACATATTATCGTTGTGGTATCACAAAGAGAGTAGATACTATCGGTGACAGTGCCGATATTGTCTTTCCGAAGTCTGGGATGGGATGATTGTAACTATCGTACCTGCAATTTGGGCTATATAAATGGTATCTGTTAGAACTTAGTGCACACCGGATCCGGCCTGGAGACATCGTCTCTTTGGCTGTTATTTATTTATTTATTTTTTTATTTTGTTTTGTTGACTCTGAGATACCCTTCTGTATGTGTGTCATCCAGATCTTGCCTTTTTTAGTCAATCCAATGTGAGCACGGCAGCGTTAGGGGAAATCCGCTCAACTACTATGGCTAAGATAGATTACTTGCTTGCATGTACATGTACATGTACATGTACATGTACCGGTAACCAGACGCCCGATCCTGATAATAGTGCAGACCAGGTCTGAGTACACCGACTGAATGACTGGGAGAAATTCTACTTGCTTATTTACACTGTGCGCGTGAGGGTTTCCATGCAGATCATGTTCATCCAGATAACTTGGAGATGGGGTCATTTCATACCACACGAAATCGTCCTTTTTGTTGTTATTATTGTTGTTGTTGTTGTTGTTGAACATCCTGCGCACCGTACATGCCTTAAGCATTCAAGAGCCTTTTTCCTTTTTTCATTTCCATTTTTCGCTCTCCGGAGCCAAGAAGCAGGCCGGTCATGGAATTAGATGCAAAAAAGAAAAGAAGCCTGGCAGCCCATTAATCGGGCAGATGATACCCGGATCTGTAAGACGGGCACTGAGTCTGCCACTCTCGAAGAATAATGTGATGCAATCACTTGGCTTGCTCATCCTAGTCGCTAGCTAGGCTGCCATCCCTATCTATCTATCGGGTGATGCATGGCTTAGTTTAGTGTCCTGGGGTTTAGGGGAAAGCTGGTATTATTTCGTGTGGTTCTGGCTCTGGTCAACACTGCCTGGGGTAGATAGATCTTTCCATACCAAATTCCTCGGGGAAGGAGGACCATTGCCTCAGGCTGTAACAAGGCTGGTGTTAAAAAAAAAATCGGTTAACACCGCGCTGGCTTGGACTACAAAAATCTTTCTGTTCCACAGCCTGTTCAAGGGAACTTGGACTGGTCTCTGATCCTTTCCACATAATTGGCGCCCGGGGGGGGGGTTGCTGGGAGTGAAAAATTCACAATGATGGGCTTGACTCGAAGAGCAGTCTAGACAAGTGATAGGCCCTGAATAAGCAGGGCCTTCGTCCGGAGCTCCAGAGTGGTATTAATTATTGTGTATTGGGTGATATTGTTGCTTTACTACTGGTTCGGAAAAGATTGGTGCTACAGTATGTAACGACAGGCCTAGATAACTAGACCTAAAGGGCCGTTGGTTTATCTTGAGGACAGAAAACAAGGGGGTGAGCAATATAAAAGTAAGAATAGACCTGTGTTACTAGCAAAACCTATATATCGGGTTGCTGCGTGAGTCGACCACGAGGGTCGGAATCTGCCTGAAAGGAGCGTCTTTATATACATGCTGTCTTCCTGGGTCTCTGAGGCTTGTGGAATGGCTCATAGTCTTGGATCATTTGGATCAGTAGGATTCTGAACTGATCCTCTGATCCCCGGATCAGTTGGATCAGTATGCCAAGAATTGATCGCACTGATCCAGTCACATGACTGTCCGGGAAATAAGTAATTCCGCCCTCCGACTAGGATCTCGCGATGCCTTTGTAACACACAGTAGGGAGAGGTGAATGGAACAAATGGATAAGTAAAATGAAAAAAGAAAAAAAAAGAGAAAGAAATATTTCGCTTTATGCTTCTAGGAGAATCGGTGCAGCAGTGCGGGAAATATAAATAATAACTTGTTCTGTGTGGACAGAAAAAAAAAAAGGTTCTTCCTCAATAACCCAAAGGGGAAAAAGAAGAAAAGTGGAAAAAATGATATGACAAGGGTGGGATTCGAACCCACGCCACCTTTCGATGACACGGAGAATCAACCTCCAACCAACTTTGGACGAGTTGGTTTGCGGAGAGCTGATTAGTTCAGGTTGCCGCCTGAACCGTGCGCCTTGGACCACTCGGCCACCTTGCCTGTTTGTTGGATGGTGTGGGGGAATAAAAATTTTTGAGGACGAGGAGACAGTGATCGTGGGGCGAGGGTGAGGTCTGTGCATATGTTGTGATGTCTGTGGGAGGAATTTGGGGGGAAATACGCGACTGATTTTTTTAAAAAAAGGAGTTGTGAATATGAGTGTCTGTCGAAAGTGATAGTTCATTATCTTATCTTTTTTTTTCTTGTTGTAAAACTTCTCTCTTGCGAGGGGCCTCTCGACTGTTTTTGTGGTGCCGATGTATATATTTCTTGAGCGTCACTGGACCGTTCCGCGACTGCAGAAAGATAGATCTATGTCACTGCAACGCAAATAGATTACTATAGCACTCTGTCGAAAACAATCAATCAAGCGGCACAGTGCACCAAACATGTTCTATGTTCTATGCCCTAACCGTCCAGGCTGTGTTACCATGCATGTGCTTGTCGTCCTGGTCCAGAGGGAGAGGGGAGATGAGACAGACAGATAGAGCTTGCAGATTACGAGTCCGTACAGTAGGATAGGTTACAGAATCAAGGCCTACAGTCCCTTGGAAGCACAATTCCCATCCCGTCCCGAGACGACAACTATAGATAATCGTACGAGGGTACTACGAGGAGAAGGGACGGGTGAATCTGGAGATGCTACGCAGCACATGTATAACCACGAGATTCCGGAACAAACACGAGGACCTGCCAATGACTTCCTATACGAGGAACCTCTGCCTCCACGTACGCCCCGCATTGGACGGGCCAGATGGCACTCGGAGGTCCCGTGTCTCTGATTGCTGCGTTGCTGGGTTCCGCAAGTAGTCCGGTGAGCCACTTGCAATGTACAACGCCATGCGCGATGCCGGGAGAGAACTTGCCAGTGTTAATAGAACTCTCAGAGGGCGAAGGCAGGTATGACCCGTGGAGCCGCGTAGGCCATGGATCTGCCGGAGAGAACGGGGTGCATGCGGAAGATCCGACGCACGTCGACGGTTTCACCTGACCGGGTGGACGGGAACAACGTGGCCAAATGGCAGGGATGGAAAAGGGTCAAATCGATAGTTCCTCTTGTGCATGATCCAGAGGAGTTGCTGTCTGAGAGATGTGAGACTGGAGTGTATCAGTTGTTGGCGGTGGCTAGCAGCGGTCGAGGTCTAGATGCTGGCTGTTACGAAGCACGGGGTATCTGGTCAAGACATTCACTAGAGGCCTTATTATTAGCAGTATCGTTCCAGGCCAGGAGCTTCTGAAGGGTTGGTTTCCCGGAAGGAGGGAACGAGCGTCAGCACTATTGAATCTGCGCAAGACATCGGGGCAACGTGGAAGCACCAGGGGCCTGGATGGATGGTCTCTTTCCAGGAAGAGGGCGAGCGCTGGTTGCGCGGCGGAGAGGGAGGCAGCGGGCTCCGCAGCCAGCAAGACGCGCACGTTGCCGGATGATTGGGCAGGGCGGAGCAGGCACGCCGGGACGGGCGGCGGGAGCGCTGGGGGCGTGGGAGCATTGGTGTAGCAGGAGGGAACAATAATGTGTTCCCGATCCCGATGATCGCCTGCAGCACGCAGAGCCGGAGAGGATGGAGGACATGGAGGACATGCTGGAGAGAGACACAACTGCCGCTTCTGGGCATACAGGCCGAGCGGCCGGCGGCGCGCCGTGGCTGCCGTCCGGCTTTTCTCTCTCCCTCTCTCCAACTCCCTCCCTCTCTCTCCGTCTCCTGTCTGACTTCAACAGCACGCACCAATTCGTCTCCCTCTCTCTCCCCGTCCGTCGTGCTGATCCCCTCCTCCGGCGCCACACGCGGCCAGGCGCTCACCGCGGGCGCCAATTCTCTGCTCGCCCGCTCTCCACCGAGTACCCACAAAGGCGGTGACGGGGATCAGCGTCACGTCTTCTCTCGTCTTCTCCAGAAAACCTCGCATGCACAAAGACATCGTCCTGCCCTCCACCGTCGCCCATCTCCACCTGTAAGGTCTCATCGACTCGCAACGTGCCTCGCGCCCTGCCTGCGTCCAGGCGTGTCGCTCTCTTCTCCCGCCCGCCGTCGTGGCGCCGGCTTCCCGTCGCTCCGCCGCCGCGACCCGTCGTCTGCACGACCGTCGTCCTCCCTCCTCCTCCTCCTCCTCCTCCGATCACCCTCCGGTTTTCTCGAGTCGTGCAGTGACCAATGTTCTCCCCATGTCCAGCCCTCCTTCCGCCCCGGATCATGCCTCGTCCGCGCACCTGGTGACACCTGCTGCATCCGCCCACCATGATTGCTCTGCCCGAGACGCGCGCCAGCAGGGGCCGCTCGACCACCGCGACCACCCCCCGCCGACTCCCTCCTCCTCCTCCCCTCCCTCTTCTCCTCCCGCTGCCTCCCCGACTCCGAGGTCGAGATGCGCGCCCAGCTCCCCCATCAGGAGAGCCAGAACGACGCCCTTTGAGCAGCTCCGGCGACCCGACTTCTCCTCTTCCTACCACCCCCAGAGCCCGCAGCTCTCGGAGAGGGACAGTATCTTCGCCACCCACTATCTGCCTTCGGACAGCGATGTGAGTACTCCGCCGCTTCCTCCCGTGCAAGATGCAGACCGTCAAGGGAAGGTTGGCCTGATCCCTGGCCTTGAAGATGAGCCTTCTTCCGCGGCCGCGAGTCCCGTAACAACCCCCCGTCCAAACCACCACCACCACCAACACGACCACGATTCTCCAATGGAACTTTCCGTCTGTCGGAATGTTCCACTCCACCACCCTCCTTCCCTCCACCCGTCCCCAGAGACTTCCTCCTCCTCTTTGTCCTCTCCCACGGGTTCCCGTGCGGGCTGGGCCGGACAGCAGGAGACCGTGGAGAGCTCAAAGAGCGCAGGGTCCCGCAAGGTTGCCATCCGCGAGACCTTTCATCCCCTCCGCAAGACCGTCTCCGATGGCACCGGTAGTGAGAACCCTGTTCCTGACCGCAGAGTCCTCCCGTCGGCGTTAGGTAATGTCCCTCGCCCGAACCACAATCACAACCCGATGATTCCCCCGTCAGGCACGGATCGACAGCTGCCGGTGGCTGATCCTCAGGGAGCGCCGCCTCAAGCATACGGAGAGCCCGTCAAGAAAGAGGGCCTTCGGGACCCCAAGCTGGAGCGCAGCGCGAGCAGGGGCCGCAGCAGCAGGGTAGAGAAGTCGATCGAAGCGAACCTGACCAACGTGGAGCCGGCAGCTCACGTCCGTAGCCGCAAGTCAAGCCACTATCTGGGCCTGTTCAAGGAGAACACCACCTCCCCGGATCGGAAGAGGCGCGAGGATCGCGGGAGGGAACATGATCACACCGTCAACGAGCATGACCACCAGTCACAACTTCCCGAACGCCCGCACGCATCCAGCAGACGGGGTGCATTCGAGCTTCCTCCGTCGACCACGTCGGATGAAGAAGATGCCCCCCACCCTTCAGACACCCTGAAACAGCGCTCCTTGGCAGAAGGCAGATCTGTCGCGGATGTGTCTGAGGTGGGACCGCGCAAGCACCCCGACGATGCCACCGCCACTACTCCGTCCCGCCGATCGCTACCCCGAAGTCTGCTGGAGGAGATCCGGAATTTCCATCTTACTCCTCGTGGAACCTCCTTTTCACAGAGCATCCCGACCCAGCATTCGGAACGGGACCGTGATTACTTCGAAGGCGCTCCCCTATCTCCCCGATCCGATACCTCTCAGCCGCCGCAGCGCAGAGACTCTCGTGGGCAACTCGAAGACGAGGACGACGAGGAGAATGAGCAGATATCTTCCGCCGTGTATTTCCCGCACCAGCGCGCTGCCTCGGAGGAGGTCGAGCAGTTTGAAGGCAGCCGGGACAACGCGTTGCCAGCGGAAGATGACCGCGATGCGCCCCAAGAACGCGAAGACGGCCATGTGGATATTTCTCTTCGTTCCAAGAACAAAAGCAGGTTACTGCACGGTGAACTTCAGGCCGTGCAGAGTGATGCCAGCGAGTTGGGTACCATTTCGGAGTACAGTGCGTCTGAATCCGAGTTCGCGTCGGCGGACGAAAGCGGGCTGTCTGCTCGAGAAGAAGAGTCAAGCTTGACCGATGATGATGATGAGGATGAGGATGATGATGACACGACCCCCACCGCGACCCCAACGCAGCGCTCGCGCTATCTCCGTCCACGACGCAAACATACAACCGCGGCCCCTATCGGGGCCGTGGAGTTGAAGCCGTACAAACATCAAGTCGGAGGACATACGACCGTGTTCCGGTTCTCGCGAAGGGCCGTGTGCAAACAGCTCAACAACCGGGAAAATGAATTCTATGAGCGGATTGAACGGAGGCATCCGGAGATGTTGATGTTTCTGCCTAGGTTCGTATATTGTCTAGCCGTCCACCCTGTTGTACCTGGGATTCGTAGCCGTAGCTCGATATCACCGAGATCCCGTATTCTCCGTCTTCGGTTTTCTTTTTTTTGGCCCAAAACTTAATAGTAGATGTGCTGACAGTATGCCTTTTGTCGCTCTGGCCCTTGCAGGTATATTGGTGTTCTCAACGTGACATTTTCCAAGAATCCTAAGCGCTCGAAGACCCAGGCCGAAGACATGGCTGAGCATGCGGGAACGGAAAGTACCGGCGAATCCAAGTCTGCCGACAAAACCTCGACCCCCACCGGCCAGCATTCGCAGGCCCCGAAGAAGAATGCGGAGCAACCGAGAATCTTCAGTCAGCAGCAGGTCACCGGCGTTATTCCAAAAGTGATTCTGGAGAATAATCGCCACATAATCCCCGCAGACCTCTTTCCCCCGCCCCCGAGACCGCGGACGGCCGATGGTACGAGATCTCCAAGACAGCTCTTGTCTGACGACCGCGCCGCGTTCGATGACAAGAAACCGCAGACTAGCCCCGGGGGAGAAGCCCACTCCCATCCGCCAGCGAAAAATCACAGCGTCACCTGGGGTGCCACCACTGTCAATAGAAAGTTACAGGAGCAGGTCCTTCGGGAGGTGTTTTCGCCTCCTACCATTCACCATCATCGGCGGCACGCGCGCGGTCATTCTTCTTCCATGTCAAGATTCCGTTCTGGCAGCACCCGACGAAGGTCGAATTTCTCGGAGGATCAGACTTCTAGCAGCCGCCGGAGCGCAGACGGGACCAAGGAGTCGCCTGATACTGCTGGAATTGCTATTGCCAAGGGAGCCAGCAGTGAGGAGAAACCCGCTCTGTCCTCTTCCGCTTCCACGGCGATAGAGGCCAACTCGAGCCGGCTGGAGAAGATACGGGCTGCGGAGAGCCCACCGCGCTCCAGTTCCATGCCTCGGGCTCGGCCGGTCAGGCGACGCCATTCGGGTAGTGGCCTGCAGAGACGAAGGAGCATGAGCAGTAGCCAAGGCGGCGAGCTGATGTTCTTTGAAGACGACGGATATGGCGGGGACATGGAGGACGAGATTTTTCGCATGGAGGACGATGCTCCGCCCCGCGCACCCCCTCCTGCGGCCGCTGCGAAGAAATCATCCGCTCCAACGTCTTCAGAGGGTGTTGTCTCTGCCGAGCTGACCCGTCCCAAAGCTGGCACCTCTGAGCGCCAGACGATCCCGGTCTCTCTCGAGCCCAAGTACGACGAGCATTTCCGTATTCCAACCAATCCCAAGGAAGCGCAGACCAGGAAGGACGAGAGGGTCCAGTTCTTTCTCCTCTTGGAAGATCTCACTGCTGGCATGAACCGGCCCTGCGTGCTGGATCTGAAGATGGGCACGCGTCAGTATGGCATCGAGGCTGACGAAAAGAAGAAGAAATCGCAGAGACGCAAGTGCCAGACGACCACATCCCAGCAACTTGGCGTGCGGCTCTGCGGCATGCAGACCTGGAACGTGAAAAAGCAGGAGTATCTCTTCGAGGATAAATACTTCGGCCGCGATCTGAAGGCCGGCCGGGAGTTCCAGGACGCGCTCACGCGGTTTCTCTACGATGGGGTCAGCTACCGGAGCGTTGCGAAGAAGATACCGATCATTCTGGAGAAGCTGTCACTGCTGGAGAGCATGATCCGGAAGCTGAAAAGCTATCGTTTTTACGCCAGCAGCCTTCTGATCCTTTACGACGGGGAACAGTCGCCTCCCAAAGGCGAAGATGGCAAGAAGCACCGCGGAGAGTATGGGCACAATAACACGGACGTACAGCTGAAGATCGTGGACTTTGCGAACTGTGTCACCGGGGAAGATGCACTGCCGCCGAATGTCCCCTGCCCGCCTCACCACCCGGGCGACATCGATCGTGGGTACCTCCGGGGTCTCCGCACGCTGAGAATGTACTTCCAGCGTATCCTCAACGAGATCAACGAGGAGGAAGGCTATGTTGAACGAGGCGAGGGCGAAGCCATGGCTCTCGGCCCTCGAAGCGCCGGTCGGGATTCCGCGTCCGACCGGTATTGGGACGAAAGTGTGATGGAAAGCGATCCAGGGGAAGTCAGTTTCTAATGTGTGTTTTTTTTTTTTAATCATGAGGGGGTTGTCTGGGAATAGAGGTTTTCTTTTCTTCTTACCCGGAGTTGGTGGTTCCTTTCTTTGTTTTCCTCTTTGAACGACTTTTAATATGGATGTATCCCGAAACGGCGCCTGGCTATGGTGGCAGCGATGCCTGGATTTCATATTCTTTTTTTCCCTTTTTTCTTCTTCTTTTATTTTCTTCTTTGGTCGTTTCATGGGACTGGACGGCGTTATGGCTTGGGTGGAAAGCAAGACATATGCCTCGGTGGGGGTTGCTCTAATATTGATTGATCTTTGTTTCATCCATTCCTCCTGGCCGAGCCATGCGTGGAAAGCTGGTGAGTGCAGGGGAATTCCTAATGAGTGGTTTATTTATGGTGTCTTTTTTTTTTCTTTTCTCGGACATGTTTTATTTAGTGATAATACCTCCTGGGAAGTTGTCCGATTCCCTAGGACTTTGCCTTTTTTTTTACCTCTGCAGTGGATGTCGGTTGATTCGAGTGCATGTACATAGGTATTTCATATCTTTGAATTCGAAATATCGGGGCATTTGTTAGAATCCTAGTTTATTCTGGTAGTTTTTATGTACAGTACAACAGGGCCCTTGATCTGGCTGCCTCGACGTCCGTCACGTGCGCAGGCGATAAGCGCCGTATCTCCGGGCGCCACGTCTCGCCCTTATCAGGCGGATCATCTCCGCATGGCTCCAGCTCCAGTCCCTCTCTTCCCCTGCAGCGGTCGATTGGGCTGCTCGTCTCTAGTCGATCTGGCTATTCGCGATTCTGGCAATCGTCGAGGCACGTCGGATAAACACGGAGATGCGACGCTTTTCCTGAGGCCAAGCAAGCGGTGTGACGTGGGGACGTGCGGAGTGTCTGATGATCTGATCCGATCCCCCGGTTGCGGTGACGGTCACGATAACTCTCGATTGGCGCCGTTGGAGCCTATATAGCTGTCCCTTCGGCTTGTCGGCGTATTAGGCACGTTGCAATTGGCAAATTACGACTGAGCTGTTTGCTTATTTATTTTCCACCCCTAGCGTCGAGCCGTCTCTTGCCCCTTCGTTTGGATTCCGCCCGTTAACACTACAGTACCTCGTCTTCGAACAGGAGGAGATCTCTGCGGAGGTCAATCAGGTACAGTACAACTGCTGGCATCGCCATGGCCAGCTCGAAAAACGGCCATGCCAGGACCACGATCGATAAGCGCGATTTCGATGCCAATCGGCCGCTCCTGCGCGACTGTGTTGTAGAGCATGACGGGGATGGACGGAAACACCGACGCTCGGGGTCGGATGGCCTGCTGAGCGACGTCGTCGAGGGCATCGTGGAGCGGGATCGGAGGAAGATGAAGAGGGAGGTGATCCGGGTCTGCAGTTTCATCTGGGGGGTTATTAGCTGGTGAGTTTTGCGGTGCTTTTCTTCCCAAGCAGGACTGCCGACGGGTTTATTGATCTCGATGTCGTGGTTGTCTATATAGCCTCTGCGCCGGCAGTATCACCGCGTTCTCGCTCTACGGCCCTCTCCTCCTCACCCGCCTCCGCTACACCCAGCTCCGCGTCAATGCCGTCTCGATTGCCGCCGAGATATCCATGTACCTCCCCGTCCCGCTGTTCGGGTACCTGTGTGACCGGTATACACCGTCACCGCTGTCTTTGCTGGCAGGCATCTTCTTCGGGGCGGGCTATCTCCTGGCCGCGTTCACGTACCGGAGCGGTCCGCCCCCGGACGCGGGCGGATCGGGCTGGCCGTTTTGGGTCATGATACTGGCCTTCATCGGGGTGGGCGCGGGCACGAGCTGCATGTATCTCTGCGCCGTGGCGACCTGCGCGAAGAACTTCGGCCGAGGAAAGCACAAGGGCATCATGCTGGCGGTCCCGATCGCGGCGTTTGGCCTCAGCGGCATGTGGCAGAGCCAGGTGGGTGCGTATCTGCTGTGCGAGAGACTCGAGGACGGCTCCTGCGGCGACGTCGATGTCTTCCGTTACTTCCTGTTCCTTGCGATATTGCTCCTGGTCGTTGGCCTGGGGGGCACGGTGGGATTGAGGCTCGTCGATGAAGAGGAGGAGGAGAAGTACATCGACGAGGCGGTCGAGGAGCTCGAACGGAGCGGTTTCCTCGGGGATAGCGAGGCGAGGCGCGCGTATGGGACAATGGGTCCTAGCGACAGGACTGCTGAGATTGACGGTGATGATGGTACCGTCACACAGTCGGATGAGGAGCGCGAGGCCAGGCAGCGCGAGGCCGAGAGAGAGGAGCAGGAGTGCAGGAAGAAGAACTGGTTGCTCAATTTCGAGACGCGGCTGTTCCTGAAGGATCACACGATGTGGTGGCTTGCAGTCGGCTTCTTCCTGGTCACAGGGCCTGGGGAGGCCTATATCAACAACGTACGTTCTGCATATTATTATTCTTACCACGTTCTGAAATGGCCATGGTTATTTGACTGACACACTTTTTCAGCTGGGAACTATCATCCAAACCCTAACCCCCCGTTCATATCCTCCCCACGCCCCTCCTCCAGCAGGGCTACCCTCGACGCATGTCACCACCATCGCCCTGACATCGACCATCGCCCGTCTCCTGACGGGCTCGTTGTCTGATATCTTCGCTCCCCGCGCAACGCATCACCACATCCAAAACCCAACCACCCAGCAACCACTCCCCCAAACGCAAGGAGAAACCCGCATAACCCTCTCCCGCATGACCTTCCTCCTCCCCTGCGCCCTCCTCCTCTCGCTGGGCTTCCTCCTCCTCGCGTCCCCGCTGCCGCTGCACCACCCGCGCCTCTTCCACCTCTGCACCGCCCTCGTCGGCACCGGCTACGGCGGCGCCTTCTCCCTCGTCCCCATCGTCATCTCCGTCGTCTGGGGCGTTGAGAACTTCGGCACCAACTGGGGCATCGTCGCCATGGTGCCCGCCGCGGGGGCCGCCGTGTGGGGGGTCGTCTACTCGTGGACGTATCAGAGCGCCATGAATATGAGTGCGATCGACGGCGGTGTGGATGATGGTGGGCACTGCGTTGGGTGGCGGTGCTACGGGCTCTGGGCCGCGGGGTGCACGCTGAGCGTGTGGGTTGCGGTGGCGGCGTGGGCGGTTGCGTGGAGGGGGTGGAGGCGGAGGGGGGTTGTTGTTTGAATTCTTTTTTTTGTTTCCTTTTCTTTTGGTCTATTCTATCTATATATTATGGGACGTTGATTGGTTGGTGGAGTAGAATAGAGATTGATTGGAGTGGGAAGGGAGCATAGATCTAGATGGAGATGATTGCTCGGAGTGGGTTGAGTGAGGAGTGAGCTGAGTCCATTATGTCCATCGGTTCTGTTGGCGTTTGTGGGATATACGTATACATATATATATACACATATATGTATGTGTCTAGGTAATCTAATTATCATTTTGCTGCCGCTGTTGTTGCTGTTGACGATGATCTATCGATAAAATGATAATATATAAGATATAATATCATGTCCATTCATCACCAATGATGGAAAGGAGTTATCTTACTCGTGAGAATTGGTTTCCATCTTTGATTTTCTTAGAACTGTATGTACAGTACACCACAGTCAACATCATACTGTATCTAACTACCAGCTAGCTACCTAGGTCGTCCGTCTGTCCAGAAATGAAATAATGAATGATGTAAAGTAAGCGCACCATCCCCCCCCCCCCCCAAAAAAAAGCATGATGATAACAATATCTCTCTAGCTGAAGGACCGAGACCAAACCAAAGCCAGAAAAAAAAGGAAAGCCAGAAACGGACACTTTGATCATCTCGATCATCGATCATCTCACCAACCAACAAACCAACACCAACCTTACCGTACGTAAGTCGATGGACCAATCAGGATCAGACCAGATCAGGACCAGAAAAGGATACGACAAAAAATGTGTATTAAAACAAGGATCGAAATAGAAAAAAAAGGAAAAAGGAAAGGGGACCAAAGATACCCATGCAAATTGCAAAATCAGAAAAGTAATATTGCAAGACTTTTCTAATCGTAATGCATATTATCAGGTAGGGTCGGGTCGGGTAGGATATGATGATCCCATGAACGCAATGGAGGCCCAAGACAAGCAGAGCTGCAGCCAGGCAGCCAGCCCAACCAGCCACGCCTCCAAGAAGAGTATTAAAATAAAATCGGACTTCCAAGGTCATAATATAAGCAAAATAATGTCGATACGGCCTAGATATCTGTTGACGACGGGTCGAGGCCCATGAAGACCTTGTACAGCCGCCTGCTGACGGCGGGGCCGATGCGGGAGTCCGTCAGGGCGCCGTTTCTGTTGGCGGATTTCTGGAGCAGCAGACGTGTATGTTAGCAAGATGTTCCAAAGAAAAAAAAGGGCAGCACAGGGATAGATAGAAGACGAACCTTCACATTCTCCAGCATCCCCGGCCCGTGCACCCTCATCCCCCGCACGAGGTCCACCACGCTGGGGTACCTGGCCGCGATGCCGTACGCCATGGGCGCCGTGACGCGGTTGACCTCCTGCAACATGCGGACGAACGTGTCGGCCTTGTCCTCGCCGGATTTCACCTGCCCGACCTCCATACAGAAGGCCGAGTCGTTGAACTCCATGCGCTCCCGCCGGTAAGGGATCGTGGAGATGTGCTCGGTGAAGATCCTGATCCACTCGGCGGACTCGGCGGCCGCGGCCGTGTGGTGGATGAGGCACGAGTGCGTGACCTGCAGCCGGAGGAGGGCATCCTCGATGAGGTCGTCGTCGACGGGGGGTGTGGTTTCCGGTTTCCTCTTGGTGGTCTTCTTGCTGCGGGACTGGTTGTTGTTGTTGGATGATGAATCGTTGTTGGTGTTGTTGAACTGCCGGAGCACTTCGGCCTGGTAGGCCCTGTTGCGCGAGTTCTTGTTCTTGCGCATCCACGCCGCCAGGCCCTCGATGAGGTAGATGGGCTTGCAGCCCGGGTAGGCGCTCTTGATCCGGAGAACGTGCAGCTCGAGCGTATCCTCCGAGTCGGCCGGCGCGGTCGCCATGTCGACGAACTCCTGCGCCGACACCAGGCACAGCACATGCTCCTCCTGCCGGATGTAAAGAGGACACGGCTCCCAGCGGCCGGCCTCCTCGTTGTAGTTGGCCCTTACTTTGCGCCGCCACTTAACGATGTTGGGGATGGGGCTGGCGAAGAACGTCCGCTCGACGCCGAGGTGCCGCATGAACTCCGTGACCTGGTTGCCCACGCTCGTCTCCTCCAGCGACGACGCGACGTCGACGATCATCTCGGGCGTCGAGAGCTTCTTGTCGACCTTGAGCTTGTTGACCTCGGCGATGTCCGCGGCGAGCTGCTTCTCCTTGACCTTTTCTTCCTTGAGCTTCCGCTTTCGCTCCCTCTCTTCCTCGCGTTCGCGTTCGCGCTGCGCTTTCGCCGCTTCGCGCTCCCTGGCCTTGGCTTCCTTGTTCTTCGCATCTGTCGTACTAGTAGACTTGCTTGATTTCTTGGGTGGTCTTCCCCGCGGCGCTGGCGCAGGAGCAACCACACCGTCCGACAAGTCCTCGTCGGAATAATCGGCCCCATTTTTATCCCTGGCCTTCTTCGACGCTGTCGCACCATTCCGCGCCTCCGCCTTAGACCGATCTTCCAGCCTCGCCAGCAGATTCGCAGTGCGATCGGAAAGATGCGCCCTCGAAGTAGAAGCATGAGCAGTCGCAGTAACAGTGGCAGTAGTAGAAGAGGTATTACGAGCCCGTGCTGACGACGACGGCGCAAAGTCCAGATCCAACAGATCATCCGGCGGAGGCATAGCGAACGGATCGCTGAATTCCTCAATGTCATCATCGTCGTCGTCGATCGTGATCGTCGCAGTCTTCTTCACATTAGCCCTTTGCGGGCCAGGACCAGGACCCGTCGCCGAAGGCCCAGGCTCCGGAGCATCAGACGTGAAGACTATTGGGTCCGACTCGTCGCCGTTCCATGTCGATTTCCTCGTCGTCGTGGTAGTAGTGGCCTTATTTTTATCATTATTATCGCAACCCGTCGTTGTGGTGGGAGGCAGACCGGGCCCATCGTCCGAAAAGATGAACAGAGAATCATCCTTCTCTATTCTTGGTTGCTGCGCACCACTCGTATTACCCCTCCGCACGGGAGACAGAGACGGAGATCTAGATCTCGATCCAGACCCGGGGCTCAGCCGCTGCCTCTTCGCGGGCCTGGCGTTGGCGACGTCATCAATGTCATCGTCGTCGTATCTGAAGAGGTTCGGAGGGGCGTCGTAATCGTCCGACGAGAGGTGCACGGAGCTGGCGAGCGTCGTCGACCGATTATTATTATTATTACTAGGCCGGGTCGTCAAGGACGGTGGTGGCTGCGGGGGGGCGCGATCCGGAGTCGACGAGATCAGATCGATGACCTCCGGCATCCCGGCAATTGCGCAGAGAGAGATGCGTGATGGTGATCCTGTCTATCGCAGCGAGAGCGGAGGCGAACGCGCCGCCGGCGTCGACTCGCGTCTCGACGCCGCGAAGTCACGTGACTGATACTTTGGGGTATCCGAGCTGAGCATGATGACCATAAGGGATGATTGCGGTCCATATTGAGGTATAATAAACTAAAGGGTATTATCATTAATAAAATTACATGGCCTTCAAGGCAGCAGCAGCAAGAATCGAAACCGCAAATCCTGACAAGACAACGCCAGCCAGCAGCTGCTGGAAGCCCATAAACGGCCGCCTGGGAGAGCTCAGCATGTCCAGGATCTCCTCCTCCAGCCTGTCTCCCATGGCAGTCAGGGAGAACACCTTTTCCACCCTCTCCCTGCCGTTGGCGGCCATCCTGTCGAGCTCCTTCTGGTCCATGTCGAACAGGACCTTCCTCATGACGGCCGTCCACTCGTCGACCGCCCGGGCGTCCCGGAGCCAGCCCGTTTCGCCCTCGACGATCGTCTCGAGCGGCCCGCCGGTGTTGGATGCGAGCACCGGCAGGCCGGCGTGCATTGCCTCGACGGGCACGATGCCAAAGTGCTCGTTGACCGGGGTGTAGAGGAGGAGCTTGGCGTTGGAAAGCAGGGTCTGTTTGAACGCCGTCGGCACGGACAGGAGGAAGAGGACGTCTATCGAGTCTGGGATGGAGAGCGCGGAGATGACGGTCTTGGACGTCGCCGTCTGCAGACCGAGGCTGTTGGCCAGGGCGTCGAGCTCCTTGTGATACTGCATGTTTTCCTGGACTCGGTTGTCGTAGCCGCCTGATTACTCGTAAGCATCTGCCTAGGCTCTATAAGACCCAAGATGGGTCACTTCAGAGGAAAGAATAACTCTTACCCGCAATTACCAATCTCGTCCCTTTCCTCCCTTCCTCCCCGAGCCCATGATACGCCCGTATCGCAAGTCCCACATCCTTCTTGCGCTCAAACCGATTGATGCTCAGAAAGATCTTCTTCCCACCCCACAGCTCGTCCCCGTTCGCGATCACCTCGTCCTCCAGCTTCTTCTCAGCAGTCGCACTCTTCTTCTCCTTCTTCTCCGTATCCACGCACGGATAGACGACACGCACATCCCCCAGCCTGCCCGGCCCAAAGACACTGCTCACGACGCCGCGCGTGAACCGCGAGTTCGCGACGACCTTGTCTGCCGCGCTCATGGCCCAGCCCTCGAACCAGTCGAATAGGCAGCGGTACAGGGCCTTGGCGAGGCGGAGGAGCGCGCTCCGCTCGTCACGCCGCGCGAGCAGCTGATCCGGGAAGTGGCAGTAGAAGAGGATGCGTTGTCTTTTCTTTTTCTTATTCTTCGAGGGTCGGCTGCTGGCACTGCCAGCGCATCGCGGACCGAGCGTCTTCAGAACGGGCACGCACGCGGGGACCTGGTCGACGATAAAGATGTCGTCTTCGAATTCGCCTTCTTCGTTTTCTTCTTTACATTTGCCATCTTTCTCTGTCGTCGTCGTTGCCGTCGACGTCGATGATGTCCCTCTGCCGCTACCGCTCAACTCCCTCAGCACCGACACCGTCAGATGCAACTGCCTCAGCACCGCCATCAGCACATGCAGCCTTCCGCACACATGCGCGGGGAACACCGTGTTACCCCGGACGCGGACGTCGAGCGTGCCGTCGCGCGCCTCCTCGAAGCAGTGGTTGGGGTCGCGGTGCGAGGTGTAGATGGTGACGCGGTGCCCGCGGGCCTGCAGCGCGAGGGCCGCGTCGATGATGAGCCGCTCCGCGCCGCCGATACCCAGGTCCGGGTGGATGATGATGACGTTGGAGCGCTTGAGGCGGGACATGGCGGGTCTGTATTCCCTGACTCCGTCTTCCTTTTTTCTTTTTCGCTGGTGAGTCAAGAGCTCGACCAGCTGTCGTGTGGGGCCAAGGAGTTCCAGGCGTTGATAGACGGCGGGCGGGCCCCAAACGTTGTCATGTGATAGCGAGGTCTTATCTTATCGGCCGGGCGCGCTGCCGTAGCGGAAGAACCACATAGTCCAGTCTGGGTACTGATTTTGGAGCATAATGATAATGATAATGATAGCATCCTCCTAGAAAAGTATAATCTCTACAACTCCCAAGCGAGACGCCAATCAGTCGCTGAGGCAGTGGAAGACTACCCTGAAGACTCCACTCAAAAACTCCATTGTCTGTCTATTGGAGAGGATAATGCATCATATTCTTCCAAATGTCTACTAGCTGAACAGACCTTCCCTACTAGTATAGTATATTTATATACGAACTGAAATCGGAGACATTGATGTTGTATATTATCGCCCAATCTGAGAGCGTTGAACTGCAATCGCAATTGGTATCTGCGCAGACTCCACTGAAAGAAAACCATGTAGAAGACAGGGGTATAAAAGGGGGGAAAAAAGGGGGGGGGAATCCACAAAATACAACGAAGGCTACAGATAGTAGCCTGGGCATCGAACATTACCAATAACAACAGGAAAGGAATTTGTGCCGGGTAGACAGGAACAAAAGGGGGACATAGGAAAGACAGTGACAACCAACACAGGCAGAGGGGCAGTTCTTTAGATGACTGAACATGAAACATATACATCAAAAAAATTCCAGAGCGACCTGAGAACAAATCAAACAGGGGGCGGGTCGTCATAAAATGACATCATCAGAAGCCGGGACCAAAAACAGGAAAATAGCACAAAAATGAGAGTGAGATAACCGTGACCGAGGTGACAACAGGATAGAACACACAGAAGAAGCAGACTGAAGGTATGGACGGATGAGGTAGCCTATCCTCATCGATGCACTTCTCCGACGGTAGCAAAGAGCCAGAAATCCTCCTAGAAGCAGTTGAGCGTGCTCTTCTTCTTTTTCTTGCTGATCGCATTCATCCGCTCTTCCAGCTGGGCTCGGGCGGCTTCCGCTTCCCGTCGGGCGTTCCGCTCTTCCTCCATGGCTTGGAGTGAGGCACGAGTCGAGTTGCGCTCCTTGCGGAGTTGTGCGAGCTCATCCTCGTACTGCCAGGCCTTCTTCTTCCAAGCCTCCATGTCCGCCTTGACCTTGTTGCTCTGCGCCTCGAGGTCCCCGAGAGCCTCCTCGAGCGTCGCGGTGAGCTGCTTCTCCGCATAGAGATGCTTCTCGATCGTGCGGATGCGAGCCTCCTGATCCTCAAGGAGTTGGGCGCTGACCAGCTCCTTGCTGGCGTGTCGCGAGCTTGGCGGAGACATGCTTCCAGATGCCGTGGAGGCAATAGTGGGAAGCGGTGGAAGCGGGATGGCAGGCGGCGGAGAGGGAAGAGAAGCCGCCGAGTTCTTCCGAAGGCTCGAAGTCAGAGAGCCGGCACGATCAAGCGAACCATCGTGGACGCTGCTGTGCCGGAGTTGAAGCTATCGGTTGTCAGCAAGAGGTCGTCGACCTTGCGCGTGCAAATGGAACTTACCTCAAGCTGCTCAATGCGCGCACGGTAGGACTCGATCTCCTTTTCGAGGCCAGTAATCTTCTTGTTCGCCTCTTCGAGGGCTTGATCCTTTTCCTGCTGGATGGTAGAAAGACGGTTGTGGTGCTGGTCGAAGGTGTTGGTGATCTGCTCCTCCAGCTCTTCAACCAGACGCACGCTCTTCTGCTTCTCAGCATTGATCTCCTCGATAAGTTTGTCCTTCTTCTTGATCACCTCCTCCTTCTCTCGAAGAGTCTCTTCGAGATTGGCGACGAGGTGGGCAAGTTCGTTGATTTTGGCTTCCTGCTGCGACGATTTCTCAGTCAGCTCCTTGACCTGGCCATCCAGACCACTCTTGTTGTCCAACTGCCTGAGAAGCTCCTCGTTGGCATCCATGAGCTCGGCGCATCTATCGGAGAAATGCTTCTTCTGTGATAGGATGTCCTCGATCTGGTCAGACAGAGCGCTGCTCGTAACCGGTGCTCCCAGGATCTTGGAAACAGTCTCGAGCAACTTCGTCACCTCGTCCTTCGAGCCTGAGATCTCGGATCTCAAAGCATTCAGCGCTTCCTCATGTTTAGCATTTTGCTCCGCGAGTCGCGATTCATATTCAGCCTGCGCTGCAGCTGTCGCACGGGTTTCCAACTCCGCCAGTTCTTTCCTGTGGGATTCCTGCAAGGACTCCAGGTCTCTCCTCTGCGAGTCGACAAGAGATTTCTGCGCCTCGATCTCTTGTTCAAGCTCGAACACACGAGATCGGTAGGTCGCAAGCTCAGAGTCATTGGCCTCCTTCGCTGCAGCCTGCTGCGACAACTGCTCCTGCGCAACAGCGTAAGACTTCTCGAGGTCGGCGATTGCCTCGAGATGAGCATCGATTGTCGACTTGTGGTATTCGATTTCCTGCCTCAAGCTGTCGACGAGTTCTTGGTGCTTGGCCCTCTCGTCCTCCAGCATCCTTGCCACAGCTTCCTGCTCGGCCGCCGACGAGTCGGTAGCGGCAGCGCGTTCTGCGCGCATGGCCTCAATGGAGGCCAATGCGGCTTCGAGCTCAGCCAGGGTGGTGTTGAGCTGCTTCTCGGAGGACTGCAAGGATTCAACGGCAGCCTGGTGCCTGTCCTTCCACTCGGATATCTCACTCTCAAGGGCCCCAATTTTCTTTTCCTGCTCTCCTGAAGTCTCAATGGCATTTTGGTGCTTGCCCTTCCATTCGGATATTTCACTCTCGAGAGCCTCGATCTTCTTCTCCTGCTTCTCCGAACGATCCTCGAGAGCTTTGGCCGCGGCCTCCTTCGATTCGATAACCTGGGTCAGGTGCTGGATCTCAGCGAGCAATTCCTTCTCCCTCTTGTCATGCGCCTCCTTTAGTGAGGCAATGTGGTTCTCCTGTTGGACGATCTGGTCGCGGAGTTGGGAGACGAGGGTCATATCTGCTGACGAGCCGTGCAAGCTGTTCCTTTCCCTCGTTAGTCCTGATATGATCTGAGACTTTGTCTCCATTTCCTTCTTGATACTCATGTTCTCGGCTTCCAAGGCCTGGATACGTTCCATACGAGTATGGAGCTCGTGCATGGCCGCGTTGAGGTGGACATCGAAGTTCTGCATTATGTCAGGGCGGTCCTCAAACTCCTCGACGGCAATATTCCGGAGTGCGGCCAGACAGCGATGAGCCCGATCCACGGTTGACATCAGGCTCTGACTCGAAATCCTGCGAATAACGGTTGACTTGGGCCCGGGGGACGTGGGCGACGGTGAAGACTTGGCTCTGTGAAGCTCTGCCTTCAGCTGTTCCACAAGCCCAAGGGTCTGCTCATGCTCCGCTTGCAGCTGAGCGTATTTTTGCGTTACCAAAGTCATGCCTTCCTGGTGCTCCTCGAGCAGCTTGCGCAGGTTCTCGACTTCCGACGACACTTGTTCCCCTTTGTCGGGCGCATCGGGAATCCTAACTTCGCTGCTCTCCTTCTTCGCGACGGAGTTCGCATCAGAAGCTTCCTGAGAGATAGCTGACTCCTCGGCCAAGGATAATTCCGACGAGAGAGAGCGTGAGGATGAGTGTGGTCCACCAGTCTTCAACTCGTGGACCCGGGAATCCCCTAAAAAAGAAGCCGGCCGCGATGCTGTCACTGGAGATACAAGACCCGCCTGAGCAGTAGGCGGGTGACGAGATTCATCGGCGGCATCTTGCTGCAGTTCGGCAATAGTCCTCAAAGCTTCCTCGTACTTGGAAGCAAGAAGCTCATACTCGTTCGTGGTGCTCTCATGCTGGATGCGTAGGTCAAAAAGCTCCTGTGTAACACTCTCAAGCTTCTCGGCAAGAAACTTGGCCTGCGCTGAGCTTTCAGACGCGTCAGCGTTGTCGGCCGCGGGTCCCTTGGAACCTTGCTCTTGAGATGCCTGCTCCAGTGCCAAACGGGAATCATCAGCAGCATCGGCATCGACCTCTCCGACATCCGGAGGATGTTCGCCCACGTCGTCGTCCGACTCGGGGATCGCAGTCTCGGCCGCCTCAGCCAGAACATTGAGAGACTGTGTCCTCCCCTGGGCTTTTTGAGATTCCTTGATCGACACAGGATCAGAGGCAGGGCCCTTGCTCTCTCCGCGTTTCGTGCCATTCTGCTGGATGTGGTCCAGTTCGTACAGTAGATTGTCGAGCTTTCCGAGGCTCCTCTGCCGCTCAATAACGTGTTCGAGGCGTTCCATTTCTCGTTGCATCAACTCGATGTCCTGGTCTGCCTCTGCAAGACGCTCCTCCAGTCTCGAGATGTATTCCTCGCAGCTGGCTTCATTCTCACGGGCACGAGCGAGTTCCTTCTTCAAGTCCGCCACGATGGCCGCGTACTTCTCTTCGCCAGAGGCGTGTCCGTCGAGTTTCGATTCGAGTTCATGCAGATAGCTCTCCGTATTGGCTTCCCGATCCATCAGCTTCTGGATCCGAGCCTGCAGCTGCGCGTTCACCGTCTCAATGTACGCGCACTTGGTCTCACGCTCAAGGAGAGCGCTCTCGGTATTCGCCAAGGATGTTCTCGTGTTGGACAGGGACGATTCAAGACTCTGGATCGTCTTCTCATACTCCAGGACCACGTGTTCGACGGACTCCGCAAAGGAGTGGGATCGCTTGAGTCTCTCCACGGAGCTGTTGCCGATCACAGAGGCGATCTCTTCCGGATCCCCATTGTACTCGGAAGCTTTGGTGAGTTCGGAGATCAGCTTGGCATGTCGTTGACTAAGGGCTGTGTAGCTCTCCTGAATGTCGAGGAGTTGGTTTTGAAGCTCGATCTCTCGCTCGCTGGGACGATCAGTCCGCTCTTGCGGTGCAGCACTCCTCCGCTCAGCTTCGGAGTTGCGAAGCTGCTGTCGCAGGAATGCTACCTCCGCCTTGAGCCTGTCGATGACGGCCTGCTTGTCACTTTCATCGGCCACTTGCTGGATTCGAGGCTTGCTTTGAATGGATCTGGCCCTCTGCGCATACTGTATAGTGTTCAGGGTCTCACTCAGATGGAATTCGGCCGGAGTCACACAGGCAATCATGTAGGTTATGGCATTCCCGCCAAGGGAATCTTGAAGGAGCCTGGTGAGCTTCGAATCTCGGTAGGAGACATGGGCACCAGATTGACGAGACGATAGCTGGGAGATCACCTTGCCCAAGGCAGCCAGACCGGCGTTGATCGCGATACCCTCCTTTGCACGTTCACCGGAAGCTCCTGTGTTCTTCAATCTCTCGCTTCCCGCAAGATCAACAAAATGAAGTTTGCTGTCGATGGTGACGGAGGAATCGGAGCCTGACAGGGCTTCTACAGGCACAGAAAGTCGTTTGTCTTTCGCAGATATCGTCGAACCACCCGATGACTTGCGTTGGACGAGGTTCAGACTGAATACTGCATGGGATCGGGATGACTTGGCATTGATGGCAGTGGCATCGGTCTGTCGGATTGACGAGCCAAAATTCAGCGCACCCATGAGATCTTCAAACGAGTTGATGTTAACCTGATGCAAGCCAGTCAGGATGATCCGGCCCTTCGGATCCTCGCGTATCGTGACCGAGCTACGGCCGCTCAGCGGTGTGGATTCCGGAAGCAGAAGGTCTCTAAGTTGTTCGTTGTAGATCTGGAGCTATGGTTAGGGGCTTGCGCGTTTTCCATCGTCGGGCGTCTTTCCGTACCTCGACATAAGTCGCCTTCAGCTGCCAGTTCTTGTCAAGGCCATTCTTCCCGAAGACTCCCGTCTGGGAACTCAGGGAGTACCTTCCTGGGGTACGAAGCCCGGACGAACTGTTGCGATTAGGCTTGGGGGGCTCTCCAAGTTTCTCGAAGAGCATCTGAGCTGCGCGTGGAATGATTCCTGGTGTCCAGTCAGCCGTCGCCTTTAAAAAAAAAAAAAAGAAAGAAAACGGAGCGCTTCGCTTGGGAATCGTGGGAAGGTCTCGCAGCGTACCCATGGATTTGGGGTCGTTCTGCGCATTTGGTGAGCCGGTTCCCATGGTGTATGACTTTCCGGCGCCGGATTGACCGTAGGCCAGGATGGACACATTGTAGCCCTGCAGAAACGAGTTCACGCTGTCGCTCACGTATTCCCATATCCCTTCCTGGTCCGTTGTCTCCGGGAAGACCCGGTCGAAAACAAACAGCTTCCGTCCCTGGGGCACGTCAACCGCCAGGCTGGTCGGTGACGTGACGTGGACCATGGACCGCTGGAACCGTGGCGGAATCAGCTCGTAACCCGGATCGGTCGGCTTGAGAGGAGGTCGCACGCGGACGGCTATGTTCTACGTCAGTGGGCGACTTTTCATTCTCCTAGTAACCATGCTGCGCGCAGTGTTGATGAGGAGTGAGAATAGGGAGCTCGATGCGCGACGACCGCGCGCCTGTCGAACGGGATGTGCGCAGCAGCGGGAATCGAAAACGTACCGACTTTGACAGCGGTTTTGCTCTCCTCATCGGATGCTCGACTTCCTCTCTCCTGCTTGCTGCCCGTGCTCATGCGACTGCTGCTCCTGGACGGCCGGACGGCGCCGCTCACGGGTCGCTGGGGAACGCCCGTTGGCGACCCCTCCGGCGAACCCGTCATGGTCTCCCGCTGGTGTATCGGTTGTGGAAAGGAATGTTGTTGGAGTGCGACGAGGGCTCAGAGACGACGTGGGCGGGTATCTCGATCGTTAAAGGAAGGACGCGGAGGCGGTCATCAGTCGTGATACGTTTTTTTTTTCTTTTCGGGGAGGCGTGCGACTTGGCGCTCTGCGGAGAGCGGCGACGCAAAGTTTCTCTCTTGTCTGCGGGACGGCGCAAGTAGCAGAAGGATGGAGTTGGACGGGCTGATAGATGGAGTAATCGGGGAAAGGATTAACGCGCAGTCCCTCGCGTCGTAGACAAAGAAAGAGAGAGGGGAACAAGGTCAGAGAGGGCGAGACAGGCACGACGACGGGTTAGACCAGACCACACAGATGCTAAAAGAGCGCGACGAGACGCCTCTGGCGCAACGGGGAAGAAGCCTTGACTCCTGAAAGAGCGGACGGACTGATCTGGCGGACAGTTAACCAGGGTGTAGGTTTAGGGAGCGCAGGGAGAGGGGGCCACGGGCCAGAGGTGCTCCGTCCCGCGCAGGAGAGCAGAGGGACTGGGGCGGGCTGCTTACTCTCTAGCAGCTAGCCAGGAGACTGTCGAGACGATCGATCGTCTCCACGAGGCGGTTCAGGGGCAGAGGCCGCCAAGGAGGCGCGGCGGGGCTCGTCCAACGGCCGTCCGCGCCCGTAGCGTCGCCGTACGAGACGGCCTGGACGATGTCTCCCGAGTCCGCTGCGCGTGCAACACATGTCCTCTGGATCGCTGCTCTCCCACGTAGCATAACGACTGCCAGGCATGTCCGGCGCAGCAGGATACACATCGCAATGGCAGCGGATATATGTCCACGGCCGCACCTGGGCGGCGGCCCGCGGTTCGCGGCGGGTCTGCTCCATCGCCCACGCCGTCGCTCACGACCATCGATCCATCTGATCTGTGGAGATGCTGATGCGGAGGGTCACCATCGAGATGAACCATCCGCACCATGCCACCTACGAGTTCAGTCGCAAAGAGTTAGTTTGTACGCGATGTTCCTGGATTCCTCGGAGCACAGGCTGTCAATCGCCCCGAGCTCCTCCAGCGGTGATATGCCGTCATATCCACAGACACTCGGCAACAGGATGCACAGGTCTTGTCCAAGTCCTGTAGTCTCGCCAAGGGTATTCTCCAGCCTGGAAGGACGGCGTGCCTTGCTAAGAATCGATCATCCTGCCCAGACGCCACGCTGATCACGACAAGCATCGAGATCTTGAGCTTCCCACCAGGAACAAGGAACTGCCCCAGCGTTGCTGTCATCTCGAATGGGAATCCGACCCCTCGGCGATTTCGAGCCCATGTCAGTTCTCAATTTCAGCTAGTACCCATGTCTACTCTGGCGTGGTTGTTTGCAGAGAATATCTATCTGATACCTGTCCACTGCACAGGGGCTGAGCGACTAGCCCCCCAAAGAGACGAGTCATGAATGATGGATGTCTACATACTTGATAGTGAGCATTTCATATTGCCCCCGTGGCTATCTCGGCAAAAAGGCGCGACTGCGAGTCGTACGGAAGATGCATTTTGAAGCGACGTCTCCCTGACTACAAACCTAGATCCGATTCATTCGGACTACGAACAGCCACAGGGCAGAAGAGCCGGATTGCATCTGTAGTCCCTCGCCTGTCCGGCCGTTTGCGAATCCGAGAATCATCAAACGCGTTTGATCGCCATCGAGCGTTGGGGGGAGAGCCTCCTCCTGCTGTTGTTACCGGCGATATCAGTTTCGCGCATGTGGAGTTCCACCCCTGCTGTCGTGTGAAGCGAAGTGCAATTAGTAATAGTACAGTATGGTCGGGATGTAATGCATGGAAAATCCGAAGTCGAGCCACGCATCCCTGATGCAGCAAACGCCAAGTCCCACAAGCATGCAAAAAATTCAAGCGTCAAGCCCGCTGGAGATTCCAGCCTCCGCCTGATGGAGAACATTTTTGCCATCTTGGTGGTTGCGCCGTGCGCAGGCAGAGATCAAGGCCTAGGATTATCCACCGGCAAGGAAAAAGGAACGAAGCCAATTTTAGGACATCTGTCATCCATGAATCCTGAGTCCAGTGTCAACGGAGCGCTTCGGGGTTGTAGCGCCACACCGTATGTCGTTCTGCGCCGTACTGCGTACGGCATCAGCTTTGGGATAATTAATAATCACCGTAGTTTTCAAGTCGATGCATCATCATCGACCAATTTCACAGCAAACGGAAGAAAGATAGGGGCCACGACATTTCAGTCTATACATAGCCCGCGGAACCGTTGGAAGGCAAGCTTCCACATGGCTACAGCGACATACCGCATAAAATGTCGAACAGACTTGGTCGTGATAAGCATCGCGATGATCGGGCTCCTCTTTTCTGCTGCACTGGCCAGAGCTTTCGAGCGCGAACCCACCCAGACGGGGGATTCTCCACACCCCTATATCTCCGATCCTTTGTGCGCGCCAGCACCTGCGACTTGAGGCTGGTGATGCCGTTCTTAGACTTCAGCCCGCTGCAGCCCAGCGGACTTGTCACGGCTCCCGTCGCTCGGGCGGGTTGGACAAGCCCTGGCAGGCTGGCACGGCGATGCAGCCAGTCGAGAGGGGACTGACGATCGCTCTGCGGCCACCGCCAAACGCAGCAAAAGGGTGCTTGCGGATTCTGACCGAGAAACGAGAAACCTGGCGCGAGTCGCGACTAACCACGACAGTAAGAGGCACAGCGCCGTTGCGAGACTGGAAAGCTCGTGCTCTTCTGCTTATAGAGGACGAATTAAGACCGCAGACGTTGCTCCTTCTGTCCTGTGCTCCGACCAAGGATGAATCATGACTGGCAGCCGATCCGAAGGCCGGAAGCGCCTGGATGCCCCGGATGTCCAGGAAAGGCAAAAAGAAGAGCGGTGACGGGTCCGGAGGAACCTTACTCGACAGTTTCAAGACTCTCAACTGAACTTGAATGTCTACACAAAGTTGTTTGAAGTGGGCTACACCGTTTTGAATTTAATCCTCCGCTCTTTTCATCTCAGACCACCCCACGATCTCACATCGAATGGTCGAAACCAGTACTTCCTCTGCGGATAGTACACAGTAACCGAGTCAGAACACTTCGTCCTCGCGTACAAAAGCACGGCGCAGCGTGCAGTCCAGTCCGCCCACGAGCCACCAACGCTAACGCGTAGCTGCATCTCTCTGCCCATCATGCCACGAGTTCCCCTTTTTATTCCCTGCGTGAGCGTGAGCACGGTGCGTCAGCGCGGTCCAAAAAGCTCAGGTCTTAAACTCGACGGTTCGCACCCTAAGCCTAAAGCAAAGTGGGCGTGCAGCCGATCCCTTACTACTGGGGTATAGACCTGGTCTTCGGCCCCGGCCGCATGCAAGCATTACTGTAAGGTGCCTTGTTAAATTTTTTCTTTTTTCTCCCTAAACCCGCTTAAGGCGTTGGTTTGAATTGATTTGAACTGTTTTCGAAACAAAGCGGTCCAGCCTCCTTCGGAATAATAATAATGATAATGATAATGATCTCGACTTGACCCTGAAACTTGTTTTATTTTAACTGTGCCACAGTACACAACAACAATAATCTTTTTTTCTTTTTTTTTTTGGGCTGCTTGACAGCTAACTACTGTATGTACTGCACTGTCTATATCGACCAGCGTACCGTCTCCACGGTTACGTTACCCCCTTCGTGTGCCTGACTAAGACTCACTACTGTACTACTGCATGCATAAATAAGTTCGGGTGGAGTTTCTGCTCTCTCTGCATGGAAGTCAAACAGTCATGAGGTTGTTTGTTGTCCTAGAGAAATTTTATACCGTTTAACAGAACAGATCTCACGGGAGATATGCCGTGCGGACGCACTTTGGTTTTTTTTTTTTTTTTTTTTTTTTTTTTTTTTTAAAGAAGCGATCATTATTATTATTTGTCATTTTCAAGAGTACGGAACGGAAGGAACTTTATTGAAATAATTCTCCATGGCCCATCACCAGTAGTTCCTTAGATAGTGATTGATCATCGACACGTGCGGCTGGAACCACGGGTGCCGGCGGGAGAGGAGTCGCGTCAACAGTCCCCGAGGAGTAAGGATCGACCTCGACCTCGACGGTGGTGAGGGTTTAAGTTAAACTCTGAGTTGTTTTTGGTTACTTGTCGAGGGTTTCGGTGCGGAAATAAAAATAATAATGATAATACGGTCTCCCAGCGTGGAGTGCTGTACATACCTGTACATACTGTGTAGATGTACATGTTTTTGTTGTTGACAAGAAAGAGGTTGATTGATGACTGCTCAGGCATCCTGCGTACATACCTACAAGTTCCTACGTATCAATCAACAGCATTGATAGATTAGTATGGAGCCTATGAATTATTATCTCTGGGGTGGGGTATCCACCATCGGAGTCAGAATAAGGTGGAAAAAAAGGAAACGAGGGAAAAAAAAATCTCTTATAAGGAAGCTGTCCAGCCTATGCAGGGCAGAAGGATAGGACAGGCAAGGAGCGGTCATCATCATCATTAATGATATTATTATCAGAGTTCACCTAACCCGAAGAACGAAGAACAAGAAGTAAGTAGCAATAGTTATCCCGCCCATTCAACTGCATGGAGCACCTCGATATCGCTCTCGTATGTACAGTACATATATCGAGATGTATCGCACAGGACAATACCTAGGTAGGCAGGTAAGTGTCACGGCAGTCCAGTTGCCTCCTCCTTCCGCGAAATAATAAAAAAATAACAATAATAGCAACAACAGCAACAGCTAAATAAAACAGGCCAAGGGACCGATGTATTAATTAATTAATTAACTAACTAATTAGCACGGTATTCTGTTTGCGTTGGAGATCTCTGAATTCGAATTCCAAAACATACCCATGAACCATGCTATGTATGTACTCCGTATCCAATGCAAGGATGATGTTGTCTGTTTGCAGGGCCTACCTTACAGGACTTGCATACGATACGATCTGCTCGGTGTAAACGCAAGTCGGGAGCTCTGTGTCGCAGAGCGGTATCAGGAATTTGTTATTTGTCGCAGTGCATAGCACTGTGACTACTCCTTACCTAATTATGTGTGCACTGACTTTGAAAGGGAAGATGCAGAGGTACTGGCACTTCGACCTGTTTATTGAGGACCCAGTTCTAATAGGTTCTAACCGGATAGACAGGTATCGTTTGATTGTGATAAGAACTAATTGAGGGACTGGGACTCCATGCTGGTAATCTACTATACTCCTACCTGCACACCTGAAACCAACGTTCAGCAGGGTGATACCTTGTAGAATGTTCTTGCATGTGTACTTATATAAGATCGCGGAGGTCTCCTTCATGGGAAACAATACATCCAACCTCAACAGGCTAGTCTGTACAGTTAGGTACCTATTTTGCATCAATGGTTCTAATAACTCAGGTCAAAGATGGAAGACCTGGACAAAACCCCACTCCCATGTGAGCAAGTCTACAAACAAAGTAGGCAATGAATTTATCACAATACGATACAATGATGACGTGAGAACCGCCCTGCATGCAGTATGGGTTGCTCCGGCGCCGTTCAGGGCCTGGACTGCTGCTCCACTCCGCATGCAGGCATGTCCTTGATATCAATCTCCAACCAAACACCAATTAGTTCATGTATTGATTATTCTGTACATAGCTTGTACCTAGGTCTCGGACCACAAACGGCACTGGCACCTGCACTCTCGAAGATGCAACGATCCGAAAGTTAATATACATAAATCCAAGGGATCCTGACATCAGATATATATGTATTTTGCCCGTACTGCTTATTTGATTATTATCTCTGTTTTCTAAACACTGCTGTGAGATTTATTCATTATCCCATTGTTATTCATGGAGTATGATGCACAGAGATATTCAAGTATATAAGATCGTGAGATTGCACAGACTGGAGTCTGATCTAGAGCAAATCTGAGATCTGGAAGTGGGGACGCAGATCCACCATGACCCCTTGCATAAAGAACCAGGGGGGTCCACTGGGTGTGCAAGAACAAGTTAATAGAAGGACTGTCAGCCAAATATCACCACTATACCCTAGTAGTATGCCAAGAAGCATATCGACCTAGTCAGCACACGCCGATCCGAATAAGGAAGGTCATAACCCTTGCACTATTATACTACCCCTGTCAATATTCGCTTATAATCGCACATTCTCTATGAGATAAATAGTCAATGAGTTAGGTAGATTAGAACAATCAGAGCTTTCATCATCATATCTTCGGATTACTAGGTTCGCGCAGTCTGACAAGAACTAACTTGCTAGGCGCGTCCTGGGATGTATTCCAAACCACACGGAACATAGAAGGGGGGTAAAGGACTCGTAAGTTGATCAGACTTGATGGATGGAAGGAGATACTACACTCTTGCGGTAGTAACCTTTGTTCTGTTTCCACTTGAAGTCGAATACTATGCATTGTTCTCTAACTGATATACGCTCCTTGTATGTATAGAAATCTTTGTCTTTAAACAAAATGTAATTCATAGAAGCGATTCCTTTGTGGCTTAGGCCGGAGGCACATTTGATGCAGGTCAATCAGTATACTCGAATTTATCCTACATGTTCTTCCTCTGCTGCTTACATGTCGCTGTAACAGTCTAAATTTTTTATATCTTCTGATAAGCCTAAACGGCGACGTGCTGATACTCAGGTGAATCACATCATGCCACTACTTCACCTTATGCTTTTGTATCAGGCTCTATTCTCTCCAATAGCATACTACCTGCATATTGTCCCATATTCTTTGTCTCTCCCTTCCAGCTGAATGTAGCTATCTGTTTGAAAGGATGGTTGAATGGCGAAACATACAACCCATTGTTTGATGTTCTTTACAACTGCTTACCAATAACAAGAAGACTGCATCCATGGCGTGACGCACGGCCAACATAGAGTGCCATTGTTGTCTTTGCCTCAAAGGCCTTTGTGTACTTCAGAGGCACAATCAGATGCACAATGTCTGAGATGTCAAGATGGATCAATCCAACTATATGTTAGGAGAGCCTGGTTGCCCCTTTTAAGGCCAAGAAAGAATTACTCATTTTATATCGGTGTGGAACTCGAAAGAAGGAGTAGCGTCAAGATGATGCCATCAGCTCAGGTAAATGGCCTACTTTCTGTCAGTGAATAAGCACATGACTACAGAGTTGAAGTTATTGATCAATTGTTGGAATCTTCAGTATAATACCGGTCTCTATTCACGTGGAGGGCTCAGGAAGTGGCTGCGCATAAAAGGCTTCCCCTCAGGGAATCAATCAGCGAACGAACGGATAGATTCTTCTTTGAAAATGGGAGGAAGAAGCCTGCAAGCATATTTTGTACCGGAGAGATCCTTCTTCATCAGGAAATGTGAGTTTATTTCCTCTTTGCAATTTGTTGGAACTCTGAAGATTTCACGGTTGCCTTGTTACGAAAATGGTCGAGGGTTATCTGATCAGAGTCGAGAGCCAGTAACCGCGCTACCACCACCACCACCACAACACGTCTCTCAGGCAACATCTTCATCTCTCCGCACAAATGTTTGCAGACAATGCATGCACTATCTACTCTCTTCCTCGATCTTTATTCTTATTCAAGAAACTGTTTGTGCAAAACAGCTAAGAAGCTTGATAGGGACATCATGATTGCCTCTGATGGGCATCATCTTAGGTATGATTGATGCTAGCTCGAGACATCGTTGCTCAAAACATGAGGAATCTGTTCAAAGTACCCAACCATAGCTTCGTGCCTTTTCATTACCACCACTGGTCCATAGAAATACACTGACGTGCATTAGGAACTTCCAAACACGCTAACTCTACCACTCAGTTTCATTCACATCCCAAGGCAGATCTTCATCTGCCAACTCCGTGCACAGGAAGTACTTGGATGTTCTCTTCCCCACACTGTTTTCACTGCAGTCAACAATAACATTCTTCCTCAGCAGACGGCCGATCTTGTCTTCGACCTCCGCCTTCAGAGTCTTCATCATGGAGAGCGCCGTGCGCCTCGAGAAATTTGGATCATTGAGAATTTTCGAGCCGTTATAGAGCTCCGACAAATAGTCGAACACGGTGCGGAAATATTCTGGTTCGCTCATTACATCGACTCTCTCCTCTTTGTTAAGCTCCACAAGCTGTCGCGCGACGATCTGCGCCAACGCTGGGTTCTTTCCCCGACTCCAGGACATGGTGTGCATGAGGAGATACCGATAGGCCTTGGAAACGTCATCACGGAGCTTTCCATGGTAGATTTGAACAAGATCGTGGACCTTTGGAGATGCGTTTAGCTTCAATTTGTGGTCCTCCCACCGCCCAACCACATGCACGAAAGCTTCGCGGAAGAGCACAGGGGATCTGACTTTCTCCGCAAGTTCCAGTGCGCGGACGCTGTTTCCTGAAATTTCATCTAGGACACCAGGACTCAGGAGAAGATTCGAGTCCAGGAAGTTGGACAGAATTGGCAGTGCTCGATAGAAGTCCGCAATCTGCACCAACCGAGCAAGATGGTCCAGGCCAGTGAGAGAGCGCCGTTTGAGATAAAAAGCACAGAGCAGGTCCTTTATTAGGTCTGCAGCCTGCTCCGCGTTATCTACCTCTTGTTTCCCGGGTTCGGATGTCTAATTTTGATGCGAGTCAGCTACATTTATGGCGATGCAGAGATCCAGAAACAAACCTTTTTTAGGGGCTGAAGGCCCCAGGTTCCATCCTCATCAGCATGCGCGACATATTTGTATCGAAAGCTGTGCTCCACTTTCGATGACACGCCATCGCAACTGGACGCGTGTCCACTATTGCTGTCCATAAACTTTCTGAAGAAAGCTGAATGCAACTTCAGAACGCGTGAGTGAACATGAAACTTATAGCCAAAGACATCCAGACATGTGTCTGGGTCTTCACCAAAGGCTTGAAAAACAGTTGGGTGGTTCATGTCTCTAGATGTCATGGTTTTTGTATGTGTTCTGATATGACATTGTTAGGAACTGCACGACCATCCTGTGTCTGAGGTATATTACCTTCTCAATATGGAGTTTGCATACAGTCGTGACAGGCCTTTAGAGACAATTTCCATTCGGGGTTTGAAGGATGTGTTGTGATGTCGTTGCGAGGACGTAACTGGGAATTCAGACACAAGGATGAGCTTCAAACCTCACTTGGCACATGTGACAGGAAGGACTGTGAGCCTCTCACTTGGAACAAGAGGAGTGAATTGACTGGAACTCCTTTTCTTTGTGCGAAGAATTATATGTCACTGGTTACCTAGGCAGTGAAGTGGATGGTGTCTGCCAGCCCACCAGCAACCGGCCTTCAGGTTTGATCTAGTTCATCCTTTTAATGCATTTGGAGATGGCAGCATTGCTGTTCTTCACTTCCTCGTTCATGTACTGACCTAATTCCAGCTGAGATCTTTGAAACTGACCATTAGCTCCGTAGAGATATCGACGCTCTTGTTGCAAACTTCGGAGCTAAACGTCAAGTTCATCCTAGGAGCTCGAGGTCCTAGCATGGAACCGCCTCTTATCTTGATGTAGTCTTCCCACATCTCTTCCGACGGCAGATGTCCGAGGCAGATGCTTTAAACCGGATCACCTCCAGGTACCGTGGAGTGGACGACATGTTGCGAGTTTGAAGTTCACGATTCTGTTGTGAGCTAAGGCCCGACCGGATTGTATTAAAGTCTGATTGCACTGGAGAACTCTCGAATCAAGACAAAGATGGACTAAACCTTCAATTATAGGCATATAGACGGCGAAGTGGTAAGAATCATGACTGACGGTTCCACTCCTCAGACTCTTGAATTATGCCCATAAGGCTAAAGGCATTTTCCTTTCACCATATGGCAGGAAAAAAAAAGCAATAGCAAAAGCCACCATCTCATTACCACAGGAATGAAAGGACAAGACAAGATGAGAGGAGAGAAGGGAACGCTATATCCCATTGTCAACTAATTCCATGGACCAGTCATGAGCAAGAACTTTCCCAGAGCCATTCACTTGGACCGCACTTTTCACACACAAATTCAACCTCAGGGCTCCTGAGTGGCTTATCACTGCCTGCATAAACCAACAGATAGGTATCTAGGTAGTCAATCCGAACCTCCATTCACCGTTTTGAAAAAGCTCAGCTCAGATTCCACCCGCAAGTGAAGTGACTGCTTAAGAACAAAGACGACTTGTCATGTCAGGCTCAGGACTCGGACTCGTCTGATGCACTCTTGTTGTCCTTTCTTTTTCTAAGTAGGCCTGGGACTAGGACGTAACATGAAAACAGAACCGTTGTGTCCATGTCCCTAGTTGTCTCCAGAAAAGGACCTAATCAAGCAAAGTGAGAGTATGAACAGCATTTTACTTTCTCTAGGAATGAATCGCCTAGGAGTGAATGGGGGTTGTCTTTCTCTTTACCTTTGTTAAAGAAATCTCAACTTTCTCAACTGAGGTCTCTAGTCCTGGCTCCTTGCTTCATTATTATCTCAGGCTAGTGCTGTCCTCTCTTTACTGTACAGTAAGTAAGGGAATGGCCAGTACTGGATGCATTTATTTTTATATATTACTAAATCTACTAAAGACGAGAAGCATGTTTTCCAAAAAAGGAGAAAGAAAGGTAGAAAAAAAAGGAACAGATGAAGGGGCACTTGAAATCTTATGGCTATCTATCTTCGAGCTTTTGAGCTCTTGGGAGCTATATGATGCTTTTTTTTTCTTATTGACGCTCCGCGATTGTAGATTGTAGATCATGATAACTCCAGTCCAAGTGACTTTGACAAGAACAATTTCTTTCATTCCTTTTTTTAATTTCATCATACAGAGTGAGACAGCACATTTCTCTCTTGTATCAAAAAATGATTTTGAATAACCAACACTCCGCTAAATCCTGCACAGCTCATCTTCTCCTTCTCGACCAAATAACCTAAGAACACAACACAAGACACTCCCTATATAGATGTGACGTGATTTTTTTAATCTACAGTTCATCCGACTCGGAAACCGTAAGTGGTCCTTTCTTCACCATGATCGTGAGAACCTCGTACAGGATGTCCGCGGCGGCCCTGGAAAGAGAAAGAGAAAGATCAGTTGTCAGCAATGATGAAGGCAATTAGTAAACAGGGATGGGGACATACATGGTCGACAGCTCCGCATTGGTGTCGTACGCCGGCGCGACCTCGACAATGTCCGCGCCGACGAAGTTCAGGCCGTCCAGACCGCGGATGATGGTGCGCAGCTCGCGCGTGGACCAGCCGCCCGTCTCGGGGGTGCCGGTTGCGGGGGCGTCTGTTCCGGTTAGCAAATCTTATAAGACGGAACTATATCCAGGTGTATGAACTTACAGGCCGGGTCAAGAGTGTCAATGTCGATGGAGAGGTAGACGGGGTTCTCGGTGCCGACTCTGTCACGGATCTTCTTGATGATGCCGTCGGTTCCTGTGGCAGTTTCAACATGTTAACATCGGGGTTCTCCTTTTGATTTCGAAGGCATTTGATGTCGTCCTACCGATGGTATCGATCTCCCGCGCCTCCACGATCTGGAAACCGCAGTAGCCGTCGTTCTCGTAGTCAGAGGGACCGGACAGGGTGGTGCGGATACCGGCGTGGATGTTGGTGTCGTTCCTCAGTAGGCCCTCCATCGCGGCGTGGTAGAAGTAGGTGCCGTGGTTGATAGAGGCGACCTTGCTGGGCGCGCCGCCAAAGACCTTGGGTTTCCATGTGTCTCTGGATGCGCAATTAGCGGAGAAGTCCTAACGTATTTAATATTAAAGGTGACCTACAGGTGGCTGTCGAAATGGATGACCGTCACAGGCCCATACGCCCTGTTGATACTCCGCAGCAAGGGGAGGGTGATGGTGTGGTCACCGCCGAGGGTGATGATGCGAGGAAGTGTCTTGCCAGCCTTGGAGAGACCCTTCTTGTCGGCATCGGTGAAGGGCTTGCGCATCAGGACGCTGTTGTGGCCTTCCTCGATCTGCTGGATGGCCCAGGTGTTGTCGTATCTGTCGTTCGTCAGCTGTCTTTCACCGTTTCCCCCTATCTCCACAATGGACAATGGGAAAGGAAATTAAAAAAAAAAAAAAAAAAAAAAAAAAAAAAAAAAAAAAAAAAAAAAAAAAAAAAAAAAAAAAACATACGAAGTAACAGGAATATCTCCACAGTCAATGACCCTCAACTCATTGTGGAACGGGTTCGCCTCGAGAGGCACATTGTAGCCGCCGCTGAACCCCAGCTTCCGTGAGCCTTTGTCCGCGCGCAAGACGTGAGCTTGGAATTCTTCCTGGAACGCAACATACTAGAGGTTGAGACGGCGAGAACCTTGTCTGATGCCGCTGGGGCCGAATCTGGCGCCCGGTCTGTACGACGTGCCGGTGTCGAATGGGGCTCCTGCAGAGTAACGTACGTTAGTTCGAGGAGCGAGGAACTTGGGGACGATTCCAGCCGTAGAACGATATAAACGTCAATTGACCTCGAAAATCCGCAGACAGACTAGACAACAAGCAGGAAAAAAAAACACTCACCCAAAAACGCAATATCATATCTCTCCTCATCGCTCGCCAGGCACGGGAAGTACGGGAGTCTTCCGAACGTCGAGATACCGGAGAAGACAGAGTCCGCCTGCACCGGTCACTTTCCATGCACTTTCAACAAAACATCTTTCCCATTGACTGATTTACCTGCTTCCCGCCGTCACCAGGCAGGGTATTGTACCACAGGCCCTGGTGCGGACCGGCAATGGGCGTCTGGTGGTGATCACCGTGGGCGCTCACAACAGCAGCCCCGAGGGCAGCAACAGCCAATGCAGAGACGATCATGACGGACTGACTGCTACTTTCTGTCTGTTCTACGACCACGCGCGGAAGAGACGCCTCGGGGGAGAAAAGATCAAGAGCAAGATGGACAGGGAGGAAAACGGAAAAGAATTAAACTACGGGCTCGACGAGAGATATACCTGCGCGGCACGGCAGACCAGACCGACAGAACTTGCTTGACCCGGAGACCTGGATCTGGATCTGGAGAGACACGGAACCAGTGTTTCCTTTTTCTTTCTTTTTACTTCTCTCGAAGCAGCATACCTCGGTATCCAGGTTTCCTTCACCTCGTTGCTGTTACCTAAGAGCAAGAGACTGTGGACGCGTTGATACGGCCGAGAGCACACCCAAATGCAGGAAGGGACAGGGCAGATAGGATGAAAGGGAAGAAGACATGACGACTCATTACATACACAAGTACCTGGGGATTATCCATTTCCATGACCATGCGATACCAAGCCGCGTTTTCTCCGCGACGACGTCAGATCGAGAAGATTTTCCTTACGAGAGAGGAACTGCTGCTCCATTGTTTCCTTTGTTGTTGGTGCTCTGAAGCTCAGCTCCATCAAGTCCATGCACAAAGCTCGAGAACTTCAGAGACCAAACCAGGCCGTGGGGGGTGAGGGGATCAGTCAGAGTGCCACTGTCAGGATAGAGATACTTTACAGACGGGAGCGTGCTATCGTGATCCCCCGGCATCACCGATATCCTTCCTATCCAGGGCAAAGAGCAGAGAACCCGACCGGTCCGGAGAGCAGACAGACATCGATTGGACGAGAGCTCTTGCATAGCCATGCATCTGCATGCTGCAGTCCGCCTCCTGAAGCACGGTACCCCAAGCCTCAGCGACAGAGTGGATTGTTGCGTGGATTGGGCGGCCCGCCCGTCGCTCATATCAGCTATCAGCTTATCGGCGTCGATAAGTCGATAATGATGCTTTAGGGTAAGAGAAACGTGAACATCAAATCCGCGGAACAAGCACGCGCTAGTTCAAGAACCGTCGATCGTCTCTGCCCCCCGAGTCTCCACGGAGTCAGAGTGGATACTTGCATGACAGGACCTGCTAACCTAGTTATCACATCGATAAAAATGTACTGTACGGAGTACATACAGGTAGGTATGTACTAATAACGCATACTACTAACCGAAACAGACTTAACGAATCAGTCCCGGCATTACAGATTAGATATTGTCTCTGCTTCACCTCCGGCGCCTTCCCGTATATACTAGCCGTTTGCGCGTCACAGTTGTCGGGACATCCTATCTATTGCCTGAAAGAGGCAGGTCGGAGGAGAGAAACCTGAAACCCAGCCCCGATCGAATCCGGATCAAGTCGATATGATGAGGAAAAAAAATAACAAATTTCCATCACAGCCACAGTCAATTGATCAATCCAATTCTTCTTACAAACAGCAATCAATCGACCAAGGGGACGACGACATCGCGACAGCTGCCCGAGACAGGTCACACTGCCGCGCTGGGTGAGATTCGCGTATCCTTAACCCTGACATTCGTCCATGTTGCTAGTACTGTGATTGCTATCGCTATTATATTTATAATCAATAATCGCGATGACGTGAGCGGATTACTCAGTACTACGGAGTATATTAAACTCCATACGGACGAACCTCAGCACATCCAATTGCGGGATGGTCCGTGGTGGTATAGATAGTAGATAGACGCCTATCATAGCAGCAGATTGATTTGCTCTCTGTCTCGCGCACATCGTGTTTGTCAATTGTGGAATTGTCGCGGGAAGCATCAAGGACGATTAATATTCCCGTCTTTGTAGATGCAGGAAGAGAACTTGAGAGGATAGAGCATGGAGACAAGCTGGTCCGTCGGATTCAATACCAAAATGCATGATTATGATTCCATTCTGATAAGGGCTCCTTTCTATATACCTAGGTACCTTCGCACGTACGACTCATGCTGCCGTGGTGAATAATCATGCAGATAAAGCCAGAATATAGTAACCCAATTCAACATGCAACACCCGCCTCGACAAGCTCATCCGCACCCATCCGCTCAAACGCCCTCTCGACCTCCCTCTCCCAATCGCTCAGCGCGACAATCCCCCACTCCAGCGCCCCGACCAGGTACAGCGCGATGCACTGCCCGACCCAGAGGCCCTTGAGCCCCCAGCCGTGGAAGGCCAGCCAGATCCCCAGGGGCAGCGCGCCGCAGTAGTAGCTGACGAGGTTGACGGCGGCGCCGACGTGCTGGCGGCCCATGCCGCGCAGGCTGCCGCCGCAGGAGCCGTTGAGGCCGTCAGCGATCTGGAAGAGCGCGACGTACGGCAGGACCCGGGCCGTCAGGGCGACGACGCGCGGGTCGTCGTTGAAGATGCGGGCGAAGTCGTTGCGGGTGCCCATCAAGACGGCCAGCACCACGCTGCCCAGGACCATGCTGAGCCAGGCGGCCGTGTTGGCCGCGCGGGCTGCGCCGCGGGCGTTCCTGGCGCCGAGGAGGTTACCGACGCGCGCGGAGGCGGCGACGCCCACGCCGAAGGGGATCGTGTTCATCACCTGGTCGGCGGTCATGATGACGCTCTGGGCCGCGAGCGGGATCGTGCCCAGTCGGCCCGCGGCGAGGGCGACGATCTCGAACGCCCACCACTCCGTGCCGACGTGGATGATGCCCAGGAAGGCGAGGCGCGCGAAGGTGCCCATGTTGTTGAATGCTCTGCGCGTCCAGCCACCCCAGCACTCCGAGCCGGCGACGAAGCGCGCGTAGAGCACGAGGAGCCCGAAGGAGAGCCAGTAGGAGATGCTGGTCGCGAGGGGGGCGCCTAGGAGGCCGATCTTGAAGGTGTAGCAGAAGAGGTGGTTCAGGCAGCCGTTGAGGGGGGAGGTGATGAGGAGGACGTAGGTTCCGGGGCGCATGATCTCTGTAGATATCATTTTAGCAGCCAGTATCGTAGCCATTGGAGATGGAAAAAGATCGTACCTTGCGCCTGGAGATACTTCTTCATAGCCTCAAAGTAGATATACCCCAGTCCCCCCGGGATCAAGCAAGTAAGGAACCTCGCACTGTCCCTCGACAAGTCCGGGTCCTGACCCAGGAACCTGAACACCGGCTCCGAGCACGCCCACAGGACCGCCACGGGCACGTAGAACAGGCCCAGGATGAGAAACCCGCGCTGCAGGAGGATGCCCGGATCGTGCTTGTTCGAGCTGCCCGTGAAGGTCGACGACGCCAGCGTATCCAGCGCCGTCGTGCCGCCCAGCGCGATCAGCCACGCGGTGCACATGGCGAACATGTACGAGAAGGCGGCCGTGGCCAGATTGTGAGGCGAGGACCGCCCCACGACCAGCACGGAGATGGTCTGAAGGCTGTTCTGCAGCATGTAGGCCAGGATGACGGGGATCGAGCCCTTCAGGAGCAGCAGGAACTCGTCCAGCACGAGCCGTCGTTTCGACCGGCTGCCATCTTCGAGATGATAGAGGTCGCCATCTCCATGGCTGTAAGCGCTTTCGCTATCCGGGGCCTTGGGGAGGAGGCGTGTGTGTTCGTTCGGAGGGTTGGTATCTTCCAGAAGAGGTCTGTTGTTGATGTTGACCTCGTCGCTGCCCGCAGCGGGGATATCACCACCCATTTGGGACGGTTAAGGTGCAAGCAAGAGGGAGACAATCTGGAGTCTCAGGAGATAATTGACAGCTTTCTCTGCTCAGTTGAGGCAGAGTGCATCACTGATAAAAGTAAAAAAGGACAAGATCAGTGGTTGATCCTCCAAGAGTCCAGCAGAGAGAGCTGCAGGCAAACGAGCAGACAGTGCAGAGAAACGGAAGCAAATCCATTATTATTCAGACAACTCCTAAGCGGCCAATGACAAATTGATCAACCAGACCTAGCCTTAAGCAAGCAGAAAACAGGCCCACGATGATCCCACGGGCCACGGCCCCAGCATGGGCTTCTGGGGTTGCCATGGCCGGCAGGGAACCGGTCGAGTCGGTAATCCGCCCGATAGCCGGAGAGCAGAGCATTCTTCCGAGCAACAAGAAACACCTGCATCAATGCATGGCAAGCTGCAAGGGGATGTTATGGCGTCAGATAAGTCACTTTGCCCGAGACGCGGGAGTCGATAGGCAGAGACGGTGCGGCAGCGGTTATCTCACCGACGTTTTGTGGTCTACTATTATTCATCAGTTTTAGGTACACACAACTCACAGAGCACACCGGTGGCCGACGGGGCGGCTATACACCTTATGCATGCACCTGGCGATATACATGTTCACACAGCCGTGTCATGATGGAATCAAGTTGTTTTCCAAGGCCATGCATGACAGCGCGTGGAAGTCCCTGCAACAGATCTTGTCTGCCGGTCCGGACGACCCTCTGCAGCGCCCACATACTCAGTGCTTGCATACAAAAAGCTGAACTCCCCATGGGGTCATTCATGGACAAAAAGAAGGCCACATCACAGCTCTAGCAGTCTCTTAAAGATCTGAATGAAAGATGTCAATTGCGTCTTGCTCCGGTCTCCACACTACACCAAGCGCTCTTTGCTTTACCGCTCTGCTCGGAAGCCATCTATTGTCTATCTACCTGGATCGACGTCCTTGGAATGATGATATATGGCAGTGTCCAGTTTAATTAAGACGCCTCTGTATATACGGTGCAGGTACTATTTATTCATCGAACCAAAGGTAACCTTGGAAGCAGCAAGTACATCCCGAGTTTGGAAGAGCAAGCAAACTTCTTTTCCAGACTACGGCGCTCTGCTCTAAGTGCTCCATGCAAATATTCCCACCCCCCTCCCGGCCTTCCACCAACAACACTATGCATAAAGGAGAATTCTATGTCCATGCATACTGTATGCAAGTAATATACAGTCCTTCAGACTTGCATTTCTCTCTCTGCTTCCTTCCTGCGTGGTACTTCCGTAAGTTGCAAATCCAACATCCCACATGCGACGTGAACATGCCCGCATCTATCTACATACATCACTGGTCCTTCACGATTTCTTTTTTTAAAAAAAATTTTTCAGGATTGGTTGAATTATTCAATTGTATACGTATGCACTTTTCCGTTTCTCTCCTGATAGATGGATACGCCGTAGATAGCAGATAGCTGCCATAGATAACATCCGTTTATCCTTATCTGACCTCCATGACGGGCCTCGCCCTGGCTTACCCACCCTTGGCCGCGTAGATAGGGCGCGCCACGCGACAAGGAGACTCAGACTACATACTACATTCATATCAGAGATAAGCCACGGTGGACTTCTTTTTGGTGGCTTACCACATACAGTACGCGGGACGGCATGTTATCATCATCACCATCATCAGGTAGTTCCGTTTCTCCATGGACATACTGACGTACGACTACTGCGTAAGGTAGGTGGCTGTCCAGGCCCCCTGGACAGTCACAGATGTTATTTTTATTACTATTACTTAGTCAGGCATGTAATCAAGATTCAGACGCGGATCGCGATACCAGATAGAGCAAACCCCCGGAGATCCCATGAGGAAGGGCATCTGGATACACTATACAGCCATGGATTCTTTCATCGTTTGGGCCAGGCAAATAGATGCTGATATCGGCAGCCTCCATGGAGATTGGACTTTCGGAAGGCTTACAACTCCGTATTAGAGTAATCAAATCAATCCATCTCCCGCGTTTTGTCTGGTATGTGTGGTATTCGGGATATCAAGTGCGCCGTGACAATTCGGATTGAACCGTCTGATTCCTCGACCTCCACGCGGCGCTGGCTCCATAACGGACGGAGTACATGGTACATACATACATGCGACGCCTCTCGGAGTCGATCGAGATAGGCGCGTCTGGCATGGGGAAATAGGAAAAAGGATACATACTATACATAAGACATCTGCGTTCGCTCCCGCGTGTTTTCTCTCCTTCGAGGGGTAAAGTTACATTAGCTTCTAAAAAGCTTTCGTTCCTTTTCTTTGTTCGTTCGGAATCTTTGTTTTGCTTTTTTTGTATTGTATATCTTAGGGACTACTTCAGAGGGAGAAGAAATTCACGTTTAATGCTTCCCGCCGTCAGGATGGAGGAGAAGCAAGATGGAGTCTCCTCCGTCACGACAGATACCTCAAACAGCCTTAGAGAGAAGAAGGTCGCAGTGCCAACAAGCGTTGGGATCATCGGGGAGAATAATACGTCCTTCGAGGTCGAGGTGACGAAGGATGGCATCAAGTTGCATCCGCAGCCGACGTCTGACCCTCTGGATCCGTTGAACTGGTCCAGTCTGTGGAAGCATACCATTCTGGGGATTGTGATGCTGAAGTATGGTCTTTCTGTCTTTCTCAAAGCTTGATCGCTGTTAATGAGCCCTTTTTGTTCATGTCTGAACGCGCTGACGCTCCCAAAGATACTTCCTCTTCACATACATCACGACGACCACCGTGCCGTCCTTCCCCGAGATCCAGGCGCAGTTCGACATCACCTACTCGGAGGTCAACTGGACCGTTGCCATCCCGGCGCTGGGCCTCGCCGTTGGTCCTTTGTTCTGGTCTTCACTGAGCGATATCTATGGCCGCCGCATCATCTTCATCATCGGCACGGTGATCTCTCTGGGCTCCACGATTGGCGCTGCTGTCGCCAATACGTATGGAGGGTATATGGCTGCTCGTTTCTTCCAGGGGTTCGGAGTCAGCCCTGCCTCGACTGTGGGAATGGCTGTAGGTAAGTACTTCCGGTCTGCATTCACACTGGAAATATCATCTCTGATCACGAGTAGTCGGTGATCTCTTCTTCGAGTACGAGCGCGGCCAGAAGCTTGGTCTGTGGGTGCTTGCCATTGACTCTGGACTTCTGCTGGGGCCAACATGTAAGTTCTTTTTCGTACCTGACGCGGACCTGCAGAAGCTGATCTATCTCTAGTCGGAGGGTTCTTGAACCTCGTGAGTGCTGCATGGATAAACTGGTTCAATGCAATCCTCTTCGCAGTTCTTCTCATCCTCGAGCTCTTCTTCATGCCGGAGACCCTGTACCCGCGGAATCTGATGCTGCAGCGCATGCCGCTGGTCAGCGGCGTAGGAGTAGCCGAAACCGATATCGAGAAGCTCGGCCACAGGCTGAACAGCGCAAAGGACATTGACCTGCCCAGAACGAGGAAACTCTTCTTCCTCAACTTCAAGCCCGTCCCGGGCATGCGGCACCCGAAACCGTGGGACTCGATCGTGCGGTTCTTCCTCACGTTCCAGTTCCCCGTCGTGGTGATTGCCGTCCTGGGCTATTCCTTCGTGTGGTACTGGTGGGTGCTGTCCGTGATCACGATGCTGCCCGCTGCGTACGCCCAGTATACCCCTCTGATCCAGGGACTGCTGTTCCTTGGTCTGCTGCTGGGGACTCTGTTTTCTGAAATATTCTGCTCCGGCCGGTTGAGCGACTATATCGTCGCCACGCTGGCGAAGAAGAACAGCAACGTCCGCGTCGCGGAGATGCGTCTGTGGTTGGCGTATCCGGCTATCTTGATCACTGCCAGTAAGCCTTCACTTTCTCTTTCATAGTTGAAGACGGCTGATCTGACATCTCCCAGTCGGCTTGATCGTCTGGGGCATCAGCATTGACAAGGGGTACCACTGGATCGTCGGCCAAATCGCCTTTTTCCTATGTGAGTCTCCCAAACTCCCAGCTAGAAAAAAGTATCACACACACTGACACCAACCGCAGTCGCGGCCGGCATCCAAATCGGCAACACCGTGATCAGCAGCTACATCGTCGACAGCTACCCTCTGCAGTCGATGAGCGTGATCACCTTCTACGCCGTCTTCCTCAACCTGAGCGCCTTCATCAACCCGGTAAGTCCTCATCCCGCCTCAACCATAACCATGCCTGGCTCGGCAACCGCTTACAGAGAGATCGACAACCAGTTCTTCATCGCCCCCTGGCAAGCCTCCAGCGGGTGGACGTGGACCTTCGCCGCGCAGGGCATCATCGTCTTCGGCGGGATCCCGGTGTTCGCGCTGCTGCAGCGGTTCGGCGGGGCGCTGCGCGCGAGGTCACCGCAGCCATCGTGGGTGAATCCGGAGTTTGACACGAGTATATGAGTATTTCAGGCGGCATGCTTCTGTTCTTTTTTTTTTCCTCTTTCCCTCTTTTGTTCATGTTCAATGGCATATATATGTATGTATGTATATATGGATAGGGCCGTCTTGTCGGTGGGAACCTGACCTCAGAGCAGGCATTCCCCTGGCTGATGTATTCCGGATGTAGACTATTGGGTCAGCTTGAATCTGTACAGGATAAAATAAGAGATGGGGAGTGATGTCATATGTCATGGATCGACAGATGAGATGAACAGGTGCTCAATTAGCACCTGCGAGGATGTTGTACATGTACAATATATACCCAAGATAGCTCAAATGGACATACAATGAGATCTTTGATCAGTCTGTTGATCTTCAGTAAGCGACAGGATGGTCTCAGGAAAGGGAAGAGAAAGAGGAGGGGGAATGGGGAAGAAAGGAAATTAACAGCGAACTAAAGGAAAAACGAGATTGAAGCTTTAACCACCAGTTCAAGAAGAATATAGAAGGAATAGAAATAGAGCTCCTTCGAGCGAGCATATCAAGTCTCCGCTCATATGGGAAGAGAAAAATGTCTATGCAGAATCACAACCAAAGGTTGTGTCACTATGTACAGCCCACTCCAGTACAGTACAATTGCGAAAGTTCGAGCCAAGTTTAAAGAAAAAAAGGAGGAATTGGTATCACGATCTTTGTTCTCATTTCAACATGCATCGAAGCCAACAGCGTCTTTTTCTAACCCAGAAGACAGCGCCAAACCCAGCCAATCCAACCCCGTAGGCATTTATCCAGTCAAAAATACAAAAAAAGGAGAAAGAGAGAAACAGAGTGAAGCAACCCAGTTAAATCTTGGATCGCCGCTCAAATACAGAAAAACAAAAGATCAGACCGTACCCACGAGTTTTTGCCCCAGATCAGGGATCAATCGGACACCACGCACCGGCCATGCATTATAAAAAAAAAAAAAAAGAGCACAAAATATATCCCGCCCCGGGCCATCCCCAAACCACCAATCTGAATTATCCGCATAACGCCAGAAGAGACCAGAAACACGCCAAACGGCCAGCCGTGAAAATACAGACATATAACGGCAGCCCAACCACATCAGGGTCTGCCACGGCCTATTCTGCCCAAAAAACGACCAGACTTTCTATGCTAAATCGACCTTATCCGCAGTCGATCGACGAAGAACGGATGACTCACGACATAGCACATCACCAAAACTCCCAACTACCAAGGACAGAAACCGGAGAGACCGAATCGATTCATAGGTGCCCATACAGCCTCAATCGGTAGAGACATGTATTCTCAGCACCCCAGTTTGACTTGACGCGGAATACGACCTTGTCCACGCGAAGGGCGGGGATGTCGATGACGGCGTCCAAGCTGAAGCGCTGGACATGGTTTTCACCATTGATATCGTACTGCCACCTGCCCACGCGGTAGAAGGACGGTCCGAGGAGCGGGTCATCCGAGTAAGCCGTTTCCGGCTCACGAGGATATGCCTGGCGGAGGGTATCCATGATGGTCTCGTGCAAGGAGGCGGAGGAAGTCGGGCGGGGGAAGGTCCGGGTCGCCAACGTCGGAGACGGGGACGGAGAGGACCCAGCGGAAGACGGGCGGGGGGACGAGAAGAAGCGGCCCAGGAAGGAGGGCAGGAAACTGGAGGACGAGGGAGCGGAAGGAAACGAATCCGCGGCGGCGGGGGGGTTCCGGTTGGGCCTGAATCGCGCCCACAGCTCCATCTCTCGGGGGGCGACCCCGGGAGACAGAGACGCGCCTTTCGGTATGTGCTCGACGACAACCTCCTCCGGCACTATCTGCCGACCAAGCAGCACCGCCAATTGGGAGATGCCGGCGCGCGGAGCGCTGCACCAGCAATCTCCCACGCCGTCCCACGGAGTGAGGGCAGCGATGGGAGATTTCGGTCCCCGATGGTGGCCGCCAGTGATGGCATTGTAGACGCGCTGGAGGAGAGTGCGGCTTCGGTCGGCACTGGGGCTGGTGATATAGGGGTCAATCACCGCGCCCATCCCGAGCGAGAGGAAATTGACTTTGGGCGTCTCCCGGGGCGTCTCTCGGGGAAGAGCCGGCGTCGGTCGTACTGCTGTTGCTTCAGAGGCCACCTTATTCCACTCCGACTTAACAGAGCTCATTTCCTTGGACATTGACGACACCTGAGCTCCTAGTCTCTCGACCTGAGTCGAGAGACGCTTTATCGTCTCGAGTTCAGAAGGGTCGATCGTGGGGTAGGGCGCCCGCGCATTGAAAGGAAGCGATGAGGCAATAGCATGCGAGGCAGCCGCGAGCCTGCCACCGAATGTATAGGTCCCAAGAACAGCAGCTAGGGCCGCTAGAATCGCGAGGACGATGGTCCAGTTGAACTTGATCCCGCGGAGCGCGATCGCAGCTGCGGTGACATCGACACGCGGCGCCGCGACTTCGGCAGGTTGGTCAGAAGTCGTGGGAGCAGCATCATTGACCGGAGATTCCCGAGCAGTGGTATCAGGGATGATAGTCTTTGTAGGGGCAGTAGAAACGGAGGGCGAAGATTCTGGTTCAGACCGCACTTGGGTAGTATCGCGAGAGAAATCGAGACCGGAAAGGCGACGAGGAGGGCGTTTGATGTTGCTGCCATGTGGTTCCTGGCGGTATGGCCTGGTGCGCTGAAGCTCATTTCCCTGGAGATCACGCTCGATCCTCCATGAAACCAAGGACTCGTTATCGACCGAGGAGTTCTCATGCAGGAGAGAGTCTGCATCAGAAGAGCCAGGACGGGCTGGAGACCCAAAGCCCGGAAGGCGAGGATAAAGACGATCGCTTGTAAGACGGAGGTGCTCCGGTAAGGAGGTGAAGCCAGAGGGAGCAGGAGATTGCACAACGGGAGTTGACACGGTAGACAGAGTGTGCTGAACAGGAGGGGTAGGAGTAGCAGTAGAGCTTCCAGGTTGGATCTCAGCGGAAGTCATGGCGGGTGCTCTTGGAGGAGGGGAGGGAGAAGGACTCTCAGTAGCCTCCCGAAGTGAATCAAGTAGCTGCTGGTCAGGAGTCGGATAACGTTCAAGGCGCCTACGGCTAGGAGACACGCTGGCCCGAGTCGAATCACGCGAAGGACTTGCAGAGTGGTGTTGAGAACGGGTAATCCTCCGGGGCTCGTTGCTGCGCGCCTGTTCCTCGATGGCGGCGAAGTCGTCGTGTTCGTGAGCTTGCCGCAAACCTACGTCGATATTCTCAGCCATCTCTGCCAGATTCATTTCCGGTTTCACGTCTAGCGAGCGAGGAAGGGCCGGGGTTTTTGAGGAGCCATAAGTAAAGGACTGCTTGCTCCGAACCTCCGGCAGACCGGGATTATAGACTTCGGGATTGGACGGACCGGAAGGGGTGTCAGCACGAACAGACCGTCTCGTAGATGCAACTGAGCCAGAACGGCGGATAGAAGCACGCTTCGGAGGCATCTTTCGTATTGATATTTATAGAAATCTGGGAGTCCAATGGGGTCAGAATCGGGTGTGTTTGCTTGGTGGAGGCAATGACCAAGTGCGCATGGGCAGTTGAAAAAGCCTTTGCGACATATAGCAAGCAAAGTAATAGCTCAACAATTGTCAAGAAAGGCAATTTGAGAAAACATGCAGCAACAGGGAAGATGTATGAGGTTATGGGAAGACATTCAAATCAGTAAAATAGAGGAACAAAGCAAGACAAGGGCAGACCAGACAAGGCCATACACGCTAGGAATTACTCGAGGATTCAATGCGTACCGCAGGCGGCAGCAATTGGCAGTCATACATGTAACGAGGAAGTCATCGAAATAATTTCAACTTGTGCCAATCCCGGCAAGGAGGATGGAGACAGGTCTTGGAACAATATGGACCATACTTATTGCTCCCAACACCGCTTTCATGGCGGAAGCAGGCATACACTCTCTCAATAAAATCAAACGAACACGGTTACTCACCTTAGAGCAATCAGACAGGCCTGTTTCCAGGATCCAGGCTCCAAGAGATTGATAATGGAGATAGTCCAGGTAGTTCTTCAAGAGGTGCAGTCACGACCAGGAATCAGATATCCACGTCCACGAAGAGACACGTAGCGGGACAAAAACTGGAAGACCGGGTCTCCTGCAATGGATAGCAGGATAATGTTGCAATATAATCAGGTAGAAGAGGAATCTGAAGGACTTGAGAGCCAGATCATCAAAGGATAGAGGTGGTGGAAAGTTGAGAAGAGACAAAAAGGAGAGACGTTGACGTTGAAGAAAAGAGAAGTCGCTGGGAGAGAGACAGAAGAATGATCTTTTCTGCCTGCTAGGTTCCACGCTGGACCGCCGCTCTTGTTAAAGAGGGCGATATGCTGACAACAGTCGTCGTCGAGGTGTCCTCTCGTATACTCTGATCACCCAGCCCGGAGACCTCCCTTCGTTTGCCCCGGGCACTGGCCGTTAGCTGCAGAGGGCGGCGTGCCGCGATGCGTCGCACCCAGGCTGGAGATCAAGGGAGAACTGCGCAAGATTGAATGTCTCTGCAGACGCGCACTACACGCTTCAGAGGTGCGCAAATTGAGCAGTCGACGACGGCCTGTTCCTCCGTGCCAGGTACCGTTGTACACATATGGGGATATTGGTGCTCTGGGGATCGCGGGTCGTGGTGGTTGGTTCCTGGAAGCGCTAGCGCGGCCTATCACAACACGTCCGTCCTGGCCCAGCGGACACCGCGGATCCCTAAGAAGAGGTCCGTCTTTCCAGTCGTCAGACGCGGATCCTTGGCTGGTACGGACCTAATTGCGACAGCAGGACGTGCTGATCTATTATGGGAGGTGGATTGCGGTGCCTCGACGGTGCTGGAGGAGGTTGAGTCGCCGGTTTCTTTGTTGTTTTTACACGCGCGACTGGAGCGGTGGCCCGAGCTTGGCCACGACCTTTTTGCGGTAACGAGGCGCTGCGCAGGCGGCTAAGAGAGATCCGCGCTTCTAGCTGCCATGCTCCTCCCGCCATCATTCTTGATCATTCATGTGCTGACCATTCATTCGATCGAAGAGGAGAAGCCATTGAGTTCTATTCGACATTCGCGTGATCCTAACATCGACATACTATGTACACGTGCAGTCCTATGTATAGTATAAAGAGGGACGAGGTAACAAGACTTGAGTATCTTTGTATCCTTCTGATTCGTGAGCCCAAAGAGATAGCCATCGCGTGATCTTCTACATAATATCGCTCATGGAATGCGCGACTTCCAGCCCCATAAGCTCTATAACACGTAAGAATAGTATACACTGTCTGTGACGCAGAGAGACAGCGGGGGGGCTCGCTGTGTACCGGAGAAACACCCCGATGTGGCCCCCTCAGGGTTTCCAGTAATAACTCTTAGCATGTCCACGCGGCGACAATGCCATCCCTGCGGCCCTCGATGAGGTATCCGTCCTTGATCCGGACACGCTCGACCGTCGCAGGGTTCGTCCCGTCCTCTTCGGCAGTAACACCGGCACCGCAGTCCCAGTGGTGGCCGTCCGCCTTGTCGTACACCTTCACGACGTTCTCTCCGGCTGCGGAGACAATTCGTCGTGCGTCGAACATCATGCTGGTGATCGGCTTGTCGTACGCAAAAGCGTCGTAGATAGACCCGGTCCGCAGGTCCCAGATCTGCAAAAGAGTGTCAGCAGAACCAAAGTATGAGGACAACAGAGGAGAGAAAGACTTACCCGTATACTTCTGTCGAGACTTCCCGTCACCAGATGTACATCATCGAACTGCAAGCATGTGATTGGTCCCGTATGTCCCACGAGACTACGGTGAACCTGGCCGCTCCGGAGATCCCAGAGACGAATCACGCCGTCGGCAGTTCCGCAGGCCAAGGCCGCGTCAAAACACTGAAGCGCACCGATGAAGTCGGCAGAGGCGTCTGGTAGCCGTCCCGTGGGCCGCCACTGCGTCGAGACTCCTGCGGACATCGATGATGCCTGGGCCGCGGCCCAGAGAACATCGAGGGTCTGTACGCAACGCCCCTGGACCAGGTCCCACTGGCGCAGCGTCTTGTCAGCGGAACCGGAAACGAGCGTGTTTTCTCGGAAGTGAAGTGCAGTCACTTCATCAATGTGAGCTTCGAGCGACACCAACGGGCAGTCTTCCATGCTTGATGGCGGGGGTTGAGGGGGAGCATCCTCCGGGTTCGCATAGTTGAGCCCGTCGTCTTCCTCCTCCCCGCTGCCTTTGTTGATACGGTTGTCTTGAGGTGGATAGTGTGCACGACTCAAATCCCAGAGTCGGACCGACGCGTCCGCAGATCCGGTAGCTACAATGTTATCCTCGACCTGTATGCATCTCACAGACGCATGATGGCCTTCCAAAAAGCCCAAACACCGTCCCGCGCTCAGATCCCACACGCGAACTGTATCATCCAATGCGGCAGTAACCATGGTCCCGAATGGGACATCAAAATCAATGGCAGTGATAATGTCGTTGTGAGCCTGGATTTCTTTTATCAGTGAACCGGGCTCGAAATGTTCATGTAGGATAGGCATTGAGCGTTTCTCTGGATGCTGTGGTTAGATCGGAGTCTCCCGAAAAAGAGATCTAGGGCGCAGTACTTATAGTCCTATGTTTCTTGTTCCTGGGCGACAGCTTCTGATAGATCGATTCGGACATGAAGGACGCATCCATTGCAGGGTCTTCCGACGACACTGACTCCTCGTTCACGTCCGTCGATTTGGGTGTCGCCGCAGTCGCCGAACTCTCCTCCAGCTCCTCTTCCATGTCCTCCAGCTTATTGTCGATCTCGACCACTGTTGACAAACGTCAGGTCTTAGTCACCCAGAATGGCAGGATTCCTTTTTTTTCACCCACATTCGTGTTCCAGTTGCGCTTCCTCCATCTCCAACCCGGCCAGCCGGTCCAAAACAATCTTACGCATAGCGTTCAGGTTTGCAATCTTATTGTCGATCTCTCGTATCTCTGCACTGCACATGTTTTTTCGTATAGCCATCCTCTCCAACCGGCGGTTCAGCGCTTCTCGTTCCTTTTTCAACCCGGCAATCGAGGACGGCAACGCAGCCTCTGGCTCCGCATCGTTCAACAGCTTCTGACCCTTTGAACCTCGTCTCCGGTGGGATTTCCTGTGCTCATTGTCGCTTTCGGGGAGGGAGACTTGAAAGCCCTGGAATAGAGAGTACGTGTTCGTGTTCTCGGGAATGTTTGCAAGGAGTTCGTCGGGGATAGAAGAGAGCGCACGGGACTGGATCTCGGAGGCCGAGAGCCTCGAGCGGACGAGATCAGTGGGCGTCGTCTGGGCCAGGGCGAAGATCCTCCGCTGGACGGTAGGACGCCGCAGCTCGCGGTGTATCCCGGTCATGGCATTTTGATAGTGAGTGCTGGCGGTGGGATCAGAGATGGGCCCGATCAAGTGGCCCGCAGTCGTCGTGACCTTTCGCCCAAAGGCCTCGAGATGGCGTTTCTGGTCCTGGGAATCAGCGCGTCCTGCTGTGAAGCAATCATGGGCCGCTTTACCGTAAAGCCTGTTCCCAGCACAGATTCCTCCTCCGCAGCTGCCAGTCGACGGGAAGGCGAATCATTGCGGCCTTGCTTGTCCATGAGACAAACCGGACGGGGGGGAAGAGAGACTCAGAGACCCAACGGGGTGTCGGGATTGGGAGGAGGGCGTCGACAGCAAGAGGGATGGCGGCGGGCGGTTTTCGTGGACAGTCTGGCGAGCAGCGTGAGAGGGCACCGAATTTCCGCCGGAAGTGTAATTTTAAATTACGGGCTGCGCGGAGCAGGCCTGTTTACCATACGCCGCCAGAGATCTCCAACCTCGAGACACATCGAGAGCCGCCAGATCCGTAGCCAGAGGACAAGTCCAAAGCCTGTAGCCCCTAAATACCCGTTCGCCAGCAGTCTTCCCCGCGGAGTGGCATCCGCCTCGGTCGAGCCTTGCCATGTGTCCGGACATCAGAATGCCGCATCGGGTGCGTGACGCCGCCGACCGCCCTCACAGTTCACTCTCTTTTCCTTTATCTATCAATCTTACGATGAGGTAGTCTGGAGATCATGTCTCAATGACACACGGTGTCTATTGTCAGCTTGTGTATGATCATGCTATGTGAGCGGCCATACTGGTGTCAGCCACAAAGAGAAGCTTTCTCTCAGCCTGCTTCAACGGCTGTTTCAATGCCCGTGCAAGGCTCACCATATTGCCCCTCCAGACCGCCAACGGCGGTTGGATGCTTGCTTGCAGAAAAATCTTTCACACACCAGACACTTCAGATGCAAGTTCAGCTGGCCTCCGTCTGCGATGGGTCTCGGCGGGGGAGGGCTCGTCGCGGAGGATCCTGCTGCGTGCCTGGAGCTCCGTGTAACGTCCAGGATCTTACATGAGGCCAACCCGCCGCCAGCACGACGCTGAAAGCTTGCAACCACTGCCCCTCCCCCACTGTCACCACGGTGTCTCCAAACCACCCTGAACCAGAGCCATACCGGCGATTCAGAAGGCACCATGGACATGGCAATTGATCTCTCAGACGCCTCCAAGGCGTTGGATCTGGCCAACATCCGCTTCCAACTCATGTGAGTCGTGGCTACCCCTCCTTTTCCGCTTTGTGTGTTGTAGCAAGGCAAAAGAGACCCACAAAAGATGAATCACAGACCACAGAGAACTGCTCTGACGTGTTCACAGCCGGCTGGAAGACACGATCACCTTCCACCTGATCGAGCGTGTGCAGTTCCCGCTCAACAAGACCATCTACATCCCCGGCGGCGTCAAGATCCCGGGCTCCGACCTCAGTCTGATGGACTACGTGCTCCGCGAACAGGAGCGTCTCCAGTCCCGAGTCCGCCGCTACCAGTCTCCCGACGAGCACCCGTTCTTCCCCGATGCGCTCGAGGAGCCCATTCTCCAGCCCCTGAAGTACCCCAAGATCCTGCACCCCAATGATGTGAACGTCAACCCGATAATCAAGAAGCGCTACGTCGAGGAGATCCTCCCGGCTGTCTGCCGCAACTTCGGACGCGAGGACCGCGGTGAGACGCAGGAGAACTACGGTTCTTCCGCCACGTGCGACGTCAACGTTCTCCAGGCGCTCTCGCGTCGGATTCACTTCGGCAAGTTCGTTGCGGAGTCCAAGTTCCAGAAGGACCCGGAGAAGTTCGTCAAGTTGATCAAGGCCGGAGACCGTGAGGGCATCGAGGCTGCTATTACAGACGCGAAGGTCGAGCAGCAGGTGCTCGAGAGGCTTAGGTTGAAGGCCAAGACCTACGGCACGGATCCCACAACGCCAGACGAGTGTAATCAGAAGATCAATGTCGATGCTGTTGTTGCAATGTACAAGGTCTGTCTATTCTATTTGCCGGTGCTTTCTTCCGCGTATGCTGACGATTTTGCAGGAATGCGTCATCCCTCTGACCAAAGTCGTCGAGGTAGAGTATCTCATGCAGCGCCTGAAGGGAACTGAGTGGGAGTGATGAGATGATGAAAACGTGATGCCCTTTCCGACTCTTTTCAATGATATCCTGAATGATGCTACCTAATGCAAAGGGAGCCATGAAAATACACTCTATAGACCATCTGTAAAAAAAAAAGCAAAAAGATAATGAAATGCAAAGGGGTAATCATTTCACTTTTCCATCATCTCTCATGTCATGCGGGTGGCTTGAAGAGCTCCGCGACTTCCTTTACGGCCACCTCGAACTTGGAGGCCTCGATCAGAATCAGACTTCCTGACGCCTTGATCCCCAACTCCTGGAACGCGCGCTTCGAGTCCGAGTGGCCCTCCGGGTGCGGGTGCGTGTACTGGTAGCGGCCATGGCACAGCGCGTGCCGCTGGAAGGTCTCGTCCTCCGGGTGGAAGTAGAACACCTCCGACGTGTCAGCGGACTTCTTCTTTTTCTTTTGCGGGCGCGACTCCTCCATGTCCAGTTTCGACTCCACCTCTTCGTACGTCTTGGACAGGATCAGGTAGTGCGAGAAGTCGTACGGCTCCTTGTCCTCGAGCGCCCAGGCAATCTCCTCCAGGAGCATGGTGTACATCGGGGGGACCACCTCCGTGGGGATGTTGATCAGCCGCTCGGTCAGGATGAGACCCATCGCGGGTACTGTCGGTTGGGAGAGGAGGGAGGCGAGTGCGGAGAGGGAGGGATTCGAGGAGGCTTTCTTTTGGAAATAGGCGATGAGGTCTTTGATGACGGGTTTGTCCTGGTGGGATTAGCACATGTATTTTTTTTCTCTTTCTCTCTTCGAAAAGGAAATGATAATACCTTATGTTCCTGAAGATTCAGCACGGACAGGAACGCGTACGGATCCGATTCATTGCCGTCCACCTTGACCGTCGACCCCAGGAGCGGCTGCGCCAAGATCATATCTGTGAGTGCGGAGAGGTCGAACATCTGCGCGTCGTTGTCGAACAATTGTCGCAGGAGGTTCTTAATGCCATGGAAGTCTACTGCGGGCTGCGGATCAAACCATTCGAAGTCAACATTGAGCATTTCCAGATCCTGCGATCCAATCGGTCAGCCTGTGCTCGCGATCATAATGCGCCGCACCGCGGAGGTCTGCGTACACTGTCGCTGCTGCTGTCGTCGTCTGCGGGCGGCTTGGTGCCCCCCATCTCGACATCCCCGTCCTTCAGCTCTTTGCGCTTCCCCATCCTGCTGTCCCTGGTAATTTCTGAAGACAAATTGCGAGTCTTTGCGTGGTCGAGGCCTTCAGAAAAAGCCGGGGTAAGAAAAGTTGCGCCGCCGGGCCTGGTTCGCGCCCGGCCTCGCTAAACCCCGATTGGAAACTTTTTCGATCGCCCGCGCTGCTATCGGCGGGGCGAGAAAAATACTTATCGTCGAGGGGCAGCGCCGCCATTTGCTCTCTCCGGAGTCACTCCCACATCCACGCCTCCAGCAAATTTTGGTCTGGCTCTCCTCCTTCTCATTCATTTTCTTATCTAGATCTCTCTCTCTCTTTTCCTCCTTTCACCGCTAGCCGGAGAAACAAGCAACCATGGCGGCTAACGGCGAGACCGTCAACGAACCCCACAAGACTTTCGATACGATCCTGGTCCTGGACTTTGGGTGAGTCAGTGCCGAATCGCACTTTACAGCAGGGTATTGAACTGGTGTTATTTCAGATCGCAATACTCCCATCTCATCACGAGACGCCTCCGCGAGCTCAATGTCTACTCCGAGATGCTCCCGTGCACCCAGAAGGTCGCCGAGCTGTCCTGGAAGCCCAAGGGTGTGATCCTCTCTGGAAGTCCGTTCTCCGTTTACGAGGAGGGCGCCCCGCATGTCGACCCGGGCGTCTTCGAGCTCGGGGTCCCCATCCTGGGCATCTGCTACGGTCTCCAGGAGCTCGCCTGGCACCACGGCAAGAACGTGCTGGCCAGCGACAAGAAGGAGTACGGGCACGCCTATCTGAACGTCCACAGACATCCTGAGAAGGGGGAGCACATCGACCGCCTGTTCCAAGGCCTGGAGGACCAGCTTGAGGTGTGGATGTCCCACGGAGACAAGCTGTCCAAGTTGCCCGAGGACTTCGTGGTTATCGCAACCACGTCGAACGCTCCATTCGCTGGCATTGCGCACACGAAGAAGCCCTACTACGGAATTCAATTTCACGCCGAGGTACGAGAATCGTAACGCCCTGGATAGGACAGCCAGGTGTCTAATCATCCAAGTAGGTGTCGCACACGCCGCGGGGAAAGAAGGTTCTGGAGAACTTCGCTGTTGGAATTTGCCAGGCTAAACAGGAGTGGACCATGGACAGGTTCGTTGACAAGGAGATTGAGAGGATCAGGGCCATGGTGGGTGAGAAGGGCCAGGTCATTGGTGCTGTCAGCGGTGGAGTTGACTCCACTGTGGCAGCCAAGTTGATGAAAGAGGCGATTGGAGACCGCTTCCATGCTGTTCTTGTGGACAATGGCGTGATGCGCTTGAACGAAGCTCAGCAGGTCCAGGAGACCCTGGCCAAGGGTCTCGGAATCAATCTGACCGTCGTTGACGCGTCGGAGAGGTTCCTCTCCAAACTGAAGGGAGTCACTGACCCTGAGAAGAAAAGGAAAATCATCGGAAACACCTTCATTGAGGTTTTCCAGGAAACCGCCAAACAGATCTCAGACGCGGCTGCCGGCTCTCCCAACGAGGGCAATATCGAGTGGCTGCTCCAGGGAACCCTCTACCCGGACGTGATTGAGAGCATCTCCTTTAAGGGTCCCAGCGCAACCATCAAGACCCACCACAACGTGGGAGGCTTGCTTGAGGGCATGCACCTCAAGCTCATCGAGCCGCTGCGCGAGCTCTTCAAGGATGAGGTCCGCGCATTGGGTACGAACCTCGGTATCCCTGAAGACCTCATCTGGAGACACCCCTTCCCGGGCCCCGGTCTGGCCATTCGAATCCTCGGAGAGGTCACCCCGGAGCAGCTGCGGATCGCCCGGGAGGCGGATGCTATCTTCATTGAAGAGATCAAGGCTGCTGGTCTCTACAGGAAGATCAGCCAGGCATTTGCCGCCCTTCTGCCCGTCAAGGCGGTCGGCGTCATGGGCGACAAGCGGACGCACGAGCAGGTCATCGCCCTGCGCGCTGTCGAGACCACCGATTTCATGACCGCCGACTGGTACCCGTTTGATGCCGAATTCCTGAAGCGCGTCAGCCGCAGGATCGTCAACGAGGTCAACGGCGTGTGTCGCGTGCTCTACGACGTGACCAGCAAGCCGCCAGGCACTATTGAAATGGAGTAAACTTGAAGATTCAACATAGACGGGTCCGTTCTAGACTTATTACGGGAATGATTTTACGGTTCGCATATTTTATTTTTCTGTTTTATGTGGCCATGTCTGCGTATAAAAGTACTGTCATATGGAGTATGGACAGAGAGGTACAGTACATACACATGTTAGGAGATGTTGTGAAGAGAGACCATGCGACCAACTCAACATTACTACTATCTATAAAATTAACCTTCCAATGCGAAAGTAACCAAGTAAAGCTTGCTCCACTTCCGCATTCTCTCCACTGGTTCTTATTAATTTTCATTCTGTTCCTGGAGCATCTGACGCCACCACCCCAGCAGTGACCTGTTCCCGGGGCAGGACCCAAAGGGAGCTGACTTGCACTGATCTCATTCTGATGACATCACTCACCAACCCGAACATTCGCCAGCCGAATATATTGCCTTCGCCCTACAGCTACGGTGAAGACATGTCTGCCATTCTTCCCAGATTCAAGACCTGGGAAAAACGCTTTTTTTAATTTTAAACTTACTCACATCCTTCCTGAGGTCTCAATCCCGCCCGGAACCTCTATAAACGACGACTTGATTAATACCTACTTCCTTCTATCGACTCATCCGGACCTCAAGCAAACATGTCGCACACGGCCGGCTTCTCCAAGGTTGGACAACGCTCCATCTACGAGTCCGACAACCAGCGCAACGTGTCCATCGACGAGATCAAGGAGCGCCGGCGCTACAGGGAGGGCCCGCCGGGGAGCCACATGCCTGATGATACCAGTACGTCGTGACCCTAAGCGTTCCCGTCTGTTTGAGCTCTATCCTGTCTTTGTGCCCGTACACCTGCGAAGTGCGCCTTGCACACCGTACTCTACTGGTTTGGTCCTGGTCTATGTGACATAACATAGCCTGCTTCTCTCTTGTTCCTTCTAAGAGAAGTCGCTAACCGAGCAAACCTGTCGCACTACAGAGGACCCAGAATCCATCTCCAACTGGCTCCGGCGCAAAGACAAGGACAACGCGCCGTACAACCCCGAGGCGGAGCTGGCCAAGATGGATCCCACGGCGCCGGTAAGCAACAACACCTCTCCTTCCATTCCCCCATCTACCCAGGTAGGGTGATAGAATATATTTGCTAACTCTGATGGTTGTTCCCAGGCCATCCTCCACGGCAACAAGCCCTCGCGCGGCGCCGAGATCGACAAAGAGCTAAAGCGCGACGACGAGCAGAGGTTGAGGGAGATGGCGGGCAGATAGATAGATGAGATGAGATTGTTGTACTGTAACTGTATTATTACTGTGCCTATGTACATGTATTTACGAGGAACATAAATCTTATGAGAACCTTTGGCTTTTGTTTGACTGCTGGAGTATCATGTGCTGATCTACCATTGAGTACTCCGTACTTATATGTGATGAAATGCCTACGACCACCAAAAGAATAAAGAGAGACACAAGTTATGTGTGGACTTGCGAGTATTCTCAACAATTATATTCACGTTTTCGTCTATATAGATCAAAAAAGCAGTCATTATTATCTCACTTCATCAACCAGTAGGTGAGGTCAGGTGTTTCCGAGTTTGGTCAAGGAGAGAGGCGGGCTCCTGCGAATCTCTTGGGGTTGGGCTTGGGCAGGGCTCTCTTGGGTGACCCGTTAGGAATCTTCGACTAGAATTCGACACTATGGCCGAGTGGTCTAAGGCGATTGATTAGAAATCAATTCCCTTCGGGGGCGACGGTTCGAATCCGTCTGGTGTCGACTTAACTTCATTAATGCTTTTTTTCCTCTTCTCACGTCGAAAATGTGAACTTTATTCCGTAGAATTATATTTAAATTTTTTTCTTGAATTTTTTATTTTTTATTTATTTTTTAATCTCGTTCTACCATGATCAATCACACAAACATGTTATAGAAGAAATAGAAAGAGTGAATCGACGCCGTAACCAGCGGGCGCAGCCATCCTGGCGCGTTCGCCGCCCCCATCTCAGCGACGATCGACGCGATCGTGCTGCGCGGCGCTCCCTCCGCGAAGAGCATCCTCTGCATCGAGTCGTACGTAAGCTGCTGCGTCCTCGTCGCCCTCCGGAACATGTCCTCCTCGTAGGCCGCGATGCTCGCGTCAAGGGCGTCTTTGTCGATGTTGTTGTTGTCGTCGTCGTCTTTCAGACCCTGGACGATCGCCCGGGAGAGCTTGACGGCGTCTTCGAGCGCCAGGTTCACGCCCTCGCCCGCGAAGGGCGTCATGAGGTGCGCCGCGTCGCCCAGGAGCGTCACCCCCGGCCGATGCGTCCATCGGAACCCGACGGGGAGCATGTACAGCGACCGCGGGACCACCGTGCGGTCGTCGGCGTCCTGCGTGAAACGGACGAGTTCGGGCGCCCAGTCCGCGAATTCCTCGCGGATGGCCCGTTTGGCGGCCGCGCCGTCGTTGACGTCGTAGCCGCTGTTCTGCATCCAGTCCTCGTCGCGCACGCTCCACGCGTAGACGTTGATGCTGCCGTCGCCCATCTGCTGGCCCATGATCGCCTTGCCGTCGGAGAAGGCGAAGAGCGAGCCGCGGTCGACGAGCTCGTACGTCGCGGGCGAGGTCTCCTTCGCGTTGGGGATCATGAGGCTGTGGCCCGCGACGCCGGAGTAGTGCGGCTTCTCCTGGGAGAGCAGGTTGCGGACCTTGCTCCAGGCGCCGTCGGCGCCGACGATGAGGTCAAACCCCCTCTCGACGCAGCCGTTGTCGAAGTGGAGGGAGTGGTCCTCGTCGTCCACCCGGCGCAGGCGATACCCCCATCGGATGATGTCCTCCGGGATGGAGTGCAGGAGCAGCGAACGCAGCTGGGAGCGATCAATCTCCGGCCTGCCTACCGAGTTCTTCTCCGTCGATGTCCCGGGGTGGCGGAAGTACGTAGTCAGTTTCTTGTCGCAGAGCCGGAACGCCTCGCCCTCGAAGCGGGCGTGCTTGAGGAACTCCTCGTACAGGCCGGCCTCCTTCAGGGCCGCGATGCCCGACTCGGTGTGGAGGTCCAGCGTGCCGCCCTGGCTGCGGAAGTCGATCGACTTCTCTCCCTCGAAGATGGTGATTTCTATCGGGGCGTTGGCGACGAGGAGGAGTCGAGCGAGCATGCAGCCGGCAGGGCCGGCGCCGATGACTGCCAGTTTCACCGTCATGATGGTATATTAGGTATGTAAGCAAGGCAGTAGATGTATATGCAGAACTCTGTCCTTTGCAGAGCCAAAGAAAAATGCATCAGAGCGCTGCAACCAAGAATCAGCAATGAACTATCCCTTTCTCCCGGGAACTCATTTCTCTGTTAGAAACAGGACAAATTGATAAGATGAAAAAGCGGCCGTCAGGCATATAAAGCCGGATTTAACGGCTGCAAGCCCGGAGCAGCTCCAGAGCCATCGGCACGACGCTGGAGGCAGCACGGAGAGTCGGATGCAACAGTCCGACTCTGTCGGCCCGATCCATTATCATTATTTCCTCTGAAGGGACGGTAGACAGTAGTAGGCACCTATCCAGAGTCAGAACGATGCAGCTAATAGCCATATAGAATCGGACCTACTGCTCCATAGTTAACGGCCGTCATTCTGGGGTCGCCTGCCATCTTTGCGAGGATACGGGGTATGGAGGACCACGCCACCCAGTGCCAAGTATGTTCACAGATCCTCGTGTAGGTACCAACCCACATCCCATGTGCACAGCGCACACACAGGCGATCTCGATCGATCAGAGGATCCGGTCTGAGTCATACAGCAGGATGCCAGGCACAGGGCCTGCAGCGTTCTGATAGAAAGCCCGTCGGCGCTTTGCTCGGGCGCCTCCGACCGGCGCTCGGCATCAACCACTCCGTGCTCCGTCCGGAGGACGCTGCTATGGACTACGATGTGTTTTTCTGCGTCTGGCTTCTTGGACGCCATTTTTACTCTCTCTTTCTTTTTTTGGCAGTATTGTGCATTGTCACAGTGATGAGGAATTTTATGTCATTATATATTACATATGATACTTGGCAAGATCTAGACAAACCGCCTTTTCTCTTTCTTTCACGGTTGGGTTATTTTGGGAGGCACACTACGTGTTTCTAACCCACCCAATTTCTGTACATTGATAATGGATTCGAGCTTATTTAGGTACTTGATATGCCGTTAAGAATTGAGATCTCAGAGCTTTGGAAGCCATATTGACAGTGGATCTACACCTATCTGCCTGCGAGAATACATTAGAATACTAGCGATTTGATGAGTTCAGATGTGTTATTGTTGGCCCAGACCAATTATTAGACCAGATTGACTTAAAGGAAATAATGAGAACTGAGCGACAGGTTGTTCTGAGGACATATGTTTTGCTGGAAGCGTCTTGTTGATCATTACCTCTTATCTATTACACTCAGAGGTAGGGTTTCTCGGTTGAGATTTATCTTATTTGGACCCAGCATCCATCGTACGCAATCACTATCATTCCCTAAAAGAGAACTAGAATAAAATAAAAAGACTAAATCGCAGTAAATAAATGACGCGGTTCAGTCGTCACCACAGAGTCTCTGCATCCATAACCCCATACCGTGTAGTTATGCGTCCAGAGCCTTACTAAGGCCAGCCGTCAAGACGATCAAGTCGATCACCTCTCCACTCCGCCTCTTCGTTGCGGCTCGTTCAATTGCTGAAAATCCTGTCTGAATAATGGCGGACGCGCACGCCGCAGTGGACCAAGCTCATGTTTACCTTGCTGCAACCGGAAACTGATCGTCGATGCCGGCGGAAATAGTCTACGCTTGGGCCTTGCGTCTACGCAGTACCCCACGGCCGGAGAGTTACGGTGAAGATAGCCAGGTACGGAGTACGGGGTAGAGATACGGTTGGGATATTTACTGTGTACTACCCCAGTCCTAATTATTTATTTAGTAGTAGACGGCCGTGCGAAGGTTCTCTCTCAGGCACCGTCTTCTTCTGGCAGGTCAGGGACAATAATTGCAAACTGCTATTGAACAATCATGCGTCCTGCAAGAGCTCATACAGGCCAAAGATGGCTGCGAATCCTTACCCTGGGATTTGCAGCCATTAGTTTCTCTGATCTCGCCGCGGCAGACAACTCCAATTCCACCAACACCACCGCTGCCGTCGTCTGGCCATACCAGAGCTTCCGCAGCGCGGACTTCCATCCGCCGGTGCTCAAGGTGACCAGGAGGAACGGCGGCAACGCCACTACATCCAACGGGTACCTCTTCATCAGCCCGACGGGCCCGGGGGCCGAGGACCAAGCGCCCCTGATCATCTCGGACGACGGCGAGCTGGTCTGGCAGGGTCCCGCGGGCATGGGATTCGGGTTCCGCGCGCAGGTGTTGGAGGGCCGTCCGGTGCTCAGCTATTGGGACGGTGTCGCCTACCAGGATCCCAGGGGTTTCGGGTACGGCGCGGTCAATATCCTGGACCAGTCCTACGAGCGGATCTACCGGGTCTCTTTGCCCAGGAATACGTCGTCGGGACTGTTCTTCAGTGGGGATAATGTCACGTACGACTCCTACGTGGACCTCCATGAGTCGTTCATCACGGATCGTGGGACGATCCTCGTCACAGCGACGAACGTTACCCGCGCAGATCTGCGATCCGTGGGCGGGCCAAAGGACGGATGGGCCAGGGACGCGATGTTTTACGAGATCGAGATCAAAACGAACAGAGTAGTTTATCGGTGGAGTGCGTTGGAGCACGCGGATCAGATCCCGTTGAACAGGACGCTGGAAGGGCTGTACGGTGAAGGCCGTGGCCCCGCCAGTGCGTTCAACTACTTCCATATCAATTCAGTTGCGCCTGTCGGCGATGACAAGTATCTGGTCTCGTCCCGGTTTCTCTGTTCCATTTTCCTGATCAGTCGGAAGGATGGATCTGTGATTTGGACACTGCAGGTTTGTTTGACTTGGCTCCCTACTCCTATAATAAGACATCAGCGAATACCGTATCATAATGAGAAGCTAACCTTTCGCTCAGGGCAAAGACGGTGGTGACTTCGAACTGGCCCCAGACGCCGGTTTCTGCTACCAGCACGACCCCCGCATAGCCAAGATGACAGACACCAAGGTCATCCTGCACATGCACGACAACGCCAACTCCTACCACGACCGCACCTCGACGCCCACGACGGGCCTCCTCCTGGAGCTGGACCTCGAGGCCCGCAAAGCCCGGAAGATCCAACGCTTCGTGAACCCCAACAATCCCGTTTACGCCGTTTCCCAGGGATCCTACCAGACGCTGCCCGACGGCCACGTCCTGCTCGACCACGGCGAGCTGCCGATAATCGAGGAGTACGATGCCGCCGGCCGCTGGATCATGACGGCGCAGTTTGGCGGAAACCTGTCGTCGTACCGCGGTTACCGACAGCGGTGGGTCGGGAAGCCGAAGACGGCTCCCAGTCTGGCTGCGTGTTCCCAGTCGAATGGGACCAGCCTGTATATGAGCTGGAATGGGGCCACGGAGGTCGTCTCCTGGGCCATCTACAGCGGCACCAGCGCGAAGGAGATGAAGCTCGTAACGACGGTGCCGAAGAGGGGGTTCGAGACGTCTGCGACCATCAACACTGCGTCCGCGCGATATGTGCAGGTAGAAGCGCGGGAGAGGGGAGGAAGGCCGGGAAGAAAGTCAAATCTTTTGCCGGTTTCCACATTGGAAAGCTGTTGAAAATCTGTGATAGATCTGTTGTATTGTGCAGCCCACCTCTGGCTGAGAAGCGATATATAATGACCTCTGTACAGTATAGTACACATAGAGCCAGCTCCTTTCCCATCGATAAATAAATTCAACGTTGTTACGTTCACAGTTATTGATATGAACAGCCGTATAGCGCGCATTCTGTGCCCTGGACGACCAAGCGGCTCTTGCCAACAGAGAACGTCGAGACTTGCGGACGTTAAAACGCGTCAGGTTGCTAGCTTCGAATATACTTTGGCTCGAATCTTCTCAAACGCACAGCTGCACCACAGCGAGAGGCATTTAAACCCGGCTGATAAGACCGGTGTCGGATATCTCGGTTCTCGACCCCAGAAAAGGTCAAGTCATTCTCTTTGGCGCAGCTGGTCTTCTCACAAGCACTTCGACGGAGTGCCTTGTCATTCGCTCGTCGGTTCTCATGAAAGAATTTCGGGCGGGAATGGGAAGATTATTCCCCATGCGGCCCCAACTCATCGTCCTGCAGGACTCCTCGATTTCATCAATCGTCCGTAAATTTCGGAACACCCTGATCAGGACTCTCAAAGACGTTTTTCCAGTAGCTCTGAACCCTGTCGCAGATGCCTGACTTATCCTTCCAGGATTTAAATTGTTTCTCCAAGTTGCAGCTGACCCACTTAATCTCCTCCCAGTACGCCTTCTCAACATCGTATCCAAATCGTTTGAGCGTCTCCGTCGCAACGATCCACGCCCTCCCGTCACTTCCGTCAGGCTTGACTGTGGGTGCAGTCTCCCAATTGTGGCCCCAAAGGGAAGGCTCTCCGGGGTTAAACTTAGGGTAATGCGCATGAACAAAGAACACACGTGGCGCCTTTGCCACTGAAGGATCCTTAACGCGCCATTTCCCTTGGCTGGTAAGGAGATAGTCTTCGACGGGGTCTGACTGGACCATGGCGGAGCCCGAGATCTTTCCGTCTTTTTTGGGATGGCCGATCGGCTTGACAGGCTCACTCACGGCATAAAAGGGCTCTCCCACTGCGGATGCTGCGGCAAGGAATGTTTCTTTATCCCCCTCTCCAGGCGCACCCTGGGAGAGCAGCATGAAATAGTGAGAGGGGCCGTAATAGTTGTAGTAGGCAGCGAGAAGCAGTGTAAGGAAGTGGGTTTTCTTTGAAATCAAGATGACACCCGTCTCGGACGAGGCTCGGAGCGTCATTGGTGGAACAGGCTGCTCAGAGATATTGTAATAAACCGGAGATGCCGTGGAAGCCCAAAAGTCGGGCCAGGTGACCATCCCCGTGGATCTGAAGGGTTCAGAATCAAACAGTTCCTCCGGTCGATGTAAGGGGAAGCAATCAGCGTCCATCCAGATCACCTCCTCAAACGAGGAGAAAAGGATGGCAAAAATCTTGAGCTGGTAATGCGCAATCTCGACACTGGAACCGGTTTGATTACTCAAGATGTCAGAAAGCATCATGCATCTGGCATTGAGACCGGGAAGGATAGATTCGCAGAGATCGCTCTCATATTCACTGGGATCTTTGAGGAAGAGCTCCACCGGGAGCTTTGAACCGGTACGACGCAGCATCCGCAGTGCGGACACAAACACCGGAAAGTAAGGTCCCCCCGCAGTAGAGACTAGCCCACGTGTGCCGGGAGCATGAACAGACGGTAAAGTTTTGGCACTTCTAATGTCGTTGAGGAATTCTTCATGACTTTGCCGCATTCTTGATACATCTGCTTCCGGCATGATGATGAGGTCGGGTCGCGGAGGTGCCTTGACGGCGTCAAAGCCTATGGCTCCGGACTTGCCATCGCGCTCTGGCGAAGGACAGCCAGGTGCGTGCCTTTCCAGAATAGGCTGGAAAGCTTGCCAGAAAGCAGTCTGGCGTTCTCGAAGTGGCTCATCGCTGGGAGCCGTGGTCAAGGGAGTTGATGACGGGAGAGCCGTGGGTCTCCGGTAGAGATAGATGGATGAAAGGAAGAAAACGCTGAACAGGGCAAGGAACAAGGCCCAGAGTCTGCTAACGCCACTGACCACCATACTGTCGCATTGAACTCGGTGAGGTGGTCAATACAAGAGCACTGCCGCGTAAACGACGCAGAAAGGTTCTGGATTAACAAGGTGAAGTTGGCTTCGACGCGCCGGATCGCGAACAGGCAGCACGGGCCCCGGATCGGGACAGACCTGGAGCCACCGCCCGTACGAAGAGTCCTGCGCCTGACGCAGTGCGCAGAGCCTCGAAAACACCAGGTAACGAGTGCAGCTGGCGCCTTTGGCAGTACGGTGTAGGAGTGAGAGAAGCTTCAGCCTTGTCCGGTGGGCGGTGCGAGCTCCGAGCGAGTTGGGGTTCAGGCGTCCCACGAACACGATCTAGTCCCTCGGTGCAGAGCGACACACCACTCTCCGCCCAGAGCTCAAGACAAAGAGATGAAGACAACCATGCACTTCACCAGGCTGTTTGACGCCCGCCTGCCAGAACTTCTGTCTTGTGGAATACAGAGTACTATCCTTACACGATGTACAATCCCGACTGTCTCTCAGAAAGGGAACAGATCGTATCGCCATGGAATAGGTGACATATCCGCTACTTGAGCTTTGCAGTTCACACCGATCAGTTTTCTGCTTTCTTGTCAAAAATCGCAAAGATAGCATCTCCACTACCTGCTACTGCCGTCTGCAATGCAGCAGAGAACGTGCTCAAATCTGGCCCGGACGTCCAGAACATGGCTGGGCATGAATAGGGCAACTTTCTGTCTTCTCGACTAAGGGGCCTGCTTCTCCTGAAGTTTTGTTGTCGACCAGACCGGAAATACCAGTCTGCCTGCAATTAGAGGCCGTGACCTCTCTTTGTTGCCAAGCGGTATTTTTGGTCAATATTTGTTTGGTGCTCAATTCGTATTCCTAGTTCATTGTTTATCCACTCCTCTGATGCAGGTGCTCCCAGAGTCGGGCAGTCTGATCTTTCGTTCGTTGTGTCCATGGAGATGATTCATATTCCTGTTGTTGCACTTGTCATCCAGCTGGCTCATTGCAGCTGCAATGGTCCACAGGTGCTTTCTGCCCCGGTCCAAATGTTACCGTCCTCGATCCAAACTTGAGAAGAGGGCTTACACTCTCAGTTGGAACACCACCTTAGAAGTTAGAATTTGGCATCAAAGGGTAGCTATCCCATTTCTATATTCAACACTCTTACTGAGGCACCCGGGACTTACGCTGGCAAGGTACGCAAATAGTACGTTTCTCATCAGTGATTTTGGCAGTTGCGGCATTGAAGAACTGGTCGGTGCGTCGTGTATTGTCGGCCGCGGTGGTATCTCCGTGGTCTTCAACATGGTCGAATGCGAGTAATGCCGCAGACGCTCGAGTTGCACTTGATACACCCACACCCACCTTCAACTTCTGAGAAAAGTCGTCCGGACATGACGTCCTCGTTATCAACGAATAATTCAGCCTCAAGAACTTTCCATTAGGGATCACAACGCAGGGCCTGACAATCAAATCCATTGGCCTTGGCCCCGATTCGACATTCCTCAATGCTCTGCTATCATCGGGGGCCATATCAACGAAGACATGGTCGCTCTTCTATGGGCTGACGGGTGCGGAGGCCCAGGATCAAATGGGTGGTTCTATCTTCTTTGGCGGATATGATCGGGCCAAGATCCAGGGTAAGAATGTGACCTTTCCAATCAGCAGAGAAACAAGCTGCCGAACAGGACTGGTCGCAAGGGTGATAAGTGTTGATGTGAAGTTCGAGCACGGAACAACTCAGAATATCCACGCATCATTGATTAGAATGTGTCTCGATCCCACGTTTGCAATCGTTAGTTTGCCGGACAGTATTGTCGAAAAATTCGAGAGTAAGGCTGGTGGTCATTATAAAGGTTTATCTTTGGGGAGGGCTATGAATCGGATGCTTTATGATGTTTCAGACGTGTTAGCTGTCCCCTGGATCCTGTATTTATGGGCGACAACATTTGGCTGACTGGTAGTCTCAGCGTTACCATTGAGTCTGGGCTGATCATCACGATCCCAATGGTAGATAACGGGTTTGTCGAGGCGCCGTACAGCAAACACGACCCTCCACCGGCTGTCGAGCTCCTCGTGGATGAAATTGGATCTAGGGGGCAGTCACAATAGTGTAGAACCAACCGAGTAAAACTAATTGTATAAATCTCAAATACATTACACAAAAGTTCTTCTAAGTGCTCTGCATCAATCTCCCACTTGCTTGTTGCGCAAGGTCCGATTGAATTACTATCAAAAAGGCGAACTACTCCGCTCGACATTATCTGTCAAGGTAGAAGGCGGGATGTTCTACAGCGATCGAAGTCATCTAATCATTGGTTCCATAACGAGGCAGGCCAGTTACAAAGTATCAATCATCTTTACTATTCAATGGAATAGATGCTTATCCTCCGTTCAAAAAGACCTCGACAGATAATGTATCCAAAACAGGATCGAGGACGGAATGAACGGCGATAAGCTTCGAAAACGTAGAAGATTTATCGATAATACGATTTAGGTACACAATCTGCTCGTCAAACCGAGAATGGATATAATGACATCCTTTTCATATTTGCAATTTCATGAAGACACCTTGGCTAGAAAGGCAGAAGCCAAAGTCACATGGTTCCAGGAGCCCATGCGATGCCACGTGCCTCGTGACTAACACTTTCTGTGGATGATCCATCAACACAACCATCTCCCTTGTGCTCTCATCTGCTCAGTCTCTAAGATATTATTCATCGATGCATAGGCAAGGCCCCGTGAGATCAGCATTGCTACTACACGTTTTCTTGTCGTACGACATCGAAATATCGCATGCTGCGTACAGAATGAGGGGACGAGTGGAATAAGAGCGAGGTCTCCTGCAGATGAGGGCACATGGCATGGCATGGCATGGCATGCTCCGGACGACATCGAGGAGGTGAGACGTCGGCAACAACGTTGAGCGGAGATGCCGGCGCCAAGCCCTCTCTCGCGCCATCGCGCGGCTGGTGGTGGGACGAGATCGAGCCATATTTTAACAGTTGAACGTCGTCCAACGGCTCGAGCATCGAGGCCCTCCGATCCCTGCGGGCTGCTCGAGCCTCGTGCTTCGCATTCGCCGAGGCCTCCACTCGTTCCGGGGGAGCGCTCCGAACATGGCGGGCAGGCATCTCGTGAGATGATGATGCTGGATGTCTACTCCGTACAGTCCTATCGCAACTCAGGAGTCTGGCAGGGCCCACCTTGTCTGTCTTGTTGGGCTGGGCTCCATGCAGCGCGACCAAGTTGTGCTCGGATGCACCGAACACCATCCGGTCCGGGAGATCCCTGAAGTCGTCCGTCACAGACGGAGTACCTGAACCGCGCTGACCGCGTTGGCACGTCGTTGGCTGGGCAGAGGCACAGGTGAAGTCATCAATGACCTTCGACAGAGGTTGACCATCTCCAACGGCAAAGATCACTTTCGAGCAGGCCGCGGGCGGCGGGAGCTAGGGGCATGCCCCAGCCTGCCGGCCGTCTCTTATTATTATTAAGATTATTATCGAGTGGAAGACTCCACGCTGGGTCTTGCCCCGAGGCTGACGGACGGGCCAGCCTCTAAGCACCGCCTTCTCGGCTTATCAGGGCAGACACTCGAACGCCCCCCGACCCCATCATCGACCGATCGCTGTGGCGCCTGCACTTTGATGCTTCGCGCCCCTCGCCGTTTCGGTCGACTGAGAGAGATGCTGTTTCTTTTGGCCGTCATCTGTTCCCATTGAAGGTCAGTTTCGCCGTGAACATGCTCAACCGGACATTTCTGCCTCGCCGGATGTGATGGAACGCTGCGATAGGTCCCCTTTAACTCGCCATTCCGACCGCCAAACCGAACAGTACCGGACAGCCGCCCAATAGGCGCGATGACCTCGAATCCTAAAGCAGACAGAGCGCAGGAGCGCCAGGCCGAATCTACATCCGCTTCTGCTCCTCGAAAGAGACGGAAGAGAACCGGTGGGAGCGGTGCTGCCGACGATTGCTTCACTTGCGCGAAGCGTGGGACCAAATGCGATCGACGGCGGCCATATTGTTCCCAGTGTCTGGAACTCGGTAGGGACTGTTCGGGATACAAGACGACATTGACATGGGGAGTGGGAGTCGCGAGTCGAGGAAAACTGCGTGGTTTATCGCTTCCCGTGGTCGGCCTCGCTCAGCAGAAACCTCGCCGGCAGAGCGAACCTGACGAGAAGGAGAAAACTCAACGACGACAGGGTGCTCAACTTCCTCCTGCCTCTGGGCCCGGAGCATTCAATGCGTCTACAACGGCTTTGCCTGCTGCTCAATGTGTCGAAGCTGCATTCGCTCCAGGTCACCTGCCTCATTCCCTACCAACATGGCCCGGGGTTCACGACAAAAATCCATGCACTCCAAACTTGCCTGCGACGTCCGGGGCGTCCTCACACCATGTGAATGGCGTCTACCACGGCATTTACACCTCCGTTCCGCAAGCTACCACTTCGGGTTCGAGTGGTAGCGCGAGTACCGGGCTTGGAGCTCCCATGGTAACCTGCGCTGATGCTGGTATACAGGGCTACCATCCAGGCACTTCCGTGCCACAGAGAGATTCAGTTCCTCGCCAGTGGCCACACACCATTAACCCTACTTTCCAGTTCGGTGAGGGAAGTAAACCCGTGTCCTCTGGATTTTCCCCGGCGTTTACATTCTCCGGATGGTCCTCACCTGCTCTGCATGGCGAACACACAGCGACAAGGGAAGATGTGGAAGAGCAACATGCAGGGCAGAGGACGAATCCTGAGCAGTCCGGCTCTCAGCATTCTGATAGCACCAGTTTGCGTCTGGACAAGTCTCTTGCGACTTCCTTGCCTCGGTTACTCCTCGACCACTCTGTTGGACGCACTCCACGACTCAGGTATCTCATAAGCTACTTTGCAGAAGTCATTGCTCCTGTAATTGTGGCGTTTGACAGACCCACGAATCCATTTCGTACTCACATCCTGCGGTTGGCCCAGGAGAGTGAAACCTTACAACATGCAATCGCCGCTTTGTCCGCTAGCAACATGAGGCAAAGACGGGAGAGGAAGATACTGTCGACAGAGAGGACACTCCCGGCTCGCAGGTCATCGTTAGCTCATCGTGCTTTAACTGACGAATCATTTCAAGACCAGTACGGCATAAAGACTCCCGAAGACCCTACCAGGGAGGAGCTGTACTACAAAAGGACGGCAATCGTATCCTTGAACGCTCAACTCGCGGATCCTGTTCGGCGGCTCGCAGATTCGGTATTGGCTACCCTTCTTATACTCTGCCTCTTCCACATCTGCGATACGGGAGTGGCCAAGTTCCAAACTCAATTTGCCGGCGTTAAGAAATTGCTAGCCATGAGAAACCGTGGTCCCGGGACCGAGTCTGAAGAAGCTAGGTGGTGTACCAGGATGTTCACTTGGTTCGATGCCATGACAGCAGCCATCAACGACCGCGAGGGCCAACTGCAAGGAGAGTACTTGGATATTGCCGTCGTCTCTGATGAGGAGTGGGCCCTGGAGAACTTGGCCGGCTGTGATGGGCGGTTGTTCAAGACTATCGCACAGCTTGGCCGGCTAAATCTTCTGAGCCAGAACAAGCCTGTGGAGCAGCGTTCTGCGACGGACATGTTTGCTGCTACTGCCGTCCTTCCTCCTTCGATGACCCATTATACTACGCACCCACAGATCCCCTATCAGGATCTCCTCTCTTCAGCTGTCGGTATTAGCGGATCCCTATTCCCAACACCTCCGGAAGCGGAACGAACTGGTGACACCTCTCGCGCTCAATTTTGGAGAGAGTGGTATTCGATACGGCAGAGACTTGAGTCGTGGCGTCTTGATGCCTTTCCTGCTGCCTGGAGCACTGGAACGGCCTCTTCTTCATTATCATCCCCCTCCACATTAGTCCCACCCGCACATAGCTACCTTTCCCCTCCTTCTTCGCCGATTTCACAATGTCTCGTGGCCCCCGACAACCTGGCGGACCTCTCCAACATTTCCGAGTCCTTCCGCTACTCTGCCATTCTGTATACTGAACGGCTCGCCTATCCGGACCTTCCTTCCAGCCATCCCCGCATCCAGAATCTCGTTCTCACAGCCTTGCATTACATATCCGCCGTCCAGTCAGATGTGTACCTCCTCTGGCCTCTCTTCATCACAGGTTCAGAGTGTGTCCTCGAGGCCCATCGTGACATCATCCGAAAACGCTGCAGAGACATACAGAGGGACTCTGGCTTCTTCAACAACATATCCTGTCTCGAGCTATTGGAGAAGATCTGGGCCAGAAATGGCAACGGCAGCGGCGGCGTTAACGAGCGCGAATCTCATGCGGGACAAGCCGCTGCAACCGTCGGCGGTATCGCTGCCGACAGCCTTCCCGGAGGCTATGCCACTGGTCTATTGGGACAGGGCCCTTCGGGGAAGACGGCAGTGACACCTGCAAGGGCGGGTGTGGATGGCTGCGGGCCGGGGTTTAGATGGCTTAGCGTCATAAGAGACGAGGGGCACGAGGGCGAGTATATCGTCGTTTGACTCAGGATTATTTATTTATTTATTCACCGCTGTAATTATCGATACTGCACAGATGTCTGAACAGCTTGAAGTGAATATGTTTTCCATTGGAATTGGAATGGGTGGTGCTGGCTTGGTTATACTGATTTGGAATTGATGGGATGCTTTTTTTTTTCTTTTTCCTTTTTTTTCGGGATGAATGACGATTAGGGACATTTGTTTCCGTATGTCCTCCACGTTCGTTATGTACTGTACCTGGGTACGTATATATAACAGACATATTCTGCAAGAAATAAACAAATAGCAGGGACGCTTCGTCCAGGAAGGACTAGGTATCGTGATCACTCGATTTGCTTCATTATTATTTACATCATCCAGCCACATGTGTCCATACCTAAAGATAGATAGAAGGATGAACGAAAAGAAGATTATCTCACATAGACCCAAACCTTTCTTTATCTGTCTGCATGCAATATCTGTCTCCCTAATCCATCCGACACTTCGAGCCTGGCTTGGCCTGGGCTCACCTTGTTCCCACAACCATTCTGTTCAGACACGACAGGATGTGTTTGTCATGAACTCTAAAGAAAGTGGTTGAAACTACAACTGTTGGACTATCTTCTTGTGGCTTACTGGAATCGAGGCGTGCCAATGTGATGTAAATAAGAAATGTTGATGCGATGTACGATGCACAGGATGCGTACAGGAGGAGCTTGGATGCTTGCTGTTGGATTTGATACACTGCGTCTAGAGTATTTAAGTACTAAGTAGTATTTGTAGGAAGTCGATGCTACAAGTCCACAGACAACCATTACTGCCATGAAGGGAAGAATATTCTCGTCCATCTTGCTACTTACTAACGCATGCTACAACCTCCCCGCCGCCCTCATCGTCGCCTCCCACTCCTCCCTCACCTGCCTAAAGAACCCCTCATGCATCAACACCCTCAGCCCCAGCAACGCATTCGCCTTGCCCGCCCGCAACGCCTCCCCGTGCGCAAACTCCGTCCCCGCCGCCTCGCGGAACGGCGGCGTGTGCGGCATGTCGGCGGCGTCGATGCTGAAGAGCGCCTGGATCCCCGGCGCGATGTACGTGCAGTTGCCGAAGTCCGAGCTGCCAGCGGCCCTGTCGTCCTGGCGGAAGGCCTCGTCCAGGGCGAGGAGCTTGTCGGGGGGCATGCCGAGGTGGTCGATCATGTCTTGCTGGTAGTGGGTGGCGAGGACGCGGTTGGTGATGACGTCTTCGTAGAGGGCGTCCCTGTTTGGGGGTTGTCAGAAAACGATTCGACGAGGCCTTTCATCCCTTCCTTCCACCAGGTTCCCATTTATATGGAAGATAGAACGGACCAGTGGAGCTTGACGGTACACCCCGTCGCAGCAGCAGCGCCCTCAAAGATGGGAACGACTCTCTTCCTCAGCGCCTCCAGGGCCTTCGCATCTTTCGCCCGGATGGAATACGTCCCGGCCGCATAATCCGGGATGATATTCGGCGCCTTCCCCGCCTCCAGGATGACCGACTGGATCGTCTCCGTCTTCTGGATCTGCTGCCTCAGACACGCCAGCCCATTATACGCCATGACGATGGCGTCGCAGGCGTTCTGCCCGTTCCACGGCGCGTACGCCGCATGCGACGGCTTGCCGTGGAACGTCGCCCGGAACTTCCACGACGCGCGCGAGATCAGGACGGGCGTGGAGTAGTCCTGCATCGCGTGCGTCATCAGGCACACGTCGCAGTCCCTCCAGGCGCCGTTGTTCGCCATGATGTATTTCCCTCCGCCGGTCTCCTCGGCTGGGGTGCCCATCACCACGATTGTGCCTGGGACGCCAAGTGTCTCCATCGCGTGCGCGGTGCCTATCGCGGAGGCGAGGGATGCTGTCGCGATGAGGTTGTGGCCGCAGGCGTGGCCGATCTCGGGGAGGGCATCTATTTCAAATCAATCGAGAGATCAATTGGGTTTGTCACGATTAGCAGGAGACTGATGGCCCTATTATATACGACAAGAGCAATTGACGTACCATATTCGACGTTATAGCAGACCGTTCTCCCTCCTCCGACGAAAGCAATCCGCGCCTCGAACGCAGTCTCGAGCCCGTACACCCCTCGTTTGACTGTCCACCCGCGCGATTCCAAGAAGTTCGACAGGAGCTTGCAGGCTTTGACTTCCTGGAACATGACCTCGGGGTTGTTCCAGAGCTTTCATTTTATCAATGAGATCAGATCATCGAGATCAAAAGGGGTAAATAAATGAAAACCAGCAGCCTTGTTTCAAGAACTGGGCTGGCTTACTTCAAGATTGACACGGCGCAGTTCACTACCGGCAGCGTCCACTGCGTCGTGGACGAGTTTGACCACCTGCGGAGTGAGCTTGACGGTTTCGATCTGAGGTCCCATCTCTGGTGCTGCAGCAATAATAGAAATATGGTTCTTGGACCGAAGGGCTTGTGTCTGTTAATGCCAGGCCCCTGTCGAACGTCGGGAGTGTTATATTCGAGCACAGTTGAAGTCCTCTTCCGGGATCACTCGATAACTTCAACTATAACGTCAGTCAGCCCACAAGTTCCTATCAATCTAAGCTTTTCCTCAACCAGGGGCGACCCAAGTTGAGAGTCTGGTTCCGCTCATAGTCTATACTGACTGTCAAACCTAGGTACATAGTGCTTAGGTACTGGACCGTACCAAGTACTACCTACCTGAGGCAGCGGAACACCCAACACCAAAGACACGGATAGGTGCAGGAGAAGCAGTCAGCAGACCGCGATTTCGGAAGAAGTGGTTGGTACAGTACCTAGTACAAGTAGGTAAGCACAATGCAATGCATAAGTGCCTATCTACCTGGGGTATTCCGGCCGGGCCCGATAGGTCGATAACGCATTCCTTTCTGAAGCCAGTCGCTCCGCGACGTTGAGACCGTCCGCGACTGTTTTCATACACGCGATTACGTCCATAGGTACCCTACCCGGATATTTCCCTCCTTTGGTGATTTGCTTGAGGTATGTCTATAGAGATAAGAAGACATACACGGGTATTGCGCGATCCGCTGCTCTGGAAGTTGTTTAGATAGGTGCCGCGCAATCTGCACCAAAAGCATGGTCATAGAAGAGCACATTGAAACTAGGCTGTCCTTATTTCTAGAAATACATGTATGTATGTCCATGTGCATAGGTACATGCACATACCCCTTCAAATAAACGGAGTTGGTCGAGATCATCAACATCCAACATATATGATATTCTGAATTCTGCAGCAAAAAAAAGAGTTACAGGAGCAGAGCTATTATCTCCAGACTGAATACCTAGGTCCCTATATACAGCCTCCGCCGACAAAGCAACATCCTCAGATGAGTCCCAGGTCACCTGTAGATGTAGATATTTTTTTTGAATCAACCCGTACACAGGGCCCCATATCTCATATCATAATCGCTGAAATGCATATCTCAGCACGCTCAACGGCTACAAAAAGCCTAAGATTGATCAATCTCGTTACATCCAATAAAAATAAATAAAATCGTAACATGTCGAACTAACTGTCCGCAGTGAGAACAATACTAGAAAGAACTCCATCTCTGTCAGCAAGTAGGTATAGGTACCTAATATATCTTTGGAAGAAGGGCAAAAAGGAAAAAAAAGGAAGGAAGAGATGGCACTCATAGGAGGTACATATATGCACTCACATAAAACCAGGTTGCAGAATGGATGACCTATCTCAATTCCTCAGGAACTCCATACAGTAGATCTAGTTAGCTCATTTGTCTCATGCACACATGCATATTACTCATGCAGTTATCTACCACGGTGGTATACTACTGTTGGTACATAGATGAAATAAACCATCACCAGGGACCGGAGATAGAACAGAAAGTGAGATTGACAGCGCAGTATATAATAACGCAGGCACAGTACCTACCTACACCTCAGCCCTTTACCATCACTGCCTGCCTGAGGATGTGGAATTGAAAGCATTTGCGTATTCATTATTCTCCGCTTCTGCCGACACATTCATTCATTCATCCCTTTCCCTTTCGTACTCTACTATACTACTACTACTACTACTACTACTACTACTACTACTGTACGGCTACGTAGCTGGGTAGTACCTACCTAGTTAGGAAAGTAGGTAGGTGGTTAATCGAACTAATAAGCCATGTTCAGTTGCACACCTTGTCACTTGGTACAGTAGGATAGGTTGACTGTTTGCAGATTAGATTAGAGACCCGGAGAATAGAGGAGTATCCGTGTATCGGTCTGTTCATATCCTATTCTATCCTATTCTTTCCCTTCCGTCTGACAAGTTCCGCCGAACGGGTACGCGCAGTAACATAGGTACTGTATATACCTGAAGTACTCAGTTGCTTCAGTTGCTTGCTTGTCCTATCATATCTATCCACTTAGGTAATATACTGCGTATGTAGGGTGCAAGTTTATCTCCCTTCAGGAGAAGTGAAGAGCAGTGAAGAGAAAAGAAAAGAAAAGAAGAAATCGATAACTGATCGAGTAACAAACAAACAGGCCCAGCCAGATGAGACGTGGATATGTCCGGAGGCTTTCCCCCGACTTGGTCCCTATGTACTGTACTCACTGAGAGAACGTTGTTTTGCAGTCTGCAGATTGCCAGCGTAGTATGTGTGTACATGTATGTACATGTACATGTAGGTAGTGTTGGCACCCTGAGAAGAGAGAGAGCGAGAGACAGAGAGAGAGTCAAGCCGGTGCATGAAAGACAAACCCATATGCGTCATACGGATATCATCCTCTCCGAGGGGCAAGCAATGTTCTCTGTTCAAAAGTCAAGCCAAGCCAGATCTCGATATGCGAGGCAAGATTGCATCATTTGAGGGACATCGGACCGATAAGCCGAGTCCAAGTCAGGCGGGGACATGAATCACTATGGATGTGCACCAATATGCCGGTTTCAAACTGCTGGAGTCGTGCTCGATAGGCTTTTTTTTTCCCAAGGTAAGGGCGGGAAAAGGCCTAATTATTGGTGCCCAAACCAAAACATTCTCCATTTGTCTGTACAGTAGTCTGTCTGTATATGTATGGAAGCGGGTCTAGAAATCCCCAGGGAGAGGGAGAGGGAGAGGTCAAGAAGCCAGAAGCCAACCAAAGATCAACCGGCGCAGCCGCTGAGTGGACGGTACCTATCATGTATGGAGACCCATACCCATACCCCGCGGCAACGGGGCGCTGTGCGGCGGCAGCATGACGACCTGATGTCCGGCCGGCCTAACGCCTCGTCTAAGAAACCCCAAGGTACTGGCTACCCTAACTCCCTAAGGCATATCTCTGGTCAGCGTGTCGAACGCTCATTTGTAGACTGTCCTCCGTACTCCACATTGGGTCAGGATGTACAGTACCGTAGCGTAGGTAGGCGCGCAGACTGGATCTAGATCTAGAGGCTAGAGCCTAGAGCAGTCCTTGATTCGAAGAGGAAATAGGCCCGACCCAATCCTGGGTTTTATCGTTAAATGTAGCTAAGCAAATATCAGTATAGTATACTCCGGACAGAGTACCTGAGAGACAAACGAGCCGTACGTATCCTCATATCAGGTGACCTGACCAACAAGCCTGGAGGGGTGCATCGCAGGACGTACAGCAGAGGAGGGGTCCGGTTGCTCCATCGTCTCTGTGGGGCTCGCCCATTACGAGGGGCTCTGACAGTTATCACCGTCGCGGATCGCGGACCGCTGCGGAAGAGCCCGTAGCTTGTCGCAAGTGCATGACCTCTTGCGGTCCATCGGGCGGAGGGAGTACAGGACAGCAGTAGTGGTGGTTCGCGAGGGGTCCAGAACTCCGAGCATTGGAACCTTGGCTTGCGGGGTATTGAATGAGATGATGTATAGGAGCCGCAGGGTCTTTCTTTCAACAACATATACAAAAAAAAGGAATGCAGGTGGCTTAGACAATATTGTAATCGACGATGCAGGTCGGACAAGGGAACTGAATAGAAAAACGAACCAAATATAGATAGCGATAAGGGCTCAGGGCAAGGGCAAGGGCAAGGGCTGTGGGGACTCAGCCCTAGATTACGTTCCCACGCACACAAACAAAGGGGGTCGGAAAAACAGAAAAAAAAAATAAAAAAAATTTGGAGGCGACTGATCAGGTACGGATGGTGCTCATGCATCCCTGCACCTGTGGCTGGGTGCTCGGCGTGGGAGCAAGGGGCATGGCCGCATAGGAAATTACGGTGGGCCAATCTTGTCGCCTGGAACATATCCTTTATGCTGTGAAACTTGTGAGTGGGAGATGAAGGGGAGGAACACTTTTGCTACACAAGAACAGGGCTGGATGCGAAAAAACGGATTCTCTACCACAAAGGCTGAACGTGTGCAGGATTTGGCGCACGAATGATCTTGCAAAGAGAAAAGCCAAGAACAAGCGCAGGCAATCAAATTACCTCCAGCCAACCCTTGATTTGGTTAAACGTCGCCAGCGGAGCAAGGGGGCTGAAAATTTTTGCATCTCGTGTCTTGAAATAATAAGATCTTCAATAGAAGGCCCGGCTAGGGGCCACAGGGATGGGTTGAGCCCGAACCACTCGTTCGCGGACGGCTTTTTTTTAACCTAGCCTCCATCTAAACCGTGCACTGTATGAGACACGGCATCTGATGGCCGCGTGAGCAGTCATCTGAAAGATCGCTGGCAACCAGAAAGAGATGCCAATCAAGTGGTATTTCTGGAAGACAGACACCACAAAGCTTCACATACTATCCATAATCCAACGCATACGGTTCGATGGATGGCGGTCCTGACAAGGCTAAAAAGAGCCACCAATGCATGGCAAATCGCTTATCTGTTTAGGGCGCCGTCAAGATCAAGGATCAAATCACAAGGGCTCCATGATGAGCGTTGCAGGCTGTAACCGCCGCCCTCCGCGAGAAGCGAACCGCCAGCGCTGGAAAGGGGGGACGCCATGTGCAACGTTGAAGTCAATAATCGCTAAGATCGTTGGGTGCCAGCAGCAAGTGCGCGCGCCGCAGAGTTTCCCTTCTTGTCGTTTCTCATGCCTCTCAGCTCAAGCCTTCTGGTGGCTGGACAAGGTGAGGGAGATTCCAGGCTTCGCGACTTAGACAGAGTGAGTAATTTGAGGCGAGATCTGCCATCCTGTACTCCCAGCATACGGTGCACTGTCCTGTATATCAGCCGGTACCTACTGTGCCTTTACTATGGATTAACCTGCGGCAAAAACGACCCTGACACATAATGATGCAGTTGGCGTGGTTTTTCCTCCGTACAGAGACAAGTGCATGATACTCAGGGGAGGCGATACTCCAAGGGGCAGTTTGTATGTGTACATACATACCAAGTGGGCTCTACTGGCGGTGTTTCCAGCAGAATCGCGTATCATCGCTCGACTTGGAGCCCGCTGTGCAAAATAATGAGACAGGGGCCCAGATTCCCATTGATAATTATCGGCATTGTCCCTTAAAAATTTTCAAGCCGATCCGGCTGCTTGGAACTGTCTTCTATGTGAGCTATACCCTCTTGGCTCAGAGAATCTCCCCTTGACTGGCGCATTTCCAAGTTGCGGTCTGCCCAGCTGCAAGCCTGTCGACCAGTGGTTTTCCTCGGCTGGTCGCTGATGCCCGGTAGTCTCGAAGCAGTATGCAGACTTGCGTTTCTGTTCCTTACTTGGGAAAATAAACGATTTAACGCGCAACGGACATATCGTCTGTCCATGGACTGACATGCGATGACGTTCGCTGTGGATCAGATTAAGCGATCCAGTGGTTCAGAGCGTGATCTAGGGAATGTTCCGCTTATATCCATGGATCCAGACCCTCAACGTGGGACGGGGCGAACGCCTAGTATCCATACCGGAACCTCGTGCTGCAAGCATCCCGATCTGGCCTTCTACTTGGTGAATGCAACTAACCAATCTCATCGTCGGCAAGTTTTTTTCTCTGAATTGGAGAACAGCGTCTCGAGAGGTTGACGGTCACAACCGCCAACGGTGGCGCTGGAACGACGGAAACCCGTTTCAAGATCCGCCATTAATTAGGATGCACTGGCTTCAGCTGCCTTACAACGGTGAGGATTGCGAAAAGAGAAGCAGAAGATACTCCATAAATGGCTGAAGTTATTGTTCGGTACCGATGATGGAACTTGTATCGTCAAGAGTCAGCTGAGCAAGGATATAAGATGCTCATTGGATTTTTTAGACGATTGCCTTTAGAACCTGTCTCGCAGACGACAGGATCCCAATGCCAGATCGTCAAGTTCAGACGTCATACCACCGAGGCTGAACGAGGTGACTCAGCTTCCAACCTCGTGGAAGGTTATCTTCAGTCTCTACTAGGGGTTTTTGGACTGCCGTGACTTCTATTTGTTGCGAGGGCCTTTACGCGGAAGGGTGGTTATCCGGGGTGGCAGTGTGGCGCTGCATGGCGTCCTATTAATAATAATCCATGGCACACAGTCGCTTTCAAGGGTGAAGATAAGTGCGGTTTTTGCACCATTGAGGATATTCTCGTAGCCCATCGAAGTGATGCCGCTGCGTCAGCTGCGGCCTCCAACGTACGCAACGAGGGATCTTCGTAGGGCTGTGCTTGGAGGTACTGCGCGTATGACGGCTGAGGCTGAGCCCCAAACAAGGGAGTGCTCGCTTCACTTTGCAGTTGCTTTACCCATTAAGTATGTGAAGGCTGCTCCGAAATAGCAGGGAGGAACTCGAGAAAAAAAATTTTTTTGTCGTTAGAAACTCTGCGTTAATTAATCGAGCATGCATCATCCCATGAACGGCACTGAGGACATGTTTGCTGTTGGTATGTTATTGAAAGAGCGCGCATTGCGGTGGCTGGAGAGGAATTAAATCATCAAGTACCAGATTCTGCTGTTCCTGAACAGTCCACCGCATTTCGACGCTGTCTGATGTAGGCACCGGGCGTTCATCAAGGTGATATATGGCAGTGCGGCTGCCTGGTCCGGGTGATCCAGGGTCAACTGAGGTTGGCAATTTAACCGGAGAGTAGATGAACGAAATCGCCTGATACGACGCCTGGTCATCCGGGTGATGGAACACAGAGTCCCCTATGATATATCGATGGAAGGGACGTCCTTCAAGTGGTCGACATCAAGGCAGCAAGCAGGCATCGTCGTCTCTCGATATGAGTAAAATATGACTCTTCTGGGCAGCCCCGTTTGCCGCTCTCACAGGGTAGAGGAGACATGATGCCCGACAAGCCTTGCCAGATGTAGAATGTACATGCACAAACTGAGACTGATATCCCGGGTGATCTGGCTGCGCGTCCTCGTCTAGTCTCGCGGCTGCGACTCCCTGATGTTCGGATATGAGCTCAGGAGAACTCCCAGCGGAAGAAGGCCGGTTGCGGGACCACCGTGAAGACGCGGACTCGGTGACCTCCACCAGCGACCGGGATACGGCTCAACGGGAGAGAGGAGAGCAGGGAGACGGGCTCGTCCTGGCGCTGCAGCGGTGCTTTTTGGGGCCTGAAGGGGCGCCCAAGCCGCGGCGGCCAGAAGGCTAGCAGGCGCCCTTGACGCCACGCCCGCTCCCTTAAAAGTTGGTTGGCGCCCGCTTCTCCTGCTCTCCTCCCAACCTCCCGTGGTCTATCCAGGCCTTCTCTCACCACCACCGCACGCTCCTCCGGGGTGGTCTCTGGACTTTTCTCCAGGAACCTGTTGTCTTCCTCCCGACGATCGTTCCCTCGTCTCTGGATCCTCCTCTCCGGGTCCAAAACCGCACCGAAATCCTGTCGACCGGTCGTCGTCCACCGACATTCAAATGCACGCTCAGCACATTCAGTCGCAATCCCTCCTCTTCCCTCGACTGAAACCCGTGCCGCGGTGACGGCCCTCCTCCGAAATCCTCTTTATCTCGTCCTTCTCCGTCGATCTGGTATACGGAGCGATATCCTGTACAATATATCCGGGGTGTTTTGCGTGTGTGTTTTTTCTCGCTGCTTTTTTTCACTTTCCGTTTTTGTCTGTCCGGGCGTTGAGGTCCTCTGTTCCAAGACCCAAGAGGAGTCATTCATATAGCATTGAATTGAGTCGTCGATCGGTTCTCATGCAATTCTCCCGATAATGTATCATCGTTCCAGTCCACCTCCTCCCGGGTGGTCTGCTTTCGACTACACGGCCTCGCCGCCAACCTCACCCCATTACGCCTACTACTCCTCTCAGTTCGCCAGTCAACGCGGTTCCCCCCGCGGGCCGTCGCATCGGCATAGTCGCAAGGCCAGCTACAGCGCAACGAGGGAGTCTGGAGGATGGCACTCAGCGTATCCGCCGCAGAGCTTCTACGAAGCGATGCCGGAGTATGCGACGCCGCCGCGCAAGCAGCACGAACATGTAAGTGCTAGTTTCGGTGGCATTAAAACAAAGAAGAGAACCGCGCAGCGTCGCTACTCGATGCCTAGCGGCCAGCCTTCGTTCGGCTGTGGCTACGACGAATCCCGTCCGTCGCGATCGCATAAACGGCCCATCTTTGTGGATGTGGTCGACGATGCATACGATGCGCCGAGATATGTCTTTCGCGAGCCTCCAGAGACCGCGGCTCCGCGGCAAGACAACGTCCACAGCCGGCCGCGTCGATATTCATATTCATGTCCACGCAGGCCGAAGCCAACCACTGATCAATATTTCTACTACAACCAGGTCCCCTCGTACGATGATTCCGACATCCCGAAGCGATTCCGGGCGCGCCGCGCATCGACTTCGACACGCACGCCGCAGAGGCCTAAGCCGTCCCCAGCCTCCAAGCCACCACCCAAGGCAACCGAGGAGGACGCCATCCGTGCAGGGATCCCCCCCGGCTACTCGCTCAAGAACTGGGACCCTACGGAGGAACCGATCATCCTCCTGGGAAGCGTATTCGACGCGAATTCGCTTGGAAAGTGGATCTACGACTGGACCGTCTACCACCACGGCGCCTCGACTCCCATGGCTGACGTTGCAGGGGACCTGTGGTTGCTACTAATTAAGCTGGCGGGTAAAGTGAAGAGAGCTGATGAGTGTGTTCACCGCATCCGCCGCCCCGAGGCGCGAGAGATGGTGGAAGATTTCCTCGAGAGTGGCAAACGCCTGTGGGCTCGATTCAAGAAACTACTGAAAGCATGTGAATATTTCATGTGGAAGGCCGCCAAGCGGGAAGGTGGTGGCAAGGGGCTGTCGATGGGCCGCAGTGCGGGTTGCGAGTTTGTCGAGTCGATGTTCGGCCGTGATCGCGAGCTGGAAAATACAGAGAAGCTGATGAACAGTATACGCCTGTGGAACATGCGGTTTGACGCTAATTGTGAGGAAATCCTCCGGAGGCCGTCGGCCGCGTAGTGCTCAGGAAGGATACCAAAGAAAGGATCAAAATGAAAAAGGAGATGAAAGTGAATTTGGAAGCTGAACAAAAACAGGTTGCTTGCACTCGGGGATTGATCTGCTTCTACGCTGCATTGATTCAGCAGGCGCCACGCAACGGCTTGTTGGGAGACTGGGCCGGCATTTTGTCCTCGGTCGCATTTCATTCTACGCGACATTTGTTTTTGCGGTTTCTATCGTTCTCGGTTTCTTTTCTTTTACTTTGTCTAATATACCGTCGCTTGACTATGTTCTTTGTCACACACGCCATCATGCTGGCGTCGACCTTGCATTTTTTTTTCTTCACAAGACTTGGGGCGTTTTTTGTTTAGTTCTTGGATAGGGAGGGGTGCTTTTGTGCTTTGTTCTGGCTCTGCTCATTCTGGGAGTCTGCATTTCCTCGATGCCTGTCAAGGGTGAGCTGTCGAGTCCGGCGCCTATTCCTTTTCCCTCTCTCGATGATACCACTTTGTTTTTCTTGAGTCAAGGGTTGGGCTCTCTACTGTCGTTTGGTGCATGTCCTTTACTCCCTCACGGGGGGGGGGGGGGGGGGATGGATGATGTCTGAGATGCAGTGGACACGGACGTACATATCCAGACCACCTATACCAGCGATATCAGTTTTAAATTTAGACAACCTCCATTCTCCGAAATTCTATGCTATTATTCAACTTTGCTATGCTGTGAATGTCCTGCATATCTCTCTATACTCCGTATCTTCTAATGCTGTACCCCGTTTCTCTCCAACCGCCGGAGATCGATCTATTGATGTCATCCTGCCTTGCGTCCGGAAGATTCATGCAGCTTGGCTGGGCGCATCGCCGCAGACGCCCGGTTGTTCTGCATCAGCTTACCGTGTCAGTCCACGCTGGAGCCCCGACAGGCCACGTTAGCCTACCTAGGAGGGAGTCACCATGGAGGGGCTGACCGGACCTGTCATGACTCACGTCGGACCAACAACCTACGCGCCGACTGGTGTCGATCCCAGCGCTGCATGCACGGTTATCTCATCCCTCCACCATTCCACTTTCTCCCTCCTGGCGTCGCACATCAATCACATCGGGCAGGCATTCTGCGCACGTGTGTGGGACTAAACGGTCCAGTGACGGCCATCGCCAAGCTGCAGCTGTAGTTGGACTCGTTGAAGCGAGCGTGTCTGTATGTATGTATGCATGTATGCAACTAGCCGCCGGTGTGTGTGGGTTGACTTAAATCTCACCCGGTCACACCTATCCCAGAGGGACTTGCTCTTTGGATGAGTACAGTAGTAGCTCGGAACTTGGTAAACTTTGTCAAGAGCCAATGAGGCATGGGGTACTGTACCTGTACATGTACATGTACATACCTCCTCCAAGGCTAGGTGTGACTTAGACTTTCCTCCCAAGGTGGGTATGGGTTGGGTTTCAGGGTGTCCACTACTGTCCGGCGTCCCGCCGGTCCGGAGTTTAGTTAAGTTAGCAGTAGTACAGTAGTTGTAGGATCGGCGGGGGAGGGGTAGGAGGGGGTCCCTAACTACTACCAAGTAGTGAGTGGTGAGAAGGTGGGGTTGCCTTTCGCCATCAGCTCACCTCACTACCTACCTACTACCTAAGGGACCTGAGGTACAGTACCCCCTGGTAGGACAGGGACAGGAAGGTATTACTGAACCCTGGAACTGGTAGTAGCAGTAGTACTCCGTCGTCGTCGTCGTCGTCGTCGTTGTCGCTGCCGTCATAGCGGTAGGAGTAGTGGGAGGAGGGGTACTGATGGAGTTGCCTCGTGCTGTATCTTCCAAGACAGGTAATTCTTGATAGTACTAAAAACCTACTAATGTACGTCATTTGGTGGGTAGGTGGGTTAGTTACCTAGGCGCTGTTAGCCATGTACTTAGGTAGTAGTAGTAGTAGTGGTGGCAGTTACTACTGCCTAACTCCGACCCCCCCCCCTCTCTCTCTCTCTCTCTCATCTGATCTGAGGACTTACTGCGGAGTTAGTAGTGTCCAGTCCAGTAGGGCCGTTGAACTCGAACCCCACCCACCCAGCATTGATTGCATCATCTTATCCATATACCATCTCATATGGCTTCGTACGATCGTGTCTTGTCTCGCCTCATCTTTTTCTTGTCTCGTTTTTGTCTCAGCTTTTCTTGCCGGAAAGGATGGATGGATGGATGGATCCAGCATGAACGGGTCCCTTGGTGGGTTAGGTACGGTACATACTACTGGACCTAGGTATAGTGTAACGAACAGATGAGTGTGAGTCTTGAGAAAAGAAAATGGTATACGAAGCCCCGCAGTGCGGGCTTTAGAACATATTATTATTGTATTGCAGTAGCAGTAAGTATTATTAAGTACCTCAGTACTGCCTATGTATGTATGGTACTACTAGTTCCAGGGTCTGTGAGACCTTGACGGCGCGGAGGCCGTCGGAGGAAGATGTGTCCACCGCGACCAGATTTATCACCAGCTCTTCCTCAGATAAACATAACGTACATGTGGCACATGCCACCAAGCAGATTGATACCAAAAAAATCCTGTAAAAAAGGTTAGCCACCGCTTTGGTGGTGGTTGTTCACACTGCATCATCCGCGAATCGAACGCGGGCCTCATCGATGGCAACGATGAATTCTACCACTAGACCAATGATGCTGTTGTGTGATGCCTATTCTTTCCGGAACAGGAATCATAAAAACATCGTCACCGATTCGAAATAGAACAAGAGACCTGAAGATCCAGAATCCTTATATTTCAAAAGAGCACGAGTCGACGTCGATGCAAAAGGCGCCCTTGGGGTTACTAACTAAAGAGCACGAGAGACACTTCGGTTCAATGGCCAATGCCCCACCGTGTTTGAAAATTCCATGAACAACAGAAAAAAAATGATTACTTTGGGACCGACCGCAACAGAAAAAAAAAATCCTTCATCATTAACAGGATTGTGGACTTCGATAATTGTGCATTGAAACCCTTGTCTTCCTGTTTCGCAAGCGGTGTTTTTTTTATCGGACCTAACGGCCCAGCGGGGCCGGGCATTTCGGGTATCGCGATATCACAGTAGCTAGCCATGGGTCGGCCACTGAAAGTGTGATATCATATCTGATATCTGGATGTCCCAAGAAAATATCTGGCGCAATATTAGTATCCATTCATTGATCCTCCTTTAACTACTTGAATTTCGATTTTGGAAATGTGATTGTAGTCTGCATCTTCCCGTCTAGAAGGCTGAGAGCCGGAGGTGTCGGCTCGTATCCATCCGCATTCGTCACAACATCTGGGTACCTCAATCCAACAAATGGCGATCACGACGGTGCTCCAGTACTTGTACCTGTCTGCAAATCCAGCTACATTGCTCGTCACGCTTCTTGCGAGCCTCCTCTGGACATGCATCTACCGTCTCTTCTTCCACCCTCTGTCCAAGGTCCCAGGCCCTCCACTCGCAGCATGCACTTCCCTGTGGCTGGCCTACCACACATACGTCGGCGACGAATGCACCGTCGTCCACGCCCTGCACAAGAAACACGGACCCGTGCTGAGAGTCGGCCCCAACGACGTCGACATCTCGGACGGGGAGGCCGTCGCGCCGATCTACCTGGACCGGGGAGGGTTCCAGAAGGCGCGCGCCTACAGCAAGTTCGACATCGACGGGCGTCCCACGATCTTCTCGACGCTGACGACGGCGGAGAGGGCGCATCGGGCCAAGGCCGTCGTGCCGCTGTTCTCGACGGCGGCGATTCGCAACTCGAGCGATGTGCTCTCCACGGTGGTGGATGAGTTTGTGGCCCGGCTGCAGCGGGAAGCGAGGACGGGGAGGCCGGTCGACGTGTTGAATCTGACGAGATGCATGGCCGTGGATGCTGTGTCTTCGTATCTCTTCCAGCGGAACTACGGCGGGATCGCGGAGGATGCGAGCGAGATGTCTGCCTCCGCGTTCGTGGATGCCTATGTGGGCGTCGGTGCCTTTTTCAACATTCCCGGGAAGATCGGAGACGTTGTGATGCATGTCGTTGATTATCTGACCTCAACCGAACGTACCGCGAAGTCCTTCAAAGCGGTTGATGACTATGTCCACAAGCTGATCGGCTCCGCGGCTCCTGGGAGCTACCCGCGCCGTCTGCTCGAGCGATCCGTCGCCAAAGACCAGACGATGATCGAGTGCAAGGACCTGATCTTCGCCGGGTCCGACAGCACGGGCATGAACACGGCCACGATACTGTGGTACCTCGCCCGCAACCCCAACGTATACGCCCGCCTGCGGCAGGAAGTGCTGGAACGGAAGGAGAATGGAGAAGACGTCTCCGCCGGCCCGTACCTGAGAGGCGTCGTCAGAGAAGGACTGAGACTCTCCTGGGCCAACCCGATCCGACTCCCACGCGTGGTCCCCGAGCGTGGATGGAGCTTCAAGGGCTTCTATTTCCCCCCGGGCACCAACGTCGGCGTCAGCTCGTGGGAACTGCACCGTGACGAACGGGTCTTTCCCGATGCAGACCGATTCCTCCCGGAGAGGTGGCTCGATCCGATGGACGAGATGCTGCGCAACTTCTTCGCCTTCGGGAAGGGCAGTCGGGCGTGCATCGCGCAGAACCTGGGGTCCGCGGAGCTGGCGCTCGCGACCCAGAAGGTTGCGGAGGCGGATGCGCTCAAGGGGGCCAGGGCCCTGCGGGATAAGATCGAGATCTATGAGTGGTTTAATTCGAGGGTGAAGGACGAGAGAATTGAACTGGTCTGGGATATAACCGCTAGCGGGTAGGGTTGGAAGAGCTACAGCCTGGATACCTAGACTTGCTGGTCTTGATTACACTTTAACTACCACATACGTGATTGACTTGCACCTCCCAGAAGGGAACGGGTGAAAGCAAGAGAACGCCCAGGAAGCAAAAGAGAAAAGCGTGCAAGACAACGCGACCCAAGCTGAACATACCACCCCGCATATTCAAACGGTTCCGGGCGCACCTCGTTGATAGTGCCGTGAGATGGGCCTGACAGGGAAAACGGCCCCTGAGCAGACACCTCGTGGTTTCCTGGCCAACCTTGCATTATATTATATCATTAGACTGCAGTTCGTATCTATCAGAGATCTATCGTGTATGTCTACACCTTCTAGTGCCACCCGCCGTAAATGCAAAAATGGTACTCCATATATGCAACGCCCCCTTACCGTGTACTCCGCCCATGCAGATCTCTCCTCCTTTTCCTCCTCTATTCTTATTGTTACAACCGTTTAGGACACGCACTCACTTGCCCCCTTCCTCACTTGTTCCCCTCTGCCGGCCACCAGAACCACCATCCGACGGCAATGCAGAACTTCAGAAACGCAGAGATCCACAGCGCAGACTGCATCTCCGCCTGACTCCGACTCAACCACCCGGCCGCGATAGCGCCGACCAAGATGGCAGACACAGCCCCGATCCTCCGATTCCTCTTGACGTTCTTCGTCAACCCGTCCGTCAAGGCCGGATCGGACGCAATATCGTAGTACACGCTGGTCAGCACGACCGTCGGGATCTCATTGAACCCCATGAGCCGACTGGCGGCCATCTGCCCGCCGAACTGGAACGCGAGGAGCGCCAGCGGGATCAGCTCGAGGAACAGCCTCCCACCCGTCAGAGAGGCATCGACCGCCCGGTGCGGGATCAGGTCCGCCTCGATCAGGGACGCGGCGACAACGATGAAGAGGCACTGGACGAGGAACGTGCAGAAGAGCGTGCCGCGCTTGCGGGCGCCGAGGCGGCGCGTCGTGGAGGAGAAGGTGAAGGCGCCGACAAAGAAGGAGCAGATGGACGTGAGGGACTTGAGCCAGCCGAAGGCCTTGCCGTGCGGGAGGTTGGAGGCGCCCAGGCCGAGGAAGATGGTGTTTCCTGCGCGCGTTAGCTGCTATCTTGAGAAGCCGAACGGAGGAGTGAGTAAGAACGTACCCGTCTGCATCGAGATGAAACAGCTCCAGGCGTTGTACGCGCTGCCATCGCACAGCCCCGTGATGAGGCAGCACGTTATGAAGACAAACTCGGCGTGTATAGGGTCGACGACCTCATTCCACAGCCTCGCGATCCTCCCGGAGGACGGCGCGCGCGCCTCGGGCCCGTTGGCTTCGACATCCGTCCCTGCCATGTCGAATTGGGTTTTTTTTTTCTCCTGCAATTGAAGGGAATCCAATAATCGCAACGACAAAGAAAGCAAAATGGCGGTCACAGACCCGTTGACTCAGACGCTGAGTGGCGACAGAGCGCCCGCGGCTCTGGCGACGGTTTCCTGAACTCGTCGGTCTCGATGGAGTCTCCCAGAGACATATTCATGGCATTGTTTTGATCCTTTTTATCTTTTTTTCTGTTCCCCCGGGCACGTCATCGCGCCTGGACTCTTGGAAATCCGGCGGCCGAGAAGACGGCGTGCTCTGCTCCCCACTTGGCGGTGAGTCAGTGGCCGTTGGCCGTTAGGGCTTCGGAGCGGTCCCGAGTAGGGCTGAACGCGATCAGTTCTTTTTCTATTCAATTAACTGCAGATCTGCGACAGAGAAAGCGAGGGCACTGAATAAAGATAGCTTTCTTGATTTTGCCTGCCTGTATATCTTGCGATGCGGTGTTGCTTCCGTTTGTCGGTTTCGCGGTCACGTTTTTCCACCCCCGCGGGGTGATTTACCCTTCTTGCCTGCCGTTTTCGGATCGAACGGACAGGGCTGGCGATCGATAAGCGCATCACACTCTAAACTCCACAATCACTATTCCAGAGCTAATCGATGGTTGGGCGTGAGTCGGGATTGGAGATCTAGACAGACGACCTCTGGACAGCACCATGGCTTGCGCCCTGCTGATTGTGCTCTGATAATAACCTAATGCAGCTTGCTTACCCGCTAAACACGCCCGTCGCTCCGATATACGAGCCCCAAATGGAAAGATCCAGTCTTTCTAACGATCCTATATATTTGATATATGTGCTTTCGGCAGATCGTGCGCAAATTAATAGATCCTTTTCGTTCGTCACTTATGAGAAGCAGCAATCCATCTCTTGTCTTTATTCCCAGTAGCAAAGGCCCAGCCTAGCTCAAGAAAACAATATGGTCAACGTCGCAGTCGCCGGAGGCACTGGGGGCATCGGTCGAACCATTGCCGAGGTGCTGATCTCGCATCCGCAGCATCGTGCCATCATTCTCACTCGACAGGTAAGAGGCCGCATTGCTATTCAGGACAGGGTTGTTGATCACCGTCTTCAGAAGAAGCATGGCCAAGATGAGCAGCTTGGCGTGCCTCCTGTCCAAGTCGACTACAGCAACGCAGAATTCTTGAAATCCGTGCTTGAGGAGCATCAGATCCACACCGTTATCTGTGCCTTCCCCATGGAGGGAGATGCTTTGCGCACAGCCCAGATTAACCTCCTCAAGGCCGCTGTGGCGTCCTCGAAGACCAGACGGTTCATTCCGACCTCATTTTCAATTCCATATCCTCGGGAGTAAGTTCTGTCTTTCATCGGAATAAGGACAAAGATTGCTAAGGTACAAAACAGCCACATCAACATCCTGCCCCTCCTCAAAGACTACTTCGAAGCCATCGATGAATTGAAGAAGACAGATCTCCAGTGGACGATAGTCCTGAATGGCGTCTTCATGGACTATTTTGCCATGCCGCATCTCAAAACCTACCTGGAACGGAGCGTTTTCGTTGTCGACATGGAGCACAAAGTCGCAGCCATTCCCGGAAAGGGAGACGTGCCTGTCACCTTTACATACAGCTTCGACGTGGCCAAGTTTGTCGTCGCAGCTCTTGATCTGGCGGAGTGGCCGGAAGAGAGTCGCGTTGTCGGTGACCAGATGACGTGGAATAAGCTCGTCAGACTGGCAGAGGAAGCACGTGGTGCGTATTCAAAGATAAAGACACTCATCTGCTGACATGATTTAGGCTGACATACTTGCCGAGCAGGGAGTAATTTTACAGTCCAATATGATGACCTGGAGAAACTCCAGAAATTTGAGATAACGGAATTGCCATCTCATCCTGCTCTTTACAGCAGTGATTTCCCCAAAGAACAGTTTCAGTTGTTTATGTCAATACTCGAACTGTGGACGGCTGTGGGCGTAAGCCACATTCCGCGTGAGGGGTCATTGAACGAGAAATTCCCAGATATTAAGCCGCTGACCGTGAGAGAGATGCTGGCCCAAGCTTGGAAAGGGAAATGACAATCAATATTACCCAAAGAAGCTGAGGACTTGAGTATCAAGCCAGGACATGATCAGTGGAAGGATGTGATCTCAGTATCGCTCTTCTGATCTGAGAGAAGAATATCTTCAGCAGTATATTCATGAAAATTAGTATGTATACTTATATTTCATCATATCCTTTCTCTTCACCAACAACTACCTACTTATTCCTTATAATGCTCCGCCGTCCGTACCCTCGCAGCCTCCAAACACTCCCTCGTCACCTCCGCATCCCTTAAAACAAGCCGCACCTTGAAATCCTTCGGGATCGCTACCAGAGCTGTCTTCAACTGGTTGTACTCGACGTAATCGGTGTTGGGCGGCTCCGTCTCGCTCGCCACAATCCGGAAGGACGAGATGATTCGGACGAGTGCCGTATACAGCAGGCGATGGGCGATGTGTTGTCCGGAGCATGCGCGTGCTCCTGCGCCGAAGCTCAGGTGGTTCAAGCCGAGAGAGGGCTTTTCGATGGGAGGGTCAAGCGATTCGAGCCAACGCTCTGGGTCGAATCTCTTCGCGGAGGGGCCGAAATGATCGACGCCTGGAGGGTTTTAGTTTTGAATCTTGTTATAGATATGATGCTGAAGAGAGCAGAAATAGGACGAAGAAGGCTCACCGTCGTTCGCGGCTTGCGCATTAATCAAGACCATGGTCTTCGCTGGTATACGGGCACCGTTCCAGTTGATCTCCGTGGCTGTCTTCCTAGGGAGACTCATCGCGCTGACGGTGTAGTACCTTCCCGCTTCCTTGATGACGGCGTTGATGTAAGGGATCTTTTCTTCCTGGTGGCTGCTCATCCAGGCCTTTCTGATATCCGGATAATGGCGCATGATATCCTCGTACGCACGCTCCTGCCACACCTGCCCCTCAGGCGTGGAGAGCGAGCCAATGCAAGCCGTCAGCGTCCCAGGGATAGTTTCGAATCCTCCAGACACGCGCGACAGACAGATCGAGCTGACCTCTACTGCCGTCAGCTTCGTCTCCTCGTCCTTCAGAATGGCCGCAGAGATGCAGGGCTTGTCGGTGCCATTGCGGATCATCTCGCGGACTTTACGCATCCCGCCTCGTCCGGAGCTCCTTCGACCGCGCCGTCTTATTGTTCGGCAGGTACCGCAGGATCGGGATGTAGTCCTGGTAGTTCTCCGACGCTGAGCGCAGCAGGGAGATTGCAGACCCTACGTGCAGGATCTCGCGGAGCAATTCGTCGTAGACCTCGTCCATGCGGATGCCGTAGCACAGCGTCAGGGTCGTGTTTAGCGCGTACCGCTGGATGAAGGGGCGAACATTAAGTTCCGTCTTCCCCCCTCACGTTTTTGCAGTCGCTGTAGCGGTACAGATCCCGCACGACGCAGTAGCTCTCCAGGTCGAACATGGGGTGGTAGTGTCTCAGCGCTGCTCGTCCCAGCGTCGCGCCGGCGGCCCTGCGCTTCTTCCTGCAGCTCTCGTCCCAAGGCGAGGAGCCGATCGTGAATCCCTGTGTGGAGGAGATCACGCCGTGAAAGGTGTACAGCTTTGGACGATCGATCAGCGCTGTCTGGTACTGCGGCCCGAGCAGTATCTTGCGACAGTCCTCGAAGGAGTTGACGACCACCGCGCGGGTGTTTCCGAGGCGGATTTGGAAGACGGACGCATTGTACCTCTATGCAAAATATATCTCTCAGCGTGATCGGACTATTTTACCTTCATAGTTATATGTCAGGATTGTATTTACCGTCGCCACCATCTCTCCACACGCTGGCATGATCATCTCCCAGCTGCAGCAGGTGTCCAAAGATTGGAACGGCGCCTGGGATTTCCGGCAGTCCTTTTATGTACGGGATGTCGGTGGACGTGGACAACTAGAGATTCCAGAGTGAGCAAAAAGGGGGAAAAGTATTATTCAAGCGGAAAGGGTGGAAAAGGAGGGGACCTGATTACTCTATATACGAGATATGCAATAATGGCCACGACCAAATACGCAACATAACCCTGGCGAATGATAGTAATAACTCCAAGAAGCCGATCGAGTTCGAGCTTTAGATCTGATACGGAGGTCATGATGCCTGAGATACAGGAAGGCGTGTTTGGCTAGTGACGAATAAGAGTTAAATATCTCTATATAAGACAAACGATGGGTTGTTTGCAAAGAATGGGCGAGTGTGCGACGTAGTCCAAATATCATGATAGATTCCCTGCCTTTACTACTCTTCATCTCCGGGCTTTCCTTTCCGATGTCGGGCAGGTACTCCCGAGAAGGGTGTACTGTAGTACTTACTACATGGTAGGCACGACTAGAAATTCCCGAAATATCCAAGTTCGATCATAGGATATATGGGCGATTATGAGACAAAAAAAAGTACGAGCTACGATGAACGGGACTAGATATTAACTGAGATTTAAGAATACGGAAGATTTGTAAACGAGATTTTTGATTAGGAAGTTCCATGTGGCGTAGGGTGCCTACCTATATATAGCGAGACATGCAGTAATAGCCAAATCGGAATATATGGTCCGAAACTTGCGAGACAACTAGGCAGCGTTGCCTTCTTGTTCAATACAAGATCAGACGTACCTGTAAAAGAATCTATGAGGGACAGGATCTGAGAAGAGAAATAAGACATGGATTTATGAGGAGGATACAAGTGCCTTTACCACGACAGGAAATATCATCGAAGAAAGATGGGAAAATACCAACCCTAGACAAAGTTGACGGATAACCAGGACGGATCTAACCTAAGAGTAAGTTCGGAGGCGGGGAGGCGGGGAAGCCGAAGGAACTCTCCCTCCTGTTTGGATCTCTGGAAATCGAACGTTATCTAACCTTATTCTGTGGCGCATAGCAACTTCTCCCTTGTGTTTCGGGCGGAGTGAGTTGGGGTGGTAAGCGGTCCGGCCGTCATCCTTATATCACCCCATCGCCACCCCGCGTTTATAAGTATGACGGAGGAAACCCAAGTGGAAAGGAAACCCTGAATTTATCTCCGTCGTAGTGCCTCAAGTCGCACAAGTCCGCGAGAACTCGGTACGTATTTCCTCTTGATTTACCCGCACAGGAGGGTACTCACTTAACAACCACCACCAAACAGCCTTATCCTACCAACCTAGGATCGCAGCAGTAGCGAGCCTCATCATGCCTGCCTCCAAAACCGAAACCTCCATCAGGCTCCCCGAAGCCCAGGACCAGAAGCGGAGGATCCGAAACACCACCCAGGACCGCAAGTGGGCGTCGCGGATGCAGGAGAAGGCCAAACGCTCGCCGGAGCGGGCGGCGAACGCAACCGCGTGGCCTGTGGAGCAATTGCTCGAAACAACCATGGACGACGCTGGTAACCCTGTCCCGGATCCAGTTTCGTTCAGCGACGGGCAGAGGGCCCGAAGAAGGGGTATCCAGCGGGACGAACAGGATATGGTTGAAGCCATGAATGATGCCATGACAGCGGAGTAAAGCGATAACGGAGGTTATGGGACGAATCGAAACGACGAGATGAAACCTGTCGAGACCCGGCTATAGAGTTGTGTATATAGTGCATGTGTCATTTTGCGAGGGTTGAGCTTTGTCATCGATGCTGGCAAGAAGAGATTGTACAGTATGTACAGTAGACATTAACAGAATACATTGTATATATCAAACAGAACATTGGACGATGACATTTACCGGACTTGCCAAGTGAATTGTCGACATTGAGCTTCATGTTGACATCCTTGTGGTTATGTAAATCAACTCGCATCGCATCCCATAAGGTGCTGCAATGTTCAAGACTCTTGTCCAGCTCACAGAAAATTACCCTGAAAGGGAAAATTCCTCTACCGTGGATAAAGGCGACCAAGGGAATCATGAAATCCTGTTCTTGTTTGGAAGAACGCTGTCTAATGCACAGTGTGTCGTGGAGTGCATTTCCATAGACGCCAGTTGGCGGAGAGCGGGGCAAGGGACGATGTCTATCTATCGTATCCATGCTCACCGGCATAGTCGGCTCAGAGGAGCATTTCATTTGCCTGGGTAGATAGATAGGTGTATATCTTGGTCCAAAATGGAATAAATTGAGCACCACCACCTCAGGAACTGAAGGAGGGAGGCGAACGGTGATGGTTGCGGGGTCTGCCAGAGACCCCGCGCGGGACGAGCCATGACGCCAGAGGCGAGACGGCCCTGACGTCGGGCCTGGAGAGCCACGACACCGCCTCGCGGGGCAGACGAAGCTCCCGTTGGCCTGTTGGGGCAATATGGGATAGATATTGCACCATCCGAGGTGTGGTTGAGAGACAGCTTGCGATTACTGATCACGTCCTTCAATGTCTGGCCGGTATTTCTAATCAACGGAGTTCCCCACCTCCGAAGCCGAGGAAGGCATACATATCAAGAGCTGTGAAGCTCCAGCTCACCGCGGAGTAGGATTCTCAATTCTTTCTACTTGCATTACACAGTCTTTATAGTTGTTTCTAGCTTGCCGTCCTCAATTGATCACAATGGCAGCCAAAGCTTTCGCCATCGTCGCGGGCGTCGGGCCCGGCACGGTAAGTCCCCTTCCATAATGTCGCGTTTGCATGTGCTTACCGATCCCAAAGGGAGCTTCCATTGCCAGGAGGTTTGCAAAGGCATACCCGGTCGTGCTCCTGGCCCGCAATCCTGCGAACTACGAGCCTGTCGCTGAAGAGATAAACTCCAGCGGGGGCAAGGCCATTGGCATCAGCACTGACCTCTCGGACTCCAAGAGCGTCCAGGCGGCCTTTGAGAAGATCGCGCAGCAGTTCCCCGACGTCCCTCTCGCCGCGGCGATCTTCAATCCTGGAGGAGGATTTGTGCGCAAGCCCTTCCTCGAACTGACCGAGGAGGAGTTTGACAGCGGCTACCTTAGCCAAGGGTGCGGTCGCTCCCATTCACATCTTTTCTCTCAATCGCTCGAGACCATATAACTGACATCACGCAAACAGCAAGGGAGCGTTCAACTTCTCCAAGGTCACCCTGCCTTTGCTCCTGAAGTCCACGCACTTGGAGCACCCGCCCACTCTGATCTTCACCGGTACGACAGAGCTTCTGGTACCTAGGCACAGTACTTTTGGAGCACATGGCTGACATGTCACACAAGGTGCCACTGCCAGCCTGAGAGGATCCGCCAATTGTGCGGCGTTTGCGGCAGGCAAGTTTGCTCTCAGAGCGTTGGCACAGTCGCTCGCCAGGGAGTTTGGTCCGAAGGGAGTGCATGTCAGCCATGCGATTATCGACGGAATCATCGATATTCCGAGGACAAAGAGCTGGACCTTTGAGCATCCTGATGCAAAACTCAGCCCCGACGCTGTAAGACACGAGATAGAGGAGATCTTGAGACGTTGACCGATGCTAACTTGCTGGACGTTAGATTGCGGACTCGTACTGGCATCTGCATACCCAGCCAAGGACGACATTTGCTTTTGAGCTTGACCTGCGGCCTTATGTAGAGAAGTGGTGAAGAGACAAAGGGATTGGACCTAAGTTGATCCTTAATACAATATGTAGGTCTTTAAAATCAAACTTATCCAGGCATTTAACGACGATAGGATGTTGAAATTATGAACCTTCTGCCACTAATTAAACAGAATTGTGAATTGTGCATTAACGATATTCCTTTGATTTTAGCTTTCTTCTTGAATGACATCGTCTGAGAATTGGTTTTGCCCCTGTTAGAAGGAAGAGCCGTGCTTGAACAGCCAATGTCGCTTAGAGGTGGGATCGTTATTGATCTAGAGAGCACAGCGGAATTATGTGCTCCTACCATCGGCAGTTGAATGCTCCGACCTCTGAATCCACCAACCGAGGAAAAACGATGGTGTGGAATTCACCCCGCACCCCACGATCTTACCCCATATTCAAATCTGCCTGTCCTACACCCGTTGGCCGCCGCTTTCTCCCGGTCTCACCTATCACCATACGACGGAGCCTGACTCTCCGTTAGCCATCGCCTGGTGGTTCCGGACTCATCTCCGGATCCTTCATATTTTGCCACAGTCTAGAAACCGGATTATTTCCAGTTGTTCCCCAGACCGTGTTGGTGGCTTACCCTAGTGCCACTACTCCGGACTACCCCGGATCTATCGTGCTTGTTTCAATACCCTTGCCTTTCCTCCCATCTGCTGCGATTACAGAGACCTACTCGGTTGGTCAAGTGCCATGTGTACTGAATCTTTGTCCGCGTTTATGTCCAAGCATTCCCAGCTCTAGACTTTCGATGCGGCTGCAGCCAAGCAAGCGGAGTTTAAAGAAAGATCTAGACAGCAAGTCAAGCATGCTGGCTCCACTGATCAGCGGGTGAAATGTACTTTTACCATTGGCTGTATCCCAGGGCCAAGCTTTTTGGCATACTACCCCGACCTGGGGTACGACACGCTGAAAGGATGGGAGGATGGTTACGGAATGAGCCGGTCTAGAGGAGCCAGGATCCCCAAGCGGCATTAAAGGGTGTCCCTCGCCCGCAAAATGTCCTCACCCCATGCCGCGCACTGGCGTCTCATTTGGCGAAAGCCAGCCATTCCCAAATCCGCTCATTTGCAATTGATTTTTCTTGTCCCGGGTATATAGATATTGATCTTTCCCTCCGTTACATATATAACGTTTTGTTTTCAGGATGTCTCCGCCGGACGAACTCACTCGCATGCAGACATATGACTTGGAGATTGGCGTCTCCGAGGCCATCAGGCGACACGTAACCCGGCACGTTGTGTCGTCCAAGCCGGTCTCTGAACGGACCTTGAACTTCGAGCATAAACGGCCACGATGGCTCCGGGAGTGCGTTGCAGAGGGCACTGGCGTTTTCTTCTATGTGTACGTGCTTTAGCCGTGAAGGCTACCCTGCCATTTATAACCGTCTACACACTGATCAACTGATGCTGATGTTGATCTGTTCGGGTTGTTCAGTTTTCCCGGCCTCTGTTCAGTAGCAAGCTTTGTCCTGAACTCCCAGAGTGAACTGGGCGTCACGGCGTATGGAAGCTTCTTCCAGATCGGATGGGCCTTTGCGATCGGGATCATGTTCGCCATCGTCGTCGCGGGTCCTACCTCGGGTGGGCATTTCAACCCGGCTGTTACAATCTGTTTTGCCATATGGTGAGCAGAGAGATAAATCATCTATTTACGCTTGGTTTCTGACTGCTGCTTAGGCAAGGATTCCCGTGGAAGAAGGTCCCTCACTGTATGCCCCTGGATATACCTCGATACTATCTCTTTCAACATAACTGAGTCTTAACGCGGCGGCAGATATCTTCTCCCAGATCATCGGTTCAATGGTCGCCGCTCTGCTGGTCATGGGAATGTACTGGCAAGAGATCAAAAAGTTTAAAGAGGCGCTGCTGGCTGCTCACCAGCCGCTGGTATCCGCTACCGGCCCTGCAGGGATTTTTGTACCATTCCCAGCTGCCGACCAGACAAATCTGGGGTATCTCTTCTTGTATGTTCCCTGAGCCTTTGGCGAATGTGTGTTTTTACTTTGGATGTCAGCTGACAGTCAATTCCTCTTTATAGAATCGAATTCTTCGTCGACTCCTTCATTGTAAGTTTGCCGCTTTCATGCTAGACTCGAGCATTGATTCAATTCAATCCAATTCACGAGCTAGACTTAATGTATGTACTGTACTAACCTAACGTGATGAACATAGGGCCTGGTCATCTGGTCCTGCGTCGACCCCGCAAACCCCTTCGTCGCGCCCACCACCGCTCCCATCGTCATCGGGATGGCATATGCGGTGATGGTCTGGGGCGTCGCGCCAATCACCATCTCCACGAACCTCGCGAGGGACCTGGGCTGCCGGATCGTCGCCGCGATCTTCTTTGGCGGCGAGGCCTTCGCGTACCGTTCGTACTGCTGGATCGCTATCCTGGTCAACGTCCCTGCAACGATCTTTGCGACAACCTTCTATGAGGTCTTTCTGCGGGACTCGCTGGCGAAGATCGGTACTGGCAAGGCTAGCTATAAGGATGGGGAGGAGGGGCTGCGGAGGCATTTGACCAAGACGGGGGTGCTTGAGGCGCCGAAAAATGAGTCCACAAAAAACGAGGAGTCGGGGAATGAGCACATTGAGGTGATGAAGACCTCCTAGAGTACATAGCGCCGTGGACCACACTAGCCCTATTTTCTTGGACTTGAAGTTCAAGCTAGAGTACTGTCCTACATGTGCTTAGCTCGGTATTATCAGAAAGAAAAACGGTGGATGTAGATGAATTTAAGCAATACGGAGGATCTAGAACTGGAAAATAGATACACTTACCATATCCGAGCGAGAGAGTGGGAATGTTGTTCTGAATGGTGTTTACACACCACTTCGTATGTGCTGACTAAGCCGCGTCGGTAACGTCACCGGGCTTCATCTCCAACTCCGCGAGCTCGAGCAGCTCGGCATCTCCCACAGCCCGCCTCCCTCACTTGCAATGGGCGTTCGGTTGGGAGCCCGCGCCTGAAACCCCATATTTCAGCAGGTCATTACCCCATCAATCTCCGCATAGTCTGATCAGGCGCGAAAACAGCAAACACACAGAATCGGACGCGAACGAACGATGGTCCTCGACGACGCCTCCCCGCAGGCGGACGGCTACCAAGATGGCGCTCCTACCGCCGACGACAGAGACCCCTACTTCGCGCGCGGCGCTGTCGACCCCAATTCGCCCTTTGCGAAGTACTACCCTCTGCGCGTGAAGCCAGACCTGATCGTGCGGCCGGACATCCTCACCACCACCTTCGGCTTCCTGGGCCGGCGCAACTGGGAGAGAAGGTTCGCAGAGGAGCTGGTGAGGCGGATGGAGAACGTGAAGGTGATGATCGAGCGGTACCCGACGCAGGAGGAGCTGGACGCCTTCGTCCAGCACAGCAGCCGCGCGCTGTACTATGGCCGCCTGGGCATCCCGCTGGGCTTCACCGCGGGCGCCCTGTACGTGTGGAACCAGGAGACCAAGGAGGCGGCGCATCTCCGCAAGAACCCGTCCCTGCTGTGGAACTACATCAAACTGGCGGCGCGCAGCGACCCCGCGGGCTTCCGCCAAGCGCTGGTCCTGAACAGCGCGAAGGTGTTCGGCTGGACCCTCCTGGGCGCCACGGTCTCCTCGATCTACGCGACGTGGAACTTCGCGACCAACTCGCTCACGGATTCCAGGCTGGAGCAGTTCCGGAAGGACCTGCGGCATCAGAAACCGGAGGACATCCAGCGGCGGAAGCTCGAGTTGCTGGGTGAGAAGTACCGCCAGGCTCGGAAGGCAAAGGAGCATCCGCAAGATGTCCTGTCTGAGAGTCCTACGGCTACCGGTCAGGACAGCTATGGTGGCGTGTCCTCAGAGACGTACGACGTATCGCAACCGAAGGAACAGACACGAACGTTCACAGATCAACCAAGAGAACAACCCTCCACCTTCGACCATGCCCGCGTTGGGGCTGAACGACGAGTATACGGAACCCAAGCCACCACTACCACCCCTGGCACCCCTTACCCCAGCGGTACTCCTTCTACAGACTACGATTTCTTCGACGACGCCAGCCCAACCGCTCCCGAGTACCAACGAATCGAGGCCCAACAACGACAACAACAGCAACCTCCTATTTCCTCCGGCGGAAGCGCCTGGGAGCGCATCCGCCAGCAGAATATCAGCATGGGCCCAACCCAGCAGACCCGACCACAAGCGTTCCGCGGTCCGCGGCAGCCCCAGCAGCAGCTGGAGCAACAACATCAGAGCGGCGGCATGGACGCTTCTTCATCATACGAGCGAGAAGAGCGCGACAAGCAGCGGGAGCGGGAGCAGGCGCAGCGCGAATTCGACCGTATGCTGGAGGCGGAGAGGAGGCTCTCTGCTGACGATCCTGGCGTGACCGCCGGGACGGAGAGCGAAACCGGTCGGCAGCAGGGTGGGCGCAGAGGATGGGGTGGGTGGAGTCGATGATCGAGGAAACTAACTCTACTTCTGTTCTTCGTTCTCCCTAAGATGAAGGCGAAGTGGTAGATTCCCCGTGGAATCGGTTCCTTACCTCTTGGATCGATTATGATTCTTCATTTTTCTCATGTTATCATACGTGTATATATATACATACCACAAAGCGAAATGTCACCATTGCTTCCATGTCGGATACGCTACTCATTTTATCTATCTAGCTAGGTAGCTAGCAACTTGGGAATGAATGAACGCGAAAGATGTGTATATGGAACTGATATGATGATTCACTAAAATGAACCGGATTCAAAATGCCAATAGCGTAAATAATGCCAGGGCAACGGAAAACATGACGACGTCACACGACTAAATTAATTTGGAGATTGGAGACGCAAGCTCAGCTCAGTTGGCCGTAACCCCCCCCCCCCCCCCAAAAAAAATAGCTCAATTAATCGATCGATCGATCGGGTACTTCCTACTTAGATACATAACAACATAACCACACGCACGCAGGTTCGCAGGCGCTCACATGTATACATAGAATACCAATGTACCTCATAATAGTAGATCCACACATACATCACATATATAACTCGACAACGGACAGAGACAGAGACAGAAGTAGGTGGGACAATAAATTCTTGTTCTGAATTATAAGAAAAAAAAAGAAAAAAACCCTCGCGGGCGAGGAGGTTTAGAAGGGAAGCGAAGAGAAGAGATGAAGAGGAGATAAATAAAAGAAGTGGCTGATCTCTAATAAAATAAAAGTAAATAGCGATCAAATAATCCACCACCCGAAGAAAAAAAAATCTGAAGGGCCGGAGGTGTCACAGGCATGATCCAATAGAATCAATTGAGGATTAGTTTGGGGAGTAGATAGAAGAGCAAGGAAGACGAAAACGGACGAAGCCAACCCTTGGAAGGGAGCGAATATTTGATTCCATGGGATTAATCTTAACAAAGCGGGAGAATCTCCTAATCAAAACAAGTGATTCTTTCCCGATTTAGGAGAAATGAAATTGATATTGTAATGTTTGGAGGTGTAAATATACTGCGAGAGTATACAGGGAATGTGAGAGTTTGTATGTATGGCTGTGGTATCTGGTGCGGGATACGTATCAACGGGGTTCTCAGGCGTAACATAGAGATAAATCACGTCGTGGTGATATTCGAGAAGAATAAAATTGAGACTGGAGAAAAAAATAAAATCATCCTAAGAGAGCAAGAGTGGCAGTAAATCGGGATGAGAAAACGAGATTTTCAAGACAAAATAGATACAAGAGCGCACAAATAGGTATAGTGAGTGTGTCAATTGTACATAAACAGATCTCATTCCAACATAGCTTTCTTCCCCCCATCAACCATAAAAATTGTTGACTTGATCATAATCCACATTAATCCCTCCCAGGAAACAGCGGAAAGCTGCTGCAGCGCGAATATAAGACAGAGAGGAAACGTTAATGAAACAATAAGTATCACACTAGATCCGATTATCAATTGCAGCCACAATCGGCACGCTCTCGTACGGAGAGATCATGTCTGGCCCCTCGGCAGGGGTTGATCGTCCGCCGCGTGACCGGCTGGTGCTGCGCATACGCTCCTTAAAGTTGCGGATCTTGCTGGTAAAGCTCTCGTTGATGCTCCTGCCGCGACGGTGGTGGTCAAACGACATGCGCCGGCCACCGTTTTCCCCACTGGGTCGAGGCTCGACCGTGGTCGTCGGTCCGGCCGTCATCGCTCGGGGAAGGGACCTTCCCACGTCCTCGTTCTCGATGGCGATGTTGATCGTCCCGACATCGTTTTCAGGAGACTGTGCCTCGCCCAAGCTCGGGGCCGGAGGAGGCGGCGGTGGAGTGTTCAGATGCTGCAGTTCTGGCAGGATTGGCGGGTTGTCAGACTTTGTCGGCTGGTTGCCCTGAGATATCATCTCTTCGATGCTGACGGTCACAGGGGGAGAAGATCCATGCGAAAGACTGCTGGGTGACATCTCTCTGGAGTTCTCCCTCCGATGCCCTAGCCCTCTTGTCCTGCTGCTTGACCTGCTGCGAGGGATATTGGGCTTGAAGCGGGGGTGAATGGGAAGGTCTGCTGGAACTGCGGGCTGCAAGTTCTCAATTGGAACAGACATTGATCGGCTGATCTTTCCGCCAAAATCACCTTGAGGATGGTTCTCGGTCAATGCGGCCAGTTTGTCGGGCATCTGTGGAACCTCTGAGGCGCTTTCTTCGCCGTATTCATTGCTGTACTTCGGATGGCGCATCGCCCGCGGGGTTGCGGGCAGCCCTAGCTGGACACTGGAGCGCCCTCGGGGAGAGTTCGAATCCGAGCTATTGGGGTAGTCCGGTGATGATTTGCTCGGCGATACCCTGTTTGCAGCCTGGGAGCGTTGACTAAAGGAGCCACCGGCAAAAGGCGGACTGTCTGCGTGAGAGCCCCCGATCGAAGCACTCTTTCCATGATGTACCTCACCTGGAAAAGGGACATGCGGCGCAGAAGGGTTACGAACCAGTGAGAGCCGGCGAGCTTCCAACTCTGCAGCTGCCATCTCCTTCAACCGCTCCGCGGTGCTCATAGAGGAGGCATTTGGAGCAGGAGTCTGTTTGCCAGAGTCCTCATTGAATACATCTGTGAGCTCTTTTGGCCCTCCATTAACGCCATTGTCCACCGTGTTGCTATCTGCAGCGGTTGAGAGTTGCTCTCTTTCTTTGCTGGCTTCCCGTTCTCGAGCTTGGCGGCTAGTAGACCTTGCTCTTGGTCGTCTTCGGTCAGGGGATGGATCTCGTCGAGCACTCGTCCCTCGCTCGGGGCGACGACTTGAGCTGCGCTGTTGAGACCGCAGACGCTCTCTGTCGATGGCAACCAGTCGGAGACTGTCTTCGAAATTTGGATTTATTCCGACGGGTGACATTGGGAGAGGGGAGGATGGAGATCTTATGGCGGAGCCTTCCCTATCGGAACCGCGCCCTCGAATAGAGAGCTCGTTTCTGCGGCGGCTGGCATTTCGGCTTGACGATTTCATCTTACAGTCCTTCCTCCTTGAAGAAGAACGATGACGACGGCGTTCAGCTAGAGAAGGGGTTCGCGTTCGAGAGCTTCCTGTCCTCAACCTGCTCCTACTCCTGGGTTTGCCGGCTTCAGCCTTCGTACGGTAGAGGTCTTCAAAACTCTCGGTGCTGGCATTGTATTGCGCGAATTCATCCGGTGACATCGGCACTGGAGAAGAGGGAGACCTCTTAGCCGGCTGGACGTATCGGTTGCTACTTCGCCCGCGAGTAGCATCTTGCGAAGGATTGCGAGATCCGTGCTTTCGTGAACTCCGACCAGAAGCATCAGCATCAGTATTGCGTCTCTCGCGAGTTTGGAGACGATGATTACGATACTGCTTTGCGTAATAATTTGCTTCGTCAAGGCTGCTGATATACTGATCAATGCTTCTGCCGCTGATGCTCGGACTCTTAGTCGACCTAAAACTCTGCAGAGTGGAGGCTGGGCTTCTGGTATCGGCCGTGGTATCTGTCTGCTCCTGCGCGGGTGTGAACGGGCGTTGATCCGGTGTATCTGAAAATCCATATCCAGTCGACTGAGATGATTCAGCCGGAGGCAATTGGATCTGCAGTCCGTCAGGCTTCCGATCGCGTGAACCGTTCCTGCTCCGCGAGTGCTCCTTAAGCGACTCAAACACGCCGACCGGTGGAGACGGAGGGCCTTTGATGAGCTCGAATTTGTCTGAGGTGGCTTGGACTGCAGTTTGCGGACTGGGCCCATGAGCCTCTTTACTGGGGTCATACCTCGCGGAGGTCAAGAAAATTAGTGGCTCTTCGCCATTGTTGTTTTGATGGCCATTGGTATTTTGATGCTGTTCGTTGTGCTGACGGCTCTCCTCAGATGCAGGCTTATTACCTTTCTCCTTGTCCGAGCTGGAATCAACAGGTGTCGGCAGAGACTTTGGGGCTGGAAAGGCGGGAGGATGGACGTCAACAGGCGTTTCTCCTATCGAAGGGAGGCGGCCCCTGGAGTACCCTCCCGGGGTAGCAGTTCTCGCGGACATCGCATTATTGATACTTCGAATGTTATTCAGTCTATAGGATCCCAGACCACCCGGAGAAAGGGCCGACTCTCCGACAGCAGATTCCGCGATTGGTGTGATCCCGGGAGCATTGGTCGGTGTGCGATCATCTGATTTCAGGCCCGGAAACTTAAATGACGAGTTTGTTTGAGGGCCAAAGGAGGTAATTAGCTTCAGAGCTGGGTTCTTTGTTGTCAATCTCTGACCAACTCCGGGCCTTGGCTGCGCGCCTGAAGAATAAACTGTGTTGTTTGTTGGAGGCTGCGGCTCAGGGGATGTAACTGGTGCTGGTTGTGGATGTGATTCAGGAAATGAGGTTGCCTGCTGCGCTGTTGGAGAAGCCCAAGGTACTGAGGGCTCTACTCCAGTGCACATGAAGCAACGGATGGCGAGTTGCTGCTCAGCCTGTGAGACAACGTGTTCGCCCCATCGACGGACGAGGTAGGATTGCCGCTGCCAATCCGATGGCATCAGCAGGCAGGTCAGCAGAATAGCCTCCATAAAGCGATTGCGGGACACATAGACCTCGATAGCATCGTTTCGATCCCCCATACCAAGGAGGATGGCAGCAGAAGCGTGTATATCACCCATCTCCAGCAATCGCTGTACAAAGATTTGCCCAACTTTGTTGGCCTGAGCCTGGCCAGTCATTTGGCTCAAGGCGAGGAGCATCCAGTCAGAAGCGGAAACTGACCCGGAACCGATCATGGAAACCATTTGTTCTGGATCTGTTTCCCCAAGCCAGCGGGCCAGGAGAATGGCATTCTGACTGCCTGGCGGGTGTCGACTTACTGATCATACGGTTAGTAAAGCATTCCAAAAAAAAAATCCCCGGTAGGTGGTGTGGAATCTCCGCTTACATTCGTCCCGGATTAGACCTTCAATGTCGCCCTCCCAGCCAAAAACCACCCTCAACATCTGTCGACGCAGATCATCTGGGGTAAGATTTGACTCATCGAGAGGACGATGCTGCTTGTAGGAAACATCATGTAGACGGGCACGCGTAAAAGGAAACAGTTCATCCAGAGGCTCATGAACAGGACTATGAACGACTTCATTTCGCAGACGGGATCCCGCTCGGGAACCTCTCGCCGATGACATTGAAACTGAAGGTGCGTACGCAAATGAAGTTCCTGTGGGCTGTGGGGTCTCTCTTCCACCGGCCGAAGTGACGGAGAAGGTCGTGCCACTGTGTACAGATCTACCTTGGGGCGAGAAAGTAGGGCCGCGATATCTGCTGGAGGACGCTCGAGAGCTGACGGAGTTGGTGCGGCTTCTGACAGATAGTGGGCTGCTGGTCTCTGCACGTTGCTGGCGGGCTGCCTCGATTGCATTCATCTCCATTGTAGTCCGCATGATCGACGACATGCTTGCTGGCTCTCTTATTTCTGCAGGACCTTGCAGAGTCGGTGGCGACGTTGGTCTCGATCCCCATTCACCGGGATGCGTCGAGGTCGAATCGATGGGGAGATGTTGCACATTGGCAACCATCGCCGGGTTTTCCACGTCGTATTGCTGCACAGTATGATTTGGGCCAAGCGTGAATAGTGTTGCTGTAGGACCATAATTTGCTATGCCTCGAACATCCTCTATCGTGGGGATACGTTCATAGGTAACATGCTTTGTTCTAACATCCCATGCCCAGGTCTCTCTGTGTCCAGGTTGAAATTGTTAGCCAATATGATATCCGGGTATAGCAGCGCTAACTGGTTGCAATGTTCGCATAAAAAATCGGGGCGACTCACTTATCTGAATATTGCACAATTCTGCCATTCTTGGACCACGCCATCCACTTTGGTCCCGAGGAATACGGTTCAGATCTCTTAAGAGCCCTGATAACCCTAGGGGATTCAGTGCCAGGGGGCTTTGGCACACTCCAGACTCTCAGGTCCCCGTCTGATGTTTGTGAAGCAAGCATATCAGACTTCTGCTTTGACGATGATGCATGCCAAGCTAAGTTGACTATCGGTGACGGACCCCTTGCAGTGGTCAGTGTGTGCAAGATGGTAAACGTGGGATGTAATGTTGCTATTAAGATCGATCCATTCTGGTACCTGAATGACCGTCAGCCAACGTGAAAACTACACATTCGGCTAAATGTCAGCCTACCCAATAGCGTAAGTTCGGCAATCTGAAGCCGGTGCTAACGCCGTGATAGGATCGAATATAGTGCGGGTCGATATGTGCTCTGAAGTTGACGGTTCGAAAAGGATCACCTCCCCTTTTCCATTTCCTAGAACAGCAATGTCAGCAGCCATTGAGACATAAGAACGACTACCAAAAACTCACCAAATGCCACATTTCCGTTTCGCATCCAGGCTGCTACTCGAAGGTGCTCGAACGAAGCAAACCGTGCAATCTCTGCCCCTGTGAACAGATCCCATACAATAGCAGTCTGCCCGACGTCATAACTGAGGACCAGTCGACCAGCTCCCCTTTCACTAACATTATCAACAGATATAAAGTAGATCTTCTCCTGATGAAGCTCGAACCGTCGTTCAAGGGCCAGTGTGTCATGATGGAGACACAAGATCACAGAACCTTGCGCGAAGAGGAATAGAGAGGCTGTAGACGCGCAAGGCTCGAATGGAGATTCTGGAATCTGTGATTGAGGTGTCATGGGCCTGCTCTGTGTGGATCGTGAGTCCGAAGACAGAGGCCTATGCCATGCCTGGTCCGCCATTGTTCCAGCCTCTTTCACCTCCTCGGTGGAGGCGCCTGTCCATTTATCAGCGCTGTTGTCATTGCTATCCTAGAAGCAGCTTCACATAGGGACAGAAGGGGGTGGAGAGAAAGATGATTCCGTGAGAAGCTGGCGCTATCGTGATGTACACTGGTGCTATGAGAGACTCGATGATTTCAGAAACACCAGGCAGTATTCCTACTAACCCTGTGAGTTGGAACTGCGGCAAATCGAACAGGTGACTGTCTATCGGTCTATCGAGAAATGTATCCAGACAGTCGGGCCCCGTGCTGGTAACCGCTTTCGAAGCATGCAGGATACGCGGCTAGTGAAGCGACGAAAAGAAAAACAGAGGTCGGAGCTGGCGCTTGCCAGTAAACCTCAACTTGCCGATGCTAAATTGCAACATGCAAGCTGCGAACGTAGGGAAAAAAAAAACAACGCAAGCAAAACTGTGTGTGAGGCAATGCTGGAGAGCATGGAAGGTGCAGAAGGAAGAGCAGTATCTAGAAACGTCTACCTGGTTCATACATATCGAGGAGGGTACCAAAAAAAGTGTGGCAGGGGGGGGATATTTTACGGGGTACCGTATAGGCTGAAATATAACTCGCTCATGGACAAGGCGACATGAGCGCCAGAAGTCGATCCGGATATCAAGCCACCAGGCAATCGGAACTCGCGCCCAGCAAAAAGTCTACGGCGCTCCATCTCCCGGTGTGCTTTGAAGATGGTCGTCCGCAAGGACGAACGCTATCTAGTCCCACTGACAAGAGAGATACTTGGGCGGGGGTGACAAGCAATGACATTACGCTGGCTTGTGGCTCCGATCGTTCAGGTAAGCGCCAACGAGCGTTGAGGGATGAGGATCCGCTGCACAGCAAGTGACATAGATCCAGAGAAGTCCAGGAAGGATGCCCAGGATGCTTTCAAAGTTTCTCAATCTCGGGTGGGCCCCATAGCAGCTGCAACGGTGCTGCTGGTGATAGATCTCACTGCATCATCCGACAGGAAACTAGTAGCAGTCAGGTAAAGGGACCACGGTCACGGGGTGCAAGTAACCCGGCTGCAACTCGTCAAGTAAGACAATAATAGCAGAGTGGCACAGTACATATAAGAATGTTGGGCAATAATGACTGCAGGAAGCCGTTTGGCGGCATCAAGGATTTCTTTTTCCGTCATCTTCCTTGGCCATAGGTGTCCGACCAGAGGTGAAGAGGGCGGGACGGGATGATAGGATGGAGGAAGCCCGAAGCTCCCTTAGCACGCGGTGAAAGTCCGCTCCCTCAATGAAAAGATCAGAATGACTAGCGGGACAGTGAGGAGGAGCGAGCAGCGAGATGCATGAGACGAGAGGGGATGAAGATTTCAGGAACGGCAGGGCGAGGGCTAGGGCAAGGGCTAGCGGCTAGGGCATCTTCCCTGCAGCACGTCCGCCACGGATGATTGGCCGCTCCACGTGCAGGCCGTTTCTTCACGCTGTAGGCCTCATCACACCGCGGCGCCAATCAAGTGTCGCAGACAATCACTTAGCAGCGAGAGGTCCACCGGGGAGACAAGTGCGGGCGCGTAGAGATTATTATGAGCACCAACGGGGGAAAAGACATGAGAGATCCGATGATGCCATCTCCGCCGCCACGACCGGGGCTGCGAGCTAGGAGTGAATAGCACAGGCCACAGGACACCGGTCCTGGTGGGTTTTGGATGGAAATGCCATCGTCATCGGCCCGTGATGGTCATCATATCTTCGTCCAGCGACTAGTTGACACCCTCGACAGTGAGTAGCGACTGTACCACCTCGCAAAGAAAATCAATTACGGAGTGAAGTCGGTTCCGGGTTGGCAAGTCCTGCGGATGACGAGCCGGCGACCAAGGGCTCGAAATCAACTGCAGGATCATCCTAAATTTAGGCTGCTTTCCGAAATGCCTCCTACCCATGCCCTCATCCGACTTTGCCGTAGGTTGAAAAGCAGAGGTGCATGGCGCATAGGAGTCGACCGGATCCCGCGCCCTGGGTTCTGGAATGCTAAGAGCAGAGGGACCTGCGTGGCCTGAGCGTGCGAACGTTGTACGCAAGTCCTATGGCGTGTCCCATCCTCTGTAAAGATAGGTATCCTGAAGTCTCCGTCTCTGTATCTCTCAGGAGTGCGATATGATGTGATGAACGAGAAGCTATCGAATGCGGCACTGTTAGCGCAATTGGCCATGGCTGGAGGCGTGAGGAGTACAGACAGAGATGGAGGAACTCAATCCCACTTCCCTCGCGAGCACTCCGCTCAAACCCCAGGGAGAGGAGCCGTGGCTGGCATCGAGATCCCATTCCAATGTGGACTGGAAGTCGGGACTCCAGGGATCGACTCAGGTGCGGAGGGACGGTCCCGCCCGTCACCGTCGGGCACTTCTCACATCACACCTCGTCACGCCGGCTGTGCAGTGCTCCGCTACAAGGCTTTGCCCGCGTGCATCTTCTGATCTTTCCAGGTACATCCTGGTACCGGAGGGAACTAGCAGGGATATGGCCGGCATATCAGGCCGATAAACGCTATCTATCCGTGTCTGATACTCTGGGCCAGTCGATTGTCCCGTGCGTTGAAATAATTAGGATTGAAGAATTTCTCTGGGAGCTGCCTATCCTTCACACCGTCTCTTTGGCCCCCATGCACACGACTTTCCCATTGCCGTCATGGTCTCGAGAAGCTATCCTGACCCTTTTGCCATGCGGCCCGAGCTCCATGCTCCAGTCCCCAGCCCGGAACGCCGCCAAATTACTCCGAAAATGCCATTCTGTCCACGTAACTGGATCTCCCATGACTAAAAGGCTGACCCAGTCACGAGTGTCGAAAAAAAATTAATTAAAATTTAATAATCTCTATGCTTGGATCACGGCCACGGTGCAACTTCTGCAGAGGAACGCTCGGCAACGCCTCCCGAAGTGCCTAAGCTTTCAAATACGACCCTGGGGATTAAGATTCCATCAATTGGACTAGCTCGAAGGCTATTTTGCTGCGTTCTCAGAAGTTTCGTGTTTTCTTGCGATATTTCGCACGCCACCGCAATACCTACCACCTACCTAACATGGACAGTATCTGCATTGCATGCCCAGGCATCTCCATACTAGCCGAGCAAGAATCCTTATCCTAACTTGCTCGGGCCACGTTTGAAGCTTCAGTTACTTCTATGAACAAACAAGCCTGTCAAAAAAATTTTTTTCTGCATGGATAGTACACCAATGCCCTACTGCTAAATATCCGCCTGGCTATCCTCCGCCCCGCCCCGCCCCACGCTCCACGAGGAGATAGGTGCAAGGCAAGCTTGTATTGACAGGGATGTCTGCACTCAGTTTCACATCGAAGAGACATTCGGGCCGGGAGATACGACACGACACGGAGTCAGCTGTCAGGGACTAAAACGAACTACCGAACACAGAGAGCTCCCCCAGCCCTATATGTGCGGAGTTATGACACCAACCCGAAGCACGTTCGCTTATCTGCGATGAATGGGCTTATAGATCATGCATGGCAGATCAGGCAGGCAATGACGTCTTCTCCCTTTCCCCCGTATGCATGCGCGACAACAAGGAAAAGGTGATTACGGGCCTCAAGTCCCACTTCTCGTATACTGTACCTATCTAAGTAATCGATGAACCTGTGGGAACCCCTCCTCGGTTCACATTTTACCTAAGATTTCAGTTCAACTGGCGCGTTGGTAACGTTGACGATTGGGTTTCTCAAAGTCTCAATCACGTTTGTGGTCGTGCTCTGTACTGCCCCTCCCTAGCTAATTCTTTGTCTCCGAGGACCTGCCATCACGATTTTCTTCGTCCACGTGCACCTATTCTGCCGGCCCATGGTCCTAAACATCACAAAAAGTTCCCTGTTCATTTTATTAGGCTCGTGCTATATCTGCGGGGATTGGAAGTGCTTCCAATTCCAGTGCCTGATTCATGAGCACTGTCGTTTGGATGACCACTCCGAGTAGTTGTGTTCCTATTCAATTAGGGACGTCGTTATTTGCTGCTTCGAGGAAGGTACTAGGCAAGGGATTACCACGTGCTGTTGGCGGGACATTGCGGAATAATTCTCTCCATCATCTTAGGCACCTAATCTTGGACTATCGAATTACTGACAGTTTAGCTGTTCTGACAAAAATTGGATCTGTATACTTATGTCGAGCATGTCTCGGAAAGCAGCATTTTTAGATTAATTTTCGGTTTTTTTGCTACAAGAGGCTCTGCTCAAAGCTTACAGATTGTGAACATTCTCCACAATTCAATAACTCTTGGAGCCTTCAACCTGGAATTATGGGGAAAAAGCTTTCTAACAATTAAAAATAACACAAATATTCCCCAACTCTAACCGTTCGGGATCAGGAGAGACACAGCGAACCGCTGTAGAGTAGAAACTGATAGCAATATCACCTTTTGAGCTTAAAGCCGATGACAGTTCAATTTTATTTTCCCCTTGAAGATTTATTAACAACTACAAGAATATATCACCATTTCGGTTCATTTTGTATGATTCCAAGAGCAGGTTGCGATAGAAGTAATGCCGCGCCAAAGAATGAGTTCACGGCAATGTTGTCATAACATGGCGTGGACTCGGTAACCCTTCGAGGAGAGGTAAAGCAGCTCGTGTTTCTCACTGTTAGGATATTCTGTATCGATTTCCCCTTAATTTGACTCGACGATGTCATTAACTGTAAGTGTGTTATCCCGCCATCTTTGCAGCCGGCTGCTGAATACGGCCTACCTCTATTCGCACCTTTGAGTTGGAATCCGCCATCTTTCAAAGTTGACAATAATAGGATATGTTCCAACCGCTCATCTTCATGTGCAGAATTGAAAAGCCGTCATCTAAAAGGGATGTGATATCTTTCTGAAAGCTCGGGATACGGGCAGCGCTTCAGTGGCGGAACAGATAAATGAAATTATGGGATTTGCGGATAAAGCAAAGAGATACATTCTATCATCTAGTAAGTAACGTAGTCGACGCAACTATATGGATTATTTGCCCGAGGATCCCAATCCAGGCGTAGAATATAACTTCAGCTTGTTTTACATCTGATATGGCACAGTACATACTTCTCCATCTATATCTAAAGGAGGCAACAAAAAGTCCTAGTCTTTCTTTCCTCGATCAGCTTCACTTGTGTCTGACAGGATGAATACTTAGCAGTTGATTCAAGTCTTTGCCTTCATAAGAGTCCGCTTACCAAATTCTATAAATACAGCGTTGAGTATAATACAGGTGTCTATGCAATTATTCAAGTTGGAAGAATAAATTGCCAGGTATAATGGGTGTCATTTTCAGCATCGGCCCTACCTAACTACCTAGACTATGGCCAGCTGGAGTCAATTAACTGACATGCTCCACGCTTCCCACTGACAAAACCAACACGAAATAAAGCATATGCTATTTACTCCTATTCCAAACGAGGGACTTTCAGAGAATCCGGCGTCATGGCATGGAGATGACAGAACTGGAGCATCTTGTAGGCCAATCATCTGCCTTATCTCTACCGTGACAGTTTAATTAAAGTTCAGTTGAGAAGGCCCCTAAACCTTAACTAAGATTTAGTTAAGGATGCCTCTAAGAACAGTGGCTCTTCCAGGCACCGCTCAATGTCTTTAAGCAACTTCCGAGAATATATAAAAAACTGTGAGCTGTTCACTCCTTGCTCAACAGAACGCCGGTTCTTCAACAGGGTGATCTGGGTGAGTCAGGCGATTTGCCTGTCCAACCTCACTAATTTGTAATGGATTGACATCACTGGATGGTGCCTGATTTTGTGGAACCTGCCAACTTGGCTCCAGGCAAGCTTTCTGGGTACCTGGAGGCGGTGGGCTTGGCGGCGAGGCCCTCTCAGGCGCAGTAGTCACCTGAGATACAATGACACACTCTGGATAACCAATGCTGCTGGACTAACTCCGATTTATTTCAAAATCCAACGTCTAGAGCTGTAGTTGCTAATTCCAGAAGAATATCCTCTTTTTTTATACATGGTGAGACGGATAATGTTGGCGCATGGCAAGGTTAGGTACAGTACCTACGGGTAGCAGTTAAGCTAATTTAAGCTAATCTACACGTGACAGATACTTTCAGCCAAGATCTCGCAACTTAATCGAGAAATAATAAACGACGCGTTTCTATTCTTCGTCATCGCTTCCGCTGCTAGCAAGGATCTGCAAAAGGATGAGTCTGGATGTTGAGCTCAGAACTTCACATGAGTAATCCATGTGCCAATCAGCTATCAAGGGTTTACGATGACGATGCGGTCTTGGCATCTGGCACTGGAATCTGTTTTGATTCCGTTACACGTCCAAGATCGGTGGAAGAAGTGGCGAATAAGATCCATCCTGATTACCAGCAGCTGAAACGCCAAGCCAATTGCTCCCTGACCACCGTGCACTGATGTACAGACTAAGGGGGCGGATGTTTTCAAACGGTAGCTTCGCCGGGGAGCCGCGTAAGCCCATGACGTTTCGGAGCGGAAACCCTAACCGCAGCGGGTGTGTCGCTAACAACGACAAGTCTTGGCAATATCTATCAAGATCAATGTCGCAAACCCGTCCTCAGAAGTAGCGTCTCTCTGATGCCCAAGACAGCCCCCAAAGATGAAGCCAGGAAGAGGGCTCATCCCGTTGCAGCCTTGGCAGCGGGACTGGAAAGGGTCAGGGAACCATTCAGGATCGAAGTTGCACGCTGCAAATCACGCTAAGTACCGTGGATGACCAAGATTCCGTTATTCTTCGTGTTTCTGAGGCAATGAGGGTGGATTGATTCGTTTCGGAGATGGAGAAGAATGTTCCAGAGTGAAGTTGGGAGGTTAGTTGATATTTCAGATCCGGCCCTTGGGGAAGACATATAAGATGTGCAGGCAGTCGCTCTTCGAGCTTTGACTGGGTAGAGATCCAGCGTCTTTTATAAGTATTCCAGTGGACAGAAGTCCGATCAACGCTTTCTATCTATCCTGAACAATGGTCCAGTTTAACCGCACGCTCGTCGCTGGCTTGGTCGGCCTGGCCGGGCTAGCATTAGCACACCCTGGCCACGATGTCAAGGCAGAGGCTGCTGAGCGCGCTGCGTTCATCAAGCGGACTCCTCTTGAGTCCCGCAGCCTGGGACATTGTGCTGAGAACCTCAAGGCTCGTGGTTATGAAGCCAAGAATGTTGCTCGCCGTCAGCAGACCGTTGAGCAACTTCGACGCAAGAGGGGGATCCAGACCAGTATGTCACCTGCCAGAAGTCTGTAAAGTATAATCATAAACTGACGTCTCGGAAGGATCGCCTCACTTGAACGCCCGCGACCTTGATACCGTGCTGAACACGACTCATCATTCAACCCTTGATGTCTCTCCCTCGACGGACCCTCATGTCCTGTTTCAGTCCAATGCGTCCTGCATCCTTGGACCTGATGTCACTCAGGGTCCTTATTGTTAGTGCACCAGCCCGTTTCGAAGTGGTAGTATATACTAACATCTCGCAAGACGTTACTGGAGAACTCATCCGCAAGAACGTCGTTGAGGATCAGCCAGGCGTTCCGCTCTTCTTGGATGTTCAGCTGATTGATACCAACACCTGTGAACCGGTACCCCAAGTCTACATTGACCTGTGGCACTGCAATGCTACTGTAAGTATACGTTATCAGTAGAGAAGGTGACCCAGCTGACTTCCTTAGGGCGTCTACTCTGGTGTCGTCGCCAATGGAAACGGCAACTCCAACGACGCATCAAATATTAATACGACTTTCCTCCGTGGCCTTCAGCAGACGGACGGCTATGGCGTGGCCCAGTTTGAGACCATCTTCCCGGGCCATTACACCAGCCGTACCACTCACATTCACAGTACGTCCCTCTGACGGAGATCGAGCACAGCTGCCCTCAATTGCATTAAACTAACATATACCACCAGTCCTCAGCCACGCCGCCAACGAGACCGTCCGTCTCCAGAACAACACCATCTCTGGACTCTACACGTCGCACGCATCCCACGTTGGCCAGCTCTTTTTCGACCAGGACCTGATCTCCCAGGTTGAGGCGGTGTCTCCCTACAACACCAACACCCAGGAGCTCACCACAAACGCTGAGGACTCCATTCTCGCGGAGGAAGCCGATACGATCGACCCCTTCGTGCAGTATGTGTTCCTGGGTGACGACGTCCAAGACGGGATCTTCGCCTGGATCTCCTTGGGCATTGACGCCACCGAGGATTCGGCCATCACTCCGGCTGCGTACATGACCGAGGACGGTGGCGTCGCGAATGAGAACAGCGGCATTGGTGGTCCTGGAGGTCCTGGCGGTGCTCCAAACGGCACTTTCCCTGGAAACGGCACTCTCCCTGGTATGTAGGCCCTGATCGGGTCCGTAGTGAGTGTGCTAACGATTCATTCATAGCCTAAACCCTCGTCGTCTGGACCACTGCAGAAGTCTCGACCCCATGAGTAGATTTTACAACCTGTCCAATACCAGCTTCTTGTTGACTTTTCGCGAAATTTTTGTTAAAACGTACATCAAGCTTGTGTTTTTTGTACAGAAATATATGAAATATATGTTGAAGTAACATCAATCAAACTTGCATTCTTTTTGCGCAGAAACATATGTGATAACGCTCAATGGAAATACATATAAGACAAGCGCAAGTTTCCTACTCAACAAACAACTAAGCCTGACACTAGTAAGGAGTAGCACTTACCGAAGCAATATCTGAACACGGCTTGCTGTCTAGATAGTCTCCATCTCATAATAACGATCACCAGTCACTCCCAGAAAACCAATCACATACCGGTAAAGATAGAACAAACTCGCGTAGTGAAGCCCCGCTGTGGAATTCGGGATTTGTAAAGAGGAAAAAATAGATTTCAGAAACTGATCTTTGCTTCGCGCATACATAATCAAGACTCAAGATTGATATAACAATAAGAACACTTAATTGCCTCGAAAAAATGCAGGACAGAGGAGGCGGTAGAGCAAGAATATAGAAAAAAAAAGACAGAGAACGACAGAACAGGAAAGGACTCTAAGGAAAGGCAACAGACTTGGTATTGAAAATCTTTCCAAGGTCTTAAGCTTCCGCCTCTCTGTGCAGAGGTACAGGTGAATATCACCTGAGTTGTCCCCAAAGTTTGCGCATATCATCAGCTATAGATGCCTTTGTAGACTCATATGTCCGGTCCAGCCATGAATCCCAATCCCAGTTAATCCAATCCCTAAAGCAAGCCACGCGGCCGTCGCGCTCATTCCAGCGCGGCAGAGGTGATATGTATACTCCAGGGAGGTAAAGCTGAACTTCTCCGGGAGTAAACCAAGGGTACCATGAAGGGACTCGGCGCTGGGAGTGACCAAAGTCGATAATCATCACTTGAAGTCTGGTCGTTTGCTGTTGAAGACTATGCTCCTGCTGCTGCTGCTGCTGGAGGACCAATACATTACGGGGGTGTATGTCCCTATGGTAAGCGTTATGGGTTATATATGAGAGATTATGCCCAGGTGATGGCTTTCATAAGATCCTAGCGGGCTTCCGGCGAGAAGTCAGCAGAATTGAGCTTTCGCATGTCAATACCTGCTACAAGTTCCAAAAGGATAAATCGGACAGAGCGGATAGTAACTCCTCTTCTTCTATTTGGAATTGGAAGTTCAAGCATGAACGAGCCGTAGTACCGGGTGATAATCGTTCCCTGGAGCGGCTTGAGCACTTCATATGCGGCGACCTCATGGGTGTAAGCTCGGTCTATGTAGAGGAAAGGATCTATATTATCCTGCGCATGGTCGAAATAAAGGAAATTATAAAACTTGGCGATAAGGTGCTCGTTCGTCGTTGGAAGCGATGCTGATATGTTTTCTGGGGTACGTAGTATTTGAATAGTCGTTACTTGGGCATTATAATCCTCCCTCGTTCCAATCGATTCAAGAATTCTTGGTTGAATAGGATCAGTCCCTGTCTTCCCGGGAACCGGAGGGCAGAAGACGCAGCGAGCATGATAGGAGACGCCATGTCACCGAAACCCTCATGTCGCATGTCGCTAAGGAAAAGAATGGCTGTCATTTGACATCATGCAGGTTATCAATTTAACCGGCATCTAAACAAACGTGTCTGCACTTCCTAAAAGAAAGGTAGGGCTGCGCCGCAGGGTGTCGTCAGGCAGCCCAGCAAGGTCCTCCACACAGCATCTTCCTTTACAAGCTCTCCATATGGCAACCTATGCAGTGATTTGATCAGAATTTGATTAATGATAGAGAGAAAGGATATAAATGACGGGAAAGTTCAACATAGTCTACACCAGTTATTTTGAGATTTTATTCGATCCCAAACGACAGAGTCCTTTGGGCCAATTTATGCTTGCTCCGTGTTGCGTTCGTTGACCCGTCTCAGACGGCATCACCCACAAAAGGAGATATATATAGAAAACAGAACCAATGGGACCAGAACCAATCCCCACGATTTTCGACTCACTTTAAGACTATCTTCCATACGTTGAAGGTGCGCACCAAGAGGAGTACCATACCATCTCGACGACGGCGCAGTCTACAATCGATGCGGCACCGCTGAAGGTCTTCGAAAGGGAGAACCCCCAGCCAGTCCTTCAAAGAGCCAAACTCCGACTTGATGAGATCAAGAATTTTCTCGGGAACTCCATGCTGGAACATGAAGAGACCCATACCCTGAGGACCGAAGCTGATATTATTCGCCTTTCTGCTCTGCAGCTTCTCCACCCCGTCAACGTTGCTGCTAGCCGGTTGCCGCATGATGGCTGTCGTCTGCTCTGTCTCAGTGAATCGCAGAACAAAACAAGCAGTGCAGATGTTAAATGGATTCACCGGAATCAAGAAAACATAGAAACACCTGTTGCTGTGATGGAATTCAAACCCGCCAACGTCCTTCGATGGAGCGAATTTTCAGCAAGCAGATGCTACGAAGAAAGATGCGAGTCGGGTCATCAGACGAGCTGTGTCAAGCTGATTAGGGCATGTACTGAAGGACAACGCGATCGTTTTGCAAGCATTGAAGTATCGCATGTCGGGGTGTGTGACAAAGCTCGGGCCGGACAATAAGGCCGATGGTTCGGAATAGATATCAAACACATTGCCATTTTCGACTGGCAGACACTGCTCATCTTTGATTTCACCAATATGAATGAAGACTTCCGCCAACCAACTCCAGCAAAAGTCATTTGATTCGTTGAAGAAGGCGGAAGTTGGGAACGCTGCCATACTTTCCGCATGATGCTTCTCGGATTCCTCTTGAGGGCATTGCATAGCTGCGGATCTATTCATGACTCGGATCAACTCCAGTATACATAGGTAGCATGCTGAACGGATATGGATTGTCCGATGTCTCCTCTGAGCAGATACAGCTAGCTCATCAGATCCTCCTACTGACTGACTTATGTTGTGGTGGACTAAGGCCCAGACAGATTGTTGACTACTTGCTTTCTTTTGTTTATTGTTCCTTAACAGTTTGCTGTTAACACGCTCTTTTCTGGTTACTTGTTTGCATGCACAATTTCCTACTGTTGACAGCTCATGAGACCATTGAGATTCTGCTGGGACATTTTTGAACATATTCGAAACCAGAACCTGTTGCGAACCCGTTGCTGCGTGTCATTCGTTTTCAGAAAGAATTGATTTGTATTTCTTGCCTATCCGTTTGAGACGAGTACATGAAATCGTAAGCAGGCCACCAGAAATTTGATCTTGCTGATAATTAAATTAACTCTTTATGTAAAACCAGTCGAGCTCATGACCAAAAATTACGAAACCGGCACGAGACTTGGAGCATTTGACGGACCTCCGTGCCACTTCTGCGGTGTGCAATAATACCAGTACCTAATGGCCAGATCCTGTTTAGCCATGGGGGCCAAGGCTGCTGGTCTAAACCTGAAAGCGGTTTATGCTATTTGCTAGGTGCACTCATATAGGCAACTAACCGACTCGGCTATCACAGCACCATGTAATACCTATGCAGTCCACTGAATAAGCGCATACAGCACAGATGTGTTCCTCTTCAGAGTCATCATTTTGCAGCTACTTACGGAGGATATGTCGGCTGTTAGTTGCCCGGAACACACAACGTTCAGAAGTACGATGCTCTTTCCGCGCGGGAGGAGGGGGTGCTGGTCCCAGGCCCCGGGCCCGGGGGGGGGGGAAGGGGTAACGTTGAACCTCGCGGTTAGCGCTACCACCTAGGGCACAGCCAGGGTCTCCAGACAAAGACGCTGTCTCCTCCAGAACAAGGCACCGTGGCATTGTCTGTCTCCGCAGTTAGATACAGCCATTAAAACACCATGGGTTCTCATTCTTGCTCCGGGAGGATTCCTTGTTCTCCTTCATCTCCCAACAGCTGAATTCATTTTGTTTGGAGGCATATTGGCGGACAGCCCTAGGTCGCTAGCCTACCATCAGTTACTACCTATTGTGACAGAGAGTTCTGACATGGCGGAATCTACTGCGACTTCTGCTCAGAGGGAGGCTCAGCCTCAAGGTGCTCAGTCTCAGGATACCCGTCCTCAGGAGTCTCAGCGAGATATTCATCCTCAAGATACTCAATCCCAAACCGTCGCTAATCCTCCAAATGTTCAAGCTCAAGTTCTTGAGATTGATGCTGCGGTTTGTATATGATTTGACTTGTCATCCAGAAAACATCAACTCTAACTAACATCTCTGTTATAGGCCACTGACAACGATTCCACTTACGGACAAGAACTGTAAGGCAGGACTTCCTTAATCCTAGCTTATTCTGACAGATATATGCCAGCTTAACCTATACCGGCTAAGGTAAGGACTTAGGAGTGTCCATGTGTCTTCCTCCAGATCCAGGACTGAATCTTGTCCAGGTCATTGGTTCCGACTTAAGTCCTTCTCAGCCCAATATGTAAGTAGGTCACACATTCTTTTCTGAATCATTATTAACAACTGAGATTATGGTTCCACCAAATGTGAAATTCATTGTTGATGATGTTGAGGATGAATGGCTGTATGAGAATGATCCATTTGACTTTATCCACGCTCGGTATCTGGTATTCTCTATCAAAGATTTCCCAAAATTAATCAAACAAGCTTACAAGTTAGGTTATTCATTATGATATGGTTACCATTTTTACTGACTGGGCTTCATAGATGTACAAAACCTGGAGGATGGGTTGAATTTCAGGATTGGGATCCCACTTGTCACTCAGAAGACGGAACAACAAAAGACACAGCAATTGAAGATTACTACAGGCTCATTATTGAGGGATATGAAAGCCAAGGGTACAAGACTTGTCCAGGACCAAAGCTGGAACAGTGGTTACGTGATGCAGGATTTGTAGACATCAAAGCCGAGAAACACAGAGTTCCAATGGGGACCTGGCCTAAGGATAAGAAATTTGTATGTCTTGCTTTAAAGAGCTTGGCCTGTTACCAACCAATGATCTTCTGTGGATTAGAAAACACTTGGGGCCTGGAACTTGATGCAGGCAGAAATTGGGTTTGAGGCAAGTGCAATGGCACTGTCGACAAGGCTCCATGGCTGGTCTGCAGATGAGGTAAAGATACTTGCAGCTCGAACTCTCAAGGATGCAAGAGACCGCAACATTCATCCAGTATTTCACTTGTATGTTGATTTTGTTTGTGCTATCTCTCTGGGTGCCTGTGAACTAACTTCTCTTCAGCTGGGTTGTCTACGGTCGGAAGCCTGAGTCAGCCTAATATGAATTGGATACAAAATGTGATTCTCTCTCATATGCACACACGCTCTCTCTGCCATACTCAGTCTCTCTTTCCTTTTCCCTTCATATATCCTAAACGACGACAACCATCCATTATCATATATATACGATGGGAACAGCGCATGATGCATGCTAGTATGCCAGTCATAGCTACAGTCCAATATTGATTGGTCTTATTGCTTTTGCTTTGGTTAGCAGAAAATATAAGAAGCCTGTCTTTCTTCCAAACTTGTTGGATATGACCTGCAGTGTTTGGATATGTGTCATACCGTCTGACAAATTCTCCTGAATAATCATTCGGCAAGACTGCTCTAGGTCTTGCTCTGCGGTTGCAGATAACTATCCAAACAAACACTTATTTCTGGGCAGACCAAACTGGCCAGTCGACGGAGAGTGCTGGAGGTCTCTGCCGGCATTCTTGGCTAGGCAACAGGAACTCCCGGCCAACAGCAGAGGGCACATAGGCGGAGAGTTATACTGTAGTGGAGACATAGATCCCCATAACCATCGTGCGATTATCCAGTTCAACCAAAGAGACGCCTGATGCTTGTTAAAAATCTGCTTCCCTGGCGCACACCCTACTCAAGACCCCTGAGTGACAACGATGGTCAGTCCTCTCGGAATCGACCTGGTCACCCAAGCGACATCACACTTATCCGACCCCCATTCCTCCAACTCGACCAACTCGGCCTTCACCTTCCATTTGGTATCCATGGCCTGCACAATATCTGACCCAAGTGCGTCAAAGCCGAAGTCATCGTGGTATATTCTTGAGAAGCCCAGGCAGCCCTTGCTCTGGTGCTCACCAGCTTTCCCTTGAACCATCTCCAAAATACACCCCGGTATCTTCGTGCCCATGTTGCTAAGCTACATGATTGTCCTTGTGGTTGAAAGCTGATCATGTCAATTAGAACAGACACAGAACGCGGGATATGAAAAGGAAGAATATTGCTTTTGTAGTTGTTTGCCGAAGAGATCTGGGAGTGTCAGCTGAATATTTCATTCAGCTGGAGATCTCCTCAGGGGAACTTTACAATGGGCAGCAATGGAAGAGGATGAGGAAACATAGTTATCTTCTCAACTATTAAAAGATGCAAAAATGGTTGCGCTAGTTTGAAGGCACAATTAAGACTCTTCATAAAGCGTTTCAATATCAAGAATGTGAGACTACTTGCCTACCTCAGCTGAATAGCCAAGGTTGAGTTGGAAATGTGCTACTCATCCTAGTTGCGAGACAGTTGCAGTAACAACCTATCACCGCGCTTTACCTCCAAATCACACATGTCCAGGGCAGCACTGCACACCAACTAGAACAGGAATGGCAGCAAAGAGAATTATGGTAGATTTTTGCCCGGTGGGTACATAGGCACAGTACAATAGATTCATGTCCAAAACATGAGCGTGTTAAGATGGTGAACTTACAGAGCATGTGCGGCAGGTTCAGTAGAAAAGACGGTTTGGTAGTTAGGGCCCTGGGCACGCTTAAGTTCCGCCTTCTACGGGCCGTGCTCTCGCCATCTCGGCTCCCGAATCCGCGGTCTGCCTCGTATGGCGGACCACATCAACCCGCGTTTAAATCTCATCAAGACACCGCGTATCCGCCATCACTAATAACCTAAGAAGCAATAAAATTAGAATGGCGGATAAAGAGACAGTTGTCGTCATCGGGTAATTAATTCATCTCATTCTTTTAACTCTAATTGATCGCGCACGGCTGATTTAACACTGTTCGTCCAGTGCGGGAGTCATCGGGCTCTCAACCGCCCTTTGCATTCAACGGCATCTAAAACCCTCGCAATCCGTCTTGATTGTTGCGCGGGAATTCCCCAACGCTACTTCAGTCAACTATGCGTCCCCGTGGGCTGGGGCCCATTATCGACCCGTTCCGGGTACCTCTCCACAGTTTATCAGAGAAGCCAAACAGGCGAAACGGACCTACGAGGTCATGAAGCAGCTCGCTGCTGAAGAGCCGGCTGCAGGTATCAAATTTATGGAAGGTATTGAGCATCTTGAAGCTCCTCCCCGGGAGTATCTGGAGTGTTTCGACGGCGAGAACAACGTCTACGCCCATCTTGACGGGTTCCGTCAACTGTCCAAGGACGAGTTGCCCCCGGGGGTGAAGTGGGGAGTGCGCTATTGGACATGGTGTCTCAATTCTCCGGTCTACCTTGCGTTTCTGTTGCGCAAGTTTATCCTAAAAGGCGGAGAGACGAAGGAATACACACTTTCCAGCCCTATGGAGGCATTTGAGCTGGCAAAAAATGTTAAGACTGTAGTCAATTGCTCGGGAATGGGGTTTGCAGATCCGAAGTCATTTATTATTCGAGGTATGAAACCCGTAGTTCTCTCGTTCACTATGTGCTTCTCGGTATCCAGCCCACTTACCGGTGCTTTCCAGGCCAAACATGCCTTGTCCGCAATCCCTGTTCGGTGACTATCACTAGGCAAAATGCTGACGGGTCATGGTCTTTCTGCATCCCCCGTCCGCTGGAGGGCGGGACAATCATCGGTGGCACCAAGCAGCCACACAACTGGAACCCCAATCCGTCTCCGGAGATCAGGGCTCAGCTTCTTGAGAACGCATCGAAGTGGTTCCCGTTCACCCCAGAGAGCCAGGGAAAGTTTGACGTCATCCGCGACATTGTGGGACGCCGGCCGGCAAGGGAAGGTGGCGTGAGGATCGAAGCGGAGAAAGTCGGTATGGATGACTATAAGACCATCGTCCATGCCTATGGGGCTGCTGGACGTGGATATGAATTGTCCTGGGGAATTGCGGAGGATGTTATTGACGTGATGCTGAAGAACGGTCTACTGCAGGAAAAGTCGTCGTTGTAGTTCTTAGTTTTGCTCGCGATATGAAGTTTGATGATTCTCCATTATAGCATGAACATACTGCATACCGTGTATGATGTCAACGATGTTTATTTCAGCCTATCTCCACAGTTGGATTTGGATGCTTTCCGAGTCTGTACGCTTGGACCATGTCTTCTTGCTTTGCAGAGAGCCGCTGGAGCACGGCCCTACTTGCAACTCGACTTGACAGGACTGAACATTTCCTAAGGATAGGAGGCACTAATAAAACAACGCGATTTTATAACAGAAACCTTTCTAGTATGAGATTAGAGAACCGTGGGGTACCATGGCACGAGCCATCGCCGTCCTCCGAGCGGTGGTCGTCGGGACCAACTGGCGAAAAGGGGCCGGGACGTTATTCGCACAGCCGTTCCGCTTCCGCCACAGGCGGCGACGCTCGTCTCGTCCACCGCGGAGTGGAGATACTTGAACGCCCGAGACCGTCTTCCGCCAAGTCCACCGGCATCCCACTGTCCTTGCTCCTTGCCTCCCGTGTCTATACCGCACAACCTCCACTTCCAACCGCATCGCGGAGCAGCTACCTCGATCCGAGCCCTCCGCTGAGACTTTGTCCATCCTAACGGATTCAGCCTCCCGTTTGATTCTGGGCTCCCCGGGACCGGGAATCGCCGCTTTCTTCGCCGCGCACCTGTTCTCACACTCCGAGGAAAGACAGAACAAGCCGTCACCATGCCGCCCAAAAAGCAGGAGCAGCCAAAGAAGAAGAAGCCTACGGTCGAGGACAAGGTACGAATTACCCCATCTACATCAGATGAAGATTTTCTGTGCATTGGCTAACTTGTCTAATTCTGACAGACCTTTGGCATGAAAAATGTACGTCTGGACCCCCATGATCCCTCCCTATTCAAGGATATTTAGAATAACTTGTTTGCGTGATATCAGTGTCTAACATGATTCCTGTACAGAAAAAAGGTGGCGTTGCAAGGAAACAGATAGCCCAGCTGCAGGCGCAAGCACAGGCGAACAAGAGTGCCCAAGAGAAGAAAAAAGAGGCAGAGAAGGCCCGTCGTGAGAAGGAGAAGGCGGCGGCGGAGCAGGCGAGGAAGGAGGTCGCGGAGCTGTTCAAGCCTGTGCAGGTCCAGAAGGTTCCTTTCGGCGTCGACCCCAAGACCGTTCTCTGTGTGTTCTACAAGCAGGGCAATTGCGAGAAGGGCAACAAGTGCAAGTTCAGCCATGATCTGAGCGTCGAGAGGAAGTCCGCCAAGAAGGACATTTACTCGGACAGCCGAGACGCTGCAGCAGCGCAGGCAGCAGAGGATGAAAAGAAGAATGACACGATGGATAAGTGGGACGAAGAGAAACTGAGGAAGGTCGTCCTGAGCAAGCACGGAAACCCGAGAACAACTACCGACAAAGTGTGCAAGTACTTTATCGAAGCTGTGGAGAACAAGAAATACGGTTGGTTCTGGGTTTGTCCAAATGGAGGTGACAAGTGCATGTACAGACATGCGTTGCCGCCTGGGTACGTGTCGAATTTATTCCCCTCACTGATGAAATGATGAGGCTAATTATTTAAACAGGTTTGTCCTTAAGACTAAGGAGGAGAAGGCTGCTGAGAAGGCGATGATGGAGAAGTCGCCACTGAAGAACCTCACGCTCGAGGACTGGCTTGAGCACGAGAGACACAAGCTGACCGGCGAGCTCACGCCCGTTACTCCCGAGACATTCGCCAAGTGGAAGCAACAGCGACTGGACAAGAAGGCCGCGGAAGAGGAGGCCCGGAAGGCGAAGGAGGCCACCGGACGAATGCTGTTTGAGAGCGGCAGGTGGAAGGCCGAAGATGAGAGCGATGACGAAGATGACTCGGGAACATGGAACCTGGAGGCCCTGCGTCGAGAAACTGAGCGACTGCGTATGCAGAGAGAGGAGGAACGCCTTGCGAAACTTTTCGGCAACCCTGGCGCTGAAGCTCCTGAAGGCTCCAACGCCTCCGAGACCGCTACGCAGGAAGGCGAAGGATGAAGTGCCAATGCCTTTTACGTTGGAATTGGGTTTTAATAAAAAAAAGCATGTCCACCTTCCACTGGTGCTGGTCGACCGGGCGAAGCTTTGTTCACGAGCTGTGGTGGTATGATGGATGTTACAACAACCTGCTATTATGTGGTTCTTAGGCGGACCATATAATAGCTATATGGATAGGTTCCGGCAACCGGAACTTTGCCTTCTGGCGTTGTTCTGCCGGCCTCTCCGGGTCCCGCAGCGGCTCTTACCTTTGAGCAGGTAAGTGACGAGCTGCTTGCGGGACACAAGGAGAGACAATCAATTTTAGTCCACAAGATAGGAGATAAAACTCTGTATCTGTGTTGACAATGTGATTGGAAACCTCTCGCGCGGTTCACTTACGACTTCAAATGTAAGAGTTTTCTGCTTGGATATCCCGGAAAGCCTCTTGCTGTAGTTATCTAGCATTTGCTTAGCCATGGCAGCGACGCGAGCCGTCCACTCATCCACAAACCTAAGCAATTAGGTGCATGATCAATTAACTTCAAGTTAGTCGCTTAAGCTCAGTGTAGAGAATGCCAGTCTATTTCATTTGTATCGATGTGATTCTGCCGCTGAGATTTATTTTTGCCCTATGGTCCTAGTGGCTTGCCGTAAACGGCAGGCGATAAGGACCAGCGGGCACAAAAATTTTGCTCTACGCAACATTATGGAGATCCTTCTGCTGGAAAGGTAACAGGGATATTATATTCTCAGACAATCTCAATATATCTACAGGACATGTATCGCTGGAATAGTGTAACGACAGGCCTAGGTGACTAGACCAAAAGGGGTCGTTCGGTTTATCTTGAAGACAGAAAACAAGGGGGTGAGCAATATGATAGTAAGAACAAGCCTGTGTTACTAGCAATGCCTATATAACAGGTTGCTATGTGAGTCGACCACGAGGGTCGGAATCTGTCTGAAAGGAGTGTCTTTATATACATGCTGCTTATCCTGGGTTCCTGGGGATCATAGAATGGGATCATGGCCTTGGATCATGGGGTTGGATCGTGGGTTTGGATCGTAGAGTTGGATCGTAGGATTGGATCGTAAACGATCCATCACGTGACCTCCTTCCTAGTTCGTAACAAATAGCTTGTTTCATTCCCTATTATTTACTGACTTACATGCAGAAGACCGGAGCAGGGCAAAGACGATCGGCAGAACATCTACCCTAAAAGATCAAAAATACTAACAAGCATAAAAAAGAATATTTAGTCCTCCTGGAGAAAAAAAATCAATAGACGGGATTGGCCAAGAGGCCACCCGACTATACAGTACAAACCACGGGGTGATGCCGCTTTACACTCACATGACTGGGAGCGACCCTTGGATGAGAGTTGAGCCTCCAGAGTCATAGTGAACTACCCAGTGGCAGACCTCGTCACATAGCTTATATGTTCTATTTAATCGGCTATTTTTACCATATGTGCCCTGGTAAAATCAATAAAGTCTATCTGTAATAACCTTCGACTCTTATCCACCCGCTCAACTTCAATAGATCTACAGAGATTACCCATTTAAGTAACTAGCAACCTCTTTGTATATAAACATCATTCGCCTCCGACGACAGTCATGTCCGCAATACACCCATACTTCGGTCTCCGCACCGCTCCCTTCCCTCCCTCCGAGCCCGTGCTTGCGGGAGAGAGACCCGGATCATCATTCATGGCAGACGCCCTCAACCACGAGGCCAGAACCAGCGTCCTGCGCGGCCTGCCGCCCCGGACCAACGAGTACCCGTTCCAATCCATCGAGCACATGGAACGGGTGATCAGCCGGGAGACCGACCTGTTTCGACAGGACCGGACGGGCACGAGGAGCCAGTTCATCATCTTCTCTCATGTCCCCGAGGAGGTTGTCTCCCCGGAGATAATATCCCCTCCAACGACCCAGGAGAAGGAGGAAGAGGAGGAGATCATCGACGAGAACCGTCATGTTACAAGAAGACAGCCCCGAATCTGCTGCGACAGGTACCTCGAGATGTTGCTGTTCAAGATGCTTACGCCGGCGCATGAGCAGGCTGCGAGGGGGTTTCACGGCCTCTTCGCTATCAAATTGGCTCAGATGAATGTTGCGTCTCAGTTGACATCTATCCGCTGGGGCTCGTCTCCATCAACGTCAGAAGACTCAGCCGTGAAAGAATCCTTCCGCAAAAAGCGCCCCGACCTCTCGTACAAACCGACCATCCTCCCACCAGGCCGATCCCCCAAATGGCCCACCGTCGTCGTCGAAGTCGGCTACTCGGGCTCTCAGCGCAAGCTCGTCGCGGATATGAAATGGTGGCTCGGGAACCCCGCCCCAGATTCCCACTCCGAGCACGAGCGCGAACGGGTCCAACTCGCCATCGCCATCTACATCAAGAAGCACATGCGCGAGGTGATCATCCAGCGCTGGGAGCGCGTCCCACGGCCCACGCTGGCGGAGCCAGAGCGCGTCGCACCCGCGATCGTGCAGCAGACGACGCTCGCCAAGGGGGTAAACCAGACCAACGTCAAGGTGAGCAATGCGCCGCTGGTGCTGCCGTTCCGGAAGGTGTTCCTGCGGAACGAGGCGAACCTGGCGGAGAGCGATTTCGTCTTTACCGGGGATGAGCTGGCGAATGTGGTGGAGACGGTGTGGATTGAGCAGGATCTGGAGTCGTGAGAAGAGAGGGTATTTTTGGTACCTAGGCACTTTTATACTAATACTTGTGCTTCTCGGCATCATTCACTGTAAGCCGGATGTGGGCGTTCATATCAGGGGACATTTTCATCGAGCCCGCTACTGAAACCACACACACCATGTTTAACAAGTTTGGAACCATAGATCGGTCGCAGGCTGGCATCCATTGGCAGAAGCAGATGCGTCAAGACAGATGATGCATCGTTTTATATTGACTACATGCTACAGTGGCTCAGTGTAACGACAGGCCTAGATGACTAGACCAAGAAGGGTCATTGGTTTATCTTGAAAACAGAAAACAAGGGGGTGAGCAATATAACAGTAAGAATAGACCTGTGTTACTAGCAATGCCTATATAACAGGTTGCTATGTGAGTCGACCACGAGGGTCGAACTCTATCTGAAAGGAGCGTCATTATATACATGCCATTTCCCTGGGTCTTGGTGATCATAGTCTGTCACGTGCCGATCAGTTCCTTCCCTCGGTCCTATAATTATCCGGCCTTTGTATGGCAAGGTCCATGTCCATAACATAAACTTCTTCTGGCTCATCTATATATGTTATCTGGCTATGTAGCTGGGATCATGCAGAAACAAGGGATTGGCGCATAGTAGAGTTGCTTATCTTGAGTATCGTCTAACTAGTCTTGAAGCTGTTTGAGGACCACTTGAGGTTCTACATTAGTACATACTGTATAAATACAGCTGTCCATCCTAGTCACGTATGGACTCGAGTTTTGATTGGCTATCAGAGCTTCCACGGTGTAATTGAGGCTTTGAGCCACTTCGGTTTGATTCTTCGCCGTATCTCTTCACACCCTAGGGGATTTTCCCCGAGTTTTGCTCCCGTCATTCATGGAATCCTGCGATATGTTTTCGAGTTCATCTGCAGAACTCATGGCTAGCCCAGTCACATTACCATACTATGCAACGGTCCCGGCCCCTCTCCCCACGGACGCTGAGATCGAGAACGCACCAGACCTATCGTTGGAATATGATAGAACCTGTGTATATAGATGTAGATATAGATAAACAGATGGATCAAGAATCAGAGCTCCCCTACCTATCTATGGATCTCTCATACTAGTTAGTACGGAATTCCGCTTCATCAGTCAGTTTGTAACGTTGAGTATGCTAGCCCAGCTTTTAAGTCCGAACACCGAAGCCTATCAATAAGAAGAACCCTGGAACGCCTCTCAAGGAGCGGCACACTTCGCACCAAAACTGGACAGACGGAGGATAAACTCACCAAGAAGATCTCTACTTTATTCGATTAAGATCCGTCTGACTCCACCGGTTCCATTCTCGATGCATCATACTCCAGGGTCCAGGTGGAAGACTGCCAGCAGATTGGATCCGTTACCGAAACATTGGAACTCAAAAAAAGACCGGCTTCATGTCTCTCTCTATGCTCCTACCATGGCAGGTAAAAGGGGACATGTGAGTCTAGAAGAGCCAGGCCTTTTTATCTCATGTTAAGAGCCCATCTTGACAGGCATATGGGATTCTGATGTTGAGACTGAGATTGGTGCCAGCGGCACGAAGGACAGTACTTAGAGCGGAATCTGTTAGGCATGTATACAGTAAAGAGCCTCCCAAAAGTTGCTCATGTTGACAGTAGAATTTCTTGCGATACACAATTGATCACCCGAAGAACACGTCGAAATTGATTCAGGAGAGTCAACAGACAAATCAGAAGCGCCACTGAGGAAAATGATAATATTGATTTCCTACGCTGACAGAAATGGGCAATAGGATCTTTTTCACCTTTCCTTAAATTTGAAGAAAATTACGTAAAAATAACAAGGGAAACGTTGAAACCATCATGGTCTACCGGCGCGAAAAGCGCCCATTATTTCCCCAAACTAAACCAGAACCTTTGTCTCTCCTACTCCGTTGGTCCTCCTCCCAAACAAAAGACTTGGCTGAGCAGGTGGTTGGCCTGCTAGCCTCGAAAAAGAAAGCACGTTTTCGTTCATGCAGCGACACGTTTCAGGAGAATGGTTTCGGGATTTAAGAAGAAGCGACCTCCTCGATCTTGGGCTTGGAGCTCTTGTCGTCGGCACTGTCCACTTCCATCTTGTCTTCTCCCTCCTTCTTCTCCTCGGTCTTTTCCTCGCCGCTCTCCTCGGCGGGCTGCTCCTCCTTCTCGAGCTTCGGCGTATCGCCCTCAAGCTCAGGCATCTCCTCATCATCCTGGGAAAAGTCAGTTGAGCAAGTCGATCAGATCGAGGGAAATCAAGCACATACCGATGTGTCAGTGTCACCACCTGCGCCAGAGTCAGCACCTGCACCACCACCCAGCTTGGAGAAGTCGATACCTCCCAGGCTATCATCACCAAATCCACCAAAGCTGTTCATATAGTCATCCTCAGGGGCATCATCCTGCTCGTCCTCATCGACCCACTGCGCTCGTCCGTCAGCATCCAAGCCTGGACTCGTGTTGGGTTCCCGACAGCTCATACCTTGTCGAAGTCGGTCTTCAGGAAGTGGGCCCTCTTGCTGTCCTTCAGAAGGCGTGGCCAGTACTCCGCCTTGAGCTCCTTCTTGCGCAGGACGAGCTCGACGCCGCGCGGGGTGTGGTGCACCTTGCTGTTCTCAGGATCAATTTCGGCGTACAGGTCAAGGGAGACATGGTATTTTTGGCCCTTCAAGGTCGTTCCTGTAAACGAGACATTGGACGCGGTGATGTTAAGGTCGGCCTGTTCCTTGGGAACATCGGAAACGTTGATGTTGACGTAGAGGAAGTTGCGAGCAGCGTCAGTGCTGGAGGAGCGCTGCGCCCAAGTAACTGCACGAAATACGTGTCAGTAAGCTCCGAATAGAGACGGACAAGAGCGCATCCGCGTCATCAAAAGAAATCCAGGGGAATCAACTGGATTGAAGTGTTGGAAGCAGCTTCGACACGGAGGAAGCCCCGTGCCTTAACGCTCAGGCCAGTGTGGGGTTGCAGCAGCGCTGAGCTGCGGCTCTTTACGTACCTTCTGGGGTAATGGACATGGTGGGCGATTTCAGAGGATGCGATGCGCAAGACAGGAGAACAACAAAGCCTGGAGATGGGAGAGAAAGGTCTGGGGAAGAAGTCTGATAAGTTCAGTGGAAGAGCAAGCGCAACAAGACTCTAGACCTGAAGCCCGTGGAGTAAAGGTGAGCCTCTCGCGGTGCTAGAAAGTACTGGAAAGCTCAGGCCGCGCCCGCTGTTTGGTCTGTTTGCTGCGTGGTAGCCTGGAAGCCTGAGGCAGCGCCTGCACCGCCCGCCGCACCCCCGTTCTCTGACGACGGTCTCGACGACTCCCGGTCTGGAGAGCCAGGAGATATACCGCATCTTCAACCTTCAAGTTGACTCTGTCGAGTCTCCCGTCGCGTACCTCCGCAGTTCGCGTCTCCCCCTCGTCGTCCTGGGCATCTGCCCCGCTCGTCCAAACAACGATGTACCCCGGGTTCCGCCTCTAGGCCTCTCTTGACAGCGCCCAGCGGGTCTCCGGTCGTCTGGAGGGCCCTTATCACAGTATCCGGTCGATATACGCTTCACTCACCAACTCTACGGACCCTTAGCAGCCTTAGCAACCTCGATCCAGGACAGTCAGAACTGTCCCGCAATCATGGAATCTCTCAAGGCCGTCTTTTTCGGCCCTGATCCACAGGCGCAGGTAGACATCCATCTTCCTCATGTATACGCATCCCCGTCGGCTTTGGATGTTTCTGACTGTCTTGCGATCTGTAGATGAGGAAATGCAATCAGCTCATCCGCCAAAACACTCGCCAGCTAGATCGCGACATTGCGCAGCTTAAAGCCCTCGACGCCAAGACACGACAGTACATCGTGGCGGCCTCGCGCCGCGCCCAGCGGAATCCCTCCCAGGCCAAGCAGGCCACCCAGGAGACCAAGACGTTTGCACGGGAGCTCCTGCGCATCCGGAAGCAAAAGGCGCGCCTGACGACGAGCCGGGCGCAGCTGCAGAGCGTCCAGATGCAGGTCAACGAGGCGTTCGCGGTGCGCAAGATCCAGGGCAGCCTCAAGAAGTCGACGGGCATCATGAAGGACGTGAATACCCTGGTCCGGTTGCCCCAGTTGCAGGGGACCATGCGCCAGCTCTCGATGGAGTTGGTCAAGGCAGGCATTATTGAAGAGATGGTCGGGGATGCCATCCCGGACGACCAGCTCCTGGAGGAAGAGGAGGAAGAGGCAGATGAGGAAGTCGACAAGGTCCTGCAGGAAGTTCTGCACGGGAAGCTCTCCGCAGCGGGCCAGGTCAAGGCGGACAGACCCCTCGAAGAGGAGCCGGCTGTGGAAGAAGACTTCGAGGACCAGGAGGCAGCACTCGAGCAGATGAGAGGACGGCTCGAGGCTCTGAAGAGCTGATCTTCCAGGAGACTTTTTTTCTGTCCAGAATGAGACGGCCACGGGGTACATGTTATGGAATGATTTTCATTTGGGTTTCACGGTTTGCTTTGCGAAAGGTGTTCGGTGGTCTGGATAAGGGTCTGCTTACTGGGTTTGTTTTACGATCTCATTGCGACTTAGTTTATCCGCTGTGCATATGTCCATTGTAAACAGGCGAGTCTTGATTTCTTAGGGTCCGGTGAGGCTTGTGTTTCGAATTACCACGTTTTTTGGGGAAGATCATTCATCTCGTTGCTACCGTCTATGCCCAGAACCGCATTTCTACTGTTGGAGAACGGAACCGTCTTTGGTCCTTTACAAGTTTACTGAATCTCATACTTCCAGCTCACACATCCACACCAACCCACCTCTGTACTCTATCGACTATTTTGCAGCTCAGACTATACTGTTATTTAGACTTCCAGCAGATCTCAGTCAGGAATGGCATCCTTTTCCTCTCTTGATCCGAACATTTCCCAAGGCGTTGAACGTGGACGGATAATGATAGTTGAGAATTGGAACCCACAGCGTCTCTCGGCGAGTTGCAGAGTCGATGAAAGAACGGAGTGAACAGTGATCTTAGATTCATTTCCTATTACAATAGGATTGTGCCTATATTCAGTATCGACATTGAATAGTGCGCTTCTCAGCAGGATGACTGTCCACGGCGTGCATGGAGAGCAAGCGCGGCGGTGTTGCCACGTCGAGCACCCCAACGGGCCTAGCGTGTCTGCGCTGGTCTGCCGCCTTCCGCCGCGCCCTCACCCTCTCTCCTTCACCTTCGCGCCGGCCTCCTTCACCTCCTCCCTTCATCGCCCGCGACGCTTCTGCCATCCTTAAAGAAGCATCCCGATCCACAGTATCTCTTCCTCAGCTACTACTCTCTGTCGGCTGCGGTTTTCATCCATCACCTGTCGACGACCTCGAGAGACAGCCACCTATTGAGCTGCTGCGGCTCCTGGTGACGCAAAGCAACACCAGTCCTCTTCACCCTCCAAAGTCGGCACCACCTTCTGGAATCTCTCAACCGCAGACACAGCCGCGTCATCAAAATGACTTCCAAGCTTGACCAGTCTCTCGATGAGATCCTCAAGAGCCGCCGTCAGGGCGCCCGCCGTGGCACGCGTCGTCGCGGCGCCGCTGCCTCCAAGGCTGCGGCCAGTACTGCTCCGGCCGGAGGAGTGAAAAAGGCCACCAAGGCCGCCAAAGCTGCTGGAAAGGGTGCTGCAACTGGGCCAACCAAGACAACTGGTGAGAGTAAGATCATCGTGAGCGGCCTGGTAAGTCCTCCGCGCAAGCCTCCCTGGCGTAGTCTTCCGTGACAGTCTCGGTCGCTAACCATCTGGGTAGCCTTCCGATGTGAATGAGGCCAATATCAAGGTATGTTGATCGTGAGGCCTTCGCCTTGGGTTTCCGTCGCCACCTCTGTTTGAGTGAGACCTTCGAGGCGCACGCGGCTTCCACTCGCACTCCAAGTCGCCCACGTCGTTCTTGCGGCATTGTGGTGCATGTCTGGTTTCTGGCGCAGGGCAGAAGGCTCCTTCGCGACGCTTTAGCTCGCCCTTCAGTGGCCTGACGCAAAGCGGGAGAAGTTGAGCCCTGCCGTAGTCTTGCGATCGTACCCCGTGTGGTTGGCTCGCTGCCTGCAGCGACGCTGCTACGGTGGCGCTGTAGACTTGTGCCAATAGGCGTGGTTGAAATACACCACCCTAGTCCCTTTGAGCTTTTGGCAACGAGTTTCTATTTCGCATCTTGGCTTTCGAGGGCATCAGCGAGCGCACCAGTGATCCAGCAGCACAGCACAGTCTGGCCAGCAGATACGCAGCCGCCAGCAATAGCTTCTCTTAACGTTGCACGTCGCGAATCCGGGCATTCAGTCACCCTTGGAGAGTCGTCTCCGTTTAGCCTCAATTACCACTGCGAGCTCACTCAACATCGTCTTGGCCCCCTCCCTGCCCGTTGCGACAACGACAGATTCGCGGCCTGGTTGAAGAGCTTTTCCGAGTAAAATCGACGAGGAGTTTCTTTTCGGATCGTTCGAATCTTATCTATACGGCCGGTGTTCTTGGTGGCTTCCCATGTGGTCAGTGCATGTCGTGTTGGATGGAGATAGCGTCGCGATCGGAGGATACTCGACCGGAACTGAGGCGTGCGCGTTAGTCGACAACCTGGGGAACTGCCTACGGGCGTGAACGGAGAGAATGGCTACGATTGGCCCCCCTTGCCCTGGACCTCGGACATCGTGCTTGCTCTTGGAAAGTGCTCTACTGGCTACTACTGCTCACTGTGTGCTCGCTGATGCTCTCTTGTCTTTTCGAGTTGGGGACTGTTCCTCTGCGCGCGCCTTTCGCCCTTTTTCTGTTACGACGGGCCTAATTCGATTGACATTAACGTTTTTTGACGGAAATACTGATTGAATCTCGTGACTCTATAGGAGTATTTTAGCAAGTCTGCTGGTCCAGTCAAGCGGGTCTTGTTGACCTACAATCAGAATGGCACAAGCCGAGGCATTGCCAACATCACCTTCAGCAAACCCGATACAGCTGCCAAGGCTGCCAAGGAACTGAACGGACTGCTTGTCGACGGACGACCGATGAAGGTATGCATCCGATTGATACCTGCGAGCGCTCCTTTGCTCTAACAACGCTGCAGATCGAAGTGGTTGTCGATGCCGCCCAGGCTCCCGAGGTTCCCGCCCCGAAGCCGCTCACTGAGCGCGTAGCGTAAGTTCTCTCTACTCTTGTCCTTCTTGGATTCTTGACTAATAATCCGCAGTCAAGCAAAGGCTCAACCGAAGCCCGCGACTGCCACAAAGGCCGGCGGCCCGGGCGGTCGCCGTGGCCGCGGCCGTGCTCGTCGGGGCCGCAACGCCAACCGTCCTAAGCCCAAGACCGTCGAAGAGCTTGATCAGGAGATGGCAGACTACTTTGCTAGTGAAAACACTGCGAATGCTGAGAACAATGCTCCTGTCAATGGCGGCACTCAACAGGCTACCAATGGCGAGGATCTTGGCATGGCTGAGATTTCTGTAAGTAGTTAGTTCTAAGTGAAGCAGGAAATATTCGCTTCTAACAGAATGCAGTAAATTGTTTTACATCGCATCCGCCTGTTCAATGCCGCTACATGAGTGGCGGATGATCATTTGAATGATCTTGGCCCTCAAACGGCTTCACTTGTATTTTTAAAGCCGCCGCTTTCGATCGGTAAAAATTCAGTCAGTTGACACATATATTCTTTTCGGAGACTTACCACTGAGATTGGCTTACCCGTCGGTCTGAATTGTGTCTCTTTTCTTTTTTTTCCTCTCGCCTCTTCGTTTGCACTGGTTTCTGTAATCGGTTTATGTACTGGGTTATTTCGCGTTTGTTGATGGGATAGGACGGCCAGAGGGAGAACGCATGTATCAAATGGACGGAGGAATCGGAGAGGCTCATTGCGAATGATTCGGAGCCAACCAGGAACAATTCCAGCAGTTTCGTCAGCATCAGAATTATGCAATCGGGATATTGCTTGCTCGGATACCTTTTCTGAACTTTTTCCACGCACGCTTGATGGTTTTGATGAACACCTTCTGTAGACTAATTAAGTATTCCGGCGCCTAATCCAAGTCTCATGTGCCATTTAATATTTCAGAGTCTTTGGCAATCAATAAGCTATCTAAGGAATCTCCATGGTCGGACGAGTTGTTCTCGTATAGAAAATAACTGAAGTTTCCATTCATCACTTGATAAATAAGTAGTAGTCATATGTCGTCAAGCGGACCTTCTGTGACGTCTCCAGAGACAAGTTCTCCCCATCACAGGACTAAGACTGAACGCCAACAGACATAGAAACGGATAGACACAGATAATGGGAGAGGATCCAGCACATATATATATCTCACGTCCACGTCCCATTCGGCGGCCCAAAGTACCCGACCTCGGGCATCGGCTCCCACGGCAGCCCCTGCGCGTCCGCCGTGTTCAGGTAGACGTTGTTCCCCCACCAGTCCGGGAACACCGCGCCCGGGTAGGTGATGCAGAAGAAGATGACGAGCCCCGAGAGGGCGAGGCCCGTGTCCAGCGCGGCGGCCAGGACGTAGTTGTACTTGGTCCACCAGGGTAAGAAGCGGCGCTTGATCCAGTGGTTGAAGACGAAGTTGACGATGGCCCAGGAGGAGTAGTTGATTCCGGTTGCTTTGTTGTTTTCCATCGTCAGTTCGAGTTCCGAATGTACTGCGTACGTCTCTAGACGGGGGAGGAAGAAGGGAAGAGGATACATACCTGGAGGCACGTTATACGTCCCCACGAAGACGAGCGGCCAGTTGATCAGCTTCCAGAAGGAGCGTTTGGTGTAGCGGTACAGCAGCCAAGTGATGACGGGGACGATCGCCCCTATCCAGAAGAAGTGCAGCAGCGAGGAGTAGATCTGGCCGGCGGAGTAGAGACGACGGGGGCCGACGAGGCCCCAGATGACCGAGGCCGAGAAGGTCGTCCGTCCCAGAGGACACGAGAAGCCGTTCGGCTGGTTCTCATCGCAGATGTCGCGCACGTTGCCCAGCATCCACACCGTGACGCCCGCCTGGGTCAGCGCCCCCAGGACCGTGGCGATTCCCTGCGCGAAGAACAGCGTCCGCGGCGGGACCTTGAGGTAGTGGCCCAGCTTCATGTCCATGGCGAAGTAGATGCCCTGGCCCACGACGTCCGTGGACAGGATCTTGAAGACCATGTTCGCGAGCGGTTTTCCCTCGAACATGTATCCGCCGATGAACTCGCTCAGGACGTTGAGCTGGTTCGCGTTCACGTTGGTGATGCCCTCGATGATCCCGCACGGAATCATATAGACGGCCGGGATGACGAGCGCCAGGAACACGCCGTACACGGGCAGCTTGGTCTTGTAGACCTCGACCATGACGATCGCGAGGGCGGTGATGGCGACGATGATCCCCGCGTACCAGTACCAGGGCGTGCGCGGGTATCGACTCATGAGCCGGGCGTGGATGTCCACCTTGTTCCGGCCCTTGAGGGCGTTCCAGATATCCTTTGCGTGCCAGCAGCAGGTGTGCGTCAGGACGGATGTGATGGACGCGAAGGAGAGGCCGTAGACGAAGGCGAATGTCGCAGGAAGGTATGGAGGGGAGTAGTTCCGGTACGCCTCGATGTCCAGCGACTTGGTCGCTTTGTTCACCACTTTCGTGATATTGTACACTTGTCCCATCCGGTCGTAGACGTCGGCCGTCATGAGCGGGAGGTAGGATGTGTACCAAGTATTCGAGTAGAATATAGCGGGGACGACGATCCAGAAGAATATGACGAACCCGACGAAGACGTTGATGGCGGCCCAGGACGGGGACAGGAGAGGATTCGTGTTGTACGCAATCTGGCTCCAGTCGAACGTGATGGGACTGAGCCCGAGGCCCGTCTGCATTCCGAAAAGGTGGTTCACGACCAGATTCTTGGGCGCGATCCAGCAGATCCAAGTGAAGTAGCTCAGCGCCGTGAACATCAGACCCGGCAGGAAGTACCACACGAACGCGCCGGCCATCACGTAGAAGAAGAACCGCTGCCGGGAGATCCTCCACCCATTCGCGACCGCGTTCGCACGGCAGTGCAGCGTCTCCAGCAGCGCGCAGTTTGACAGGACCGCAGGCCAGATGATACTGGCTGGCTCGACCAGCCAGGGGGAAGCCAGTCCCGCGACGCCAAACCCCAGGAGCTGCGCGCAAAGGACGACGAGGACGGAAAACCCAGCCTGCAGGCCGAAGTTGTAGAATTTGGACGAGGAGGCTTGGATGATGTTCGTCGAGTCCGCGCTGCCATAGCCGAAGGAGACGTTACTCATGATCACAATCACGGCGTGTTCTTTGATGTTGAAGTGGTGGTCCGGATTAAGACACCAGCTGCCAAAAGGTCCCAGGTCGATGGTCCATGTCGGGATGGTCTTCGCGAGGAAGACGCCGCAGGGGTAGGCCAGCAGCTCCGCGACCAGCGAGACGATGTGCACGGAGGGGTACCTCAGGGAGAAGAACTGGTTGATTCCAGAACCGAGGATGGTGAAGACGATGCCCAAGATCCACATGCGGAGGGTGTTGACAGGTATGCCGGGGTCGTCGACCTCCGGGACGACAGCGCGGACTAGATACTCGATGTTAGCGAAATTATATTTATTTGACAAGAATTGAAAAGGGAATCAGATATCCGGTACAGTACCTTCAGGATACGGTGACCGATCCGACTCGGGATCGATTTCGCCCTCCTCCTTCAAGACATTGCCCAGATCAATCTCCAGCTCATCCAGGCGGCCTTGCTCTATCTCCGTGTCCCTCGGGACCGTGGTAGGCACGGCCTTTTCCGATTTCTGCTCCATTGAAGCCATAAGAGACGACAGAGAACGTTGTCAGGCCATCCAGAAAGAAGAGAATAAAAATCAACTTTGCTGGACGCTGAACCGACAAGGTAATACAGGCTGGAGGGCAGAAGAGTCGGCATCTTCCGCTTCGCGATGTAACATCCTGACATCGCACCGAGATGCATGTTTTATCTTGCCAGGGGCTCGTTATCTGCGAAAGCATGCGAGAGGACGCGACAGATAAGGAGGGCACACGTCAAGCTGGTGATGGCCATTTCAACTGCCTGTCCTGGAAAAAAATGTGTCTTGTGATTTGACAGCAATCCATGCAAGTCAATCCTCGGCTGGAGTCCGCGTGGTGAAGCTGTTAAGACCAACCGGTCGACGGTCGAGACAATGGCCGTCGGGCATGCGATAAGCCGGAGAGAACGAACGTCAAAACTAAGAGAGATAGCCCACTTTTCGAGGGCGAGTGGGCATGTTTGGCACGACAAGCTTTCGCAGAGGATAGGTAACTTCGATGTCGCGTTTCTTTCAATTAACATTATATGAATGGCAACGGCTCTGCTCCGAGGAATTCATCTTCATCTCTTCTTCCTCCAGTCATATTCCCGCATCAGCAAAGCTGTAGATAGATGCGATCTGTCCAGTCCACCATGTCTGGAGCAAGACAGGAAGCTGAGTGGGGAAAGAGACAGGACGCGTGCGTGTGGGGCAACGAGGCATCAGTAGATTGATAAGAGCGATAAGAGAAGTGACTGCAACAGACCAAGTGCCAGTATCAGCTGCAGAAGTATACCCCTGTCGGCAGTGAAACAACTTGTGGGAAAAAAATGCAATTTAGTATCGCGTGGAATGCTTCTGAAACCATTGACTATTGCTTCTCCCTTAGAATTTTAAAGATAGGCCAAAAGATAGGAGCATCTGTACTTACGCAACCATTATGCTCCCCCCCCCCCCCCCGCGCTTAAAATGACACTTTACCTTCTAGGAACAGCAGTGACCCTCTCTTAACTTTAACCAAAGCCCTGTTGCTGAATGATACGGGTCAGTAAATGTCAAGATATATAAAAGGTGTATTACAAAGTTCGAGGAGCAAAACACGCACTACTCAGTGATTTCTATCTAAATCATCGAATTAATTCTTCCCTAGCTAATAAAATTGCCTAGGTTATCCGGAAAATTCAGCTGGTAAAAGACGGGTCCAGCTTAAGGATAAGGAAGAGATTCTAGAAGATAAGAGTCAGAAGTTAACAATCGTATAGACAAAGTGATAATTCAATTAATCATATATCTTCTGAGAAACGGTACATGCTCTTGCGTGTTGTAGTTTAAGTAAATACTCTGGTGGTGCTACCACGGATGACTTCGTCGTCAATGTTCCATGCGGTCAGTGGAGCTTGCATCAACAGTCCAGTTTTACTTCCAAATTCCAAATAAGGCTGTGATCAATTCTCCAACATAAACTTCTTATTGCTGAAGATGTATTGATAGGTATTCTGCAGGCTGCTTCTAGTACTGTGCATATGACTGGCATGCCTTCTTGGCGCCATGGAAGGAGAAAGAGGGAAGAAAATGATATTTTCCTTTTCTGAAATATTACTTTTGCAAGATGGCCCTTATTCACCGTGTCCTATCTATAAAAAAAAGGCGATTGATTATCGGATCTCTGCTTCTCGTTTTATCTCCAGCGATAATCTGAGATGATAGTCCTATCAAAAGGCACGCTCAGAGTTAAATGGAGAAGTTTCAGACCTATATGTATGTTGCATCCAATCAGAGAATATAATGATATGCCCCTCCTCCTGGTTGGATTTACATAAGTAGTGGAGCTTATCGTATTTATCTACTATGTATAAGGGTAACTCAGTAGCCTGGATCACGCAATCTTTCTCATCTATTCAATTACCTCGAGAATTCTTGAGTAGGTAAGTATTATTAGTGGACTGCGGAAACATATCAATTGCGCAGGATAGAGATTTTACCATCCATCAGTACTATGATGTAGCTAGGAATGCTAGCAGAATATATGTAACAGTGCTTAGCTACCTTGGTAGGCAGCTAGATTACGACTTGGGAAACTGGAAACTGACTACCAGGCGCGCTCAATGAGTGTCTTATCTGCATTGACTGCAGCAAACTCAAAATTCAGCAAACTGAAATATATCCTTTTGATTTTCTATTGTTCCTCCCAGGAAGCAGATCTAAGATCCCGAGGGCTGGAATTTTCACGTCTCTTTAGGTTTATCTGTTTTTTTCTACATTATCTACCAGTTCAGCAAATCAGCGCGTCAAACAGAAAAAGGCAACCTGAGGAAGTACCTGTCCATAAATGGATATGTTTTGCACATGTACTTATTGATAAAAATGAATGTCACTCCAAGTGCAACTGCAGCTACTGTTCCTTTCATCTCACATGCTAAATAGTGCACAAGTGATAAGAAAGAATAGGCAGAGCTTTCTTCCTATGCGTGCCATACGTAGTACACATATTGTTAATTAAGATGGCTGTTACAATAAAGACACACGCTCCTGAGGGATTTCGCTATTTCCACCGCACTCCTTCGTGGTATTTTGTCCTACGTCAACCTTCAGCTGCAATGTTCGAGGTATTTTTTTCTCTCCTCCACAAACAAGCTACGTCTACGACGGGCTGAAATGCAGGAATTGATTGTTTGTATCCTTGTTTTTACATAATCTGAGGCATTTATGTATATACTGTGTAGGGACGTTTCAGCCACAATCCTCCGCTTTATCTCAGGCCTGTGCCACATCTAGGCGAGAGTCTTGATATTTATAGAAGCTGCACGGCAAATTGTTGCATTTTTCCCCCTCGACAGCCGAAGATAATTCTGGAAGCCTGCACTTTCGAGTTCTGAATTTTGCAGTCGCAGGGATAGACCCTGGTCCTCGATTCAGCTCCGCAATAAACGAGGGGACATGGAGATGCAATTCACATGAAAAATTGACAATGCAATTCTTTCCCTCTTGAGACCCTGCTCAGCTGTCCTGGCTGAGATATTGTCGATTCTGCCGGCTTCTCCCCAGATAGGTCCATTGTCTGGAAGAGGTGGAGTTGTAGTTTGGAGCAGAATACGCGAAGTTCATGTGCATCATACTACGGAATATACGAACCCCGCAGAAGCTATCTTCTCGATACTGCAGCATTCATTTTTTTTTACTTCAACACTACGGAAATCTTCACTATTGGGGTGAATGCAACTGATCGAGTCATCCATCCATCACCGACGAGCTCTGCTGAGGTCCAGATGATCACCCACCCTCCGCGCCTCCTCAGCCAGCAGATAGATGATCACGATATCATTATCTCCCCCGTACAACCTACCAAGATCGGATATCCACACGACCCGTCCCAGGCGAGAATGAGAAGGAGAAGGCAAGTCCAGATGACCCCGCGCCCGTGATTCCTCACCGACGACCGTTCTCGTCGATGGCGCGCAAGTCGGTAGCATATATTGCTTTTTAACTCATCGGGCATACGTAAGTGGTACTGGGGTCGGGGATTGTCGCTCCAAGACGAACAATATTCGGGACAACGCGGAGTCCTCTGCTTGGGCATGTCCGGGGGAACTTCTTTCAACCCCACACCGTATGCGGAGAAGAACGACAACGGACCGGTCCCCGAACCCTCCCGTGCTGCGTATGTCGTAAGCTTTTGAGAGACGGCGAGCAAGAGAATATCCCGGGGCGGAGAGGCACGAAGTTTTCTTTTCCCCGCGTTCGGTTGCTGCTGCGGGATACCTATGGATGTATGCGACATACCTACGGAATTATTGTGTTGGGTCATCACACTCTCTCTCCGCTTTGGAGAAAGCTACGTGTACGGAGTACTTTTTTACCCGGGTAAAGGGGTTTCCGCTTCCGCATTGACAAGCAAACGGCATAAGAATATTCATCTCAGGGGGAGAAATATGAAACGACTTTAACCGCAATTACCTGCTGCTACCCTACAAAGTAGTACTGTGTAGGTAGTAGCAGGAACGCCACAGTCACAGTAACAGTGACGGATAGTTTAGGGGAGGGGCCGCGCGGAGAGATAGAACATGAGGCATCCGGGCCATCATCGGGAATTTCCCAATCGAGTCTGTGTTTGCCGCGCTAGACTTCGACTCTGTTCGAGGCCCCTCGGAGAGCGACCGTAGCTATGTAGGTAGCAGTTACCCTGAATGCTTAAGAAATCAATAATAAATAATGGCACCTTCCTAAAGTCTCATTCAATCGGACCCGAAGAGAACAGAAGAGAAGAGAAGAAAAGACAAATGGCGCAATAATTTCCTCCGAAAACTACCCGATGTTGTTCCTTCCCGACTAGGTAGGTGCTGTACTGTACCTGCCGGGCCTGTATCGCGTAATACCGGAACGAACCTTACACTACAGAACGTACAGACACCGGCTCGGGCAGGCGCCCTCCCTCCCGCTCCCACCCCATTCTTTTTTTCTCCAGCCCCGTGGAGAGTGAGTGGGAGAAAGTTCGGGAGAGCCCCGGGGCCACCTATCGGGAACACTTTTTCGCTGCGCAGTTATTGTCGACTACTACATTGCACACCATTACTCAACAGCAATTCTCTGTATACTCTCTGTAGGCAGCAATTAAAAATTAATAGCGACTGGATTCTTCGAGAACAATCAATGCAGAAGCACAGGGCAACAGTGGTGATGTGGTAGCAGCCCTGTGCGGTGGATGGGGCTTCGGCTAGCCGCCCACAACAAACGGCGCTTGCCCTGCCTCTGTTCAACAACTGCTTCTTCTGGGTTGTGCTCAGTCAAACGCCCGCGGAGTGCAGCGCAGTGTGAGCACTGAGCTCTATTCTCGATGAGAGCTGTCAAAATAATGACTACTGCATGTCCAAGCTTGGAGAAAATGCTAATTCTAGTTGGGTCTGTAAATAGCGTAACTGATTCGATGACATCAATCTGCATACGATAGCGTGCCATGTACGTACTACTGCACACATGATGCCATCATGGAACATTCTTCACTTTCTTCGATCCCAACAAAAAACACGTGATTTCGGCCGATAGAGATGCTGGCACGGCGGGGTGAATATCGTTGCAACACTCGGTACGCAGAGAGTACAGAGGACGGAACACTACAGGATACAACATGGCTCACACAAACAAGAGTCGAAGAAAAAGAAAGATGTTTGTGTGAGTGAGAGGACGAGTCGCACATGCTACTCCCTAGATGCGGAGGATGTCGTGGCAAGGGTCAGCCATAAGGCCTTTCTGCATAGTGTACTTAAGGTACCTGTACATGTACAGAGTACTCCGAATGTACATGTACATGTACATCCAAACTAAACTTGCATGGAAGTCAACAGGACAGCAGTAGTGCTCCAGGCTGCAAGTTTCAAGTTTCAGATGACAGGTCTGGCAGATGCAGAAAAAGTGGACATTCACTAACTCTGTACTCCATAACCTCCATAACACTACTGCAGTCCATAAAAAATTTTCCGAGACGGGCCCATGTGTGTACAAGGTACATGCACTACTGCATGCCAAATGGCCGAGGGATGCGGACATATACCTGCTGATACATACATAGTACTGCTGTCAGGTAGATAAACATCTGTCCGTATGTATATATGTACAGTGACATCGGTGGCTTTCCAGCGCGGTGCAGCAACAGCGCCGGATCAGATATCGATTTCTGCCCAACTTTATCGCGTGCTGTAGAGAGACCCAAGGTACTCTGTAGACGTTTCTGTGACGTGACAGCAACTTGGAGTTGTTAGCATCGTCTACCTGCGGAGTACTCCGCAGGTATGTACTGTATACACTTCGACGTCAAGCGTCCCCAAGAAACCCCCCACGCCAGCAGCAGCAGCAGCAGTAAGCATTCCTTTCTCGTACTGCATAATCAGTGATCTCAAGGAATTATTATCCGTCATCACTAAGAGAGATGACAACAGAAAATAGTAGACAGCATCCAGCGTCCAGCGTCTGGAGCAGAGAAAAAGGGAGGGGAAACAACCCCGCATCACGAGACGCCTGCCACGTCGGCCCTCCAGTGAAGCTGCTACTTGCTACTTCGGCAGAGCAGAAAGCAAAACCCCAACAATAGCAAGATATTGTGGAATATACATGACGCACGAAAAAAGTGCTGCCTAGAGGGAACAAAAAAATTATCGCCTATGGAAATACTCTGTGGGATGCTCTACCACCGTTCAGGCCCTCCTTAAGGCGTCTTGCTATGGCCATAGGTCCAACCAAGGCCACCGACAAGGTCACTTGGACACGGCGACTGGCCGTGTCAGTATCAGATCAGAGTCCTCGAGAGTCCAAACTCGCCATCTCCGTTCGTCGCTCAGCGCTCAGCGCATCACGAAGGCGTGTGTGAGTTTTAAGCGCCCCAGAGTCGCCCTGTCGGGGCGGATTGGGCCGTGGCGCGTGTGCATAGCAGAGCAAGCAGCAAGCGGCCCTAAGGCGCCAGTGGTCGACGACGACTTCCGGGAATTATCGATTATTAGGGGAGGGCGCTGATCCTTTGAAGCCACACGGCGCCGCGCCCCCCTTGCAAGCCACAGTTACCCGACGCGCTGGGCCGCGGAACGGGGAAGCCGGGGAGTGGGGGCGGAGTCATGACGAAAAAGGGATGGAGCGGCGGTGGGAAGAAAGGGCTGAGCCTGTGAGGCGTGGAGATCATCTGTCCCAAAATCCTCAATTGACTGTCAGCTAGTCTAGCCGCTGCCATCTTCTTTATTATTCCATTTTCCCTTTATGATTATTGATTGTTACCAGTCAGGCGCAGCCAGACACACATCACATACCAACATTCCCGTCCAGCAAATAGTCGAGGCAAGTTCCCGCAAACGGCCAGTGCAGCGTGAACCCGACCTCACTCTTGAACAAAGCGCGCTCAGCACCGGGAAAGTCGACCCAATAGTACAGTGCCTATGCTACGGTCAGCACACTGACCAGCTAGCTGGCACCTCACATGTTCATGTCTGAGCGCACTGAGCGCAGCTTGCCTATGGCTGCTCCCCGTAAATCGCATTATCGTTACGAATTTCAGGAGCAAACCAAGTTTGCGGATCCGATCCGCTGAGGTCTATTTTTGAGTGTTGCGCGCACTCGCAGAGTGCCCCGTACGCCGTGCGGAGTAGAGGGGGCGTAAGCTGCTGCTGCTGCGGCTACCCGTGACCTGATGCGGGTGAGCTGAGACACAGCCTGTCAGACTTGTCAGTGAGTGTGGCGGGGAGAACCCCGTGCATACAAGTACGAAGTACTCCGTATCCGGGCGCCTGGTAGCATCACCGCCTTGGTGCTCAGTCGTTGTCTGTGTCGCTTGTCAACTTGACATGTTGACGCAGATGCCACCTCAGATAAGGCATGAATGAGGCGCTGAAAAATCATCGTCAACTATGCCAGATCTTGCTATGTCTACGGAGTACCCCATACTCGTAACTCTACAACAAGTAACCTGACACAAAGACCCAATAATGATCGATCATATCGACCGAGTACCTATGTACTGTACCTATGTACTTACTCCGTGACGAGGAAAAGTAAGTGCCCCGTCCTGGACTCCTATCAGATCAGACATTCCCAACTCACATTATCATATGAACAGAGTAGATATGACAGATCTAACACTTTACATGTACGCGTGCCGTCGGGTATCCCTTCCGGCAGGAATCCTATCTATTATCTACTCCGTCAGTACGGATGGATAGAGACCATGCCAAGGTCCAATGGTCGCCCTGAAAAATCAGACTCAATCTATTGGACCCTTACCCCCCTCCCAGACTCCCCCTTACTGAGCTTCGGGGCACGGCCGACAAGCTCCACCCAACGACCCAATAGCCAACCCAGGAGTCCCAGGGCCCAGGTTCTGGTTCCAACCGTTCCAACTCAGCCCGGGGTGCCGGGTACGGGGAAGTCCGGAGAGGATCCAGTAGTCACCCAGTCGCCCAGACCTAGACCCAGACCTACCGTACTAGGTTGTTCCGTGCCGCCGTGCCGGGCCTTGCATGCATACATACCATCCTTGTAACCGAGATAAGTAAGCTGGTTCGATCCATCCATCCATGGATGGATGGATGGATCTTATTCGTCGCCCTCCCATAATAATGAGATAGGTAGGTAGGTAGGTATGCGATAATAATAATGCGATCTTCAGTCCCGACCTACGCTGGGCTGGGCTGCATACTACTACTACCTATCGTACCGGTACTACTACTGTACCTGCCTAATCTTGCATGAATATCCACCACACCATCCGGGCTGAGCATCAGCCCTGGATCGGTCGGATCGGAGCAGGATTGGATCGATTGGTATTGGCACTTGCAGTGCGAGTCGATCTTGTACATGTCTACATGTAGGTACAGAGTAAGTGGATCTAGGCATTCTGTAGAAAAAATCTATCTATCTAATCTGACTCATTATTATAATAATAAATCATAAATAATAATATTATTGGATACTGCCTCGAAACCTCAAAAGGACCGTCTGTACTTTCACACTCGATTAATATTATAATCGAAAAAAAGGAGTACCTACCTACCCACCTACCTGCTAGCTCTACCCCACTCTACTCTACCCTGTACTGTATGTACATAGTTGCACGGATTCTGATCTGATCTGCCATCCATCCGATCCATCCATCCATCTATCCATCCATCCCCGAAGCCCATGCTTGTACATGTACTTTCTCGTGCCTGTGCCTGCGCTCTCGCGCTCCCGTGTCTCTCTCTGTCTGTCCGACACATCCCGACACAAACACAACACGGATAGATATGCAAGATAATGCCTACATACATATCATATCCATACCTCCCGCATGCGTACACACCCACCTGCGTACTTCGTACTGTATACACTACTGTAGTACAGTAAGGAGCACCGAGCACTCCGACTGGTCCGTCCCTTGACAAATGTGTATAGAGTACAATATCCATGCATATGCATACCTAGGTACAGTACATGTCTGTATGTATGTACATACATGCTAATGTGAGTGAGATAGATCATCCGACAGATCCGGCACAGCGCGGCGACCCCGGACAAAACAAACTTTGAGACCTGATTTGATTTGACGCGCATTATCAATTATGAACGGATCTACTTGGCAGTAGGAAAGAAAGAACGAAAGAAAGAAAGAAAGAAAGAAAGAAAAAGAAAACGAACGATGTGATGTATCTCATGGATGGTTTTGTGTCGATATAGATACCTGATATACATATATATATCCCGATCTATCTTTTTAATCATGCGCTGTGGCGACTGAAAACCATATTATATTATCATTAGGGTACAGGTACACCGGTGTTGCGTCAGATAGCTGGCTGTCCTTCTATGCTACATGCAGGGACAAGAAAAAAGAAAGAAACAAATTCATATTTCTTCAGCGAAGGTGTGTTGCACAATCTCTTCCGTCCATCCATCCTTCAGCTTCAGGTCTGAAGTGCATGCAACTCACTTGGAGGCGTCACACAAGAATTATCCATTTTAGATTGATTTCAGCCCCCGTATGATATGCATTTTGTCACTTAAGTAAGCAAATGCAAGGCATTATTATGTAATCGTTTCTATAACTATTATCCTCTGGCATAGCTGTTATTAATTATTATTCTCAAATGCCAGCTGAAAAGCTCAGGCCTTACAAGTGGGTAGGTGGTGGGTGGGTATGCTGGTGCTGGATACCCACCGCCTCACCCCACGGGGATGAATGGAGGTAAGGCGGCCAGTGGCAGCCAGGGCTGAGCATGTGGATTATGATGATGAAGGTCAGACATGTCCATGCACATCTGAGTCACGGCCACAATGCGTGGCTCTTACATAATTATGCGGAGGCGCTTGTTTACATTGCCAGTCGAGGGTGTATGGCGTGCGTGTGCGTTGACTGGGCTACTTCCTCTCTGCCGGGGAAAGCTTGCCGAGGGAGAGAGTTGAAACGGAGGGGGCCGGAGGGCGCTCGGGTCGGGGTCGGAGGCAGCGGGCTGGGGACCTGGCATTGTTTTTCATCCGCGGAGAACGCGGACCGCCACAATCACATTCACTCGCTGGCACCGGTCGGGATCGCGATTCAACAACATCACAATCCTGGAAAACTCGTCCGGATGGCAATTTTTCGGTGTTGAATTTCGTTCTTTTTCTTTTTCTTTCCTTTTCTTTCTTTTTCGGATGGAAATGGAATTGGTTGGGGTGAGCTGTCAGCCTGTCAAGACTCGATAATGAGACGAAGCCCGCCCCACGTTTGTTTCTTGTATCGTTGTTGTACTGTAACCTGCAGCAGCTAATGCAGAGATGTACTCCGTACATGGTGCTTTTTTCATGCGCAGCCTGTCAACAAGTCATCAAACAGGCGGCTTGCTGTCAATGGTCGCGGGTGGGTGTGTGCGTCCGGGGCGTGCATCGCTGTTTTGTAAGCGTGTTGTACGGTACGGCGCAGGGTCGAGTCTGTCAATGCTGACCCAGCGTCCGGGATGGGGGAAAAAGGAAAGGGAAAAAAAAATAACCCTTTCAAGCCATCAAGCGAGACCGCACAAAAAAAGGGCCTTTAAAATTGGGACAATGGCAAAAAAGGGCAGGTTACAGAGAAAGGGCCGAAAAAGTGGGACAAAACGCTTCCCGCGCCGGGGGGAACGCGGAGCCGCGAAGCGCCCAGCCCAATAATGATACCAAACAACCAGCGGCGCAGCGACCCCCCTGTCAGGCAGCGCAGACTCCAAGAGATGGCAGCCCAAGGCGGTGAATCACCGCCATTTGGGACAGATCGAAAAGCAGGGGCGTCGTTTGGCCATCTTGCATGAAGACAAGTGGGTGTGCGGGAGGGTATGCACGCTGCACGGCCTGGCCTCACCGTGTGCATACATATGCAGGCCGGGCGCTCCGTACGGAGGATTTGCATCGGGCTGGGGTAAGCTTCCCGATCGGCATGTTGGATGGCTGTCAGGCCTGTCATATGCAGAAGACCTGTTTACGTGGCCATGATTTGCCAGCGTGCGCTATCGAGGATATCGTCCGGCGCCGAGGCCTGAAGAGCGCAGGCTCAGGGCTTTGGGTTCCAGCGCAAAGGAGCCGCGAGAGACCAGGATCCCTGTCGAGCAAGCCCCCGTCTCCGCGAGCACTGACGATTTCACGTCTATCGGCTCAGACTGCATGGAAAAGAATAATAAAATAATAATAGGGATGATCTGAGGCACCAGGACGGTGGTAGCACCGTAGCGGGCATGTGCTCGCGAGGGCGGCTGCGGAACCGCATCGCGGCGCCAACGGGGTAGAATCGCCCAAAGGAGTAGGAGGCTGGAACGTGGCTGGCCGGACCATATCCGCGAACCAGCGACGCGGGTTTGCGATCCTCGATAGATCAACACTCGCCCTTCTTGATCGTCGCATCCCGGTTCTAGACTGTCGACAGCGTGCGTCGCCGGAAGACATACTCCGTACACAGGACACGCATCCCAACGATCGCATGCACGGTCGATGAAGCAGAGGATGCACCGTTGACGCGTCCAGAGCCAAGCGGATGCTCGGGATGGCACCGAAGCGATCGGGTTGACGACTCGGTCGAGGCCCGAGAGGCGCACAGAAGAGATTGATAATAGTAAATAACAATATTCAGGAGTTGCTCGGGCATCCAGCGCGACGGGTCGCGGACGAGTTCCCCGGCAAGGCTACGGGCCCGGTTTGGGGTTGTGCGGCCATGTGGGAAGAGGGAGGCCTAGGGCTGGAGAAGATCGTAGCCCGCTCGGGCAACTCTTGCTACGCCGGATCGCAGTCCGCGGTCAGGAGTTTCCCTCTTTTTGGGCCCGCGAACCCGGTCGACTGGCGTCGTCCGTCTTCCGCGCCCTACCCGATGCCTATGCCGTGCTCTCGTCCGAAGAGAAGCCTAGGCGATGCGGGAGTGACCGTCGGGTTGAAAGCTGAGACGCGAGCGTTGCGATGCGGTGCGCGGTCCATGGGCATGGACATCTGTGCTCTGCAGCTCTGGAGAGTACACAGTACAGAGTGCTATACGCAGCACGTCTGCTCGTCCCCAGCGTTGGCCCCGGCGATGTTGCAACAGTAGAGGGGACTGTCGATGTCCGCGCGAACTCCGTCGCTTGGGCGTGAGGGGACGAGTTTTCGCCGGGGAGAGGCCAAGGGAGAACCCGGAGGGCCGGGCCTAGCGCGCTCCACCTCTCCATGGTTCAACGGGGAAGGGGAAAAAAAACAGTCGATTGAGACACGGTGGGTCGCACACTGAGCTTGTAGGAGTTTTTTTTTTTCTCCTGGAAAACCCCGAGGTCCAGCGGAAGTCGTATATAGAGACAGTGGTGCCCACTGCGGATGCAGGTGCCACGCGAAGAAACAAGGGAAAACAACATTCCATCCAGACACCTGCAGCGACACAACAAACAATCCTCACCCGACTCGACCTGCGCTCCACGTTACACTCCGACGTGGTGTCTTCCTCCGCCACGGGAACACTGGTGCCTGACTGCATCCGCTGGGAGCGCGGATGATCACGACGAAGCAGTGAGCTGTGAGACGGCACTTGGTCCGACGCAGCATTAGCACCACCCGCGGGGAAGCGAAGAAGGAACAACACCGTTATCGCATCGATCGCAGGCGCCTGCATCCCGGCCACCGCCGCCTCTCGACTATATAACAGACGGGCGATCGATACGAGACCAGCAACAAAGGACGACCACCGTCTGTGTACTTTTATCCATCTACCACTCCCGAGTCGACTGACGCGGGCCTGTGACTGTGCAGGCAGGGCTGAGAGCATCATCTGCGCCGCGCCTGTCATCTGCCTTACCGCCACGCCCCCCACACCGCCGATATCAGGAACAGAGCTGTCATCTCATTATTAGATTCCTCGCCCTGCACGTCCCCCGCGGGCCGCCCCTTCCGCCTCATCTCCGCGCTTGACCGCTCAGATCCTATATCAGCGCCCCTGGCTCCCGCTTTGTCTGTTTGCTGTCTTATCGCGGGCTTTGTCTCCTGCCTTCCCTCCCTATATATATAAGGCGCTCCCCCTGGCCGTCGCCCTCATCGCCTCCGACACGAGCCTCTCACCAGGGCTACCTCTCCCTTCCACAGCCATCTTCTACACATCCACCATGCGGTTCAGCTTCAGCTTCGGCAGCAGCACGCTGTCCTCCCCCTCGCCGTCCTCGCTGCCGCCCCCACCGCCGCCGCCCTCGCCCAACGACGGGCTCCTCGACATCACCCCGCGCAAGTCCTCCTTCTCGACGTCGCTGGGCATGAGCAACGCGTGCGCCTTCCCCTCGTGGCCCAACCGGCCGTCGCTGTCGCTGTCCGACTCGGACTCGGGCACCGTCAGCTCGTACCTGTCCGACGAGGACCTGTTCCCCGACGGCATCTCGACCCCGTCGTCCGAGGCCGTCATCGACGAGGAGCCTGCGGCCGCCGACCCCGTCTTCGGCGCGCCCGACCTGACCACCGAGGAGCAGATCGCAATGATCCGCGCCGCCGCCGAGGAGGACGAGCGCATGCGGCGATACCTGGCCCACGTGCACGCCCGCGCGCGCGCCCAGCAGGCCCTGCGCGCAGCCCAGATGGCCGCCGCAGAGAACGCCCGGCGCAAGAAGCGACGCGCCGCCGTGCCGGAGAAGAAGCGGCGCTCGACGTCATCGTCGTCCAAGTCGGAGCCGCGCTCGTGACGCCCCGCCTCTTTGCACCCTCGCGATGCCGCAAGGAGCGCGGGCGCCCGCCGCATCGCCTGCCTGTTGACCTGTTTTCCGCATCACCTACCCCCTCCACCCCGCACCTATCCTACGGCGAGATACGACGTCGCATCCGGGCGGCTAGAAAGTGTTGATCGGGCCTACTACGGATGCAGGATTACCAACCCGGCGACCGGCCGGCCTGCCACGTATGCCGTGGAACGTCTCCTTCCCCGGAACCATCCTCCACGGGGTGTGACGAAACAGCCGAGATCCGCGGACCGGAGCCGCATGTGAAGTCGGGCGGGCGGGCGGTCCGGATGCAACGGTGCCGGACCCGTACCGCCGATACCGTACGGGACGGTACGGTAATCGCCCGGGGGCGCTGCTGCCCGACCGTGTGCCTTGCTTGCTTCGGCGCTTCGACGCGCCTTCCACCATCTTCTTTCTTATCTCGCCCTCACCGCACTTCCTCCCCGCCTATCATCGCTCTCTCCTTCCTCACCGCTACCCCTCCATCCCCGCCGTATGACTCATAGCAGCTCTTTTCTGATCCTGCATGCCTCTCTGTTTTGTCATGTCGATCTGTCTGGTCATTGGAGTGCTCTGATTTTTGAGCGTGTGTCATGACGACGGTGTTTCTGTTTTCTTTTTTTCGGGTTTTCTGGTTGTTCGGCTCTGCATGGCTATATACCCCCTGTCGCGTCTGTTTTCCTTGTTTTTTTTTTCTCGGTCTTATGTGTGTGTTTCCAAATACCCAGCATCGGTTCCGGCATAGCATGGCATAGCGCTGCGTCTGTGATTTTCGTTTCATTTTCACGGCGTTTTCGTCTTGGTCTCGATCTCGTTAGCATGGCATCGCACTGCGTCGCATCTCCTAGCATAGCATAGCATCGCTGAGTCTTAATCGGATCGGACTTGAAACGAAACATTGCATTTTCCATTCTCTTTCCGTTCTGAGTAGACAATCATAGGTCGTAGCTTTCGTCGATCCAGATCGGGACAGTCGTTTCTTTGAGATGAAAACAAAGAGCAACACAAAGACAGCGTGCCAAGCCTCAAGACGCATGCAGCTTTTCTTTCACTACGGAATACATATGCATTGATCCTTTGCCCAATTTTCCAGAACGACTTTCCAGAACACCCTCAATCAGGGCTGTTTCCTGTCTGCTAATGCACCTTTCTTTCTTTGTCTCTATCTAAGATTGCAGTAGTACGCCGGTAGTAATAAATAGTAGTGGCGGTGAGTGCGACCAGGGCCAACGAGCGGACTTGGTTCTGGCTGTCTCGACGATAGATAATAAAATGATATGCTAAATTAATCAATTATGCCCCTGCCTGAGCTGGGGATGGGATGGGGATGGGCTGTGCTGTACTGTACTTGTAGTCCATGGACCTTGGTTTGTTGTTGTTGTTGTTGTTGTTGTTGTGTTCATTTGTCCTGTCAGATAGTCAAGATAATTTTAAATCGACTTAGCTGGGTAGATGAAGAGACAACGAGACAAAGAAAGAGAAACACAAAGAGCGTAAGTAAATGGGTATATAGATAGATAGATAGATAATCAAATCGACTAGCTAACTGACTAAAGTGACAAACAAATTAGCACCTGAGCAATTGATTTGATAGTCGGGTAGTCATCATATCTTATTCGTCCATGATTGCCCTTTGTCTCCTAGAAGCATAGGATAGGAGGAGGACAGGATAGCCAGGTCACGGTGGGAGTTGTGGTGTTATACAGCCGCAGTACAAGAGTAGTCCATCAGGATAGGCTTGCTATCATGGCAGTCAACTGGTCTGTCCTTCTTTCTTCATTATTAACTTCACGATTTTACTCCAGGATGGAGGCCGCTCAGTCAGTCAGTCGGGTCGAGTCGAGTCGAGGATTCGTTCACCCCATCATCATCATCATCATCATCATCATATTCACATGGTAATGTTCGCTGTTGGTTGTAAGTCTGTTGGTATGGAGTACTTCATATCCTCATATCTAGTTATCGACCTAGTCAAAGTACCCTCCTTTCCTGCTGCTCTTCCTGCGTTCCTTGCCTTTCTCCCAGCCCCGC